>Ga0183095_10016_pt3 | contig 409285 bp, 349 predicted proteins | sample BioMet4_FD_130346 | JGI IMG/M metagenome (GOLD analysis project Ga0183095, IMG submission 130346) | Microbial communities from bioreactor (seeded with sewage sludge) at LBNL, California, USA - Biofuel metagenome 4 (v2) (version 3) | ecosystem: Engineered > Bioreactor > Anaerobic > Unclassified ...
GCAACACGGGAGAACGCGATGTCTGTTCCAAGCACGGCCACCCAAGCGGGACTGCCCGTGGGCAAGCTCTCGGCCTATCTGGACTGGGTGCAGATGCTCACCGGCGCCGCCCTGATCCTTTTCATGTGGTGCCACCTCATCCTGGTCTCGAGCATCTTGATCGGCCCCGGCGCCATGAACGCCCTGGCCTGGTTTTTCGAAACCACCTACATGGCCCAAGTCGGCGGCCCGCTCATCTTCCTGGCCTTTCTCGTCCATTTCGTGCTCGCCGCCCGCAAGATCCCCTTCAAAACCGCCGAGCAGCGCGTCATGTGGGCCAATGCCAAACGCCTGCACCATACCGACACCTGGCTGTGGATCGTCCAGGCCACCACGGCCATGGGCATCCTCATCATGGGCGGCATCCACATGTGGGTGGTGCTGACCAACCTGCCCATTACCGCGGCCAAGTCTGCGGCCCGCATCCAGACCGGATTCTGGTTCGTGTTCTATCTATTCCTACTGCCTATGGTGGAACTCCACGTGGGCATCGGGTTTTACCGCATCCTGGTCAAATGGGGCTTTCTCGACCGGCCCGGCCGCAAGATCATCAAGCGCAAGGAGAATCTGCTCACGGGCATCTTCATTGCTGTCGGTCTGCTGACGCTTCTGCGCTACTACTTCCTGCCGCTCAAATAAGGACGCCGCCATGAACATTATTCAAACGGACTTGCTTTGCATCGGCGCGGGCCTGGCCGGCGAGCGCGTGGCCATCGAGGCCGCGGACAACGGATTCTCCGTCATCTGCCTGTCCATCGTGCCGGCCCGCCGGTCCCATTCCTCGGCCGCCCAGGGCGGCATGCAGGCCGCGCTCGGCAACTCGGCCATGGGCGAAGGGGATTCCCCGGACGTGCATTTCGCGGACACGGTCAAGGGTTCGGACTGGGGCTGCGACCAGGAAGTGGCCCGGCTGTTCGTCAACGCCGCGCCCATCGCCATGCGCCAGATGGCCTTCTGGGGCGTGCCCTGGAACCGGGTCGTGCCCGGTGAGCAGACCTATTACAAGGGCGGCAAGCCCTTTACCGCCTACGAGAAACCCGAAAACGCGGGACTGATCCACTCGCGCAACTTCGGCGGCACGGCCAAGTGGCGCACCTGCTACACGTCTGATGGTACCGGGCATTGCGTGCTTTACACGCTCGACAACCGGGCCGCCCAGATGGGCGTCAACGTCGTGGACAAGGTCGAGGCCATTGCCCTGATCCACGACGGGTCCACCTGCATGGGCGCCATTGCCCGGTGCCTCAAAACCGGCGAGCTGACCGCGTATCTGGCCCGGGCCACGCTCATTGCCACGGGTGGTTTCGGTCGCATCTACCGCGAGTCCACCAACGCCGTGATCTGCGACGGCGGCGGGCTCATCTGCGCCCTGGACACCGGCGTGGTGCCGCTTGGCAACATGGAGGCTGTGCAGTTCCACCCGACCGGCATCGTGCCGACCGACATTCTGGTGACCGAAGGCTGCCGGGGCGACGGCGGCACCTTGCTCGACAAGAACGAATACCGGTTCATGCCCGACTACGAGCCGGAAAAGGCCGAGCTCGCCTCCCGCGACGTGGTCTCGCGGCGCATGACCGAGCACATGCGCAAGGGCCTGGGCGTGCCGTCGCCCTACGGCGACCACCTCTGGCTCGACATCCGCCACCTCGGCGAGCAGCACATCCGGCACAAGCTGCGCGAGGTGGACGAGATCTGCCAGTCGTTCCTCGGCATCGACCCCGTGCACCAGCTCATCCCGGTGCGCCCGACCCAGCACTATTCCATGGGCGGCGTGCGCACCAATAAGGACGGCGCGGCCTACGGCCTGAAGGGCCTGTTCGCGGCCGGCGAGGCCTCGTGCTGGGACATGCACGGTTTCAACCGCCTGGGCGGCAATTCGCTCGCCGAGACCGTGGTCGCCGGCATGATCATCGGCGGCAAGATCGTGGAGTTCCTCAAGGGCACGGAAACGACCTTCTCCACGGCCACCATCCGCGATGTCATGAGCAAGCAGACGTCCCGCATCGCCGATCTTGTGGACTGTAGGAAGGGCCGCGAGAATCCCTACACGGTCCGCAACGCCATGTTCGACTCGATCATGAAGGGCGCGGGTATCTTCCGCAACGGCTCGGACTTGCAGACCTGCGTGGACGAACTCCAGGAAATCCTCGGCCGCGCGCGTCAGGTCGGCCTGCGCAGCAATGGCAAGGGCGCCAATCCCGAGCTCACCATGGCGCTCAAGATCGAAGGCATGGTCAAGCTCGCCCTGTGCGTGGCCTACGGCGCCCTGCAACGTACCGAATCGCGCGGCGCCCACACCCGTGAGGACTTCCCGGCCCGCAACGACCGCGATTGGCTGAAACGGACGCTCGCCACCTGGAAGGGCGCCGATACCCTGCCGACCCTTGATTACGAGCCGGCCACCGCCGTCTTTGAACTCCCCCCCGGCGACCGCGGCTACGGCGGCGGCAAGATCATCCCGATGGAGGGATAGGGCGAGGAGACAGGGAGACGCCTCCGGCGGCCAGGAGGGGAGTCACTCCCCTCCTGGACCACCCCCAAAGGGGGGGCTCCGGGAACGCCGGGGAATCGCGAAAGTTCAGGACTGCAAGGAGACAAGCAACATGGGCAGAATGCTGACCTTCAACATATTCCGCTACAATCCCGCGGACGAGACCTCACAGCCGCACATGGACACGTTCCGGCTGGACGAGACCGAACGCATGACGCTTTTCATTGCGCTCAATCGCATCCGGGAAGAAATCGACCCCACGTTGATGTTCGACTTTTGCTGCCGGGCCGGCATCTGCGGCGCCTGCGCCATGGTCATAAACGGCCGGCCGGGCCTGGCCTGCCACACGAAAACCAAGGACCTGCCCGGGGAGATCACGCTCATGCCGCTGCCGGTGTTCAAGCTGGTGGGCGATCTGTCGGTCGACACCGGCACATGGTTCCGGGGCATGTACCAGAAGGTGGAGTCCTGGGTGCACACGAAAAAGACGTTCGATCCGACGGCCCAGGAAGAGCGCATGGACAATGGACTGGCCGAGCAGATTTACGAGCTCGACCGGTGCATCGAGTGCGGCTGTTGCGTGGCGGCCTGCGGGACGGCGCTGATGCGCGAGGATTTTCTGGGCGCGGTCGCGCTCAACCGGATCGCGCGGTTCATTCTCGATCCCCGGGACGAACGCACGGAAAAGGAGTATTTCGACATCGTCGGCACGGACGAGGGCATTTTCGGCTGTATGGGCCTGCTCGGTTGTGAGGACGTCTGCCCCAAGGAGATTCCCCTCCAGGAACAGCTCGGCAAACTGCGCCGCAAAATGGCCCTGGCCGCCGTCAAAAACCTCCTGCCCAAGTTCCTCAAAAAGGACTTCTAGCATGAAAGAAATTCCGGCGAACGACATCGTGGAAGCCGTGGCCGCCATGTGCGTCACGGCCAACCATGAGCTGCCAGACGACGTCCAGGCCGCCTTCGAGGCCGCCTACGCCGCCGAGGAAGCTCCGGCAGCCAAGGAAATCTTCCGCCAGCTGCTCGAAAACTCGGCCCTGTCCCGGGAGTCCAACCTCCCCCTGTGCCAGGATTGCGGTTTGGCCGTGTTTTTCGTCGAGGTCGGCGAGGACGTCCGGGTCACGGGCGCAAGCCTGCGCCAGGCCATCAACGACGGCATGGTCAAGGGCTACAAGGACGGCTATCTGCGCAAGTCCTCCTGCGATCCCTTCACCCGCAAAAACACCGGCGACAACGGCCCGGCCGTGATCCACTTCGATCTCGTGCCCGGGGACAACCTCAAAATCTGGATGATGGCCAAGGGCGGCGGGTCCGAGAACATGTCCCGCGTGACCATGCTCGCCCCGGCCCAGGGCTGGAAAGGCATCAAGGAATTCGTGGTCAATCGCGTGGCCGAGGCCGGTCCCAACCCCTGCCCCCCCACCATCATCGGGGTCGGCATCGGCGGCAATTTCGAACTCGCGGCCATAAATTCCAAAAAGGCCTTGCTGCGCAAGCTCGACGACCGGCATCCCGATCCCGAAATCGCCAAGCTCGAAGACGAGTTACTGGCCGCCATCAACGACCTGGGCATCGGGCCCATGGGCCTTGGCGGGGTCACCACGAGTCTGGCCGTGAAAATCGCCGTGGCCCCCTGCCATCTGGCCAGCCTGCCGCTGGCCGTCAATGTCCAGTGCCACAGCGCCCGCCACAAGGAGGTCGTGTTCTAATGGCCGAACACCATCTGACCACGCCGCTTTCCGACACCGACGTGGAAAAATTGCGCTCCGGCGATGTGGTCTACATCACCGGCCACATCTATACGGCCCGCGACGCCGCCCACAAACGGCTCGTGGACGCCCTGGACAAGGGGGACAACCTTCCCTTTGATCTGAAAGGCGCCCTGGTCTATTATGTCGGTCCCTCGCCGGCACCTCCGGGACGGCCTATCGGTGCCGCCGGCCCGACCACGAGCTACCGCATGGACACCTATGCCCCGCGTCTGCACGCCCTGGGGCTCAAGGGCTCCATCGGAAAGGGGAAACGCAACGACGCCGTCAAGGCGGCATTGAAGGAACACAAGGCCGTGTACCTGGGCGCCACCGGCGGAGCCGGGGCGCTTCTCTCCCAGCGCATCACCGACGCCAGGGTCATCGCCTACGAGGACCTTGGGCCCGAGGCCATACGGGAGCTGACCGTCAAGGACTTTCCGGTCCTGGTGATAAACGATTGCCACGGCGGGGAGCTCTACGTGAAGCCCAACCTCGGGTAAACGATACGCCGCTTCACGCGGCGCAACGGAGCACGGATGTCCAGCCGAATCGTACGCAAACGCACCCTCATTCCCGGGGCCACCACGGAACTGGTCATAGAGGCGCCGCAGATCGCGGCCAAGGCCAAGCCCGGGAACTTCGTGATCCTGCGGGTCTGGGAAGACGGCGAGCGTATACCGCTCACCATCGCCGACACCGATACCGTGGCCGGTACCATCACCCTGGTCTTCCTCATCATGGGCAAGACCACGGCCCACCTCAACACCCTGGAGGCCGGAGACGCCATCCTGGATCTGTGCGGTCCCCTCGGACGGGCCACCGAGATCCACAAGCTCGACGGACCGGTCATCTGTGTTGGGGGCGGCACCGGCATCGCGGCCATGCACCACATTGCCAAGGGCCATCACCAGGCCGGCAACCATGTGGTCTCCATCATCGGCGCCCGGTGCGAGGATCTGTTGCTGTTTCGCGACGAACTGTGCTCCTTTTGCCCCGAGGTCCTCATCAGCACCAACGACGGCAGCTGCGGTCACCAGGGGCTGGTCACGGACCTGCTCGTGGAGCGGCTGACGCAGGACAAGACCGTGGCCGAGGTCGTGGCCATCGGCCCGGTGCCCATGATGCGGGCCGTGACTGAAGCCACCAAGCCCTTTGGGGTCAAGACCACGGTCAGCCTCAATTCGATCATGGTCGACGGTATCGGCATGTGCGGCGCCTGCCGGGTGAGCGTGGGCGGCGTGACGAAGTTCGCCTGCGTGGACGGCCCGGAATTCGACGGTCAGCTCGTGGATTTCGACCAGCTGGCCGCGCGGCTTACGGCGTACAAGGATCAGGAACGCCTTTCCTACGAGGAGTTTAAGAAAAGCCATGTCTGCCAGTGCTCCCGATAAGAAAGCCAAGGTCCCGCGCACGCCCATGCCCGAACAGCCCGCGCGCGAGCGCGTCGGCAACTTCAGCGAGGTGGCCCTGGGCTACACCCCGGAAATGGCCGCCGCCGAGGCCGCGCGCTGTCTGCAATGCAAGAAACCCGGCTGCCGCAAGGGCTGTCCGGTGGAAATCGATATCCCGGGATTCATCGCCCGGGTTGTGGAAAAGGATCTGGACGGCGCCTACCAGGTGCTGCGCAACACCAACTCCCTGCCGGCGGTGTGCGGCCGGGTCTGCCCCCAGGAAAACCAGTGCGAAGGCGCCTGCATCCTGGGCAAGAAGGGCCAGCCCGTGGCCATCGGCCGGATCGAGCGGTTCGTGGCCGATACCTACCTGGCCAAGACCGCCTGCGAGACCGTGACCGGCGACACGGCCTGCCCCCTGCTGCGCGACGACCTCAAGGTCGCCTGCATCGGTTCGGGTCCGTCGAGCCTCACCTGTGCCGGGTATCTGGCCGGGCGCGGCATTCCGGTCACCGTGTTCGAGGCCCTGCACGAACTCGGCGGCGTGCTCGTCTACGGCATCCCGGAATTCCGGCTGCCCAAGGAAGTGGTGCGCCGGGAAATCGAGGCCATGAAGGCGCTCGGCGTGGAATTCCGCACCAACTGGGTCGGCGGCAAGACCATCACCGTGCCCGAGCTGCTGGAATCCGGCTACAAGGCCGTGTTCATCGGCGTCGGGGCCGGGCTGCCGATCTTCCTCGGCATTCCTGGCGAGAACCTGCTCGGCGTGTTTTCGGCCAACGAGTACCTGACCCGGGTGAACCTGGGCCGGGCCTACAAGTTCCCGGCCACGGACACGCCCTACTTCCCGGCCAAGCGGGTGGTAGTCTTCGGCGGCGGCAACGTGGCCATGGACTCGGCCCGCACGGCCATGCGCCTGGGCGCGGAAAAGGTCATGCTGGCCTACCGCCGCACGGAAAACGAGATGCCCTGCCGCCGGGAGGAACTCCACCACGCCAAGGAGGAAGGCCTCGAAATCCTCTGCCTGAACGCCCCCCTGGAATTCATCGGCGACGACAAGGGGCGGCTCACCCGTATCGCGCTCCAGAAAATGCGCCTGGGCGAGCCCGACGCCTCGGGCCGCTGTTCCCCGGTGGCCTGCCAGGGCGAGACCTGTTCCATCGAGGCGGATCTGGCCATCGTGGCCGTGGGCACCGGCGCCAATCCGCTCATCACCCAGACCACGCCGGGGCTCGAAACCTATCGCCGGGGCTACATCACGGCCGATCCCGAAACCGGCGAAACCTCGATTCCCAACGTCTACGCGGGCGGGGACATCGTCACCGGCGCGGCCACGGTCATTTCGGCCATGGGCGCCGGCCGCCGGGCGGCCAAGGCCATTGCCGCGCGCCTGCTCGGTCCCGATCCCGCAAAGGCTACGCCAGACAAACCGGACAAAACGGCGGACACCTCCGCCGCATAAGGCACCCATCACCTGCGAGGAGACACCCATGGCCCTTTTCACGAAAGAAGAAGCGCTCACGTACCATTCCACCTGGCGCACCGGCAAACTTGAGGTCGTGCCCATCAAGCCCTGCCGCAACCAGAAGGATCTCTCCCTGGCCTATTCCCCGGGCGTGGCCCAGGCCTGCCTGGCCATCAAGGACGATCCGGAGATGGTGTGGAAGTACACCAACCGGCGCAATCTCGTGGCCGTGGTCTCCAACGGCACGGCCGTGCTCGGGCTTGGCAACATCGGCCCCCTGGCCGGCAAGCCCGTCATGGAAGGTAAGGGGGTGCTGTTCAAGATCTTCGCGGACATCGACGTCTACGACATCAACCTCGGCACCAAGGACCCCGAAAAGGTCATCGAGACGGTCAAACTGCTCGAACCCACCTTCGGCGCCATCAACCTGGAAGACATCAAGGCGCCCGAGTGCTTCGAGATCGAGCAGCGCCTGATCGAGAGCATGGACATCCCGGTCTTCCACGACGACCAGCACGGCACGGCCATCATCTCCGGGGCCGGCATCCTCAACGCCGTGGAGATCGCCGGCAAGAAGATCGAGGACCTGAAGATCGTGGTTTCCGGGGCCGGCGCCGCGGCCATCGCCTGCTCCAAGTTCTACGTCGCCCTGGGCGTGGACCCGGCCAACATCTCCATGTTCGACTCCAAGGGCCACATCCACGCCGGCCGCACGGACCTGCACCCGACCAAGGCCCAGTTCGCCCAGAAAAAGGCCTTCGGGAGCCTCGCCGAGGCCTTCAAGGACGCCGACGTGTTCCTGGGCCTGTCCGCCAAGGGCCTGGTCTCCAAGGACATGGTCAAATCCATGGGCAAAAGCCCGATCATCTTCGCCATGGCCAATCCCGATCCCGAGATCACCTACGACGACGCCAAGGAGGCCCGGCCCGACGCCATCATGGGCACCGGCCGTTCGGACTTCCCCAACCAGGTCAACAACGTCTCGGGCTTCCCGTTCATCTTCCGCGGCGCCCTGGATGTGGGCTCGAAAAAGATCAACGAGGCCATGAAGATGGCCGCGGCCAAGTCCCTGGCCGCCCTGGCCAAGGAACCGGTGCCGTCCGAAGTCCTCGACATGTACGGCGTCAAGGCGCTCACCTTCGGCATCGACTACATCATCCCCAAGGCCCTCGACTTCCGCATGCTCGAATGGGAAGCTCCGGCCGTGGCCAAGGCGGCCATGGACACGGGTGTGGCCACCATGGCGGTGGATATCGAGCAATACAAAAAAGACCTGCGCGCCCGCATCGACGCCTCGCACAAGCGCATCGATGCCTACGTCGCCACCTACAACTACGACTTCTAGACGATCGAACAGGGTCTTCCAACAACGGACCGGGGCTTTCCCCGGTCCGTTTTCTTTTTGCACAAATGGCGAAACAGGACCGTCACCTTCCACCGCAGGCTGCCGCATCAGTTTTTTAGGCTTGCAAAGGCTCTGGAATCAGGCCATAGAATGAGGCAACCGATTTGAAACCTGAACCGCGGGAGGTGACCCCATGCCACGCCGTCTGCTGATCGCCTTGGTTGCGGGGGCGTTTCTTTTCAGCGCCACAAACGCCATGGCCAAAAAACACAGCAAGGGCGCCGTTGACGCCATCAGCGCCGAGTATGCCAAGGCCGTCCAACTCGTGAACGAACGCCATTGGAACGACGCCATCGCCGCGTTGACCAACGTCATCGACAACCCGGCCACCCCGAAGGACATGCTGCCCTTTGCCTACACCAACCGGGGCACCGCCTACGCCAACAAGAAGATGAAGGACGAGGCCATGGCCGACCTGACCAAGGCCATCGAGCTCAAGCCGGATTACACGGCCGCCTATTACGACCGGGCCCGGATCTACGCCATGCAAAACAAGCATGCTGAAGCCGTGGCCGACCTGACCAAGGCCATTGATCTGACCAAGGCCGGCCAGGTCCAGGCCCTGTATTACAAGAACCGGGGCCTCAGCTACGGGGCCATGAGCAAGTTCGACGAAGCCAAGGCCGACTTCAAGAAGGCCAAGGAAATCGATCCGCGCATCAAGATTCCCATGCACTATAAGCCCATGCTCCAGGAGTAGCGTCCGCACCTCCGGCCCCGTCGTGGTGGGTGGTGTGCCCGACCGGGACACACCCACCACGGCGGGGGCAAGCCCGACGCCTCCGGCGGCCAAAGGGCTCACGCTCTTTGGAAACCCGAAAGGGAACCCGCATCGTTCGCGTTACTGCCGCCCCAGGTTCCTCGCCAGGGAACCTGGGTTTTGCGACTCTTCCCCCAAGTGTCTGACGGCAGTGCGCCGCAGCCGCCAAAATTTCCGCCCAACGCAACGTGGTCAGGATTCCAAAGGACGGAGTCCTTTGGCCGCCGGAGGCATCTCCTCGACTTTTTTTCTGTGGGCAGGCGGTCAGGGCCGGGGCAAGGGCGGACGGCCGGTCTCGATTTCGATGAGCCCCAGCCGGGCGGCGTAATGGACGAGTTCGGCCAGATTCTTGAGGTTGAGCTTGCCGCAGATGTTGGCCCGGTGGTTTTCCACGGTCTTGCGGGAAATGAACAGTTCGGCCGCGATGTCAGCCACGGGGCGTCCCTCGGCCAAAAGCCGCAGCACTTGTTGTTCCCGACGGGTGAGGGAGCCGTAGGCCGGGTCCTGGCCCCGGGAACGCCGCAAGGCATAGGCGTCCAGACGCAACAACACTTCGGGCGCCACGGCGCTGTCCAGATAGCGTTCCCCCCGCCACACGGCCTCAAGTCCCTGCAACAGTTGCTCTGCCCCGGAATCCTTGACGATATAGCCCAAGGCCCCGGAGCGAAAACTCTCGGCGATGCCGTCGAGGCGGGCGTGCATGCTGACCACGAGCACCTTGGGCCGCAGCCCCCGCGCCTCCAGCCGGCGCAGCACCTCCAGGCCATTGCCGTCGGGCAAGGACAAATCGAGCACCATGACATCCGGGGTCAGGTCCTCGGCCAGGCGCACGGCCTCGGCCACGGTGCCGGCCTCGCCGACCACCGCGAAATGGGGACGCCCGCCAAGGATGGCCCGCAGGCCCTCGCGAAAAAGGGAATGGTCGTCCACCAGCAGGACACGGCACGGCTCGCTCACCGACGGCCCTCCCCCCACGGCACCTCGGCCACGAGGGTCGTGCCCTGGCCCGGCCGGGACAGGATGCGCAACCGCCCGCCGAGCAGGCGCGCCCGCTCCCCCAGGCTCCACAAGCCCATGCGCTTGGCCGCCAGCGCTTCGGGTAGCCGGGTGGCCGGATCAAAGCCCTGGCCGTCGTCGCTGATGCGCAGGATGCAATGCGGATAGGAAGCCAAAAGCCGCACCACGATCTTGCCGGCCCGAGCATGGCGGCAGGCATTGGCCAGGGCCTCCTGGAGCATGCGGTAGAGGTTGAGGCTCGTCTCGAAATCCTGGCTCGCGCCGTCCATGCCGTCGGCGTAACACTCCACGACGATCTGATGGCGGGCGGCATACTCCTCGCACAAGCGCACGGCCGTCTCGGCCAGGCCGAGATGGGCCAGGTCCGGCGGCAGCAGGTCATGGGCGGCCTCGCGCAGCGCGCTAACGGCCCGACCAAGCCCGGCCCCGAGTTCCCGGGCCCGGAAGGCCGCCTCGGGCAAGGCCGCCTCACCCCGGGTTTCCAGTTGCTCGGCCAGGGCGCAAAGCCCCAGGCGCAGCCCGGACAGATCCTGGGCCACGTTGTCGTGGAGTTCCCGGGCCAGCCGCTGGCGCTCGGCTTCCTGGGCCCGGATAAGCTCCCGGGAGAGCTGGCGCAGGCGTTCCCCGGCCGCCCGGGCGGCCACGATACGGCCCACCTGCTCGGCCACGGCATCGAGCAGATGGCGCTCTTCGGCCAAAAAAGGCCCCTCGTCGCATTCGGGCCGGGGCTCCAGGTAGCCGACCGCGATCCGCCCCACCCGTTTCCCCTGGATCACCACCGGAGCGGTCTGGCGGGCGACGGGCCGCCGCCAGCCGGGCGACGCGGCACACGTCCCGGCCACTACCACCCGAACCCGGGTGATCTCCGGATACTGCCAGGCCCGGGCCACAATGCCGGCCACGCCGTCGAGCACCGCCTCCAAGGCCAGATCCTGGCGCTCGGCCAGCCTGGAAATGGCGTACAAGCAATCCAGTTCCTTGACCCGCTCCTGGAGGGCGGCCAGGGTCCTGGCGTGCTCCGCGCACGGATCTTCGGGCCTTACGGCCGCGTGTCCGGTCATGGTTGCAGGCATGCGCGACATGGTGCGGTCATAGCCTGATCCCCTCCCCCTTGCCAGTGGGGCGACGGCGTGTGGCGTCCCCCTCGGCCGGGGTTGTAACACACCGCGGCTCCCGAAAGTCGATAGGGGTCTGGCGGATTTTCCCGGGAGATTTTCCCGAAAAGCCGGGAAGAGTTCCCGTCGCCAAAACGGGACAGCGACCATTTTCACGGCCGTGCTTTCGGCTATGCTTCCGTCAAGGAGGCCATCATGACCTTAAGCCAACGTTCCCGTTCCGGGGCCTCGCCCCGGCCCCCGTCCCCCGTGGCCACGCCCTTCGGAGACCGTTTCCGCCCCGGTCCGGGCTCACCCCGACTCTTTCAACTCGGCCCGGGGCGCTGGCGGGCCCGGGTGCCCCAGACACGCGGGGGCACCAGCCTCGATGTCTACATCTGCGACGATCCTTCGGCCTGTCTCGTGGCCAGGACCCGGGGCCGGCTGTGGGACGTGCTGGTCGAAGGCGAGCTCACCGGTCCGGCCGCTCTCAACCTGGGCGATTGTCTGGTCGGGGCCGTGGCCGCCGGGGTGCGGCGTCTGGTGCTGCGCCTGGGCCGACGCGAGGCGGTGGCGCCGGAAGTCGCGGATCTGCTCGCCTGTTTCGGCCGCCACCTGGCCCGGGGAAACAGCTCCTGCCGGGTGCGCCTCATCGGAACGGGACCGGGCTGCGATGTCCTCCGCCTGGCCCTGTTGCGCCAGGGCGTGTCCCCGGCCGACCGTTCGCGACCCCCAATCCGGCCAACCGCCAGGACCAGACCATGCTCTGGATCATAAGCCTCATCGTCGTCATCCTAATTGCCAGGGGCCTCGCGTCCAGCCGGCACCTGCGTCACCGACGCCTGCCCGGCTCCTTTGACTTCGACCACTACAAAGCCCGGGAAATCACCCAGCGCGGCGTCTTCGACAAGACCCAATGGCACTAGGCCGCGCCCCAAGGCAGCGATGCAGCCATGGCAAAAAAAATTTGAAAGCCGCTTTTCCCGAACCGTGCGCCGCCGTCCCCAGGCTCTGACCCGGGGTAGGCGTGTGCCCCGGCCGCTCCCGCCCTAAAAGCCGCCAACGCGCGCGCCAAACCGGGCAACCGCACTTCCCCGGTTGCCCGGGGTCGACCATAGTGTTATGCGGTAACCGGTTGGAAGACCTTGTCCGCACGCCCTGGCGCGCCACGCCTTCGTTGGAGCCGCTCATGGACCACCCGTTCGAAGCCGCCTCCCCGACTCCCGGCCAACGTCTCCCGTTTCCGGTAGTGGCGGTGGGGGCCTCGGCCGGTGGGCTGACGGCCATCGGCACCTTGCTCGAAAACCTGACCAATTTCCTGCAGGCCGCCGTGGTGGTCATCACCCACTCCGCGCCGGACGTGAAAAGCCATCTGGCCGAACTGCTCACCCCGCTGACGCCGCTGACGGTAAAAGAGGTCTGCGACGGTGAACCGGTCGGCACGGGTGTGGTTCATGTCCTGCCCTCCGGCTCCGACATCGTCATCGAGGAAGGCCGGCTGCGACTGCTTCCCCGGGACACCACCCCACCCCATCGGCCCATCGACCGTTTTCTGACCTCCCTGGCCCGGGACCAGGGGCCCGGGGCCGTGGCCGTCATCCTCTCCGGCGCCGGCACCGACGGCTCCCGGGGCTTGCGGGACATCCATACGGCCGGCGGCCTGATCATCGCCCAGGACCCGGGCACGGCCGAACACGACGGCATGCCCGCAAGCGCCCTCCAGACCGGTCTGGTCGACGTGGTCCTGCCCCTGGAACGCATCGGGGCCTACCTGTCCACCACCCTGGAGACCATCAACCAGACCCAGAGCAGCGTGCCCGACATCGCCGGCCAGCTCGACCGCATCAGCACTATCCTGCGCGCCCATACCCAGCACGATTTTACCGGCTACAAATCCGGCACCCTGACCCGCCGCGTGCACAAGCGCATGCTCTTAACGCGCGTCTTCGACCCGGCCGCCTATGTCGACCTGCTCGAACACGATGCCGAGGAACGCACCCGGCTGTTCCACGACCTGCTGATCGGGGTGACGGCCTTTTTCCGGGACCCGCCGGCCTTCGAATCCCTGTCCCGAGTGTTTCCAGACCTGCTGCGCAACCGCCCCAACGAGGATATCCGGGTGTGGGTGGCCGGCTGTTCCACCGGCGAAGAGGCCTATTCCGTGGCCATCCTCGCCACCGAGCAGTTGCGCACGGTCACGCCCCACCGCACGCTCAAGGTCTTTGCCACGGACATCGATCCCGTGGCCCTGGACACGGCCCGCAAGGGCGTGTTCAGCTCCTGCGTGGCCGGTGAAATCGGCCCGGAACGGTTGCAAGCCTTTTTTCGGTGCGAAGCCGCCAGTTGCACCGTGTTGCCGGGGCTGCGCGAAAACATCGTTTTCGCCCGCCATGATCTGGTGCGCGATCCGCCCTTTCTGGGCATGGATCTCGTGGTCTGCCGCAATTTTCTCATCTATCTCATCCCCGAGGTCCAAACCAAGGTCATCTCGATCTTCGCCCATGCCCTGCGCCCGGGTGGGCTGCTTTTTCTCGGCTCGGCCGAGAGTCTCGGGCCCCAGGCCGACCTGTTCGAGGTCGTGGACAAGAAATGGCGCATTTACCGGCGCAAGGCCGCGGCGGCCAGCCTGCCCTCGGATCTGTCCGCCCGATTCGCCCGGCTGGTCCGCTACGAGCTGGAGCCCGCCTGGAGCCGCTCCGGTCCGCCCGCGCCCGATCCCGAAGGCCTGACCGAATCCCTGCTCCTGCGCCGTTATGCGCCGCCGGCCGTCCTGCTCGACGCCGAGGGCCATATCCTGCGCCTTTCCGGCGAGACCGCGCCGTATCTGGTCCTGCCCGAAGGCGCACCCACTCTTTCCATCCACAAACTGGCCCACAAATCCCTGCGCCCTCGCCTGCGCACAACCATGCGCGACGCCCTGGCCGAAGGCCGGGAACAAGTCAGCGGCCCGGTGTGCTGCGACACCACGGACGCGCCCCGCATCAATCTGCGCGTGATTCCGGTCCAGGACGCACCCGGCGCGTCCCCCCTGCTTTTGGTCGTGTTCGAACCCGTGCCCGGCCAGACCGCCGAGACTTCGCCGCCGGCCCAGGAAACCCTCAATGAAAGCGCCCTCATCTCCCGCTATGAAACCGAGCTTGAAAAGGCCAACGACCAGTTGCAGCGGGCTGTGGAAGGCTACGAGGCCCTAAACGAGGAACTCAAGGCCTCCAACGAGGAACTGCTCAGCATGAACGAGGAGCTCCAATCCTCCAACGAGGAAATGGACGCGTCCCGGGAAGAGCTGCAGTCCCTCAATGAGGAGCTGACCTCGGTCAACACCGCCTTGCAGACCAAGGTCGAAGAGTTGGCCCGGGCCCAAACCTTTGTGGAAAACCTGCTGGCGGCCACCAACCTGGCCACGTTGGTCCTGGACGCTTCGTTCCAGGTGGTGCGTTTCACGCCTGCCGCCCTGCGCCTGTTCCACCTCGTGCCCACGGACCACGGACGCCTGGTGGCCGAAATCAAGGCGACCTTTCCGGCCGAACGCCTCATCGACGATTGCCTGCGTGTGCTCAGTGGCGGCGACATCCTGGAACGGGAGGTGCGCAACGCGGTCGGCGACTGGTTCCTGCAACGGGTCTACCCGTACCGCGACCCCTCCGGCGAAGTGGCCGGCGTGGTGCTCACGTTTGCCGAGGTGACGGCGCTCAAGGAGGCGGAGGTCGTTCTGACCCGGGGCAAGGTGGAACTGGAGGCCCTGGTTGCCAGCCGCACCGAGGAGCTGAGCGAAAAGGTCCGACTGCTTGACATGGCCAACGTGGTGGTCCGGGACATGGAGGCGCACATCACCCTGTGGAACTCCGGCGCCGAGGAGCTGTACGGCTTCAGCCGGGAGGAAGCCTTGGGTCAGGTTTCCTACCGGCTGCTGCGCACCGTCTTCCCCGAACCCTACGAGCAGATCGTGGAGACATTGCTGCGGGACGGCCGCTGGACCGGGGAATTACGCAAATTCGCCAAGGACGGCCGTGAAATCGATGTCGCCACCCTGTGGATTCTCAACCGCGACGCCGCGGGCCGCCCCATTTCCATTCTGGAGGTGGGCACCGACGTCACCGAACGCAATCGCCTGGAACTGCGGGCCCGGCGCTGGGACAAGGTGTTCGAGCTGGCCGATTTCGGCCTGGCCCATGCCGACGCCCTGAACAACACCTTTCTGGAAGTCAACCCCGCCTACGCCCGGCAACGCGGCTACGCCCCCGAGGAGCTTGTCGGCCGCTCCCTGATGACCGTCTATGCCCCGGGAGACCGGGAGAAAGCCTTGCGTTTCACCGAGCAGGTCGACGCGACCGGCCACGGCGTGCTCGAAAGCGTCCATGTGCGCAAGGATGGCAGCACCTTCCCGGTGCTCGTCGAGGTGACCGCCCTCAAGGACCACAACGGCCGGACCGTCGGCCGCGTGGCCTACACCCTGGACATCACCGAACGGGTCAAGGCCGAGGAAACCATTCGGGACATGGCCCGGTTCCCGAGCGAAAATCCCTTTCCGGTCCTGCGGGTGGGAAGCGACATGACCGTGACCCACGTCAACAAGGCCAGCGAAGCCTTTCTGGCCGCCCTGGGCAGCGGCCTGGGCCTCGCCGTCCCGGCCGCGCTCGAACCCTCGCTGGCCGGCACCTTGGCAACGAATCGAATCATCTCCTTCGAAACTGAGGTGTCGGGCCGGACCTTTTCCCTGTCGGCCTGCCCGGTCAGTGACCGGGGCTATGTCAATGTATACGGCACGGATATCACGGACCGCAAACAGGCCGAACTGGCCCTGGTCGCCAGCGAGGAACGCTACCATTCCCTTTTTTCCTGCATGGGCGAAGGCGTGTGCGTGCTCGAAATGGTACGCGATGCCTCGGGTACCACGACCGACTACCGGATCCTCGAGGTCAATCCGAGTTACGAGGCAATCCTGGGCGTCAGCCGGGAACAGGCCGTCGGCAATCTGGTGACCCAGGTTTTCGGCTTGGATGGGCCGCCCAATTACGAAAATTACAGCCGGGTCGTGGCCACCGGCCGCCCCGAAAACTTCGAGACCTTTTTCGCGGTCCAGAACAAGTACCTCAGTATCTCCACCTTTTCGCCCCAGCCCAATCGCTTCGCCGTGATTTTCGCCGACGTGACCGAACGCAGACGGGCTGAAAACGCCCTGCGCGACAGCGAGCAACGCCTGCGCCAACTCGTCGATGTCGCGCCCGACGCCATCATCATCCAGAACCAGGGCTGCTTCGCCTATCTCAATCCGGCGGCGGTGCGGCTTTTCGGCTGCGACACGCCCGAACAATTGCTCGGGCGCTCCATCGTCGACCAGATGCACCCGGATTACCGCGACATCATCCGGGAACGCATCCGCATCACCAATACCCAGCAGGTCTTCCTGCCGGCCGTGCCGGTGGTCTACCTGCGCCTGGACGGTTCCCCGGTTTGGGTGGAGGCCGTGTCCGCGCCCTTCGAGTACCAGGGCCACGCCGGCAGCCTGGTGTTTGCCCGGGACGTCAGCGAACGGCGCCGGACCGAGGAGGAAAAACGCCGCACCGCCGCCCTGGAGGGGGCCGTGGCCCGGGTACGCGATGCCTACATCGCCAACGAGACCAGCGAAGCCATTTTCGACGCCGCCCTGACCGAAATCCTGCGCCTGACCGACAGCCAATACGGCTACATCGCCGAGTTGCGCACCGAGGAACGCGGCGGCCTCTCCCAGCAGTGCCTGGCCATCTCCAACATCGCCTGGGACGAGGAAACCCAACAATTCTACGTGGCGAACGCACCCTCCGGCCTGGTCTTCCATGCCATGGACGGCCTCAATGCCGCGGCCGTGGTCAGCGGCGAGCCCGTCTTCGCCAACGATCCGTCTTCGGATCCCCGCTCGAGCCACCGCTTGCCCACCGGACATCCGGCATTGCGCACGTTTCTGGGATTGCCCCTGTTCCACGGTCGGGAATGCGTGGGCTCCATCGGCCTGGCCAACCGGGAGGGGGGGTACGACGAGGCCGTGGTCGCCTCTGCCAAGCCCCTGTTCGAGGCCTGCGCCCAGATCATCGAGCGCCTGCGGGCCGAACGCCGGCTGGTCGCGGCCAAGCATGCGGCCGAGGCGGCAAGCCTTGCCAAATCCGAATTCCTGGCCAACATGAGCCACGAAATCCGCACGCCCCTAAACGGTATCCTCGGCATGCTCCAGCTCATGCAGACCACGAACCTCGACAATGAACAAAAGGAATACACCGGCAACGCCGTCACCGCTTCGCGACGCCTCACCCGGCTGCTTTCGGACATCCTCGACCTGTCCATGGTCGAATCCGGCCGGTTGAGCCTCAAGGTGGCGCCGTGTGCCCCGTCCGACCTGCGCGCGGCGGTTCTCGATCTCTTCGACCTGCCCGCCCGCACCAAGGGACTCCGGTTGACCGTGACCATTGACCCGGAGTTGCCGGCTACCCTCCTGGCCGACGAGGCGCGCCTGCGCCAGATCCTGTTCAACCTGGTCGGCAACGCGGTCAAATTCACGGACACGGGTCTGGTCTCCGTGACCCTTGGTCCGGCATCCCGGTGCCACGACACCGGGGCCCATCTGCTCATCAGCGTGCGTGACAGCGGCATTGGCATTCCCGATGCCCAACTCGAAGCCATTTTCGAACCGTTCAGCCAAGTGGAGGGGACCTATGTGCGCCGTTTCGGGGGCGCGGGTCTGGGGCTTTCCATCGTGCGCCGGCTGACGCGGCTCATGGCCGGTGAAATCGCCGTGGACACCGCAGAAGGTTTGGGCACCACCATGTACATCTCCCTTCCCCTCCGGCCGCTCGCTGCCCCGACGACCACAACCGTCCCGGTCGCCAAACGACCGTCCCCATCGGGCTTGCGCCTGCTGTTGGCCGAGGACGACGCCGTCAGTCAGCTCTCCTTCCGGCGCATGCTCGAAAAGGCCGGCCATCAGGTGGATGTGGCCGAGGATGGCACCCGGGCCTTGTCCCTGCTGGCCACGGGCACCTACGACTGCATTCTCATGGACGTGCAGATGCCGATCATGGACGGCGTGGCCGCCACCCGGACCATCCGCACCGACACCGCTTTCCGGGACAAGGCCAGGGTCCCCATCATCGCCATGACCGCCTATGCCATGGCCGGGGACAAGGAAAAGTTCCTCGACGCGGGCATGAACGATTATGTGAGCAAACCCGTGGACATGGATGAGCTGGAGCGGGCCATTGAACGCGTGCTGAGGACCCCGGCCGCCAAGGCTTGAACGGCGGACACCGCACGAGGGGTGGAGTTCGAACCACCCTCCCTCCAGCGGCGGGTCAAGCCTCGGGACCGGGGCCGTCGCGCAGGGCGGTTCTAGCGTTTACCCCGCAGCCGGGCGCTTCGCGCCTCGATCAATTCGGCCACGATGCTCATGGCGATGGCGGCCGGGGTCTTGCCGCCGATGGGCAGGCCGATGGGCGTGCGCACCCGGGCCAGGGCCGCCTCGCCGAACCCCACCTGGCCGAGCCCCAGGACCTGGGCCCGGCCGTCGGCCCGGCAGCCCATGAGTCCCACGTAGCCGGCCTCGGTGCGCAGGGCCTGGGCCATGACCACCCGGTCGAAGGCATGGCCCCGGGTGACGATGACCACCGAGGCCTCCCCGTTCATGGCCTCGCCCGCGAAGCAGTCGACAAACTCCGGCACCACCCGGACCTGATCGGCATCCGGAAACCGTTCCCGGTTGGCAAAGGCCGCGTCATCGTCCAAAACCACGGTCCGAAAGCCCGACAGCACGGCCAACGGCACGGCCATCCGGCTGACCTGGCCGGCGCCGGCGAAATAGACCGGCGGCAAGGGCCGGTAACCGTCGAGCAGATACCGCCCGCCCTCGGTCTCGAAAACCGTGAGCCCGCCCGCGGAGCCTTCCGGTCCCTGGCCCAGCCGCTCGGCCGCCGCCACCACCGCGTCGGGCAACGGCACGCCCAGGCAGGCATCCGCCGCCAGCACCAGGGAGCGTTCGCCCTCCCCGGGTTCGGACAAACGGGTGACCAGGGTGCCGGGCCGGCCGTCGGCCAGGGCCTCGGCCAAGGCCGCAACCAGGGCCGTTTGCCCGGGCTCGGGATCAAAACGGTCCAGAACGAGCCGGGCCAGCGGACCGTACACGGCCGCGTCCTCACCCGTCAGTTCGCCCAAGGGCGCGGCATCGCACACCACGGTGGCCGGTCCCGCGCCACCTTGCCGGAGGAGCCCGGCCCGGACCCGGTCTTCAAGCAGCCCGCCCTCGGCCCTATCCAGGATCGCGCCGCCAGGCGTGGCCAGCAGCCGAGAGCCGGCGCCGTCCCGGGTCACGGCCGTGGCCAGGACCACCGCGTGTCCGTTTCGCAGCAATGTCGCCGCCTCGCCCAGGGCGCGCGCCTTTTCCCACAGCCGGTTGTCATGTCGCAGATTACTCATTGTCTCCCCCTCTCAGGCCAAGCCGTGTGCGCCGCATCGCCATGCACAGAGCGTATCTCCTGCCGTTTGTCAATCCACAGCCAAGGCCTACGATGCCTCGGGGCACTGTGCCCAAGGCACTTTTTCCCCCAAAGCACATGACAAAGTCCCAAGCCGTGGCTATACAATGGCGATGGCCTGACGTCGTTGCAGCAGGCATGTCTGACTTGGCAGAGGAATTTTATTGTAAAATAAGCGGACCGGAGGCAGCATGCTTCGAAAGATCGTCTCTTTGACAGCCCTTACGTCTTTTCTCTTGACCATCGTCACGAGCTTCGTGCTCTATATCGCCCCCCAAGGCCGAATCGCCTATTGGTCGGATTGGCATCTCCTCGGCCTTACCAAGACGCAATGGGGCAATCTGCACATCAACCTCGGCACGCTGTTTCTCATCGCCCTCTGCGTCCACATCTACTATAATTGGAAACCGATCACAGCCTATCTGAGCAAGGCCCGCAAGGTTGTCGTCATGACCCGGGAGTGTTGCCTTGCGCTGGCGATTACACTGTTGGTCGTTCTTGGCACCTTTTTCGAAATGCCGCCCTTTTCGAATTTCCTGGCCGTCAGCGAGCACATCAAGGACGTGGCCGCCCGGAAATACGGCGAGCCGCCCTACGGCCATGCGGAGCTGTCCACCCTGGGCACCCTGGCCACCAAGGCCGGCCTGACACCGGAGCAGGCCTTGACGGCCTTGCAAAAAGCGGGCTTCCCGGCCGACAGCGCCACCGAGACCCTGCTCGAACTCTCCCGGCGCCATCAGGTCTCGCCCCAGCATCTCTACAGCATTTTTGTTCCGGACACCCCGAGCGCGCCGGGAAGCCTGCCCGCGTCCCCGCCGTCCGGCACCGGTAACCTGCCCCTGGCCGACCTGTGCGCCCGGTACGATCTCACCATTCCGGTGATCCTGCGCGGCCTCGAAGCCAAGGGCGTCAAGGCCCGCTCGGACATGACCCTCAGGCAAATCGGCGAAGCCAACGGCAAATCGCCTCAGGACATCTATACCCTGGTCCGGGAAGCGGCCGCCGCGCCCCAGAAATGACGCCGGCCAGGGCCGCCATGCCCTGGTCGCTGATTGGAAAACCGAATGTCATAAAAAAAATCCCTCAATGGGTGACGGAAGGCCGAAACTGCCGTACACGGAACACAGGGTGGTTTTGTCCGAAAACCTGTAACCTCAAGGGAGGCCCATCATGAAAGTCAGCGCCCGTAACCTCATTCCCGGCACCGTCAAAGCCGTCAACATCGGCATGGTCAACGCGGAAGTGATCATCGACGCCGGCGGCGTGGAAATCGTGTCCGTCATCACCAAGGAATCGGCAGAAAACATGGGTCTCAAGGCCGGCGCCCCGGTCAAGGCCATGATCAAGGCCACGAGCATCATGGTCGTGACCGACTAGCAAGCCGCCTGGCCGGCGACGTTTTTTGTCAGGGAAAGTCCCGCGCAGACAGTGAGGCGCGGGACTTTTTTTGTGGTGACGCGGCTAGGCGGCGGCCACAATCAGGCTGAAGGCCGTAAAAAGGAACCAGACCGCATCGCCTTCCCGCAGCCCGAGGTCGGCCACGGATTGGGCCGTGCACAGGGCGCACATGGGCGTGCCGTTTTCGAGCCTGCCCATGACCTCCACCGAGACGCCCTGGTGGGTCAACGTGTCGATGCGACCGGGCAAGCGATTACCCGCGCCGATGCGGGACGGCTGCGCCACCTCGGTTGCGACCAGGATATCGGGCGCCTTGACCATGGCGGTCAGGGACGCTCCCTCGGAAACGGCCAGCCGCTCGAAACTCTCCGTGGTGACCATGGCCACAAGCTCGGTCGCGTCGCGCAGACGCAAGCAGAGTTCCGTCATGATGGGCGTTTTGCGGACACGTTCGAGAGAACCGAAAAAAGCATTGCGCGCGCTGGTTTGATACATGGGCGTTAGCTAGCAAGGATTGTTGCGCTTGTCATCCGTGCCGGGACGCGCCCCCGCGATGCTCGCAATCACTGGGCCAGGTCGCCCCGACGGTCCAGAAACGCCTCCGCCACCCGGGCCAGATCGCCTGGCATCTGGTACATGAGCCAATGGCCGGCGTCGCGGAACCGGACCAGCCAGGCCCCGGGGATTTTCCCAGCCAAGGCCAGGCTCTGGGCCGGTGGCGTGATGGTGTCGTCCTGTCCCACCACCAGCAGCACCTCCTTGTCCAGACCGGCCAGCCGGTCGCCGAACCCGGCCCAGCCCGCGATGGCGTCGCGTTGGCGGCGCATGGTGTCCGGATTGGGGGCGATGGCCGGTTTGGGCAGGCGGGCCAGGGCATCGGGATGGGCCACCCACCAGGAACGGGGAAAAAGCTGGGCCATAAACGCTTCCCCGGACATGCGGCGCAGGCCGTCGACCGCTTCCGTCACCACTTTGGGATCGTCAGCCGCGCCATAAGCCACCAGACGGTCCACCACCTCGGGATGGCGCACCCCCAGTTCCAAGGCGACCATCGCGCCCATGGACCAGCCCAGGACATCGGCCCGGGGGATGCCCAAGGCCGCCAGGAGTCCGGCCGCGTCATCAGCCAGGCGATCCATGGTATAAGCCTGCCCTGAAGCGGTGGAGGCCCCCATGCCCCTGTTGTCGAACAGGATCAACCGATGGTGCCGGGCCAGGGCGGCCAGGAGCTCCGGGTCCCAGGTATCCATGGTGCAGCCGTACCCGGTGATGCACAACAGCGGTTTGCCGGAACCCAACATCCGGTAGCCGAGCACCACATCGTCCACAGCCACGGTTTGGGCCGGCGGGAGGACCACGGTTTCGTCCGACCAGGCCGGAGCCGGAACGGACAAGACAAAAAGCAACGCCAGCCAGGCAAGCACAGGGATCGGTCCACGCTGGTTCATGAAGGCATCCTCCCGGAAATGGCGGAAGCGCCCGGCCTTGGGCCGGCCGGGGCGTCTGGCCGCAATCGCCCGGGACCTGGTCCGGGCAACCTTTCGCACCCCGCCCGATATCCCTGGAAGGACGCGGGGACACCCGAAACGTCGGCGCGCAGGCAAGCTTCCGGCAAATCGAAGGCAACTGCAAGCACGCCGCAGCGGAAGCAGCTTTTTGCAAGGTGCGGCCCGGTCACATTGCGGCACGCAACGTGCACGTACTACCGGTATTATGCAACGTTTTCAACCGACACATCACAGGAAAGCGGTTCAAAAAACGCACGTTCGAACGCTCAATACACAAGCACAACGGCCGCGATCCGGAACTTTCCGGCAGGATGACAAGGCGTCCTGTCTCTGGTAGGAGGGGGGTATGGAATGGATACTCGCCCTAGGCCTTGTCCTAGGCATCATGCTTTTAGGCATCATGTATATTTTCAAGGCAAAAACCCATCGCACCCTCCGCCTGCGCGGGCGTTTCGACTTTGCGCAGTTTAAGGACCGTGAGCTCTCCAAACGTGGCGTCTTTGACCGAACCGGATGGTGGAAATAGCCTGGCGGACCACGCGGCGGTCGACGACAGCACGGCGTAACGCGCCCGATCCCGGCGCGCGGCACATCGGCACCCCCTTCCCAGGCTCCCTCCCAAGCCCCCCACGACCGGCCAGGCCCACCACGCCTGCCCGTGCCCACGGGTGGAGCCGGCCAGCCCGCTTTTTCGAGTTACCCCCTGTAACCTTTGCCGCTTGCGTGCGACTCAACATTGTACAAGGTCTTTATCCACGGGCCGGCAGTGTTGCTCTTTGGGCAAAAAGACAGGACTCGGCGATACGTTTTGCCGCTTCGAGTACGCGCCGATCCATTAAAATTCAGAATTCTTCCAGCAAACGCCTTGCATCATGATTCCTTGAAGAAAAAATCCCTCAAGAAAATGTGCTCCCTAAAAAAAGAAGCCCGGAGTCTCGTGGGTTTTGCCAGCTCCAAGGGCGCAGTGGCGACTCCCTGCGGCGCCTCTAGAAGGCAAGTCTTGGTCCGATTTATGCTTTAACAAAAGCAAGCCCGGCGGAAAAGATCAGGCACAAACGTAAAAACAGAGAGGATAGCGCTATGTTGCGAAGAATTTTATCCCTGTGTCTGTGCGCCCTGCTGTTGTCGACGGGTATGGCCTTCGCCCAGCCGCCCGGCGGGCCGGGTCATGGGCCAGGACCGGGCCACGGTCCCGGCCATCGTCCTGGCCCCGGTCCTGGACCTGGCCCGGGTCCGAGGCACCATCATGGCGGCCCCGGACCGGGCGACGATGTCGGGTTGGCCCTCGGTGCCGCAGTTCTTGGCGGCATCATCGGCGGCGCCCTGGCCTCCCAGCCGGCCCAACCTGCTCCGCCGCCCCCTCCGCCGCCTCCGCCGGCGGACTACTATCCCCCGCCCCCACCGCCTGAGTACGGTTGGTAGCGGGCCCCCAAAAGGAGACGCCCCCACCTGGGGGCGTCTCCTTTTGGGGCGGCCATTGACCGCCGACACCACTTGGACAAGCAACCTACCGCCTCGAACATTTGCCGTTATTTCGGCAATGTGATGACCGTCCGGCCGCGAGCGGACCAGGGGGATCTTGACCAGACCCGTCCCGGAAGCCTAGACAATACTGCTCCCCTGATTTTTGGCCCAGGCCCGGTCTTCGGGGCCGGACGACGCATTTCCCGGTGTCCGTTGGCCGCGAAGCCCCCTGCGAGGTACCCGATGAAGCGGTTTCTCCTGGCTTTCCTTCGCGAGACCCGAGGCGCCACCAGCAGCGAATATGCCCTCCTGGCCGCCGGCATTGCCGGCGTGGTTTTCGCGGCGGTGGCGGTATTCGGCCTGTCCGTGCTCGGCTTGTTCCAAACGGCCGTGCAGAGCTTCCCGGGCGGCCCCTAACCCGCGCCGCCATACCCGGTCAGAGCAGATAGCCCTCGCGCTCCAGATAGAGCAGCACTTCCTGGACCGCCTCCCCCGGGGACAAGGCCGTGGTATCAAGCGTGATCTCGGGCGCGACCGGCACCTCGTAGGGATCATCGATGCCGGTCACGCCGGTGAGCACGCCGGCCCGGGCCTTGGCATAAAGCCCCTTGCGATCGCGCTGTTCGCACACGGACAAGGGCGTGGCCACATGGATTTCCACGAACCCGCCAAACCGGCTCACCAGCTCCCGGGCCCGGGCTCGTGAACTGGCATAAGGGGCAATGGGCGCGCAGATGGCAATGCCGCCGTTTTTGGTGATTTCGCTGGCCACATAGCCGATGCGTTCGATGTTGAGATTGCGGTGGGCCTTGGAAAAGGTCAGCTCGCTCGACAGATGCCGGCGCACGATGTCGCCGTCGAGCAGCGTCACCGGCCGGGTGCGCAGTTCCATGAACTTGACATAGAGCAGCTTGGCCAACGTGGACTTGCCCGCTCCGGACAGCCCGGTCATGAAAAGCGTGATGCCCTGGCGCGACCGGGGCGGAAAGGCCCGGCGCAACTCCTCGATGATTTCCGGAAAACTGAACCACTCCGGGATATCCAAGCCGAATTCGAGCCGGCGCCCCACTTCCTCCGGTTCGAGGCCATGCACGGTCACCCCCGGTTCCAGATTTTCCACGGGCTCGTACTGGGCCCGATCCTCCACATAGACCATGGGGCGGGCCGGAACCATGGTGATGCCGATTTCGTCGGCAAAGTCCTCCACCAACGTCTGGGCCGCGCCCAAAGGATAGCACGGTTCGCCCCCGGACCGGGCCAGGGGATCGGCTTGGTCCGGCGCGACCAGGAAATGGGTGCAGCCGTAATTTTTGAAGATCAGGGCTTCGTGCAGGGCCTGGCGTGGCCCGATGCCGAGGTCCCAAAAGGGCAGCAGGCCCAGAAGCAGGGTCGCCCGGGGGAACGTGGCCGCGAAATGGCCGGCACAACGGACGGCGGCGAAATGTTCCGCGCCCGGAGCCATGGCGTCGATGGACGGATGGAGCAAAAGGACGCTCGCGCCCACGCCCATGGCCGCATCGAGGATGGTGGCGCGTTCCCGCCGGTGGGGGAACGGCTCGGCCTGGACACCCAGCACCTTGCGCCAGCCCCGTCTGGCCATCTCCGCCCGCAAGGCCCCGGGAGCGTGCCGTAATTCCGTGTAATCGCAGTGCCCAGGCAGGGCCAGACCCTGGACCCGGCCGGCCAACCGGCGGGGATGCATCTGGCGGACAAAGGCGGCGGCCCCGGGATGGGCCTCCACGTCCTGCAGTCCGAAGAGGCGCCGGGCCTCGGCCTCGGGATCGGCCTCGAACACCTCGGCCACGGTCAGCACGGCCACCATGAAGCCTTCGCCGTCCCGCAGGGCAAGTTGTTCGCCGATGACCAGCCGCTCGGCCAACCCGGCCGGCACATCCAGGCTCAACGGCATGGCCCAGGGCGTGCCATCGGCCAGGCGCAGGGTTTCAAGGACGCTTTCGCAATCCTCCCGGCCCAGATAGCCGGTCAGCGGTGCGTAGGCCCCGGAGAGCAGCAGTTCCAGATCGCACAACTGCCGCGGCTCCAAGCTGTAGGATTTGAAGTTGAGGGAAGCGGTTTTGAGATCCGCTGCCTGTTGCGACGCAACAAGCAAGGTCCCGGCCGGATGGCAGTCGTCCATGACAGTCTCCTTTTTCGAAGGATAAGGGTCTGGAACACGACGCAACATACCGTGCAACGAGACAGCAATAGACTGATCCGAAACGGCCGTCCAGAACACAACGTGGGGGCTGCGCGCTTCGACCTAGGCAAACATGGAGCAAACCACTTCGAAATGGGCCTCGGCCGTCTCCAAAAGTTCGCGCAGATCCTGGTCCCCCAGAGAGACCAATCCCCAGGCTTCGGGCACGTAGCGGGGTACGAACCGCTCGCCGCTGCATCCGGGCAGGACCGCGCCGGCCACCATATCGGCCACGCACACCAGGGCCGACTCCAGGGGCTCGTCGCCGGACAGGGGATCGTGGTGGCGCCAGACCGCCTGCTCCAGGCTCTCGGGAAACCGCCACTTGCGCAGCAGCATGCCCCCGAGCTGGCCGTGGTCGAATCCGAGCAGCTCCCGTTCCACATCCAGCAGGAGCCTGCCCGAAAGCATCGACACAGCCAGGGCCTCGCCGGCCAGGGCCGGTGCCTGCTTGTAAAGCACCAACCGGCCGATGTCGTGGAGCAGGCCGGCCACGAAAAACCGCTCCGGACTCGGATCGCCCAGGCGCACGGCCAAAAGCTTGGTCACGAGCCCCACGGCCACGCTATGGCGCCAAAACTGGCGCATATCCATGCACTCGGCCGGAATGTCCTTGAAAAGCGGCAACACGGAGACGCCCATGGCCAGGGTGGACAGCTGGTTGAGCCCAAGCAGCAGCACCGCCCGGGACAGGGTGTCGACCCGGCCCGATGGCATGCCGCCGGAGACCCGCAAGGTGCGGGCGTAAAAGGCGCTGTTGACGAGCTTGAGCAATTTGGCCGTGAGGCTCGGGTCCTTGCCGATGACCGCCGTCACCTCTTCCACGGTGGAGGCCGGATCGCTGACCACCTCGCGGATACGCATGAAGACTTCGGGCAGGGAAACCAGGATGGGATCGCCGTCAATGAGTTGTTCGGCCGTGGGCGGGTTTTTCCGGGCCGACTCGCACCGGGCCGGCAGCCGTTTCACAGGGCCCGGGGACCGGTCGGCCCGGGTCTGGGCCTGGTCAAAAAGCACCGCCACCAAGGGCTCGTCCAACGGCGCATGGGCAAACCGGGCCCGTACATCGGCCGCGTCGTCCGCCATCAATTCCTGGGCCGGGGCCGCGGTTTCCGGTCCGGGGGAAGTCGCCGGAACATCCTCCACCGCTGCCTCGCGCACCCGCCAGCCGCGCAGCAAACGCAGAAGGGACGCGGACAGCTCCTGGCCGGCGCACAGCCGGAAGCGCCCGTCCGGGCTCTCGATGTCCTCGGCCAAGATCAAGCCCGGCCGCAATTCCTGAAGGGGTATCAAAGGCATCGCCGCACCTCGCCGGAACGCAGCTTCCGGCCGTTTTCCAGCCCAGGCCGTATCGCGCACGCCGCCATGGCCGAACCTCCCCCACCGGCGCCCATGCCGTTTGACGGTGCAAAAACATAACAACCCCGGGAAACTCCGGCAAGCGTACGCCCCGGGGAGGCCGGACAGACGGCATTGGACAACGACCGGGGTTTGCCGCTACACGGTGTCAAAAGTGTTGGAGCCGCCATGTCCCTGCCCCTGGAAACCATCCTGGCCTTTGCCGTGACCGCCATCGCCTGCCTGGCCGGGGCGGTCGTGGACGTGCGGGAGCGCCGCATTCCCAACAGCATCACCTTTCCGGCCATGGCCGTGCTGCTGGTCGTGCACGGCCTGGGATCGGGCCTGCCCGGCCTGCGGGAAGCGGGTCTGGGCCTGGCCGGCGGCTTCCTGGTCATGCTCGTGCCGCATTTGTTCGGCGTGCTCGGGGCCGGCGACGTCAAACTCATGGCGGCCGTGGGCGCGGGACTCGGCAGCAGCGCCTTGCTGACGGCGGTCCTTTTTACGAGTGTGGCCGGCGGGGTTCAGGTCGTTATCTGGCTTGCCTGGCTCCATCTCACCCAGGGTCGCCGGGGCCGGGGCTACCGGCTGTGCTACGGCCCGGCCATCGCGGCCGGGGCGATCGGCACCATGGCCCTGTTTTTGGCCGGCCAACCCTACCTGACCCTGGATTTTTCCCGGTTCTAGCCCGGCCGTTCCTCAATACCCCGGCCAGGCCGGGTAGCCCGGTCCGTAAAACGGGCGGGGCGGTTCGGGCAGTTCCTCCTTGCGCGCGGGCACGGACTTGGTGGGCCTGGGAGCGGCCGCCTTGACCTTGGCCAGGGCCTCCACCCGGTTGGCGAGGACGTCCACCCGGCCGGCCAGGGCCTTCACATCCACGCTCAAGCGCGACACGGCCTTGGCCGGGTCGGTGGCGGCCAGGGCATCCACCTCGGCCGCGAGCTTGCCCACGGCCTCGGTCAGGACTTGCAGTTCCGGCGACGCGTCCGCCGGCGCCGCCGCCCGGGGTTGTTCCCGAAATGCCCGGTCCAGGGCCGCCACTTCGGCGCGCAGCATTTCCTGGGAAAAGCCGAGCCAGACCACCCCGGCCAAAAGCAACAGCAAGACGGCGACGGCCGCGACCACCAAGCTGCCCCTGGGCAAATTCTGTTGTTCCATGGCGCAATGGCCTCCTTGCCCCCGCCGGACGGTAGCGCGTCCACGACGGGGCCATAACCGTATCCTTCTTGCAGGATATGGGCCGGAGAGGCAAGGCACGGCGCGCACGGGCCGCACGCCGGCCGATCTTCCCATTTCCCCGGATGCGGTCTACAAAAAAGCGTGGTGCGACAACCGGAAGCCCTTTTCCTACCCGCCGGTGAACCGGCGGCCTGACCACGGAGAGCGCATGGAAACGAGTGCCGCAGATCGCGAAGCCATCGCCGTCCGCCTGGACGGACTCAAATTCGGGGCCGTCTTCACCGGTGAGGAAGTCCGCCAGGTCGCCGGGTATCTGGTGGAAAAGCAATTCCCCGCCGGCACGATCATTATCCATGAGGGACGTCGGGCCACCTCCCTGGCTTTTCTGGACCAGGGCACGGTCACCATCCAGAAGGAGGACGCCGGGGTTCCGGAACGCCACATCATCGACCTCTCCCGGGATGCCGTGATCGGTGAGATCGCCTTTTTCGACAACGAACCCCGCTCGGCCACGGTGGTGGCCAAAACCGCCGTTTCCCTGCTGGTCCTCACCCGGGAGCAGTTCGACGCCCTGGCCGAAACCTATCCCCAGCTCGCCATCAAGGTGCTGTTTTACATCGGCCGGGTGCTGAGCCGCCGGTTGCGCCAGGTCACGGGGCGCTACGTGGGCATGCTCGCCTGAGGCGACCGAAAAAATGCTTTTCGCCGACAGCGTTACGCGCTAAGAAAAAAACGGAAAGTCCGGGCGCATCTGTTCCGGGCCGGCTCTTGACCACACTGTCGTCGCTCCCTTGGCCCGGGCGGCGCGAGGAGGTTCGACATGCGCCAACTGCTGTTTCTGGTCCTGCTGACCCTGGTCGTGGCGGCCGGCTGCACCCGTCCGCCCTACACGGCGCCGGGCAAGGACTTGGCCAGCCTGGAGAACGATCACACCGATTGTTACACCCGGGCCGTGCTCAAGGTGAACACCCCGCCCTACCCCGACCATTCCCTGTGGGATGTGGATCGGGAATGCGATGCCTGCATGACCGCCCGGGGTTACCAGAAACACTTTCGGCCGTTTTGAGTGCAGGCCTTGCCTTTTGCGGGGCGGGCATTATTATTGAGCGATACGCACTGGGGGCGCCCTGGTTTCGACGGGGATCGTGAAGCCCTGGTTGCAGGCCGAGGTGCCGCGAGGCCTCGTAAAACACGCGGCAACTGGTTAACTGCCAACGATTACGATTACGCCCTGGCTGCTTAATGACAGCCAGCGTTCCATCGGCTGACGCCTGATAGGCCGAACCGGGACGCCAAACCCCATCAGGCTGGCGCAAACCCTCTGTCTGTCGGGGTGCGCGCGAGACCTTTGGCAGACTGGCCAGAGGCGGCCCGGCCGGAAGGCCTGCCCGAGGCGAGATTGTTTTCCGGTCTAAGCCTGTAGACGCCTGGAGTGGATCATTCTCGGACGGGGGTTCGATTCCCCCCGCCTCCACCAAGTAACCAATTGGAAAGATTGAAAATAAAAAAGACAAAAAACCCGCTACCCACGACTTACCCACCCATTTTTTAAGAGACCGCCCTTGGCCCAAGCCTGGGGCGGTTTGCTTTTGGAAGGAACGGGAACCCCTTTTTGCCAAGTCTGCCCGCGCCATGGCCCAAAGGTCGGCCCGGAGGAGGTTGGCCGCTTTTTACCCCCCCAAACAGCCCTTCTCCTGCCCCTATTCCTCCTGAAAAAATTTGAGAGAAAGCTGCGTATCCCATGGCCGCAGCTTCGCGCGCTCTTAACAAAATCCTTACACCTCCTCCCTGCATTTTAACACCGTCCTGACACTGGAACTGCTATCTTCCCCTCGTCCGAACCCAAGCGGAAGGGAGGAACCTGCCATGATCGCGCGCCTTCTTAGGGACTTGTGGGCCGTATTCGGCATTGTGGGGCCGACCTTGGCCACCTTTGTCCTCATCGAAATTGTCGGTCGCCTCAGGGGGAAATAGCCATGGGAATCCTGCTGGTTGTCGCCGCCCTGATCGCTGGGGGGCTTTTCGTCTACCTTCTGGTCGCCTTGCTCAAACCGGAGCTTTTTGAATGACAACTTCCGAATATTTCCGCGTGATCCTGTATTTTCTGGCCCTTTTCGCCCTGGCCTGGCCCCTGGGCCTGTACATGGCCAGGGTGTACGAGGGCCGACCCGTGTTCTGGGATCGCCTGGCCCGGCCCGTGGAACGCCTCGTCTACCGGTGCTGCGGGATTTCGCCCGAGGCGGAAATGGACTGGAAGGGCTACGCCTTGGCCGTCCTGGTCGCCAACGCCCTGGGCATGTTGGCCGTCTACGGTTTGGAGCGTCTGCAAGGCCTGCTGCCGCTCAATCCCCTGGGCCTGGCCGGTGTCCCGACGGGCGTGGCCCTCAATACGGCCATAAGCTTCGCCTCCAACACCAATTGGCAGGCCTATGCCGGCGAATCCACCATGAGCTTCGCCACCCAGATGCTGGGGCTTACCGTCCAGAACTTCCTGTCCGCCGCCACGGGCATGGCCGTGCTGGTTGCCCTCATCCGGGGGCTGATGCGGCGGGAAGTTCACCATCTGGGGAACTTCTGGGTGGATTGCACCCGCAGTGTCACCCATGTCCTTTTGCCCCTGTCCCTGATCCTGGCCGTGGTGCTGGTGGCCCAGGGCGTGCCCCAGACCTTCCGGGGGACGCTTTCGGCCCGACTCCTGGCGCCGGCGACCGTGGACGTGCCCCTGCTCGACGCCTCGGGCGCACCCGTCCTGGACCGTACCGGCCAGGCCGTGACCCGCACGGACGAGGTCAGGGAGCAGGCCATCGCCCTGGGCCCGGTCGCCTCCCAGGAGGCCATCAAGCAGCTCGGCACCAACGGCGGCGGTTTTTACAACGTCAATGCCGCCCATCCCCTGGAAAACCCGACCCCGTTGTCCAATTTTCTGGAGATGCTCGCCATCCTGCTCATTCCGGCCGCCTTGTGCGTCACCTTTGGCCGCATGGTGGGGGACATGCGCCAGGGGCTGGCGGTGCTTTCGGCCATGACCGTGCTCTTTGCCCTGTTCCTCTTCCCCTGCCTGCTGGCCGAGAAGGCCGGCAATCCCCGCCTGGCCGCCCTGGGCGTGGATACCGCGGCAGTGGATACGCCACGGCAAGCGGCCAGCCCCGGCGGCAACATGGAGGGCAAGGAAGTCCGTTTCGGCGTGGTGGATTCGGCCCTCTGGGCCACGGCCACCACCGCCGCCTCCAATGGCTCGGTCAATGCCATGCACGACAGCTTCACGCCCCTGGGCGGGCTTTTCCCCATGCTGCTCATGCAGCTCGGCGAGGTGGTCTTCGGCGGTGTGGGGTCCGGGCTCTACGGCATGCTGCTCTTTGCCGTGGTGGCCGTGTTCGTGGCCGGGCTCATGGTGGGGCGCACGCCCGAATACCTGGGCAAGAAGATCGAGGCCTACGAGATGCAGATGGCGGCCCTGGTCATCCTCATTCCACCCTTTTTGGTCCTTGGCGGTACGGCCGTGGCCGTGGCCACCGGAGCCCGGGCGGCCATTGCCAATCCCGGAGCCCATGGTTTCTCGGAAATCCTCTACGCCTTTTCCTCCATGGGCAATAACAACGGCAGTGCCTTTGCCGGGCTTGCCGCCGACAGGCCGTATTACGCCTGGGTCGGCGGGCTCGCCATGTTCGTCGCCCGCTACTGGCTCATCGTGCCGGTCCTGGCTCTGGCCGGTTCCCTGGCCGGCAAGAAGCACATTCCGGCCGGCGCCGGCACCCTGGCCACCCATACGCCGCTATTCGTGGGGCTGCTCGTGGCCGTGGTCCTGACCGTGGGGGCGCTCACCTTCATCCCCGCCCTGGCCCTGGGGCCTGTCGTCGAACACCTCGTGCTGTCGCATTAAGAAAGGATATCGCCATGTGCGCCAAACCCCGTTCCCGTCCTCTGCTCGATCCGCCCTTGGTCAGGCGGGCCGCCTTTGATGCGCTCCGCAAGCTTTCTCCGGCCCGACAGGTGCGAAATCCGGTCATGTTCACCGTGTACGTGGGCAGCCTCCTGACCACCGTGCTGTTTTTGCAGTCCTTGACCGGCCGTGGAGAAGGCTCGCCCGGCTTCACGGCGGCCATCGCCTGCTGGTTGTGGTTCACGGTCCTTTTCGCCAACTTCGCCGAGGCCATGGCCGAGGGGCGGGGCAAGGCGCAAGCCGAGTCGTTGCGCCGGGCCAAGCGGGACATCCCGGCCAAAAAGCTGGCCACCGCCTCCCGCGAGGCGTTGGCGACCGTCGTCTCCTCGGCCGCCTTGCAACGGGGCGACTTGTTTCTGGTGGAGGCCGGAGACGCCATCCCCTGCGACGGCGAGATTCTCGAAGGCATCGCCTCGGTGGACGAATCGGCCATCACGGGCGAATCCGCCCCGGTCATCCGCGAGGCCGGCGGCGACCGCTCGGCCGTCACCGGCGGCACCCGCGTCCTTTCGGACTGGCTGGTGGTCAAGGTCACGGCCGAACCCGGCCAGACCTTCCTCGACCGCATGATCGCCATGGTCGAGGGGGCCAAGCGCCGCAAGACCCCCAACGAGATCGCACTCAACATCCTGCTCGCCGCCCTGACGCTCATTTTTCTGGTCGTGTGCGTCACCCTGTATCCGTATTCCGTCTTTGCCGTGGATCAGGCCGGTCAAGGCGCGGTCATCACGGTCACGGTGCTGGCGGCGCTTTTCGTCTGCTTGGCACCCACCACCATCGGCGGGCTGCTCTCGGCCATCGGCATCGCCGGCATGGATCGGCTCATCGCGGCCAACGTCATCGCCATGTCCGGCCGGGCCGTGGAGGCGGCCGGCGATGTGGACGTCCTGCTGCTGGACAAGACCGGCACCATTACCTTGGGCAACCGCCAGGCGGCGGACTTTCTGCCCGCGCCCGGGGTCGGGCCGGCCGAGCTGGCCGACGCCGCCCAGCTGGCCTCCCTGGCCGACGAGACCCCCGAGGGCCGCTCCATCGTGGTCCTGGCCAAGGAGCGTTTCGGCCTGCGCGGCCGGGACCTGAACGAGCTGGGCGCGCGCTTCGTGCCCTTTACCGCCGCTACCCGCATGAGCGGGGTTGACCTGCCCGGCCGGGAAATCCGCAAGGGCTCCCCGGACGCCATCGAAGCCTACGTGGCCGAAGCCGGCGGGGAGTTCCCCCTGGCGATGCGGGAGGCCGTGCGGACCGTGGCCGAGGATGGCGGCACGCCGCTGCTGGTGGCCGAGGGAAGCCGGATTCTCGGCACGGTCTGGCTCAAGGACATCGTCAAGGGCGGCATCAAGGAGCGCTTCGCCGAACTGCGGCGCATGGGCATAAAAACCGTCATGGTCACCGGGGACAATGCGCTCACCGCCGCCGCCATCGCCGCCGAGGCCGGAGTGGACGACTTCCTGGCCGAGGCCAGGCCCGAAACCAAGCTCCAGCGCATCCGGGACATCCAGGCCGAGGGCCGGCTCGTGGCCATGACCGGCGACGGCACCAACGATGCCCCGGCCCTGGCCCAGGCCGACGTGGGCGTGGCCATGAACACCGGCACCCAGGCCGCCAAGGAGGCCGGCAACATGGTGGACCTCGATTCGAGTCCCACCAAGCTTCTGGAAATCGTGGCCATCGGCAAGCAGCTCCTCATGACCCGGGGGTCACTGACCACCTTTTCCATCGCCAACGACGTGGCGAAATACTTTGCCATCATCCCGGCCGCCTTTGTCGGCACCTATCCGGCCCTGGCGGCGCTCAACATCATGGGCCTCAAGACGCCCCAGAGCGCCATCCTCTCGGCCGTCATCTTCAACGCGCTCATCATCGTCTGTCTCATCCCCCTGGCGCTTAAGGGCGTGCGCTACCGGGCCGTCGGCGCGGCGAGGGCCCTTCGCGACAACCTGCTCCTCTACGGCCTGGGGGGCCTTGTCACACCGTTTCTCGGCATCAAGGCCATCGACATGCTGCTTGTCGCCCTGCATCTGGCCTAGGAGGTTACGTCTATGTGGATGACGATTCGCAAGGAACTGCGCACCGGCCTCGGCTTTCTGGTCTGCATGACCGTTCTTCTCGGGCTGGCCTATCCCCTGGCCGTGACGGCCCTGGGCCAGGCGTTTTTCCCCTGGCAGGCCTCGGGGAGTCCCCTTGCCCGGGAGGGGACAGTGGTGGGCTCCGCCCTGATCGGCCAGACATTCACGGCGCCGGGATACTTCTGGGGCCGTCCCTCGGCCACCGCGCTCCAGGCCTACAATGCCATGGCCTCGGCGGGCTCCAACCTCGGTCCGTCCAATCCGGCCCTGACCGAGGCCGTCGCCTCACGACTGGCGTCCCTGCGTGAGGCCGATCCGGGCCATACCGCCGCGGTCCCCGTGGACCTGGTCACCGCCTCGGGCTCGGGCCTGGACCCGCATGTCAGTCCGGCGGCGGCCCTCTTTCAAGTCGGCCGGGTGGCCAAGGCCCGGGGGCTTACGGAAGAGGCCGTGCGCGCCCTGGTGGAAAGCCACCTCGAGGGACGCCAGTTCGGCGTCCTGGGCGAGCCCCGGGTCAATGTCCTGGAACTCAATCTGGCCCTGGACGCAACGGCGGGGAAGTCGGATACTCCCCAGCCTGTCACCCCGTAGGAGCCGTCATGGCCAATGGAACCGATGGCCGTCCCGATCCCGACGCCCTGCTGCCTCTGGCCCACAAGGCGGAAGCGGAAGGCAGGCAAGGCAAGCTGCGTGTCTTTTTCGGCGCGGCCCCAGGCGTGGGCAAGACCTTTTCCATGCTCGAAGCGGCCAGGACGGCCCAAGGGGAAGACCTGGACGTGGTGGTGGGCGTGGTGGAGACCCATGGCCGGGCCGAAACCGAGGCTCTTCTTTCGGGGCTCCCCCGACTCCCCCGGCGGCGTATCGCCTACAAGGGGCACGAGCTGGCCGAATTCGACTTGGACGCCGCCCTGGCCCGCCGGCCGGGTCTGCTCCTCGTGGACGAGCTGGCCCATACCAACGCCCCGGGCAGCCGCCATGCCAAGCGCTGGCAGGATGTACGCGAGCTGCTCGACGCCGGCATCGACGTCTACACCACGGTCAACGTCCAGCATATCGAAAGCGTAAACGACGTGGTGGCGCAGATCACCGGGGTGCGGGTGCGCGAAACCGTGCCGGATTCGGTGCTGGAGGAAGCCGACGCCATCGTGTTGGTGGATCTGCCTGTGGAGGACCTGCTGCGGCGTTTGCGCGAGGGCAAGGTCTACGTGCCCGAGCGGGCCGAATGGGCGGCCGGACACTTTTTCCGGTCCGGGAACCTGATCGCCCTGCGGGAACTGGCTCTTCGCTTCACCGCCGAGCGCATCAGCGCCGAGGTCCTCGTCTACCGCCAGGGGCACGCCATCGAGGCCACCTGGCCCACGGCCGAGCGGCTTCTTGTCTGCGTGGGCCCGAGCCCCACTTCGGCCAAGCTTATCCGGGCGGCCAAGCGGGCTTCCACGGCCCGGCACGTGCCCTGGATCGCCGCCTATGTGGAATCGCCGCGCCTCTCCGAAGCCCAGCGCCGGTCCGCCGCCGAAAATCTCCGCCTGGCCGAGAAGCTCGGGGCCGAGGTGGCAACCATCGCCGGCCCGCGCATCTCCGAGGAGATCGTGGCCCTGGCCCGGTCCAAAAACGTCTCCACCATCATCATCGGCAAGCCGGTGCGGCCGCGCTGGAAGGATTTTCTTCTCGGCAGTCCGGTGGACGACCTCGTGCGCAAATCCGGGGAGATCGATGTCCACGTCATCCGAGGCGATGCCGGCGGCGAGCGGGAACGCATCATGGGGGCCGGACGATCCCGCCTGGCTTGGCCTCCCTACGCCGTGGCCCTGGCCATCTGGGCTGCGGCCACGGCGGTGTGCTTCGCCATGTTCCCGGATTTTCAGCTGAGCAATCTCATCATGGTCTACCTGCTCGGCGTGGTGGTGACGGCCATGACCTGCGGCCGCGGGCCATCGGTCCTGACCGCCTTGACCAGCGTCCTTTCCTTCGATTTTTTCTTCGTGCCCCCGCGCTTCACTTTTGCCGTCAGCGACACCCAGTACTTCGTCACCTTCGCCATCATGCTGGTGGTCGCCCTGGCCATCAGCCGGCTGACCACGCGGATGCGTGACCATGCCGTACTGGCCCGCAATCTGGAGCGACGCTCCGGTCTTATGCTGGCGCTCACGCAACGTCTGGCCGAGGCCAGGGGCGTGGACGTGGTAGCCGAAGCAGCGGGCAGAGCCGTGGAGGAACTTGTCGGCTGTGGCGCCGTCGTGCTTGTTCCGAGAAGGAACGGCGGCCTCCGTCCTCCCGGAGAGCAAAGCCCGGCCTTTCTCGACGCCAAGAGCCTCGGCGCGGCGCAATGGGTTTTTACAAACGGCCATGCCGCCGGTCTCGGGACGGACACCCTCCCGGATGTCCGCGCCCTGTTCTTGCCACTGCCCAGTCGTAACGAAAGTATGGGTGTCCTGGCTGTGGCCCCGAACGGGCCAGAGGCGCTCTCTCCGGAATCCCTGCGTGTGTTGGACTCCTTTGCCCGACAGGTGGGACTGGCCTTGGAAGTGGAACGGCTTCAGGAATCGACCCGACTCGCCCAGCTCGAATCCGAAACCGAGCGCCTCAAGGCCTCGCTTTTAAGCGCCGTGACTCACGACCTGCAAACACCCCTGGCCGCCATCTCGGGTTCGGCCGAAAGTTTGCTTCTGGCCGACGAATCCATGGCGCCGTCCACCCACGCCATGCTGGCCCAGAACATCCGCGACGAAGCCGCGCGCCTCAGTCGCTTGCTGGACAACCTGTTGCGACTGACCCGTCTGGAATCGGGCACGGTACGCCTGCGCAAGGAGCCCATCCCCCTGGAAGAGGTGGTGGGTACCGCCTTGTCGCGCCTGGAGAAAAGCTTGGCCGAGCGGCCCGTGACCATCTCCCTGCCCGAAGACCTGCCCATGCCGCCCCTGGACGGGCTGCTCATGGAGCAGTTGCTCGTCAACCTTCTGGAAAATGTCGCCAAATACACACCCCCCGGCTCGCCAGTGCACATTGGGGCCAGGAAAGCCACGGACCATGTGGAACTCATCGTGGCCGACCGGGGTCCGGGCATCCCGCCTGAGGCCCTGGAACGGGTCTTCGACATCTTCTACCGGGTTCCCGGCGAAAAATGCCCTCGGGGCTATGGTCTTGGCCTGGCCATTAGCCGGGCCGTGGCCGTGGCCCACGGGGGAAGCATCCGGGCCGAAAACCGCCCCCAGGGAGGAGCCCGGTTCATCGTCACCCTCCCTTTGGAAACCACCCCGGCGCAAGGAAACGCCCCCCATGCCCCAGACGTCCACAACGATCCTGGCCATTGAAGATGAAACGCCCATTCTGCGCTTTTTGCGGGCCTATTTCGAAGGGCGCGGCTTTTCGTTGCTCGAAGCGACAACCGGCGCCCAGGGGTTGTCCATGGCCGCGTCCCACGATCCGGCCGTCATCCTCCTGGATCTGGGCTTACCGGACATGGATGGGCTTACGGTCCTGGCCCGGCTTCGGGAGTGGGCCCAGACGCCGATCATCATTCTGTCGGCCAGGGGCCAGGAGACCGACAAGATTGCAGGGCTTAATGCCGGGGCCGACGATTACCTGGTCAAGCCGTTTAGCGTGGGGGAGCTTGAGGCCCGCATTCGGGTGGCCTTGCGTCATGCGGTCAAGATCGGGTCGGGCGAGGACGAGACGGCCTTCGCGTCCGGGGACCTGCGTGTGGATTTTGCAGCCCACAAGGTCATGGTGGGGGACCGGGAGGCGCATCTCACTCCCATCGAATTCAAGCTCCTGGCGGTGATGGCCCGCCACGCCGGCAAAGTGGTCACGCAAGCCCAACTCCTGCGAGAGGTTTGGGGGAAAGCTGCCACGGAACAAGGCCATTACGTACGCGTCTACGTGCACCAACTCCGCCACAAGATCGAGCTCGAACCGGCCCGGCCGGTTCACCTCAAGACCGAGACAGGGGTGGGGTACAGGTTGGAATGAACCTTGTGGTCCAGGGCAGTCGTGTCGGCACGGGCGTCTGCTATTGGGCAGGGCTCCCCAAAACCGGATAACGTTCCGGACGGCATCAAAAATCTGAATCGATTTTCTTTATTAAGAGTGAAATATTATCGTATCAATAGGGTTGAACCCGCCCCGAAAGATCAAGAATTTCAGCAAGAAATCGGGCTAGTGATAGCCCGGTTTCGTCTTCATCAACCCGGCCCACGCAAAAAAGCCAGATGGAGAATCGAAGTATAGTAAAAAATGTAATTATCTGGAAAAATTCATTTTATCTCTTTCCCGCCATATGAGTCCATAAGAGCGCCCCAGACTAAAACTTCTATAGGATAATGTCTGCGCTCAGGATGATCATTTAAGAATTTTATAATCACGTCGTACAGTTGTACATAGGTTGCCTTGGATGGGATATTCACTGTTTTTTTCATTTGACCAAGCACGGAGTATCCATCCAAATACCCTGTTATGTATCCACGTTTACTACTTTCTGACATCGTAACAAAATCATTCCCGGATATATTGCTAGCACAATATATTACTTTACAAGAATAAAAAACAATCACCACAATTAACAATAACACCGCTACATACTTGTTCACACCCCCCCTTATGTGCATTTATTGCGCATATCGATATGAGGTCTATTTGATCTTATACTTTTCCCGTATTGATTGCTTCACAAACGTAGCATCAAATAACCCAGGGGGGCCTTGCGACTCTTCTTTGAAAGCTACAACCATAAGAACAATCTCAGGACGTTTGAAGTTCATCATGACGCCTGGGCTTGAAACGGTTCTTTTTGTCATAATCCCGGTTGTATTGAACGCCCCATTTCCAGACATAGTTCCATGCGCTACTCCAGAATACGTGGACGTGGACGCCCCCGGGACATACATGCTCATGCTCGTTGCGGATGACTCGCTGTCCGTAATTGTAAAAAAGTTATATCCGTTCTCAAGCGCCACTTCTGCACACCTGAGAATAGCGAGATCCTTTGCTCGCGACACAGAGGTGTAACCGTTCCCAGAAAATGTAACCTTAAAAATGTTTTTCCCTAGCCTCGTTTCTTCATATCCTCCGATAGGACTTGATTTAACATAAGGTGTTGCGCATGCACACACAAAGAACAAAAGGATCAGGGATGGGATAAATTTCAACATAATGTTCCCCATCTTATCTTATCTTCGTCCAGGTATCGCTATTCTGTCGCGTTGTAATCCATACATTCCCACTCGGGACGGTTCTCTAGATATCTCCGCTTGATCCATAGGTTATGTTCATATTCCCGCTTGGGATGGTTGCAGAGGTGGTCCCATCAGGAGCCCTTGTGATGGCCGGAGCGTTTGAAACCCGATAATCCAGTGGATACTGCGCAAACGACGTGCTTGCGGCAACGAGAATGAAGACGATAGCGGCCGAAAATCGTTTCATGCCACATCTCCTTTTTCTGGCCGATACCAGCTTACACGTCAAAATAGCAAGGATGTCCGCCTTCGTCATTTTTAGGCCACAAACGTAACCACCACATTCCCTCCGCCGACATCGTCAATGAATCTGAATCGAGTAATCGTTTCATCTCCTTCTCCTCAGCCCCGGCCCCCCTACCGGGGCTTTTTTTATGGCCCTGAAAAACACCGCCATGGACATGACGGCCAGAGGCCGATTGCCGAGCAAGCGGCTCTCGCGAGGAGACGCCCCCGACCGGAACGGTGGGGAAATCTCGGACACAGCGATGGCGTGGACCGGAGTGGAGAGGGGAAAGGCGAAGCGAGAAGACCGACACACCCGCCAGTATCACAGCGGGCGTCTTGCGCGGCACGTGGGGCCACGGTGCGCTTCGGCAGCAGTGCGTTCGTCGAGGGAGATGGGCGCTTGGCCCGAGAACTGGAGCCCACGGCCGGAATTGAACCGGCGACCTCTTCCTTACCAAGGAAGTGCTCTACCGACTGAGCTACGTGGGCACCCAACCCGGGGCTCGCTTTTGGCGCACCCGCCACCAGTCGGGGCGGATTTTCCCAAAGCAGGCCGTCCGGGCAAAAGCGGCGAGAGCGGTTATTGATTATACCGGCCCGGCTTGTCAAAGGTTTTACAGGCAAACGCCTCAAAATTTCTTGCCTCCGCCCGGTGCGTTCCCGACCGCTTCCTCCCGGAAAGGCCAGACGCCTCAGGCGTATTAACCGATAGCCAAACGGTTTTTACATACCAAACTTCCCACAACACGCCCCCGAATGACGGGAATCTCCTCTCGGTAACGAACAGCGACAACCGTACCGCGTGCATCTTGAGCCGGCCGTTTGTCGCAAATTTGCACGAGCATCGTTTTATACCACCAAACTGTTTAAAAAATAGTGCTCATTGACCATATGAGGCTATTCGCCACAGCACGATGCATGGCCTTCACAGCGCACGCGCACGCACGGCAACGAATCTCTCCTTTTTTCAACTTATCCATCAAATCCACTACGTCATCGGACATATCCGTGGTTGCCACAATCCATAATATTTGACATGTTGGGCTATCACGCCCCCCCTGCGAGGGGTCAGGGGCAGACGACGGTCGTCCAATATCCGTACTGCCGTTTCCTGGTCGAAGTCGTGTTTCAAAACAGGACTTGAGCTGGGACGCAAGACGGATTTCAAACAAAAGTATGCGTCTTTGCTCGTACGGGAGGATGCTGGTTCCGATTTCAGTAAGAACTCAGAAAAAAAATTCGACAACACACAAGGAGAAGGACTTCCATGGAAAAAATGTTGTTGAAACATATGACGGGTTCAAAATCCGGCCAGACCGACCGTTTCGATTTACCCCTGGACCATGAAGTTATTTTTGGGCGTGATCCTTCAGCCCAAATCATTTTCGATCCCAACAAAGATGATCTCGTCAGCCGGCTCCATGCCCGGCTCTCCCAGGACCCGGCCGACAAAACGAGTTTCACGATAACGGACCTCAACAGCCGTAACGGTACCCACGTCAACGGCATGCGCATCACCGGGCCGGCCAAGCTCAATCCGGGCGATGTGATCGAACTGGGCACCGGTGGCCCGAAGATCGAGTTCGACCTCGATCCCCGGCCGGCCAGCGCCCCGCCGGCCACCCGCCTGTTTTCCGCTCCCGAGGACAACCCCGCCACCCGCGAGGCACCGGTCCTGACGCGCGAGACCCCGACCATGCCCCTGGCACCCGAGGCAGCGCCGGGCACATCCGGCGGAATACCACCCTTCTCAAGCGCGACTACCGGGCAAACCGGAACCAACACCATCGGCCGGGCCACGGTGGAGCGGATGATCAGCCAGACCAAAACCACCAACAAGAAACTCGTCATCGGCATTTCCGCTGCCGTTGTCGGGCTGGTGGTGCTGCTGTTCGGAGGTCTCCACTATTACCAAAAGCGCGAGGCCCGCTTCGCCGAGGAGAAGCGTCTGGCGGACGAGGCGCGCAATCAGCAGGAACGCGAGCGCATCGCCACGCAGGTGTCCCAAAACGCCGCCGCAAGCCAAAAAAACCAATCCATGGCCCTGGCCGGCGTGGATATCGCGGAAAAATTCGTTCCATCCACGGTCTTCATCGAGGTGAGCTGGAAGCTCATCGACACGCGGACCGGCAAGCAGGTCTACCACGCGGTCAAGAACCGGGCCGGGGTCCGGGATTTGCTCGATCTGCACGAGCCGGAACTTGCCATGATTTCCAGGCGATTCCGGGACGAGTTGCCCGTGTACATCAAAAAGGGCGACGTCATTGAGCCCGTGCTCATCGTGGCGGACGGGACCGGCCCGTCCCGTCCCATCGGCGGCCGGCACAGCGGCAGCGGCTTCGTGGTGACGCCCAATGGGTTCATTTTGACCAACCGCCATGTGGCCGCGCCCTGGGAAGACGACTTCTTTGGTGGTCCCCCGCCGTTGCCAGGCTTCATGCAGGTCTGCGAGGACGACCGATGCCTGCAATCCCATGTGGAAATCCTCGCGAACAACGAGGCCAATAAGCAGTACATCCAAAAACTCGCCATGTGGGTTCCTGCCAATACACTCACCATCGGTGGCAAGGACGTGGAAGGCAAGAAACTAGAAGGGCGGTTCGACTACCTTGATGTGACGTTTCCCAAAACCACCAACCCGTGGAAGGCCACCCTGGAAAAGGTGTCCGCCAATGCCGACGTGGCCCTGATCAAGATCCAGACGCCCCAATCGGTCCCGTCGGTCAACATGTGCGAAGGCGAATGCCTGAAAGTGGGGGAAATGGTCACGGTGCTGGGCTTCCCGGAAGTGTCCGCCGACGTCTATGCCGAAAATCCTTCCTACACGCCGTTGCACCGCCAGGGCTCCATCCGCATCATCCCCGATCCGACCGTGACCCGGGGCAACGTGCAGAAGATCATCAAGGGCGAGGCCGAAACCATGGCCTCGGCCGTGAAATACATCAGCCCCTTCGGCGACGTGTTCCAGCTCGCCATCAACACCACCGGCGCGGGCAACAGCGGCGGTCCGGTCTTCAACGACAAGGGCGAGGTGGTCGGGATCTTCACCTACCGGAAGCGCGGCCAAGACAACACCACCTTCGTTTCCATGGCCGTACCCATCAAATTCGGCCTGGACCTGATGGGGAGCCAGCGCATTCTCAAATGAGCGCCGAAACGGGAATCGTGAAGGTCAGGAATCGGACATGACCGTACGGCCTGGACAGATCATCGGTGAGTACCGCCTTGTCTCCTTTATCGGAGCCGGCGGCATGGGGGATGTCTACCGGGCCGAACACCTGCGCCTTGGCCGACCCGCCGTCATCAAGATGCTCAAGCATCTGGACGCCGGCGGGGCGGCCTGGCAACGCTTCTTCAACGAAGCCCGCATCCAGGCCAAGCTCAATCACCCCAACATCGCGGTCCTGTATGCCTATTACGACAGCGGTATGCCCCCCTGCATCATCATGGAGTACGTCGACGGCCTGACCCTCGACCAGATGCTCCAACAGCACGGCCGGCTGGCGCCCGAAACCACCGTGGAATACGCCGTCACCATCGCAGAAACGGTGCATTACATCCATTCGCGCGGCATCATCCACCGCGATCTCAAACCCAACAACATCAAGATCAACAGCCGCAACGAGGTCAAACTCCTGGATTTCGGCATCTCCAAGGCCGCCTTCAGCCAGGACCTGACCGCGGCCGGCAACTGCATCGGCACGGACCGCTATCTCGCGCCGGAACAATTGCAGGGGCATCCCGCCGGCGTCGCCTCCGACATCTGGGCACTGGGGGCCCTGTTTTACGAAATGCTCACCGGGAGAAAGGCCTTCGAGGGCGGGACCTGGGGAGAACTCTACACGGCCATCAGCAGCGCCACCTACATACCGCCCACGACCTTTGTGCCGGAACTCTCCCCGGACCTGGAACGCATCATCGCCACCTGCCTCAAAAAACAACCGGCGCAGCGCTATCCGACCGCCGCGGCCCTGGCCAACGATCTGCGGATCGCGGCCTTCCCGAGGGGTTCTGTCCCCTCCGGAGCGACGCGGCGGCACTGGTCGCTTCCCGGTTGGTCCGGCCGGGGGAAATGGCCCTATTGGGCGGCCGGCGTCCTGCTTGCGCTCGGACTTGGTGGCGGTGCGTTTTTCGTTTTGCAGGACGATACGGCGGAGATCCAGCCCCGGAAGTCCTCGCCGGTCCCCCTGCATCTGGCGACGCCGCCACCGGAAACGATACCGCAGACCGGCCTTCGCACGGTGCGCATCAACGTCTATGGCAATCCGGCCAGGGTGTATCTCGGGACCAGTAAGGACCCCCAAGGGAACCCGCATCCCACGCCCTACCAGACCGCCTATCCCCGGGGAACACACCTGTATTTCATCCTGCAACGCCCGGGTTACAAGAACTGTGTCGGGGACTTCACGGTCCAGGACTCAACGGAAGCCAACAACTACACGTATCAACTGTGTAAAACGACGGAGCCCTGTCCACCATCCGGATGCAAGTAGCCGGGGTTGCAAGGCTGAGACGACCCGAATCCATCCCTGGAACAGGCTGGATCGTTTTCTGTCCAAGCAACGGACGGGCCATGCATGCCGTATGAAACAAACTGGTAAAGCGAGCATCGTACGCCTTATGCTGCAAACATTCTTTCAGGCCCTGCGCGATGTTGTGCGATCCATGACCAGGCGCACGCCCCAAACAGGCCCGGGCAAACGGACGGCGCCCGCGATGGTCGCTCCCCTGGCCGCCGGATACGGTTTGGAGACCGGCCAGTTCTCCGATCCGGGCTGTGTGCGCAAACGCAACGAGGATTCCATTGCCCTGCTGCGCCCGGCGCCGGGGCTGACAAGCGAGGAAAGCCTGCTCGCCATCGTGGCGGACGGCATGGGCGGCCACCAGGCCGGTGACCGGGCCAGCCAGCTCGCCGTGGACTGCATCCGGCAAAGCTTTGCCGCCTCCAGCGCGTCCCCGGACACAAGCCTGGCCGCAGCCTTCCAGGCGGCCAACCTGGCCATCCTCAACGAGGCTTCCCACGACGCCGCCCTGACCGGCATGGGCACCACGGCCACCGCCCTGGTCCTGGTCGACGGCCGGGCCTGGCTGGCCCATGTCGGGGACAGCCGCCTGTACCGCCTGCGCCGGGGCCAATTGGAACAGCTCTCCGAGGACCACACCCTGATCATGGCCATGCTCAAGGACGGGCTCATTACGCCGCAGCAGGCCAAGGATCACCCGAACCGCCATGTGCTGAACCGGGCCATGGGCACCCGTCCCCACCTCGACGTGCTGCTGGCCCCGGTGGACCTGGCCCCGGATGACATCTTCCTGCTGTGCTCCGACGGTCTGCATGACCTGATCGCGCCCGAGGAGATCCGGGACTGCCTGCTGACGCGCCCACCCCAGGCCTCCTGCGCCTTTCTGGTCGCCCTGGCCCGGAGCCGGGGCGGCTATGACAACATCTCCGTCATCGTCGTCCATTGCGGTAAACCCGACGCCCTGCCGTCCCATTTTCCAACCACCCGCGACGTCCCGAAGTACTGCCATGACTGAACAGATGATCGGCAACTACAAGATTCTGGAAAAGATCGGTTCCGGAGGCATGGGTGATGTCTTCCGGGGACTCGATGTCATGCTCGAACGGGAAGTGGCCATCAAGTCGCTGCGCCCGGAACTGAGCCAACGCGAAGACCTGATCGCGCGTTTCCGCTCCGAGGCCGTGGCCATGGGCCGGCTCAGCCACCCCAACATCGCCACGGTCTACAACTTCCTGTTTCAGGACGGACAGTATTTCCTGGTCATGGAATTCGTGCGCGGCCAGACTCTGGCCGCGCTCCTCGAACAACGCGGACCCATGCCCTACACCGAGGCCCTGCCCTTGCTGTGCGGCGTGCTCGACGGCCTGGAACACGCCCACCGATTCGGCATCGTGCACCGCGACATCAAGCCGGCCAATATCATGATCACCCCGTCCGGGCTCAAGCTCATGGATTTCGGTATTGCCCGCATCCTGCAACAGGCCCGGCAAACCCGGTCCGGCCACATGGTCGGCACCCTGGAATACATGTCGCCGGAACACATCCAGGGCCTCGACACCGATGCCCGGACCGACATCTATTCCGTGGGCATCGTGGCCTACGAGCTGCTGACCGGCAATCTGCCCTTCCGAAAAGACACCGACTACGAAATGATCAAGGCCCAGGTGGAGGAACGCCCCCAGCCGCTGCGCAGTTTTTCGGCCGACATCCCGGGAAACGTGGAGCAGGCCGTGGCCAAGGCCTTGGAAAAAAACGCCGCAGACCGCTACCAGAGCGCGGCCGCCTTTGCCGACGCCCTGACGGCCTGCCTGGGTGACGACGCCGCCACCGCCCGACAGCGTTCCCCCGAGACCTGGCTTGGAGCGCAACCGGCATCCGGGACCGGCCCGGACCTGCCGCCCCCCGTCCCAGGCGCCAAAACCGGCATCCCGAGCTGGCTGCTGTGGGTCCTCGGTGCGACGGCCTGCCTGCTGGCCCTGGTCGGCGGGTTGCTGTTTTTCCTCTCCTCCCAGGAAACGCCACCCAGCGTCCCCAAAACGACCGCCCGCACGGACGCGCCGACGCCCCCGAAGTCCGCCACCGACGCCATGACCCTGGACCAGGTGCAACGCGCGGCCGCCAACAACGACGGCCCGGCCCAACTGGCCCTGGGCACCCGCTATGCCTCCGGGCGCGGCCTGCCCCAAGACCAGGCCAAAGCCCTGGAATGGTACCGCAAAGCCGCGGACAAGGGTCTGCCCGAGGCCTTCCTGCTGGTCGGCAACGCCTTTCTACTCGGCCAAGGCACCAAAGAGGATCTGGCCCAGGCCGAAGGCTGGCTGACCAAAGCCGCCCAGGCCAAGGTGCCCGGTGCCGCCGAACAGCTCGGTATCTGCTACGACAAGCAGGGAAAATACGACCAGGCCCTCGAATGGCTTTTGAAAAGCGACGCCGAGGGCGACAGGAAAGCGGCTCTGTATATCGGCTATGTCTATGTGAAAAAGGATGACTATCAAAAGGCCATCCCCTGGCTGCAAAAATCGGCGGACGCCGGTGATGCCTCCGCGCAATTCTCACTCGGAATGATCTATTATAACGGCATGGCCGGAAGTAAGGATTACACCAAGGCGGCAAAGTATTTTCAGGAAGCGGCAAACCAGAACCATGCCGATGCCCAGTACGTGCTCGGCACCATGTATCATTACGGCATGGGTATCCCTGTCGATTTGCGCCAGGCGCTTGCGTGGGTCAAGCGCGCCAAGGCCAACGGATATGAAAAGGCGGATAAGGAGTTGCAACTTTTGCAGTAGGATTGTGGAGCATTCGACGCGAGGAGGGGCTATGGATTTACTTCGAAGTGGCAGCTTATGGGGAAAGGCGTGCCGCCTGGGAATTGTGGGCAGTATCATGGCCGGCCTGTTGCTGACGGGCTGCGCCAGCCAGTACGGGCGGCAATCCACGGTGGTGCAATACTATCCGGACTGTTACGCGCCCATTGCCAAGTTACGCGAGGAAGAAAAACAGTTTTTTAAAAACGTGGCCACCGGAGCCGTGGTCGGGGCCTTGGCCGGAGCGGCCATCGGAGCGGCCCTGGGTGATTGGCGCGGGGCCCTGGTCGGGGCCGGGGCCGGCCTGGTGGTCGGCGCCGGTGTCGCCGCCGCTTTGACCAAGTACAAACAAGTCCAGGACGACCGCCAACGCCGGTCCTATCTGTCCCGGGACATGGCCGCCGAAGCCGCTACCCTCGACCGGGTCGGGCTCAGTGCGGCCCTGGCTTCCAAATGCTATCGACAGCGGTTCGACCAACTCATGACGGATTACAGCGCCGGCGCCATGTCCCGGGAAGAATTCCAGGCCCGGGCCTTGGAGATCATTTCCGGCCTCAACGAAATCGCCACCATCACCAAATCGTTTAACGGCGAAGCGAACCTGCGCCTGCGGCAATACCAGGATATGCTCGTCAGCGAAGCCCAGCGGGACCACATGGACCTCCCGCCCATGCAGGCCATTCCCATGGACCAACCGGTGCCGCAACAGCCGCCCGTGAGCCCGAAACACAAGGTGTCGACCAAGTCGCACACCAAGAAAAAGAAGAAGGCGCAGCCGGAAGAAGAGGTCGGCGCCAAGCCCGAAAGCGGTGAAATCCTGTTGACCCAGCCCCGGGCCGAGATGGCCAAGGTGGACAGCCGGCCCTCCACGCCGGCAACCGCGACCGCCACAGGTCCCGATGTCAGCACCATGCCCGGTGTCATCTCGACGCGGGATGCGTCCGGTGCAACGGGTGTGAGCACGGCCGTGGGCCCCGATCCGGCCACCATGCCCGGCGTCATCGCCCGGCGCGACAACTACAAGGCCAAGGCCGACGTCCTCGTCAACGTGCAAAAGGAGACGAATGCCTCCATGGAAGCGTGCATCGCCAAGGCGGAAGCTGCGGGCGTGTCGATTCCGAAATCCCTCAAGCCCAAGCCCGAGGCCACCTCGTAACCAGGCCCTTCGTCCGGGTTCCGGCGACGCCGTCGCCGGAACCCGGTTTCAGGGCCTCTCCGCCAACACCCCGACGCATCATGAAAAAATACGTCCTCCCCACCCTCGTTCTCCTGGCGGCAGCCGGAGCCCTCGCGCTTTACCTGCGCCCGACCGGAACGGACTACCAGGGCGACGGCTATGCGTTGCAGGCGCCGCGCGACTGGAAAATTCTCCAGATCGCGCCCGTCGATGTCGCGTTCGTGCTCGCGGACGGTCCGGAAAAACGCGCTTTTCGCCCTACGATCACCCTGGTCGTTTCGCCAAGCAACGAGACCATCTCCGCCACCAGCGAAACCGTCAAAAACATCCTCGCCGGCCTTGACCAGCCGGGAAACGCCTTTGTCTTGCGCGACAAACAGGACACGACCCTCAACGGATTGCGCTGCACCACGCTGACCTACACCCTGACCGCCAACGGCAACCGGCTCGCTGGCACCCTTACCCTGGTATCGGCCGGAAAAACCTATATTTTTTCCTATACGACCCTGGAAAACGAGCACCAACGCTCGCTGCCCGACTTCCAGGCCCTGCTCGCGAGCTTTCACCCGACGTCCTGACCGTCCGTCGCGCTCCGCCGTTTCGCGATTCCAGCGCAGGGGCCAGGCGTACGGCCCGTCCCGGCCGCGCCCACAATCCTGTGAGATTCCAACGGGTGGCGTTCTTTGATCGCCGCTGTCTCCTTCCCAATCCCTGCCCGTCCGAACGCCGCACGATCTCTCGCCGCATCCGGCGGGCACGCGGGTTGTCTCGCCGCGTCTTTTGGGATAGCAACGGGGGCGTCAGAGCGGGCCAGGTTCGCCAGCAGGCCCCGCCGGATAACCCCAATGATCGTCGTCACCCGCATCGAGGACATTCACGACGCCCTAACCGGCTCTTGCCTCACGATCGGCAATTTCGACGGCGTGCATATGGGCCACACCAAGCTGCTCCAGCGCGTGTGCGACCGCGCGAGCGCCGCGTCCCTGCTCTCCGTGGCCCTGACCTTCGATCCCCACCCGCGCCAGGTCCTAAGCGGCCAGGCCGCTCCGCCAGCCATCACCCTGGTCGAACACAAGCTCGAATGCTTCGAGGCCAACGGCATCCAGATCGCCGTGGTGCTGCCGTTTACCCGGGAACTGGCCGCGCTCGAACCCGAAACCTTCGTGCGCGAGACCCTGGTGGAAGGCCTGTGCCTCAAACACCTTGTCATCGGCTACGACTACGCCTTCGGCAAGGGGCGCAAGGGCAATTTCGAACTGCTCTCGGCCCTGGGCCAGCAGTACGGGTTTTCCGTGGAACGTCTCGATCCGGTCATCATCAACGGCGCCGTGGTCTCCTCCACCCGCATCCGGGACATGGTCCAGGCCGGCAAGGTCTGGGACGTGCGCCCCCTGCTCGGCCGCTTCCACCAGGTGCGCGGCAAGGTGGCCCACGGCTTCAAGCGCGGCCGCAAGCTCGGTTTTCCCACCGCCAACGTGGCCGTGCGCGACGAACTGGTCCCCCTGTCCGGTGTCTATGCCGTCTGGGTGGAAACCGGCGGCGTCATGCGCCCCGGCGTGGCCAATATCGGCAGGAACCCCACTTTCGGCGAGTTCGAAATGACCGTGGAGGCCCATATCCTTGATTTCAAGGGCAAGCTCTACGACCAGCCCATCCGGGTACATTTCGTCCAGCGCATCCGATCCGAGAAAAAGTTTTCCGGTCCGGAGGAACTCATCACCCGCATCCGGGAGGATATCGGCCTGGCTCGCATGATCCTGGCCTCTCCCGATGCCCGCCCCTGATACCCGCCATGCACCAGGAACACCTTGCCAGCCGAGGCCCCGTCGCCACCGTGTTGCGACGCCCCCGCATCCTGTGGCGCCGCATGTTGCGCCGCTATACCCGGGGAGGTCTGGCGCGCTGGCTGGCCATCGGCGTGGTGGCGGGCTTGCTGTCCGGTTTGCTGGCCGTGCTGTTCTATCTTGGCCTTGAAAGTCTCAAGCATCTGCTCCAGGTGCGCCTGGCCGGGATATCCCTGCCCACCCCGGCCGGCGAATCCCTGTTCCACGGCCCGACCGGCCCGTTCCGTCCCTGGCTCATCCCGGTCTTCCTGGGTCTGGTCGGCCTGGTCACCGGCTACCTGATCACCAAATTCATTCCGGACTCCCTGGCCGGCGTCACCGATGGCACCGACGCCACTATCAAGGCCTTTCACCGCAGCGCCGGGCTCATCCGGCCCCTGACCCCCCTGCTCAAGGGCGCGACCGCCATCCTGACCATCGCCGCCGGGGGCAGCGCCGGCCAGGAAGGTCCCATTTCCCAACTCGGGGCCGGCGTGGGCTCCCTGCTCGCCCAAAAACTGCACCTGACCGCCCGGGAACGGCGCATTCTGCTTCTGGCCGGCGCGGCCGGAGGACTGGGCGCCATTTTCCGCGCGCCCCTGGGCGGCGCCATCACCGCCGTGGAAGTCATCTATTCCGAGGATTTCGAAGCCGAGGCCCTGCTTCCCTCCATCGTATCCTCGGTGGTGGCCTATACGCTGTTCACCTTCTTTTTCGGCACCGAGGCCATCATCCAGACCCCTGACTACGGATTCCAGAACGTCTGGGAACTGCCCTTTTACCTGGCCCTGGCCGTGGTCGTGGCCCTGGCTGCCCGGCTGTTCATCCACACGTTTTTCTTTTTCAAGCGCACGATCTTCGCCACCATCCAGGCCCGTTACGGCGTCATTGCCAGCATGGTCGTGGGCGGCCTGGCCATGGGCAGTTTAGGGGTCGCCTTTCCCCAGCTCATCGGCGGCGGCTACGGCTGGATCGAGCAGGCGGTCAACGGCCATCTCGGGCTGCTGTTTTTGTTCGGCCTGTTCCTCGGCAAGATTCTGGCCACCTCCCTCACCATCGGCTCGGGCTTAAGCGGCGGCATGTTCGCCCCGGCCCTTTTCATCGGCGGTACGGCCGGGGCCATGGTTGGCCAGGCCGGCCACCTGCTGCGCCCGGACATCGTCACCCAGCCCGGGGGCTACACCATGGTCGGCATGGCGGCCTTTTTCGCCGGCGTGGCCCACGCGCCGGTGGGGCCCCTCATCATGACTTGCGAGATCACCCAAGGCTATGGGTTGCTCGCGCCGCTCATGCTGTGTTCGGCCGTGGCCCTGGTGCTGTGCGACAAGGTCCATCTGTACGAAAACCAGGTGGACAACAAGTTCGCCTCGCCGGCCCACGTCTCCGACGCCACCAACAATATTCTCGAAGGCGTGCCGGTCTCGGCGGCCTTCACCCCGGGCCGGGTGGTCACCCTGGAAGAAGGCGTCACCCTGCGCGGCCTGGCCGACATCATTTCCGGCACCAACGCCCTGGTCTTCCCGGTGAAAAACCCCGAGGGCAAGCTGACCGGCCTTCTGTCCCTCCAGGACGCCCGGTGCGTGCTGTTCGAGGACTGCCTGGGCGATCTGGTGGTGGTGCGCGAACTCATGCGCCCGGCGGTCACGGTCAATCCGGACATGTCCCTGTACGACGCCATGATGCGCTTCATCGAGACCGATCTCAGCCAGTTGCCGGTGGTGGAGCACGACTCCCCGGACACGGTCCTCGGCCTGCTCAACCGCCAGCACGTGTTCAAGGCCTACACCCAGACCCTGCGGGCCCTCACCAAGGAGCAGTGACCGCTCGCGGCGTCCGCTGCCCGGCCCCTGGTGGTCAGCGACCTCCGGGGAAAATCGGACGGCCAGACGGCGCGTCGCCCTTGCCCCCGGCGCGCCGACCGCCTATGCACAACCATGTCGCCCAAAACGCCTGCCCGGGAGCGGTCCATGCGTATCCGAACAAAATTGCTTTTTTTCCTGCTCATTGTCGTTTTGACGCCGCTGTGTTCCCTGGGCTGGTACGCCTGGCGCCAAACCGACCATCTGGGCCGGCAACTGGCCAATAGCGCCGCCACCGCCCTCGAAGCCAATGCCTCCAAGGAACTCGTCCAGACCGCCGAGATGCTGGAGGAGACCTGCGCCAACAACCTCAATATGCTGGAGACGGCCCTATCCCTGATGTCCGAGGAGGCGGGCCGGCTGTTGCGCCGCCCGGTCCCAGTCCCCAACAGCCCGATTCTGTTCGATAAGGATTTCGATGCCGGCGCGGTTCCGGCCGACCGGATGACGCCGCCGCCGGGCACGGATGTCCCCTGCACCTACGACCACCTCGTCTTCCACCTGCCGCCCGGATTGTTGCGGACCGAGGCGCGGCCGGAAACCTCCGCCCTGTCCGGGCTGTTGCCGATCTTCAAGACCCTGTTCGCCCGGCACAAGGACCTCATGCAGTTCGGCTACGTCGGCCTGGCCTCGGGCCTGCACTGCGCCTATCCCGGCCACGGCGGCTATCCGGACGATTTCGATCCCCGCACGCGTCCCTGGTACAAAAGCGCCCTGGCCGAGCACGGCATCACCTGGAGCGTCATGGTCGATGCCGTGACCAAACAGGTGACCGCCACCATGGCCATGCCCATCCGCGAGGACGGCGGTCCTGTCCTTGGCGTGGCCGGCCTGGACATTCCCATGGGGGCGCTGTTTTTGGACAGCGATCTGTCCCAGGCCTGGGGAGACCGCATGCGCGCCATGGTGGTGTCCCTGACCCCGCCCCCGCCGTCCGAGGCCACGGAACTCGTGGTGGTGGCCAGCCGTGACTATGCCCAGGAGACCCAGGATTGGACCGCCCCGGTCCGGCTCGCGCACCTCACAAGCCCGGATCAAGCCGCCATCAAGGCCGTGATCTCGGATTTGGCCGTGCACCACGCCGGGGTGCGACGACTGCCCGTGGACGGCCAGGACAGCCTGCTCGCCTATGCGCCCATCGAGGGCAAGGACATGGCCGTGGTCCTGCTCGTGCCCCGGGAAGTGGTGGTGGCCGGCACGGCCCGGGCCGAAAAAACCGTGCTTGCGGCCGTGGACCGGCTATTGACCCAGATGGGCTGGTTTGTCGGCGCGGCGGTGCTGGTGGTGGGCATCCTGGTCTTTCCGACCTCCCGGGTGGTGACGCGTCCGGTACGCGCCCTGGCCGACACGGCCGCGAGCCTGGCCTCGGGCGATTTGGAGGCCCGGGCGCACGTGCGGGGCCGCGACGAACTGGCCGATCTGGCCCGATCGTTCAACGACATGGCGCCGCAACTTCTGGAGCGGCTCAAGCTCAAGGGTGACATGGCCCTGGCCATGGAAGTGCAGCAGCATTTGCTGCCGCGCCGTCCGCCGAGCATCGAAGGCCTGGATGTGGCGGCCCTGAGTCTCTACTGCGACGAAACCGGCGGGGATTACTTCGATTTTCTGGAGTTCGACCAGAACGACGCTCTGTATGCCGATATCGTGGTGGGTGATGTGACCGGGCATGGGGTGTCGGCGGCCCTTTTCATGGCCACGGGCCGGGCCTTGCTGCGCGGCCGGGCCGTGGGCAGCCCCGGGCCGGGCGCCCTGCTCACCGAGGTCAACCGGCTGCTGTGCCAGGACACCGAGCTTTCGGGCCGGTTCATCACGCTGTTTTTCCTGCGTCTGGACCAGGCGGCCCGCGAGATCATCTGGACCCGGGCAGGCCATGATCCGGGCCTGCTCTTCGACCCGGCCAGCGACGACTTCGAGAATTTGATGGGCCCGGGCATTCCCCTGGGCGTCACCCCGGACTGGACCTATGCCGAGAACCGGCGGCCGTGGTTGCGCGAAGGCCAGATCCTGGTGCTCTATACCGACGGCATCCACGAGGCCCGCAATCATGCCGACGTCATGTACGGCCGGGAGCGCATCATGCAGGTCATGCGGGAAAACGCCGCCGCGCCGGCCTCGACCGTGATCAACGCCCTGGTGGCGGACCTCAAGGCCTTCAAGGACGGCCTGCCCCTGGAGGACGACGTGACCCTGGTGGTGATCAAGGCCACGGCCTGATCCATCGCCTTGCGCGCCCGTTTTCACGGCGTCCGGCGCCTTGCCGCGCGGTTGCCGCGGCAGGCCGGCTAGGGCTTGACCGCGGACAGGCTGATCTGGCGGATGATGGCGCCGACCCGGGTTTGGCTTTCCTCGAAAGCCTGTTTCTTGGCGGCGCTTCCCGTACTCACGTATTCGGCCAGCGCCAGTATGGCATCGCGTTGGGCCTCGTAAAAGCCCACGAGCAGGGTCAGATCCTTTTTTTCTTCCTCGGAAAGCTGGGCCATGAGCCGACCGGAAAAGGTCGACAGCACGAGATCCGTGTAGCGCCGGATGACGACGAGGGAGGCCAGGGCCTTGTCCCGGGTGAGGAGCTTGCGGTCGTAGCGGGCCAGGATGCCGCCCAGGCTTTCGTGCCCGACCACCAGGCCCTGACCGGCCAGCATGCCGATGGTCTGCAGGAACACGTCCCTGGTCGGGTCTTTCTGGGCCCGGGCCGGAGCCGCGCTGCCGCAAGCCAGCCCCACCACCAGGCAAATCACCCCAACCCATTGTCGCCGCATCGCATCCTCCGTCCGTTTGCCGCCTTATACCCGGCCCCCGCCCAAAGGCAAAGCGGTTGGGGAACGTGGCGGTGCAAGGACGGGACAGGAAAAGTCGGGAGGATGCGGAGAACGGGGAGGATGAGGATGGGGGATGGGGAAAATGGGGGGGAGAAGCCTCCGGCGGCCAAAGGGCGCTGCCCTTTGGAATCCCTCCTCCAGAAGACGTACCGAGAGGACTGGCGGCCGCGCGCGATCCGGTGAGCCGTACCGTGGCCAAGGAATTATACCGCCCCGGGGTCGGAACGCGGCGTAAACCCGATTCCTGGCCACAACCGCCCTCTCCGGCTGGTCCACATCGACGAAGGTGTGGCAGCGAACATATTGCTATTATTAATAAAAAGAAAAGCGGCAAGTGCTGGGTGCAAAATCCTGTACGGCTTTTGGCCGTCCTGCGGGGACAATCAAAGGTTTTGTACCCGCCAGGCCCCCTTTGGGGGCGAGAAAAGAAACGGCGAGGCGAGCTTATGGCCATTACCCTTTGATATTCAATGACTTTTAAGAAAAAATTGGAACTTGGCACGCTCCTCGCATTAAGCGAATCATCCTTCCTCCAAAAAGCAACATCTTTCGAAGCGCGGTTCCGGGATGGCTACCCGGAACCGCGCTTCACTTTTTGGCGTCCGGCGCGGGGCGGGGCGGGCGGATGGGGGAAAGCCTCCGGCGGCCAACGGGCGAGGCCCGTTGGAATCCCTCCTCCAAAAGACGCACCGAACGGACCTCGACCACGTCCAATCTGGGCGCCCCACAGCGGCCAAGGATTTGTACCGCCCAGCGTCCGGAACGCGGTGCAAGCCCGCTCCACGACCGCGTTCTTCGCCACACGGGGACTTCTTTTCGCTATCGCGACTCCGAAAATAGGCTTAAATAATTGATAAAAATTTGTTCAAGTCAGGCAGGGTGCAAAATCCTGTACGGCTTATGGCCGTCCTGCGGGGACGATCAAAGGATTTGTACCCGCCAGGCCCCCTTCGGGCGCGAAAAAGAGGAGAGCGCAGAGCGCTCCAGGTCATTACATCTTGATATTCCATGACTTTTTAGAAAATTTAGGAGGTTGGCACGCTCCTCGCAATAAGCGAATCATCCTTCCTCCAAAAAGCAACATTTTTCGAAGCGCGGTTCCGGGATGGCTACCCGGAACCGCGCTTCACTTTTTGGCGTCCGGCGCGGGGCGGGGCGGGGCGGGCGGATGGGGGAGAAGCCTCCGGCGGCCAAAGGGCGCTGCCCTTTGGAATCCCTCCTCCAGGAGACGCACCGAAAGGACTGGCGACCGCGCCCAATCCGGCGCGCCCCACAGCGGCCAAGGATTTGTACCGCCCAGCGTCCGGAACGCGGTACAAGCCCGGTCCACAGCCGCGACCATCATCCCACGACCACTTCTTTTCACTGCCGTACTCACATGAATACGTTAAAATAATTGATAAAAATTTATTCAAGCCAGACGGGGTGCAAAATCCTGTACGGCTTTTGGCCGTCCTGCGGGGACAATCAAAGGTTTTGTACCCGCCAAGCCCCCTTTAGGGGTGAAAAAAGAAAATGGGAAGAGCGCTCAAGGCCATTACACCTTGATATTCTATGACTTTTTATATTTTTTTGGAGTTTGGCACGCTCCTCGCAATAAGCGAATCATCCTTCCTCCAAAAGCAACATTTTTCGAAGCGCGGTTCCGGGATGGCTACCCGGAACCGCGCTTCACTTTTTGGCGTCCGGCCTGTGCCGGTTCCGGTGACGGCCGGTCGGTCAATGGCTGGGAACGGCCTGCCCCACCTTTTCGATCCGTTCCACGAGCGCGGCATAGGCCGGGTCCGAATCCGGGATGACCGGCTGCACGGCCAAGTCGCGGCAGGCCTGTTCGTAGGTCGCGCCCATATGTTCTGCGTCCTGGCGCGGCCGCTGCCGGGCAAACCCATAATACCGGTCCGGGATCAGGGGCGAGGTCAGGCTGCCGGCCAGCCCGAACAGATCCAGGCACAACGGATCGCGCCCCTCGATGAGCAGGCTTTGCAGCGGGTCCGGGGTGAGCATATAGCCGAGAACATGGCAATCAGCCGTGTAATAGGTAATGTGCAAAAAGGTACTCCAGCGCAATATGCCACCTGTGAGCGTGAGGCCGATGGAATCGTACCACATTTTCCCATTAAATCGAAGGCATGAATTTTCCATCGTATCAATGAATACAACACAACGCTGCACATAATTATAGTGCGACTGTTTTATATAGATATCATAGACGCCATTCAGACGACTAAAAAGCCGATTAACATAGGAAACTTCATTATTCGATGCAACAGCATAATGATATATCGGATCAATTATATTATTATATTCTGTAATACTAGAATGGATGATATACTTGTTTTTAAGAATTTCGCAGGAAAATTCCGGCGAATATTCCTCCATTTCGACTTCCGAAAAAAGGCGCGGCGAGACATTAAAAAAAGAAGCATAGTCGTTGAGCCTGTCCACTGGAATCCCGGTATGGATATCCTCCAAAATCGTATTGGTACTGCGTGGCAGATCACACTCCTGCCAACGGCTGTTGTGACAGACATGATTGGGCTGGACCCCGTTTTTTCCCCAGCACAAACCCGCCAGTTGCAATGCGGCGTGCAGCTTGGCCCCGCTTCCTGGCAGACGCACCTTTTTCGGTCTTCCTCTCTCCATGGCAAGTGCCTCGCTGATTGGCTGATTGTTTTTTTCTGGTATTTCCTTGGTGTCAAAAAAAACAAGCAAAATCCACTGGAAAAAAATACCGATTTCAAGGGATGTTCTCCGACAACCAGAGGACAGGCGGTTGTCAGCGCCACCCTGGACAAAAAAACGACCGTACGTCGGGAACAGCCCTGCCCAGCCCTGGACACGGTTGCGCGCCTGGCGCGAAGGGGGGCTCTTGTCATGGGAAACATTAAAATCGGCATCCGGCTCATTGTCGGATTTATCCTTCTCGCCTGTATCGCTTTGGGAATCGGTCTGTTCGGCGTCTATGCCGTGGACCGGCAACAGGAAAACAGTCGCACCATCGGTAGCCGGGCGCTCCCCTACGCCATCAATCTCGGCCTCATCGGCTCCGAACTCAATGTCATAAGCTCGGCCCAGCGGACCTTACTCGCGCGCGACCTGCCGGCTGATGTCCTCAACCGGCAGCGCTCCAGCATCGGCAAGGCCCGGGATATCTACCATGCCGCCTTCGCGGCCATTGAGCGGCTGCCGTTGTCGCCCCAGGAACAGCAGGAAGTCCAAGCCCTCCGCGAGGCCGTGGACAAATGGCGGGAACGCAACGAAGCTTTTTTCCGCTGCCTCGACCAGGGTGATATCGCGGGCATGCAGGAAATCACCCTCAATTCCGGCTGGAAGGCCCGCAAGGCCGTCCAGGAGCACATCGATGCGGTTATTGAGCGCAACGCCAAGGCTTCCCAGGCTCTGGTCACCACCTCCGAAGCGGCAGCCCGTCATCTCAAGATCATTATTGTGGTGGGCGTGACCGCGGGTTTTGTGCTCTCTATTCTGCTCGGTCTGCTCCTGACCCGCAGCATCACCCGCCCCTTGGCCGACTGTCTGGATTTCGCCGGTGCCGTGGCCAAGGGCGACCTGGGACGGGAACTGGGCGTGCGGCGCGGCGATGAGACCGGCGTCCTGGCCGACAGCCTGCGCCGTATGGTGGAAACCCTGCGGCAGACCATCGAGGAGGCCCGTCGCAAAGGGCAGGAGGCCGAACAGGAGGCCCTGGCCGCACAGCAGGCCAAGACCGAGGCCGAACAGGCCAAGCAGGCCGCCCTGGATGCCCGCCGGGACGGCATGCTCCAGGCGGCCGGTCGCATCGAGGGCGTGGTCGAAGGGATGACCTCGGCCTCGGAAGAGCTGTCGGCCCAGGTCGAACAGTCGAGCCAAGGCGCGGAATTGCAGTCCCAACGGGTGGGCGAGACCGCCACTTCCATGGAACAGATGAACGCCACTGTTTTCGAAGTGGCCAAAAACGCCTCCCAAGCCACCGACACCGCCGATCAGGCCCGGGTCAAGGCCCAGGAAGGCGCGGAGGTTGTGTCCCGGGCCGTGCAAAGTATCGACAAGGCCCGTAACCACGCCCTGGAACTCAAGGAAGACATGGGTGGACTCGGCCAGCAGGCGGAAAACATCGGGCAGGTGCTCAACGTCATTTCGGATATCGCCGACCAGACCAACCTGCTCGCCTTGAACGCCGCCATCGAAGCGGCCCGGGCCGGCGAGGCCGGACGCGGGTTTGCCGTGGTGGCCGACGAGGTCAGAAAACTCGCCGAAAAGACCATGACCGCCACCAAGGAGGTGGGGACGTCCATCCGCGGCATCCAGGACGGCGCCCACAAAAACATCGCCAGCGTCGAACTGGCCGTGCGGCAAATCGAGGAAGCGACCAGCCTGGCCGACCAATCCGGCAATGCCCTGCAAGCCATTGTCACGCTGGTTGACCAGACCACCGACCAGGTGCGCTCCATCGCCACCGCCTCGGAGGAGCAATCAGCCGCCAGCGAGGAAATCAACCGGGCCATCAAGGACATCAACCAGATTTCCCTGGAGACGGCCGACGCCATGCACCAGTCGGCCCAGGCCGTGGGCGAACTGGCCAGGCAAAGCCAGGAACTCAAGACGATCCTCACGGAAATGCACGACGACAGCACCCGCCAGCTGACGGCCTAAGCCGGGAGTGGGGCGCAGCAGACGCCTCCGGCGGCCAAAGGGCTTCGCCCTTTGGAATCCCAAAAGAAAAGGGCGCGCAGGACACAACAGTCCGACGCGCCCTTTCTGTAGGGAATAGCTACTTTTACAGTAAAGACAATATCTTGGGACGTGGCACCAGAACAAGGCCGCCCCGCTCAACTTTTCTGGGTTTCCAAAGGGCGGGGGCCCTTTGGCCGCCGGAGGCTTCTTCCCTGCCCCTCCCCGGCCCTTAGGCGGATTTGTCCTTGTGGCTGGCGCGCAGCACCACCTTGACCGGGGCCATGCTGATGTTGAACAGCTTGCGCAAGCCGTTTTCCAGGTATTTGACGTAGGACGCCCGCACCCGGTCCACATCGCTGACAAAAAAGACAAAGGTCGGGGGCGCGTCGCTGGCCTGGGTCAGGTAGTAGAACTTGGCCCGCCGGCTGTTGACGAGGGGCGGCTGATGCTTGTCGAGCACCGTGCGCATGGCCCGGTTCAGTTCGCCCGTGCCCACCCGGATCTGGCATTCCTTCCAGAGGCCCTCGGCCAGGGGCAGGACCTTGCCCACGCCCTTGTTCTTCATGGCCGACAGGTAGAGCACCGGCACATGGGGGCAGATGCGCAGTTCCGCCTCAATGTCCTTGCGCAGGGCCACCATTTCGCCCTGGCCGATCAGGTCGGTCTTGTTGACCGCAACCAGAAACGGCGTGCGCTCCTTGTCCAGGTAGGCGATGAGCCGCTTGTCCTGGACGCCCACGCCACCGGTGGCGTCGATGACCACCACGGCCACGTTGGCGCGCTTGGCGCTGCCCAGGGCCTTGGCCACGCTGTAGCGCTCCAGCCCGTCGGTGATGCGGGTGCGCTTGCGCACGCCGGCCGTGTCCACGAACACGTAGCGCTTGCCGCCGCGCTCCACGACGATGTCCACGGCATCACGGGTGGTGCCGGCCACTTCGCTGACGATCAGGCGCTGTTCGCCGAGCAGGGCATTGACCAGGGACGACTTGCCGGCATTGGGCCGGCCGAGCACGGCCAGGCGCAAGCCGGTTTCAAGGGGTGCCGGCTCCTCGGACTCGGACGTCTCGGGCAGCATCCGGGCCAGGGTCTCTTCCAGCTCGTTCTGGCCGTGGCCATGGGCGGCGGAAAGCGGCAGGAGCGGAAAGCCCCAGGCGTGAAAATCGCCGGTCATGGCCGGGATGCGCTCGATGCCGTCCACCTTGTTGACGGCCACGAGCACGGGCTTGTTCACCCGGCGCAGGCGTTCGGCCAGTTCGTCGTCCAGGGCCGTGCGGCCGGCCTTGCCGTCGACCAGGAACAGCACCACATCGGCCATGTCCAGGGCGATCTCGGCCTGGACGACGATCTGCCGGGCCAGGCCTTCGGGGGCGTCGAAATCCATGCCGCCGGTGTCGATGAGGGTGGCGGCACGGCCGTCGAGTTCCACCCGGACTTCGAGCCGGTCGCGGGTGACGCCGGGACGGTCATGGGTGATGGCCTGCTGGCGCCGGGCCAGCCGGTTGAAAAGGGTGGACTTGCCGACGTTGGGGCGTCCGACGATGGCCACGATGGGGGGCATGCTGTTCGGGTCTCCTTGGAAATGGCGGCCGGAATACGGCCATGACGGCGCCGGACACCGACGCGAGCCCGACGCTTGACCATGGCTTTCATGCCATGTCAACCGAAAATAACCAAGTCCCGCCGACCAACCGGCCGGCGGGCACTGCCCAGACGGGGATGGTCCGGGAGGGAGATCATCTCCCTCCCGGCCGCCGGAGGCGTTGCCCCTCCGGCTGTTCTCCGGTTACTTCCCGGCGATCATCTGGCGGATGGAGTCTTCATAGGGCGCGCTCAGCACGCCCTTTTCGGTGATGATGCCGCTGATGAGCCCCGCCGGGGTCACGTCGAAGGCGTAATTGAACACGGGCACGTTTTCCGGGGTGATCCGGTGCTCGTCGATATGGGTGACTTCCCGGGCCGGCCGGTTCTCGATGGGAATCTCCGCGCCCGAGGCAATGGTCAGATCGAAGGTGGAAGCCGGCGCGGCCACGTAAAACGGCACGCCATGGGCCTTGGCGATCAGGGCCACGGTGTAGGTGCCGATCTTGTTGGCCGTGTCGCCGTTGGCGGCGATGCGGTCGGCCCCGACCACGACCTTGTGGACCAGCCCCTGCTTCATGAGATGGCCGACGGCGTTGTCGCAGGCCACGGTCACCGGAATACCTTCCTTGTAGAGCTCGTAGGCGGTGAGCCTCGCGCCCTGGAGAAACGGCCGGGTCTCGTTGGCGATGACCTTGATGCGCTTGCCCTGTTCCCAGGCGGCCCGGATGACGCCAAGGGCCGTGCCGTAGCCGGCCGTGGCCAGGGCGCCGGCGTTGCAGTGGGTCATGACCGTGTCGCCGTCGTGGATGAGGGCGGCGCCGTACTTGCCCATGGCCTTATTGATGGCGATGTCCTCGGAGTGCATGTCCTGGGCCAGGCCGAACCACAGGGACAGCAAGGCCTCGCGGCCGATGCCGGGCTGGGCTTCCCAGGCCGCGCGCAGGCGCGACACGGCCCAGCGCAGGTTCACGGCCGTGGGCCGGGCCTGTTCGAGCTCGACGAGCAGTTCCCGCAGGCGCGCTTCCCAGGCATCCCCGGCTTCACCGGCTTCCCGGGCGGCCAGATAACAGCCGTAGGCGGCGGTGACGCCGATGGCCGGCGCGCCGCGCACCACCATGGTCTGGAGAGCGTAAACGGTATCGGCCGTGTTCAGGCAGACGAAATGTTCCTCGCGATCCGGCAGGAAACGCTGGTCCAGCAGGATGAGGGCCTGTCTGTCGGTGGAAAAGGCGATATGGTCGGTCATATGGTGGTACTACCCGCATGCAAAACTGATAAACGGCGTTCCACCCTCCCCGGGACAGGGGGAACGTTTCCCCCCGACGGGGGCCGGAGCAATGCCCCGGCATGCCTCACCCCAATTTGGCGCGCAACAGCTCGTTGACCAAGCCAGGGTTGGCCTGGCCCTTGGTGGCTTTCATGATCTGGCCCACGAAAAAGCCCATGAGCTTGGTCTTGCCGCCCCGGTAAGCCTCGACCTCGGCCGGATTGGCCGCGAGCACGGCCTCCACGGCGGCTTCCAGAGCGGACGTGTCGGAAATCTGGGTCAGCCCCTTGTCCTTGACGTACGCGGCCGGATCGGCGCCCGTGGCAAAGAGGTCCGGGAAGATCTGCTTGGCGATCTTACCGGAGATCGCCCCCGAATCCACCAGCCCGATCAAGGCGGCCAGGGCGGCCGGCGTCAGCGGGCAAGCCGCAAGGCCGGTACCGGCCTGATGGCACTCGCGCACGAGTTCGGTCTGGACCCAGTTGGCGGCCTTTTTCGGATCGGCCCCGGCCGCGACCGTGGCCTCGAAATAGTCGGCCAGATCGCGCTCGGCCGTGAGCACGTCGGCGTCGTAGTCGGACAGGCCCAGGGCGGCGACGAACCGATCGCGCCGGGCCACCGGCAACTCGGGCAATTCCGCGCCCCACCGGGCCAGATCGGCCGCGTCCAGGCGCAACGGCACGAGGTCCGGGTCCGGGAAATAGCGGTAGTCGTCGGCCTCTTCCTTGCTGCGCATGGAAGCGGTCATGTTTTTCGCCACGTCGTAGAGCCGGGTCTCCTGGATGACGGACCCGCCGTCGTCGAGCACGTCGGCCTGGCGTTCCACCTCGTATTCAAGGGCCTTTTGCACGTGGCGGAAGCTGTTGAGATTTTTAAGCTCCGTGCGGGTGCCGAAGGCTTCCGTCCCGACCGGACGCAAGCTCACGTTGGCGTCGCAGCGAAACGAGCCCTCCTCCATGTTGCCGTCGCACACATCGAGGTAGACGAGAATGGCGCGCAACGCCTTCAAATAGGCCACGGCCTCCTCGGGGCTGCGCATGTCCGGCTCGGACACGATTTCCATCAGCGGCACACAGGAGCGGTTGAGGTCCACGAAGCTCGCGTTTTCGGCCACGGAGTGGATGTTTTTACCGGCATCCTCTTCCATATGGATGCGGGTGATGCCGATGCGCTTGGCCTGGCCGTCCACGATGATGTCGATATGGCCGTGCTCGCAGATGGGCTGCTCGAACTGGGAAATCTGGTAGCCCTTGGGCAGATCGGGATAGAAGTAGTTCTTGCGGGCGAACACCGAAACCGGATTGACCACGCAGTCGGTGGCAAGGCCCGTCTTGGCCGCGAATTCCACGACCTTGGCGTTGAGCACCGGCAGCACGCCGGGCATGCCCGAGCAGACCGGGCAGACATTGGCATTGGGGTCCTCGCCGAAACGGGTGGAGCAGCCGCAAAAAATCTTGCTTTGGGTTTTCAGCTGGGCATGCACCTCAAGACCGATGACCGTTTCGTACCTGGCCATGCAACGCTCCTTCGGGGGGCGGCCGGGTCCGCGAACCCGGCGCGAAATGTCGCAGGGGGTGTACCCCGGGGCGGAAGGCGGGTCAATGGCGCCTTGGACGTTGCCACAACCGGCCGCGCCGGTTGTTATTTCCGAAGTTCCCGCCTACAACGGGAGGTGAACACGGCCGGCCCGTTGCGCGGGACCGGTCGGAGCCATCAGCTTGGGAGAGGCGTGTCATGGGCATGGTCATGCGGCCTATGGGCCATATTGTGTGCGTTTGTGTCATGTCGGTTGCCGTTTTGTCGGCGGGACTCGTAACCGGAACCGGGGCCGGGCTGGCCTGGGCCCAGTCCTACGAGTCCATGATGCCCGCGTCGTTGCTGCGCGAGGTCCACAAGGCCGAAGCCGCCTACCGGGACGTCATGGATGCGGTGAACACGGCCGAAAGCGAGCGTCTGGCCCGCAAGGCGGCCGGTGCGGCCGAAGCCGAGTTGCGGGATCTCGATGCCAAGGTGGGCGCCCTGGTGACCAAGGCTGAAAAGCTCAAGGTCCAGGCCGACTACCTGCGCGAACTCTACGAAGACAAAAAGGCCGAATACAAGAGCAAGTAGGCCCGTACCGCGACCGCCGGCAACCGCGCGAGTCTAGGCCGCGCCTTCCGCCACCGCCCCGGGCCCGGCCCGCCAGGCAGCGGCGAAATCGAGCCAGCCGTGCACGAGGTTGCGGCGGTCGTGGGAAAAGGACTCCTCGGGCCTGGGCGCGATGTCCCAGGTCCAGACCCGCTCCGGTCGGGGACGCCGGGCGCCGCTTAAGGCGTCGCGGCTTTCGACGACCTTCCCCTCCTCGATCCGTTCCCAGGCCACGTCGCAGGCCAGACAGACCCGACCCGGCAACCGGGCCAGGGCCGCGAAATGCGCTTCCACGATCCGGGCGCCAAGGCGCGCCAGTTGCGCCTCGGGAAACCGACGCCCCAGCAGCTTGGCCAAGGGAAGAGGCAATTGCGAGGCCAGGTTGACCGAAGCCGTAAAATCCGGGCGCAGGCCGCAGGCGAGGTCGGGCAGGGGCACGTCCGGCAGGGACGCTTTTTTGCTGCGCACCGTCTCGATGACCGCCCGGGCCAGGCCGGTCAGGTCGGCCTCCACGAGCCGGACGTTCGGCAGGGAGCGGACCCGGGTCCTTGTGGACCGGGGCTGGTGGGCATCGACCAGCACCACTGTGGCGAACCGGGCGGCGAGTGCCTCGACCGGCACGTCCAGGCACAGTCCCGAACCGAGAACAAGCGCCACCTCCCGCCTGGGGCAGGCCTCGGCCGCCTCCAGGACAAGCGCCTTGGTCGCTTCCAGATGGGGTGTCCAGGCTGCCCGGCACCGCCGATACCGGGCGGCGATGGACACCGCCTCCCGGTCATGCCCCAGACGCTTGGCCGTGCCCGAAGCCCGGGACAAGAGCAGTGCACAGAGTTCCCGCAACATCGGCCCCTCCTCCCGCCAAGGCGCCTACCCCATCCGGCCCGGCGCGGCAATCCGCCCGAGCCCGTACCTGCGCCCTGGGCGGCCCTGCCGCCTGAAATTCATTGTCGTATGCAATTCTTCACTATACGAAGGGTCTGGTTCAAATTTCCCGGGCGCGCCGTTGCGGAGAACCGGTCTTCGCGGCCCGCGTCAACCGGATTGCCCGGCGAAGCGCCGGCGATTCGAAAAAGGAGGCATGCATGCGCCGTTTGTTGTCAGCTTTGGCCGTGGTCGCCTTCCTGTTGCCCCAGGTGGGGGCCCAGGCCGCGCCACCCGAGGCGCCACCCGACAAAGCCACTGAGGCCGCACCGTCCGCCCCGCCCCCCGCAGAGACCGCCGCCCGGATCCCGGCAGCGGCCCCGGACAAGACGCCCTCCACGGACCAAGCCGCAGCGACCGCCAAGACCGCGCCGGCCAAGACCCAGGATATTGTCCCCGAAGCCAAACAAGCCGTGGCCGCCCTGTGCGCGTATCTCAAGTCCCAGCCGGTGGTGGCCCTGCACGCCGAGGAGACGGTGGAAAAGACCTACCCGGGCGGCAAGACCATTCAGCTCGCCCGCGAGGTCGATGTCGCGCTCAAGCGCCCGGACAAACTCTTTATCCGTATTTTCGGCGATGACCGGGATCGTGTGATCGTCTACGACGGCAAGACCTTGGCCATGGCCGACCTGGACAAGGGCGTCTACGCCACCGTGGACGCGCCTCCCACCGTGGAGGCCTTGCTCGACAATCTGGCCGCCAAATACGGATTGTCCCTGCCGCTGGCGGATTTCCTGGGCAGTGAGGCCTGCGCCAAGCTGCTCGACCATGTCCAGGTCGGCGACGATCTGGGCACGCATCTGGCCGCCGGTCTGCCCTGCCGCCATCTGGCCTTCACCCAGCCGGACGTGGATTGGCAGTTGTGGATCGAGCAGGGCACGGCGCCCTTGCCCCGAAAGCTGGTCATCACGGACAAGCAGAAAATGGGCTGGCCCCAGTACGCCGTCACCTTCACGGGGTTCGACTTCCAGCCGAGCCTGCCGGAGAAGCTCTTCACGTTCACGCCGGAAAAAAACGCGCGGAAAATCGAATTCCTGCCCCTGGCCCGACCCCAGGGACAGGCTAAGTGAGGCGGGAGGTCAACCATGCAGACACACCATCGACATCTCCCGTTGTTGCTCGCGTTGGCCCTGGTGGCCGGTCCGGTGCTTGGGGTTTGCGGCCTCGCCACGCCCCAGGCCGAAGCCAGACGGGGCGGCGGCCATGGTGGCGACCACCACAAGGAGCCGCATTTTGGCGGCGAGCATCACAAGAAACCGCATTTCGGCGGCGACGGCCCGCGTTTCGACGACCGCGACCATCACCACGATGGGCCGCGTTTCGATGACGGTGGCCACCACAAGAAATCACCTTTTGGCGACGACGGCTGGCCGACTTCGGCCCGGTCGGGCATCCGGCCCGACGGCTTCATGCCTGGCCCGGGTCCCATCAAGCCGTCCCATGGCGACCAACCACCCTTTGGCCCAGGTCCCATCAAGCCACCCCATGGCGACCAACCGCCCTTTGGCCCGGGTCCCATCAAGCCGCCCCATGGCGGCCAACCACCCTTTGGCCCGGGTCCCCATCCTGGCCCTGGGCCGGAACCCGGTCCCGGCCCGCACCCAGGACCTGGACCGCATCCCGGCCCTGAGCCTGGTCCTGGCCCCGGTCCGCGCCCTGGGCCCGGCCCCTGGGGACCGCCTCCTGGTCCTGGTTCGTGGGGACCGCCGCCCCCCCATGGAGCCTGGGGATCTGGCCCGTGGCTGTGGGCCCTGCCGGTCGAAGCCGTGGCTTTGACCGTGGCGGGAATCACCTACTACAACTACAATAACCTTTGCTACGTCGAACGCTATCAGGGCGACCAGCTCGTCTATCTCCCCTTGGCAGGCCCCTGCCCGCCTCCGGGAGAGTAATCCCACGGTCCGGCCGGGGCTCTTTCGCTCCGGCCGGACCGCATCCGTCTCCCCAGGCACCCCCCCCGGCCCGTGGCGGCCCCAATGACGGCGCAGGCGCCACCCGTGCCCCGGGCCTCGGCCGTGTCTCCGACCAGGACCTGCGCTTGACGGAGCCGCGACAGCTCTTCCACGGTCTGCCCAAGGCGCCCGGTCCGAGCAGCCCTCCCCGGCTCGGGCAACCCGGCCGGAAGCATGCCCCTTTACCGGACACCGGCTTGACCGGCCGACCCAGGGACGGTAGGTGCGACATCCCGGCCGTGTCCGGCCGGCCGATATTCCTGTCCCAGGAGGAAACCGCCATGGCATCCGATCGATTCATGTGTCTGCTGTGTGGCTACATCTACGATCCGGCCCGGGGCGACCCCAAGGGCGACATCAAGCCCGGCACACCCGGCGAAGCCCTGCCCCCCGAGTGGCACTGCCCCAACTGCGGGGCCGACCAGCGCCAGTTCGCCCGCGTGGACGACGATTGAACCGCTAACCCGGCGACCGGCCAGCGCGCCGGCCCTCTGTATCGCTTATGAATGCTTCGCTTCGTTCCCGAAAATGGGCCGTGCTGTTCGCCGTGGTCGCCACCCAGTTCGCGGTGCCGTTCATGCTGTCCGCGGTCGGCGTGTGCCTGCCGGCCATCGGCAGGGAATACGCGGCCACGGCCATTGCCCTAAGCCTCGTCGAATCGGTGTTTCTCGGCGTCAACGCCATGTTGCTCCTGCCCGTCGGCCGGGCGGCCGACATCTGCGGCCGGGGCGGAATCTTCCTCTATGGCCTGATCCTCTTTTCCCTGGCCACGGTGGGCCTGACCCTGGCCCCGACCATGACCGTGTTCCTGGTCGTCCGGGCCATCCAGGCCGTGGGCGGCTCCATGACCCTGGCCACGGGCCTGGCCCTGCTCTATGACGCCTTTCCCCGCGAGGAACGGGGCCGAGCGCTCGGCATCAGCGTGGCCGGCATTTTCCTTGGCATCTCGGCCGGACCGTTCCTGGGCGGACTGGTGGCCTCGGTCTGGGGCTGGCGCTGGATGTTTTATGTGGGCATGGCGCCATGCGGGTTGGCCGTGCTGGCCTGCCTGCGCAATCTGGACTGGCGGCTTACGCCCACGCCCGGCGAGGGGTTCGACTGGCCCGGCACCGTGTCGAGCGCGGTGGCCATCGGCCTGCTCGTGTCCGGCAGCGCCCATGCCCAGACCGTGTTAGGCCAATGGAGCCTGGCTGGCGGAGTCGTGTCCCTGGCCGTCTTTCTGTTCCTGGAGCGGCGGGCCAAGGCGCCCCTGGTGCCGCTAGCGATCTTCGTCACCAACCGCCCGTTTTCCCTGGGCATAGGCGCCATCGCCATCATTTCCTGGGCCGTGTTCGGGGTGTCGTTCCTGCTGAGCCTCTACCTCCAGTACGGCCGGGGCATGACCCCGGCCCAGGCCGGCACGCTGCTCGTGATCCAACCGGTCATCCAGTGCCTGGTGGCGCCGCTGTGCGGCCGGCTGGCCGACCGAGCCCCGGTCCATGTCCTGTCCGGCATCGGCGCCCTGGTCACCAGCGCCGGCCTCGGCCTGGCCGTGGCCCTGACCGAAACGAGCGGACTTTCGCTCATCATCGCCGTGCTGGTCATCCTCGGCGTCGGCATCGGCATTTTCTCCACGCCGAGCACGGTGGTGGTGATGTCGGCCGTGGACTCCGGCCGCTACGGCATGGCCTCGGCCCTGACCGGCCAGTCGCGCACCCTGGGCATGACCGCCTGCATGGCCACGGTGACCATGGTCATCGCCGCCTTCGTGGGGGACCGCACCCTGGGACCGGACGTGTTCGGCACCTACACCCTGGCCATGCGGTTGTTGTTCGCCGCGAGCGCTGTTCTGGGACTGGCCGGGACAGCCATGTCCTTTCTGGCCGGGGATCACCGTCCGCGCCGGGCGGGGAGCTAGGCGCAGCTACCGGGCAAAGGGAAGGGAAACGCCTCCTGCGGCCAAAGGGCGCAGCCCTTTGGAATCCCTCTCTGAAAGTCATCTCAGACAACCCCACCTTGGAGAAACCGCATGGCTCAGGCCAGGCGTGCCGCCGTCGTTTTTGGGCTGCCGTAAAAACTGACCGACGAGTCAGTCAAAGTTTGGAAGCTTGTGATTTTTTTAATTTATTGACGTCCGGAGGGGTTGCCATCCGCCAGGCCCGGGTCTACGGTGCAGTCAAGGCCGAGCGAAACGCTTTTCCACGTCGATCCGCCAGGGCCAGGACCAGCAGGTTTGCCCTTGCCGATCGCCGAAGCCGGTTGTTTCCGGCCCCGTCGAACGCTGCGCGGCGGGTGGCAAAGGTCCCGGTTCCAAGCAACCCGAAACCATGGCCCTCTGTATCACGCGGTGACGCTTTTGTTCCGAACGGCCTCGAAACAACACCGCATGGACCGGACTCTGGCGCAACCGTCTCTGGCCCATCGACGCCACCCGCGAACACCGGACGCAAACCCGGTGGACGACGTTTGCCGCCCGCCGGCACCGACGGGACACCCCGGAGGAGTCGGACATGTCAATGATGGATGTCGGCGCCATTGGCGGCGCGATAGTGGTTCTGGCCCTGCTCGGCTTCATCGTTTTCAAGTTCAGCTTCAAGCATTGACCCGCCCAACCGGACTCCCGACCTCGCTCGGTCGGGAGTCCGGAAACATACCGATCCCAGTTCAGACCATCGCCACGATCTGATCTCACTCAGTCCAAACGGAAGAGGCGAGAGAGGGCTGCGGACTTCCCACACAGACGTTTTGATTGCGGCTCTTCCAACTGGATGAAAAAAAGTTCCTATTTATCCTTAGCAGCCTCCATCGGGCCAGTCTTTTCTGGCTGTTCATTTTGTTGAAGCTGCTGATCATAGTCTGTCTTGTAATTATACAAATTTATCCTATTCTTTGTAATATTCAAAATTTTATAATAATTTGCCAAACCATCGGCGTTATATTTAATTTCAGCCCGATCAACCAAAGCAATAACGTTGGACAGACACCACTTTACGGCATCATTTTTTCTGCACCAAGACATATGATAAAACAATTTAATAAGGTCATCATACGGAGTTATATTCAGTAGACTTGTCAACGAGTCAATAACAATGACGACATACCAGTCTGTTCGCATTTTTTCTGATTCTTCCATGTAAACATACGCACTCCTAAGACACATATGCATTGTGAGCATCGATTCAGAGTCTGAATAAAATACTTTTATTGGACTATTTTTTAAAGATGGAATTTCGCCAAATCCAGCATAATCATTAAAACAATCAATAACGACAAAGTTTTCCAGAGGCGGCCTAACAGAGCTCTTATTCATTTCATTTACAAGTATATGCGCAGGCATGTCTGTCGAAAAATATATTGTAAAAACATTGCATAAATCCCTATTGTCTTTTTCTAAAGCCAACCGAGTTTCCTTCAATGCCCTCCACAACCAATTCCGTGTTCTATCGATTTCTCCTTCAATCATCGTTATTGAACTTGAGAATGAGCCTATTTTATTCCATACAACATTTGGAAGATTATCCATATCACGATTCAATATTTCTATCATGCTATCATCGAACAGCTTTCCCGACTCATTATATTTTACGCGGTCACCGAGGTTCTCTGTCTTATCTTGCAAATCTAAAAATCCACTGCCAATCCGAGATGCTGCCGCAAGTAATGCCATACATATACATGTCACAGCAAACATAATATATGCAAGCGACGACAAGAACAACACAATAATAATATAGTTAAGCAGAGTATCAGAATCTGCATGGACAAACAAACAATCTGCTAAAATCAAACATATTATAAAAAATGACACAGATGCAGTGTTTAATACGACGATCGCTAAGCCTTTATGCACGGTCGGCTTCAGCATCTTATCATAAGCGACAAATATGATCGTCGATACAATCATCACATTAAAAACTAATAGCATCACTAAAATCATTTCCGTCGCTGACAATTTACTAATAGTAAATGTTAACCTCGCAAAACTAAATGGGTGAGCGGCTATATCCCCATCCATTATAAGGTTTGACATTATCTTTATTACGACTATTTGCACCATGTATAGCCAGGCAAATCCAAGAAACATATTTGACGCTAAAATTCTTGCATGAACATATTTTAAGCGGACATGTGTTTTTGCAAACTGTAAAAAGCCTATAACAAAACCAAGCAAAATGGTTACTGGCGTAATAAACTCATTCGATATTTCGAGAAGTTTTCCCCTATTCAAAGAATGAATTACATCGTGAAAAGCAAGAAGAAAAACAAACAATAGCGCAAAGTGAGCAACGTTAAACAGCGTATATCCATAGAATATTCTATGCGTTGTTGAGTTATCATACTTTCGCAAAATATTTTTGACTTCATTAAAATAATTTCGTTTCATTGTTCCTCCAATCCACTTCCTGGATATGCTATTTTTATTTTTCTCTGATTAACAAAAACTATATATACACATCTATGTAATTGGCAAAAAAAAAGCCCCTCTGTCAAGAGGGTATCACTAAACGAAAAAAAATAAGGCCGACATCCCCCCACCTCACGACTCCAGGATCTCGCGTATTAGCGGCAGCCGATGTTTGCAGCAGCCTGTGCGCCCCGCCAAATCATTAAGATTCCACTGCCTGGGGCATATCAATAACCATCGAATCCCACCCCGCCCCTATACCCACCGCACTATCCACCATAGTCTACCGCACCTCCGAATGAGCGCATTCGCAACTATCATAAAAGATAGATTTTATTTGTATCTACCTTGAATAGTTTGATTATTAACGTGAATAATGACACCCCCATTATTCGGGGTGAATATTCACTACAGGTGAAGGGCCTGTCTCTATGCTGTAAATATATAATATTATTATATTATTCACTGCATATTTTACGTGCATAATGGGTCATTATTCAATTATTCACCGCTTTTTTGCTTGGATGAATATTCACCTGTGGTGAAGGACTCACTGCCCTGCCCCCATCCCCCGAACGCAATCTAAGTTCGGTTTGTTCTCCCCTGTGGTAGCCAAACCATCCCCCTTCTCTTCGCCTACAGCTTTTGTATTAGTATTAGTAGTAAGATATTTTTGCGCTGGTTATTGACTCATGCGTAACAGGTGGTATCCTGGTGTCTGGAGGAATTAGCATGGACAATAGACCGTTGAGCAACATTGGCGAGGCAGCTACCGATCTTCGGTGCTGCAAGGCGACCTTGTATCGGGCGGTCAAGGCGGGACTCATCCCGGCGGTGCGTATCGGGCGTGCTATCCGGCTCGAACCCGAGACCATCCAAAACATCCGCAAGCACGGACTGCCCCGGCCGACAGAGGCCAGATAGGAACAGGACCATGCAGGTAAAGGGTCACGGCCAAAAGTACACCAGGCGGCATGAGGCGGCCCTTGTCGCGCTGCTGTCCGAGCCGACCATGGAGGCCGCTGCGAAAAAGGCCGGTATCTCTATTTCCACGCTGTCGCGGTGGATGGAGCTTGCCGAGTTCCAAGAGAAGTACAGGCAGGCCCGCCGTGACAGCGTGACAACCGCGACCACAGCCTTGCAACGTCATGCCGCCGGCGCCGTCGCAACCCTGGCCCAGGTCATGGGCGACCCAACGGCCCCGTCTGCCGTCCGGGTGAGCGCGGCCAGGATCGTGCTGGAACTGGCCTATCGCGCTGTTGAGATCGAGGACATCCAGGAACGTCTGTCCCGATTGGAACAGTCCCAGGCCGAGCATGGAAGGAAGTAGCATGAAGAGCAACGTGAATCGGCGTCTTACAGCCTTGGAGGATCACCTTGCGGCCATCCGGCCGCTGGGAAAGGTTCCAATGTTTATGCAACAGGGCGTCGGAGGGCCGTTCGAGTATGAGGGCCGTATTTTTCCCACGGAGGAGGAGGCTTCCGCCGCTTATCCAGATGCGGAATTAAGGATATTTTTTGAGGTTGTCGATTGCCGACGCAAACACAATGAAAACGACGAGGCAAACCAATGAAAAGTCGTATCAAGGCCGCTGCTAGCAACATTAAATCGTTGCAGCAACAGCGTGACACAATTTTGGGGCGCATCAACCCCGACCTCACAGCCGAGGCGGCGGGGCGCATCCGGGCCGAAGCCGACGCGGCCACTGAAAGACCCTTGAGAGAGAGTCGGGCCGCGCTGGCTCGGCTGCTGGACGAGGCGCGGGCTACCCGGGCACAACTCGGGAATCCCCTGGCGGTCCTGCTCAAGGCCGCCCGTAAGTCCCTGGCAGAATCCACGCCTGGGGTGGCGGTCCTGGCCGACGCCATCAAATCCTTGCGCGACGACGCCCTCGGGCTCGCGCTTCCCTGCGTTGAGACCTCGCCCTTGTTGTTGCTGACGCTGCGTGCCGAGGCTGCCCGGCGCGGTGATCCACTTCTGACTTCTGAGGCCGACAAGTCCGCCCTCCGACAGTTCGCGCCGAAAGATGAAATTGTCGCCCTGGTCGAGGCCGAGGTCGAAGGCCTGGATTTTCTGGCCAGCAATGAACCGAACCCCGGCCGGCGCCTTGGTCTGGGGCATGAACTGGAGGGGCTGCGAAAAATCCTCGCCAAGCCCGACCCTTCCGCTGTGGTTGCTGCACTGGCTGAAACCGACCCCCTGGCCCGTCTTGAGGCTGGGCACGCGGCGGCCGAAAATGCCGCGTAACGTGTTCATTTCCGCCGATGCCGTCACGTTGTTGGAGCCGTCGCCCGAGGCGGTCAAGGCGACGGATGAGGCCATCAAGGAACTAGCCGAGGCCGAGGCCAAGGCGTGCGCCGAACGTGCGGCCCGACACCAGGAACACCTGGGACCAGGCTGGAAACCGTACCGGCGGCCGGACCCCGACAAGCTGGCCCAAGAAAAACACCCCGGGAAACCTCGGGGCTGGCTGTAACATGGGCCGTCTCCGGGCGGCCCTGCTCCCACGGAGGGTATGATGCGCAAGGATTTGACGGACAGGCTCGCCAAACTGGAATCCCGCCTGGCCCCGACTGGCGGTGTTGCTGTGCTGCTGACCGATGGCCAAGTGCTCTACCGGGGGCAGAAGTTCTCATCTGTGGAAGCCCTGCCTCCCGGCGGCTACCTGCTGGCCCCCGAAGCGATGCCCGCCGATGAGTGGAGCGCCAAGGCCCAGGCGTATTTCCGCGAGCATCCCACCGACGGCCCATGGGCCGGATGAAAGCAAACAATGATTGTCTCAGAGTCGAATCTATGTTGCAGAAGTATTATAGTGCTTGATTTCCGGTGCCGCCGGATCGGCTGGTGGGGCTGGGGAACGGTCGGTGAGCGGGCGATTGTTACGGCGCCTGTCGCCGGCCGGGCAGAGGGCGGTCTATCCTTCGGGGTGGGCCGCTTTTTTGTGCCGGGTCAATGCCACTTCGTCTTATCGAAGACGCCACGTCGGGTGAACTCGCCTTCCTTGTATCTGTCGAAGTCGAATCGGCCAGGCACGCTCCCGGCATCATGTCGCTTGGTGCGCAGGACCAGGACTCCCACCAGGATGAAGGCGCCCACGGCGAGAACTACAGCGATAATCCATTCCATGGCGGACTGATAGCAGGCGGCATAGCGGGTTGTCATGTGAAGTCCCCGACCGACGCGGAGGGCAACCAACGCCGGCCGAGGAGGTGCTCTCAACGACACGTTTAGAATAACCAACGTGACGGTGAGAGTCCAGGACCTAAAAGCAATAGTCGACAGTGCCGGAAAAGTCCGGAAACGATCCTGGGGCGGATATGGCGCGTGGGGCAAAGTCGAGCATCGTCAACTTTGGGAGAGTTCAGAATCCTGAACATTGCCTGGGTAATGTGCGTTTTGAAAACGCACCTTCGACGGGCGCAATTTTGCGCCGGTGGCCCGGGGAGGACGACGCCCGCAATTTTGCGGAGGCCGGACACTGAGCGCAATTTTGCGTTCTGCCCCCCTGTGGATGCGAACAAAGCAGACTTAGATGGCGCACGCGCACGCGTCTTGTCGGGGCGCATGGCCGCCGGCCGGATCGTCATTGCTCTTTTTCCGCAACTCGAACCCGAGGCGGAACCCCAGGACTTCGGCCGCGTCCATGAGTTGATTGACGGTGGACTGGTGATCCAGGTCCAGGAGCCGGCGCACCTGTCGGGCATCGCAGTGAAGCAGGCCGGCAAGGCGGAGTTGGGAAACCCCCTGGTCCCGCATGGCCTGATAGAGGGCGAGCTTGAGCGACACCATGGGCGACGGGCTGACGGTCGGCTGGCCCGGGGCCGGCAGGGACGGGACGGGAATATCCTGGTGGTCGTCCGTGTACCCAGCCAGGGCGACATGGAGCGCGTCTTGCGCCCATTCGAGGGCAAAGGCTCCATTCTCGCCGTAGGTCAATGCCTCCGGCACGTCGGGGAAGCTGGCCATCACGTCGCCATTGTCCAGGGGCGTCAGGGTGACAGGATAATCGTACATGGTGAACCTCCCGGGCTAGAGCACGTCGTCGGGGTCAAGCCCGAGCTGCTTGCAAATGAGGCGTAGGAAGTTGGGGTCCACGTCCGCGCTACCGTGGAAGGGGACCGTCGTTTTCCTGCCGTCGTGAATGGCCCAGACGTGGCCGCCTTTTCCGCGACCTTCGATGATTTCCACGCCGTTTCGTTTCAGACGCTTGATAAATTCTCGGCCCTTCACGAGCCTACAGGTAGGACATAAATGTCCTTCCGTCAATCCCCCGCCTACCCTTCCTCGAACAGGTCCTTGACCCTGACCCCGAGCGCGGCCGCGATGGTGGCAAGGGTCTCCAGGCGGCACTGGAGAATTTGTGGGCCACGGGCAAACATGACCGTCCTGGTCGATAGCCCGGTCATCTCGGAGAGACCACGAACGGTAACGCCCTTAGATTCCATAAGCTCTTTAAGGTTGCTTTGAATCTCCATGTGCTACTTTTTAACCACATCCCCCTTGACCTGTCTGTTGCATTAAATTACAACAAATCCAAATGAGTCACCGTTAATACAAAAAAACAGGCCCCGGAGGCGTTGGCGCGCCGCCCGGAGCCCTGACCAAACCCGAACCTATCCTGGAGGTTTCGAGCATGGCTGAGCATCCGCTTACCCTGTCCCCGTCCCCGACTCAATCCCTGCCCCACGACCTGGCCGCTATCCGCGCCTGGGTGGCCCTGAAAGCCGCCTGCGGCCACTCCCGCCTGTTCTTTGGCGATGGGCCGGTTTCGCTGCCTGTGGAGCCCACAGCGCCAATTTGCCCGGTTCTGGCCGGCGGGGAGGTGCGCCATGTCTAGCCCCTCCGATTTCACCCGCGCCGGCATTAGCGTCTCTCACGCCCTGGTTGCCACGTGTAAGCGGCCCCGGGACATGGATGATACCCACGTGCTGTGGAGGCTCCATCAAATCGCCGGGACCATCTATACCGCCAAGCTGGAGTTTCTCGCCAAGGTGGACGAACTGGCCCAGGAGGCCATGGAACTTGCCTTGGTGGAGAAGGTGAAGGGCGACCCATCCGATGAAGAGATGCTCCAATGCGAGGCCTACAAGCTCATTCGCCAGGGAATCGAGCAGGCCAACACCGGCCTTGATTCCGCGAGAACCGGAATCGACATCGCCGGTCGGGCGTTTCGGATGTCGCGGAAGGACAAGGCAGCGCAGTAGGCACGCAAAATATCGTTTGTTCACATTCGCGGGGGCGGTGGCCGGCGCCGCCCTCTTCCACAGGAGGATCGGTTATGGAAACCGCCCTGGCTATCCCATACAGGCACGAGAACATCGGCCAGTACATCCCGACCCAGGCCGAAAACGACGCCCAAGTCGTCAACCTGTGGCTTCACGGCAAGTCACCGCGCACACAGCGAGAGTACCGCCGCGACCTGGCCAGCTTCGACGCCTCCACCGGGGGCCGCCCCCTGCGCTGGGTGGTGCTGGCCGACCTGCAAGGCTTTCTCGATTCCATGGCGCATCTGGCGCCCCGGACCCAGGCCCGGCGACTCGCGGCTGTCAAGTCGCTGCTTAGTTTTTCACAAAAGATCGGCTACGTCGCCTTCAACGTCGGCGCCGCTGTCAAGGGACCGAAGGTCCGCAATGACTTGTCCGAGCGTATTCTCGACGAGGAGGCCGTCTTGCGCATGATCGCCCTGGAGCCGAACGCCCGGAACCGTGCCCTGCTCAAGCTCTTGTACGGCGGCGGGCTGCGGGCGTCGGAAGCCGTGGGGCTGCGCTGGCTGGACTTCGCGGAGACATCCGACAACCAAGCTGTGGTCACCGTCTTCGGCAAGGGTGGCCGGACCCGGCACGTGCTCATCCCGGCCGGAGTATGGCGTGAGGTCAAGGCCCTGCGGCGGCCCGAGGACGGCCAGGATGCCCCGGTGTTTTGTTCCCGGAAGGGCGGGGCCATTTCTTATTCCCAGGCCTGGCGAATCGTCCGGGCGGCGGCGGATCGGGCCAGGACCGGCAAGCCGGTGTCGCCGCATTGGCTGCGGCACGCCTGCGCTTCCCACGCCATGGACCGGGGCTGCCCCATCCACGTGGTGCAAGAAACGCTCGGGCACGCCAGCATGGGCATGACGGGGAGATACCTGCATGTCCGGCCCGGGGAGAGCGCGGGGCGGTATCTGGCGGTGTGATGGGGCGGGTGAAAAAAACGAAAAACTTTTGGGGGGGAGGGCTTGACCAACTAACGTAGTCATGAGTATGCGTACATTTACAAGTTGAGACTACGAAAGAGGAAGCCCATGAAAACCCAGCGAGAGATTTGTTCCGAGACAGGAATCCCCAAGGCCACGTTCGGCTATTGGCGCCGCGAAGGGCTGGTCCCTGCTCCATCGGGAATCCAGATGCGCGAAGCGACTTGGCCGGACGAAATTTTGGACCATATCCGGGAGATTCAACGTCTGAAAGCTCTAGGTCAGTCCTTGGCCGATATCCGCGCCCGGTTCAAGCAGGACGCTGAAATCAAATCCTTGTTCCAGGAGAAGCGGGAAATCCAAAAGCGTCTTGACCACCTTAAACAATGGAATGAACCGGAGCAAATCAGGAAGACCCTATCTTCAATGCTGGGCATCAAGTGTGGGATCGTCTCCCACTTAACGGGCGTTTCCGATGACGTCACATATTGTTGGGCCACTGTATCAAGTGGCGACACCGTCTACCTTGCTAAGGTGCATGTCGCAGAGTCAGGCGCAAATCTTGTCGAATCAATTCAACTGACCATTGAAGAGTATTCCGAAATTGTTGCTATGCTTTGCCGGCTCCAGGCTGGCAAGGGCGACATTTTCGACATCCGCGACTTGGCGGCACGTGCCTTCATGTTGCCAGATAATTTCAAGGACATTCGCGAGTCTGTCCAAGCCAAGATGAAATTGCGCGACATGGGACAGGCTGTTTTAGAAGATGTTGTGAAGCTGAAAGCTAAGTCTGATTTTTTCACGTTGGAGTAGCACAGCGCGATATTGCACAAAACGAAAGGCCGCCGGAGGGCGGCCGGGGCGGAAGCGACAAAGAGCGTGGCGGCACCACCTTCTTGCCTGCAAAAGCCTTCCCGGTCAAGCCTCCCAGGCCCCACCAACAGGCCGAAATGGCCAGGGAAAGCGTCATGTCAGACGTTAAATCTACTCTTGCGCCCGGTGGCTACAGTCACCCGCTACGCGACACTTTTAAGCAACTGCGTGTGCGCCAGCTTGACGTTGCGCATTACTGCGGCGTTACAATTTCTAGCCTCGCTCAGTATTTGAATGGTTACCGGGCCGCGCCTCCACACGTTGAATCCCGTATGCAAGCCCTGGCGGCCAAGGTGCGCCGCGAGCGCGAGCAGGCCCAGGCCCGGGAGCAGGGGAGCGAGCATGAGTAGCTCCAACTACATCATCCCGCGCGCGCTCGCCAACCTGCCTCAATGGGTCGCATGGCGGTACGAACTGCGAAACGGCCAGGTCAAGCCTACCAAGATCCCCTACGACCCAACGTCGGCCACGCTGCGCAAGGCGAGCACCACCAACCCGCGCACCTGGGACACGCTCGCTAAGGCCCGAAAGTTCCGGGAAAGCCAAAAGCTCGATGGAGTCGGTTTCGTGTTCGCGTCCACAGGTATGATTTTCGGCATCGACATTGACGGATGCGTCGGTGCAGACGGCGCACTGTCGGATCAGGCCCAGCACATCCTGGCCATGTTCCCGGGGGCCTATGTCGAACATTCCCCCAGCGGGACCGGCCTGCATATCCTTGGCCGGGGCGACATTCAGATTAAAGGCCGGAATCGCCGCGACCTCGGGCTCGAGGTCTACACCCGCGAGCGTTTTTTCACTGTCACGGGCCAGGCCTTCTACCCCGACCGGCTCGATCTGGCCGACTGCGCGGAGCCGTTCCGGGCCTTTCTGACCGAGTTTTTCCCGGACCTGACCACGCCCCCCCTGCCGGCGACGAGCGAGCAGCCACAGTCGACCACCCGGTCGATCCTGCCCGACGATCTGGCCCTGGTCGAGAAGGCCAAGGCTGCCAGCAACGGCATCTCGTTTTCCTCGCTGTGGTCGGGGGACTGGTCGGGGTTCCCCAGCCAATCAGAAGCCGATCTCGCCCTGTGCAATGCACTCGCGTTCTGGACCGGCCGCGATGCCGACCGCATGGACCGCCTCTTCCGGCAAAGCGGCCTGTTTCGGCCCGAAAAATGGGACCGCCACGGAGGGCACGGTGAGCTTTACGGTTCCCGGACCATCGCCAAGGCCATAGCGGACTGTAAGGAGGTCTACACCGGGATGGGGGAGCCGAGACCGGCGCCAACGCGCACAAATGAGGATTTGCTCCCTTCCCAGCCCGAGGCAGCCAGACCGACCGCCGGAAACCGTGTCGCCCGCGCCCTGGGTGCGGCCGTGACCCTGGAAACCTTCCAATCCATGGAAATCAAGGCCCGGCCTTTCATAATTGACGGCCTGCTGCGACAGGGCGAGACGGGCATGGTGTTCGCCAAAACCGGCGTGGGCAAAACCTTCCTATCTCTGTGCCTCGCCATGGGAGCAACGCGCCCCGGCCCCGTAGTCGGTCCATACACCACAGTAAATCCCTGTGGTGTTCTCTATATTGACGGCGAAATGGCTGCCTTCGACATGCAACAGCGTATCAACAGCATGGCCGTTCAAGCCGATGGAAGCCGCTTTCACCTCTTGTCGAGTGAACTACTGGCCACAGACAATCAGGCTATCCCCGCCATGGATGACGAGTGGCGCCCGGCCATCTTGAATTGGTTGCATGAACACCCCGACATCGGCCTTATGGTTTTGGACAACCTGTCCAGCCTGACCCCGGGTGTAGCCGAGGACAAGCGCCTTGACTGGGACTCCATCAACCAATGGCTTATCGAATTGCGGCGCAACGGTCTCTCTGTGCTGCTGGTGCACCACGCGGGCAAGGGCGGAGATCAGCGCGGAACCAGTGCCCGCGAAGACCAGCTTAATCTGACCCTCAAGTTGACGGCCCTGGAAGATCGAAAAACTACAGCCTTTCGCGTCGATTTTCAAAAGGCGCGCGGTCTTTCCGGGGAGCAGAAGAAGCCATTCGTCGTGGAGCTGGTGGAAGATGAGCACGGGAAAATTGATCTGCTCCACAAGACTGTCTCCGACGAGACCACGGCGCAAATCGCGTTTCTCGCGGTCGAGGGGCTTTCTCAAATTGAAATCCGGGACAAGACCGGAGTGTCGCAAAGTGGTGTTTGTCGGCGCCTGAAAAAGGCCGAGGCGGACGGGCTGCTGGTGGTGCGCGGGGCGGGACCGGACAAGACCTACGCCCTGACCGACCTGGGCCGGGCCGCCACACTCGGCATGGACGCCGAAGCCCTATGATCGGCCATTATTCATATTCACACCCTAAGCCCGTGAATAATTGAATAATGACCCCGTTTTTTGCAATATTCATATATAATTTCAGTATGATGCAGCCAAAAATCGCCGTGAATAATGACCCCGCTTTTGGCCTTCATTATTCACTCGGGGGGGCGCCGAAATGAGCGCGGCCACAGCCTTCAAATGCCCCGAGACGGGAGATGTCGTCCGTCCCTCCGGCGGCCGGTGCCCCACCTGTGGTGCCGACCGTATGCGCGGCCACCTGCGCCTGGTTGGTCGGGAATGGGTGCTCGACCAGGAAGACGACCAGGGGCTGTCACTGGTGAAGAATCCCACGCCCGTGATCGAGTATGCGCCCTCTTTCAAGCCCAGGCGCCAGTTCGTGACCCCGGACCTACTGCGCCGCTACAGGACGGCCAGGGCATGGCTGGTACCCCGCGAGAACGCGCTTCTGGCTGCTGGCTGGACGCGGGCCGGGCTGTACCGGATCAATCGGCCCTTGGGCCGGACCTACACCTGGGGCTTGGCCTGGTCCATGTGGTGGGCCGAGCCCAACGTCACGCCCCGCCTGGGAGCAGCCGGTCACGTCGGATTTCATGTCCACGAGCATGACGGGCGCGTCAACGTGCTGGTGGCGTGGCCGAGGTAGTTCCGGTGCAAGAAAAGGATATTTTGCTCTTCCCTGTCGAGGCAGTCCCCGACCCGGGCCGCCCCCTGACCGCTGCCCAGGCGGCGGAGCTTTTGGGCGTTGACCGGGCCACCATCACCAAGTACGCCCGGGACTTTGGCGGGGTGCGCGTCGGCCGCTGCATCCGGTTCTTTGAAAACATAGTCAGGAGTTGTATTTATGCCCACGCTAACCAAGCGGCGCGGCGCCATGAGGTGGCGCGGCCAAGTATGGAAACAGGGCCGAGTGGTGGCCAGCAAGTGGTTCGGGACCACGGAAAAGGACAGGCGGGCAGCTATTCTGTGGGAGGAGGCAACCAAGGCCGAACTGGCGGAGAAGGCCAAGCAGACCCCCATGGACTACTTGACGGTCCTGGGCTGGGCAACAGCGGTGCTTGACGACGCCAAGCGGCGCAGGAGCCAGAAGACCTATGCCGAAAAACGAGACGTGTTTCGTCGGCTGCTCAAGCACGAGCGGTTCCGGCCTGGCTCGTCGGTCTCCAGCGTCGGGGCACCGGATGCCCTGGCCTATCTGGGGGAGCAGTTCGACGCCAGGAGTGGCAACGCGGCCAACAAGGACCGGAAGAACCTCTCCACGGCTTGGACCTGGGGTTTGCAGTTCCTGCCGGGATTCCCGGCTGGTCCAAATCCGTTTCTGGCTGTCCAGCGATTTCCCGAGGTCAGGCGGCCCCGGTATGTTCCCCACGAGGAGGACTTCCGCAAGGTGCTCGACATGGCCGTGGGGCAGGACCGCGTGATGTTGCTAACCTTCCTGCATCTGGCTGCCCGTCGAGGCGAAGTCTTCGGGCTGAGGTGGGAGGATATTGACTTCGCCGGGAGTCGTGTGCGTCTGGCCACCAAGAAGACCAGGAACGGGTCCACACGGCTTGACTGGCTACCTATGACCGGAGAACTGCGTCAAGCCCTTCTGGGTTGGTGGGAGGCCCGCCCCCATAAGCAGGCGCAGCACGTTTTCGTCATAACGGGAGGATTCAACTTCAACAATCAGCATGAGGGCAAGCCGTTCCGGTATCGTCAACACTTCATGGAACAACTGTGCGAGCAGGCCGGGGTCAAACCCTTCGGATTCCACGCCATCAGACACCTAAGCGCGGTCATCCTGTTCCAGGCAGGCTACCCCGTGGCAACCATCAAGGCCATCCTGCGGCACGAGGATGCCCGGACAACGGAAAAGTATCTTACTCGCCTGGGGCTTGATCCAGAAGACCTTGCGGAGGCTCTGACCGTGTTCGAGCGGCGCGGCCCGGCAAAAATAACCCCTCTACATCCAGCGGCTATATCCGCTGGCTCGAAATAAAAGAATCAGCACATAACACACTGTGAGGATTGAAGGTTCCGAATAGGATTTCAATCCATGTCATCGGCAGCCGATGCCGGCGTCGCAGAAACGGCCCACGCCGTATTCGCGGCGGCGCAGGAATTTCTGGGGATCGGGCCCGATGATCTGCAACTCGGGCTGGCGGGCCTGCATGGACAGGGCGATATGCATTTCCTTGGTGCAGCCCGTGGAAAAGGTGGCGTCCTTGCCGGCCCACACAGGCGGAGTCTTGCGCCCGAGCAGGCCGAAGCTCTTTTCGATGTCGAAGTGGGTCTGGAAGCGCCAGACATCAATAAGCCCGCTGCGCTGGACCTTTTCCCACATGAACATCAAATCGTCGGCGTCCATGCCCTCTTCGAAGTGCTCGGCCGGATTGATGATGATGGTGCCGGGCAGCTTTTCCCGCAGGTGGGCCACAAAGGCCGTGACGAGCTCAATGGCCGTGCCGGTCTGGCCGGGGATGGAACCGATGATGGCGCTGTAGAACATCACCGCCTTGCCGGCGAGCTTGGCCGCGCGCATGCCGGCGATGATCTCCTCGGCCTTGGCCGTGATCTCGGCCTCGGTGAACGACCGGGCTCCGGGCGCCCGGGGCTTGAAATCCATCCGAAACGTCCCGTCCGCGTCCCGGTCGAAGGCCACCACGTCCCGGGTGAACTGGTGGCTCGTGCCGATCAGGCGCCGACGGTTGAGGGGACCCTTGGCCAGGATGAGGTCCGCCTCTTTCCAGGCCCGGGAAAAGGTGATCGAGACCCGGTAGAGATTGAGCCGTTCCCGGGTACCGTCGGAAATGATGGTAAGGGGATTTTCCCGGATCATCTGGAGCAAGGCGTTTTTGGCCAGACGCGGCTCGTCCAGGACATGGGCCCCGGCCAGGGCCGCGTCGAGGATGGGATCGCTGTCGGTGTCCCACAGGGTCGGCGCGTCGAAGTAAAATCCGTCCTTCATGGCCACGATCACCCGGTGCCCCAAGCGCAGCATGGCCCGCACCGCCAGCAGGTCGAACAGCACCCCGCCGGCCACATCGGGCAAAAAGAGAATCTTGCGCGAGCCGCGGCGCGGGTCGAGGAGTTCCCGCAGCCGTCCGAAGCCCTCGGGCAAGGTCGCCACCTCCCGGGCCAGGGCGGCCGGGTCGGGACGCCAGTCCTCGGTCTCCCAGATGGCGGGCGTTGTGCCGAGCACGAACAACCGGGCCAGTTCCAGGCAGTCGAGCCCGTAGCGCAGTTCCGGAATGGTCTTTCCGGCCGGGGCCCGGTTCGGGGCGTCGTAGAGCATGGCCTTGGTCGCCGGGTCCTGGATGCGGGCAAAGGCCCGGCGGTTATAAAGCCGCTTGCGCTCGCGGTGGGGATCGTCGAGGCCGGACTGGGTCAGAAAGATGGTGAGCAGCCGCTTGCCCAGGCGCGAGGGAATAAGCGTCGGCCGCACCAGAGCCTGGCGGTACTTGAGTTCGCACAGGGTCCGGATGCGGGTCCGGGCCTCGGCGTCGGGCACGAAATCGTCGATGAGCCGGCAGACCCGGGCCAGATGGGCGGCATACTCCTCGTGCACCTCGGGGCCGGGGCGCTCGCCCACGAGCTGGGCGAACATGGCCTCGGTGCAGGGGATGTAGAGCTGGTCAGGGGCCAGGGCGACCATGAACCGGAGCTGCTCCGGAGAGGCGTTCTTCTCCGGATCGATGCTGTGCTCCAGGTTATTCTCGGTCATGAAATGGAGCAGCCAGGCATCGAGCACCGGGTCGGTGCCGTAGCGGTGGACCTGCCCGGGGGCCGACGAAATGGCGGGCGCGGTGGTGGCGTCGGTCATGGCCGATTGATGAAGCCCTTGAGGCGCAGCCGGGCGAAATAGCTGTCTCCGGCGCGCTTGGCCAGCATGAGGGTGCGGTTGGCCTTGGCGACCACCACCGTGTCGTTGTCGTCCAGGGGAAAGAGCTCCTGGCCGTCGCAGGTCAGGTACATGTTGGTCTCGGGCGCGGACAACGACAGCCGCACCGGGTCCGAAGCCGGCACCACCACCGGCTTGAAGTCGCTCAAAAAGGGACAGATGGGCACCACGCACAGCACGTCGAGGTCGGGATGAATGAGCGGCCCGCCGGCCGACACGCAGTAGGCCGTGGAACCGGTGGGCGTGGACACCACCACCCCGTCGGCCCGCAAGGTGCACACGTCGCGCTCGCCGAGCGTCACCTCGAAGGCGGCCAGCCGGGCCATGGCCCCGCGGCTGATGACGGCGTCGTTGACGGCCGTGGTGGAAAACACCGTGGCCGCGCCCCGGATGACGGTCACATCGACGAGGATGCGCCGGGCCACGGTAAAGCCGGTGTCCAGAATCTCGGCCAGGGCCTCCTGCCAGTCCTCCACCCCGGCCGAGGTCATGAACCCGACCCGGCCGAGGTTGATGCCGAAAAGCGGCACGCCCTCGGCCACGCGCTGCCTGGCGGCCGAAAGCATGGTGCCGTCGCCGCCGAGGACCAATGCCAGCTCGGGCGGCGCGCTCACCACGGTCCCGGCCGGCACCGCCACGGGCAAGGCCTCGGGGGAATTTTCCCGCACCAGCACGGTCAGGCCGCGCGCGACCAGCCAGTCGGCCACGCTCCAGGCCATGCCCCTGGCCTGGTCGTGTTCGACTTTATAAATGACAAGAACGGTCTTGATCTTCGCCTGCATGCCCTGCCTCCTCCGGGTTGTCCCCGGCGCGGCCGGGCGGCAGGGTCTTCATAAGGCAAAGCCGGGCCCGGCACAAGGAACCGTCCGACAGCCAGGCGCGCCGGGATTTTTCTTGTCACCGCCCTAAAGGTATGATCTGGACTTCCGATATGGCAGTGAGAAGGAGTTGCACGCCTTGACCGCCACACCCTATCCGGTCACCGCCATGCTGCGGACCTACGGACGGCAGGCGACGACGGCCAGGCGGCTGGCCCGCTACCGGCGTTCCCTCGCCCCGGAGTTGCCACCGGGGGCCGACGAGGAAGCCCGGATGGCCCGGGAGGCCAAGCGCCGCGATCTGGTGCGTCGCGTGGCGGCCGAAATCGTGGAAAACTGCATCGTGACCGGCTCGGATGCGCCGGTGGTCGGGGACATCAAGGCCGAACTGGAAGCGGAAATCGGCCATTCTCTTTTGTTCACCTACCCGCCCGAGGAACTGGAGATGCGGATCTTTCGGGTCGAGGACTCCGGTCCGGTGCCCATCGAAGGCGAGGCACGGACCAACCTGCTGCGGCGACTGTGGGAATTGGCCCTGGAAAAAGTGGACGACACCATGCTCTAAATAAAGCTCCCCCCGCGACCGATAAGCACGGTAAGGCCGCAAAAGCGGGATTGGGGGTACGCCATGGACATTAAGAACATCTACGGCATCAAGCAGTCCTACGGGCAGACCCGCCTGACGCGCGGCGAATCCGGCACCACCCAGGCCGTCGGGACCGGTTCCGGCACCGATGCCAGTCAGGCCGCGAGCTCCGACCGGGTGACCCTGTCCGACAACGCCCGACTCGTCGCCCAGGCCGCCACCGAAGCCCTGGGCACCTCGGATGTCCGGGCCGACAAGGTGGCGTCCCTCAAGGCGCAAGTCCAGTCGGGAACCTATCAACCGGATTCAAAGAAGATTGCCGAAAAGCTCCTGACCATGGAGTCGGATCTGTTCGGTTAGTGCGTGTCCTTTTTCGGATCGTCAGCGATCGTAACGCCTTCCTGACCGCCATTGCCGGTTGGGGAGGCGTTTTTTTTCGGCGGGGGAGTCATTCCCGGGGTGAAATGGCTCGGATAGCGGCCCTCGGTCTGGGGGATCTGGAGCCCCAGCCGGGAGACGTTGTTGATGACGATGGGACCGCTCAGATTGAGGGTCGTGCGTTCGGGCATGCCCTGGGGGATGGTCACGGTGACGAGGATGGTCACCTCTTCCCGGCTGGCCACGTCGAGCAGACGCCGATCCGCCTCGCCGATGACCACCTCATAGTCGGTCATGAACGAATACGGGTCGGCCACGAGCAACCCAAGCTTGGGATCGTCCAGGCTTTGCAGGATGAGAAACGGCGAATCGTCCCGGATCTGAATCAGGGTGAACTCACGATGCCCCATGAAGCCGATCAGCCCACGGGGGAAGGTGAGCACCCGGTCCTCGGGCAAGCTCATGCGCCCAAGGCGCGTTTCCACTACTCGTTCGTCTTTTTTGGCCATAGCTGTGCCGCCGCCAGGACATCGGATTCCGCAGCGCAAAGCGCCTGCCGGTTCTGCTCCAGCACCCGGAGGTAGACCTCCTCGCGATACACCTGCATGTCATCGGGCACTTCCAGCCCGATCTTGATCTGCTTGCCCTGGACGCCCAGGACCGTGATCTTGATGTGGTCGCCCAGATGCAGGCTTTCGCCCGGCCTTCGGGTCAAGATGAGCATGAACGCCCAGGCCCCCAATTGTGGTTCGAGGAACGAAAACCCACGTCTTCGCGCCCTGTTATAACTGACTGTAGCCGCCGCACGCCCGGCTTGTCAACGCCGTTGTCACCCGTTCGTTACACATAGTTGAGCAACGACAGGTCCATGACCATGCTCGAGGACTTGAGCACGGCCTGGTAGGCCAATTCCTGCTGGGCCAACTTGGTCATGAGTTCGGTGAGATCCGCGTCCTCGACGCTGCTTAAGGTCGTATTGGCATTGTCCTTGAGCATCGACACCATGTCCTCGGCCGAACTCACTCGGTTCTCGCGGCCGCCGACACTGGCCGCCACTTCCAAAATCTGGTTTTGCGAGGCGGTCAGATCCTCAAGGGTCGCCTCGATGCCGTCCTGGTTGTTGGTCTCCAGATAGCCGATCAGCTTGCCCACGCTCTCCAGCAGGTTGGCGGAATCCGAACCGTTGAACGTGACCACCGAGGCATTGTTCTCCCCGGTCGCCTTGTAGACCCCGCCGAAAATGTCCTTGCCCACGCCGTTGACCACCACCGAATCGGTGTCGGAAATGGCGATGGAGATGTCGGCCGTGCTCGGCTGGATCAGAAACTGGCTGCCCGAGCTCACGGTACCGCCGCTGTTGGTGAGGGTCAGCAGGCCGCCGGGCACGGACAGGGTGGAACTCGTGCCGTCGCACACGCCCGAGGTGTTGCCTTCCACCCAGGAGACGCCACCGTCCAGGCTGTAGGAATAGTTGAAGGTGGAGCCGGCGGCGAAATTGGCATTGGAGGAATCGACCCGCACCACGATGTCCGAGGAAAACGTGCCCGAGGCGCTGCCCGAGACCGCGGACGTGTTGGTGGAGATCACGGTCACGGTGTCGTTGTCATTGCCCTGGTAGACGGCGCTCGGACGAATCCACATGCAGGTGCCGTCCAGACTGTCGGTGTCCGTGCCGGCCGTGACCGCGTCCAGGGCCGAGTTGGACAGTTCGAGATTCAGCCCGTCGCCCAGATTGAGGATCTGGCTGGTCCCCGTGGCCGAGGCTGTATAGGTGCCGTTGCTGACCCAGGTCTCGCCGCCGTCCAGGGAATAATTGAAACTCGGCTGATGGGTGACGGTGTCGGTGCCGGTGAACTGCACCAGGGCGGTGTAGTCGGTGTCGCCGCTTATGGTGAAACCACCGCTGGCGTCCACGGCCGCGTCAAAGGTGTCGTCGTTGGAATTCATCCACAGGGTTTCCCCATAGGCCTGGGTATCGCTCTTCTGGCCGGAAAAAAGATAGGAACCGCTGTACTGGGTATTGGCCAGGGAGATGAGCTGCTCGAAATACTCGCGCACCTGGTTGGCGATCTCATCCCGGTTGTCCGCGGTCATGGAGCCGGTGGCGGCCTGCTCGGCCAGTTCCTTGATGCTCGTGACCAGGGTGCTCGTCGAGGTGAGCACGCTGTCCTGCTGGGTCAGCCAGCCCGAGGCCTGGGTGATGTTGCTCTCGTACTGGGTCAGCCGGCTGATGTCGGAACGGGTGTTGAGCACCTCGACCGTGCCCGAGGGATCGTCGGAGGGCTTGTTGATGCGCTTTTCGGAGGCCACCTGTTCGTTGGTCTGCACGAGACCAAGCAGGGTGGCGTTGGCCTGGCTGATGACGTTGCCGTACAGGCTTTGTTGGGTGACACGCATGACCATGGCGGACTCCGGTGCTAATTTTTCATTCCCAGGATGGTCTCGAACATGGAATCGGCCGTGCTGATGAGCTTGGCCGCCGCCTGGTAGGAATGCTGGTACATGATGAGGTTGGTGAGTTCCTCGTCCAGGCTTACGGCCGAAACGGCCAGTTTTTCATCCGACAGGCTGCTGGCCAGGGTGGATTGGTAGGAATACTGGTAGGAGGCGGCCGACGTGTCCGAACCGACAGAGCCGACCAGGGTGCTGTAATAATCTCCCAGGGTCTGGCTGCTCACGGTCTTGCCGTTGACGAGAAAATCCACGGTGGTGTTTTGCAGGGCGGCCATGGCGGTGGCCGTGGTGGTATCCCCCGAGGCCACCAGTCCCCCGGTGCCCACATGGCCGATGGCCACCAGGCCGTTGTCCGAGGTGGCGGTACTGTTGAGAGCCACGTCGGCGGCCGTGGAGCCGGTCAAAAGCGTATTGAGCCCCAGGGCCGCGAACAGGCCCGAGGTGTCGTCGCCGAAGCGGAATTCGTAGCCGTCGGCCGCGTCGAGCACCAGCTGGCCGTTGACGATGGACGCGGTGAGATTGCCGCCAAAGGCGTTGTTGATGGCGTCGGCCACGTCTTCCAAGGAATCGCTGGCCGGATCGAGGGTGATGGACGCGCTCGACACCAGGCTCCCGGTGGACTCGTTGTAAACATAGAGCAGGGAGGCGCCCGAGGCCAGCCGGCTGCCGTAGGTCAGGCCCGAGGACGGATCACCCAGGGCCACGTCGGTGCGCAACGCGCTGTAGGTGCCGGTGCAGGTGTCGTAGGCCGCTTCCCCGGTGCCCTGGGAATAGATGCGGTTGACTTCCCAGACCAGACTTTCGGTAAAGGAATCGAGACTGTCCTCGTAGCCGCCGATATAGGAATCCACGAGTTCCAGGGCGCCGCACAGCGAACCGCCGGTCAAACGGCGGGTGTTGTCGGTGCCGTCGCTGTACTGCTGGGGCGAAACGATTTCCGAGGTCCCGGCCGAGGTGTACCAGTTGAGGGCCTTCTTGGGCACCAGGGTAAAGGTATCGCCGGCGGTCAGGGTCGTGCTGCCGGTCACGGAACTGGCGTTACTCGTGGTGCCGAACCAGATTTCGAGATCCCCCACCATGACCTTGCCGCTCTCGGCATTGGCGTCGTAGGTGAGGACATTGCCGCCATCGTCGGTGAGCCAGGTCTTGCCGCCGTCCAAGGAGACCTTGAACGTGGCGCCGGTGAGCGAGCCGTTGCTCGTGACCGTACCGGGCGAGACCACCTGAATGGTGTACTCGGAGGAGTCGGAACCCGAATAATAGCACTGGGCATCGGAGCCGGCGCTGATGGAGCTGGCGGAAAGCTGACGCACGGTCTTGCCCTGCTCGTAGGCGAAGGAAAAATTCGTGATGCCGTCCACCACGGTCTGGCCCGAGGTCAGATTGATGGTCAGGTTGGAGCCGCCGTTGTCGATGACGTTGATGTCGACCAGGGAGGCCATCTGCTCGATGAGGGAATCCCGGGAGTCGAGAAGACTGTTGTAGCTTTCCGTGCCCGAGGTGGAGGTGCCGATCTGGCGGTTGAGTTCGGCGATGTTGGCGGCCAGTTCGTTGAGGGTGTCCACGCCCTCGCTGATGGCGCTTTCGGCGTCGCTTTGCAGGGAATCGAGGGAACTGCCCATGGAGCGCAGAAGGCTGACCAGGGTCTGGGAATTTTCCAGCATGGAGGTGATGCTGGCATTGCTGGCCGTGGAGCTGGTCAGGTTGCTCCAGTCCGAAAAAAAGTCGGACAGGGAGGCGCTGAGGCCGTCCGTGTTCGATTCGTTGAACAGGGCTTCCACCCCGGACAGGCCGCTGTAGAGGGTCGACCACCGGTCCCGGGCGGACAGCTTGTCCAGATACTGGGCTTCCACAAAGGCGTCATAGGACCGGGTGACGCCCTCGACATCGACACCGGAAGTGTAGGTGCCATTGGTGAGCACCACGGACTGGCGGCTGTAGCCCTCGGTGTCGACATTGGCGATGTTGTCGCCCGTGACCTGAATGGCCACCTGGGAGGCGTTGAGGGCCGAACGCCCGATGGACAGCAGACTGCTGATGCCGGCCATCTAGCACCTCCCGTCAAGGCGCCCCGGGGGCGGCGTCGCCGCCCCCAGACGTCCCCGGGAGCCGTAGACCGCCTTCTTCGGAATGAGATGGGACTGGAGATGGTCCAGGCAGCTCTTGGCCACGTCATAAAGTCCCAGGGCCATCCGGTAATTGCGCGTGGCCTGGCCGGAGCAGCGCTTCTCGATGCGGTCGATGGCCCCAAGCAGGGCTTCGATCCGCGCCCTGGGGTCGGGCTCGAACCGGTCCAGCAGATCGGCCAGCCGCCGGGCCTTGGGCGCGGTGCCGGCATACTGACGGCGCAGGCTCGTGCGTTCGACGGCCAGTTGGCGCAACAGTTCCTGGATGGAAAATTCGAGGGAGGTGACCGAGGCCGTGTCGCGGGCGGTGAGCAGGGAAAATTCTTCCTCCAGCAAGGCCGCCAAAAGTTCCATGGCCAGCTTTTGCCGCGTCAGATTGGCAAGAATTCCGTTGACCATGTTGTCCTCCCAAAAACTCACTTTTCCGCCTGCCTACAGGCCTTCCTGGATCAGGCCGGCCTGGGCCAGCACGGCCTCGGGGTCCACGGTGTCCTGTCCGCGCCGCAGTTCGAAGTGCAGATGCGGCCCGGTGGAACGTCCGGTACTCCCCACCTCTGCAATTTTTCCGCCAGCGGCGACCTGCTCGCCCTCCCGCACGGTATAACGCCGTAAGTGCCCGTAAACACTCTTCCATCCGCCCGGATGTTCCACTTCGACCACATTGCCGTAGCCGCTCTTGACCCCGGCAAAAACAACCGTCCCCCCCCAACAGGCGGCCACGGAGTCGCCCTCGGCCGCGGCGATGTCCATGCCCGCGTGCCAGGCCTTGTCGCCCCGGAAGGGGTCCGTACGCCAACCGTATTCCGAAGTGATGCGCCCGGTGACCGGCGCCGTCATATCCTTGGCGGCCTGGGTGGCGGCGGCCGTTTCGCTGTCGTCCACGGCCGGGGTGTGACTGGGCGCGAGGCCCAGGCCCGGCACGAACCCCTGGTTGAGCACGCCGCGCGAACCGAGCGGCGGCAAACCATGGCCGGACACCGGGAGCGTGTCCGCGGCCGGATGGGCGGCCAGGGTGCGGTTGGCCGGCAGCACATCGCCCGGACCGGCCTGGTTGTTACCCTTTCCGAGCACCCGGCCCTTGAGTTGCCGGTACATCATGTCGGCCAAGCCGATGCCGCCGGACTCGGACATCTTGTCGCACAGGGCCTTGTCGAACATGGAATAGTACTGCTCCTCGTACTGGCCGTGGAGCAGGCCGTCCTTGGGGATGGTGGAACGCATTTCGGAAAAGAGCTTGGACAGAAACACCGACTCGAAACCCTGGCAGGCCTCGCGCAGCTTGGCTTCCTTGGTCGGCGTACCGCCCAGGCTGCGCTTGAGCGCGTCGATGCGCAGCTTCTGCTGCACGTCGTCACTCAAGGAGGCGTTGGCGGGCAGGTCGGCGCCCATGTCCAAGGTGAAGCTCATGCTCAGTTGACCTCCAGGTCGGCGGCCAGGGCACCCGAGGACTGCAAGGTGCGCAGAATGCTGATCAGGTCGCGCGGTGTGGCGCCCAGGGCGTTCAAGCCCTCGACCAACTCCTGGAGCGTGGCGCCCTCGATCATCTTGAGCTTGCGGTTCTCCTCGTTGACCCCGATGTTGGTCTGGGGCGTGGCCACGGTCTTGCCCTGGGAAAACGGCATGGGCTGGGACACGTCGGCCGATTCCTGAATCTGGATCTGGAGGTTGCCCTGGGTGACGGCCACGGGCGAGATCTGGACGTTCTGGCCGAGCACCACGGTGCCGGTCTTTTCGTCCACCACCACCCGGGCCCGGGAGTCCGGGGTGACCTGGATATTTTCGATGGAAGCCACGAGCTGGGTCAGGTTGCCCTGGTGTCCGGGCGGCACGGCCAGGCGCACGGTGCCGGCGTCCACGGCCGTGGCCAGGGCCGAGCCCAGGGATTCGTTGACGCGCTTGGCCATGCGGGTGGCGGTGGAAAAATCCGGCGAGCGCAAGGTCAGGGTCAGATCGGACTGGTCGTTGAAGGAAAAGGGCACGGCCCGTTCCACGTTGGCCCCGCCCGGGATCATGCCCACGGTGGTGATGTTCTTCGACACCGAGGCGCCGGCGCCCCCGGCCGACACGCCGCCGACCAGCAGCGAACCCTGAGCGATGGCGTAGATGTTGCCGTCAACGCCCTTGAGCGGCGTGACGAGCAGCACGCCGCCAAGCAGGCTCGACGAATCGCCGAGCGAGGACACGGTCACATCGAGCCGGCCCCCGGGCTTGGCCGAAACCGGCATTTGCGCCGTGACCATGACCGCGGCCACGTTCTTCGGCTTGAGGGTGGCCTTGTCCACGCGCACGCCCATCTTGTCGAGCATGTTGAAGATGGACTGGACCGTGAAGTCCGAGCCGCGCTTGTCGCCGGTGCCGGAGAGCCCGACCACCAGGCCGTAGCCCACGAGCTGGTTGGTGCGATTGCCCGAGACCTGGGCCAAGTCCTTGATGCGGGCGCCCTGGGAGGGACTTGCCGCCAGGGCCAGGCCCACGGCCAGGGTAGCCGAAAAAAGCGCGCGTGCCGCGATCCGTGCGATGTTCGGGCGCATGTCCTTACGCTCCATGACAGGGTTCCTTAAAACGGCCAGACATTGTCGAGCAGCCGGGTCAGCCAGCCGCTGCGCTGCCGGTCGGCCAGGTCGCCCTCGCCGTAGTATTCGATCTGACAATCGGCCAACTGGGTCGAGGCCACGGTGTTGTTGGGGCCGACATCGATGGGCCGCACAAGGCCCTTGACCACGATGATCTGATTTTCGTTGTTGACCCGGGTCTGGCGGGCGCCTTCCACCTGCATGACCCCGCCCGGCAGAATATTGACGATGCGGCAGCCGATGGAGGCGGTGACCGCGGATTCACGCTTGGTCTCGCCCTTGGCCTGGAAGGTGTCCGTGGTGGAGTTGCTCACGATGGGCGTGGAACCGGTGCGGCCGACCATGCCGAAGGCCGGGCCGCCGAGCTGGCCGGACAGGTTGCCGGCCACGGTGGCGGCGCCGAAATAGTTGGCCACCCCGAGCTTCTGACTGGCCGTCTTGTCGTTTTTGGTCTCGGCCTTGAGGTCGGACTTGGACGTGTCCACGATGTTGACGGTCAAAATGTCGCCGATGCGCCGGGCCCGGGTGTCGTCGAGCAGAAAGGTGGGCTGGGACTGGCTGAACAGCGAACCCGGATTTTCCGACGGTGGCGGGGCCTTGGGCACCGACGGCGTGACCTGGGGCATGGGCACGGGCTTCTTGGTGGCCGCCGTGCACCCGGTCAGGACCAGCGCGGCCAGGGCCAGGGGGATAAAATGTGTGCTCTTCATAGCTTCCTTGCTCCTCGGTCGCGGACTTAGCGCACCGTCACCGTGTTGCGATCCCGGACCACGCCCACCACTTCCCGGTTGCTGGCGGGGTTTTTCACCGTAATCTTGCCGCCGGCCGCGCCGTCGCTCGTGGCCTCGGCCAGAAGGCTCAACCGCAGGGCCCGGCCCTCGTAGAGCACCCGGACCTGCTCGCCGCGCAAAATCAGCGGCATGGGTTCCACGTCGTCGGCCATGATGATCTGGCCCTGGCTGATGCCGTGCCGAGCCCGCCACTTGCCGTCACCGGGCTCGAACACGCGGCCCTTGATGCCGACCAGGCTGCGCCGCTCCATGACGAAGGACACCTGGGGCACGGCCTGTTCCTTGGTGTTGATGGGCCGGGTGGCCACAGGCACCCGGGACCACTGCTCGATGGTGGCCTCGGCCATGATCTTGCGCAAAACCTTGCCGTTTTCCGCCACCACGAACCGGAAGGCGGACCGGCCCGGGGTCAGGTCCCCGAACTCCACGGTCACATCCGTGGCCCGGTCCTCGACGAAAAGATGTTCCGGCACGTTGACCCCGGCCAGCCGGGCTTCCGCGCCCAGGGCCTCGACCTTGGGCGTCAAGGCTTCGACGGCCATGGTCCGCAGTTCCTCGCCCGAAAGCACCCGGCCGCCGCGCATGAGGGTCGTCTGGTTCGGCAATGCGAATTCCACCGGCGCGTCGCGCAGGTAGTAGCGCAGGCCTTGCAGGACCTTTTCCGCCGGCAGCACGACCTGGCGGCCCACGGTTTCGGGCGAATACCACAGCGGCGTGGCGCCCAGGGTCGCCCAGGCTTCCCGGGGCATGTCACCCTGGGGGCTGGCGATTTCGGACAGCAGCACCCGGGGTCCGGCGGCGCAGGCGGCCTCCTTGACGGCCAACCGCCACAAGGCGGCCCGGGCCGGCCAGGCGGCGGCGAGCAGCAGACCAAGGGCTACGGCAACGGGGACAAGGCGGCTGCGGCAACGCAACATGGTATCCTCCGACGCTTCCGGCCTAGCGCTTCACGTTGACGGCGGTCTGCAACATGCCGTCCGCCGTGGTGATGGCCTTGGAATTGGCCTCGTAGGCCCGCTGGCCCACGATCAGCCCGACCATTTCGTCCACCAGCTCCACATTGGACATTTCCAGGAAGCCCTGGGCCAGGGTGCCGGCGTTCTGGTCGCCGGGGGTCACTTCCTGGGCATCGCCCGAGGCCTGGGTGGTGGAATAGAGGTTGCGTCCCTCGGCCGTGAGGCCCGAGGGGTTGATGAAGGTGTAGAGCGGGATATCGGCCGCGGCCAATTCGTTGCTGTTCTGGTCCAGACAGGTCAGGTGGCCGTTTTCCGTGATGGTGATGGTCTTGGTGGCCGTGGGCACGGTGATGGTGGGCTGGAGCGGATAGCCGTTGGCCGTGACGATAGTGCCGTCCTGGTTGAGCTTGAACGAGCCGGCCCGGGTGTAGAGGTCGCGGCCGTTGACGTCGACCTTGAAGAAGCCGTCGCCCTGGATGGCCACATCGAGGGTGTTGCCGGTGTTTTGCAGATCGCCCTGGGTGAAGAACTTGTGCACCGTCGTCGGCTTGACACCCAGGCCGACCTGGAGGCCGGTGGGCAGGCGGTTGCCGCCCACGGTCTCGGTGCCGCCCACTTGCAGGGTCTGGTACATGAGGTCCTCGAACTCGGCCCGGCTCTTTTTAAAGCCCACGGTGTTCACGTTGGCCAGGTTGTGGGACATGGTGTCTATCTGCATCTGCATGGCCACCATGCCGGTGGCCGCTGTCCAGAGGGATCGCATCATGGCGGGTTATCTCCTTAAAGGCTTGGCTACGACTTGTCCGTACCCATGCGAATGGCCTTGGAGTCGAGCTCGTTGGAGCCGGAAATGACCTTCTGGTAGGCCTCGAAGGTCCGCTGGGTCTCGATCATGGACACCATCTCCTCCACCACCTCGACGTTGGGCTTTTCCAGGAAGCCCTGGGCCACCTGGGTCAGTCCCTCGTCCATGGCCCCTTCCTGGATGGTCGAGCCCTGGGCGGCGGTGTAGAGATTGGAGCCGTACTTCTGGAGCGCGTCGGGATTTTGCACGGCCACCACGTCGATCTGGGACACCTGGGCCCCGTCCACGTACACGGCGCCGGTGGCGTCGATGGAGAAGTTGCGGCCGTCGGGAATCTCGATGGTGCCGCCGTTGCCGAGCACGGGATTGTTCTGGTCGGTGACGAGCAGGCCGTCGGCCGAGCGGTGGAAGGCGCCGTTTCGGGTGTAATAGGTGGAGCCGCCGTTTTGGACCTTGAAAAAGCCCGGTCCCTGGATGGCCAGATCCAGGGGATTGCCGGTCATGGTGAGCGGCCCTTGGGAGAAGTCGATCTTCTGCTCGGCCAGCCTGGGCTTGGCGATGAGGTCGGCCCGGGGGAAGATCGGATCCTGGCGCAGGTTGGTGCGCGGATCGACATGGTAATCGTGGGCGAAACGGGCGAAGGTGTCCTCGAAGGCCACCCGATCCCGCTTGTAACCGGTGGTGTTGACGTTCGCCAAATTATTGGCGGAGACGTTCAGTCGCATTTCCGTGGAGAGGGCCCCGAAAAGCGCGCTATACATGCTCATTTCCATGGTAGCGGTCCTCCTCGTGCTGCCAGGCTTGCAACATCCAGGCCAGGCTCCGGGACGGCGCGGCCTCGCTTTGGGTCCTCTTCCGAGTCACCGGGCCGCTTTTGCGGCTTGACAAATCCCGGTGGAATGATATTCCCTCCATTTCGAGCGGGCGTAGCTCAGCTGGTAGAGTACAAGCTTCCCAAGCTTGGTGTCGCGAGTTCGATCCTCGTCGCCCGCTCCAAACCTGAGTCTCCCAACCGAACGGTTGTCGTGACAAGGTGGGCCTGACGATCGGTCCACTTTTTTTTTGCTGACAAAGGATGCCATGCACCAAAAGAGCGCCGTGACGCAAAAAATCTCGGAGCTTGTCGCTCCCTGTCTCGCCTCCATGGGTCTTGCCCTGTGGGGCTTGGAGATGGCCCAGTCGGGCCGACGCCAGCTGGTGCGCCTGTATCTCGACCTTGCCCCGGACACCCCTCGGACCCCCGAACGTCAAGGGGTGACCGTGGACGAATGCGCCACCGTCAGCCGCCGTTTGTCGGCCCTGCTCGATGTGGAAGACATCTTCCACGAACCCTATGTGTTGGAGGTTTCCTCCCCGGGGCTTGGCCGCCATTTTTTCGCGCCAGGCCAACTCGCGCCCTTCATCGGCCGCACCGTCGAGGCCAAACTGACCGTTCCCCAACAGGGTCGCAAACGCTTCCGGGGGGAGCTTACCGCCGTGGACGGTTCCCGATTGACCGTGAACGTGGACCCGGGCCCCAAGGCCTTCCTTTTTTCGTTTGATTTCGACGAGACGGACTCCATCCGCCTCATCCCCGCCTTTGACGCCATTTCCGAAGGAGGGGCCGGAGGCGGCGCATCGTCCGGCACCTCGGAGGTAACCCCATGACGGACCTGAAGAAAGCCATCGATCAGATCAGCAAGGACCGGGGCATCGACCGTGACTTGCTGGTCGACACCCTGGAGGAGGCCGTACGTTCGTCGGTCATCCGCAAGTACGGCGAAAACCTCGATGTCGAGGTCAGCTACAACGACGAACAGGGCGAGATCGAGGTCTATCAGTTCAAGGTCGTGGTGGAGGACGACGACGTGGCCGATCCGGCGGTGGAAATCTGCCTGTCCGATGCCCAGGCCATCGATCCCAACGTGGTCCTGGAAGACGAGATGGGCTTCAAGCTGGCCGTGGAAAACCTCGGCCGCATCGCCGCCCAGTCGGCCAAGCAGGTGATCATCCAGCGCATGCGCGACGCCGAGCAGGAGATCATCTACGAGGAGTACAAGGACCGCAAGGGCGAGATCATTTCCGGCATCATCCAGCGCCGCGACCGGTCCGGCTGGATCATCAACCTCGGCCGCACCGAGGCGCTGCTGCCCAAGGAAGAACAGATCCCCCGCGAGCGCTACAAGCGCGGCGACCGGGTCCAGGCCTACATCATCGAAGTTCTGCCTTCCGGGCGCGGCCCCCAGATCATCGTCTCGCGCACCCATGCCGAATACATGAAGGCGCTTTTCTCCCGCGAGGTGCCCGAAGTCTCCGACGGCACGGTGAAAATCGTGGGCGTGGCCCGCGATCCGGGCTCCCGGGCCAAGGTGGCCGTCATCTCCAAGGACCGCGACGTGGACCCGGTGGGCGCCTGCGTCGGCATCCGCGGCTCGCGCATCCAGAACATCGTCCAGGAACTGCGCGGCGAACGCATCGACATCGTGGTCTGGAATCCCGAAATCGCCACCTACGCCGCCAACGCCCTGTCCCCGGCCCGGGTCACCCGCATCTCCGTGGACGAGGACGAAAAGGCCCTGGAAGTGGTGGTCTCCGACGACCAGCTCAACCTGGCCATCGGCCGCAAGGGCCAAAACGTCAAACTGGCCGCGAAGCTCCTCGGCTGGAAGATCGATATTTTCACCGAATCGCGCTTCCGCGAAGTCAACGCCTCCAAGAAGTTCCTGGAGCAGTTGGCCAGCGTGGCCGAAATCCCGGTGGACAACATCCTGGCCGCCGGGTTCACCACCATGGAACAACTGGCCGGCGCGCCCGACGAGGCTATTGACGCCATCGCCGGCATGACGCCGTCCAAGCGCGACGACTTGCGCGCGGCCCTCAAACTCATGGGCGCCACGGCCGCCGAGGAGACCGCTCCGGCGGTCGCCGAGGACGACGACGAAGACGTGACGCCGGCCCCGGAAAACCCGGAAAACCCGGAAGTCCCCGAGGCCCCGGAGACGGATACCAACGGATGAAGCGTAGCGAACAGCCCAACCGCCCAGACGTCCCCGTGCGCATGTGCGTGATCTGCCGGGAACGTTTTCCCAAGACCACCCTGCTCCGGCACGTGTTCGAGCCGGAGGGTGGTCTCGTGCCCGATCCCCGGGCCACACTGCCCGGACGGGGGCACTATCTCTGCGCAAACCCCGCATGCGCCGAGAAATTTTCGAAATACTCCGGGCGGTCCAGGTGCCGGAGGGGGGGGTCAAGGTGAACAAGATCAGAATCAAGGACATTACCAAGGATCTCGGGCTCAGCAACAAGGATATACTCCATATCCTGCGTGAGCTCGGCATCCAGGTCAAAAGCCAGCTTGGCACCCTCACCGACGAGGAAGCCGCCCAGGTGCGGGCCCGTGTGCGCCAGGGACAATCCGGACATACCCAGGTGATCGACACCGAGGTGCAGCCCGGAGTCATTGTCCGCCGCCGCAAGGTGGCACCGGTCCAGCCGGCCGCGCCCGTGGAGGCACCCGCTCCCGCGGCCGCCGCGCCCGAGCAGCCCGAACCCACACCGGTGGTCGAGCCCGAGGTCGAACCCGGGATCGAAGCCGAGGTCGCGGCCGCCGCGCCCGAGATTCGGGACACGGCCCGGGTGATCCGTCCGGCCACACCGCCGGCCCGGCCCGTAACGCCCGAACCCGAGGTCACGGAAACGGCGGCTCCCGAAGCCCAGCCCCAGTCCGAGAGCCCAGAAGTCACGGAACCGGTCGCACCGGTCGAAACCCCGGTCGTGTCCGAAGCCGCCGAGACGCCCGCCGTCGAGGCTGCCGCGCCGACACCGGCCGAACCGACTCCGGTCGCCACCGTGGTGAGCGAGGAACCCGCCGCGCCGGCCGAACCGGCCGCACCCGAGGCTCCGGCCACGGCAGAGGCGACCGGCACCGAAGAACCGGCGCCGACCACGCCGGAAACCGCTGCTCCGGCCGCGCCTTCCGGGACCGAGACCGACGCCGCCGCACCGACGGCTCCGGCCGGCTCCGCCGAGGCCCAGGGCGACGCCGCGGATAAGCGTCGCAAGAAGCCCCGTCGGCCCGAGCCTTCCGTGCCCAAGGTTCGCATCATTTCCATGCCCGATCCGAAAAAGGAACCGGCTCGCGAGCCCGCCCGTCCGGCCGGCGACACCTCGCGTCCGGCTGGCGGCCGCCCCGGCGGTCCCGGCGCCCCGCGCTACACCCCGGGCGGCGGCGCGCCGCGTCCGGCTGGCCGTCCCGTGCCCGGCGCCCCTGTGCCGCCGACCGACGACGCTTCGAAAAAGCGCAAGAAGGATCGCCGGGTGGTGGAATTCACCTCCCAGGGCAGCGATGACGACCGGCGCAAGAACAGCCTGAGCGCCGGCAAGGGCGGCAAGAAAAAGGTGGGCGATATCCAGGATCGCACCGGCGGTCGCATGGGCTCCAAGTTCAAGCGCAAAAAAAACCGCGACGACTTCCTGCCCACCAAGATCGATGCCGGCTCCCAGACCATGAAGGCGGCCAAGCGCAAGATCCGCATGGAGGAGACCATCCGGGTCTCCGACCTGGCCCGCCAGATGGGCGCCAAGGCCCAGGATCTCATCAAGGTCCTGCTCGGACTCGGCGCGCTGGTCACCATCAACCAGTCCCTGGACGTGGAGACCGCCACCCTGGCCGCTTCGGAGTTCGGCTTCGAAGTGGAAAAGTTCGGTTTTTCCGAGGACGACTACCTCATCGCCTCCGAGGCGGACAAGCCCGAGGACTTGAAGCCCCGTCCGCCGGTCGTGACCATCATGGGCCACGTCGACCACGGCAAGACCTCGCTGCTTGATGCCATCCGGGCCTCCAACGTGGTCTCGGGCGAAGCCGGCGGCATCACCCAGCACATTGGCGCCTACCACGTGAGCACCGCCCGGGGCGACATCGTGTTCCTCGACACCCCCGGTCACGAAGCCTTCACCGCCATGCGCGCCCGCGGCGCCCAGGTCACGGACATTGTGGTCCTGGTCGTGGCCGCCGACGACGGCGTCATGGATCAGACCCGCGAAGCGGTCAACCACTCCCGCGCCGCCGGCGTGCCCATCGTGGTGGCCGTCAACAAGATCGACAAGCCCGACGCCAACCCGGATCGGGTCAAGCGGGAACTCGGCGAACTGGGACTCGTGCCCGAGGAATGGGGCGGTGACACCATCTTCGCCAACGTCTCGGCCAAGCAGAAAATCGGCCTGGACGAGCTGCTCGAAATGATCCTTTTGCAGGCCGAGGTGCTCCAGCTTTCGGCCAACCCGGACAAGCGGGCGCGCGGTCACATCGTCGAAGCCCGCCTGGACAAGGGCCGTGGCCCGGTGGCCACGATGCTCATCCAAGAGGGCACGCTCCACCAGGGCGACGCCTTTGTCTGCGGCGTGTTCTCCGGCCGGGTCCGGGCCGTCTTTGACGACCAGGGCCGCAAGATCAAGCAGGCCGGACCGGCCATCCCCGTGGAAGTCCAGGGCTTTGAGGGCGTGCCCGAGGCCGGCGATGAGTTCGTCGGCGTCGAGGACGAAAAGGTCGCCCGCCGCATCGCCGACGCCCGCGCCATCAAGCAGCGCGAACGCGAACTCGGCAAGGCCTCCAAGGTGACCCTCGAAACCTTCCTGGCCAGCCGGCCCGATGCCGAGGCCCAGACCTTGAACCTCGTGCTCAAGGCCGACGTGCAGGGCTCCCTTGAAGCCATCACCGATGCGCTCAACAAGCTGTCCACCGAGAAGGTCAAGGTCGAGATCATCCACACCGGTGCCGGCGCCATCACCGAGTCCGACATCCTGCTGGCCTCGGCTTCCCAGGCCATCATCATCGGCTTCAACGTGCGCCCGACCATCAAGGTCAAGGAGATGGCCGAGCGCGAGAGCGTGGACATCCGTTTCTACGACATCATCTACAAGCTCGTGGGCGAGATCAAGGACGCCATGTCCGGCATGCTGGCCCCGGTCATCCGGGAACAGTACCTGGGCCAGGCCGAGGTGCGCGACACCTTCAGCGTGCCCAAGGTCGGCGTCGTGGCCGGCTGCGGCGTGCTCGACGGCAAGCTCACCCGCAATGCCGGGGTGCGGCTGGTGCGCGACGGCGTGGTGGTCTACACGGGCAAGCTTACTTCGCTCAAGCGCTTCAAGGACGACGTCAAGGAAGTGACCAAGGGTTACGAATGCGGCGTGGGCCTGGAAAACTTCAACGACATCAAGGTCGGCGACGTCATCGAGGCCTTCGAATCCGTGGAAGAGAAGGCCACGCTGTAATCCGGACCGGGCCGGGAAGGAGAAGATTTTCCCCTTCCCGGCCCGCCGGCCCACAGGGCACGACATGGTCGTTGGCATCCTCACCCTGCAGTTCACCCTGCACGGCAACGATTCCCTCAAGGGCAAACGCCGGGTGGCCCAAAGCCTCAAGCAAAAGCTGCGCAACAAGTTCAACGTCGCCACCGCCGAGGTGGCCATGCAGGATGTCTGGGACACCCTGGTCCTGGCCGTGGCCACGGTCTCGTCCGACCACAACCGGGCGCGCTCGCTCCTGCAAAAGGCGCTGCTCATGGCCGAAGCCGCGACCGACGCCGAACTGACCGGCGACGACATCGAGATCATCGCTCTTTGAGCATACGGAACTTCGCATGAAACGTACCACTTCGCGGCGATCCACCCGATTGGCCGACCAGATCGTCCGGGAACTGGCCACGGCCCTGTCCCAGGAAGTCTTCGACCCCAGGCTCGAACTGGTCACCATTAGCGGCGTGACCCTCAACGCCGACCTGTCCGTGGCCCAGGTGTTTTACACCCTGAGCGGCGACGAGGCCCGGCTGGCCGAGGCCGCCAAGGGCCTGGAGCAAGCCAAGGGATTTTTGCGCACCCTGCTCGGCCAGCGCCTGCGCATGAAATTCGTGCCCGAACTGCGCTTTTCCCGGGACACCTACCTGGAGGACATGGTCTATGGCCACCCCCAGGGGTGAAATCGCCCGACGCATTCGGGAAGGCAGCACCTTCCTGGTCGCGGCCCACGCCGCGCCGGACGGGGATGCCTTGGGCTCCACCGCGGCCATGGGCTTTCTGCTTGAAGCCCTGGGCAAGACCTTCACCCTGCTCAACGCCTCGCCGATGCCGCCTCAGTACGGCTGGCTGTCCCTGCCCGCGCCTCTGGTCAGCGCCCCGAACGGCGCGCCCTACGACGCCGTCATCGTCCTCGACTGCGGCGATGCCCACCGGCTGGGCGACTTGGAAGGCCTTCTGGACCCGGCCCGCATGCTGGTCATGGACCACCACCTGGGCAACCCGGGCTTCGGCGCCGTCAACTGGTGCGATCCGAGCCACTGCGCCACGGGCGAAATGGTGGCCTTGCTTGCCAAGGACCTGGAGGTGCCCCTGACCGGCCCCCTGGCCGAGGCGCTCTATACGGCCCTGGCCACGGACACCGGCTTTTTCAGCTTCGGCGGCACCACGGCCACCTGTCTGGACCTCGTGGCCGAGATGGTGCGTGGCGGTCTCGACATCGGCGCCACCGGCGCCCGCATCAAAAACCAGTGGTCGATGAACCGGGTGCGCCTGTGGTCCGAGATCCTGGGCGGTCTCACCGTGCGCCACCATGGACAGGTGGGCTGCATCGCGATATCCCAGGCGATGTTCGCGCGTACGGGCACCGGGCCCGAGGACTGCGAAGGGCTGATCAACAACGCCCTGCGCGTCCGGGGTGTCCGGGCGGCGGTGCTGGTGCGGGAGCTGCCGGAAGGCGGCGTGAAATTTTCCCTGCGCTCGGTGGGCGCGGTCGACATCCAGGCCGTGGCTGCCCGCCATGGCGGCGGCGGACACAAAAACGCCGCCGGCGGACGGCTGAGCCTGCCCCTGGACGAGGCCGAAACCCTGCTCGCCGCGGAAGCGGCCAAGGCCGTGGAGCTGGCTGATGCCATCAATTAAGCCGGCCCTGTCCCAGCTGCACGGGGTGCTGGTGCTCGACAAGCCCAAGGGCCCGACCTCGGCCCGGTGCATCGGCGCCATCAAGCGCCTGGGGCAAAAAAAAATCGGCCACGCCGGCACCCTGGACCCCATGGCCACGGGCGTGCTGGTGGTGCTCCTCGGCGAAGCCACCAAGATCGCCGGCCATGTCATGGACGGTGAAAAGACCTACCTCGGGACCTTGCGTCTGGGCCAAACCACGGATACCTACGACGCCGAGGGAACGGTCACGGCCGAGGCGCCCTGGGAACACCTGACGCCCGAGGCCGTCGGCGAAGCCATTACCGCCTGGCGCGCAGAAACACGCCAGGAAGTGCCGCCCTACTCGGCGGCCAAGCACCAGGGACGTCCCCTCTATGCCCTGGCCCGCAAGGGCCTGGACGCCCCGGTGAAGGAAAAGGACATTTCCGTTTTCGACGCCCAGGTCGTTTCCCTCGACCTGCCGTCGGCAACCTTCCGGGTCCGGGTCTCCACCGGCACCTACATTCGCTCCCTGGTCCACAGCCTGGGGAAGCGATTGGGCTGCGGTGCCGTGCTGACCGCCCTGACCCGGGAAGCGAGCAGCCCCTTCCGGCTCGAAGGGGCCCACGGCCTGGACACGGTCCTGGCCGCCCCGGAAACGCTGCCCGAGCGGATCATTCCGCTCGCGGCCGCCCTGCCCGACTGGCCCGTGGTGACGCTGGACGCCGCCGCGGCCGTTTTGGTCGGCCAGGGTGTCCGGCTGCCGGTCACCGCCCCGCAGCCGACCGGCACCCGGGTCCTGCTCGCTGACGCAACCGGCCGTCCCCTGGCCCTGGCCCAGGCCACGGACACGGACGACGGCCCGAGGTGGGCCATCCTGCGCGGTCTCATCGGCGACCCGCAACCGGCCCGGCGCGGCGGCCCAACGGCTTCCCCGCGTGGCGAGACACTGTAACCAGGAGGATATTGCTGTGGTTATGACCGCCGAAGACAAGGCCCACGTTATCACCGAGCACAAGAAGCACGAAGGCGACACCGGTTCCCCGGAAGTCCAGGTCGCCCTGCTCACGGCCCGCATCAGCTACCTGACCGAGCACTTCAAGACCCATCCCAAGGATTACCATTCCCGGACCGGCCTTTTGAAGCTCGTCGGACAGCGCCGTAAGCTGCTTAACTACCTGAAGAAAAAAGATATTCAGCGTTACCGTGACCTGATCGCCAAGCTCGGTCTGCGCAAGTAAGCTCCCAACGGGGTCCGGTTCGCCGGACCCCGCCTTCCCGCGCATGCATTATGCGCGCCCGTTGCCGGGAGCCGTCTCCCGGCAACCGTCGCGCCTGCTGCATGGCGGGAGGGCCCACTCCAACCGTCGCCTTCGCGCACGAGGTTCCCATGACATTGTCGTTCAATCCCACCCGACTCGAAACCACCATCGATGGCAAGACCATCATCCTGGAGACCGGCCGGCTGGCCAACCAGGCCGATGGCGCCGTCTGGATCCAGTGCGGCGGCACCGTGGTCCTGGTCACGGCCTGCACCCAGGCCCTGGCCGAGGAAAAAGGCTTTTTCCCCCTGGTCGTCGACTACCAGGAAATGTCCTACGCCGCCGGACGGATTCCGGGTTCGTATTTCCGCCGCGAGATCGGCCGGCCCTCCGAGCGCGAAGTGCTCGTGTGCCGCCTGATCGACCGCCCCTGCCGCCCGCTGTTCCCCAAGGGCTTTCGCGACGAGGTCCAGATCATCGCCACCGTGCTCTCGGCCGACGGCCAGGTCGAACCCGACGTGCTGGCCCTGACCGCCGCCTCCACGGCCCTGACCATCTCGAAGATTCCCTTCCAAGGCCCCATCGCCGGCGGCCGCGTCGGCTACATCAACGACGCCTTCGTGTTCAACCCCACCGTGGCGGAAATGGCTGTCAGCAAGCTGAACCTCGTGTTCGCGGCCTCGCGTGACGCCGTGGTCATGGTCGAAGGCGGCGGCCAGTTCGTGTCCGAGGACCTGCTGGCCGACGCACTGGAATGGGGCCATGCCCAGGTCCAGCCCCTGCTCGCCCTCCAGGAGCAGATGCGCGAAAAGGCCGGCAAGGAAAAGATCGCCTTCACCCCGCCGGCGCCCATCGAGGAGCTGGAAGCCAAGGTGCGCGAGGTGGCCGAGGCCGGCCTCAAGGCCGCCTTTGCCATCAAGGACAAGATGCCCCGCCGCGAGGCGCGCCGGGCCGTCAAACAGACGGTCATGGAGGCCGTGGTCGCGGCCTTCCCGGACCAGCCGCTCTACAAGATGAAGGCCGGTGACATCCTGGAGGCCATGGAGAAAAAACTCCTGCGGGCGCTGATCAAGGAAACCGGCATCCGGCTCGACGGCCGCAACACCACCACCGTGCGCCCCATCGGCATCGAAGTGGGCGTGCTGCCGCGCACCCACGGTTCGTCGCTTTTTGCCCGGGGCGAGACCAAGGCCCTGTGCGTGGCCACCCTTGGCTCCACCGGTGACGAGCAGAGGATCGAGACGCTCAACGGCGAGACCTCCAAGCGTTTCATGCTCCACTACAACTTCCCGCCCTACTGCGTGGGCGAGGTCAAGATGCTGCGCGGCCCGTCGCGCCGGGAAATCGGCCACGGCGCCCTGGCCGAGCGTTCGATCCTGCCCGTGCTGCCCGGTCCCGAGGACTTCCCCTTCACCATGCGCGTGGTCTCCCAGGTCATGGAGTCCAACGGCTCCTCGTCCATGGCCTCGGTGTGCGGCGCGTCGCTCGCGCTCATGGACGCCGGCGTGCCGGTCAAGGAAGCCGTGGCCGGCATCGCCATGGGCCTGATCAAGGAAGGCGACTCCTTCCTCGTGCTCACGGACATCCTCGGCGACGAGGACGCCATGGGCGACATGGACTTCAAGGTGGCGGGCACGGCCCACGGCGTGACCGGCATCCAGATGGATATCAAGATCACGGGCATTCCCCAGGCGGTCATGCGCCAGGCCCTCCAGCAAGCGCACCAGGCGCGGCTCCACATCCTCGGCCGCATGGCCGAGGTGCTCGACGCCCCGCGTCCGGAACTCTCGCCGCTGGCCCCGCAACTGGCCGTGGTCATGATCAATCCGGAAAAGATCCGCGAAGTGATCGGACCTGGCGGAAAGAACATCAAGGCCATCACGGCCGAGACCGGCGCCTCCATCGACATCGAGGACTCGGGCAAGATCTCGATCTTCGCCCCGACCCTCGAATCCCTGGAAAAGGCCCGGGAGCGGGTCCAGTACTACGACCAGCACGCCGACGTGGGCGCCAACTACACGGGCAAGGTCAAAAAGATCATCGACTGCGGTGCCATCGTCGAGATCCTGCCGGGCCTGGAAGGGTTGGTCCACGTGTCCCAGCTCGACACCGAGCGGGTGGAAAGCCCCTTTGACGTGGTCAAGCTCGGCCAGGAAATCGAGGTCAAGGTGCTGGAGGTGGAACCCACCGGCCGCATCCGGCTCTCGCGCAAGGCCGTGCTCAACGAGCAGCGCGGCATTGCCTACGATCCGGCCGACTATGCCAAGACCGGCGGCGGACGTGGCGGTGACCGGCGTCCCGGCGGCGACCGTCGGGGCGGCTATGACCGCGACCGCGGCGGCGACCGTGGCGGACGCGGCGGTGATCGCGGCGGACGCGGCGGCGATCGCGGCGGCGACCGTCGCGGTGGTGATCGCGACTAGACGAAAGACGACCGAGGGGGTGGCGGGGGGAGAAGCCTCCGGCGGCCAAAGGGCGCGGCCCTTTGGAAACCCTTCCGAAAAAAGACCAAGGGGATGGCCAGAAATGGCTGTCCCCTTTTTTTCGGCCAGACGGCATGTTCCCTGACGGGGCAATCCGCCTCTCGATCGCACATCCCCCCTTGATGGGAGTCCAAATGGAAAAGGCTCACAAGGACTTTCGTTGCCCAGGCCGGCAAGGACAACCACCCAGACACTCTCGGGATTCCAAAGGGAGACTGCTGCACAATTGGGCACTGAAAGCACGAAGTGCAACCGGCCAGAATTATAAAGGGATCCCAAAGGGCGAAGCCCTTTGGCCGCCGGAGGCGCCTCCTCACTCCCCTCCCCTCGCCTCGCCTCCCGCCCCCCCCAAAAAAAGCCCGGCCGGAGCCGGGCTGTCTGGGTGGAGTTGCTGGGCAATTTCTACCAATAGGGATTGTCCACCGGCACCACGTAGGTCTGGACCTGGTTGTCGACCCGCATGGTCACCCGCAGGGCCACGATGGACACGGTATTCGGGAAATAGAAATAGCCGGGGATGAGCGTCGTGGGCATGATGGGATTGGGGCGCCAGGCATAGGTGCCCATTTCCTGGTACAGGCTCGACCGGTACTGGTCCATGGACGGCCGCTGGGTCAGGGCCATGCCGCCGATGGCACCGGCGCCGGCGCCGATCAGCGCGCCCGGTCCGGCCCCCCAGCCGCCGTTGAAGCCCGAACCGATGAGCGCGCCCAGGCCCGCGCCCACGGCCGCGCCGGTCAGACCTCCGACCACGGCCGCCTCGGCGCTTTTCTTGTAGGCCGTGGAGGCGAACACCACCTCGGAGGCCTGCTGCACGGAATACGGGCCGTATTCCTCCCCGCCCTGGCCGATGCCGGCGCATTCCTGGGTGTAGATCACCGGCATCCGGGAGGAATGGTTGTGCACGATCAGCAGGATCGGCGACAGCCCGGCCTCGTAATAGTTGATGCCGCGCCCCTGCCATTGGTAGCGGACCGCGCCGAGATCCCATTCGGCCGTGCGCACGCCATGGGGCAAGGTGGCCGGATCGACCACGCTTGTCATCTGGGGCTGGGGAGCCGTGTAGGTGGCGCAGGACGCAAGTGCAAACGACAACAGCGCAATGACCAGCAAACGGCCCGCGATCGCGTGGGGAACGTAAGATTTCATAGGTCCTCGTGGGAAGGTTTGCCCCCGGTCCGGACTGGCCGGGAGTAACAGCCAAATTGCCGCCGTCGCGGCGGGCATCGGATCAACGCCGACACCCGAAACATCGCCTAGCTCACCAGCACCCCGGCGTAGCCCACCACCTGCCGGATATCGCCGGTCACCTCGCCCGAGGTGGCATACGCGGCCAGCTTCGCCTCGCCGGCCCCCAGGGCCTTGGCTAGGTGAAGCCCCAGCACCATGGGCAGCACACCGCACATGGTGATGCCCTGCTCGCGCACCACGGCATACAGGCCCTCGGGATCAAGGTCCAAAACCCGGGACAGGGCCAGAACGTCAAGCCGCCGGGCCGTGTCATGGGGCACATAGTGGCTCATGTCGGAACTGACCACGATGGAAACCGGCGTGCCGCATGCGGCGATGACCCCGGCCATGGCCGTGGCCACCTCGGCCAGCACCCGGGGATCGGGCTCGGCCACGGCCACCGGAACCACCCGGCAGCCCGGATTGGTGAGGCTTACAAAGGGCAGGACCACTTCCAGGGAATGTTCCCGCAGATGGGCCTCGGCATCGGGCGTCAACCGGGGCTCGGCCGCGATCAGGGCGGCCGTGAGTTCCCGGTCCACGGGCACGGTCCGGCCCGGAATGGCCCAATCGCCGCCCGGCCACACAGCCAGACGACGTCCCCGGCCGGTATGGTTGGGCCCGAAAAGCAACAACCGGTCGGCCAACCGGGCCGCTCCCAGAGTCCGGCCGGCCACGGCGCCGGAAAAGACGTAGCCGGCGTGGGGGACCATGGCGAGCAGCGTGGGCGCGGTTTCCGCCGGACCGGCCTGGGCCAGGCAGGCCTCCACCTGACCACGCAGTTCCTGGGCCTGCCCGGGATAGAACTGGCCCGCCACCACCGGGTGGCGGATCAGGGACGGATCATGGGTGGCAACTGCCATCATGCCTCCTTGCCGCCACATCCGCACCGGGGCGTGACGGCGGTATCGCCCTCTTACCGCCTTTGCGACCGGCCTGGCAAGACTGCGCCCCGCGGCACGCTGTCGTACCGAAAAAAAGCGTCACGGCGGCGGTCTCCTAGGGAGACTGGGACAGGGCATTGATACGGTTTTGCAGGCCGTTCGCCGCCAGGTCCGAAGCGGCCATCTTGCCGTACAGGGAATCCGGCGCGGCATCGCGCATGGCGGTCAAGGTTTTGCGCCAGCCGTCGGTATCGCCCATGGCATTCTGGATGGCGGCGATGCGTAACTGGTTGGCGGCCCAGTCATCGTCGCCCTCGCGGCACATGAGGGCGTACTGCTCGGCCCATTTGAGGGACTGGGGATACTGGCCCAGTTCCCGGGTCGATTCGACCAGGATATTGAGGGCGCCCTTGAGCTTGTCCGGGGCCTGGCCCGTTTCCCGAAACATGGCCGTGGCCTCGCCGGCATAGAGCTGGGCCTTTTCGAACTCCTTGCGGGCCATGGCATCCTTGGCCATATAGTACATGGCAAAGCAGCGCTTGCCGGATTCGAGGTCCTGATCGCCGGCCAGCATCTTCCACAACTGGCGGCTGCGGGCCGTGTCGCCGAGGTTTTCCAGGGCCTCGGCCACCATGTATTCCACGGTGCGGCGCTGGCTGGCCCCGAACCGCCAGCCCTGGACCTTGCGGGCCAGATCCACGACGCCCTGCCAGTCCCGATCGTTCTGGTACATGGTCAGGGCCATCATGAGGGCCATGAGGCCATTGGCGTTCTCCTTGGGACCGATATAGGGCAACGCCTCGGCCAAGGCCTCGCGGTGGGCGCCCGTGCGCATGAAGGCCAGGGCCAGGCCGAGACGGGTCTGGTCGGAAAGCTTGTCCCGGTTGGCGGCGAGCACGGGGTTGTCGCGCCAGCTTTCCACCAGCCGGGCGTAATCCTGGCGGGGCAGACGGTCGGAAGCCATCTTTTCGAAGGCCTTGACCGCCACTTCGGTGGCCCGGGGGGCCAGGTCGCTGTGGGGGTAGCGCTCCAGGAACCGGGCCGCGGCCTTGAGGCTGCCGGGATAGTTCTGGCGATAGAGCAGCCACATGGCCAGCTTGATCTGGGCCAAGGGAGCCAGGGGGCTGTCGGGGTGGTCGCGGATGATGCCATTGTAGATATCCTCGGGACTGCCGGCGGCGGGCTTGTCGAACAGGGAAAACATCTCGCCGATGCTCGGCTGGTCGTGCACGCCCTGCTCGGCCAGACGCATCTTGGCGATCAGCCCGCCCTCGGCGTCGGGGTAATCCTTGACGGCCAGGTTGTAAAAATCCACCGAGGCCGCCCGGTTGCCGAGCTTGGCATAAATATCCCCGAGACGGGCCAGGACCAGGTCGGCATCCTTGACCTTGGGCTCGATGTTGTAAAACATCATGTAATCGTCCCGGGCCTTTTTGATGTCGCCGTTGCGGTAGGCGATATCGCCGTCAATACGCAGGATCTGGGGATAGTCGATGTAGTAACGCGGCCAGCGCTTGTCGATATAATCGGCGATCTGGGCCGCTTCCTTGTAGCGCCCGACCTTGACCAGACTCTTGGCCAGGCCCATGGCGCCTTCGCGGACGAACTTGCTCTCGGGGAACTTCTCGATCAAATTCTGATATTCCGTGATCGCCTTCTTGTAGTCGCCGTGGTCGAAATAGTATTCGCCCCAATAGAAGTTGACCAGCGGCACATTGGCATCGGTAGGGTATTTCTTGGTCAGGACGTTGAAATAGCCCTTGGCCTCGGGCAGGTTGCCCACCCGCAAATTGAGCAGCCCCAGTTGCAGCAGCGCTTCCGGCACCCGGTAGGAATTGGTGTTGTAGTTGATGGCTTCCTGGAAGGCCCCCTGGATCTCGTCATAATGCGCGGCCGGATCATCCTTGAACATGTCGGCATACAGGGCGGCCAGGGAATGGAGCACCTCCTCGCGTAGATCCTTGTCCAGATCCTTTTTGAGCTTGAGGCTCTCCAGCATGTTTTTCGCCCCGAAGTAATTCCCGCCCAGCTTTTCCGCCTGGGCCGCGACCAGGACATTGGTGTCCAGGGCCTTCTCGGATTCCGGGGCCGGCTTGTGCTCGGCCTCGGCCGGAGCCTTGTCGTGGCCGTCGGCTTCGGCAAGGGGCGGCGCGACCGGAGCGGCGGCGCTCGCCTGGGGCGCGGGCGGCGTGACCGGTGGCGGCGTGGCGGCGGGCTGGGGCGCGCCGGGCGCAGCAGGCGGATGGACGCTCCCCCGGGTCTCACCGGCCGCGGCCACGGCCGGGGGAATCGGCGGCAACTTGACGCGCAGTTCGCCCGGGGCCGGCGTCACAGGCAGGCTGCCGCCACCGCTCGCCGGGACGGCCGGGTCGTGCACCGGAGCCCTGGCCTCCATGCCCGCGGGCCGCAAGGTGGGCGATTTTTCGGGCGGCACGCGCAGGGCCTCGGCGCGCAGAGTATAGGGCACGGCGTAATACGGTTCCTTGGCGGCCGCCGGGGCGGCCGGAGCCTTGCCCGCATCCGGTGCGGCCAGGGCCGGCGGCAAGGGCGGCAGTTCCAAGGGGCCGGGCTTGTTGTTGGGCGGGGTCACGGGCAGGGTCAGGGCTGGTCCGCCGTCCCGGGGCGGACCGGCCAGGGGCGAAGCGTCCGGACCGCCGCCCGGGGTCCAGTTAGCCCCGGCCGGGTCCCGGTAAACCTGCAATTTCAAGGCGTGTTCGCCCTCGGGCCAGCCCACGTAGCCAAAGGCGTCGGTGCGCAGGCGCACCACCACCTTGTCACCGGTCAGACGCAGGTTGTCGACCAGGCGCGAGGAGCCGAAATCCAGGCCTTCGGGGCTTTTTTCGGCCGCCAGGCTGCCCGGGGGAAAGGTCAGGGTGACCTCCCGGGCTCCGGTGCGGGCGATGGTGGGGAAAAGGCCGGCCGGGCCAAAGGTGACGATGAGGGAGTCGGTGTCCGGACGCGTGACCGTGGAGACGGACAGGGCCAGGGCCGTCCGGACCGGGAGGACGGCCAGGCAGGCCGCCAGAAAGAGCACACGCCACAGGGGCGGGAGGGAAGGGCTCACGCCGGCTCCTGCTGCAAAAATCATGCGCGGCGCCCGGGCGTTGCAACGGTCATTCCCCGGCCATATTCCGCTTTTTGAGCTTTTCGATCAGGGTCGTGCGCTTGATGCTGAGCAGTTCGGCCGCCTGGTTCTTGACGCCGCCGGCTTGCTGCAAGGCCTCGACCAGCAGGCGTTCCTCGACCGCGTCCAAGAATTCCTTGAGCCCCAGGCCAAGGTCGGTCAGATCGGCGAGTTTGGCCCAGACAAACCCCGCCTGGACCAGGGCGACCGGAGCTGGCGGCACCACGCCGGCATGGTCCAGGATCTTGCGCGGCAGATCCTCGGCCGCGATCATGTCGTGCTCGCACAGGATCGACAGCCGCTCCATGAAATTTTCAAGCTCGCGCACGTTGCCCGGCCACGGGTAGGACAAGACCAGGTCCTTGGCCTCCGCGGACAGCGTCAGCGTCGGCCGGCATTTCTGGCGGCAAAACCGCTCCAAAAAATGGTCGGCCAGAAGCAGGATGTCCGCACCCCGCTCGCGCAAGGGGGGCAGGTGGAGAGGAATGACGTTGAGGCGGTAATAGAGGTCCTCGCGGAACCGGCCGGCCGCGACCTCGGCTTCGAGATCGCGGTTAGTGGCGGCCACGATGCGCACGTCGGCCTTGAGGGTCTTGCCTCCGCCCACGCGTTCGTATTCCCGTTCCTGGAGGGCGCGCAGGATCTTGACCTGGAGACTCAGGTCCATTTCCCCGATCTCGTCGAGGAAGATGGTCCCGCCCTCGGCCAGCTCGAAGCGGCCTTGGCGGCTGCGCACGGCCGAGGTGAAGGCCCCCTTCTCGTGGCCGAACAGTTCCGATTCGAGGAGTTCGCGGGGGATGGCGCCGCAGTTGACGGGCACAAAGGGTTTGCCGGCCCGGTGGCTGTTGGTGTGCAGGGCGCGCACGAGCAATTCCTTGCCCGTGCCGGACTCGCCGGTCACCAGCACCGTGCTGTCCGTGGGCGCGACCTTGGCCAGGACCCGCAGCACATCGGCCAGCACCGGGCTGCGGCCCACCATGCCGGAAAGTTTGAGTTCCATCGGGCCTCCGCAGGGACGGACGCCGCGCAATACGGGGCGTCCTTTCGGATGTAGCCCTTCGTCAGGCGACTGTCAATTTCCTGACAGGAAAAAGCCGATCCCGCCCCCGGCTCAGACCTGCATGTCGAGCAGGGCCCCGGCCATGGAGTCCTGGGTGCGGATGACCGCCAGATTGGCCTCGAAGCCCCGGGAGGCCTCGATCATGGACACGGTTTCCCGGGCCGGATCGACATTGCTCGTCTCGGCCAGGCGCAGGCCCTGTTCGGAGATGTCGACCGTATCCCCGGTATCGCGAAAGGGGGTGGGTTCGCCGACCAGACGCAGCCCGCCCGTGGAGCCGTCGTAGGTCACGCCGGACACGGTCACGCCCTGGCCGTCCTCGCCGGTTTGCAGCCCGACCCGTTCGGCCTTGTAGCCGTCGGTATCGAGATTGGCTACATTGTTGGCGGCGGCGGCCATGGACACGGTCATGGCATTGAGGGCCGACTGGGCGGTGGCGACGACGCCGGACATGGCCGTTCCTCCTGGTTCGGGCCGGGGATGATTTCTTCCACTTAATGCAGGCCGGACCGCCTGGCAAGGGTGCCTTGTGGCCCGGGCCGGCCCATGCTAGGCCTTTTGACCATGCGCTTGCCCATTTTGCTCGTCTGCCTGCTCGCCTGCCTGGCTCTGCCCCTGACCGGTTGCAAGCAGCTCTCCGACGACTCACCCAAACGCTACTACGACAACAAATTCCTTTTCAGCTTCGTCCCGCCCAAGGGCTGGACCGTGACCACAAGCGAGACACCGGCCTGTCTGACCTCGGTGGAGGCGAGCCAGGGGGATTGCCGGCTGTACGTGTGCGTGAGCGAGCGGCCCGAGGAATTTTTGCCCACGAGTTCGGATTTCGCCAACTGCGAGCTGGTGAAAAGCTACGTGGCCGAGCGGCTCAAGGGCTACAACATCCGCTGCCGTCCGACCCTGGTCCAGGGCCGGCGGGGCTACGACGCCATCTATCTGCGCAACGTGGCCGACGACGCCGGCGGGGTGCGGCTCCAGCTCGTGCGCCAGACGTTTCTCGCCCGGGGCAAACTGCTCTACACCTTCACCTTCTACGCGTTCGGCGACTCGGCCCAGGAACTCAAGGACATCTCCACGCCCTGCGACGACCCGATCCTGCGCTCCCTGGGCACGCTCTTCCTGCACGCGGTGCCCAGGGAAGGGGTAGAGACAGCCTCCGGCGGCCAAAGGGCCACGCCCTTTGGAAACCCGTAACGGCGCAACCCGTTCAAGGGGGGAACGCGCGGACTCAAGGACGGAAACGGGGAGCGGAAGCAGGCCGAGGCTTAGTGCGGCCCGCACGGGTGGCGCTTGATGTTGACTTCGAGCACTTCGCGCAGCTGGTCGATGGAATGGGGTTTGGCCAGGTAGTCGTCCATGCCGAGCCCCAGGAGGCGTTCCCGGTCCTTCTGGCTGGCATAGGCGGTCAGGGCCACGATGGGCACTTGCTTGGACAGCCCAGGCACCTCGCCGTGGCGGATATGGTGGGCGCATTCGATGCCGTCCATGACCGGCATCTGGATATCCATGAGGATGCAGTCGGCCGGGTGCGCGGCCAGCACGGCCAAGGCCTCCTGGCCGTCGGCCGCCTCCAGGACCCGGTAGCCCAGCCGTTTGAGGGTCCGGCCGGTGGTCAGCCGGTTGATGCTCTCGTCTTCCACCAGCAGCACCGTATAGCGGCCAGGCGAAAAGTCCTCCGTGGACGCGGGATAGGCCGCGATCTCGTCCAGGCAGGCGAAATCCGGCTGGGCAAAGGGAATGACGCAGTAAAAACCGCTGCCCTTGCCCGGTTCGCTTTTCACCCAAATAAGCCCCCCGAGCATGTCCACCAGGTGCCGGGCAATGGAAAGCCCCAGCCCAGCCCCGCTGACCCGCTTGGTCAGATAGGGTTCGGCCAGCTCGAATTCCTCGAAAATCTTGGTCTGCACGGACTTGGGAATGCCAATGCCCGTATCCCGGACCGAAAACAGCAAGGACACGTAATCACCGGCGTAGTGCAGACGTTTGCTCGTCACCAGCTTGACCTTCACCCGGATGGAACCGGACTGGGTGCAGCGCAGGGCATTGTCGAGCAGATTGGCCAGGATCTGGCGTACCCGGTGGATGTCGCCCACGAGTTGCTGCGGCAGGCGCGCGTCGCAGGCCAGCGTCAGATCGATGCCCTTGAGCTTGGCCCGCACGCCGTACGCCCGGGTCAGGCTCGTGAGCATGGCCCGCACGTCGCACACGGACAAGGTCGGCTCGATGGCGGCCGCGTCGATGTCGGCCAGTTCCAGCACGTTGTTGACAATGCCGAGCAGGCGCTTGGACGACGCGTCCACGATGTGCCACAGTTCCGCGTCCTGGCCGGACGGGGAGTCGCTCAAGGCCAGCTGGCAGGCGCCCATGATCCCGTTTAAGGGCGTGCGCAGTTCGTGGGTGATGTTGCCCAGAAACTGGGATTTGGCCTGGCTGGCCGAAAAGGCCAGGGCCTTTTCGCGGATGAGCTGGTTTTCGGTCTCCTTGATGGCCGTGATGTCCCGGGAATAGCTGGCCACGGCCGCGACCTGGCCGTCGTGGTCGACTATGGGGCACAGGCTCACCATGTACCAGTAGTCGCCGTGGTGCTCCTCGTAGAACTGGATCTTGTTCTGGGCCACGGTCTGGCTGATGTGCTCCCGGCGCTGTTCGGCCAGCCCCGGCGGCAGGTGCGTGTAAAGGCTCGCGCCGAGCAGGCTTTCCACGGGGCAATGGCGGCGCCTGGCCGCCTCGCCGTTTAACACCTGGATATAACCGTCGGTGTCGGACAGGATGATGGAATCCCGGGTGGCATCGAGCAGGGCTTTGAAAATGGCTTGGTTTTCGGCCAGCAGGTGCTGAGAGAGCACGAGCTTGGTCACGTCCTCGCGGATGATGATGCCGCCGGTGACCACCCCGTCCTCGAAGACCGGAATGCCGCGAATGTTCTGGTAGGCGGACTGGCCGCCGCTGCATTCGTCGGTATAGACCGCTTCCAGATGAATGGTCCGGCCGGCCAGGATCTCGCGGATGTCGTCGCTGATGCCCGAGGAAAGGATGCCGGGCAGTTCGAGCAGATTCTTGCCCACGAAATAGTCGCGCCCGCGCCGCCCTCGCGCGAAATTGGCCAGATGCCAATCGTTGACGAAGGTGATGATGCCCTTGGCGTCGATACACATGATGGACACCGGGGCTAGCTGAATGATCCGCTCACAGTTGGTCGAAAGCGGGCCTTGGGCGCTCATGCAGGCAGACATAACCGGGGTCGACGCGCCCGACAAGGGCTTCCCGGCCTCTTTTGACCGGGTTTTTGCCGGCCGCGCCTCCGGATTCCCGGCTCATTCCGGAAAAAGACGCCGATTTCATCCGTGATCGCGGGGTTTTCGTCCCTCAATGTCGGCAAAAGCACTGTGGTTGTGAATGGATTCGAAACTTTCCACCTCGACCCGAAACCAGGTGATCCGGGGATGGGCGGTCAGGGCGCTGGCCACCCGCCGGGCCACGTCCTCGACAAAGGTGGGGTTGTCAAAAGCCTGTTCCGTCACATGCTTCTCGTCCTCGCGCTTGAGCAGCGCGAAAACCGGCGACGATCCGGCCCCCTCGGCGATTTCGATAAGCTCCTCCAGCCAGACGAAGCCCGAAAACCGGCAGCGGATGGACACCACCGCCCGCTGGCTGTGAGCGCCCTGGTCGCTGATGGCCAGAGAACACGGACACACGGTCATGACCGGCACGTCCACGCCCAGGGTCTGGCGGAACTTGTCGCCCTCGAATTCCCCGGCCACCTGGCAGGCATAATCCATCAGCGCCGTGGCCCCGGACTTGGGCGAGGCCTTGGCCAGGAAATAGGGGAATTTGAGCGTCAGATGGGCGTTTTCCGCCTCCAGCCGGGACCGGACGTCCGACAGCAGGTTTTTGAAGGAAACGAGATCGAGTTCGCCGTCGAATCCGGTCAGGGCTTCGACAAAGCGGCTCATATGGGTGCCCTTGAACCGGGCCGGCAGATCCACGGACAGTTCCACTTCGGCCACGGTGTGCTGGCGGCCCTTGGCCCGGTCGCGCACGATCAGCGGCAGCCGGAAATTCTTGATGCCGACCCGGTCCACGGCAATGGGCAGCTCGGGCGGTCCGCTTTGGATATCACGCATGGGTGGTGTCATATGGGGAAAAACGCCTCCGGCGGCCGGGGGGCAGCACGCCCCCCAGTCCCCCGCAATGGTTTGGGAGATCGGGGACGCATTGAGTATGGTTTCACCGCGCCACTTGTAAAGCCAAACCTGCCCAGGACCGTGGGGGCGGGAGGATGATCCCCCCGATGGGGGTGTGGGGGCAACGCCCCCCAGGCCTTCGCTACACGATATCCTGGCCGGTGGTGGCCAGGGTGAGCTTGCCGTATTTGACGCCCCGGGTGGAAATGAGCTTCTGGGAGAGTTTCTGGACGGCTTCGCCCGGCCCCTTGAGGGCCAGGGCTTCCAGGCAGTTGTGGTGGTCCAGGTGCACGTGCATGGAGCACAGGATCAGGTCATGGGTCTCATGCTGGATCTCGATGAGCCGCTGGGCCAGATCCGAGGTATGGTGGTCGTAGACCAGGGTGAGCACCCCGGCCACCACTTGATCCGTCTGCTCCCATTCCTTTTGCACGAGCACGCCCCGGATAAGGTCGCGGATGGCCTCGGAACGGGTCTGATAGCTCTTTTCCTCGCACAGGGCGTCGAACTTCTCCAGTAATTCGGAATTGAGCGACACGCCGAAACGGATGGTCTGTCCCATGCCGTGTCTCCTTTACGGTCTGATCTCGAAAAGTCCCACCGTGGACCGGTAGGTGGCGAAAGGCACCGATTCCTCATGCAGCCGGGTCACCTGGAAACCGTCGGCGGCCAACCGGTCCCAGACCGGCCGTGAGATTTCCCGCCAGGGTTCGGACAGCCAGATCCGGCCATCCGGGGCGAGCAGGCTGCGAAAAAGCGCGCACAGCGGTTCGTAGAAACGGGTCTCATAAAGGATGTCGCTGCCCCAGATATAGTCGAAGCTGCCCGGGCGCAGGCAGGGCCGGCGCCAGTCCATGACCGCCAGGGACAAGGGCGTGCCGTTGGCGGCCGCGTTGACCGCCGCATGGGAAACCGCGCCCCAGGCGTAGTCCACGGCCGTGACCCGGGCGCCGGCCGCGGCCCCGGCCATGGCGGCCAGTCCCATGCCGCAGCCCAGTTCCAGGCAACGCCGGCCGGCTATGGCGGTATGCCGCTCCCCGAGCCAGGCGGCGAGCAGCAGACTGGCCGGCCAGATTTCCGCCCAGTACGGCATGCGCTCGTCCGCGCCGAACTCGTCCTCGCCGATCCCCTCCCACAAGGATTCCATGTCCTCGTCACGGGTCAGGACAAAGGTTTTCCCGGCCAGCTCCAGGCGCAACCGGCCATGGTCCCAGGCCGGCGGCCGATCCCAGGCGGGCAAGAGCGGTAAGGTATCATGAACCGGTGACATGCCAAGTTACTCTCCGGCAAAACGTGTGATTCGATCCCGTAAACGTGTTACCGCAAAATCGGTAGCAAGGCAACCGGACGGCCGAACCGGAAGCGGTCGTGTGAAAATCGCCGCGCAATTCCAGTCCGGACCGGCCACGGCTTGCCGCGGCCCAGGCAAAGAGGTATTTGAGGCCTGCCCGCCGGTTTGCCCCCTCGCACAAGCCGGCAACTCCATTTCGAGGGAGACCCGTCATGCAAAAGGACCTGCTTTACGCCAAGACCCATGAGTGGGTGCGCGTCGAGGACGACATCGCCACCATCGGCATCACCGATTTCGCCCAGGAACAACTGGGCGACATCACCTATGTGGAACTTCCCCGGGTCGGCGATACGCTGGAAGCCGGCCAGGAAATGGGTTCCGTGGAGTCGGTCAAGGCGGCCAGCGAGCTTTACAGCCCGGTTTCCGGCGAAGTCATCGAGATCAACACCGAACTCGACAACGCCCCGGAAAAGGTCAACTCCGACCCCTACGGCGAGGGCTGGATGGTGAAGACCCGGCTGTCCGCCGAGCCCGCCGGCCTGCTCTCTCCTGAGGAGTACGAGGAAATCGCCAAGGTAGAGGAATAATCCGGAGGCGGACATGCCCTACATTCCCCACACGCCGGAGGAGATCCGGTCCATGCTCGACGCGGTCGGCGTCGCCGAGATGGCCGATCTGTTCGCCGCGATCCCGCCCGAGCTCGCGCCCAAGCACTTCAACCTGCCGAGGGGCGACACGGAAATGGATGTGCGAGCGACCATGGAACGTCTGGCCGGCAAAAACCGGACCGACATGGTCAGCTTCCTCGGCGGCGGATTTTACGACCATTATGTGCCGGCCGCCTCGGACCTGCTGCTGTCCCGGGGGGAATTCGCCACGGCCTACACCCCCTATCAGCCCGAGGCTTCCCAAGGCACGCTCCAGGCCATCTTCGAGTTCCAGACCGCCGTGTGCCGGCTGCTCGACATGGAAGTGGCCAATGCCGGCGGCTACGACGGCGGCACCGTGCTGTTCGAGTCCCTGATGATGGCCGTGCGCCACACCCGGCGCAAGAAAGCCGTGGTCAGCGAGGCGGTCAACCCCATCTACCGCATCGTGCTCGCCACCTACACCAAAAACCTCCACCTCGAGCTCGTGACCGTGCCCCATAAAAACGGCCAGGACGACGTGGCCGCGCTCACGGCGGCCATCGACGAGGCCACGGCCGCGGTCGTCGTGCAGAATCCGAACTTTTTCGGCGTGGTGCAGGATTTCACCGGACTTTTCGCCACCGCCGCCGCCAAGGGCGCCCTGTCGATCATCTCCTGCTATCCGGTGCTGCAGACCGTGCTCAAGACCCCGGGCGCCATGGGCGCGGACATCGCCTGTGCCGAGGGCCAGAGCCTCGGGTTGCCGCTGTCGTTCGGCGGCCCCTATCTCGGCATCATGACCTGCCGGAAAGCGCTCGTGCGCCAGATGCCCGGCCGCATCGCCGGACGGGCCAAGGACGGCCAGGGTCGCACCGGCTACGTGCTCACCCTGCAGGCCCGCGAGCAGCACATCCGGCGCCAGAAGGCCACCTCCAACATCTGCTCCAACCAGGCGCTGTGCGCCCTGCGGGCGCTGATCAACCTGTGCCTGCTCGGCAACGAGGGCCTGTCGCGCCAGGCGGCCATCTCCATCGAGAACGCCAACTACGCCGCCTACAAACTGCAAGCCATCCCCGGGGTGCGTCTGCTGTCGGACGCGCCGTTCGGCAACGAATTCGCGGCCGTGTTTCCGATCAACGCCAAGGAAGTGGCCCGCCGGCTCATGGATGGCGGCATCATCCCCGGCTTTCCCCTGGGGCGCTACTACATGGGCCTGGAAAACGCCCTGCTTGTGTGCTGCACGGAAAAGCACCACCGCGACGACATCGACCGCCTGGCCCGGCGACTGGAGCGCATCCTATGAGCACCGTCTTTTCCAAATCCGTGCCCGGTCGGGAAGGTGTCTGGCCGCGCCAGCCCAAGACCGATCCCGTGGATTTCATTCCGGCCGGTCTGTTGCGCGACGGCACGCCCAACCTGCCCTCCCTGTCCGAACTCGACGTGGTGCGGCACTTCACGTCGCTTTCGACGAAAAACTACGGCGTGGACGGCAACTTCTATCCCCTGGGGTCGTGCACCATGAAGTACAACCCCAAGTTCACCGAGGAAGTGGCCGCCCTGCCCGGATTCGCCCGGCTCCATCCCTTGACCCCCCAGCTGCCCGGCGGCGGCGACATGACCGCCGGGGCCCTGGAAGTCATCTACCATATGGAGCGGCTATTGTGCGAGATCACGGGCATGGCCGCCTTCACCCTGCACCCCATGGCCGGGGCCCACGGCGAACTGACCGGGGCGCTGATGATCGCGGCCTACCACGCCGACAAGGGCAACAAGAAGACCAAGATCATCTGCCCGGACTCGGCCCATGGCACCAATCCCGCCTCGGCCTCCATCGCCGGCTTCGAGGTGGTCTCCATCCCCTCCAAGGACGGCATGATCGACCCGGCCGCCCTGGCCGCGGCCATCGACGAGGAGACGGCCGGGGTCATGATGACCGTGCCGAACACCTTGGGCCTGTTCGAGTGCCACCTGTCCGAGATCGTGGCCCAGTGCCGCAAGGTGGACGCCCTGCTCTATTACGACGGCGCCAACTTAAACGCCATCCTCGGCAAGCTGCGGGTGGGCGACGCCGGCTTCGACGTCGTGCACCTGAACCTGCACAAGACCTTTGCCACGCCCCATGGCGGCGGCGGTCCGGGCTCGGGTCCGGTCGGGGTCTCCCAGCGCCTCATGCCGTTTCTGCCCGTGTCACGGGTGGAAAAGGACGAGGCCGGGCGCTATTTTCTGAGCTACAACCACCCCAAGTCCATCGGCTATGTGGCGCCGTTTTACGGCAATTTCGGGGTGGTGCTCAAGGCGTATGCCTATATCCTGCGCCTGGGCGGCGAGGGGCTGATCCGCGTGTCCGAGGCGGCGGTCCTGGCCGCCAACTACCTGCGCGTCAAGCTGGCCGAGGCCATCGAGGTGCCCTACAACCGGATCTGCATGCACGAGTTCGTGGCCTCGGCCGAACAGCTCGCCGCGACCAAGCACGTGCGCGCCCTGGACATCGCCAAGGCCCTGCTCGACCGGGGCTACCACGCGCCCACCATCTACTTTCCGCTCATCGTCAAGGAGGCGCTCATGATCGAGCCCACCGAGACCGAGAGCAAGCAGACCCTGGACGCGTTCGTGGCCGACCTGCTCGATATCCTGGCCGAGGCCGAAACCGATCCCGAGGCGGTGCGCGCCTGTCCGAAAACCCTGCCCGTGGGGCGTCTGGACGAAACGCAGGCCGCCCGGGCCATGGAGATCACCGATGACCTCTAGCACGCCCAAACGACTCGTCGTGATCGGGGCCGGCCCCGGCGGTTACGAAGCCGCCCTGACCGGCGCCAAGGCCGGGCTCGACGTCACTCTGGTCGAACGCGGCAAGCTCGGCGGCACCTGTCTCAACTGGGGCTGCATCCCCACCAAGCACCTGCTCGCGGCCACCTCCCCGGTCCACGCCCTGGAGGCCCAGGCCAAGCAGAAGCTCGTGGCCGGCGAGGTCAAACCCGACCTGGCCGCCATCCAGCAGAAAAAACGCCGTCTCATCGTCGCCACCCAGAAGGCCATGGCCGAGACCCTCAAAAAGGCCGGCGTGCGCCTCGTCACCGGCAACCTGACCGCCCTTGCGCCCGGCACGGCCCAGGTGATGCAGGTCGGCCAGTCCACGATCATCCCCTTCGACAGCCTGATTTTGGCCCTGGGGTCCCGGGCGGCGGGTTTCCCCGGCGTCAAGCCGGACGGGAAATGCGTGCTCGGTGTGGCGCCGGTGCTCGATTTCGACACCCCGCCCGAGAGCCTCGTCATTGTCGGCGCCGGCGCCATCGGGCTCGAAACCTCGGAGATCTACCGGCGGCTCGGCACCAAGGTCACCCTCGTCGATGCCGCGCCAAGGCTTGCCCCCATCGAGGACCCGGATGTGGCCAAGGTCGTGGGACAAGTCATGCGCCGCCTCGGCACTGATGCCCGAGCCGGGGTCAAGGTCGAAAGCCTCGTCACCGAGGATGGCAAAGCCAAGCTCACCATCGCCGGCGGGGAGGTCATTTTCGCGGACAAGGCGTTGGTGGCCATCGGCCGCTTCGCCCCGACCGCCGTGCCCGGTCTGGCCGAACTCGGCGCCACCTTCACGGGCCCCGCGCCCAACAAGGCCTACATCGCCACGGACGCGACCCTGCAAACCGCGCCCGGCATCTACGCCGTGGGCGACTGCAACGGCCGCATCCTGCTCGCCCATGCCGCGGCCAGCCAAGGCGTCTACGCCGCCCGCCACGCCGCCGGCCTGGAGACCGAACCCTACGTGTCCGGCGCCATCCCGGGCTGCTACTACGGCGAGCCGGAGATCATGCGGGCCGGGGTCGTGGCCGCGCCCGGCGACACCATCTCCGAAGCGCCCTTCGTGGCCAACCCCATTGCCCAGGCCTATGCCGACACGGCGGGATTTGCCCGGGTGGTCTGGAAGGACGGCAAGGTGGTCGGCGTAACGGCCGTGGGCCACGGCGCCTCGGCCATGGGGACCCTCGCCACCATCATGGTCAACCAGGGCTGGACCCGGGAGCAGGCCGAAAAGCAAGTCTTCCCCCACCCGACCGCCGAGGAAATCCTGCGCGCCGCCTTGTTGGCGGAGAGAAAGATCAAGGCGTAGGAAGCGAATGCGGGGGGGAAGCTTCTTGAAAGAAGTTTCCCCCGCGCCTCCTTTCCGGAACTTTTCAAGGGTGGTGCGGACAATGCTTGCGGATATGTTGTTGCCGCCCGCGTCGGGTCTGGAAAAAAGGACGCGACTCAACGGCGTCACCAGACGTTTCGTGTTGCGGGCCGGCCTGTTCGGCGCGTGCGCCTGCCTGGCGCCATGGCCGGGCTTTGCCGCGTCGACCAGCTATTATGTCGCCAACAAGGCCCAGTTTCTGAATGATTTTCAGGGGGTCTGCGCCGGGGCCGAAAAATGGCTCGCCCCACGCACCTCGGACAAGACCGCCAAGGTCATAACCAGCGACGCCAAGCACCGGTTCGAGACCCTGCTGCCGGATATCCCGGACATCGGCGGCACGGCCAACCGCAACCAGCCGTTTCTGACCATGGCCGCCTGGCTGACCGCCCTGACCCAGGCCATGGCCGAAAAGGGCCTCCCCCCCAAGGACGCCGGCCGCCTGCTCTACGACCTCTACGCCTCGGAATGGGCCGCCCTGCCCAAGGACCGGGCCCGGGTCATGGGCGCATCCCTGTTCGCGCCGGCCCAGATCGCCGCTCTCAAGGATTGGGCCGCAAACAGCCAAAAGCGCGCCAATCCGGCCGACTGGGTGGGCCGGTTCGTGCCCGGCGACGGCAAGACCTTCGATGTCGGCTACGACTACAGCGAATGCGGCGCGGTCAAATATTTCAAGGCCCATGGCGTGGCCGCAGTGGCGCCCTACTTCTGCCTCAACGATTTTCTGGCCTCCAAGGCCCAGGGTACGGGCCTTGTCCGCTCGGGCACCATCGCCCAGGGCGCTCCGATCTGCGATTTCCGCTACAAGCGCGATCGGACCGTCACCCAGGACTGGGAAACCGAAGTCCCGCGCTTCGCCGGCAAGCAGCCGGCCTAACGGGACCGGGGATGGAGAGGACGGGGGGGGGAAACGCCTCCGGCAGCCAAAGGGCTGTGCCCTCTGGACTCCTGTTACGAGATCTCTCCCTGTTCACGATTCCCTTTCCGAATGCCCGCGTCCCCTTGCCGGGGTGGTCCCGGAGGGGACGTGTCCCCTCCGGGCCGCCGGAGGCGTCTTCCCTCACCCTCTACCCGCGAATCATACCATCCATGTATATTGCCCACTTCCCGATCGTACTGGCTTCGACGTCGCCACGGCGGCGCGAGTTGTTGGGGCTGACCGGCCTCGCTTTCGAAATCGTGCCGAGCCCAGCCGAGGAACCGGCACCGGATGCGGGCGAGGCCCCGGCCTTTTACGCTGCCCGCATGGCTCGGCTCAAGGCGGCGGCCGTGGCCGCGACCCGGGCCGATGCCGTGGTCATCGGCGCGGACTCCATCGTGGCCGTCGGGGAGGTGATCCTCGGCAAGCCGGCCTCTGTGGCGGATGCCCGGCGCATGCTCGGCCTGCTGTCCGGCCGCACGCATCAGGTGGTCACGGGTTGCGCCCTGTTTGCCCCCGGCCGGGAGCCGGAAATCTTCACGGTCACCACGGACGTGACCATGACGCCTCTCTCCGAGCCGATCATCGCCGCCTACGTGGCCACGGGCGAGCCCATGGACAAGGCCGGCGCCTACGCCATCCAGGGCCAGGCCGCGCCGTTCGTGTCCGGGATTCGCGGCTCCTACACCAACGTCGTGGGGCTCCCCCTGGCGGAACTCCGCAGCGCCCTGGAGGGCCTGGGCGCCATCGGCGTCAGCGCGACCTGAGGCTTGCCCTCGTTCCCGAAACGACGCACAGTCAGGAAGATTCGACCGGCCCACGCCGTGCGCGGCCCGGAGGTCGCGATGTCTCGTGGCAGGCCGGCCCATCTCCTTTTCCCTCCGCCCGGTGCGGAGGCATGGAGTCGTACCATGGAACAGATCACTCTCGGCGCTTCAGGCCTGACGACTTCCCGCATCGCCCTTGGCACCTGGGCCATCGGCGGCTGGATGTGGGGCGGCTCGGACGAGGCCCAGGCCATCGACACCATCCGCACGGCCGTGACGCGCGGCATCACCCTCATCGACACGGCCCCGGTCTACGGTTTCGGCCACTCCGAGGAAATCGTGGGCAAGGCCCTGGCCGAGGGCGGGTTGCGCGACAAGGTGCACATCGCGACCAAGGTCGGCCTCAACTGGAAGGACGGCAAGGTGTTTCGCGACTCGCGGCCCGAGCGCATCCGCCAGGAGGTCGAGGATTCGCTACGCCGCCTGCGCACGGACGTCATCGACCTCTACCAAGTCCATTGGCCCGATCTGGAAACACCTCTCGAAGAGACGGCCAAGGTCTTGGCGGAGCTACGCCAAGAAGGCAAAATCAAAGCCATCGGCGTGAGCAACTACAGTCCCGAGCAGATGGACGCCTTCGCGGCGGTCGCGCCGCTGGATGCCGTGCAGCCGCCCTACAACCTCTTCGAGCGGGAAATCGAGGCCGACGTGCTGCCCTATGCCGCCGCGCACCAGCTGACGGTGCTGTGCTACGGCTCGCTGTGCCGTGGTCTGCTGAGCGGCCGGATCACCCAAGAGACGACCTTCGAGGGCGACGATCTGCGCAAGGCCGATCCGAAATTCAAGCCCGACCACCGGCCCCACTACCTCGCCGCCGTGGCCGCGCTCCGGGCCCTGGCCAAGGAGCGGTTTGGCAAGTCGCTGCTCGCCCTGGCCGTTCGCTGGGTGCTCGACCAGGGGCCGACCATTGCCTTGTGGGGCGCCCGCCGTCCCGACCAGCTCGATCCGGTCGGGGAGATTGACGGCTGGCACATCGACGCCGCAACCAAGGCCGAGATCGACGCCATCCTGGGGCGCTACGTTCCCGACCCCATTTCGCCGGCCTTCATGGCGCCACCGCGCAAGCGTCCGCCCCTCGCCTAACCGCATGCCCGGCAGGCAACGCCAGGACTGCCATGATTGTTGGCTCTAGCCAGTACACTGCGGTTCAATTGACGAAGTGGCCTGGATGGGGCAAGAAAAGCGTTTCGGTGCCCGAGTGGTGGAATTGGTAGACGCCAGGGACTTAAAATCCCTTGTCCTTCGGGACGTGCCGGTTCGATTCCGGCCTCGGGCACCAAGAATTTAAAGAGGTTGTGACGATCAGAAGTGATCGGGCGCAACCTCTTGTTTTTTTGGAGGGCTGTTCTCTCCCCACTTTTGGGATGATGCGAGGTGATGTAGGGTGAAGAGTGCCCCGGCTCACCGCTTCGTGCGCCCTTTGCTCTTGAACAACCGCCAATCGAATTTCCGGTGATTTAGTCCCGGCCACCAGCGCAGGGCGATGATGACCGCCAGGAGCAGAGCCAGATATACAAGGTGGAGCGCGTCGGATTGATTCATGGTGGTCCTGCCGGGCTCTTGTTACTCCCGCCATATCGGCGCAGCGCCACTTCCCCGCCATAGGAACGACCAGGTCTTGGACTGGCGCACATTGCCGACAAGTGCCGGGCGAAAACAGGCCAAACAAATGCCTTCTGACGCGCGGACACTCAGATAGACGATGCCAAGGGAACCGGCCGCCAACAACACCATGGCCAGTCCCTGGGAGGCGTAATAGCTGCCAGAGTCCAGGCAGGCCGCAAAAGCCTCGTCGCCCCGGATGTCGTGGAAGTCGGCATCAAAGTTCGCCAAGTAGTCATCGTAGGTGACGGTGTCTTCCCTCTCCCAGCCGATTTCCAGATAGTGTCGACTCTTGTGGAAGGCCACTTCGGTCTGGCTGGTTTCCAGTTCAAAGCCCGCATACCACGCGCCCCGATCCGGGCCGTTGAACCTTCCACCTTCGGGCGCGGCGTGACAGAATGAGGCGTTGATGATCGACGCGTAGGGGACCCCGGCTACAAGTTCATCCCGGCCGATTCCCGGCAACAGGTCCATTTCTCCCCGCAACCGGTCATTGGTGGCACCGTCCAGGTCGAAGAGATCGTCGAGGTGGGCATCGTCGTCAGCAATACGCCTGAGCACCCCATCCCCTGAATGCTTCGACGGTATGAGCCGGTGCGTGTCCTGGACCCGCAGAGAAGAGCAACCGGGCAGCGTCACACCAGCCCTCCCCGCCTCGCGTCAAGCAGCCGGCGCACGGTCTGAAACGCGGGCAGGCCCCCCCGGACCATATAGGCAAGCGGGGTCGAGCCTGTGAATATCCGGTTCTGGTTCGGCAATTGCACCCAGGCGTCAGCCAATTCCTCCCCGAAAAGGATGTTCAGGGCCTTGAAAATACCCACCAGGAAGGACACGCGCTGCAATTCGTCCTGGGTCAGCACGGCGTTTTCCGGGGTCTTCTTCATGGCATAAAAGCGACCATTCGAGACTCCACCGAGCAGCCCCTTGGCGTCCACATCGCGCACGTCCCACTTGGCCATGATGTTCAGGAACCCCTTCACGGCGGGCGGGCTCAGGCGATCGCGTTCCGTCTTTACGGACAGGTCAACAATGGAGGGCGCGGCATACCGGGATGTTGGTGCATGGACTTGGCACGTGGCGGGCATGGCGGCCACTCCTTTTTAGGAGTAAATAAGATTCAATTTAGGAGTAGGCAAGTTTTTTCTCGGCAAGGACGGGTGGGCGGACTCCCCTGTGGATCGTCTACTCCCCTTCCGCCTTGAGTCCGGCGGGACGTCCCCGCCGTCTCCCCGGAGGGCCTTTCCGGTGCTCAGGACGGATGATTCCCCTGTCGTGCACGGGCTGGCCGCTGGCACGATTGCCCCTGGTGCCCAGACTTGCGCCAGAAAGCGTTATTGCACGCTAACCCGCATTTCGCGACGCTCCGAAAATGGCGCAGACTGGCGATTTCTAGGCCGGCGGGCAGAAAGGAAAAAGCCCGCTTTCCCAGCCTGGAGGACGACCAGCTCCTCATGTTCCTCATGACACGGCCGAAGCCGAGGTGGGCAAACCGGAGGGCCTTTCCGGAAGTCAGACCGGGGAGGCGAGCAGAAAAAATATAGTCAACTTTGTAAGGGGCGGCAATGCCGGCCTGGCCTGCTCTCCCTAAAAGGGATAAGCCGCACGCCGTTTACTTTTTTCGTGACCGCAGCCATTCCGCCAAACCATCCCGGTCACGCGCCCCCTTGCCGAGCTGTTCGAACACAATGACGCGCTCGGGACCTGGAGCATCGATGCGTATTTCGTGGAGCCGCAAAAAGAGCATGCTCACGACATAGGCCGTTCGCTTGTTGCCATCCACGAAGGGATGGTTGCGAGCGATCCCATGGGCATAAGTGGCGGCCAAGTCAAAGATGTCAGGGTCGCCGTGAGCGGCCAGTTGCGCCGGCCTGGCCAAGGCACTTTCGAGCAATCCCAGGTCCCGGACACCAGAGGTCCCCCCGTGCTCGGCAATCTGCTGGTCGTGAATGGCCAGGACCACGGCGGTATCGACCCAACGCCATGTCATCGGTTGGCCAGTTCGCGCAACACGTCGCGATCCTCGCGCATAATGTCTTCCGCCGCTGCCATCTGTTCGGCAAAGCCGGCATCCATGGGCGTGATCCGGTAACCGTCCTGGGCATCGGTCAGGTACACCGTATCGCCCTCCACGACCTTGAGCCGCGCCACGGCTTCCTTCGGCAGCACCAGTCCGAGGGAATTCCCCACCTTCCTGATCTTGAGCGCTTGCATGTCGGCACCTCCATGTTGACACACATGTTATAACGACGAGTCAGGGCAGGTGCAAGGGGGCATCCCGAAGCCGTCCTCCCCCGTGGCGTTTTTCGGAATGGAAAAATGAAAAAACACCCCGTCCATCCTGTCGGGCTACTCCTCTTCGAACAAATCCTTCACCCGGCAACCGAGCGCCCCGGCGATGGTGGCCAGGGTGTCGAGCGTACAGCGACCGATCATGTCCCCACGGGCGCGCATAATGGTTCGTGGAGCTATCCCAGTTTCTTGTGATAATTCCCGGACAGTCTTCCCCTTGCTCTTCATCAGCCCCTTGACCTTGCTCGTAAACATGGCCTGTCTCCTTGTGATAATTTGTTATCACTTCTTGATTGTCCATGGAAGTGATAACAAATTATCACAAGGGTGTTGTTTTAAAAAAGCGACCCGGCGAGGTGAACCACCACCCGGTCGGGCCTGACTCGGAGGTGGGCCGGTTTTTTGTTGCTGGGCTGTGCCCAGATCGGGCGATCTCGGTTCCGCGCGCATGCCATCTCCGTGTCCAGAGCGGCTTGACAGTCCCTGTCGGGTGTGACACCTAAAAGTCCTACCAATAAACAGAAGCATCTCGCGACAGTTGTCTCCTTTTTGGCGAAAAGCGCCAAAATAAGCCAATACACGTTGGCATAAACGTGGGTTGCGCAGCTTGTTGGCAATAAAAGGTCGGACCATAAGGCACTTTCCATGGAAGTAACCCAGTCCCTGTTTTCCCCGGCAACCCCGGGTCGCGCCAGCGAGGATGTGGCCCTGCAAATCGAGGCCGCCATCGTCGCCGGTTCCATCGCCCCCGGACAAAGCCTGCCGAGCGAACGCGAACTCCAACTCCAGTTCCAAACCAGCCGCGGTGTCGTGCGCGAAGCCCTGCGCGCTTTGCGTCAAAAGGGGCTGCTCGACATTCGCAAGGGTGCCCGGGGCGGCGCCTTCGTCAAATCGGTCGGCGTGGACAACGTCAGTGAATCGTTGGCCCTTTTCCTCAAACAGCACCCAGTGGCCCCAGAGCGCCTCATTGAGTTTCGCGAGACCATCGACCGGGCCCTGACCACCCTGGCCACGGCTCGGGCAGACGCCGAGCAGGCCGCTCGCCTCGTGGCCCTGACCGGGACCCTGGCCGACCTCGCCGCCGGTCCCGAACCGGACCTCGCCGCCCTGGCCGAGTGCGACCGCGAATGCAATCTGGCCCTGGCCCGGTTGGCCGGCAATCCGGTCTTCGAATGGGTCATGCGCGCCGTGCAGCTCGGCTACAGTTCTTTGGACATGGCGCTTTACGAGGACCCGGACTACCGCGCCCGCACCGTGGCCAACTGGCGTGATACCGCCCAGGCCATCGCCGACCGGGAACCCCTGGCCGCCCTGTCCCACATCAGCTTGCACTACGCCTGGCTGCGTCGCCGCGTCCGCAACGGGGACGACGGTGCAAACGACGCCATCAAGGAGCAAACATGAAGCAATACGACGTCATCATCATCGGCGGCGGTTCGGCCGGCTGCGTGCTGGCCAACCGCTTAAGCGCCAATCCCTCCCGCCAGGTCCTCGTGCTCGAAGCCGGCCCCTGGGACAACACCCTGGATTTCCGCATCCACATGCCCGCCGCCCTGACCTATCCCCTGGCCGGCAAGACCTATAATTGGTGGTATGAATCCGATCCCGAGCCGCATATGCACGGCCGGCGCATCTACCAGCCGCGCGGCAAGGTCCTCGGCGGATCGAGCTGCATCAATGGCATGATCTACATCCGGGGCAATGCCCGGGATTATGAGAACTGGGCGGCCAACGAGGGCCTTGCCGACTGGGATTACGCCCATGTGCTGCCGTATTTTAAGCGCGTGGAAACGCGTCTTTCCGGGGCCGACGGCTACCACGGCGTGAGCGGCCCCCTGGCGCTCACCACCCCGGACTGCGCCAATCCGCTTTTCGACGCTTTTTTCCAGGCCACGGTCCAGGCCGGCTACAGCCTCACCGACGACGTCAACGGCGAACGCCAGGAAGGCTTCGGCAAGTTCGACCGCACCACCTCCCGGGGTCGTCGCCACAATGCCGCCCGGGCCTACCTGCATCCGGTCAAGGACCGCGAGAACCTGCATATCGTGACCCGGGCCCAGGCCTCGCGCATTCTCCTTGAGGGCAACCGGGCCGTGGGCGTGGTCTACCGCCAGGGCCGCCGGGAATGCACGGTGCGCGCCGCGGAGATCCTCTGCTGCGGCGGAGCCATCAATTCCCCGCAGCTGCTCCAACTTTCCGGCATCGGCGCGGCTTCCCACCTGGAAGCCGTGGGCGTGCGCCCGGTGGTCGATTTGCCCGGGGTGGGCGAAAATCTACAAGACCATCTGGAGGTCTATGTCCAGTATGCCTGCCGCCAGCCCGTGAGCCTTTTCCCGGCGCTCAAGTGGTACAATCAACCGGCCATCGGGCTCAAATGGCTTTTCGGCCGCACCGGCATCGGGGCCAGCAACCACTTCGAGGCCGGCGGCTTCGTCCGGGGCAACGATACGGTGACCCACCCCAATCTCCAGTTCCATTTCCTGCCCATCGCCATCCGCTACGACGGCTCGGCCCCGGCCGCCGGCCACGGTTACCAGGTCCACATCGGTCCCATGAATACCGATGTGCGCGGCCGGGTGAAAATCACCGCCAGCGATCCGGCCGTCTATCCGAGCATCCTGTTCAATTACCTGTCCACGGAAAAAGAGCGCAAGGAATGGGTGGAGGCCATCGGCGTGGCCCGCAAGATCCTGAACCAGCCGGCCTTCGACGCCTTCCGGGGGGAAGAGCTGGCTCCGGGCGCGGCCGTGACCAGCGACGAGCAGATCCTCGATTTCGTGGCCCGGGAAGGGGAGAGCGCCTATCACCCGAGCTGCACCTGCAAGATGGGCTATGACCCCATGGCCGTGGTGGACGGCAAGCTGCGGGTACACGGCCTGGAGGGGCTGCGCGTGGTCGATGCCTCGGTCATGCCTTCCATCACCAACGGCAACATCTACGCCCCGGTGCTCATGCTGGCCGAGAAAGCCGCCGACGCCATCTGCGGCAACACGCCGCCCGAACCGTCCTCGCGGCCGTTTTACCGTCACGAACCCGGGGACACCGCCACGTCGGACGTCGCGTAAGGAGGTGATCGTGGTCCGAAACGAGCTTTTTATCGATGGCGCCTGGGTCCGGGCCAAGGCCGGCCGTGAAAGCGCCACCATCAATCCGGCCACGGGGCAGATTCTGACCATGGTGGCCGAGGGCGACCGGGACGATGCGCAGGCGGCCATTGCCGCGGCCCGCCAGGCCTTTGACTCCGGCATCTGGTCCGAGGTGCCGGCACCCGAGCGCGGCGCCCTGGTTGCGCGCCTGGGCGACCTGATCGAAGCCAATGCCGAGGACCTGGCCCGGTTGGAAACCCTGGACACGGGCAAAACCCTGGAGGAATCGCGCTGGGACATGCGCGATATCACGGGCATCTTCCGCTATTTCGGAGGGCTGGCCGACAAGGACGGCGGCGAGGTCATCGCCGCGCCAAACCCCGGGGCCACAAGCCTGCTCGTGCGCGAGCCGGTCGGGGTGTGCGGCCAGATTTCGCCCTGGAACTACCCCTTGCTCCAGGCTGCCTGGAAGATGGCCCCGGCCCTGGCCGCCGGCTGCACCATCGTGGTCAAGCCCAGCGAACTGACGCCCCTGACCACGCTTCGCGTCACCGAGTTGGCCGAAGAAGTGGGCTTTCCGGCTGGAGTATTCAATACGGTGCTCGGCCCTGGGGACACGGTCGGGGCGGAACTGGCGGAAAATACCGATGTGGACCTGATCTCGTTTACCGGCGGCATCGTCACCGGCAAGAAGATCATGCGGGCGGCCAGCGCCAACGTCAAAAAGGTCGCGCTGGAACTTGGCGGGAAAAATCCCAACATCGTCTTCGACGACGCCGACTTCGAGCTGGCCCTGGATTACGCCCTCAACGCCGTCTTTTTCCATGCCGGCCAGATCTGTTCGGCGGGCGCGCGGCTCATGCTCCAGGACGGCATCCACGACGCCTTTGTCGAGGCCCTGTTGGCGCGCATCCGTAAGATCCGCCTCGGCGACGGGCTGGCCGACGGCACCCAGATGGGCCCGCTTATTTCCGAGGCCCACCGGGCCAAGGTGGAGGGCTCTGTGGCGATTGCCCAGGCCGAAGGCGCCAGGCTTGTCTGCGGCGGAGCCCGGCCCGACGATCCGGCCCTGGCCGCCGGCTTTTACTACCTGCCCACGCTGTTGACCGGCTGCACCAATGCCATGCGCGTGGTCCAGGAAGAGGTTTTCGGACCGGTCATTACCGTGGAGCGCTTTTCCAGTGAGGAAGAGGCCGTACGCCGGGCCAACAGCACCATCTACGGCCTTTCGGCCGGGTTTTGGACCCGCGATCCGGACCGCATCCATCGCCTGGCCGGCAAGCTGCGCTTCGGCACTGTCTGGATCAACGACTTCAACGTCTATTTCACCCAGGCCCCCTGGGGCGGCTACAAGCAGTCCGGCCTCGGACGCGAACTCGGCCGTCTGGGCCTGGAGGAATACCAGGAGGTCAAGCACGTCTACCAGAACCACGCCGGCAAGCCGGCTTTGTGGTTTGGCGTGTAGGGACCGCCGCAACCCGTTGTATCACGGGTGGGGGCGCGGCCGCAGGCTGTTGCCCCCGCTTCCGACCCGGTTGTACCGGGCAGTCGGGGTCGGGGTCTTTCATTTATTTCCTTTCACCAAGGAGGTCCGATGCGTCGATCATCTTTTCACCGACTGGTTCTCGGCCTGTGCCTGGCCTTGCTGCTACCGGCCGGCCAAGCCTTGGCCAAACCCGGGGTTATCACCTTGGCCAGCGTAAGTTGGACCGGGGTGACCATCAAGACGGAGCTCGCCGTCAAAATCCTCAACGTCCTGGGCTATCCGGCCCGCAACCTCATGGTCTCGGTGCCGCTGGCCTACAAGGCCATGGCCTCGGGCGAGGCCGATATCTTTTTGGGCAACTGGATGCCGTCCATGGCCACCATAGCCAACAAATATTTCAAAAACGGCTCTGTGATAAAGTATTGCGAGAACATGCACGGCGCCAAATACACGTTGGCCGCACCGAGCTATGTGGTGGATGGGGGGCTCAAGGATTTCGCCGATATCCACAAATACGCCGACAAGCTCGACCATAAGATCTACGGCATCGAGGAAGGCAACGACGGCAACGAGATCATCCAACACATGATCGATAAAAACATGTTCGGTCTGGGCGATTTCACGCTGGTGTCCTCCAGCGAGGCCGGCATGCTCGGCCAGGTGCGGTCCTTTACCAAGGAAGGCAAATGGATCGTCTTCCTCGGTTGGTCGCCTCACAGCATGAACGAGACCCTGGACATGAAGTATCTGACCGGTTCCACGGCGGCGACGTTTGGTCCGGATAACGGCACGGCCGACGTCTATACGAACATCCGCAAGGGATTTGCCAAAAAATATCCCAATGTGGCCGTGCTGCTCAAAAATTTAAAATTTCCCATTGCCATGATGAATCAGATCATGGCCCGCCTGCACGACAACAAGGACGAAAAGCCGCTGCACGCGGCCCTGGTCTGGCTCAAAAGCCATCCCGAGGTGTACAAGGGCTGGTTTGATGGGGTGACCACCAAGTCCGGTAAGCCGGGCATGCCCGTTTTTACAGCTGCGCTTAACAAGGTCGACTAAGTTTCCGATCCCGGAATAAGCGAAGCGGGGGGATGCCCCTCTCCTCTCATTGGCCCAAGGCTTTTCTCGCTTCAGGTGCTGGAGCATGGCGGGAGGGGTAGCAGGGGCACGGGTGACAGGGCAAGATGGTGGCGGGACACGGCAGGAGGGGATCACTATCCGTCAGGTCGCGCCTCAGACAACCAGGACCGCAATGCGGGGGGAGTAGACGAAATATTTGGGGGCAATACGAAAAATTATACCAAAAAAAATAAACAAAAACAGCATAGTAATGTATAGATTCGAGAAAGGCCTCGCCAATGATTTCAAAAGGCTGCGACGGCCGGGAAAGGCCGGGCGCAGCCTTTTTCTTTTTGCGCAGCCAGCTCCGCCGCACCCTCTCTCCGTTGGTACAGCGCAGCCCCAAAAGCGAAGGGCCGGAGTGCTCCGGCCCTTTCCAGCTTGCGGTCGCCCGTCCAGCCTTCTGGGGAAAATGCCCTAGAGCTGTACCCGGACCTGGGAGGCTGTCTGGATGGCCTTGCGCTTGGCCTCGTCCACATCGCGGCCCAAGGCCAGAGCCACGCCCATGCGGCGCAGGCCGTGCACCTCGGGCTTGCCGAACAGGCGCAGGGCCGTATCCGGCTCGGCCAAGGCTTCCGGCGCGATAACATAACGCAGAGCCGTCGAGTCCCCCTCCGCCAGGATGACCCGGGAAGCGGCCGGTCCGTACTGACGGATGGCCGGGATGGGCAGGCCCAGAATTGCCCGGACATGCAAGGCGAATTCGGACAGGTCCTGGGAGATGAGGGTGACCATGCCCGTATCGTGGGGCCGGGGCGAAACTTCGGAAAAAAGCACCCGGTCGCCCTTGATGAACAGCTCCACCCCAAAGAGGCCCCGTCCGCCAAGCGCGGCGGTAATGGACCCGGCCATGCGCCGGGCCTCGGCCAGCGCCGCCTCGCTCATGGGATGCGGTTGCCAGGATTCGCGATAATCGCCTTTCTCCTGGCGATGGCCGATGGGGGCGCAAAAGCTCGTCCCGCCGGCGTGGCGCACGGTGAGCAGCGTGATTTCGTAATCAAAGTCCACGAAGCCTTCCACGATGACCCGCCCTGCTCCGGCCCGGCCGGCGGTCTGGGCATAATCCCAAGCGGCTTCGGCGGTGGCGGCGTCCCGGGCCACGCTTTGCCCCTTGCCCGAGGAGGACATGACCGGCTTGACCACACAGGGGAAACCGATGGTCCGACAAGCTTCCAGAAACTCCGCTTTCGTGTCGGCGAACCGGTACGGCGAAGTGGCAAGCCCCAGTTCCTCGGCCGCCAGGCGGCGGATTCCCTCGCGGTCCATGGTCAACCGGGTGGCCCGGGCCGTGGGAATGATAGTGCGCCCGGCCGCCTCAAGCTCCAGCAGGACATCGGTGGCTATGGCCTCGATCTCCGGCACGACGAAATCCGGCTTTTCCGCCTCGATCAGCTGACGCAGCGCGGCCGCATCGAGCATGCTGATCACATGGGACCGGTGGGCGATCTGCATGGCCGGGGCATTGGGATAGCGGTCCACGGCGATAACCTCGACCCCCAGTCGTTGGGCCTCGATGGCCACTTCCTTACCGAGTTCGCCGGAACCGAGCAGCATGAGCCGCGTGGCGGATTGCGTCAGCGGCGTGCCGAGGATCGTCATGGAAACCTCCGTGGATTGCGAGTGGAAAGGGGGAAGCTACAAGGGCGGCGCGACAAGGACAAGCGTTTCGAGGCCGTGTGGTCCGGCCCGGGCAAGAATACGAGGGCAAGGTTCCCGCCATGTCCGGACAGGCCGGCATGGGGCTCCGATCCGCTCCTTGCGCGAGAGAAAAAACATGCGTACCATCTCTTCGAAAAGGAGGTCATGAACGGATGAGAACTTTTATTGTCGTTTCCTTATTGGCAATGGCACTGCTTGTCGGATGCAAAGGCAAGGATGAGAAACCGGCACAGACGAGCGCAACAGCACAGCAACAGCAAGCCAAGCCTGCCGAAACAAAGGCCCCAACGGCTGCAACGACACCTGAAACCGCCCCGGCCAAGGAATCCTCGACTCCGGCCACCCCCGCTCCCACTCAGACGCCCGCGCCTGCGTCTTCCGCCCCGGCGGCTCCGGCTGCCCCGGCCGCTCCGGCTGAAGCCGGCAAGTAAAACCGGTTGGCCCGGGTCCAAACGTCGCGGCACCCCGATCGGGGTCCCTCCGGCGAGTTGGATTCCGAGGATGCGGCTTCTGCCGTAGCAACACCGGGGACGGCCCGTGCCGTCCAAGCGCCGCCGGTCGGTTCCTCACACGGACCGGCCGGCGGCCTGACCCGATGCCCAGGCCCAGTGCAGGTTGAAACCACCCAGGCGACCGGTCACGTCGAGCAGCTCGCCAATGACGTAGAGCCCGGGCACGGACCGCGCCTCCAGAGTCTTGGAGGACACGCCGGCCGTGTCCACGCCGCCAAGGGTAACTTCCGCCTTGGCGTAACCGGCGGTTGCGCCGGGGGTGAAGGGATAGGCGGCCAACTGCGCGGCCAGGGTGCGCAAGGTTTTGGGCGCAAGCCCGGCCACCGGTCCGGTCAGGCCGAGCACGTGGCACAAACTTGCCGCCAGCCGTTTGGGCAGATACCGGGCCAAGGCGTTTTTCACCTCCAGCCGGCCGGCCGGGGCCAGCTCCGCTTCCAGATCCAGCCCGGGCAGGAAATCGATGGCCAGGGCCTCCCCTTCGGTCCAGAAAAGCGATGCGTCGAGGACGGCCGGACCGGAAATCCCGGTGTGGGTGAAAAGCAGGTCCCCTTCCACCGCGCAGGGACCGGCCAGGCGGACCGGGAGCGACACGCCGGCCAGATCCCGGCACCAGCCCCGCTGCGACGCGCCGGCCTCCAGGGGCACAAGCCCCGGCCGTAGCGGCGTGACCGCCAAGCCGAAGTCCCGGGCTAACGCATAGCCCAGCCCCGACGCGCCAAGGCTCGGCCAGGACCGTCCGCCCAAGGCCAGGACCAATGCCGCGGACCGGAACGTGCCGCACGAACCTTCCACCACAAAGCCGTCCCCGTCTCGCCGGGCCGCATCCACCCGCACCCCGGTCAGCAGCCGCGCCCCGGCCTGCCTGGCCGCGCTTTCGAGAAACCGGGCCATGGACACGGCCCCCTGGCGGCAAAACACCTTGCCGCCCGCTTCCTCGGCCGTACCCACACAGCCCGCATGAATCCAGGACAGGAAATCGGTTGGCGTGAACCGAGCCAGGGCGGATTTGACGAAATGGGGATTCCCGCAACGGTAATCGGCCGCGGTGACAGTCACATTGGTGCAATTGCACCGCCCGCCCCCCGAAGCCAGGACCTTGCGCCCGGGCTTGGTCCCATGGTCAAGCACCACGACCGACCGCCCCCGACCGGCGGCCACGGCCGCACAGCACAGTCCCGCCGCGCCGGCGCCAAGTATGATCACATCCACGCCCATATCCCGTGCCTCGCTTGTCTGGTTCTGAAGCATCGTCGCACGCAACCGCAGCAGCGTTCCCACCCACGCCACTTTCCGCTTGCGGCACACTGGCACTCCTGGCTTCCCTTTACCGGGCTCCTGACGTAGGAAGCCCACACTGTCGACGCGCAAACGAGCGGGTTCTCCGGTGTGGCGCCACCCTGCCCCAACAGTCCTGACTGGAGAAGGTGAGGAAACACATGCTCCTGCGAAAATTCAAAGACGCCATCATCCACAAGTGCAACAAAAAGCTTGTCGCCTGGCTGGCCTCCCTCTACGCCACGGTGCGCAACAGGCGTCTGTGCCTAGTCTCCAATGTCGACCACTACTGGGTGCACAAACACCGGGATGGCGTCCTCGTCGACCTCGGTCTCTGCCTCCAGACCCGCGCCGAACTTTTTGCCGCCACTGCTGATTATTACAACCACGACTACCGGGTACAGCCCGGTGATGTCGTGTTCGATATCGGCGCCGGAATAGGTTATGAAACGCTGTGCTTTGCCGCAGCCTGCGGTCCGGGCGGCAGGGTTTTTTCCTTTGAAGCCATTCCGTCGTTATATTTCATTCTCCAAAAAAACATCGCCCTCAACGCCCTTTCCAACGTCACGGCCTTCAATGCCGCCATTTCCAACACCTGCGGGCAAATCTATTTCCAGGAAATGCCGCAGCATGTCGAGAGCCGGGTGGTCTTTTCCGGCGGACGGGACAACGCCGTCGACAGCCTGACCATCGACAGCGTCGTGGAACAGTACGGTCTCGCGACCGTTGACTTCGTCAAAATGAATATCGAGGGTTTTGAGCGCTACGCCATCGAAGGCATGCGGCACTCCATTGACAAGGTGCGCCATGTCAGCATCGCCTGCCATGATTTCCTGGCCGAGCGCCACCAGGACCCGAACCTGAAAACCCTCGCCCTGGTGCGCACGTTTCTGGAGGACCACCACTTCCGCTGCCAGCTGCGCCCGGACGACAAGCGCCCCTGGATCGCGCATACCATCTCCGCTTCCCGGGTCTGAGCCCTTCCCCTCCACGGGGCACCCCGGCGAAGCGTCGTCCAGGCCAAGCCGGCTCCCAGGCTGCGACCGCTGCTCAAGTGGTGGCAGGGAAGCCTCCGGCGGCCAAAGGGCTCTCGCCCTTTGGAATCCCCTCATGATTAGAGCATATTATAACTGCCAGCCATACGCTTCGGGCCCTGACCAGATCACTGTGCGGCGGTCGCAAACTGGAGTCCCGCAGGCTCCCGGCGGTGGCCGCCGGGGACATCTCCCCTGCCCAGCACCCCGCTCCCAGCGTCCCATGCAAAAAGGGGCTCCGAAGAGCCCCCTTGCTGTCATAGTGCCCGTCGAGCGGCGTCTTATTCGCCTTCGATAAGAAGCGGGCTGTCTTCCAGGTCTTCGAGGAACTTGTCCGGCCGTTCGGGCTGGCGCGGCACCTCGATCTCGCTGTCCATGTACCGACGATAGCCGGTACCGGCCGGGATGAGTCGGCCCACGATGACGTTTTCCTTGAGGCCGCGCAGGGAGTCGTCCTTGCCCATGAGCGAAGCCTCAGTGAGCACCTTGGTGGTCTCCTGGAAGGAGGCCGCCGAGATGAACGAATCCGTGGACAACGACGCCTGGGTGATGCCAAGCACCAGCGGCTCGGCCACGGCGGGCTTGAGGCCCTCGTCCACGCAACGCTGGTTTTCTTCCATGAACTTGATCTTGTCCACCTGCTCGCCGATGAGGAAGTTGGTCTCGCCCGAGTCGAGGACCGAGACCTTTTTCAGCATCTGGCGGACGATGATCTCGATATGCTTGTCGTTGATGGCCACGCCCTGGAACCGGTACACGTCCTGGATCTCGTCCACGAGGTACTTGGCCAGGAACTTCTCGCCCTTGATCTTCAGGATGTCGTGGAGCTCCGGATAGCCTTCGGTGAGCAGTTCGCCGGCCTCCACGAAGTCGCCTTCCTGGACCGTGACGTGCTTGCCGCGCGGAATCAAGTATTCCTTGGCATCGCCGGCCTCGGGCGTGACGACGATCTTGCGTTTGCCCTTGGTTTCGGCCCCGAAGGACACCACGCCGTCGATTTCGGAGACCACGGCCATTTCCTTGGGCTTGCGCACTTCGAACAGCTCGGCCACGCGCGGCAAACCACCGACGATGTCCTTGGTCTTGGAGGATTCACGGGGCTTACGGGCGAGGATGTCGCCGGCCTGGACCTCCTGGCCGTCGCGGATCATGAGGATGGCGCCGACCGGCATCTGGAACACGGCCAAGGCCGCGCTCCCCTGCCGGGTCTTGGGATTGCCGTGCTCGTCCACCACGGAGATCGACGGCTTGTACGACGTCGTGCGGTACTCCATGATGGTCTGGGTGGCCTTCTTCGTGGCGTCGTCCACCTTCTCCTGGTAGGTCTTGCCTTCCACGAGGTCGGTGAACTTGATGATACCGGCCACGTCCGACACGAAGGGCTCGTTAAACGGGTCCCATTCGGCCAGCAGCTGGTCCTTTTTGACCTCCTGGCCGGCCACGGCATAGAGCTTGGCGCCAGACGGCAGGCTGTAGCGCTCGCGCTCGCGGCCCTGATCGTCCACGACCGACACCTGGCCGGACTTGCCGAGCATGATGGTGTGGCCCTGGGAGTTGACGATGGACTTGACCCGGGACAGGGCGATGCGACCCGTGTGCTGGGCGATGATGGAGGACTGGGCGATTTCACGGGCCGCGGTGCCGCCGATGTGGAAGGTGCGCATGGTGAGCTGGGTGCCGGGCTCGCCGATGGACTGGGCGGCGATGATGCCGACCGTTTCACCCACGTTGACGAGATGGCCCCGGGCCAGGTCGCGGCCGTAGCACATGGCGCACACGCCGTGCTTGGCCTGGCAGGTCAGGGTCGACCGGATCATCAGGGAGTTGATGCCCTTGTCTTCGATAATCTGGGCATAGGCCTCGTCGATGATCGTGTTGGCCGGGATGAGCACTTCGTCGGTCTCGGGGTCGAGGACATCGAACATGGTCACACGGCCGAGGGCCCGTTCGTGGACCCGCTGCTTGATATCGCCGGACTTGACGTAATGCGAGATTTCCAGACCATCCACCGTGCCGCAGTCGTGCTCGGTGATGATGACGTCCTGGACCACGTCGACCAGGCGCCGGGTGAGGTAACCGGAGTTCGCGGTCTTGAGCGCCGTATCGGCCAAACCTTTCCGGGCGCCGTGGGTCGAGTTGAAGTACTGGGTGACCGACAGGCCTTCGCGGAAGTTCGAGGTGATGGGCGTTTCGATGATTTCGCCCGACGGCTTGGCCATCAGTCCGCGCATACCGGCGAGCTGGCGCATCTGGTCCTGGTTACCGCGCGACCCCGAGTGGATCATCATGAAGATCGGGTTGACCGAGGTGTTACGCTCCTCGCGTCCCGTCTTGGGATCCTTGACGATATCCCAAGAGATCTCCTTCATCATTTCGGAGGCCACGTCGTTGGTGGCCTTGGTCCAGACGTCCACGACCTTGTTGTATTTTTCCGTGCGGGTGATGATACCTTCCCCGTACTGGACCTCGATGTTGTCCACCTCGTTCTGGGCCGCCTCCAACAGAGGCGCCTTGCGCGAGGGGATGGTCAGGTCCTTGACGCCGATGGAGACGCCGGCCCGGGTGGCGTATTCGTAGCCCAGGCCCTTGATCCGGTCGCACAACAGGACCGTGGCCTTGGTGCCGCGCATCCGGTAGGTGTCACCCACCAGGGTGCCGATGGCGCGCTTGGTGAGCACCGTGTTGACCAGCTCGAAGGGCACGCCCTCGGGCAACAGCTCGCCCACGATGACGCGGCCCGGCGTGGTATGGATGCGTTCGCCCCTGATGCGGCAGACGATGCGGGCGTGCAGATCGACCACGCCCGCGTCCACGGCGCAGATGACCTCGCCGGGGTCGGAGAAGATCTTGCCCTCGCCCTCGACGAAACTCCGCTCCACGGTCAGATAGTACAGGCCAAGCACCATGTCCTGGGACGGCACGATGATCGGGTTGCCGTTGGCCGGGGACAGGATGTTGTTGGTCGACATCATGAGCACGCGGCACTCGATCTGGGCCTCCACGGACAGCGGCACGTGCACGGCCATCTGGTCGCCGTCAAAGTCGGCGTTGTAGGCCGAGCAGACCAGCGGATGGAGCTGGATGGCCTTGCCTTCGACCAGGGTCGGCTCGAAGGACTGGATTCCGAGGCGGTGCAAGGTCGGGGCGCGGTTGAGCATGATGGGGTATTCCCGTACCACGTCTTCCAGGATGTCCCAGACCACGAGCTCCTCGCGCTCGACCATCTTCTTGGCCGTCTTGATGGTGGTGGCCAGGCCCTGCTCCTCCAGCTTGGAGTAGATGAAAGGCTTGAAGAGCTCGAGCGCCATCTTTTTCGGCAGACCGCACTGGTGCAGCTTGAGCTTGGGGCCGACCACGATAACCGAACGGCCCGAGTAGTCGACGCGCTTGCCGAGCAGGTTCTGACGGAAGCGGCCCTGCTTGCCCTTGATCATGTCGGACAGGGACTTGAGCGGCCGGCCGTTGGTGCCGGTGATGGCCCGGCCCCGGCGGCCGTTATCGAACAGGGCGTCCACGGCCTCCTGGAGCATGCGCTTTTCGTTGCGGATGATGATGTCCGGCGCGCCGAGCTCGATTAAGCGTTTGAGGCGGTTATTGCGGTTGATCACCCGGCGGTAAAGATCGTTCAAATCCGAGGTGGCGAACCGGCCGCCGTCCAGGGGGACCAGGGGGCGCAGTTCGGGCGGAATGACCGGAATGACTTCCATGATCATCCACTCGGGCTTGTTGCCGGAATCGAGGAAGGCCTCGACGATCTTGAGGCGCTTGATGATCTTTTTCTTTTTGGTCTGGGACTTGGTGGTCATGGCCTCTTCGCGCAGTTCGGCGCGAATCTTGGGGAGGTCCAACTCCTCAAGCAGGGAGCGCACGGCCTCGGCGCCCATGCCCACTTCCAGCGCGTCCTCGCCGCCGTAGTGGTCGATGACCTGCAGGTACTGCTCCTCGGAGATGACCTGGTACTTGTGCAGGTTGGTGTCCTTGGGATCGAGGACCATGTAGGAGTCGAAATAGAGGACCTTCTCCAGATCGACCATGGTCATGTCGAGCAAGGTGCCGATTTTGGACGGCAGGGTCTTGAGGAACCAGATGTGGGCTACGGGCGCGGCCAGTTCGATATGGCCCATGCGTTCGCGGCGCACCTTGGAGGCAATGACCTCGACGCCGCATTTTTCGCACACGATGCCCCGGTGCTTCATGCGTTTGTACTTGCCGCAGTTGCACTCGTAGTCCTTGACCGGCCCGAAAATCTTGGCGCAGAAGAGCCCGTCGCGTTCGGGCTTGAAGGTGCGATAATTGATGGTTTCGGGTTTTTTGACTTCCCCGAAGGACCATTCGCGAATTTTTTCGGGCGCGGCGATGGAGATGCGGATGGACTTGAGCGACCGGCTGGAGACGCTGGTCTGGCCGATGCCGCGCATGCTGAACAATTCGTCCAAAGACATACGGTTACCTCGTATGGCGGGAGGACCCTTCCCGCTTCATGCCCCGCCGGTGGCGTCCGGCGGGGCGTTGGGATCGCGTAGCGTAATCGCCTGGAGCCGGGAGTGCGGCACTAGCGCCGTGGTGCTGCCGGGGCCGGCTTGGCGATCTTTTTCTCGTCCTGGAGGAGCTCCACGTCGAGACCCAGGGACATGAGTTCCTTGACCAGGACGTTGAAGGACTCGGGCAGGCCGGCTTCGAGGAAGTTGTCGCCCTTGACGATCTTCTCGTACATCTTGACCCGGCCGCCGACATCGTCGGACTTGACGGTCAGGAATTCCTGCAACAGGTATGAAGCGCCATAGGCCTCCAGGGCCCAGACTTCCATTTCACCCAAACGCTGGCCGCCGAACTGGGCCTTACCACCGAGCGGCTGCTGGGTGACCAGGGAGTAGGGGCCGGTGGAACGGGCGTGAATCTTTTCGTCGACCAAGTGGTGGAGCTTGAGCATGTACATGCAGCCCACGGTGACCGGCCGGTGGAAGGCTTCGCCGGTGCGGCCGTCATACAGGGTGACCTTGCCGTCGTCCGGGAGTCCGGCCAGCTTGAGCCAGCCCCACAGCTCGTCCTCGGTGGCGCCGTCGAAGACCGGCGTCTTGGCCACGATGCCCTTGCGCAGGGCTTTGAGGGCCTCGGCCAGCTCGTCATCGGACATGGCGTCGATCAGGGACGCGGTCTCGGCCGTGGCAAAAACGTCCTTGGCCCGCGCGCGGATGCCCTGCATGGGCTTGCCCGAGTCGATCAGCTCGGCCAACTGCTTGCCGAGTTCCATGCCGGCCCAGCCGAGGTGGGTCTCCATGATCTGGCCGATATTCATACGGGACGGCACGCCGAGGGGGTTCAGCACGATGTCGACCGGGGTGCCGTCGGCAAAAAAGGGCATGTCCTCTTCCGGCAGAATGCAGGAGACGACGCCCTTGTTTCCGTGGCGGCCGGCCATTTTGTCGCCCACGTTGAGCTTACGCTTCACGGCCACGTAGACCTTGACCATCTTGATGACGCCGGGGGGCAGATCGTCGCCCTCGGTCACCTTGCCCCGCTTCTGTTCGTAGACCTCGTGCACGAAGCGGACGTGGCGGTCGTACTCGTCGAGGAGTTCGGCCACGGCCTCGTTGGTCTCCTTGGACGTGAACAGCCCGGCCAGCCGCTTGATAGGCAGCTCTTCCAGGACCTCCAAGGTAATGGGGTGGTTGGCTTCGAGGAGAATCTCGTTTTTCTTCTTGCCCTTGATGGTCTGGAACACGCTCTTGCCGGAGACGATCTCCCAGATGCGCCGGCGCATGTTGGCGGCGATGGCGTCGACGTGCTGGCCTTCCTTGATATCCAGGCGCGACAGCTCAAAGTCCTCGATGGACCGGGTGCGGTCGTCCTTTTCACCGGAGCGGCGGTTGAACACGCGCACGTCGATGACCGTGCCCTCGATTCCGGGCGGCACCTTGAGCGAGGTATTTTTAACGTCGCGGGCCTTGTCGCCGAAGATGGCCCGCAGGAGTTTTTCTTCCGGGGTGAGCTGGGTCTCGCCCTTGGGCGTGATCTTGCCGACCAGGATGTCGTCGGGCACCACCTTGGCGCCGATGCGGATGATGCCGCACTCGTCGAGGTCTTTTAACATTTCCTCGCCGACGTTCGGGATATCGCGGGTGATCTCCTCGGGTCCGAGCTTGGTGTCGCGGGCCACGACCTCGAATTCCTCGATGTGCACCGAGGTGAAGGTGTCGTCCTTGACTGTCTTTTCGGCGATGAGGATGGAGTCTTCATAGTTGTAACCGCACCAGGGCATGAAGGCGACGAGCAGGTTCTTGCCAAGGGCCAGTTCGCCGTCGCGGATGCCCGGGCCGTCGGCCAGCACGTCGCCGCGCACCACCTTCTGTCCGACCCGCACGCGCGGCACCTGGCCGAAGCAGGTGTTCTGGTTGGACTTGTGGTGCTTCATGAGTTCGTAGGTCTTGGCGCCGCCGGAATCCGGCGCCACATTGCCCTCGTAGCAGACAATGATGCGCTCGGCATCGGCGTAATGGACCTCGCCCACGCCCTCGGCCAGGATGCACGAGCCCGAGTCCTTGGCCACCGGGCCTTCCATGCCCGTGCCGACGAGCGGCTGCTCGCAGCGCAAAAGCGGCACGGCCTGGCGCTGCATGTTGGAACCCATGAGGGCGCGGTTGGCGTCGTCGTGTTCCAGGAAGGGAATGAGCGCGGCGGACACGGACACGATCTGGCTTGGCGAGATGTCCATGAGCGTGATCTGCTCGCGCGGGGTCATGATGAGGTCGCCCCGGATACGGGCGCCGACCATGGGATGGACAAAGTTGTGGTTCTCGTCGAGTTCCACGTTGGCGCCGGCGATGACTTCGTCGATCTCCCGGGTGGCGTCGAGGTAGACGACCTCGTCGGTCACATGGCTCTCGTGGACCACCCGGTAGGGGGTCTCGATGAAGCCGAAATCATTGACCTTGGCATGGGTGGTCAAGGACACGATGAGGCCGATGTTCGGACCTTCCGGGGTTTCGATGGGGCAGATGCGGCCGTAGTGGGAGGTGTGCACGTCGCGCACCTCGAAACCGGCCCGCTCACGGGTCAGACCGCCCGGGCCCAGGGCGGACAGGCGCCGCTTGTGGGTGACTTCCGACAGCGGGTTGGTCTGGTCCATGAACTGGGACAGCTGGGAGGTACCGAAGAATTCCTTCAAGACCGCAGCCACAGGCTTGGGATTGATCAGGTCGTGGGGCATGAGCGTGGCCACTTCCTGGAGGCTCATGCGCTCCTTGATGGCCCGTTCCATGCGCACAAGCCCAATACGGTACTGGTTTTCAACCAATTCGCCCACCGGACGCACCCGGCGGTTGCCCAAGTGGTCGATATCGTCGGCCGGACCGTGGGAATCCTTGAGGAAGGTCAGGTGCTTGACGGCCTTCAGGATATCGTCGTTGGACAAGGTGCGGAAATCAAGGGGCTGATCGATCTTGAGCCGGGCGTTGAGCTTGTAGCGGCCGACCGGCGACAGATCGTAGTAGTCCGCGTTGCGAAACAGGTTCTCGAAGAAATTGGAGGCGATCTCTGGGGTAGGCGGCGAGGACGGACGCAACCGGCGGTAGATCTCGACCTGGGCCGAGATGGTGTCGGTGGTCTTGTCGAGGGCCAGGGTGTCGCGAATCGACGACGACGTGTCGAGGCCCCGGGTATGCAGGACCGGGAAATCGGACTCGCCGGCGTCCTTGAGCTTCTCGACCATATCCGGGGTCAGCTCGTCACCGGCCTCGGCCAGGACCTCGCCCGTGGCCGTGTTCGTGATGTCCTCGGCCAGGAAAAGCCCGGTCAGGGTGACCGGATCGACCTCGATCTTTTCGATGCCGGCTTCGAGCATCAAGCGCCAGGCCCGCTTGGTGATGGGCTTGTCCACGGCCACGAGGGTCTTGCCCTCGGCGTCGCGCACCTCGGCATAGGCCTTTTCCTTGCGGTAGAACTCGTGCTGCACCTGACGGTAGACGCGGTCGCCGTCCACGGAGAAGCGCTCGATCTCGTAAAAATAGCGCAAGATGTCGACCCGGGACATGCCCATGGCCTTGAACAGGATCGTGGCCGGCATCTTACGGCGCCGGTCGATGCGCACGTAGAGGATGTCCTTGTGGTCGTAGTCGAAATCGAGCCAGGAACCGCGCATGGGGATGACCCGACAGGAATAGAGGACCTTGCGACTGGTGTGGCTCTTGCCGGAATCGTGCTCGAAGATGATACCGGGCGAGCGCTGTAACTGGTTGACGATGACGCGCTCGGTTCCGTTGATGATAAAGGTGCCCTTCTCGGTCATCAGCGGCACGGTACCGAAATAGATGATCTGTTCCTTGATGTCGCGGATGGAGCGGTTTTCCGTTTCCTCATCCACGTCGTAAACGACCAAACGGACCTTGATACGCAACGGCGCCTCATAGGTGAGGCCCTTGGCGATGCACTCGGGGACATCGTACTTGGGTTCGCCGATTTCGTAGCTGACGTATTCGAGGGAGGCCGTGCGATTGAAATCCTCGATAGGAAAGACCGAGCGGAAAACGCCCTCCAGCCCTGCGTCCTCCCGACTGGTGGGGGGGACGTCTTTTTGCAGAAAGAGCTCGTAGGAGTCGATCTGCAGGTTGAGCAAATGGGGAATGGTCAGCGTCTTGACGATCTTGCCGAAATTTTTGGTCAGCTGGGCCATTTTTTCCTCTGTTGCAGGGCTACGACGTTGGAAGGAAGTCGGGCGACGGATTCACCCATCATCGGCCTTGCGGGGCGCGAGTCGCGCCTGGTTTGCTTTGTCCTTGCGGCATCAGGCGTCCGCCCGGACGCAGAAAGCGTGGACAACCGACAAAAAAGGGAAAAAGAGCGCCCCCGCCCCGTGGGAGAGGGGGCACTCTTTCGCGTCAACAGCGGGAAAAGAAAACAAGTTACTTGATTTCGCAAGTGGCTCCGGACTCGTCCAGCTGCTTTTTCGCATCCTCGGCCTCGGCCTTGGACACGGCTTCCTTGATGGTGGAGGGCAGCTCGTCGACCTTGGCCTTGGCTTCCTTGAGGCCGAGACCGGTCAGGGCGCGCACGACCTTGATGACGCCGATCTTGTTGGCGCCAGAGCCGGTCAGCACGACGTCGAACTCGGTCTTCTCTTCCTCGGCCGGAGCGGCTTCGCCGCCGGCGGCCGGAGCGGCCATCATCATGCCCATGGCCGGAGCGGCCGCGGACACGCCGAACTTCTCTTCCAGCTCCTTGATGAACTGGGAGAGTTCGAGGACGGTCATATTGGAGATGAAATCGACAACTTGCTCTTTGGTGATGTCAGACATGGAATCGTTCCTCCTGGGCGGATGCTTTGGCGGAAGGCGCTGCTAGGCGGCTTCCTTTTTGTCCTTGATGGCCGAAAGCGCGTACAGCATGCCGCGAATGACATTCGCGAACAGGCTGACGAAGTTGGTGGGCACGGCGTTCATGGTGCCGAGCGTGCGGGCCAGCAGTTCGGGCTTGCTCGGGAGCTTGGAAAGTTCGGTGACGCCGTCGGCGTCGATGAGCTTTCCGGAGAGGCTGGCGAGCTTGACCTCGAATTTCTTGCTGGTTTTGGCGTAATCCACAAGGACCTTGGCCGCGATCACCGGATCATCATATCCGAAGGCCACGGCGTTGTTCTCGACGAGATGGTCCTTGAGGGCGTCATGGACGCCGCCATTCACCGCGATTCGGGCCAGGGTGTTTTTCACGACCTGGTAATCGATGCCCGCGGCCCGGAGCTTGACGCGCAATTCGGTCAGCTCCTCCACGGTCATTCCCCGAAAGTCGGTGACCACCGCAATGCCGGCCCGGTCCGCCTTGGCGCGCAGTTTCTCGATGATCTCGTTTTTTTGCGCACGTTGCACGGTACCTACCTCCACATGCGGGTTGGCGGGCCTGTCAAGAGAGCCAAAGCGGGGTCTCGGCGGGAAATTAAGGGGAACATCCCCACCCGCTGTCTTTGACTCGCCTGTCGGAGCCCTTGTTGTATATCAAAAATCGTCCCTGGCCAGAGGACGGACCTCTGGCCGGGACGGTTGGTACGAAGATGGGGCCGACTAGCCTTCCAGCAACTTGCGGATGGACTGGGTATCCACCTTGATGCCCGGGCCCATGGTGCAGGCCAGGGCCAAGGCCTGCAGATACGTCCCCTTGGCGGCCGAAGGCTTGAGGCGCATGACCATATCGATGACAGCCCGGAAGTTGTCAAGAAGCTTTTCCGGACCGAAGGAGCGCTTACCCAGGGGCACATGGAGCACACCGGCCTTGTCCACCTTGAACTCGACCTTACCGGCCTTAAGTTCGCTGATAGCCTTGCCGATGTCAAAGGTGACGGTGCCGGTCTTGGCGTTGGGCATGAGGCCTCGCGGGCCGAGGATCTTACCGATCTTACCGACGGTCGCCATCATGTCCGGGGTAGCCACGGCGCTGTCAAAGTCGAGGAAGCCGCCCTTGATCTTCTCGATGAGCTCGTCGCTGCCGACGAAATCGGCACCGGCTTCCCGGGCCTCGGCTTCCTTGTCGCCCTTGCAGAAGGCGAGAACGCGCACCGTTTTGCCCAGACCATGGGGCAGCGACACGGCGCCGCGGACCATCTGGTCGGAGTACTTGGGGTTGACGCCCAGGCACATCGCCACGTCCACGGTCTCGTCGAACTTGGCCACGCCGGTTTTGACGGTCAGGGCCATGGCTTCGCCAACTTCATATTTAGCCGAGAGGTCAACGTCCTTGACCGCCTCGCGATATTTTTTTCCGTGCTTGGCCATTGCGGGAATTCCTTTTGCGGTCGTGCCGGTTAGACGATGTCGATGCCCATGCTGCGGGCCGTGCCGGAGATGGTATGGCAGGCGGCTTCCACGTCCTTGGCCGACATGTCCACGAGCTTGAGCTTGGCGATCTCTTCGATCTGCGCCCGGGTGACCTTGCCCACCTTGGTCTTGTTGGGCTCGCCCGAACCCTTTTCGAGCTTGGCCGCCTTGAGCAGCAGCACCGAAGCCGGCGGCGTCTTGGTGATGAACGTGAAGGAGCGGTCGGCGTAGATGGTGATGAGCGCCGGGATAATGGTGCCTTTCTGCTCCATGGTGCGGGCGTTGAACGCCTTGCAGAATTCCATGATGTTCACGCCATGCTGGCCCAGGGCCGGGCCGACCGGCGGAGACGGGTTGGCCGAGCCGGCGGGAAGCTGCAATTTGACCTTGGCAACGATCTTCTTGGCCATGTCAGTATCCTTGAAGGAAGGGCGCGACGCCCTTAGTTTTTACTCACCTGCACGAAATCAAGCTCCACCGGGGTCTGGCGGCCGAAGATGGAGACCGAGACGCGAAGTTTGCCCTTGTCGTAGTTGACGTCCTCAACCACGCCGTTGAAGCCGCCGAAGGGGCCGTCGATGACGCGCACCTCGTCGCCCCGTTCAAAGTGGTACTTGGGCCGGGGCTGTTCCTGGCGGCTGACCATCAGGTTCAGGATCTTGTCGGCCTCGCTGTCACGCATGGGCGTGGGCTGGTTCTTGCCGCCGACGAAGCCCGTCACCCGGGGTATGGACTGGACGAGATGCCAGGAATTGTCGTTCATGGACATCTTGACCATGACGTAACCCGGGTAGAACTTGCGGGTGGACGTCTTTTTCTCGCCCTTGACCAGCTCGATGACCTTTTCGGTGGGCACGACGACCTGCTCGATGCACCCGCCGTCCTGACCCGTCCGCATCATCTCCCGGATGGTCTGCTCCACCCGCAGCTCAAAGCCCGAGTAGGTATGCAGGATGTACCATCTGGCCGGAGCCCTTTCCTCGACAACGTCGCCGTTTTCAACCATGTCTGATCCCGTTTACGAGAGAATGAGGGCGACGAGCCTGGACAGGGCCATGTCCACGACCCCCAGGTAGATGGCCATGATCACGCTGAAAATCAGCACCGCGATGCCCGTACGCACCGTGTCCTGGCGAGTGGGCCATGTGACCTTTTTGAGTTCGACCTTGGACTGCTCGAAGAATTCCTTGGCCGCCGTGAATTTGGCGGTCAGGGACGTGCTCTGTCCACTTGCCTCGTCCTTGCCCTTACCCGCCGCCTTGGCGACGGGCTTGCTGCCCGGGACTTTGGCCTGGGCGGGCTTGTCCGCGGCTGGAGCCGCCTGTGTCTTATCTTTGGCCATGACCTACGCCTTTCGAAAATGGCAGGGCAGGAGGGATTCGAACCCCCAGCCCTCGGATTTGGAGTCCGATGCTCTACCGTTGGAGCTACTGCCCTGCATGTACCCCGGTGCCTACTTCGTTTCCCGATGGACCGTATGCTTATGGTCGAACGGGCAATACTTCTTGATCTCGAGGCGACCGGTAGTATTTTTCTTGTTCTTTTCCGTGGCGTAATTCTTCCGCTTGCACTCGGTGCACTGCAACTGGATATTGATGCGCATTGCTTACTCCACGATCTCGGACACGACCCCGGCGCCGACGGTCCGGCCGCCTTCGCGGATGGCGAAGCGCAGGCCCTTTTCCATGGCGATGGGGGCGATCAGTTCCACGTTGAAGGTGGCGTTGTCACCGGGCATGACCATTTCCACGCCCTCGGCCAGGGTCACCACACCGGTGATGTCCGTGGTGCGGAAGTAGAACTGGGGACGATAGCCCGTGAAAAACGGGGTGTGGCGACCGCCCTCTTCCTTGGTCAGAACGTACACCTCGCCCTTGAACTTCTTGTGCGGGGTAATGGAACCCGGCTTGGCCAGAACCTGGCCGCGCTCGACCTCGTCGCGCTTGATGCCGCGCAACAGCACACCCACGTTGTCGCCGGCCTGACCCTGATCCAGGATCTTGCGGAACATCTCAACGCCGGTGCAGGTCGACTTGACCGTGTCCTTGATACCGATGATGGCCACTTCGTCGCCCACGGTGATGACACCGCGCTCGACACGGCCCGTGACCACGGTGCCGCGGCCGGAGATCGAGAACACGTCCTCGATGGGCATCAGGAACGGCTTGTCCACGTCGCGCTTGGGCTCGGGGATGAAATCGTCACAGGCCTGGAGCAGCTCGAAGATCGGAGCCGCGTCCGGGCTGTCCACGCTGTCGGCCTCCAGGGCCTTCAGGGCGGAACCCTTGATGATCGGAATGTCGTCGCCCGGGAAGCCGTACTTGGTGAGCAGTTCGCGCACTTCGAGTTCGACCAGCTCGAGCAGTTCGGGATCGTCAACCAGGTCGACCTTGTTCATGAACACGACCAGCTGGGGCACGCCGACCTGACGGGCGAGCAGGATGTGCTCACGGGTCTGGGGCATGGGGCCGTCGGTGGCGGCCACGACCAGGATACCGCCGTCCATCTGGGCGGCGCCGGTGATCATGTTCTTGATGTAGTCGGCGTGGCCCGGGCAGTCGACGTGGGCGTAGTGCCGCTTTTCCGTCTGGTACTCGACGTGGGCCGTGGCAATGGTGATGCCGCGTTCCTTTTCTTCCGGCGCCTTGTCGATCTGGTCGAAGGGAATGTATTCGCCATAGCCCTTCATGCTGGCGAGCCGGGTGATGGCGGCGGTCAGCGTGGTCTTGCCGTGGTCGATGTGCCCGATGGTACCGATGTTGACGTGCGGCTTGCTCCGCTCAAATTTCGCCTTGCCCATGTCGTCCCCCTGTTCAAGCGTTGGCTTCTCAGGATGTTGTTGTGGTGATTCGAAAGTGGAGCCCACGGCCGGAATTGAACCGGCGACCTCTTCCTTACCAAGGAAGTGCTCTACCGACTGAGCTACGTGGGCCTATCTCTCAAGCGTAGGACACGGGAGGCATTGGAGCGGGAAACGAGACTCGAACTCGCAACCCTCAGCTTGGAAGGCTGATGCTCTAGCCAATTGAGCTATTCCCGCGTATGTCACATGTAGTTCATGCGACAGGGCAACCTGTCTCCTACAACTTTTCGCGCGTATGGTGGAGGGGGGTGGATTTGAACCACCGAAGGCATACGCCGACAGATTTACAGTCTGTTCCCTTTGGCCACTCGGGAACCCCTCCATTTTGGAGCTGGCGAAGGGACTTGAACCCGCAACCTGCTGATTACAAATCAGCTGCTCTACCAATTGAGCTACGCCAGCCGCCCAAGAGGGAGTGGGTTAGCGAAGCTCGCGGGATCTGTCAAGTCACTGCCGCGCTCACGGCCACGACCGGATCAACCGGTCGCGAAGCGAGGTCATTACCTTGTTCGACTGGGGGTGGCAAGCCTTTTTTTCCCGTTCGCTTTATTTTCTTGCCTTTGCGTCCACGTTTCCCGGCCCTTGCCGGCCCCCTCGTCGCCGGGACCGGCCCGTCTGGCGTTGCCAAGGCCGTCCGAACGCCTTATGGTAGCCGAATCCGAAAAAGATCCTTTAACTTCCACCAGTAGAGCCTACTTTGAAAAACATGGAAAAGCACCATCGATTCTCCCTGTGGTACGTGCTGATCGCGATTTGGGGCGTGCTTTTGCTCAACAATTTCATCGTCACGAACTACGGCCCCAAAAACCTCCCCTACTCCGAATTCCTGGCTAAGCTGCAAGACGACCAGATCGAGGAAGTCTCCATCACCGGCGACCTCATTTCCGGCAAAATGAAGCTCAAGGAGGACGGCGAGGCCAAGGACGTGGACTTCGTCACCCGTCGGGTGGACCAGGATCTGTCCACCGAGCTAGCCAAGCACAAGGTGATTTTCCGGGCTCAGCCCGAATCCACCTTCCTACGCGACGTCCTGTCGTGGATCATCCCGATCTTCATCTTCTTCGGCATCTGGTACTTCCTCATGCAGCGCCTCAACCCCGGCTCCGGGGTCATGGCCTTCGGCAAGAACAAGGCCCGGGTCTATGCCGAAAAGGACCTGGACACCCGCTTCTCCGACGTGGCCGGCTGCGACGAGGCCAAGGCCGAACTGGTCGAAATCATCGACTACCTGAAAACCCCGGAACGCTTCCAGCGCCTGGGCGGCCAGATGCCCAAGGGCGTGCTCCTGGTCGGCCCTCCGGGCACGGGCAAGACCCTGCTCGCCCGGGCCGTGGCCGGCGAGGCCCAGGTGCCGTTTTTCTCCATCTCCGGCTCGGAATTCGTGGAAATGTTCGTGGGCGTGGGCGCGGCCCGGGTGCGCGAACTGTTCACCCAGGCCCGGGAAAAGGCGCCCTGCATCATCTTTATCGACGAGCTCGACGCCATCGGCAAATCCCGGGCCGGGGCTATCGTTGGCGGTCATGACGAACGGGAACAAACCCTCAACCAGCTCCTGGTCGAGATGGACGGCTTCGATCCGCGCGTGGGCGTGATCATCATGGCCGCCACCAACCGCCCCGAAACCCTGGACCCGGCCTTGCTGCGGGCCGGCCGCTTCGACCGGCAGGTGCTTGTCGACCGGCCCGACGTCAACGGCCGGGAGGACATCCTACGCGTCCACGCCAAAAAGGTCGTGCTGGCCCCGAGCGTGGACCTTTCCGTCATCGCCCGCAAGACGCCCGGCTTTTCCGGCGCCGACCTGGCCAATGCCATAAACGAAGCCGCACTCCTCGCCGCGCGCAAAAACAAGGACGCCGTGGACATGGACGACCTCGAAGAGGCCGTGGACCGCATCATGGGCGGCCTGGAAAAGAAAAACCGGGTGATCAATCCCAAGGAAAAACGGATCGTGGCCTTTCACGAGACCGGCCACGCCCTGGTCGCAACCTACACCCCCGGGTCCGACGCAGTGCACAAGATCTCCATCGTGCCGCGCGGCATTGGCGCCCTGGGCTGGACCCAGCAGCTCCCCACCGAGGACCGCTACCTCATGACCAAAACCGAGCTGCTCGGCAAAATCGACGTGCTGCTCGGCGGCCGGGCGGCCGAACGCCTCGTGTTTGGCGACATCTCCACCGGCGCCCACAACGATCTCCAGCGGGCCACGGACATTGCCCGGGCCATGGTCACCGAATACGGCATGGGCCAGACCCTGGGTCCGGCCACCTATCCGCGCCAGGCCCGACCGGTCTTCCTGACACCCGACCAGAGCGGACTGGCCGGCCGGGATTATTCCGAAGCCACGGCCGCCCGCCTCGACATCGAGGTCAAGGATATCCTGGAAGCGGCCGATGCCCGGGTGGACACACTGCTTGTGGGCAAAAAGGAACTGCTGGAAAAAGTGGCCGCGGCCTTGCTCGACAAGGAAGTGCTTGACGAAGCCGAGTTCCAGGCGCTTATCGCCTGAGGCACCGGGCTGGCACCGCTCCCCGGCGGGCGCATTCCCGACCCCCTGAGAGAGGAAAATCCATGTTCGCGAAACTGTCGACCTGGCTGCTCGTGGTGTGCCTTGCGGTCTGGGCAACGGCCGCCCTGGCCAAGGCGCCGGCCGCCCAACCTAAACCGGCCGGCAAAACCCAGGCCAGCCGTCCGGCCTGGCTGCCGGCACCGGCTCCGGCCACCGCCGCCGCCAAAGACGTCGTGGCCTTCGAACAGGACGGCTCCATCGTGCTGCTGGACGGCCAGGCCAAACCCGAACGCCTGGACAAGGGCAAGGACCCGGCCCTTGCGCCCGATGCTTCGTTGCTCGTCTACAGCCCGGAAAAACGCCTCGGCCTGCGCTTCGTGGACCTGACCAAACCCGGCCGGCAGACCCGCTCCACCACCACTGCCATGCCCATCCGGGAAAAATGCTTCAGCCCCGACGGCTCCAAACTGGCCTGGCGTACCGACACCAGCATCCAGCTCTTCGACCCACGCCAGCCCCTGGAAAGGCCGACCACCCTCATCGCGGGACTGGCCTCGGACCAGACCCTGCAAGGCTTCACCCAGGACGGCACGGCCCTGGTGGTCCGGGACCTCAAGCATGTGACCTGGTACGGTCTGGACGGCGCCATCCGCCGTCAGGAACCCATCGGGAAATTCACCGATGAGCCCCTGGCCTCGAGCGGCGACGCCTCCCTGCCGAGCCCGACCGATCCCAACCTGCTTCTCGTCAGCTGCGCCGTCCCCCCTACCCCTGCCTACAGCCAATGGGCCCACGACACCAGCGCGGCGCTTTTCCTTTATGACGCGGCCAGCGGCACCAACTTTCGTCTCACGCCCCCGGCCTTCGTGGCCGTGGACCCGGCCTGGTCCCCGGACGGTCGGCGCATCTACTTCGCGGGCCTGCCCGAAAGCCCGGCCGGCGGCACACACCATATCTACCGCATCAACGCCGACGGCTCCGGCCTGACCGAAATCGCCCGCGGCCTGCACCCCTGCGTGGGAAGCAGGCCGTAGGACGAAAGGCGCCTCCGGCGGCTGGGGCGCTGCCCCAGACCCCGCCAGGGCGCTGCCCTGGACTCGCCGGGGGGATGATCCCCCCGGACCCCTCAATAGCTCACTTATTAAGTTCGCAGGAAGTTGCGGCAGAAATCAAATTATCGCGGCCCCATTCGGGGTGGTCCAGGAGGGGAGTGACTCCCCTCCTGGCCGCCGGAGGCGTCTCTTCCCTTCCCCCTAACTACCCGCGTCGGCCTTCGACGATACGATCATGGCCGGCAAGGTCGCGGCGCACGGCTACGTCGGTGAAGCCGTGGGCGGTCAGGATGGCGGCTACGTCCGGGCCCTGGCGCCAGCCGATCTCGACGAGCAGCCAGCCGCCTGGGGCCAGAGCGCGAAAGGCAGTGGCCGCCACCACCGGGATGGCCTCCAGACCGGTCTCGCCCGGCATCAGAGCGCTTTGGGGCTCGAAATCGCGCACTTCCCGGGAGCATTCCCGGTATTCGGCCGCGCTCACGTAGGGTGGGTTGGAGACGATCAGGGCGTAGCCGCCTTCCCGGGCGGGCAGACGGGAAAAATCCCCTTCGAAAAAGGACACGCGATTTTCCACGCCGTGGCGCGCGGCGTTTTGCCGAGCCACGGCCAGGGCGGCGGGACTCGCGTCCAGGGCCAGGCCCAGGGCTTGGGGAAAAGTCACGGCCAGGGTCACGGCCAGGCACCCCGAGCCGGTGCCCAGGTCGGCGAAGGCTTCCGGAGGCGTCTCCGGAAAAAGTTCCTTGACCCGGTCGATGAGGCCTTCGGTTTCGGGGCGGGGAATGAGGGTATCCGGGGTGACGGCGAAATCCAGGCCGTAGAACTCCCGGCTGCCGAGGATCAGGGCCACGGGTTCGCCCTGGCCGCGCCGGGCCACCAGCGGCCGCACGGCATCGAGCTCGTCAGGAGTCAGGGGCCGGTCCATGGCCAGGATCAAGCCCAGGCGATCCAGGCCCAAGGCCTGGGCCAGCAGCAGCTGGGCCGAGAGCTTGGGCGAATCCACGCCCTTCCCGGCCAGATAGCTTTCGGTCTTCCCCAGGATTTCTCGTACGGTCGGTGCGTGGGACATGGCTCACCGCTTGCCCTCCCCCCTTTCAAGGGGTCCGGGGGGATTATCCCCCCGGCCGCCGGAGGCATCTTTCTCTTCCACTTACGCCATGTCGGCCTGGGCCTTGAGCGCCTCGCCCTGGTAGTGGGTGATGAGCGCGTCGCACAACTCGTCCATGTCGCCTTCGAGCACGGATTCGAGCCGGTACAGCGTCAGGTTGATGCGATGGTCGGTGACCCGGCCCTGGGGAAAGTTGTAGGTGCGGATGCGTTCGGACCGGTCGCCGGTGCCTACCTGGGAGCGCCGGTTGGCTTCCTGTTCCTGGCGCTGTTTCTCCTGCTCGGCCTGGAGCAGGCGGGCGCGCAGGACCTTGAGGGCTTTGGCCTTGTTTTTGTGCTGGGATTTTTCGTCCTGGCAGATGACCACGAGTCCCGAGGGGATGTGGGTGACGCGCACGGCCGAGTCGGTGGTGTTGACGCTCTGTCCGCCCGGGCCGCTCGACCGGTAGACGTCGATGCGCAGATCGTTGGGATCGATGGCCACGTCGACTTCCTCGGCCTCGGGCATGATGGCCACGGTGACGGCCGAGGTGTGGATGCGGCCCTGGGATTCGGTGGCCGGCACGCGCTGGACGCGGTGCGCCCCGGATTCGTACTTGAGGCGGCTGTAGACCTTGTCTCCGGAAATGGAGGCGATGACTTCCTTGTAGCCGCCCGAGCCGGTCTCGGAAGCGCTCATCATCTCGACCTTCCAACGCTTGGTCTCGGCGTAGCGGCAGTACATGCGGAACAGATCGCCGGCAAAAAGCGCCGCTTCCTCGCCGCCGGTCCCGGCCCGGATTTCCAGCAGGATGTTTTTCTCATCCATGGGGTCCCTGGGCAACAGCAGCAATTTGAGGTGGTCTTCGAGGGCGGGCAGGGCCTCGCGGATGGATTTGACCTCGGCCTGGGCCAGCTCCCGCATTTCCGGGTCCGGGTCCTGGGCCAGTTCCTGGTTTTCCTCCAGGTCGCGGCTGAGTTGTTTGTGCTCGCGATAGGCGGTGACCACCTCGGCCAGATCGGCATGGGCCTTGGCCAGCTTGCGGTAACGATCCTGGTCGCCGAGGATCTCGGGGTCGGACAGCTGCGTTTCCAATTCCTCGTACTTGCGTTCGAGGCTTTCGAGTTTGGCGAACATGGAACATCTCCGGGGCGGGGCGCATGTCGCGCCCCCCGGCTGGGGTTTGGTCAGGGCCGATCGGGGCCGGGCAAGACCGGGCGTGGCCCGGTCGGGTCAGACGGCGGGCTGACGCTCCACCGCGCCGCGCAGGGCGGCCAGGGCCACCTCGAGCTGCCGGTCATCGGGTTCCTTGGTGGTGAGCATCTGCATGAAAAGCCCGGGCGCGGACAGCATCCGGCAGGCGATATTCGTGTGGAACCGGCCCGCCAGCTTGATGACCTCGTAGGCCAGGCAGCTCACCGGCACCATGAGCCCGAGCTTCAGGCCCACGATGTAGGTCTGCTTGATCCAGGCCGTCTGGGGCACGTAAAAGGTCAGCAGCCAGGGCACGAGAAAGGCATAGAGCACGATGGAAATGGCCAGGACGAAGAGCAAAAAGGCCGTGCCACAACGGGGGTGGAGGCGGGAAAAGCTCCGGGCTCCGGCCGGCGACAGCTCGGCGCCCTGCTCAAAGGCCCAGATGACCTTGTGCTCGGCCCCGTGGTACTGAAACACCCGACGGATATCGGGCAGAAAGGAAATGGCCGCGATGTAGCCCACGAAAAGGACCATCTTGAACAGCCCGTCCCAGACGTGGAAGCTCAAGGCCTCCACTCCGCCGGACAGGCCCAGGGCCTTCATGCCGAGGGAAAACAGGTGCGGCGTGACCACGAACAGGAGCAAGGCGAAACCGATGGACGCGGCCAGGGTGAGCCCCATGGCCCAGGGTCCGATCTCACCGGCCTCCTCGTCCTCTTCCACGGCCACCTTGGCCGAGAAATTGAGGGCCTTGATGCCGTTGACCAGGGTTTCGAGCAGGATGGGGAAACCGCGCACGAGGGGTCGACGCAGCCATTTGGCGGCGGCCAGGGTGAACCACGGGCGCACGTCGAGCAGGATGTCCCCGCCGGGCTTGCGCACGGCGATGGCCAACCGTTCCCGGTCCCGCATCATGACCCCTTCCATGACCGCCTGTCCGCCCACGGAAGGAGCAGCGGCCAGGAGTGGCAACATCAATACGCTGGCGCGTTTCATAGCCTTGTTCCAAGGCAGCCCGCCGGGCGAACCCGTCCGGCGGGCGTCTGGGAAGGCCGCACTAGGCCTTTTTCTCGAACTTGGCGTACTTTTTCCGGAAACGGTCAATACGGCCGGCCGTGTCCACGAAACGCTGCTTGCCGGTGTAAAACGGATGGCAGTTGGAGCAGATGTCGACCAACACCTCGGCACCCTTGGTGCTCAAGATTTCGGCCTCATAACCGCAGTTGCAGCGGATCTTGGCTTTGAACAATTTGGGATGGATGCCTTCTTTCATCTCATGACTCCTTCGGATATCCCTACGGGAAAGCGAAATCAGGTAACTCCTTTTTCCGGGCTTGGCAAGATGTCCGAGGCGGCTGTTTTCTCCCGGCCATGGCTTTGAGCTTTGCCGGGCTTCATGCTAAGTGCCTGTTTCAACCCGCAACATTTTCAAGGAAGGCCTATGTCCATTCTTGCCAAAAACAAACCCCTGGCCGCCCTGCTGCGCAGCCACGGCGCCACCCTGGCCCAGGCCGAAAGCCTGTCCCAGGACACCATCGAAGCGGCCGTGGATGCCGGTCGCATGGTCGTCCTGGCCAATCCGGCCCACAAGGACGTCCTCCCCACCATCATCGGCCAACCGGCCCGCGTCAAGGTCAATGCCAACATCGGCACCTCCATGCTGGTCACCGACGTGGTCATGGAGCTCGAAAAGGCCAAGCTCGCCCAGGAAGCCGGGGCCCACGCCGTCATGGATCTGTCCACGGCCGGCGATTTGGCCGCCATCCGCGAGGACATCCTGGCGGGCACGCCCTTACCGCTTGGCACGGTGCCCCTGTACGGCATTGCCCAGCGGCATCTGGCCGGCGGCGGCGACCCGGCCGACTTCACCGAGGAGGAGATGCTGGCCGAGATCGCGTCCCAGGCCGCGGCCGGCGTGGATTTCATGACCTTGCACTGCGGCGTGACCCGCCGGGCCGTGGGACTTGTGGCCGAAACCGGCCGCGTCACCGGCATCGTCTCCCGGGGCGGCTCCATCCTTGGCCGCTACATCCGCCGCCACGACGCGGAAAATCCTTTTCTGACGCGCTATGATGACATTCTCGACATCTGCCTGGCCCACAACGTGACCATCAGCCTCGGCGACGGCATGCGCCCGGGCTGCGGGGCCGATGCCGGCGACGGGGCCCAGTGGGAGGAAGTCATCAATCTCGGCAGCCTGGCCCGCCGGGCCCGGGCCCGTGGTGTCCAGGTCATGATCGAGGGCCCGGGACACGTGCCCCTGCACCTGGTCCAGTCCCAGATCCAGGGCATCAAGCGCCTGACCGACGGCGCGCCGCTCTATGTGCTCGGGCCGCTGACCACGGACTGCGCCCCGGGCTATGACCACATCGCCGGGGCCATCGGCGGGGCGCTGGCCGCCTATTTCGGGGCCGATTTCCTGTGCTACCTCACCCCGGCCGAGCACCTCACCCTGCCTTCCCGCCAGGACGTGCGCGACGGGGTCATGGCGAGCCTGGTCGCGGCCCAAAGCGCCGAGACGGCTCTCGGCCGCCAGTGGGCCGTTTCCCGCGACCGGGCCATGTCCGAGGCCCGGGCCGCCCTGGACTGGGGGACCATGACCGACCTGGCCCTGGACCCGGCCCTGGTGCGTACGCGCCGTGGGCCCCACAGCCAGGAAAAGGAATGCGCCATGTGCGGGTCGCTGTGCGCCATCCGCATGATGACCGGCGACAATTTCGACTGCCCGACCAAGAAGGACGGCGCTGCCTAACCCGGAGGCGCCCGGCCAAGGAGTCCCCATGCATACCCTCGTCCTCGTGCGCCACGGCCAGAGTGCCTGGAACCTGGAAAACCGCTTCACCGGCTGGACCGACGTGGGCCTGACCGCCCAGGGCGAAGCCGAGGCCCGGTCCGCGGCCAAGCTTCTCGCCGAAGCCGGCTACGACTGGGATGCCTGCCTGACCTCGGTGCTGACCCGGGCCATCAAGACCCTGGATCTGATCCTGGAGGGCATGGACCGGCTGTGGCTGCCGGTGACCAAGGACTGGCGCCTCAACGAACGGCATTACGGGGCGCTGCAGGGACTCAACAAGGCCGAAACCGCCGCCAAATACGGCGAGGACCAGGTGTTTGCCTGGCGGCGCAGCTATGACACGCGCCCGCCGGCCCTGGCCGACGACGATCCCCGGTTCCCAAGCCGGGACCGCCGCTATGCCGGACTGACGGATACCGAGTTGCCGCGCACCGAATGCCTCAAGGACACCGTGGCCCGGGTGCTGCCCCTGTGGCACGAGGTCATGGCCCCGACCATCGCCGCCGGCACGCGGCTGCTCGTGGCCGCCCACGGTAATTCGCTACGGGCCTTGGTCAAATACCTCGACGGTATCAGCGACGCGGACATCAGCCAGCTCAACATCCCGACCGGCGTACCTCTGGTCTACGAACTCGACGACAACCTGGCCCCCCTCCGCCACTTCTACCTGGGCGATCCCGAGGCCATCGCCCAAAGCGTGGCCGCCGTGGCCGCCCAGGGTAAGGCAAAATAGGAGAACGGAAGGGGAAGGAAGGAGACGCCTCCGGCGGCCAGGAGGGGTATGATACCCCTCCTGGACCACCCCCACCCGGAATGACGTGGCGAACCTCCGTCGCGGTGCCTGGGGTCTCTCCCTACGGCGCGGAAATCGAGAACTGTGATGGAATTCCAAAGGGCCTAGCCCTTTGGCCGCCGGAGGCTTCCCCCCTGCCGACTGACCAAACGAAACGGGCGGCCCTTGCGGGTCGCCCGTCTTGTTATCGGTCCTTTGTCCGGGATCAGTATCCGGGAGGCGGGCACGGCCCGGTGAGGGGCACGTACACCAGGGCATCACCCTGATACTGCGGGATATAGCACACGCTGTTGTAGCGGTAATAGGTCACGCCGGCCACCGAAAGGGCCACGGCCGCCACAGGCAACGCCCACAGCCAGGGACCGGGACCAATGGGCGGACCGTACCAACGCCCACCATACCACCCGGGGCCGCGCCAGCCAGGGCCGCCATGCCACCCGGGGCCGTAACCGGGACCGTAATGCGGTGGGCGCGGTCCTGGACCAGGGCCGGGACCAGGACGGGGGCCAGGACCGGGACGCGGGCCGGGACCAGGGCCAGGACGGGGACCAGGGCCGGGGCCGGGACGAGGACCGGGACCAGGGCCGGGGCCAGGGCGCGGGCCAGGACCGGGGCCGGGACGTACGCTGGGCCGGGCCGGTGAGGGAGGACCGCCGCCAAAACGCGGACCACCACCCCCGCCGCCATAGCTCGGACGGCCTCCGCCGCCGCCCCCCCAACTGCCACCTCCACCGCCACGGCCGCCGCCTCCACCGCCGCCGCCCCAACTGCCACCACCACCGCCGCGGCCGCCGCCTCCACCGCCGCCGCCGCCAAAATGGCCACCACCCCCGCGGGCCTCGGCCACGGACGTGATCGAACCAGAAAAAGTCAGCAACCGTCCCGGATCGACGACGAGGCTGGCAATCGCCACAAGCGCCACCGTCAAAGCCGGCAATCGTCGCGTGAAGTTGCGCATGATGACCTCCCGGCTATTTTTTCTCGGCCTCGATGGGTTTGGCCGTCGGAGGAATGAAATCGATCTGCCGCGCGTCCTTGGCCGGCTTGAAGGTAAAAAGGCCGGCCGGCAACTTCGGATGCAGGTCGAACTTCGTCAACGTGGCCGAGTACTGCGGCCAGCCCATCTTCTCCTTGTCATTGATCACGAGTTTGCGCGGCAAGGGGGACTTGCCGTTTTCGATCCACAGCTGCCAATCCACGTCCTTCTGGGTGAAGGCCAGATGCTCGCAGGCCTTGCCGGCGGCCAGATGTTCGCCCAGATCGTCTCCGACCTGGACGTTATCGAGCAGGGCAGCGCAGGGATCGCTCACCAGGAAATCCGACAACGGCGCGACCATGCCGTACTTTTCCGCAAGCAAGGTGAGCAGGCCGTCCACGGTCGGCGGCGCGTCCAGGACGGCATACACGCCCTTGTCCAGATCGGCCCGGATCGCGGTCTTGCCGTCATAGACGAATACCCGGTCCCGTTCATCGCCCGTGATCCGGGCATAGAGCTTGTCCGGGCGCTTGAGGACCATATCCAGGACACGGTTGACCTGGATGGTCTGGCCGTTGGGATAAACGACCTCCTGGGACACCTCGGCCGTAAATGCAAACACCGGCTGTTTTTTCAGGAAATCGCACATGGATGCGAGGGCGGCGGCCGCCTTGGCATCGATGTCCGGACCTTTGGCCGGTGGCTCGGCCTGGGCCGCCGTCGCCAAAAGCAAGGCGACAACGGCAAGGGCTGGGAACAAACGGCGCATGTTTGCCTCCTTCTCTGGTGCGCCGACCGACTGGCCAGCGCCCCGTTACCGGGCGGCCAAGGCCATACCCCCGCCGCACCGCCACGCCATCCGAACACAAATCCACCCTCTTATACGAGGAACCGTAGCGAAGCACAAACGAATTTACGCTTTCACCCGCCCGTTCCCAAAGCGTCACCAGCGCCATTCCCCGTACTGTGCCGGTCGGTGCTCGGTCCGGCCATCGCCCAAAACCTCGACGTGTCCCAAACAAAAGGCCCGGTGGATCGCCACCGGGCCCGAATGCTCGCAAAACGGACGGTCACCCCACGTTGGGCCGGTATCGCACCGTGTGCACGGCCTCGCGCAACATGAGTCGGATCATCTCGTCGGTCACCGGTTCGTCAATGACCAAACTCACCGGCTGGATGTAGCGGGCCGGCAACATGTTGAGGGTCAGCGCGTAAATGTCTTCAATATCCGTGCGCTGCGGGGCGAAATCCGGGAACTCCGCCAGGACGTCGCCCATCAGTTCGATCACCCGGGGCTCGTTCTTGTTGCGGATGGAATGGAAATCGATTCCCAAGGAAATGAAATCCATACCGGCACCTCCGCTGGCGATTCGCCTTTGGCCCGGATATATCAGGATTTCCGCACAGTGCAAGCCTTTTGACCGGGTTTGTGGTTCTCGTGCCAGTGCCAGGCCGTCTCCACAATGGCATTGATGTCCATGTAGCGCGGTTTCCAGCCCAATTCGCGGATGATGGCCCCGGAATCGGCGTACAGGCCCGGCGAATCCCCGGCCCGACGGGGTCCTTCCACCACCGGCACCGGCTTGCCCGAGACGCGTTCCACGGCCTGGATGACCTCGCGCACGGAATTGCCCGTGCCCGTGCCCAGATTGTAGGTGGAGCTGGCGCCGCCGGCGAGCAGCTTGCCCAGAGCCAGGACATGGGCCTGGGCCAGGTCCGTCACGTGGATGTAATCGCGCACGGCCGTGCCGTCCGGCGTGGGATAGTCGGTCCCGAAGATGGTCACGTTCTGGCGACGGCCCATGCCGGCCGCGATCACAAGCGGAATGAGATGGGTTTCCGGATCGTGGTCCTCGCCGATTTCGCCGTCCGGATCGGCACCAGCGGCGTTGAAGTAGCGCAGGGCCGTGTACTTGAAGCCGTAGCCCACTTCGAAATCCTTGAGCATCTGCTCGATCATGAGCTTGGTGGTGCCGTAGGGGCTGAGCGGCCGGGTGGGATGGTCCTCGGTGAGGGGCACGCGCTCGGGTTCGCCGTAGGTGGCGCAGGTGCTCGAAAAAACGATGCGCGAGCACTGGTGGCGGCGCATGGCCGACAACAGCGACAGGGAACCGGCCACGTTGTTGCGGTAGTACTTTTCCGGATCGGTCACGGATTCGCCGACATAGGCAAAGGCCGCGAAATGGAGCACGGCTGCGGGCTTGTACTCGGTAAAGACTTCGTCGAGGTCAGCGGCGTTCAGGATGTCGCCGCGCACCAGCGGCCCCCATTTCACGGCCCAGTCGTGGCCGTAGATCATGTTGTCCAGGGTCACGGGGGTATAGCCCGCCGCCCGCAGCACCTTGCAGGTGTGCGAGCCGATATAGCCCGCCCCGCCGGTCACCAGAATGTTCGTGCTCATGCCAGTATTCCTTTCTTGAGAATGGGTAGGGTTGGAAGCCTCCGGCGGCCAGGAGGGGCGTAACACCCCTCCTGGACCACCCCCGCACGGGAATCACGTATCCCACGCAGCCTTGCACTCCACTAAAAAATCGAACGGTCCACCTTTCGAGGGGGTCCGGGGGGAATCATTCCCCCCGGCCGCCGGAGGCGTCTTCCCTCTCCGCCTTCCCTGTCCCCGCGTCCGCCGTCAGTATGGCCGTCAGTTTGGGGGCTTGGCCCTGGTGGGACGGGCCCAGGGTCATGGTCATCTCACGGTAAAACATGGTGGCCCACAGCCGCAGCCCGACTTTCTGTCCGGCCGCGAGCTTGTCCGCGCCCAGCAGCTTAGCCGGCAAAAACAGCTCCAGGGCGATATGCGGCAAGGGTTTGTCCAGCCCCTGGACCAGGGACTGGTCATCCACCAGGGTGTAGGTCCCGTCCGGGCCGACGGCGTAAAGCTTGGGATCGATCTCGAACCGCTTGGGATAGACGGGATGGGGCCTCGGTACCAGGCAGACCATGTAATGCCGGGTCTCGGCCCCGACCGTCAGCTCAATGTGGAGCTGGTAGGCCTCGGACAAGGGATAGGGACCGTCGTAGGCCAACATGTTGAGGTCGACGTAGTTCTGGGCCAGGTGGAACAGGGCCAGGCCCTCGGGCCGCCAGGCCAGATGCACGTCGCCGAACGGCACATGGGGCGCCGGCACGGTGAACCAGGGCAGGCGCGTGCCGGCCTTGTCCGGCCAGTCGGCCAGGGACGTGTCGTTCGTGCGCACGGCCTGCGCCGCGGCCGGGATGGACAGTTCCGCCGGCAGGGGCGGCGTTTTGTGCGCGCTCGCGGCGTGGATGACCGGGACCATGGCATTGGCCTGGCGCAGCGCCCGGACTAGGCCTTCGTAGGGCTGGTTGTGGATGTCCACCAGGCCCATGTTGAAGTCTTCGCCGTCCGAGCGGCCGCCGGTCGGCTCGTCGCTGTACTGGAACCAATGCACGCCGGCCACGTTGGGAAAGGCGGCGAAATGGCGCACGGCCGCGGCCGCGCCCACGGCCCGCTCGGCCTGGGTGGCCACGTGCATGAGATGGCCGTTGTTGACGTTGCCCGAACGATTTTCGTTGGCGGCAAAGAAAAATTCCGAAATGAGGACCGGCGCGTCGATAAGCCGGGCCAAGCCGTCGAAATAGTACGGCGCCACCCAGCCGTCCGGAGTGTCCACGTTGTAGTTGGTGGAGAGCACATCCACCAGGCCCCGGGCGGCCAGAACCGCGTCCTGGTTGTAATAGAGCGGCAAACGGTCGCCCATGACCAGGGCATGCGGCGCGACCTGGCGCAAGGCGTCGTGGACGAGCTGGTAATAACGCCGGGCACAGGCGGCGGTGAACCGCTGGATCATGTGGATCCCCTGGCCACCCGGGCGCAGTTTGAGGCTGGCCCGACCCTTTTTCAGGTCCTCGAAAGAATGGATGTCCGGCCCGGGCACGAAATCGACCAGCAGCCGGTCCCAGCGGCCCTGGTAGTGGTCATGGAGCATGCGCCACAACACGCGCTTGCTGTAGATGGCCCACTCGTTGCCAAGGTACCAGCGAAACAGCGGCGCGTTCCACCAGCCCACTTCGTTGTCCGTGAAATAACCGATGAGCCCGGGGTGGTCCTTATACGGCGCGGTCAGGACCTTGGCCTTGGCCACGGTGGCGGCCAGGGCGTCCGGAGCAAAGGGATCAAACCAGTGGAGCCGGGCGTTGCGGCCCAGGTCGATCTCGGGGACAAGCGGCAGGGTCATGTCCCGGGTGGGATCGGACCAGCCGCCCCGGGTGTTGAAACCCCAGGAATACAGGCGTTTTTGCGTATCCGCCGCCCAGGCCGCCAGGCTCGGATAATAATTTTCGAAATAGTAGCCCCGCTCCCGGTAGGTCTTGGAACCGCCGCTCACCGTGTCCGCGCCGATGGAAAAAAAACGCGGTCCGCCGGGCAACGTGAGCCAGGCCACGCCCTGCTCCCGCTTGAGCCCGAAGCCGTCGGCCCAGGCCGGCAGGCAGGTGGAGAGGAGCAGCAGCAGAACAAGAAGGAACAGGTGGGGGAGGAAGCCTCCGGCGGCCAAAGGGCTGTGCCCTTTGGAATCCCGATACGGGGCAGCGGGAGATCGGCCGTTGCCCGCGTCCTTACGCATAAATACCGTCATGGAATGCATAGAGTCAAAAAATACCTAATAGTATCGGTCTATTATACCAGTTAGGAACACAAAACGAACACCGAGCGCCCCTTTATGGGAGTCCAGAGGGCGTGTGCCCTTTGGCCGCCGGAGGCGTCTCCCCTCCCCAACTCTCCTCTCCGCTCCCCGCCTCGTCTCGGCCCACTTAGCGCAGGGCCTCGGTGAGCAGCCGTGACAGCACGGCATCGGAGTCGAAATAGCGTTTGGCAAAATCCCGGGCCGCCTGGGAGTGGCGGGGCCAGTCGGCGCGTACGGCCTCGATGCCGGCCAGGGCACCGGCCTCGTCGTTGAAGGCGAGCACGCCCTCGCCCACGTCCATGAACCGGGAAAAGCCCGTATCCTGGACCACGGCCGGCCGGCCCGAGGCCAGGTAGCAGGCCGTGCGGCAGGAAAACCAGCCACTTTGGGTGGCCACGTAGGCGTTTTTGGCCGTGGAGAACTCGGCCAGGCTGTTCCAGAGGTAGTCCCGGTAGACCCAGGGCGTCTTGGACATGGAAAAGCCGTCCGCGAGCTTCCAGCCTTTGCCGGCCAGCAACTCACGAGGCGGTCGGCCGCCGCCCAGGGCCAGTTCGAGCACGGCGGATGTTTTTTGGGGCAGGTCGATGAGCTTTTCGAATTCCAGGTTCTTGCCGCCGTAGCGCACCCCGCCGACGATGGGCCCTTCCTCGGTCGGCTGCCAGGAAAGCACCGTGGTGAAAACGTCCCGGGACGGCCGGGCCGGAGCCCCGGACCACGAATCCAGGACTATGGGCTGGCGGGTGGGAATCCAGTCCACCAGGCCCTTGGGCACGGTGCAAAAGTCCTCGCGGATGTTTTCGCCAAAGGAAAAAAACACGTCGTGGCGCAGCATTTCGTCGATGCACCAGCGCTCGTCCTGGCCGACCGTGCCGTCCAGGTAGGCGGGAAAATCCTCCTGGGTGTAGAGCGGATCGGAATCGATGAGCACCTTGACCGGGATCTTGGCGTATTCCTCGCGCAACTGGCAGGTGGTCGAGATGTTGATGAAGACATCGGCCCGCTTGACCACCCCGGCCAACGCCTCGGCCGACAGCCCGTAGTGGCGGCCGTTGGGGTCGATAACGCAAAAACGCGTGGCCAACCCGGGGTCCAGCCTTTCGAGGTACTCACGCAAGTACTCTACATGATAGCTCATGTCCTCGACGAAGGTGACCTTGAACGGATCGTAGGCCCAGCCGCCCGTGTCCTCCAAATAATAGACGTCATGCCCCAGCCGGTAAAACCCGTGGAGGTACTGGATATAGTCCCAGGCCACGCCGCCCAGGGGATAGGTCGCGGCCAGCCCGCACACGATGATGGTACGCTTTTGCATGGGGTCTCTGAGGAGCTTGATCCCGGTTTCGAGTTCAAATTACCGCATACAGTGACGCCCGGAGAACCAGCGAAGGCCTCCTTCCGGGATTCCAAAGGGCAATGCCCTTTGGCCGCCGGAGGCGTCTCCCGACTTTCTCATTTCTTCTCGGCTGGATAGAACAGCTTTTCCCGTTCGCGGATGGCGGCGGCGCCGATGAAACGGAAGTATTCCTCGAAATCGATCATGGTGTCCGGCCCGGCAAAACCGGCCGAAGTGCCGTGGAACTTGAGATGGGAGGCCCACTTGCGCAGGGCTTTGACGGCGGTGAATACCGAGGCGCAGGGATAGGCGACCACGGCATAACCGACTGCCTGGAGTTCCTCGGCGGTCATAAACGGCGTGCGCCCACCCTCGATCATGTTGGCCATGCTCGGCACGGGCACGGCCGCGTTGACCCGGCGCATGTCCTCGACCGTGGTCACGGCCTCGACAAAGACCATGTCCGCCCCGGCTTCGGCATAGAGGCAGGCCCGGCGGATGGCCTCGTCGATACCGTACACGGCCGCGGCATCGGTGCGGGCCATGATGACGAAATCCGGGTCCTGCCGGGCCCAAAGCGCGGCCTTGAGCTTGGGCAGATATTCCTCGACCGTGACCACCGACTTGCCGGCCATGTGGCCGCAGCGCTTGGGATAGGTCTGGTCCTCGATGAAAAGCGCGGCCGCGCCCAGGCGTTCGACCTGGCGCACCGTATGGATGACGTTGTTGACGTCGCCGAACCCGGTGTCGATGTCGACCATGACCGGGATATCCACCCGGTCGACAATGTGGGCGTACTGGGTGAGCATTTCGGTGGACGACAGTACGCCGATGTCCGGCATGCCGAGCATGCTTCCGGCCGTGCCGTAGCCGGCCACGGACATGGCCGAAAAGCCGGCCTCGGCAAGGACCAGGGCGGACAGGCCGTCATGGGCCACGGGCAACATGAGGATTTCGGGCGCTTGTACGAGTTCGCGAAAACGCGCGGTCATTTTCATGGGCAACCTCCGATGGATCGGTTGTACGTCCAAACGGCCCATACCACAGACGACGGACAGGGAAAATCTGGAAATCTGGGTGGTTCCCGACGAGACCTCAGGCGACCAGCGGCGCGGGATGCTGGGGTTCGGGCCGGGCCTTGCCCATCTGGATGGCGTGGAGCCGGGCGAACTCGCCGTTTTGGGCCATGAGCGTATCGAAGCTGCCCATCTCATGGATGCGCTGGTTCTTGATCACGAGGATGGTGTCGGCCCGGCGCATCATGGACAGCCGGTGGGCGATGACGAAGGTGGTGCGGTTTTTCATGAGCCGCTCCAGACCTTCCATGATCAGCGCCTCGGTCTCGGCGTCCAGGGCCGAGGTGGGCTCGTCCAGGATGAGGATCGGCGCGTCCTTGAGCAGGGCCCGGGCAATGGCCAGACGCTGGCGCTGGCCGCCGGAAAGGTTGGCGCCCTTTTCACCCAGGATGGTGTCGTAGCCGCTGGGCAGGCCTTCGATGAACTCATGGGCATTGGCGAGCCGGGCCGCGGCGATCACTTCCTCGCGACCGGCCTGCTTCTTGCCGTAGGCGATGTTGTCGTGGACGCTCATGGGAAAGAGCTGGGTTTCCTGGAGCACGATGGCGATGTTGTCGCGCAGGCTTTTGACCGTCACATCGCGCAGATCCTGGCCGTCGATACTGATGGCGCCCTTTTGCGGATCGTAGAAGCGCAATAGCAGGCTGATCAGCGACGTCTTGCCGGCGCCGGTCTGGCCGACCACGGCCACGGTCGAGCCGCCCGGGCAGGTGAAATCGACGTTGTTCAAGACCATCTTGTCGTCGGTGTAGCCGAAGCTCACATCGTCAAAACGCACGGCACCGGCGGTGATGGCCAGGGTCTTGGCATCGGGCTTTTCGGGCACGGCCTCGTCCACGTTGAGCACGTCGATGACCCGCTTGGCCTGGGCCAACGAACCGCGAATGCTGCCGGCGGTGACGCTCAGGTTGTTGAGCGGCGTATAGAGCGAGGCCAGATAGGCGATAAACACGAGCAATTCACCGGTGGACAGCGCGCCGTCCAGGACGTGGCGCACGCCGATGTAGAGCACGAGCGCCGAGCCGGCGGCGGTGATGCCCGAGACCAGCCAGCCGTAGACCGTCTGCAAGGCATACAGCGACAGCTTGCGGTCAAAGGAATGCTGGGACTCCGTCACGAACTTGCGCCGTTCCTCGTCCTCGCGGCCAAAGGCCTGGACCAGGGTGATGGAGGAAAAAATGCGCTCCACCATGGTGTAGACCTGGGATTCCTGAAGGCAGGTCTCGGTGGTGAGGTCGCCGATCCTGCGCGAGACCCGGGAGATGGCCAAAAAGAGGAACGGAATGACGCACAGCGCCCACAAGGTCAGTTCCACGTCCATGCGCATGCACACGACCAGCATGCCGGCGAGCAGGGCAATGCTCGTCATGGTTGTGAACACGCCGTTCATGAGCAGGGTCTGCACAGAATAGGCGTCGCCCATGATGCGGTAGATAAGGTCGCCGGTGGGCCATTTCTGATGAAACAGCAGGGACTGGCGCTGCAAATGGTTAAACAGGTCGCAGCGCAGATCCTGGACCATGTCCTGGCCCATGCGGATGGTCAGGTAGTTGTTGAGGAGCTGCACGAAGCCGACCAGGAAATGCACGCCGACCAGCAAGCCGACCACGGCGGCGAGTTTGACGCCGATGGCAATGGTGGCCAAATCCGGGGTCCAGCCGAAGACATCCAAGGGCTTGCCGCCGATGATCTGGTCCACGGCGAGCTTTAAGGGCCAGGGTTTGAGCAGCTCCAGGGCGCTGGCCATGCCCACCAAGCCGAGGGCCAGCAGAAAGAGCAGGCGATACGGACGCAGGTAGCCGAAAAGGGCACGAAAAATCTTCATGGTGGGGATCCCGGGGGTGGATCGTTTAGGCTGGCCCGGCGACCGGCCGGGTCTGGCTTCGATCATGCCGATCGCCGCCGCGGAGAATTGTCCGCGACGGCGACCGGTTGTTTGCAGTCTTGCGGCGGCTAGGCGACGAGTTCGTCTTCCTGTTCCGACCGCGTATCGGCCAGGGCGGCGGCCAGGGCCGGCTCGACCTCGGCCGTGTGGGGTTCGGCGGCCTCGCGGGCCACGGCCCGGACGACACGAACTTCCTCGGGCTCGGTCATGGAGCAGCCGGGACGGGTGACCATGACATACTGGATGAGGGTGGCGATCAGGGACGCGGACCGGTAGAGCCCCGCGAGCATCCAGACGGTGAGCAGCCCGGCCGCGCCCGCCGTGATCATGGCGGACAGCGGATGGAGCATGGCCAGGCCGGCGGCGGTGCCCAGGAGCCCAAGCAGCACGATCACGGAGAAGGCCGAGGGCAGGACCGATCCGGCCAGGCGCACGAAGCGCTTCTCACCACCGTGGTTTTCCACGGTCACACGCATCCGGGCCGTGGTCAAGCGGCCAGGGTTCGCCGAAAGGTCCCAGGGCGGGGTGGACGAGGCCGTGGCGAAACCGGTGTCCAGGGTGTGGCGCACGCCCAGGGTATGGAGCAGGCTGATGATGGAAGCAAGCAACTCCTCGCGTTCCAGCCCCTTGGAGTTCCAGAAGAACCGGTGGAAGGACAGGTGATGGGCCAGGATGCTGCCGGTAGCGGCCAGGCGGCGGAAAAAGCCGACCTTGGGCAGGCTCGATTCGTCGCAGGCGGCCTCGGTCAGGGGCAGCGGACACGGCGCCACGCCCGGATGGCGCTTGAGGCTCCAGACGGTCTTGTAGCGGGTCCAGCCGCGCAGCACCGGCTGGGCCAGGGTCAGCCCGGCGATGATTAGGCGCGAGGTCATGTTGTCGTGGTGCAGGGGCAACCGGGCCTTGCTCACCCGGTAGGCGACAAAGGCCAGCGTGGTTGCGGCCATGACCAGGCCGGCCGCGCCGGCGATCAGGGAAAACGGCGTGGCGAGCATCGCGGCCACGGCCAGGACCATCCATTCCATGGACAGCGGCAGGTAGGCGGCCAGGCTGCCCTTGGGCTCGTAGAGGGTCTGGAACAGCCCGGTGCCGAAGGCGCCGTGGTAGACGATGGGGCGGGCGGCCAGCACGGCCCCGGAAATGTCGCCATAAATCCGGCCGGCCCAGCGGGAATTGCCGAGCATGTTGAAGCGGTCCTTGTGCTTGGGCAAAAGGAGCGCCTCGGCCCGACCGTAGCCCTTCTGCTGCTTGAGGTAGGCGGACACGGTGCAGCGGCGGTGGTGCCACACGAACATGGCGGCGGAAAAACCGATCAGATGGCCCTGGTCCTGGAGGCGCCAGCACACGTCCACGTCGTCGCCGGCGGCCCGGTAGGTGGCGTCGAAGCCGCCGATACCGGCCAGGTATTCCTTGCGGTAGGCCATGTTGCAGCCGGGCACGTGCTCGGCGATCTCGTCGGTGAGAAGCACATGGGTGGGCGCGCCCGGGGACACGGCCACGCAGGCGGCGGTGCGGTTGTCATCGGGCGGGGGCAGGTTGGGGCCGCCCACGGCCACGAACCGGTCGTCGGTGAAGGCCCAGGCCATGTAGTGCAGCCAGTGCGGGTCCACGTAGCAGTCCGAGTCGGTGTAGGCCACGATCGAGCCCCGGGCCGCGTTCATGCCCACGTTGCGGGCGGCGGACAGGCCAAGGTTCGGCTGGTGGATGACGTGGATATAGGGCGCGGCCGCGGCATGCCGGTCGGCAATGGGGCCGGTCTCGTCGGTGGAGCCGTCATCGACCACGATGACCTCGAAATCCGGGTAGTCGACCTTGGCGAAGGACGCCAGGCAGCCGTCCATGGTCGAGTCGGCGTTGTAGGCGCAGATCACGACGGAGATCGCCGGCGGATTGGGCGGCAGCATGGGCAGCTTCTGGCGGTAGATGTCGGCCACGGCCTGGTAGGCGGGCTTGGGCTTGCGCACGTCGGAAACGATGCCGAACTTCCAATCCTCGATCAGATGCCCGCCGGTGTACCACTCGTCGGTCCAGGCAAACACCATGGTGCCGGACACGCCGAGCTCGAAGGCGGCCTTGAGCTGCCAGGACAGGGTCTCGGCCACGTGCGCCTCGTCGTTGCGGATGGAATCCATGCCGAACTCGGACAGCACCAGCGGCAGTTCGCCGGCCACGTTCTGCAACCGCTTGACGTAGGAGCGGAAGGCCTTCTCGTCGTGCAGATAGAGGTTGACGGACAGGAAGTCGATAAAGGGCAGGCGCAGGTATTCGGTCGAGGGGTAGTTGGCGTAGGTGACCATGCCCTCGGGATCTTCCTCGCGCACGATGGTGGCGAGCTTGGCCAGGAACTTCTCGACCTTGCCGGCGCCGTGCCAGCGCACGATGTGGCTCGGGATCTCGTTGCCGATCAGCCAGGCCAGGATGGCCGGATGGCCGGCCAAGGAGGCCACGGCCTCGCGCACGGTCTTCTGGATTTCTTCCTTCACCTCCCACTGGTCGAGGAAGCACAGATGCTCAGGCCAAGGGATACCGACCATGACCCGGATACCGGCCTGGGCGGCCAGGTCGAGGAAGTGGCGCGGGGGCACGTAATACACACGGATGGCATTGATGCCGGCCCGGCGCATGAGGTCGAAGTCGCGGATGACGGTGGCGTCCTCGGGCAGGGGTTCGCCCCGGGAATTCTCCGGGAACGGCCCGTAAGTCACGCCCTTGATGAAGAACTTGGTGTCGCCGGCGAAGAGATAGCGGCCCTTGGCGCGTACTCGGGGGAGGCTGGACAGGCCGGCAAGTCCTTCTTCGATCTGGAACATGGTATCCCCTTCTCCTTGGTATGGGCGGTTGGTGTCGCCCTTGTGTCGTCGGCGCCGGACCGGGGGAACCGGCCCTGGCATCGTACTTTTCGGTTTTGGGAGTGTTTCCGGTATCAGCCAGTATTCTTTACTTTTTGGCAAACGACTGGGCCGATTCCCGACCACTCGATACGGCCTCTTAGCACGTCCCGTGCCAAGCCCTCCAAGCCAGGTACCATCGGGCTTGCACGGCACCCACCGCCGGACCGGAGGGACCGAAGTACGAAATTTTCACTTTCGAGTACGCAATTGTAATCGGCCCAACGCGAAGGCCCCCCGCCGCGTGCGCCTTGCACGGCGCATGCGGCGAGGGGCCTTGCCTCACAGGGACAGCCCCGCCAGGGGGGGGGCCCGATACCTCGACGAAAGCGGGAGGCCCCGCCGTGGCAAGGCCTAGACGCTTTTCATTTGTTCCACGAGATTTTCCAGCTCCACGGACAATTTCGCCAGTTCCGACACGGCCTGGGTCGCTTCCAGCATGGCCGAGGCGGTCTCCTGGGAGGTCATGTTCACCTCCTCGATGGACCGGGAGATTTCCTCGGTGCTCTGGGCCTGTTCCTCCGAGGCGGTGGCGATGTTCTGGGCCTGGGTATAGTTTTTGTCGGAAATGGAGAGGATGTCTTCCAGGACCGAGCGGGCCGTATGGGCCATGGAGATGGAATTTTGCACCTCCTGGCGGGTGGACCGCATGTTCTCCACGTTCCGGGCCGTTGCCTGGGTGATGGCGGTCACGGCGCTGGTCACTTCCGACGTCGCGTTCATGGTCTTTTCCGCGAGCTTGCGGACTTCGTCGGCCACCACGGCAAAACCGCGTCCGGCCTCGCCGGCCCGGGCCGCCTCGATGGCGGCATTGAGCGCCAGCAGGTTGGTCTGGTCGGCGATGTCGGAAATAACGTTCATGATGGACTCGATGCCTTCGACCTGCCCGCTCAAATCATTGAGTTCTTTTTCCTGGATACTGAAGCGCTCATTGATGGCCTTGATCACGCTTTCCACTTCGATGACGGTCTCATTGCCGGAAGTGGCGCGTTCGCGAGCATTTTCCGCATCCGTCGCGGCCAGGGAAGCATTCTTGGCGACCTCGGCCACGGTGGCGTTCATTTCATTCATGGCCACGGCAGTGCTCGTGGCGCGACTTTGCTGCTCGGCCGCGCCCTTTGAGGATTCGTCGATCTGCTTGGACAATTCCTGAGCGGCCGAGGAGACGCGCAAAACGATATCCTCCACGGTTTGGGCCGCGGCCAGCATGCCGTCGCGCTTGGCCTGCTCCGCTTCCAACCGGGCCTTGTTCGCCTCTTCCTGGGCTTCCTGGGCCGCCACGGCGCGGTCCTCGGCTTTTTTCCGCTCCTCTTCCATACCGGCGAACGTTGCCTGCAATTGCTGATGCAACTTGATGATCGCAAGATAGATGCCTTGGGCTGTTTCGCTGTCGTCAAACCGGAGCGAGGTATCGCCCGTGGCGATCTTGTTGGCGAGTTCGGCAATGGCTTTGGGGTCGCCACCGATCTGGGTACGGATCGTTCTGGTGTTGAAATAGATAATTGCAACGGCAAGAGCGGCGAAAACCAGCAGGCCAGCCCACAAGAGCACCTTGAGATTCGTCAGCGAAGTGTCCATGGCCGCTTGATCCTGCTGCCGCACCTGCTTCAATTTTTCCACAAAGGAATCGATTTGCTCTCCTGCGTCCGTGAGAATCTTTTTCCCCACGCCGGAATCGAGCCGCTTGATGATCTTGGCCCACATGAGATTGGTGTTGCCCACCTCTGACTGGCTGTTGGCCAACAACTGCAGAAATTTGGCCGCGCTTTCCACATGATCTTGCGTGGAAACGGGGATCTCCTTCACCGCTTTGAGCATCGCATCACGGTCGATGCCCAGATCATCCGCGATTTTTTTGAATTCCTCGATATCAGGCTGCTTGGTCAGCACCTGCCCGCCCAACCAGGAACCGATCTGGACGCCGTCCACGATGATGGGAACAGCAAAATCCACGAGGCCCGCATGACAGGTGTACGCATAGGGCTTCCCGGTTTCCATGGCGACCTTGCCGCCTTTGACATCATTTTCCGTGCACCGCGCGCCGCCTTTTTTCGTGGCGCGCACCAGCCCAAAGCAAAATGTGCTGAACTCCTTGAAGGATTGTTCTTTGACCGCCTTGCCGTCCAGTTCCGTGACCAGGTTGGCAAGCCCCGTCATCTTTTGAAATAGGAGCTGAAATTGGCGCAAGGTGGTGGGACTGAGCACTTGCTCCACTTTGACCTTATTGCCATCGCCTGTTGTCTTGGCCCGCTCTTCCGGGGTCATATCCAAGCGTTTCCGATCCATGATGGATGGCTCGGCTTCCTGCGTATACCATTGCTGCATCAACGTATGGGCATCAGACAAGGTCGATGTATCAAGATTGATATTTTTTGCCAAGCCAATTGCCTTATCTGTCTGTGCTGCGTACTCTGATTGCAATTGTTTATACGGAGCAAGGTATTCATTCTTACCAGTAAGCATGTAGTTTCGTATGCTGGCTTCGATTTCATGCATTAAGCTATTGAGATCACCAGTCACACGAATAAGCTGAACCGTCGTCGTCTGGGCTGTTTCAATTTTTCTAAAATCACCCAGCACTATAAATACATAAATACAAGAGACAAGAAACATACAGAGCATTGCAACATTGCCTGCGGTTATCCTCTTTTGAAAATTCATAACAACCTCCTAGTACACGACATAACGTTCGAAAAACGCTATCGACAGGCCTCTCCATACAAAATACACGCCAGTCCCTATGCAAACAATTCTTGTCAGCAAAAGGACTCTTTTGCTGTTCAACTTTATCGCCGCTAAGGATACAGGGACGACATAGATGGAGGTAGCCAAAAAGAAGATTACAAAAAACAAGACACCGCGCCATGGACTGCCGTTTTCCATGGCCAGGCTGATTGCCAACAGGAGTGGCGGGCAAAGCGTGACGCCCGTCAGCATGCCGGCGGTAAAGACTGTTTTGCGCGTTCCGAAAAGCATTCTTTTGCCCGGGCACTGTTTGTGCGCGCCGTTGTAAAATGCCTGGGCGATGAGTATCCCGCCAAGTGCGACCTGGGTCAGGGCAAGAAACAGCAGACTGTAGGGCAATGCGTCGCCAAGGCTCCCGACCCCCCCAGCCAAAAGCCCTAGCACACAATAGGCAACGAGACGGCCGCCAAGAAAAATACCAACTAGTCCCAATCCGGCCCGGAGCCCCTTGTGGGGGGAAAGCAGCAACAAAGGGGCGAGGGTGGGCACGCACCTGGCCATGCAGAACAATCCTGCCGAAAGCCCCAGGGAAAATGCTTGGAGGATCATTGTTGTGGCCCGAAGAATTGTTTTTTCGCTTGCTCGGACATGCGGGAAGGGTCCCAGCGCGTTTTCATATCGACGATGACTTGCGCGGAATGCTCTGGAGAAACACTTGTTGATGCAGATTTTATAGCGGAAACAAGCTCCTTGACATAGGGACAGAGCGGAGATGTCAAGATAATCGTGACGGTATTCGTCTTATTCTGCGTATCGCAGGTGATCGCTTGAACGATTCCTAACTCAATGATATTTATATTTAATTCAGGATCTTGCAAACTGTGCAGTTGTTGCAAAAGCTGTTTTTCACATTGCGAGCCAGAAGTCAGAATACTTGCGTATTTTTCCTGATAGTTATCGGTTTCATCAATATTATACGCCTGCACTACAGAAATAGTTCCCTGGATTCCAAAAATAAAAAAAAGAAAAAACACAAAAAAATTGCGCAGTGCGAAACAAAACACGGCGCAACGAGTGTCCTGAATTGACCTTTTTTTCACGGCTTGAGGCCATCCTTGGACTTTACATTTTTTGTAGCGTCACCCAGAAGGATTCGAGCGAACAACCACGGCGCAAGAAGCCGAAAATCGTCAATGAACCGTAATAAAAACAAACGCATCGAACGCCTAAAAGCGGACTCTTGCACATTGCCTCTTCAAAAACAGTTTCCGACAATTGACCAGAGATTCCAGCGTCTGTCTCCCCTGTGTATTCTTACCAAGGAGTTGTTTGAAAACAACTCCGGTACAAAAATATCCCTCCAGCATGGCACTGAGCCATCTGTATCTGATGCAACAAAGATACCTCTCTTCCTTCGAAAGAAAGAATGCTCCCGACAATTGCTGCACTTTGGTATCCAGTCTGCTCAATCTGGATTGAGCATTGGACATGCATAGCAGAAAATTTACATCCCGCAAGATGTTCAAAAATCGAACAGTTTTTCAAAACAGTACCCTTCAATAGAAAAAATGGGTATTGGGTAAATTTTTTCAAAAGGGCGTACCAGTCCTCGGCATTTTGACACCGCGTTCAAACGCACCACAGGCGCACAAGGAGGCTCTGCAACAGCGACCAACACCTGAGGGGCATTCGTTTTTTGCGCACGATGTTCGCCAGTTAGCGGGAGGCCGCACGCAGGAGAAAAAGAGGGAGACGGAGGTTTCTCGGCCGCAATAGTCGTCTTTTTTGCCGGGCCGTGTCGCAACGACCGCTGGCCCGTGCGCCTCAGACGTCCGGGACGCTCCCCGGCCCGCTTCGCGCACGCAAAAATTTCTTCAAAAAAGAAAAAGGGAGTCAGGTTTTCACCTGACTCCCTGGATTTCCTGGCGGGGCCGACGAGACTCGAACTCGCGCCCTCCGACGTGACAGGCCGGCGGACTTATTTTTTACTGATTTGTACTCAAGTTTATATCCCATTATTTTCATGACTTTTTCATGATGTCTTTTCATATTGACTTCTACCGAAAGCGATCTATTTTGACCTCGTCTGCTGGGGATAGTGCTGGGGAAAATCGAATACCCCAGTGACAGCGAGGAGGGTTTCTGCATGGCACGGCAAGGTCGGACCAAAACCGATTACCCGGGCGTCTACTATGTCATGGGCACGGCAGTGGCCACGGGTAAGCCTGAGAAGATATTTTACATCTTCTACCGCAAGGATGGTCACCAGATCGAGGAAAAGGCCGGGCGCCAACACCAGGACGCCATGACCCCGGCCAAGGCGGCGCGGATCAGGGCCGAACGCATCGAGGGCAAGACCTTGTCGAATCAAGGCCGCCGGGAAGCCATCCAAGCCGCCAAGGAAGCCGAGGCCAACCGGTGGACGCTTTCCCGCCTTTGGGATGAATACAAAAGCCATCGCCCGGATGGAAAGGGCCTGCGCACCGATGACGGCCGCTTCCACCTGCATATTGCCCCCGCCTTTGGCGACAAGACCACCGATGAAATCATCACTTTGGACGTGACCCGGCTACGCTCGAAGCTGGCTAAGACCAAGGCCCCGCAGACGGTAAAATCCGTCCTGGCCCTGCTCAAGCGCATCATCGCCTACGGCGTCAAGCAAGGCCTGTGCGACTGCCCGGACCCCAAGCGCCTTTCCATCGATCTGCCCAAGGTGGACAATGAGAAGATGGAAAGCCTGACCCCGGATGAACTCGTCCGACTGCTGGGTGCCTTGGATGAGGAAACCAACATCGACGTGGCGGACATGATGCGATTGGCCTTGTTCACCGGAATGCGCCGGGGCGAACTCTTCAAGCTCCAATGGGACGATGTGGATTTTCTCCAAGGGTTCATCACGCTCCGCGATCCGAAAGGCGGCCGTGACCAGAAAATCCCCATGAGCGACCCGGCCCGGCAGGTATTGGAAAATCACCCCCACACTGAAAGTCCCTATGTCTTTCCTGGACGTGGAGGCCGACAGCGCACCGACGTGCGCCGCATGGTGGACCGCGTCAAGCAACGGGCGGGACTACCCGAGGATTTCCGCCCGTTGCATGGCTTAAGACACACTTATGCATCCCTGCTGGCCAGTTCGGGCAAGGTGGACCTCTACACCCTGCAAAAGCTCATGACCCACAAGAATCCGAAAATGACCCAACGCTATGCTCACTTGGCGGACGAGGCCCTGAAACGGGCGGCCGGCGTAGCCGGTGAGATCATGAACGGCATCGGCGCCGAAAAAGCCCCGGAACGCAAGGTGGTTCGGATCGGGGGAGGCAAGTAAGCCATGCCCGTCTTGAGTGTTTTTTTCGGCATCGTCATCACCATGTACTGGCGGGAGCACAATCCGCCCCATTTCCACGCTGCGTATGGTGATGCTGAGGCCATCGTCTCCATTGAGACGTTGGAAGTCCTCCGGGGCAGTCTCCCCCGCAGGGCTTTGGCCCTGGTATTGGAATGGGCGGCCGAGCACAGGGCGGAACTTATGGAGAACTGGCGGCTATGCCAGGCGTTCACTTCACCACAACCTATAGCCCCATTGGAGTAGGCCATGGTTGCATGGAAAGTTGAGACAGTTAGGCCCTTGCCGGGCTATCGGCTTGAAGTGATGTTCGCGGACGGACTTCGCGGTATCGTTGACTTGTCGGACGTTCCCCATATGGGTGTTTTCGCCTCATGGGATGATCCTGCTTATTTCGAGCTGGTGAGCGTCAATCCCGAAACCAAGACGGCCTGCTGGCCCAATGGCGAGGATGTGGCCCCGGATGCCATGTACGATGAGGTGAAGCAGCGTCAGGCATCCGCTGCGTAGTGACCTAACTCTTCCAGGGCCTAGCCGACGTCTGATCAACGCTGGCGAAACGCCGCTTCCCTTGGCGGCTGGCCCTGGGATTTTTCAAGGGGATATGCTGAAGGGAGCTTATTATGCCTGATTTAGATATACTAGACAAAAGTCAAGATGACGCTTTGGCAGAAGTTATGGAAAAGATAATATTTCCAAATGATGAACATTTAGCTGATTGCTATCACTACATTAGAATTTCTAAGAAACATGTGGCAGATGATTTGTTTTGGTCTGAGTTATCCGATCCTACAACGGGATGGTTGAGAGCTAGGTATGTTCGTTCTATTATGAATAAGCTATTAAATTGCCCATCGCTATGCGAAATGAAAAAAATTCAAGATAAAGCATTCGCAGAAAGTTTTGTTGTTGGCCTTGTAATGATGAATATGTACAAAATGTATCTGCTTGGAGAAGAGGCTAGCTTAGGAAAAGCTGCATATGCAACAAGAATTATAATAGAAAAATTACAAATAAGCCTTCCAAAAAGTAATATTGAGAAAAAAGTTAGAGCAAAAAGATCTTCTGCACATCTTGCGGCGGCTTTGGTCTTGTATTTTAGTTCGATAGGAAAGATTGATATTGGTGACCTAGATGAGTTGACAGTCATGCTGTCTACAGCGAAACAGTTTTACGACTTTGGCGTAAAATACACGCCACCGAACCAAAAGCAACCGATTTTCTCTGGTGATATGTGGACAATACCAAATGACTATCCGCTTGTTGAGGTTGACTTGCCGAGTAAAACCACAGACGACACCCTGATTTCTGCGATAAGCATGTACCAGAATAATAAAGAATGGGAGGGCAATTGGTAGATCTAAAATAACCTCCAAACTCTGGATCTGACCCCCCGGCCTTCTGTGACTGGGGGTTTTTTATTTCCCCCAGTGACGCCAAAACCGATTTGGGTAGTGTGGCCATGGACCGATTTGTTGGTTCATGGCCCTTTTTATTTTGAAGGAGACAACAATGATGGATGCTAGCGGACTTTATGGAAGGGACGAAAAGAAGGCGGCCGAAAAACTTGGCGTGTCTGTGCACACGATGCGCGCATGGCGATGCAGGGGGCAGGGGCCAGTGTACGCCAAAGTTGGCCGCCGCGTTTTGTACTTTGACCCGGACTTGGATGCCTATCTGGCGGCCTGCCGGGTCCAGCCGGTGAATGCGTAGGGGGTGCTGATGCTTAGCCCCCAAAAAATGAAAACCCAGACCTTCGCGGGGCCTGGGCTTTCAAGAAAAACTGTAAACGTGTGCAACTCCTTTCTGGCGGTTCCTCGCCGTTTCGTCAACCCCTCCGCCCTTCTCTTCCGTGTTCGCCCCCTCGCCGGCCTCGCCTTGGCCGGCGGATGGGCCGAGCGGCTGGTGCTCTGGCTCCCGATGGCGGATCAGGCCGCGCGGCTGTTGCGCGATGCTGTAGGGGGCAGAATATGAGCACCGAAAAAGATGTAGTCAGTCTCGCCCTCACTTCAGATGAAACAGATATCGTGCTTGCCATGGCGGCAAGATGGGATTTTCCAGGTCGATCGAACATAAGGGGCCAAGACGAGCGGGCAAAGATGCTGGCAACGGATGCCACGGTTGGAATGGTAGGACAATACGCTGCCCATAAGTACCATTTCGGAGCCGCTGCAAGAGAAAAATTTCTAGTCTCGCGTTGGCACGCCAACCAACACAAGTTTAAAAGCGATGGTGGATATGACATTGACGCTTTAAATGTTGATGTCAAATCATCATTGCGCCGCAATAACATCCCTCTCATGGCGTACCATCTGCTCGTCAGGCCCAGTGAATTATACGCTGGCTGGAATTATTGGTTTGCCATTGTTGATATTATCGAGGGTCACTGCCCTGTTGTTCATTTGCTCGGCTGGGCATCTGACCAAATGCTTCCGCAAAGACCCGCCGTAGACGGCACTTTCAAGGGGGCACACGTTCTGCCAGCCCGGCAGCTCAATCCGTTTCAGGCGCTGCGTTGGGATTACTTCGGGAGGCCGGCGGCGTGACAACTTATAAAACCAAACAAGAGGCGTGTTCTATTCTGCATGCCGATGCGCTTGTCGAGGGCCACGACCTTGTGTCGGCGGCCCTCCGGGCGCTCTCCTGTGGACTCCAGCCGACGCCCACACAGGCCAAGGCTCCGACCCTGGCCGGTTGGCAGAACGGAGGGGTGACCGAGGCCAAAGCGCGACAGGTCTTCGCCATGGCCGAAGGCATCGGGCTTGTGTGCGGCGCACCGTCCGGGAACCTGGAATGTTTGGATTTTGACATGGGGGGCGAGTGTCTTGGGACATGGACCGAGATCGTCGACGCCGAACTGCCCGGCCTGACTGACCGGCTTCCTTTGGAACAAACGCCGTCAGGGGGCTACCACGTCCCTTTCCGCCGTTTGGGCCTGGTTCCTCGAAATCGGAAGTTGGCGCAACGCCTAGTCGACGGCAAGCCGAAAGAGCTGATTGAAACGCGAGGGACCGGTGGCCAGTTCGTGACCGCGCCGTCGCCGGGGTATCAGTGGCTGCAAGGCGGATGGGACACGATTCCGACGTTGACGGATGCTGAGGCCGACGTGCTCATTCATGCTGCCATGGCTTTGAACGAGTATGTGGCTCCACAGGACGTGCGGGGCCAGGAGCGACCGAAAATAGATCAGTCCCGCTTGATGCCTGGGGCTGACTTCAATGCCCGTGGCGACATTCTGCCATATCTAGATCGTGCCGGCTGGAAACTGAGCGGCTGCCGGGGGAAGAACACCTTCTTTACGCGTCCCGGAAAAGATCATGGCATAAGCGCAAGTCTTATAGACGGCGCAGTGTTTTATGTCTTCAGTACCAATGCTTACCCGTTCGATTCTGAGACAGGTTATAGCCTATTCGCAGTTTATGCGCTCCTGGAGCATGGCGGCGATTATTCCGATGCAGGCAAGGCGCTCTATGCGGATGGGTTCGGTGATCGTGCTGTCCTTCCTGCCGAAGGAGCCGAGGGGCAGGCCCATGAGGGGCAACAGGCTCCCGCTTTTGACCTCGCCTCCTGGGAATCAACCCAGGCCTATGTGGGTGAACCACCGACGCGTGAATATCTCGTGGCCGGGGTCATCCCAAAGGGTCAAGCCAGCTTGCTGGCCGCCGCTGGCGGCGTGGGCAAGAGCTTTTCGCTTTTGGCCTTATGCCGCGACGTGGCCGCCAGCCGGTGCAAAGCTCAACTGCCGCCACGTCATTTCGGCGGCGCGTTGCAGGGATCGGGCAATGCCGTTTGCATCTTCGCGGAAGACGATGCCACGGAAGTCCACGGCCGCTTAAAGGCCCTTGGCGGCCCCGTCGAGGGGCTTTATGCGGTCCCATTCCCGAGCGTCGAGGGTGGCGCACCTTTGTTCTTCAAAACGAACCCCGCCACCAAAGAGCCGATGGTGACGCCCGCATGGATCGCTTTAACAGAACAGGTTAAGGCTATCTCTGACATCGCTGTATTGGCGATTGACCCTCTGCAAGTATTCTGCGCGCTCGATCTGAACCAACCAGAGAATGCACAATATGTCTGTTCCCGCATTTCTGCCCTGGCTGCGGAGACGGGAGCAGCGGTCATCTTATCTCATCACTTCAGAAAAGATGCGGCCGACACCCCCGAGGAGGCACGGCAAGCAGTTCGTGGTAGCGCCGGCTTGGTTGATGGCGTCCGGTCTGTCGTCGCCATGTGGATCAAACCCGAGGGCGGGAACAAGGACAAAACCGGCGGCGGCGCGATCTGTAAGGCCCTGGGCGAAGTTTACGCACCGGAAAAGATCGTCCAATGCGCCGTGGTCAAAGCCAATGGCAAGGCCGCCCGAGGCGTCACGACTTTTATCCGCAATGACAATGGTGTGCTGATCGATGTGACCGAAAAAGTACGCGGCATCTCGGGAAACTCAGACGAATTGGCGGGCCTTCTCGTTGAGGCTGTAGCCAAGGCCGCAAGGCAGGGGCGGCCGTACAAAAGGACAGGCGATGCCGGCGTGTTCGCCATGCGCCATGAGCTGCCCGAGCCTTTTTGGGTGATGTCACGGACCAGGATCGAGGCGCTAACGGCTGAGCTCTTGCGCGACAAGCGCATTGTCACCTGCCAGACCGGCAAAACGAGGGGAGTTCTCGACGTTCCCGGCGGCGACTTTGCCAAAGGGCACGGTTCGTTCGTGGACGGGGCTCCCGAGCCCAATACCGAGGAGGCCCCGTTTTGACAGATTCCCGCGTTCCCGTCTGTTCCCGGGCATCCGGGAACGGAATTTTTGGCTTCAAGCCGCAGCGCATAAACGCTCGGTTTTTACTTTCCCAAGGCTGTTGGGAATGGCAAATCCCGTTCCCGTTCCCACGTTCCCGTCGGGAATGGCGGGAATGGGGATGGGAACATATTGATTTAACAGGATATTATCGTTCCCGTTCCCGTGTTCCCAAAAGGCCGGGAACGGCTATAACTATGCGTAAATACAGTAGATTCCCAATTCCCGACGTCTATCCCTACGGGAGGCCATTTTTCGGGAATGGCTCCCGAGGGTGGTTGGTGAAGGCAGCCAAACCAACCTGGGAATGGGAAATAGAAAGCCCCTTGTTGATGCGTGAAATTCATGCAGTACGCTCGAACAGATGTCAGGGCGACATGGCCCCCGGGTCAGCAGCCAGACCGGCTACTGCCGTGGCGAGGAGCAGCGCCCCCGCACTGGCCCCCCCACCCCCTGTCGAGCCCCCGGCCAGGAGGGTGGATAACCCCCACCCCCATGCCCTCCCTGGGCGCGCCACGTGGGGTGTATAGTTGCTCAAGTAGAAATTTTATCAATTTTCCAAGGAGTAAACCATGTCTAAAAAGAAAACTCACATAACGCCGATGCAAGCCATCCGTAAAAAGTGCCTCTGGTGCGCTGGCGGCTCCCGCACTGAAGTGCGTTTGTGTCCCGCCACGAGTTGTCCCCTGCATGAATATCGGGGTGGCAAGCGGCCAGAGAACGCTACGATAACGCCGCTACAGGCCATTAAAGCCAAGTGTCGTGATTGCTGCGGTTTGACCTGGGCGGATGTGCAGAAATGCCCCGGGCTCAAATTGGCGGACGGTCCCTGCTCACTGCACCCGTTCCGTGAGGGCGCGAACCCCAACATCTCCGCCGAGACGCGAGCACGGCAACGCGCAGCCATGGAAAGGCGGCTTCTGGCCGAGAAATGCCAGTCCAGCCCCCTGGTCGAGACATCGGAAATCGACGGACGGGGATTCGTTCAGGCCGAGGTCGGAGAACTCGAAACAGACCACCCTTTATTCAACCCGATGGCGGCCGACAACCCGCTTCAGGCGGGACGGTAGGAGGCGGTATGACGAAGAAAACAGAGAAGCCGGCAAGGAAAATTGGGCGGCCGAGCCTGTACAGCGAAGCTTTGGGTGAGGAGATCGTGGACCGCGTGGCGGCCGGGGAGGATATCGCGGGGATTTGCAAATCTCTCGGGATTTCCCTGTCGGTGTTGCACCGCTGGCGGGAGGTGCATCCCGCGTTCATGGAGGCATACGCGCGCGCGAGGCAACGTAGCGGAGAAGCAAGCGAATCCAGAATTCAAGCCATAATGGACGATGCCAGGGCCGGGAAGATCGACGCCAACACGGCTCGGGTCTTGATCGACGCTGAAAAATGGCTCGCGTCAAAGCGCGCACCTCGCACCCACGGCGATCGTGTCGAGGTCGAGCACTCGGGGCAGGGGGACCAAGGTGTGCGGGTGGTCCTCTCGTTTGGCCCTGCGCCTCAGATTCAGGCCCCCGCTATCGATGCGGAAGTCGTCAAGCCGGCGCTCCCCGAGCAGGATCGTGTCGATCAGACGAGTATGTCTCGTGCGTTCTCGGTGCCTGTTAAATCTCTCTAACCATCAACCCCGGCCCCTGCCGGGCAAGGAGTTACACCATGAGTTTCGGACCTCAGTTCAACGATTTGATGGAAAAGAAGTACAGCATCTTGCAACAAAACGCCGACGCGGAAACGACGCGGGCCAACGCCGTTGCGCAAAACGTCGGGCAGCAGCAGACGTTGCAGCAGCAGTCCGACGCTGCGGCACAGGCCAGAGCGCAGCTGAATGCTGACACCCAGCTTCAGAGTACGTCGATGAATAATCAGGGGGCCAACTACCGGACCGGGCTGACCTCTGGTTTGGAGAACAACTATCGGATGGCCGGGCTTGGGCTGGATGCCGCCAAGTACGCCTCCGATGACGAGACCAAGCGGCTGGCCCTGACACGCGCTGATGAGTACAGCAACGGCCTCAAAATCAACCCCACCGATTCCTACATCGGGTCGGTTGCTCGTGGGCTTCGGACGTCTAGTTTCCAGTTCCCAAACAGCCCCATCCCCCAGCTCCCGGGATATAAGAATGGTGGCCGCCCTCCGGTCGATAGGCCCGTGGTGGTCGGCGAGGCTGGACCTGAGACCTTCGTGCCTGACAACGGCGCTCGACCTGTTGCAGTTGGGCAGAGTGGCCCGGAAGTGGTGGCCACGCCCGTACGTGGGACGGTGCTTCCGAACACACAGGCGGTGGATGCCGACTTGCACCGCCGCGCTCTGAATGCTGTGATGGACCAGCAAAAGCCGGCGTACGACCCTGATTTGCAGCGCCGCGCCCTGGCCGCTGTGGAGAGTCAGCCGCAAGCTGATTTCAAGGACCCTGATGGTTCCCTGTACCGGCGCGCCCTGGCCGCCGTGACGAACCAGCCGAAGCCGGCTTCAGACCCATTGCCGCCGCTGACGCGCAATGGCGGGATCGAAATCTGGTACTCAAACCCCAAACAGGACCAGTCGCCTACATTGGGGCAGCAGCGGACACGGGACCTTGGATCGCAATTTATCAACAACCTGGAAGCCATGAGCGACGACGAGCGCAAGGCCGCCTGGAAGGATGCGCATCCCGAAGAGAGATATGCGGCCATCCAGGAGTATAACAGACTCAAAAACGCAGGGGGGAACCCCGTTAACCCCCGGCAACAAGCGAACGGAGACAGCACCCTCCCCGACACGATGCGGCTTATCAACGCGTCGAATGAAGTGACGCCCCCGGCCTCGTACAGGGCAGGCCTTGAGGCCATACCCATTGGTGAGAATCAAGACGCCCTTGAGCAGCGAGCCCGCAAATGGGCGGCCGCTCGGCGTTTAGAGGACCAAGAGTCTGCTCAACCGTTCGTTTTGCCCGAAGACAGCCACGGCATGCAGGTGATGCGTGACGTCCGCAAGCGCCTCAATGGCTTGGGCGATACTTTGGGCGTGAACAGAAACTGGGGCCAGGGGCTGGAATCGCTTATCTACGGTGAGACACCGGAGCATCGGAAGGCTCGGCTTGCACTCGGTCATTAGATAAAACAAGGGGCCGCTTTCGGGCGGCCTTTCTAACAACACTACACTGAAATCTTGTCACGAATAGGCTTGTTTTTGACAAGCGGAACGGCTCACAATTGCGGGAAAAGTGTCACTTCTTCAGGAGATGTGAATGCCTCCCGAACAAGATTCCCCGCAGCCGCCCATTTCACAAGCCGCCCTTGACTCCTTCGGTAAATTCCTTGCCACCCAAGGCCCAGGGAAAGAATCGGGCATGGATTTCGTGGGCCGCATGGCCTCGTCCTATGCTGCCGGTAAAGACCCCTTCGCGGAAGAGCAGGCCCCGCAACAAGAGGCCCAACCAGCCCCGCACGACCAGGGTTTGTCCGCTTCTGATTACGGAGTGGCCTTTCGCAAAGCCCTAGATCGTACCGGGGCCGCAATGGGCTACGGCCTGCAAAAGGTCGGCCTAGATTCTTTGGGCGGTTCGATCCGCGATTTCTACCACGAACGCGAACAGTCAGCCCCTGAGCAGTCAGCAGCTTTTCACGAAGTCGAGAACACCCCGTGGACGGAAGCCATCACAAGCCCCGGGATGGCCGTCAAGAAACTTGCTGCGGATGCGGCATCGGCGTTGCCAGATACGGCGCTCACTATTGGGACGTCCATCGGGACGGGTGGCCTTGCTGGCTTAGCCAAGGTCCCGGCGCTTGCTGGAAAAATCATTGGCGGCGCTGGCGGTGGCGTGGCGTTCGGCCTTGGGGATGCGGAGCGTAGCGCACGCGAACTAGAGGAGATGCCAGAAGATAGGCTTCGGCAGACGCCGGCTTTCGTGGACGCGTACAGCAAGACTGACCCAAGCCTCCCGGAAGATGTGCGTGTAAGCCAAGCTAGAAACGACGCGGCAAACACCGTCGCATCCGCAGCTATGCGCGGGAATATTGGCATTGGTGCGTTGTCCGGTGGCCTCCTTGGCCCGGCTGCGGAAAAGATCGGCCAGGCAATCCCTGGGAAAATAGGGAATGCCATTGCCAATGCTGGTGAGGCCTCCGCTTTTATGGGCGGCCAAAACACGGCCAGCAACGCCGTTCGCAAAGAATATATCGATCCCAACACAAGCCTAACCGAGGGGCTCCCGAGCGCATTGATCGGCGGTGCTGTTTTTGGCGGTGCGCACGGGCTTGTGAAAGGCGAACGGCCAAACCCTGTACGGAAAGCTGCCGAAGTTGTTCTTGAGGGCGACCCGCAGCAACAGCAGAACAACGCCTCGGATGTCACCCCGGAAGATATCGCGCGAAGGGCTACCCCGGTTGACGACGTGTTCCGGTCGGCTGGAGTGGCGGATAAGCCAGAATGGCAACAGGCCTTGTCCACCTACGACGCGCTCACGGAGAATCAAAACTCCATATCTCGGGCTATGGGCCAGGGGATTCCTGTTGGCGAAGGTGGCAGAGGGCCTTCAACCGATCAGGCGCTTGGGCCGGCGCTTGAACGTGCTTGGTATGATCCGAGCCAAGTCGACGAGCGATATCAGCGCGGGCTCCAGCAGGCGGCCACAGTGTCGCCCGAGGCAATAAGCGCGGGCGAAAAAGGTGCGGCCCCATTCCCGAAGACGCTTGAAGAGTCGTCCGCTCTCGCCAAGCAAGCCCAGGAACAGGCAGAGACCGCGCGCCAAGCGATTATTGATGCGCAAAATGAGGAACAGCGTCAGATCGCTATTCAGCAGTTCGAGTCTGCAACTCAGGACCTGTCCCGACTTCAAGCGCTCCCCTATGGCGGCCAGGATTTTAACATGGTGCCAGATGTTGAGCGTCGTGACCTTCTCCCGGTGAAACTTGACGAATCTCCGACGATGCCGGCGCAGTCGCTGACACCACAAGAACAATCCCGGGCAACCGAATTGCAGCGCCGCATCGACAATTTGACCGCCCTGTTGGACGCCGAACGAAACCCAGCGGCCCGCGCCAGGATTGAGGGGACGCGCACCGGCTATGAAGTTGAGTTGCGAAACCTGACTGGAGGACTGGAAGGCCAGTCGACGCAAGCTGGCGTGCAATACTCCACCGGTTCCGAGGCCACCCCGCGCCCTTACACGACCGAGGATGTGACCAAGGCCTTCCCGACTGGGACCGTCACCGAAACGCCAGAAGGCCATTCTGTCGCGCTCCCCAATGGCGAGTCGATCCACGTCAACCGCGTGGGGGAACTCTCTTTGGACGAGAGCACGGCACAGGCCGGTGGCTACGCCCCCGAAGAGACAACCGGAGCCAAGCCCGTGGCCTCCTTTAAGCCCATCGATGGCGGCGGCATCATTTCTTTGACCGAGGCCGGTGGCCAGGAGCTTCCCCACGAAACGTATCACGCGGCCGAAGCTATGGCCCTTACGCCACGTGAGATCGCGGCAGTTGAAAAGGCGCACGGCAATGCCGAGGGGCGCGCCAGGGCGTACCAGGATTGGCTGGCCGGTAAAGGCGAGGACAAGACCGGCGTCTTCGCCAAGATCAAGGAATTTTTTCAGCGCATTAGGGAGTGGATTGCTCCGACCGCAGCGGGGACGTTCCGCAAGGTGGCAAGCGGCGAAGTGTGGGATCGTGAGGCACAACCAGCGCAGGGCGGGGAGCAATACAAGCTGTCCTCGCCATCTCTTACCTTTGACAATCCCGACTCTGAACGCCGTTACCGTGAAGCCGCCAAAGGTATTGGTGACCAACGCGGCCTTATCGAACGGGGCAAAGATTGGCTCGGAGAACAGGCCGCTGGCTTCTCTCGCCATTTCATCCATATGCCCAATATCCCCCAATACGCCGAAGCCCACGAGGCCTTGCGTCAGCTCGAAGCCGCCCCGACCGCAGCCAAGGAAGAGGCCGTGCGCAACCTGCGGACCGTCACGGGCAAGCTCTCGCCTGGAGCCTATGACCTCTTCACGCGCAAGGTCGTCCTCGACGATCTGGCCCACGAGGCGTCCTTAGGCCATGACCTGCCCTTTGGCTTCACCCCCGAGGCGATGGCCAAGGAAAAGGCGAAGGTGGACCGCTGGACCGAGAATGTGCCCGAGGTCAAGGACGCCCTGGCCACTCGCAAGTCCATCATGGACGATCTGACCGGGAAACTCGTTGACGCCGGCATCCTCTCCGAAGATCAGGTCAAGAACCCGGCCTACTTCCGTCACGAGGTCCTGAAGTATGCCCGGGAGTGGCAGAACTCCCAGGGTACGGGCTCCGCGCTCAAGAAGCCCAAACCGGGCTATGCCAAGGGGCGTGATGGTTCCACCGAGGATATCAGTGCCAATTACCTGGAGGCGGAATATGCCTTCATGCAGCGGGCCGCAGTGGACCTCAAGACGGCCGAGACCCTGAAAAAGATCCAGGGTAAGTACGACACGATGCCGCAGGTCAAGACGGCCGCTCAGGAAGCCAACACCCGGGCCCTGGCCGCCATGGGCATGGACGCCACCCGCATGACCGAGGGCCAGAAAAAGGAAGCCTTGGGCGCCAAGTACAAGACCTGGGATTCGATGATCCCGGAAGGCTACGATCGTTTCCAGGCCGACAAAGGGCTTGTCTATCACACGGGTAATTCCATCACCGACAAGGCCATGCTCTCGCTCATGGACACCTTGCAGATGGACGACAAGGCCTTCCAGGCCCAGGCACCCGAAGTCGTGCTCGATGTGCTCAACGGAGTGCGCCAGCAACTCATGGTGGGCGGGAAGAAGCCCGAGATGATTTTACCCAAGCCCATTGTCGAAACCCTGAACAACCTGCGCCCCAAGTCCGAGCGGAGTTTCTTCGATCAGGCGCTTTCGAAGCCGCTGGGGATGTGGAAGCAATGGGTGCTGGTGAACCCGCGCCGCGTCCTGAAGTACAATTTGAACAACATGGCTGGCGACTTGGATGCCGTCATTGCCGGGAACCCCAAGACGCTTACCCGGCTCCCCGAGGCTATCCGTGAGCTTCGCGACGTCATGAGGGGGGGCGATCCCTCCCAGGACTATAAGGACGCCGTGGCCCGGGGCGTGTTCGACTCCGGTCTGTCCATCCAGGAAATTCCCGACATCGCCAAGTTGGACGCTTTCCAGAATCTTGTGGCCGAGCGTTCCGGGAAAAACTCCCTGGCAAATCCTCTGACATGGGCGCGCAAAGGCTGGCGCACGCTCCAGGACTACACGCAGTTCCGGGAGAACTGGATGCGCTTGGCCGCCTACAAGGATTATCTGCGCCGCATCGAAGCCGGCGAGGACATGAAGTCCATCGGTTACGGCGCGGCCGATCCGAAGATCGTGGACGCCCTATCCGATCCCAAAGACAAGGCCGCCATGCTGGCCCGGACCCTGGTGGGCGATTACGGCGCTGTCTCGCACTACGGCCAGGGCCTGCGCAACAAGGTCATCCCGTTCTATTCGTGGATGGAGGTCAACGCCAAGCGATACGGCCAGCTCATTAAAAACGCCTTCGATCAGGGCATCGGCCAGGGCTTCAAGACCGCCGGCCTGACCGGGGCCGCGCTTGGGACTCGGGCTTCCGTGTACCTCGGGCTGAGAATGGCCGCCATGTACGGACTTATTTCCGCCTACAACCACCTTTTCCACAAGGACGAGGAGGAGACCCTTTCTCCGCTGGATCAGCAACAGCTTCACGTCATCCTCGGTCGCGACAAGGGCGGGAACGTGCACACCCTTCGTTTGCAGGGGGCGCTTTCCGACTTCCTGGGATGGTTCGGTTTCTCGGACGCCGTGGGGGCCATGAAGGAGATTCAGAACGGCCGGGGCAGCTATGCCGACGTGCTCAAGGCCGTGGCCAAGGCGCCGGTCAACAAGGTGGCCTCCGGACTTTCTCCGTTTCTCAAGACCCCGCTCGAACTGGCCATGGGGCAGTCCACCTATCCCGACGTTTTCAATCCGCGCCCCATGCAGGACCGGGCCCGGGAAGCGGCTCGACTGTTCAGTGCCGAGAATGAATATGACGCGCTCAGGGACAAGCCCACACGCGGCTACTGGCAATCCTGGCTTCAGGCTGTGGATTACAGCCGCAACGTCGGGGAAATCGCCTTCAACAACACCATGGACCGCATCCGAGACTTCAAGGAGTCCAAAGGGATCGAAGGCGCCGGCACGTCCTCGACGCCGAAAAGCCGCGTCATCCGGGAATACAAGCAGGCGCTACGCTATGGCGATGAGCAGGCCGCTCAAGCCGCCATGGAGAAGATGCGGGCCCAGGGCGTGACCAGTGACGACATGGAAAAGTCGCTGATCCGGTCCGCGCCCCTGGCCGGGTTGGCGCGTAAGGACCGGGCCGAGTTCCTGGAAACACTCACTCCCAAGGAACAGGAGCAGGTGAAGGCGGCCGATGAATGGTACAAGGACACCTTCCTGGACACCGACACGCTCAAGACCAAGTACAACTTTCACGAGATGGAGGCAGACTACAACCTCTTGCACAGGCAGCAGAGAGAATTGGTTAAGGCAGGCAGATACGCCGAAGCCAACAAGCTAAAAATGGACAACGACCTTTCCCGGAAAGGCAACCTCATCAGCATGGTCAACAGAATCAAGGCGATGCGAAAGAAGGTTTCCGACTCACGGCTGCCTGACGTGGAGAAGGTCCGCCGTATGGGAAACTTCGATGGGCGAATCAAGGAAGTCATGGAGAGGGCGTTGACGGCTGTTAGGTAGTGATCCGCCAAGGAAGTATAGAAAATGGCCGGGGCGACTCGGCCTTTTTTATTTTGGCGGACTTCTTGGCCAGAAACGCCGACGTAGCGACGGAGTTTTGCGCATGGCTGCGGTGGGGCGCACTGTTCAGGGCCTCGCCATCTCCCTGTCAGAACTCCGCGCAACGCTCCCTCCTATCTTCGCCGGCCAATCGCTCGACGACCTCACCGGTGGAGCTATCATTTGGCGATCCATCCTCAACGCCAAGGCCAGGAAAGAAATTCCAGCATCATGCTTTCGGAAGTCTGGACGCAAGGTGCTCGTCCTGCGCGATTCGTTCTTGGAGTGGTGGGGGCAAACGCTGAGGGGGGACGGCGATGGCAATCGCTGAAGCCTGCCAACTTTGGATCGAACAGCGGATTGAGGAAGAGCTTCAAGACAAGGACGAAACGGGGAAGTCACTTCGGGAAATCGGCCGAGAGTTAGCGGCGGAGATCGAGAAGGTGTTTGAGGCGAAGGTAAAGCCGGGGACGCTGGCAGAGAGAGCTCGACGGATGGCTGCCACAAATGTGGCAGGCGCCGAACCCCCAGCAACCATGCCGGTTCAGGGTGGCAACAGTGGCAACAAATTATCGCCGCAGGAGGTGGTCAAGGAGGTAGATGCGCTTGTGAAGAAAGGGAAGGTATTTTTTTATTGCCAGGGGTTGACGCGAGCGGGCTGACAGGGGAATAGGACAGTGAATATCACCTTGCAGGACGCGCCAGATGGTCGGGCTTGTAAAAAAATTGGTGTGGTTTTAATAATACCGGGAATCTATTGCGCATTATTTCTATTGCCAACACTATTCCAAGATCAAGACGAAATGCTAGAAAGAGGTAAACGGCACATTGTCGAGATAGTTTCTTGCTATACAACTCACTATAAAGGAATATTACACTTTGTCCTAGAAGAAAATGGCATAAATAACAAAATGCTCGAAAATGACTTGTACGATCTTCGCTACAAACAAGCAGAAGGGTTTCTTCCTGACGCAGAAAAATACGTTGACGCAATATTAAAGTCTACAATCCCGGGGGATAATTCATTTTGCGGCAAGTGCTACCAGTATGGCATGACCTACAATCAGTGCAAGAAAATATATGGCGCGGTAGTCTACATTGAACAAATGGACCCGCCCAATCCCGAGTGCGTCAGCCAATAACATCTAGCCGGGTTTCCTGCCGGGCTACTCCTCCTCATATAAGTCCTTTGTCCTGACCCCGAGCGCCCCGGCAATGGTGGCCAGGGTTCTAAGCGAACAGCTTTCAATTCGTTGGTCACGCGCCCGCATAATGCTTTCATTGGAAAGACCTGTTTTTCTTGCTAATTCCCGGACAGTAATTGACTGCGCTTCCATTAACTTCTTGATGTTTGTCACGATCATTCCTCGCTTGTACTAATTTTTATTGACACGTCAGTACATAAATTTTAGTACGAACAAAGTCCAGAACAAAACAGCCCGGCTGGGTGTTGCCTCACCTTGCCGGGCCTGACCACGAACCGCACTTAGGAGGTGCGACCATGGCTGAGCATCCGCTTACCCTGTCCGCGTGTCCGACTCAATCCCAACCCCACACCCTCGCCGCCGTCCACGCCTGGAGGCTCCTGAAGGCCGCCTGCGGGCATCCCCGGTCATTCTTTGGCGATGGACCGGCCGCGCTGCCCGTGGAGCCCTGTGCGCCGATTATCCCCGTCCTGCCGGGGGTGGTGGAGGTGTGCCATGAATAGCGCCGTCACCGAAACCGTCATCCCCTGCCAGACCACGGCAACACAACTCGTGGAGGACCTCGGCTTCATGCTGGATGCCCTTCATGGCATCGCGAGCCGGCTTGAATTCATCGAAGGCGGCCTGGAGATTGAGGACCCTAACCCGCGTGGGGCAGCCCTTGCCCTGGAAGCCGCCGAAGTGGCGGTCCTAGATCTTGCGGGGAAGGTGGAGGAGATGAGCCAAGGAGCCCGCAAACTGGCCGGGGTGCCGACAGAGATGGCCGGCGGGGAGGTCCCCCATGCCTAAAGCCCCGAACATCAAGGACGCCCTGGACACGGCTGCGAACGCACACGACAAGTGCATGTTCCTGCGGGATGTGCTCAAAAATGCGGGCGGCATCACTTTGGACGGTGCGACCCTGCGGGGCCTCGGTCAGGTCTTCGAGGACGTCATGACCGACCTGGAGTCTATCGAGGCAGCTCTGAACCCGGCAGATATGGAGGTGCACCATGGATAAGCCCCCGCTGCATAGCATCACGAAGGATGCCCAGAAGTCCAACCCCACCGAACCCGAGGAAGAGCTTGACTACCATGTGGAGGTTTCGTCAGCGGCCAACGTGTTCCGATTCTTCGAGGAGTATTTCAACGTGGTGGGCGACGGGTCTACCAAGGTAACAGAGGCGGACGGCTACGCCCTGGCGCATATCTTCGGCCTGTGCTCCAAACGCCTGTATTCGGTGCTGTAGCTCCGACCGAATCTTCATGATTCTGAACTTTGGCGGCCTGCTTCTTCGGAGGTGGGCCGCTTTTGGTTGCCGGGCCTGCCCCAGTCTGTCCCCCGGCAGGGTGGGAGATCAGCGAGAATCTCCACCGGGCGGAACTGACGGCGTTGGAACGGGACAATCTGGTTGCGGAGTGGGCGAAACCCCAGGGCGGCAGGCCTGAAAGCGGAATTCGTCTCGCAGCCCGTCAACTCCCCGTCTCTGGCGACACCGAAAAGGCTCGTGAGCACCAGATAGCCCGCGCCCTCAAGGTCGCCTCCCTTTCCCCTGAAGCCCAGGAGGTGGCGCGTGAGGTCGGCCTTGATGACAATCGGTCTGCAGGGGAGAAGAGAGGGCCGGCCAGGTAAATGTACATCAGCAGAGATGTGTCCTGGGGAGGGGACGAGGCAATGAAAAGGCCCACTCCCTCTGGCAACCACTACCTATGATGCTGGCGGCCTTGCATCTACAAGTAACTCACTAAACGTATCAGGAATCTCTCCTGAATCTAGTAAACGGCGAAACACTTTGTAAACATCATTTTTATCGCCAGCCTTTCTCAAAAAAGCTTCTACATTTAACCAGGCAAATATTATTCGAAAACAGCCCCCCGTATCTGCTTGAAAAAACAAGCGGTGCCGTTTAGGTAGTCCATTTTTAACTCTTCTCCAGTGTGCATATTGTTTTCCCAATGTATGGCCTAGTAAAAATTTTTTATCAAACGGGTTGGTCGGAACATCATCAACAATGGCATCGTACACTTTTTTTAACAGCAAAGTCTTGGGGTGAGATTTATAGCGATCTGGCAAAATTTTTTTTAGTCGGGCGACCTCGCCGACCAACCCGGAAAATTGCTCATTGAAAACCTTATGGAAGAGTATATGCCAACCATTTTGTTCCATTTAGTCAACCTCAACTCCATCAATAAGTTCAGAAGCAAGGCGCATCAAATCCGGGTCAGGATCAACCAAAACAGATTCATTGTCTTCTATTGATTTTTGTATAACATCAAGCCGCCTCGATATCTGTTCCCATAATGGTTTGCGAAAAATTTTAATGTCTAATTTTTCACCGGGATGCGCATCTTCCCAGAATTTCTTATACTTCTCAAATTCGTCATCCAATCCCAAAAAATATGTTTCACCCAATAGAGATAAAAGAGCCTCGTAATGCGTTGGATTTTCTTTAAAAGATTGTCTTAATAGGCGCATTCCCTCTTCCTCAAGACCATAATTGAGAAGCGACTTTGAGTAATTAAATAAAATTCCAACCTTATTGGAATATCTAAGAGCCAATTCATGAAAGCGTCTCATCGCCACAACATCGTCTTCAAGGCAGGCGATCATCCCCAATGCGCATAGTCCAGCTGCCTGATCAACTTCGCGCAATTTCATTGCCTTTTGTCTAGCCATTTCCAATTCAAATTCATTTGGATTGCACTGCTTGCTTAATTTATTTAATATTTCAAGCAGTTCTGTAAAATCTGTCTGAGCAGCTAGCATAGGCATGATGTTCACCCTTCGGGGTTTGCGGACACAAAAACTCATTGTCTACCTACCTTGGTATGTCCTCGCAGTCAACCACTCAAAAAAACATACCAGGGATTGGCTAAATTCCTCTGAATGCCCCCGACGCCGTTCCCATTTCTCCACGTAAGCCGCGCCAGCCCCTGGTCCCGGATGATCAACGGGTTTTCCGCGTTTTTTTTCCCGGCCGCCATGGATCGGATGGGGACCAGGACAAAGACAATGGCGAAAAGGGAGGCCAAGAATTTATCAAGAGCATGACCATGCGCATTGTCGTCCTTGCCCCGCATCGCGCGCGAAAAGTATGTGGTCGTTTATGCCAAGCCTGCGGCAACATGGCAACGATAATCCACCCGGCAAGCGAGCCCCAGAGCTCCCTTCTCCCGCGTTTGGGCGTCCAACCTGGACAAAGTGTCGGGGGCTGGTCTTTCGTCGCTCCTGGGGGCGGATATAGCGCGTGGGTAAAGTTGAGAATCGTCAACTTTGAGCAAAGGGAAGGATTCTTCCCTTTGCCGGGGCCTGTCGAAACCTTCGATTTCGGAGGGATTGGCCGGGGCGGCAAGGTGCGTTTTGAAAGCGCGGCTTCGACGGGCTCAATTCTGCGCCGGTCGGTATGAGCCTCGACGTCCACGATTTTGTGGGGGTCACCCGGCAGGCAGAGGACGCCCGCGACCTGCACCGGGCGCTGGAGGTTGGAAAGGATTTCTCGACATGGATCAAGGACCGGATCGAGGAATATGGATTCATTGAGGGTCAGGACTTCGTAAAGTTTGGTTCCCCAAAATTGGGGAATCAAAGCGGTATGAAATCTGTCCGAGGCGGCGACCGCCGATCCATCGACTACCACGTCAGCTTCGACATGGCGAAAGAGCTTGGCATTCTTCGGAGGTGGGCCGCTTTCAATTTTTCAGCCCCCCGGATATCTATTGAGATCATACGATTCTCAAGGAAAGCTCACAGCTGACTATTTAAAATTAGAAACTGTCATCACAGTGAGGTGGCATCATGCTTGGGGTTACACTGCTTTTAATTTCTTTTGTTGGGACTGTAATTGGATTAATACACAGCCACGCAGCAAAGCCAGAAAAGATTTCAATATTTGGCCTAACTAGGGTTAGTGTCCTGCTCATTTCTGTATCACTAATTGGGCTTTGCATAGGTATTGCTAAGGAGGTAGAAAGCATTCGTGCTGGTGCTCAAGACAAAGACTTTCGCAATACAGCTACTGACGAGTTAAAGAAAATTCATTCGGTACTAATAGGTTTGGCGCAAAATTCATCTGATAAAATCATAACATCAGAATTAATAACGCTAGCCAACGGCATTAGTGCTAGATATTCTAGCGTTGAAGGTTCAGATTTGTCTATGTCTAACTTTGCATATTCAAGATTTGATTTTGGAAGATTTGAACGTGCCAGCTTTACAGGTGCATCATTTGTTGCAGCAAATTTTAGAAACGCGTTATTTCGAAACTCTGTATTTGAGGGAGCCGATTTTCGAGGATCAGATTTAAGTCGAGCGATTATTGATTCAACAACCACGTTGCCAAGAAATTAATAGAACTCCTATTTAGCTGGGACCATACGCATCGTTAATCACAGCAAGACTTACGGCAGTGCCAGGGAGGGGGCAGCCTCCCACTCCTGGGGCATCTGTCTCCCGCAGGCTGACCAGACAGAGCAAGGCGGGGAGTCCCCAGCACGTCCCCAGCAAGAAGGGCGTGCCCGTCCCCAAAAACCTTTTCTGGCTCATCCCGGAAACGGGGTGCCGGCCCGCCCATTGATGCCGATTGCTACTGATTTATGCCTTATCTGCTGGGGATAGCGCTGGGGAAAAATCCCAACAAAAGAAAAAGGGAGTTAGGTTTTCACCTAACTCCCTGGATTTCCTGGCGGGGCCGACGAGACTCGAACTCGCGCCCTCCGACGTGACAGGCCGGCGTTATAACCAGCTTAACTACGACCCCGCGATTCGTTGGTAGGCGGAACAGGACTCGAACCTGTGACCCTCGGCTTGTAAGGCCGACGCTCTCCCAGCTGAGCTACCCGCCCGCCCGGCGAGCCCCGATATCTACGCACACCCCACCCAACCGTCAACAACTTTTTTCAAAAAATTTCTTCTTTCTTTTTACCGCATCATTTCGCTAGGATAGAAAGACAAAAATTGCGACACCTTTTCCCGGGAGACGGCCCATGACCACCTTCTACGCCCTGGCTGCCTGCGTCGTCCTGATTCCCTGTTTTGTCGCCGCCTTGAGTTACACCATTTTTTATTACGAACTGGCCAACAAACCCCATCCTTTTTTCGCCACCGCCTGCCCCAGGCGGACCTTTGCATGCCTGCTTTCGGGCGTGTGCTCCTGTCTGTGCAGTCTGCTGCTGATCATCCTCACCTATCCCCTGGGCTGGTTCGCGCGCCGGCACTTGCGCGCCACGCCCGCCCCAGGGGAGCCCGTGGTGGTGTGCCTGCACGGCATCTACCACAACCCGGCCGCCTTCCTGGCCATCCGCCCGGCCCTGATCCGGGCGGGATTCAAGCACATTCTCGTCCCGGGCTACTGCTCCCTGAGCGGGGATTTCGAAACCGTGGCCGCCCGGTTACTGACCGTCCTGCGCCGGGAGATTCCGCCCCACGCGCCGCTTATTCTGGTCGGACACAGCCTGGGAGGGCTTTTCGCCCGCCGGCTCATGGCCGAACCGGACGTGGCCGGCCGAGTCCGGGCCGCAGTCACGTTGGGCTCGCCGCATCAAGGCAGCAAGCTCACCGCCCTCTCCATCGGCCGGCTGGGACGCTCCTTCATGCCCTCCGGGCCGGTCCCCGCCCTGCTCGCCCAACTGCCCGACCCGCCCGGGACCGCCCTGCTCGCCCTGGCCTCGCCCGTGGACAACATGGTCATCCCGTTAAGCGGCCTGGAAATCCCGCGCCCGAGCTGGCGCCTGGAAACCACCGTGCCCGTGTCCCACGAGACCATGCTCTACCATCCGGCCGTCATCGCCCGGGTGGTCGCCTTTGTCCGCGAACACGGCCTGACACCCACGGCCTAACGCTGGCCTGCGCCCCAAACGGCAACGCACCGGCGCGGTGTTGATGGCGAAAGAGAGGGGCTCTACCTCGGCCTCCCCCTCACCGCCGCAGTGATCCCCCCGGTCCCTGACAACAGTATTTTTAATAATCTGAACTTGCCTTTCCGGATGGGGTGGTCCAGGAGGGGCCCTCGGCCCCTCCTGGCCGCCGGAGGCTCTCTTCTCCCCCTCAATACCCAGCCGCCAGACCGTCACCGCGCGGGTCGGCCGCGCCGTGGCGCACGCCCGTGACCGGATCGATGCGAATGGCCCCGGCATGGCCCATGATTTCGGTAAAGGCCGGGACCAGCGTCACCGGGTGGCCGCGCCGGCGCAGTTCCGCGACCACCGCCGGATCGATGCGACTTTCGAGCTTGAGGTCATTGGCATCCGCGCCCCAGGTACGGCCGTGCAGCCAGCGCGGCGCGGTCACGGCCTCCTGGGGCGAGAAGCCGAAATCCACGACGCGCGTGACCAGGGCGGCCTGGGTCTGGGGCTGCCCTTCCCCGCCCATGGTGCCGTAGACGAGATACGGGCGGCCGCCGCGCAGGAGCATGGCCGGATTGAGGGTATGGAAGGTCCGCTTGCGCGGTTGCAAGCAGTTGACGTGCCCGGGGTCCAGGGAGAAAAACGTGCCCCGGTTTTGCAGCAGCACGCCGGTATCGCCGGCCACGATGCCCGAACCGAAATCGTAATAGAGGCTCTGGATGAGCGAAACCGCGTTGCCCCGGGCGTCCACCACGCCGATCCAGACCGTGTCGCCCTTGGGATCGAGGGGCGCGACCTCCCGGGCGGCCCGGGCCCTGTCGATACGCGCGGCCTGGTCCCCGGCATGGGCGGCGCTCAGAAGCCGGTCCACGGGGATGGGGGCAAAATCCGGGTCGGTCAGGTAGCGGTCCCGATCGGCAAAGGCCTGTTTCGTGGCCTCCACGAGCAGATGGTAATGGTCGGCCGAGCCTTCGCCCAAGCTTTTCACGTCAAATCGATTGAGAATGTTGAGGATCTCCAGAGAGGCCAGTCCCTGGCTGTTGGGCGGACAGTTGCAGGCCGTCAAGTCGCGATAGGGCACGCGCAGGGGTTCGACCCAGTCCGCGCGGTGGGCCGCGAAATCCTCCCGGGTCAGGATGCCGCCGTGGGCCTGAAGGAAATCCGCGATCCGCGCGGCGATGGGGCCGCGATAGAAGGCGTCGGCACCGTCAGCGGCCAGGCACTCCAGGGTGCGGGCCAGTTCGGGCAGATGCATGACCTCGCCCTGGGCGTAGGGCCGGCCGCCGGGCTTGAGAAAGGTGCGGGTGAAATCCGGGAACCGCCCCAGGTGGCGCGACTCCCGGTCCGTGGTCGCGGCATCCGTGGCCAGCCAAGACGCCAGCCCCGGGCTCACGGGAAAGCCGTCCCGGGCATAGCCGATGGCCGATTCCAAGAGACGCGGCCAGGGCAATCCCGGGCCCATGGCCTCCCGGGCAAAGCGGTAGGCCGCGTCCCAGCCCGAAACCGCGCCGGGCACCGTGTTGGCGGCCAAAAATCCCCGGACCGGAATCCGGTCCAGGCCCTGGTCCCGGTAGAAGGCGATGCTCGCCCGCTCGCCGGAGCGGCCGCTGCCATTGAGCGCACGCAGGCTGCCGGGCCCGGCCGCGTGGATGAGCCAGAAATTGTCCCCACCCAGACCGCACATGTGCGGATAGACCACCGACAAGGTCGCGACTACGGCAATGGCCGCGTCCACGGCGTTTCCGCCGGCCCGCAATACGTCCACCCCGGCCTGAGTGGCCAGGGCGTGGGGCGCGGTGACCATGCCCCGGGTGGCCATGGCCCCGGCGGTGCGCGAGGCGGTTTCACCGTACGTGCCGATCATCGGCGCGCCCTCGGCCCGATCAGAGCTGTTTGCCGGTCGGCACGCCGGTACTGGACCGGGACCACAGGGGCGTGGCCACGGACGGGTTGACGCGCATGTCGCAGGGGTCCACGTCGCAGACCGGACAACGCCCGTCCGCGCACGGGTCGGCGTGGATCATGATGTCGGCCTCGGGCCCAAGCCCCTTGCGCAGCAGGTCCTCCATGGCCACGACCTGCTCGTGGGCCTCGGCCAGGCGCAAATCGCGGGGCAGGATCAGATGCAGGTCCACGTGGATTTCCCGACCGGACTTGAAGGCCCGCAGCCGGTGGATGTCGATCCAGGAGGGATGGCGGTTGTCGCGCAGCAAGGTGCAGATGTTTTCGAGCAGCGCCGGATCGGATTCGTTCATGAACCCGGCCACGGATCGGCGCACCAGATCCACTCCGGTCCAGGCGATGTTGCAGCCGACCAGGCAGGCGATCAGGCCGTCGAGCCACAGCCAGCCCGTGACCGCGACCAACCCCAAGCCGATCAACACCCCGCCCGACGTGTAGACATCGGTCAAAACATGCTCGCCGTCGGCGATCAGGGTCAGCGACCCGGAGCGCTTGCCCCGGCTGGTCAGCAACACCCCCAGCCACAGATTGACAAGCCCGGCCGCGACCAAAAGTGCGATACCGCTCCCCAGGTTCGGCAACGGCTCGGGATGAAAAATCTTGTCCCAGGACTCCCAGAAAATGAGCACCGAGGCCAAAAGGATGAGCATGCCCTCGAACCAGGCGGCGTAAAACTCGATCTTGCCGTGGCCGTAGGGATGACGGTCATCAGGCGGCGTTTCCGCCACGGTGACGCTCAGCACGGCAAAGGCCGCCGCCACCACGTTGATGATGGATTCCAAGGCATCGGACAAGATGGCAGCCGACCCGGTCAGCAACCAAGCCCCCATCTTGACCACCAAAAGAACCATCGCCACCACAAACGACAGTCGGGCCGTCCGGACCTGAGGCGAATCTGTTTTGGGGAATATGCGCATGACCCGGCTTCTAGCGTTGGGGCGCGGGAAATGCAAATGCTCCCTTCCGCTTTACCTGACCGACCTGTAACCCTTTCGCCCCTGTCCGCGACCCAGGCACAAACATGCGGGAAGAAGGCCCGGACCGATCGCGCCTCGTCCCGCCCGAGACACCGCCGCCAGACATCCACCCCGCAACAGGCAATCCATGTACAAAATCGCCATCACCATGCTCCTTGGCGACAAGGGCAAATATCTCGGCATCGTTTCCGGCATCGCCCTGGCCTCCATCCTCATGATCCAGCAGCCGAGCATCCTTTTAACCATGCTCTCCCACACCTACAGCCTGATCACCGACATCAGCCTGCCCGACATCTGGGTCATGGACCCCCAGGTCCGGTCCTCGGAGGATTCGCGCGCCCTGCTCGACACCGAGGTCTACCGGGTGCGCGGAGTCCAGGGCGTGCAGTGGGCCGTACCCCTGCACAAGGGGAGCCAGTCCGTGCGCCTGTCCAACGGCGAGCTCGAAAACGCCACCATCCTCGGCCTCGACGATGCCACCCTGATCGGCGGTCCGGGCGAGGTCGCCGACGGCACGCTCGCGGACCTGCGCCTGCCCGACGCGGTCATCGTGGACGAAAGCGGCGCCCGCAACCGCCTGGCCCGGCGTTCGGACATCCCGGGCCAGCCGCCCATTCCCCTCAAGGTCGGCGACACCCTGGAAATCAACGAGAAACGGGCCGTGGTGGTCGGCATCGCCCGGGCCACCCCGACCTTCCGCTCGGACCCCATCATTTATACGACCTACAACAAGGCCAAGAATTTCAATACCAGCGACCGCAAGATGGTGACTTTCGTCCTGGCCAAGGCCAAGCCGGGCGAAAATCCCGAGGAAGTGGCCCGGCGCATCACCGCGGCCACGGGTCTGGCCGCCCTGACCGCCGACCAGTTCAAACAGAAGTCCCTGGACTTCATGTTCCAGCACACCGGGATGCTGATCAATTTCGGTTTCGTGGTCGTGGTGGGCTTTGTGGTCGGCACGGCGGTCACAGGCCAGATCTTTTACAACTTCACCCTGGACAACCTGCGCTATTTCGGCGTGTTCAAGGCCATGGGCGCGACCAACCGGCTGCTTTTGGGCATGATTTTGCTCCAGGCCCTGCTCGTCGGCCTGATCGGCTTCGGCATCGGCGCAGGACTCACCTCGCTTTTCGCCCTGTCCACCCACAGCGGGGACAACATCAAGCTGGAACTCGGCTTGCCGCTCCTTGCCGGCAGCGGCGCGGCCGTGCTCCTGATCGTCCTGGTCGCGGCCTTTATCAGCGCCCGCAAGGTGCTCAAACTCGAACCGGCCGTGGTCTTCAAGAGCTGATCCGGCCCCCTCCCCCACTCCCATGCACGAGACAACCAACATCCAGGGCCACCCGGTCCATGCGCCCGTGGTCGTGTGCCGGGGCCTGACCAAAAGCTACGGCTCGGGCGAGACCAAGACCCTGGCCCTGCGCGGCATCGACCTGAGCGTTTCCCCCGGCGAACTGCTCATGCTCGTCGGGCCTTCGGGCTGCGGCAAGACCACGCTCATTTCCGTCATTGCCGGCATCCTCGACCAGGACGGCGGCACCTGCCAGCTTTTCGGCCAGGACGTAAGCCGGTTTTCGCCCCGCGAGCGCGTGCGCTTCCGGGGGAAAAACATCGGCTTCGTGTTCCAGGCCTTCAATCTGGTGCCGACGTTGACCGTGGCCGAGAACGTGGCCATCCCCCTGCTCATCGGCGGCTCCCGCCGGGACGAGGCCCTGCGCCGCGCCGCCTGGCAGCTCGAACAGGTGGGCCTCGGCGGCCGGGAACGGGATCTGCCCGGCCAGTTTTCCGGCGGCCAGCAGCAGCGCGTGGCCATCGCCCGGGCCCTGGTCCACGATCCGCGGCTCGTGGTGTGCGACGAGCCAACCAGCGCCCTCGACCACAAGACCGGCACCAAGGTGCTCGAAATGCTCAAATCCCTGGCCGTGGCCGACAACCGGGCCCTGGTCATCGTGACCCACGACCAACGCATCTTCCAATACGCCGACCGCATCGCCCACATGGACGACGGCATGATCCAGGAAACGGTCCGGCAACAGTAAAAACACCGGCAAGGACGCCCCACCCATGCGCATCAAAAACAAGATTCTCCCTGTTCTGGCCCTTATCGGCCTGTCCCTCGCCGTGGTGGTGGCCCTGGCCACCAACCAGGCCCCGCCCAAGCCCAAACCCGTGGCCGAGCCGGCCCAGGCCCCATACCACTACTACATCGGCGGTGGCGGCATGGTGGAAGCGAGCTCGCGCAACATCGCCATCGGCACGGCCATTGCCGGGGTCGTCGCGGACGTTCCCGTGGCCATCGGCGACCGGGTCAAGGCCGGCACGCCGCTTTTCGTCATCGACGACCGGGCCCAGCGGGCCACGGTCCTCGGAAAGCAGGCCAGCCTGACCAAGGCCAAGGCGTCCTACGAGGAAGCCAAGGCCGCCTGGAAAAACTATGCCTGCCAGTACGATCTGGTCAAAAACGTCACCGATCGCCGGGCGGTCAGCCGCGACGACATCGAACAGCGGCGCAACGCCGAACTGCTCTACCGGTCCAAGATCGACACGGCCAAGGCCGATGTGGACGTGGCCGAGGCCGAGCTCAAGGCCGCCCAGACCGACCTCGACCGGCTGACCGTGCGCGCGCCCGTGGACGGCGAAGTGCTCCAGGTCAACGTGCGCAAGGGCGAATACGCCGCCACCGGCGCCCTGGACACGCCGCTTTTGCGTTTCGGCGCCACGGACACCCTCCACGTGCGGGTCGACATCGACGAAAACGACGCCTGGCGCTTCACCCCGAACACCCGGGCCATCGCCTACATCCGGGGCAACCGCGACCTCAAGACCCCCCTGACCTATGTCGGGGTCGAGCCGTACGTGGTGGCCAAAAGCCAGCTCACGAGCTCCAGCACCGAGCGGGTGGACACCCGGGTGCTCCAGATCCTCTTCAGCTTTCCCCGCACCGCCCTGCCCGCCTATGTGGGCCAGCAAATGGACGTGTTCATCGAAACGGACAATCCCGACGCGGTGCAACGGCGCCATACCGCAGGGGCCGTGGCCCAGGGAGACGCGCAATGAGGTCCGGCCTTCTCGCCCGCCAAGGGCTGTGCCTGTGCCTCGCGGCCTTGACCTTAAGCGGCTGCTGGGCCGTGGGACCGGACTACCGCCGGCCGGCCCTCGACGCCCCGGTCGCCTGGTCCCAGGACCCGAACCCGGGCCGATCGGCCGGCGCTTTCGCAGACGTGGCCTGGTGGAAGGCCTTCGGCGACCCGATCCTGGACGAACTCATCACCCGGGGGCTGTCCGGCAACCTGGACATTGCCCAGGCCCGGGCCCGGGTGCGCCAGGCCCGGGCCGACGTGCGCACGGCCAGGGCCGGGCTGTTCCCGGCCATCGACCTGACCGGCACCTCCACCAGCAGCGGCGGCGGCTCCCTGCCCGACGGCACCTCGGGCGGGTCCTCGGGCGCGAGTTCCGGCGGCACCACCTCGGGCACGACCACGAGCACCGTGTACACAGCCGGGTTCGACGCCACCTGGGAGCTGGATTTCTTCGGCGGCCAGCGCCGCTCGGTCGAATCGACCAAGGCCACCCTGCAAGCCGACATCGAGGCGGTAAGCGACGCCCGGCTCACCCTGATCGGCGACGTGGCCACCAATTACGTGGCCCTGCGCGCCTACCAGGAGCAGCTGGCCATTGCCCGCAAAACCCTCGAAACCCAGCGTGAAAACGCCGAGGTCACGAAGGAACGTTTCCGCCTGGGGCTGATCAACCAGGTGGACGTGGCCCAGGCCGAGGGGCAAGCCGCGTCCACGGCCGCCGACCTTCCGGTGCTGGAAAGCGACATCAAGTCCTCGATCCACCGCCTGGGCATCCTGCTCGGCCTGCCGCCCGAGACCCTCTACGACCTGCTCGCCACGCCCCAGAACCTGCCCGAACTGCCGGACAAGCTCCTGGCCACGGGCCTGCCAGCCGAGCTCCTTTCGCGCCGACCCGACCTGCGCGAGTCCGAACGCAAGCTGGCCGCCGCCTCGGCCGACATCGGCGTGGCCACGGCCGACCTCTATCCCAAGTTCGACCTGACCGCCGGCCTGGGCCTGCAAGGGGTCACCCCGGCCAAGATCGCGGGCTTTTCCACCTGGTACTGGTCCGTCATTCCGGGTCTGTCCTGGCCGGTTTTCGACGCGGGCAAGGCGAGGGCCGCGGTGGAAAAGAAAAAGGCCCTCTACGACGAGGCCCTGGCCGCCTACAAGGCGACCTTCCATACGGCCCTGGAGGATGTGGAAAACGCGCTGGCCGGCTACTATGCCCAGCGCGAGCGGGAACACCGGCTCGTGGCTTCGGTGGCGGCCTACCAGGAGGCCCTCGGCCTCGACAACGAGCGCTACGCCAAGGGTCTGACCACCTTTCTCACCGTGCTGACCGACCAGGCTTCGCTTTACAGCGTGCAGACCGATCTCACCAAGTGCCGGGCCAACCTGCGCACCAACCTCGTAAGCCTGTACAAGGCCCTGGGTGGCGGCTGGAAACTGGACGCGACGGCGCCAGCGACGGGCGGGAACTAGCGACGCACCCGGCCGGAACGGCCGCCGGAACGCGGGCTCAGGTTCCCGGGGGCGTGTCGGCGGCGACCAGGCTGTCGCGGTGGGCCAGTTCCGGGAACAGCCACCACCACAGCGCCACCACGGCCAAGGTGCCGATGCCGCCGACCAGCACCGCGCCCACCGTGCCGAACCAGGCCGCGGTCAGGCCGGATTCGAACTCGCCGAGCTGGTTGGAGGTGCCGATAAACACCGCGTTGACCGCGCTCACCCGGCCGCGCAGGGCATCGGGCGTGTCGAGCTGGACCAGCGAGGCCCGGATGACCACGCTGATCATGTCACTGGCCCCAAGCCCGACCAGGGCGGCCACGGTCAGGGGAAAGGACCGGGACAGGCCGAAAATGACCGTGCACAGCCCGAAGATCGCCACGGAAACGAACAAGGTCCGGCCCACGGAACGCCTGAGCGGAAAGCGGGTCAGAAAAAGCGACATGACCACCGCCCCGGCCGAGGGCGCCGCCCGCATGACCCCAAGCCCCCAGGCGCCCGTGCCCAGGATGTCCTTGGCGAAAACCGGCAGCAAGGCCGTGGCCCCGCCGAGCAGCACCGAAAACAGATCCAGGGAAATGGCCCCGAACAACACCGGCCGCGTGCGGATAAAGCGCAAGCCGTCCAGGGCCGAACTCCACGAGGCGGGCTGGCGCGGCTTTCCCGCGGCCGGGACCGGGATGCCGGCCACGCCCAGGGCGGCCAGCAGCAACATCCCGGCCGCCACGGCATAGGCATAGCCCGGGCCGGCGATGGACAGCACGCCCCCCAAGGCCGGCCCGAGGATCATGGCCATCTTCCAGACCGAGGCGCTGAAGGCGAGCAACCGGGGCAACTCCCCGGCCGGCACGAGCTGGGGCAGCAAGGCCTGCAAGGCCGGCGTCACAAAGGCCCGGGAAGCGCCGATCATGGCCACGCAGGCGTAGATGCCGCCCACGCCCAGCCGGGTATGGCCGAAGCTTTCACCCATGAGGACCAGCAAGGCCAGGCCCTGGAGTCCCAGGCACACACTGGCGATGCGGCGCCGGTCAAACCGGTCGGCTACCTGACCGACGACCAGCGTCAGCAGGAACTGGGGCAAGAATTCGACCAGGCCGGTCAGCCCCAGGTCGAGGACCCGGCCGGTCAGGCCATAGACCTGCCAGCCGATGGCCACCGCCGACATATGATAGGCAAATCCCGAAGCGCTTCGGGCCATCCAGAACCGGGTAAAGGCATTGTTGCCGCACAAAACGACCTGCGACATAAAATGATGCTTCCTTTTGGCCGCCCGCACCGGGGCCTGCCCACGCGGCCGATCGGCCGTCGGCGCACCGCCTAGCACGATCGCCAAATGCCGTCGAGGATGACGGTATCCCCCCCTGGCCGGCGGCTTGCCCTTCAAGCGGAAACCCGGTAATTTTTTTAAACTCAAACCCAGACCGTGACCGTCCGTGCCTGCCGGGGCCCCGGTCCCGGTCGCGCCCCGGAAGCCCTCCGAAGTCGTGCCGGGACGTGGACCAGCAACCCCGGAGACTGGCCATTCTCCAGGACCCATGGCAATTGTTCCTGCTCTGGACGCTGTGCCGCCTGGCCCAGGGCGGCGTGCTGCTCTATGTCTGGCGCATCCACCGGAACTTCGCCCCGGCCAGGGATTGGGGGCTCGGGGCACTGGTGGCCGTGCCGGGACTGGTGTTGCTTGGCCTGCGCGGCCTCGTGCCGGACTGGGCCTCCATGCTCCTGGCCTACGCCTTTGTGCTGCCGGGCTGGATGCTGTTCGATTTCGGTCTGATCCGGGCCGCCGGCCGACATCCCCCCTGGCACTTGGGGATAGGCACCTGCGGGCTGGCCCTGGGTTTCCTCGCCTGGTACGGCCTGGTCGATCCCAACTTTTCGGCCCAGATGCTCGCGACCACCGCCGCCCTCCTCGTTTTTGACGGCACCACCGCCGTGGTCTGTCTGTGGCAGCGGGGACGGGGCATGGGCCTGACCCTGCGTATCCTCGGCGGCGTGTTGCTCATCAACATCCTTTCCGGCCTGTGGCGGGCCTCAGGCATCGTCGATGTCCGACCACTCTGGCTGTTCACCCCTCTTCCGACCCATAGCCAATACGAATTCATGGCTATTCTCAGCACCGTGGTTGTCACGCCCCTGCTCGTGCTGCTCACGGCCCAAAAGCTCCAGGAGGAACTGCTCGATCTGGCCTGCCTCGATCCCCTGACCAGCGCCTGCAACCGCCGCACCCTGGACGAGGTCGTCTCCGACCACTGGCCCCGGGCCAGCGCCAGCGGCGAACCCCTGTGCTGCCTCATGCTCGACATCGACCATTTCAAGGACTTCAACGACCGCTACGGCCATCAGGCCGGAGACCAGGCCCTGGTCGCGGTCTCGAAAGCGGCCCGGGCCCTGCTGCGGACCGAGGACACCTGGTGCCGTTTCGGCGGCGAGGAATTCCTGGCCCTTTTGCCCCGCACCGAGGCCGCGCACGCCATGGTCGTGGCCGAACGGCTGCGCCATACCATTGCCACCCTGCCGCTTGATGTCTGGGAACGCTCCCGGCGGGTGACGGTGAGCATCGGCGTGGCCGAGGCCCGGGCCGAATCCGTCAGCTGGCCGGAACTGGTCGGCCGGTGCGACCGGGCGCTCTATCTGGCCAAAAACCGTGGCCGGAATCAGATCGCCCTGGCCGAGACCGATGGCACGGACCTGGACGAAGCCGCGTTCGTCTGCCTCGCCTGGGACACGACCTATGCCTGCGGCCAGCGTGAGATCGACGACCAGCACCGCCGGCTTTTTGCCGCCTCCAACACCCTGCTCACCGCCCTGCTGACCGGCTGGCCCAAGCCCGCCTGCCAGGAACTGATCGAGGCCCTGCTGGCCGAGGTGCTAACCCATTTTCACGATGAGGAACTGATTTTCCGGGCCGCCGGCTATGTCGAGGCCGACGCCCATGCCGCCATCCACCAGGCGCTGCTCGACAAGGCCAGGGAACTGGCTGAAAAATACGCCAAGGACGCCCTGACCCTGGGCGAGGTATTCGATTTTTTGGCCAAGGATGTGGTGTCCAGGCACATGCTCGCCGAGGACCGAAAATTCTTTCCCTGCCTGCGCCCCGACGCCTCCGCCGCCGGCCCGAGCCCACGAATAGCATAAAATATCCAACAATTCCAAAGGGCCGACATTTGCCGGCGCCTGTGCTACAATCGGCGCCCACCCCGGGCCGGCAGCACGGAAAATGCGTGTCGGTCGCGGCCCCAATTTCCCGGCGGAGGACGCGTGCGTTTCACCCTTGTTTCGATTTTTCCGGAATTTTTCGATTCCTTCCTGGCCTGCGGGCTCATGGCCAAGGCCCTGGAAGCCGGGGTCGTGTCCGTCGACCGGGTCAATCCCCGGGATTTCGCCACGGACCGCCACCATACCGTGGACGACCGGCCCTACGGCGGCGGGCCGGGCATGGTCATGGGCCTGCCGACCCTGACTGCGGCCTTGCGCAGCCTGCCCGAACCCGGCCGGCTGCTCATGCTGTCCCCGGCCGGCCGGCGCTTCGACCAGTCCCTGGCCGAGGAGCTGGCCCGGGAACCGGCCCTGACCTTGCTGTGCGGCCGGTACGAGGGCATCGACGCCCGGATCTTCGACCTGTTCGACATCACGCCCGTGTCCATCGGGGATTTCGTGCTGTCGGGTGGCGAATCGGCCGCGACCTGCCTCATGGAATCCGTGGCCCGGCTCGTGCCCGGCTTCATGGGCAAGGAGGCCTCGGCCGACGAGGAAAGCTTCGCCTCGGGCCTGCTCGAATATCCGCATTATACCCGGCCCGAGGTGTTCGAGGGCCTGCCCGTACCGCCGGACCTGCTCACCGGGCATCACGCGGCCATTGCCGCCTGGCGCCGACGCCGGGCCCTGGAAACCACCCTGGCCCGCCGGCCCGACCTGTTCGACGGCACGACCCTGACCGAGGACGACGCGGCCTTTTTGCGCGGCCAGCCCCGGTCGCGGCCCGGCCGCAACCTGCATATCGGGCTCGTGCACGGCCCGGTGCTGCTCAAGGACGGCAAAGTGGGCACGGTGTCTTTGACAAACCTCGACATCCACGATATAGCGCGCGTTTCCCGCACCTATGGTCTAGGCGGGTTCGAAGTGGTATCCCCACTCCGGGACCAGCTCGCCCTGGCCGCGCGCATCCTGGAACATTGGCGCATAGGACCGGGATTGCGGGCCAATCCGGACAGGACCGAGGCCCTGTCCTTGGTCCGGCTCCACGAGGACCTGGACGCGGCCCTGGCCGCGGTGTCGAACGAACATGGCCAACCGGCGGCCCTTGTGGCCACCAGTGCCAGGAACGCGGCCACGCTGTCCTTCGCGGCGGCGCGCAAGCTTGTGGCCGAACGGCCGGTGCTCGTGGTCCTGGGTACGGGACACGGCTTGGCCGATGCGGTGCTGCACCGGGCCGAAGGGGTGTTGCCCCCCTTGCGGCCGTTTTCGGAGTATAACCATCTTTCGGTGCGGGCCGCGGCCGGCATCCTCACCGACCGGTTGCTGGGCGACACGCTGTAGACCGGCGGCGACAAAACAGACATTCCAAGGCCAGATGGGCGCGGCGTGCCCCACGGGCCTATCCGAGGAGAAAGCGTCATGAACGTGATCAATGCCATCGAACGGGAGCAGCTGCGCCTGGATATGCCGGAGTTTCGCCCCGGCGACACCGTGAAGGTGTTTCTGCGCATTCTGGAAGGCGAAAAGGAACGTATCCAGGTCTTCCAGGGCGCGGTGCTGCGCCTGCGCCGGGGTGGGGTCAACTCCACCTTCACCGTGCGCAAGGTGTCCGACGGCGTGGGCGTGGAGCGCGTGTTCCCCATGCACTCCCCCTTCATCGAGAAGGTGGAAGTGCTGACCCAGGGCAAGGTGCGCCGCAGCCGCCTGTACTACCTGCGCGCCCTGCGCGGCAAGGCCGCCCGCATCAAGACCCGGACCACCTGGGACTCCTAGTCCGGGGGCGATCGCCCGTGGACCGTTCCGGGTACCACACCCTTTTGGCCGTTGCCTGTCCGCCGCCGCAAGGCGGTTTGGACAGGCGCGGCTTTTCGTGTTGATGCTTCCTTCCCTGCACATAGCCGGCGTGGACGAGGCCGGACGGGGCTGCCTGGCCGGACCGGTGGTGGCGGCGGCGGTCGTTTTGCCCGAAACCTACGACCTGCCCGGGCTCACGGATTCCAAAAAGCTCTCCCCGGCCCGCCGGGAACGGCTGGCCCCGGCCATCAAGGCCCAAGCCCTGACCTGGGCCGTGGGCGTGGCCTGGCCACCCGAGATCGACCGCATCAATATTCTGCAAGCGACCTTTGCCGCCATGGCCCGGGCCGTGGTCCATCTGGCCCCGGTGCCGACGTTTGTGCGCGTGGACGGCAACAAGACCATCCCGGCGCGTCTGCTCGCCGGCCTGGCCAGCCCCCCCGACCAGGAAGCGATCATCGGCGGCGACCTGACCGTCCCGGCCATCTCGGCCGCCTCCATCCTGGCCAAGACCTTCCGGGACAAGCTCATGGTGCTTTTCGACCGGCACCATCCGGGCTACGGCTTTGCCGCCCACAAGGGCTACGGTGTGGCCGCGCATCTGGCCGCACTCCGCCGGCTCGGGCCGTGCCGCCTGCACCGGCTGACCTTCCGGGGCGTCCTGCCCGAAGCCCCTTCCCCCCAGGTCAGCCAAGCCACCCTGCCCGGACTCTAGATGCATCCCTTGCGCCCCGCCCCTCTTTTTCCCACCCTCCCCTCCCGCTGTGCGCGGAGGTGCGAGGGACCTTCCCCTTTCGGGTGGTCCAGGAGGGGGATGCCCCCTCCTGGCCGCCGGAGGCGCCCCACCCCATGACCGCTCCCCACCTCACCTTGGGACGGGAAGGCGAGGCTCTGGCCGCGCGGCTGCTCACCGGCAAGGGCTACCGCATCCTGGCCCGCAATTACCGCACGGCCGGCGGCGAGGTGGATCTCGTCTGTGAGGACGGGGACACGCTGGTGTTCGTGGAGGTCAAGACGCGAAGCGCAGGCAGTCTGGGGCGGCCGGATCAGGCCGTGACCGGGGTCAAGCGGGGGAGGCTGGTGCGGGCGGCGGCCGCCTTTTTATCGGAGCACGACGGCTGGGAACGGCCGTGTCGGTTCGATGTGGTGGCCGTCGTGGACCGCGACGGGTCCCGGACGGCCACCCACCTGCCCCATGCCTTCAGCGTCGAGGACGCCCTGGGCGGGGGACGGTTCTATCAACCCGGCTAGCCTGCCTGGAGGCCTCGCCAGGGGTTACTCGTCATCGGCATCGTCCGCGCCCTGTTCTTCCTCGGACAGGGAGAACGCGGCCGCCGCTTCGTAGATCCGCGCTTCCACGTAGCTCACGGTATCGTCGTCATCGGAATCGACGTCGAAGCAGTACCCGTCCTTGGAGAGCAGGCCGCCGGGAATAAGGTCGCCGCGCTCCTCAGGATCGGTGATGGTGTCGGCGTAGAAGCAGACCGAAAGGAAGCGTTCGCCGTCGAGGGAGGCCACATCGACCATGGTGATGACCGGCCGGCCACGGGGTGGTTCGGCGCGCAGGCTATAGGTCGCCGGGGGCCGGGGCACGAAGGTCACCGCCGCGTCGCCCAGGCTTTCCAGGACGGATTTGAAGCGCAGAAAAGCGTTTTTGACGCCGCTTGGGTCATCAGTCCAGTCGTTGAGAAAGGAATCGAGTTCGGTCATTCGAGCCTCCTGCGGGAAAGGATGATCAACCGCCAGGATGCCCTCTTTCGGGGAAAAACGAAATCGCTTTCTGGCGAAGGCCGGACCGGGGCGACATTTTTTGGGAAAACGGAGAAAAAAGGGTTGCCAAGCCCAGGGGGCTGGGATAGAAACGCTTTCTCGCCGCCGCCGAGGTAGCTCAGTCGGTAGAGCAGGGGACTGAAAATCCCCGTGTCGGCAGTTCAATTCTGTCCCTCGGCACCATTAACAATAACGAAGGGTTACATACGGGAAACATCCCCCGAATGTAGCCCTTCTTTTTTACCCAAAATCGCATCTCGTCCCGGAACGAAAAACATCCCCAAAAAACTTCTAGGGGGTGGCATTGTCTGCTGGCAGTGTCGTTACCCATCTCGTTCCTCCTTATCTCGCTCGCGAGAGGAGTGGTAATCGGTGCGGCCATAATCCAGGCCGCCCCAAACTGACGCCGGCTGTCCCAATCCGCAAAGACAAGGGCGGCCTGCCTCGGATTCTTTCCCTGGCCGCCGAGCGAACCAAGCTCTGGTATGACCATCCCAAGAAATGCCCCCCGCTGCTGCCCCAAGGCAACCGCAAGCTGGCGGATTTCATGCGCCGGGTGGTGGCCGGCGCTCGACCCCTTTTCAAGCGTCGTCAGGGTGGAAAATCCAGGGAACAGCGTGTAGCCCTATGGAAGGGCGTGCGGCGTAGTTTGCCTGGATGTGATCCACGAACAGACGGACTCTTTGGGGGAGCTGGCCGGGACCCGTCACCAGATAGACGTCGTGCTCGAAGCCCCCACTCCACTGCGGGAGGACCCGCAAGAGGCGTCCCGCCGTTTCGTCCGGCGCGGCCAGCCGGTCCCGGAGCAAGGCGATGCCATGTCCGGCCAGGGCGAAATCGCGGCACATCTCCACGGAACTGAAGGTGTATTTGGGCTCGATGTCGACGATGACCTGCTGATTGCCGTTGTGCATGGGCCAACGATTCCCGAAACGTTCGAGCACGATGCAAGGAAGCCGGTACAAGTCCTTCGGCTCCACCGGTACAGGGTGATGCTTGAAGAGTTCTGGGGACGCGTACAGAAAAGGCTCAATGGTCAAGAGCTTCCTGGCCACAAGCGGCGGCGCGATGGATGGGCCGATGAGAAAGGCCACGTCATAGGGATCAATGCGCATGTCCACCGGGTACTCCGCAAAGGTCAGGTCCATCCGGATGTCGGGCCAGCAGGCGGCGAAATCGACCAGCACATCCCGCATGTGATCCTCGTACAGATCCCGAAACATGCAGACGCGCACCAAGCCGGAAGGCTTCTGCATATTCATCACGACGAAATCATAAGCCTTTTGCGCTTCACTCAGAATGAATTCGCACCGCTCGATCAAAACCGAACCGGTATCTGTCAGCTTCACATTGCGCGTGTCCCTGTAAAAAAGCAGCACCCCCATTCGCTCTTCCAGCAATTTGATGCGCCTTGAGAGTGTCGAGGCACTCATCCCCAATATTGCAGCGGCCTTGGAGAAGCTGTTTTGCCGGGCGACAGCCACCAGGAGTGGCAGGTCTGTCAAAAATTCTTGCATGATTATACCCATTTTTGGGTTAGAGTTTTCTGTTTCGGCTCTTTATTTATCTTTTGAGGATGGTAAAAAGCATACTGAGGAATCCAAGAACCGCAAGGCGGCGCTGCCGGCCGTCGGTGACGGTCTCGGGCACGGCCAGGAGGTCCGGAGCAATCGCTTCCGGCAGCCCCCCGGATGCGTCCGGGCTTCCAGAGCGATCCTCACGGCGAAGCATCGCCGAGGACACTAGCCGCTCTCCCTATACGCCGATGACGCGGCGCAGACTGTTCGGCAACCAAGCAGAGGAGTGAACGACCATGACCATGCAGTCCGTCCTTGATGACACCAAGACCTTTCTCGACCATCTCGGCACAAAGGAAGAACCATTCGGCGTGTATTACGCCGATACACTGCCGGAAAAAGCTGTCGGACCCAAGGTGGGAGTGCCCATTTCGCGCGAGTTGGAGGATCAAGGGAAGTTGGATATGCAGGAAGTCTTCAAGACATTTTCCTGCGTCATGTGCAATGTCTGGCTGGCCAGAAAACGACAGAGCGCGGCCTTTATTTCCACGGAAGAATACGGCTGCATCGGGGGCGTGTACTACTGCGCCATGATGCAACCACCCCTTGCCTTCATCGAGCATTACGTGGGCGTGGGCATCAAAGGGACGCCGATTCATGGCGAGAGGTATATGCCCAGTCCCGAGAGCGTGCGCAACTTCCTCACTGAGGTCAATCCGCGGCCGGCTCCGGCAAAGTATTGCATCTTCAAGCCGTTGTCCCAGTTCACAGACGGCACGGAGCCGGAGTTCGTCATCTTCTTCGCCCGGCCCGAAGTCTTGACCGGCCTGTTCATTCAGACGGTTTTCACCACGGGCGACGTGGACTGCGTGGCCTCCCCCTTTGGCGCGGGCTGTACCAGCATGCTCGCCTGGCCCCTGTATTACCAGCGCAAGGGGCTGGAAAGAGCCGTTCTCGGCGGGTTCGATCCCTCGGCCAGAAAGTGCATGAAGCCCGACGAACTGACCTTTACGGTGCCTTTGAGCCTTTACAGGAAAATGCTGGCCGCCCTGCCCGAGTCCATGTTCAATGTGGACGGGGAATGGAAGAACATCCGTAAGAAAATTGCCCGTAGCGCGAAGGCCTGGGGGGAAGAGGAATAGGCCTGTCGTTTGCCTGTGGCCTCTCACTGTCCTTTGGCCTGGACGGCTGCATAGAAAAAGGGGTGTCCGAAAGCGGGCACCCCCTTTCCTTGTTTGTGTCTCGCGGCGGGATCAGGCGTTTTTCCCCGCGGCGTAGGCCTGCTCAAGGGCGCGTTTGTTGACCTCGCCCGCGTCCCAGACGCCGGTTACGGCGATGGTCTCCTTCTCCTTTATGCCGCTAAAGCACTCGGTAAAGAGCCGGAGGCTTTGCACGGCCTTGTCGACTGGCATCTTTCCTCCGGCCGCCGACAGGATATAATACATCTCCTTGGCGCGGACCATCGTATAAATGGGGCAGACCCTGTCGATGAAGGTCTTCATCTGGCCATTCATGGCGTGAAAATAGACCGGGGTGGCCAGGACCATGACGTCTGCCTTGAGGATCATTGCAAAGATCCCGTTCATGTCGTCCTGCTGGACGCACGCGCCTTGCTTACTGACGCAGGTGCAACATCCCGTACAGTAGTTGATCTTCTTCTCCGACAAACGAATCTTTTCCACGTGGTGGCCGGCCTCCTCGGCCCCCCGCATGAATTCGTTGCAAAGGAGATCGGAGTTGCCGTTTTTTCTTGGTGTCGCGGACACGATCAGGATATTTTTGCTCATACTATTTGCTGCGAATACATCGTTGTTTTCGGCGTCATCGAGAAGAAGGAGGTCCAAGGGGCCCTCGTCACGACCCGGGGACGCCACGCCTGCCGGGTAGGCGCGAGGTTGCCCGTATGCTGCCGGCCCCGCTTCCTGTTATCTTTTGGCGAGGACGTCCGTGAGCACCTTTTCGGCGCCGGCCGACTGGTCATGGCCCACCTTGGCCCCAAGGACATCGATGAAGCCATGCATCTGGGACTGCGTTAGCCCGGTATTCATGGCCGCGCCGAGATGATAGGCCAACTGTCCGGCGGTGCCACTCATGTTGGCAAGCGCCGCGATGGTCGCCAGTTCGCGCTCCTGATGCGTCAGCACGTCGCGGGCAAAGATGTCCGCGAACAGATGCTCCTTGAGGAAATCGTCGATGATCGGGCAGAACTGCTGCCAGGCCGCCGGGGGCGGAACCTCCTTGAGCCCGGACAAATCGGCTCGCACCCGGGCGCCGTAGGTGTCCCGGTCCAGGTCGGCCGGAAGCGGTGAGGCAAGCCTCCCTTCCACATCCTTGATGCCCTTGGCCTTGCGCTCTTCCACCACGCCCATGAAGACCCCCAATCCGTTGAGGCTTCTCGGGAAACCGGCATAGGCATACATCTGGACGAGGACTTCCTTGATTTCACTTACCGTCAGACAGGCGTCCAGCCCTTCCTGAAGTGCTAGCTTGAGTCTGTCGAGATCACCGCTCGCGGTGAAGGCGGCAATGGTCACGATGCCTTGCTGCCGATCGTTCAATGGTGCTTCGGTTTGCATTTTTTTCGCCTCCGTAATGGCCGTCAGGCCGCAAACGAGAAAAAGTATGGCGAAGATCAAAGCGGGTGGCCGCATGCGCATGTCCGGCCTCCTAGTGGTGGGCGTATTGCTCGTCGGTGACCTTTTCCTTCCAGACGGCGTTCTTGCCATCCTGCGTTCCGGTGATAACGAGATGCGTCATGGGCGCGTCGGGAGTGGCCCCGTGCCAATGATCGATACCGGCCGGACACCAGACGGTCTCACCTTCCTTGAAGGCGATAACCTTGCCATCGCGCGTCCCCGTCAGGGCGACGCCCGAGGTAACGATCATATGTTGCCCGGCCGGATGCATGTGCCAGGCGGTTCTGGCGCCGGGCGCAAATGTGACGTACGCGCCGGAGTAGTGGGCCGTAGCATTCTCCGGAAAGAGCATGACGACCCGTACGTCGCCCGTGAAATACTCGGCGGGGCCTTTGAAGGATTTCTGCGAACCCTCCCGGTAGAAAACCTGCGGAGCGGCGTCTTGCGCCTGCGCCGCGCAAGCAGTGGACACGGACAGCGCCGCGACGACGGTGAAAATCAGCAAGAACCGTTTCATCGCATCCCCCTAGCCGAGCGCGTCGTATTCTGCATCGGACACGGGTTCCAGCCATTCGTTTGAGCCGCCTTCGGAAGGCACTTCCACCGCGACATGGGCGAACCAGCTGTCCTTGGCCGCGCCGTGCCAGTGCTTGGTTTCCGGGGGGATGTTGACCACATCCCCGGCATGAAGCTCCTGGGCCGGCTTGCCCGCTTCCTGGTACCAGCCGCGTCCCCCGGTCACCAGGAGGATCTGGCCGCCCTTGTGGTGGATATGCCAGAAATTGCGGCAGCCCGGCTCGAAGGTCACATTGCCGATGACGACGCCTTTCATGGAAAGCATGTTCAGGTAGCTGGTCCCGGTAAAATAGCGGGCGTAGGCCTCGTTTTTCGGCCCTTTCGGAAACATCCCCTCGCCCTTGAAGATCTTAGTATCGCTCATGATCAGAGCCTCCTCGTCTTTCCTTGCGGTTGCGGCGTGACCTGGCATGACGCCCGAATCGCCCTCCGAACGATCGGATGGTGACGGGGCACCCGCTTTTGTCCAATTCTATCTCTTTCCCGGGAGCAACGGGTAGGACGATCCGCTCATTTTTTTGCCTGATCGTCCGACGTCTGGAGAAATGTGTGCCGCGTTCTTCGCTGCACGCCTGGGCGCAATCCGCGAAAACCATGGGCGGCGGCAGAGGTCGCGTTCCCTGGTCATTCTGCGGAGCGCAGCGGCATGAGGCCCTCCAGGGATACCCTGGCCCCGAAACGAGGCGAGATGACGGCGTGGCTCCGTGAGCGTTGAGTCGCGCGCATGCCACCTCGGAAACATATCGGATGTCCCGGCATGCGGCATGGGGCGATCGCCGGCAAAAGCCGTGCGGTGTCGGGCGGCCTTATTAAGGCGATGCGGAGCGCAGCCACCCTCAATGTGCAAGGTGCAGCTTGCTTCGGGGAGTTTCCTTATTGCTTGTCGTGCATGCCAAGCATTCGCAGGAACAGGTCCTTGAGTTTTTGAGACACATCTTCAATGTGTTGTGTTCCTATGATGGCTTCGTCGCAACCGCCCCGAAAACTGTAAAACATAATCACCGATGTCCAGCGCTCGTCGTCAATTTGCCAAGCGCCCGCTTTTGTACCGTCTACAATCAATTGGGCAAGGTGTTTTGTAACTTCAGAATCAGCCATCGTGTGTCGAAATGGCATCCCGAGGCCGTAGATAACGACGTCATGGAGGTCGATCATTTCGAAGTAGGCAGTGATCGCCGCATCGATCCACGACGTGATGCGTCCACGCCAATCATCAGCAGGGCAACTTTCCACGTGCAACTGGATGCGGCGCGCGATTTCTTTATCGAAATTTTCCCGCAACACCTGAAGCAGGTCGGCCTTGGTCGTGAAGTAATGGTAGAGCGTCCCCTTTGCGAAACCAGCCGCCGCGGCGATCTCGTCCATCGTCGTGGCTTCGTAGCCTTTTTCTACAAAGATCCTTTCTGCGGCTTCGATCAAGGTGGCTCGTTTCAGGTCCGCTTTCCGTGGTCCCGGCGGCGCGCCGATCCGATGCGTTGCCTTTCGGGCCGATCGTTTTGAAGCCAACGCGGCTTGTTTCATTTCTTCTCCTTATTCGGTGCGGTCGCGAGTTTCCCAGGTCGGCAAGAGCCCGCCGTGAGACGCGCTTCTAACAATATTTTTGACCGGGAGTCTATTTTGAATATTGACTCACAGTCGATTTTCCCCCACAGTCACTCGAAAGGGAATGACCGTGATAGTGCGCGTCCTGCTCCAGAAACAGGGAGGATGCCCGGGCAGACAGTTTCTCATCCGGCCGGTTCCGGTTGCGGTGGTCGCAGCCGAATGGCGGGTGACGCTGGTATCGAAGCCGGTCGAGCCGTACCCGCAACCGCAAAAACATGTTCTGATGGAACCCAGGAGGCGTATGCGATGGAAATTCGCAGAAGCTATTGCGGACTCTGTCATCCGAGATGTGGAACGTTGCTCCACGTAGAGGATGGGAAGGTTGTCAAAATAACAGGCGATCCGGAACATCCCATTACGCGTGGAGCCATTTGCGAACGCGGTCGGTTGATGCTTGACCATATTTACCATCCCCAACGTTTGAATCACCCTCTGAAGAGGGTTGGCAAGAAAGGCGAGGGACATTGGGAGCGCGTGACCTGGGATCAGGCGCTGGACGAAGTGGCTGGGAAACTGTCAAAGCTGAAAAGCCAGTACGGCGCTGAAACGCTCACGTTCACGCATGGGACAAAGCGTACCTATCATTGGGATTGTCGCCGCTTCTTCAATATTTTCGGCTCCCCGAACACCTGCGGCGTGAACACGATCTGCATGTGCCCCAGTTACGCCACGGAATATGCAACCTATGGCGGCATGGTCATGCCCAGCCACGAGATGTTGAGCACGCGCTGCATGGTCGTGTGGGGATGCAATGCTTCAAAATCAAGCCCGATCGGCCTCTATCCCCAGATCGTCCAAGCCCGGAAAAACGGCGCGAAACTGATCGTCATTGATCCCCGGAAGACAAGAGAGGCGGAAGTCGCGGATTTATGGTTGCAAATTCGGCCCGGGACAGATCTCGCCTTGATGCTGGGCTGGATTCGCCACATCATAAAGAATGATCTGTACGATCGGGAATTCGTCGCCAACTGGACGGTTGGTTTCGAGGACCTCAAGGCCGCGGTCGCATCGTACACCCCGGAGACGGTGTCCGAAATCACGTCCGTGCCTGCGGCTCGCATCATCGAAGCGGCCACGATGTACGCCACGACGAGCCCGGCCTCGATACCTTTCGGGCTGGGGCTGGACAAGCAAGGGGTGAACGCCACGCAGTGCGCGAGAGGCCGGGCCATACTCCGGGCCATTACCGGCAACCTGGAAGTCCCTGGCGGGGAGGTTTTCAGCCGCGCTCCCGCAGTGGCGAAAATCCATGATCTGGAGTACCTTGAACGCAACGACCTGATCCCGGACAGCCAAAGGGCCAAACAGCTGGGCGCGGACAAATACCCCTTCTTCGGTTTCCCGGGTTGGGAGAAAAACTCGGCCGCCAATAAAAAACTGCCCGAAGGGTATCTGGCCGCGCCGGAAGCGTGGCACTCCAATCTGGCCCACGCCAGAGAGGTCATGGATGCCATCATCACCGGCAAGCCGTACCCCGTGACCGCCGCGATCACCCTGGCGAACAATCCGCTGCTGGCCCTGCCCAATTCCAAGCGGGTGTTCGAAGCCCTTCAGGCCCTGCAGCTGTATGTGGTCATGGACTACTACATGACTCCCTCCGCGGCCTTGGCCGATTATGTCTTTCCCGCGTCCACCACGGTGGAACAGCCCGAGATCTGGCTGACCCCGGGATTCTGCGTCGCCTGCCCCCAGGGCATCGAACGCATCGAGGAACGCCGGAGCAGCTATGACTTCTATCGCGGCCTGGGAATACGGCTCGGCCAGGAGGAATACTGGCCCTGGAAAACCGTGGAAGAGGTCTACGACCATTGCCTGGAGCCCGTCGGACTGACGTTCCAACAGTTGGTGCAGCAAAAAGGCGTCATGGGACCGATGGAATACCGTCGGTACGAGAAGTTCGGGTTCGGCACGCCCTCGGGCAAGGTCGAGCTGCGTTCCTCGATCTTTGAAGAACTGGGAGCGGCGCCGCTCCCCGCGTACCATGAGCCGGTCTGGAGTCCGCTTGGCAGCCCGGAGTTGGCAAAGGAGTATCCCCTGATCCTCATCACAGGGAGTCGCTTCATGCCCATGTATCATTCCGAGCAGCGGCAAATCGAAAAGGCCCGTCAGAAAGTTCCCGATCCGTTGGTCACGATCCATCCCGAGACAGCCGAAAAACTGGGCTTGTCCGCTGGGGACTGGGCCGTGATTTCAACGCCCCTGGGGTCGATCCGCCAGCGCGTCAAGATATCGGAGGCGATCCACCCGAGTATGGCCGACATACAGCACTCGTGGTGGTTCCCGGAACGCGATGCGAACCTCCCGGAGCTCTTCGGCGTTTTCGAGTCGAATTCCAATGTCCTGTGCCCGGATGACCCGGAATTCTGCAGCCCGGAAATAGGCAGCTGGCCCCATTCCGCCTTGCTGTGCCGCATTGAAAAAGAGCCCGCAGCCACGGTCTGATGCGAAATATCAGGCGCATTGACGCCTTGGCGTTGCCGGTCGCATCGGCTTGGGAAGACGGGCGGACCATCGCACACCAGCTCGCTGTGTTTTGGGAAATGAAGGCGGAGGGCTTTCATCTCCGTCTTCCAGTGCTGTGGCGCCGATGATGAGGTGGTCCCGTGAAGGTGTCACGGGGCGACAGGCCCTGGTTATTGCACCGCTTCGATGCGCAATTCGAAGTCATGCTTCTGCGCGCCGAGGGCCGCGATGTCGCCATCGAACCGCCCCAGCCGGACCAATCCTTTGGCGTAGCTGGCGTCCCTGTAAAAAAGCGCCAGATTGCCCCACGGCGCATAATAGGTGATGTCCCCGACCGACGGGTCGTGGCCGGCCGGCGCGCCGCGCTGGTCGAGCACCTTGGACAGGCTGCCGCTGATCTTTTCCCTGCCGGCGAAATCCTTCATGGGCAACGTCAGCGGCAACATGGAAAAAAAGTCCCGGCCGGCGGCGCTGTCGTCCAGGGTCGCCGGAAGCGTGGTCGAACCGATAACGAAACGGATTTTCATCGCGTGTCCTTCCTCTGCTTTTGATTCCTTGCCCGGTGTCATGAACGCGACAAGGGCGATGACAAGAGTGGTGAGAACCGCATGTTTCATAGGGCAGCCTTTTGCGTCGCTACGCGAGTGCGATGCCGACGGAAATACTGGTCTCCAGGGTGTCCATGATCGAAAGCGGCGCGTCCAGGACGCCCAGCGTGACGATACCGTCATATTGCCGGGAGACTTCCTCCTCCTTGTAAAGGATGGTGAAGTAGTTCCCGTCAATGGCAAAGGCGATGTCGCCGTTGAGCCACCCCTTGCGTGCGTCGCTTGCGTCATAGGGCAACGGATCGCGCATGACGCCGCAGTAGTCGTGGGCATATTTTTGCAACCGTACCGTGTACGGCAGCCTGGCGATGAGCGCCTTTGCCGATTTGCTGTCGTTGAGAACGGCGGGGATCACGGCTGCGCCGACGGTCAGCGTGATCTTTGTGCCGTTTTCGATGGTTCGGGTGGCGAACCCGCTATTGTCCTTGCTCGACTTAATTTGATGCATCAAAGTCTCCGCTGTAGCATCATGGTTGTTGTCGCCGCGAGAGCCTCAGGCAGGCTCCCGCCATCCTTTTGGTACAAAATACGTTGCATGCGAAACACTTTGAACGTCAATTCCTCCAGAAACGCTTGCCCATTCCTCTTCTCTTCCCAAAGCGGACAACGATAGATCGTCAGCCAACGTTTGTCGCCACCTGGCGCAGTGCCTTCATGTCCCGCAACGGCGGAGCGCCAAAGAAGCGACTGTACTCGCGGTTGAATTGGGAATGGCTTTCATAGCCGACCTGGAAAGCCGCTGAAGCCGCATCAAGATGCTCTGTGAGCATCAGCCGCCGCGCTTCATGCAGTCGTAATGATTTTTGAAACTGAAGCGGACTCATGGCGGTCACTGTGCGAAAATGTCGATGGAGCGTTGAGCTACTCATCTTCGCGTGCGTGGCGAGATCTTCTATATGGAGAGGTTGCTTGTAGTTTTCCCGCAGCCAGTCGATGGCCAAGGCTATTTGATGGCTTTGCGTCCCCGCGGCTCCTATCTGGCGCAGCCGTTCGCCTTGGTCGCTTACGAGCAGGCGATACAGGATCTCCCGCTGCACGAGTGGGGCCAGCATGGGGATATCCTCAGGAGTGTCCAGGAGATCGATCAGGCGAGTGAAGGCATTGAGTAGCGGCAGGGTCACCTCGCTGACGACCATCCCCCGGCTCGTCTGCTGCGGGCGGCGTATGGGGATCTCGTTTTCCACCAGCATTTGGGCAATCGAACGCCTGTCGATGCCAAGCACAACACCCAGGTACGGTTTGTCCGGGCTCGCCTCTATGACCTGCGCCACGACCGGCAATTCGACGGAAGTTATGAGGAAATGGTAGGCATCATAGGTATAGGTCTCCTTGCCGAGCACCACGCGTTTGGCGCCCTGGGCGACAAGACAAAGGCTGGGTTCGTGGATGGAGCAGGTCTGTTGGGTCGTCGCGGTATAACAACTCATCGACAAGTCCGATATCGCCGTAAACGTGCGTTTGTTCGGCGAGGTCCAACGCGCAACCCGTTTGCCAAGCGCTTTGCGTGTGGTGATCAATTCCTCAGGCGTCCATACTTGCGGAGATTCCTGCTGATTCACGAGCAGCCTCCTTGGCTTTGTTGTTTACTATACATCCACCTATCTCTTTTAAATGCTGAATTTTCGTCCACCCATGTTATGCGTACGAATCAATGGTCGCCCCTGTCAGTCCTATAAATTTGGAGAATCTGGCGCCCGTGCCACTGATGCGTACAGAAGACTTATAGTTCCCGGACCAAAAACGCGAGACAAGCGCCGCCGAATATATCCGGCAGATGGCCGAAAAGCGTCCGCCCGAGCATGAAGGCGAGGCTCAGCGCGGTGTCGGCCGGCGCGCTTGCCGCAAGGGCCGCGTAGAGCACCGCCCGGCCTAGCAACGGGATGCCGACCGAGAGCTTGGGCGTAGCGACATTGGACGTGTGATCAATCATATGTGCCTGTTGCAAAACGCGCCTGCCTCCGCAAGCGACCTGTCAGGAGGAGACGCTTCCTCTCATGCCGATGAATCGGAGTTTGGTAGTTAATATATATTGTTGCGGTCGCCTCTTCGGCCTCTGCCGGGAGCCGTTTCCTCGATGCTCCGGAGCCCCCGCCTTGCGGCAAAGGCTCCGGAGGCAGGCTGCTTACGGCTCCTGGCGCGTCGGGCGGAAGAGGATTTCGTTGATGTCCACATCGTCCGGCTGGCTGATGGCGAAGGCCACGGCCCGGGCGAAGGAATCCGCCGGGATGGCGACCGCCTCGTAGTACTTTCGGATCTGCTCTCCGACGACGGGGTCGGTCACGCTGTCGGGCAGTTCCGTGGCCACGGCGCCGGGAGAGATCACCGTGGTGCGGATGTCGTAGGGCTTTACTTCCTGGCGCAAGCCCTCGGAGAGCGCCCGCACGGCGAATTTGGTCGCCGCATAGACCGAATAGCCGGGGCCGACCTTGTGGCCGGCCATGGACGACACGTTGATGAAGTGCCCGGATTTTTGCCGCTGCATGTACGGCAGCGCCGCGGCGATGCCGTAGAGCACGCCCTTGATGTTCACGTCGATCATCCGGTCCCAGTCCTCGACCCTGAGGGATTCGATAAGGGACTGGGGCATGAGGCCCGCGTTGTTGATCATGACGTCGATGCGGCCATAGGTCGAAACCGCCGCATCGACCAGCGCCTGGACCTGCTCGCGCTTGGTGACGTCCGTGCTCACGGCGAGCGCCTTGCCGCCTTGGGCCGTGATCTCCTTGGCCAGTGCCTCGAGACGATCCATGCGCCGGGCACCGAGCACCACCGTGGCTCCCTGGCTGGCCAGCATGCGGGCGGTGGCCTCGCCCAGGCCACTGCTTGCGCCCGTTATGACGACGATCTTTCCTGTGATATTTTCAGTCATGACGCATCCTCCTGAATGTTTTTCTTTTTTGGCAAAGCCCGTGGAACCGCCATACGGTGACGCCATCGGTTCTCTGGAGAAACGCGTTAAGTTCCGTTCCCGAAACCGGCGAGAAGCAGTGCGTTTCGCCTGTGGGCCAAACTAATGCCGTCCTGGGCTCGAAGGTAGATCCGATTCCGTCAGATTCTTGCCTGATTCTCGCGCAGTCGACGGGACACAACGCGATCCTCAGGCCGTTTTAAGATAGGTGGAGAAGTATTCCGAGAGCTTGGCGACCGCCTGGGAGACAAATTGCGGCTTGTCGTACAAGTCTATGTGGGAAGCCCCTTCAATGATGAAAATCTCTTTCGGCTCTTGCGCCTTGGCGTATGCCGCTTCGCTAAAGTAGGCGGTGTCGGCTCTGCTGCCGACGATCAGGAGGATCGGGCGCGGCGAAACCGTATCCAGGAAGGCGAAAGCATCAAAAGCCGCCAGCTTGTCCAGGCTGGTGAACAAAACCTTGTTGACGGAGGTGGGGTAAGCGCCGTCATTTCCGACTTGTCCGCCGCAGGTCCTTGCGCATAGCTCATGCCCATGCATCCGAGTCCGAGGGCTGAGACTTCGAGGCCGGTCGATCCCAGTTTTCGCTTTTCTATCTTTATTCCTCGATCGAGAGAGCGGGCGCATGACAATGACGGGCCGTCATCCCTCTCGTATTACGTCCAGGGCGCGCAGCCATGCGGCGACATCCGCCAGGGACGTCGCGGTATTGTAGCCGTTTACCACCAACGCGTTGGCAACGGACGCCCGCGGGCACCACTTTTTGATATCCGCCACGCTCCGGCCTGCGCCACCGCCGCCATGCGTGATAAACGGGGCCAGTGTCTTTCCGGACAGGTCGTAATCTGAAAGGAATGTTTTCACAGGCCCCGCCACCGTGCTCCACCAGTTCGGCGAGCCAACACAGATGATGTCGTAGGCCCCGACATTCTCGACCTTCGTCTGAAGCGGCGGTTTATACCCGGATTGCAGCTCGCGTTTGGCCTGTTGCGTCGTCGCCGAGTAGTCATCCGGATAGGGATCCACCGGAACGAGCTCAACCAGATCGCCGCCGGAAAGGTCCCGGATACGCTCGGCGACCGCGCGCGTATTGCCGGTTTGCGAGTAATAGACGACAAGCGTTCGAGCTTTCTTGTCAGCCTGTGATCCCGAAATCATTTTATACTCCTTGCGTCGGAATGTTTTGCACCTCCCTCATACAGAAACCACGCTTCGCTCCCTAGATACGATCGGATCATATTCTTGCCTGATTCTTTCGCGCGGGAAGCCCGTCCCGGACTGAAAATCCCCGTGCCGGCAGTTCAATTCTGTCCCTCGGCACCAGAAAATTCAGGGAGCAAGGCTCAAAACCTTGCTCCCTTTTTCTTTGGCGTCTGTTCTGGTCCCGCTCTGGTCCCGCTTATAAAAGTTATGGGGAGTGAAATGAGGTGAAGCCCGGAATTCATGCCACAAAATCGCCGGAACCGCAGACACGGCGCAATGCGAAGAAGCTCTCGTCGAACCCCATGGCGCGCAACTGTTCAACCATCTCCGGACACAGACCCTTGGTGAGCTGAAACTGCAAGGCGATGAGGTCGTCACTGCTGTGCTCGCCCGTGTACAGTGGGGGCGGCGACTCCGTGAGCCAGAAATCATCGCTGATCAATCCTTGGCGTTTGGCGCGTTCATAGATTTGGGTGCCGGGGAGGATCGTGGTGATGCCGATGGTTGGCATGGTTGCGGGACGGATGGCCTTGATCAGGGCAATGGTTTCGGCAATGGTTTTCGGATTCTCGCCGGGGTTCCCCACCATCAGAAAACAGCAGGGTTCGATCCCGGCCTGGTGCGTCAGGGCAAAGGCCTGGGCCACCTGGGCCACGGTGAAGCGTTTGTTCACGGCCTTGAGAATGCGCGGACTGCCGGATTCCACCCCATAGTAGATGCGGTAGCAGCCGGCCTGGCGCATCCAGCGCAATACGTCCTCGCTGACGCAGTCCACGCGCGTCTCGGCCATCCAGACGAGATCGAGATCGCGCTCCAGGATTTCACGGCAAATGCCGATGGTCCGCTGCGGGCTCAAGGTGAAGAGATCGTCGGAAAAGTAGACGTGGCGCACCCCGCGTTCCTGCACCAGCCGTTCGAGTTCGTCGACGACGTTGCCGGGAGACCGGCAGTCCCAGTGTCCGCCGCAGAAACGATGCACGGAGCAGAAGTGGCAGGCGTAGGGACACCCCCGCGAGCTGATGACGTGGGTTCCGGTCAGATCTTGATATTGCGCCGGGATTTCGGGGGATTTGTATTGCGCGAGATCGAAACTCCCGTACTCGGGAAAGGCAAGCGCATCCAGGTTGGCGTCGTGGGGGCGCGGCTCGGTGGTATGGAACGCATTGTCGCGGCGAAAGACGATGCCCGCCACGTCTCGGAGGTCATCGCCCCGGTCCAGGCAGGCGGCCAGTTCGACAATGGTTGCCTCGCCCTGGCCCAGAACCACGATATCCACGACGCCCCGGCACAGGATCTGTTCCGGGAACAAGGTCGCATGGGGCCCGCCCATGACCACCACCGCCTCCGGCAGCGCCTGGCGCGCCAGGGCGGCTGTGCGCAGGGCATTGACGCGCTCGGAGGTGAAGCAGCTGATGCCGACCACATCGGCTTTCGAGGCGAGGAGCAGCTCGTGGACCGCTTCCCAGTCGGCGTCGTGCAGATCACGCAGGTCGGCCTCGAAGCCGCTGGCCCGCAGCGCGGCCGCGAGAGAGGCAATTCCCAGCGGCACCCAGGTTTTGGCCGGGAGCAAGTCCGGCTCCAGGGTGGCCGGATTCATGAGCCGTATGGCCGGTGGCGTGAGCAGGAGCACTTTCATGATCGTCTCGCGCGAGGTTGTGGCGGCGCAAAGGGAGGTCGTCCGCCTTTCGTAACAGGAACCGGGGTCCAGGGAGGACGCGTCGAGGACCCCGGTTCACAGCATTCCCGCGTGCGCTCGCAGGGAACAATGGTGTCCTATGCAGGCAACTGGAAGGCTTTGGCCTCGAAGGCCTCGGCAACATCCTTCATGCCCAGTTTTTCCAGGGTGGCCCGCCGGGGCAGGCCTGTTTCCGCGTCCCAGCCCATGTACGTGTAGTAGTGGGCCTTGGTCGCTTCGAAGTGCTTCCGGTCCAGGGGCGGATGCGGCGGCTCGGCCTCGGGATAGACCGGGAGCACGCGACCGGCCACCGGAGCGAAGAAATGCTCGGGCAACTGGTCGTGTTCCTGGCGCAGGTTCACGGGTTTGCCGCCGCCCCATTCCAGGGCCGTCACCAACCGGTGCATGTTCCAGATGCGCGCGGCCCGATCGTTGAGTTTGTCCTGGGTCATCTTCTCGCCGGTGACCAGCTCGAACAGCTTGAACTCCACGGACACGTCCCCGGTGTACGCCCGGTCCTTGCGGCCGCTGGTCATGATGGGAAAAACCCAGTCGCAGGCCGAGATACTGTCCTTGATGCAGCCGCGCAGGTGGATGAAGCGGGTGATGGTGGCGTTGGCCTTGGCCGACTTGTCCCCGTTCCAGGTCAGCGGCACCTCCCGATTGCGCTTGATGTCGTTTAAGCCGTTGACGGCCACATCCTCTCCCCAGATCGTTTTGGCCACGGGCATGGCCTGCTCGAAAGTGAGACCGGTCCATTCCAGCAGGTTGGTCATGCCGTGGCGGTTGGGATCGCGGTTTTCCACGGCGAAGTTCACGGCCCAGTAGTAGCCGAAGGTCCGGGGATCGTAGTGGGCGGACATGCCCCAGCCGCCGTTGCCGCCGACCACGCCGCCCATGATGCCTTCCATGTTCTCGAAGCGCATGACCGCCTTGGCCCCGGCGGGCAGCCCCAGGGCCTCGAACTTGGCCGCGACGATGTCCATGGCCCGGCGGAAGCCTTCGCCCAGGGCCTCGCCCAGGAAGCCCTGGCGGTAGGCGATCATGTTCATGAGGGTAATGAGGCCGTCCGCGCCCAGCTCGCCCTTGGGCGGATAGTGGCCTTTTCCCAGACCGGCCGCTTGTTCGGCCGTGACCAGTTTCTTGTCCTGGAGGTGGGCCAGCAGGCTCTTGCCATTGACCTGCTCGTCCTGGAGAAACCAGACGAACTGGATCATGGGGAACATCTCGAAGGTGTCCACGCCGAGCTGGTTGGCCAGCTGGTTGGCCAAAAACGTGGCCTTGTCCCGGTTGCCGATCCAGGAATAGAACCATTGGGTGCAGCTCACCGCGCCGCCGCCCATGCCCGGCACGTTCATGAAGGCGTAGCAGCCTTGGGGGCAGGCGTAGCAGGACTGGGCCTTGACGTGGTACTCGCTCAGCCACGGCGCGCAGCTCTTGGTCTGGTCGAAGCGCAGGGCCTGCTTGTTGATGTCCTTGGGGTCGATGTACTTTTCCGTCCAGCTCAAGGGGCCATGGGACAGGGGCGTGGACCCGAGGGGCCCGGGCTGGAATTCGCGCACGCTTTTGACGTATTTGACCAGCCCGTCCTTGTCGGCCACCTGGACCCCGCCCGTGCCGCGCACGGCAATGGCCTTGAGGTTTTTCGAGCCCATGACCGCCCCGAAGCCGCCCTGCCCGGCCGCATTGCCGATGCGGTGAATGACCGGGGAGATGCGCACCAGTTTTTCCCCCGACGGCCCGATGATGGCGATCTGCACCTTCTCGTCGCCGAGCTTCTGCTTGATGGCGTCCTGGGCCGCGAACGTATCCTTGCCCCAGATGAAGTCCGCGTCCACGATGGTCACCTTGTCGTCGGCGATGTTGACGAACACGGGCCGGGGCGCCTTGCCCTGGATGATGACGGCGTCGTAGCCGGCGAACTTGAGTTCGGCGCCCCAGTAGCCGCCGAAGCCGCTGCGGGAGACCAGGGGGTGCTTGGACTGCGGGGCATAGACATGGGGTGAAACGCCGATGACCTCGGAGCGGCCCGTGGACGGGGCCAGGGTCCCGGTCAGGGGGCCGACGGCGAAAACCAGCCGGCTTTCCGGGCTGAAGGGTTCGGCCAGGGGGGCCTCGTCAAAGATGACTTTGTAGCCGATGCCGATCCCTCCGGTATAATCGAGATATTTGGCGGTCTGTTCCTTGGTGACCGTGCCGTTGCCGAGGTCAACGCGCAGTATCGTTCCGGTCCATCCATTCATGATCAAGACTCCTGCTGGGTAGTGTTCAGCGCAGATCGACAAAGGTCAGGGCATTGGCCGGACAGTATTTGACGCATTGCGGATCGCCGCCGCACAAATCGCACTTGCTGAAGATGCTTTTGGCCTTGTTCTCGACGATCATGTCCCAGGGGCAGGCGGCCATGCACTCGCCGCAGCCGGTGCACTTCATGGGATCGATGACCCGGGCCCCGGTCTTCGGGTCCAGGGTCAGGGCATCGTAGGCACAGGCCAGGTAGCAGTCGGCCATGTTGCACTGGCGGCAGACATCGGGCAGGACGGCCAGCTTGGCGAGGGTCTTGGTCGGGTCGTAGTCCGTATGGATGCGGCTCAGGGCGGGCTGGCACAGGCCGTCATGGCCCAGGGAACAGACGATTTCGCAGGTGCGGCAACCCACGCACTGGGTGGGGTTGGTCGTGAGCCAGGCCTTGGTGTTCGGCAGCTGGTCCGGCGTGATTCCGCGATTGTAGTGTTTTGGATTAAAATTCTTTGGTGCGGCAATGGCGTTGACGGCAACTGTCCCTGCAACAACCTGCAAGCCCAGAACTTTAAGCATCTTTCTGCGGCTTATGCCACCTTCTTTCCGGGGACAATCTTCCTTTGTTTCATCTGTTTGCGTTTCACAGCATTCCTTCTCGGACGATGACTGTCGCAATAATTTGAAGAAGTTCCTCCGCACAATGGCCTCCTCTGGCTTTATGAAGTTCTGCGCTTGCCAGTTGCGTATCAAAGAGCAAAAACAAGACCAGCATACGGGCAGGAACCACGGCGGCGGGATACGGGTCGCCCTTGTGGGGGAGGAGCGCCGCATGATCATTGGTTATTTTTAGCATGATCAAAAAACACGAAAAGGCATCAGCGGCAGGAGTGATCACGGAAGGAAGGAGAGTGACGGGGAAATCGGGTCACACTGACCCAGACAGCGCGATTGGAGCGGGTCAATGTGATATGATTGTCCGGCATTGACAGAAATGGGGTGAACAACTAGGCAAGATAAAAAGGATTCTCAAACCAAGGCCTGATGACGGTGTCCTCTGGCCGCATGCCGTCCCGCGGCGGCGTACGGTCATGCACGAACAGCCGTTCCAAGACCGGGGACCCAAGGACCATGAGCATTCACAAATTCACCATCCCGGAACTCATCTTCGGCCGCGGCAGCCTCGACTATGCCGGCGTGTGCGCCAAACAGCTCGGAGCCTCAAAGATCTTCATCGTGTCCGATCCGGGGGTGGAGGCTGCCGGTTGGGTGGACAGGCTCATGGATATCCTCCGGCAGGAGGGGCTGGATTTCGTTTATTGCAATGACGTGGCCCAAAATCCCAAGGACTATCAGGTCAAGAAAGGGGTGGAGCTGTACCGCCAAAGCGGCGCGGATGTGGTCTTGGCCCTGGGCGGTGGCAGCGCCATGGACGCGGCCAAGGGTATCGCCCTGGTGGCCAGCAACGGCGGGGAGATAAAGGACTACGAGGGGGCCAACCAAGTCAAAGATCCGCTCCCCCCCATGGTTTTCATCCCTTCGACCATGGGCAGCGAATCCAACATTTCCCAGTTCGCCGTGGTCACCGATGTGGAACGGCGTATCAAGATGACCATCATCAGCCGGACCCTGGTGCCGAATATCTCCATCACCGACCCGAACCTGCTGACCACGCTCAGCCGCGAACTGCTCCTGGCCCCCCTGTTCGACGCCCTGGCCCATGCGGTGGAGTCCTACCTGTCGCCCCTGGCCAACCCCCTGACCGAGGTGCAAAGCCTCAAGGGACTCGACCTGCTCTGGCGCCACAGCCGGCCGGCCCTGGCGACCCTGGCCCTCGACGACCTGGAGCAGCTGACCGTGGCCGGGCTTTCCTCCGGGATCGCCTTCACCAACGCCAGCGTGGGACTGGGACACGCCCTGGCCCATGCCCTGGGCGGCATGTACGACGTGGTGCACGGCATTTCCCACGCCCTGCTCCTGCCGAGCGTCATGCGCTATAACATGCCGGAATGCGAGGCTAAAATGGCTGTGATCGGACGGATCATCATCGGCGAGCGCCTGGAGAGCGACGCGGCCACGGCCGTGGCCGGCATCGAGGCGTTGGAGCGGTTCCGCGAGGAGATCGGCCTGCCGGCGCGGCTGCGCGAGGTCCTGCCCGACAACACCATGCTTCCCAAGATGAGCCACAACGCCGCCAAGGACATCTGCCTGCTCACCAATCCCCGGTCGGCCACCTGGAAGGACATCCTGAACATCTACTACGGAGCCTGGTAATGGCACATAACGCCAAGCTCGCGGACATAAGCGGCATCGAAACCGTCAAACTGGGCTTTTTCAAGGAGGTCAAGCGCAAGATCCGCGAGCTTGAGGCCTCGAACCGGGAATTGGAACAGAAACGCCGGGACATTCAAGCCATCCTGGACGGCATCCCCGATGTCATGGCCGTCATCTCCCCGGACAAGAAGGTGCTCTCGGTCAACAAGTCCTTCTATACCGTGTATCCGGGCGTCGAACCGACGGGACTCCCCTGCCACAAGATCTTCAAGGGCCAGAATGTACCGTGTTCCCCCTGCTCCATCGACCTGGCCATGGAAAGCCCGACCCGGGTGTCGCGCAGCTTGCAAATCCTGAATCGGAGCGGCGAGAACCGACAAATCGAATGCACGGCTTCGGTCATGCTGGACAGCGGAGACAAGCCGGATCGGATATTACTGCTCCAACGGGACGTGACCCTGGAGAAGCAGTTCCAGGCCAAGTATTCCCTGGCCGAACGCATGGCCACCGTGGGCGTCTTGGCCGAAGGCGTGGCCCACGAGATCAACAACCCCCTCACCAGCATCAGCGGTTTCGCCGAGACCTTGGTCCTGCGCCTGGGTGAGCTGGAGGCCTTGATGCCCGAACGCGAGGACATCTCGGCCATTTTCGAGGATGTTCACGAATTCTTGGACACCATTCTCCTGGAATGCAGCCGTTGTTCGGACATCGTGCAAAACTTGCTGACCTTTGGCCACCGCGAGAGCAAACGCCTCACCACCGTCAACCTCAACGACATCGTGGCCAATTGCCTCAAGCTGCTCGGTCCCAAACTCAGCCGGTTGCCCAAGGATATCATTGCTCTGGAGAGGGGGGGACAGGACGATCCCCTAGTGCTCGGCCATCCTGGGGAGCTGATGCAGGTCATGCTCAATCTCGTGGGCAACGCCCTGTACGCCGTGCGGACCTCGGGTTCGATCAGGGTCAGAACCGAGGTCAGGGACAACCTCGTGGCGCTCGAAGTGGCCGATACCGGAGACGGCATCGCACCGGAACACATAAGCAAGCTCTTCGAACCCTTTTTCACCACCAAGCCCCCCGGGCAGGGCATCGGCATCGGCCTGTCCACCTGTTACAACATCATCCGAAAGCACGGCGGGGAAATCAGCGTGGAAAGCGAGCCGGGCCACGGCGCGGTCTTCGAGGTCATCCTGCCCTACCTGTCGCAATAGGCCGCAACGCATGTATAAAACCGACGCCATCAATCTTCTGGTGGTCGATGACGAACCGTCCATCCGCCGCCTGGCCCAAAAGGCCCTGGTTGCGCCCGACCGGGTGGTGACCACGGCCGATTCGGCCGAAAAAGCCCTCCGCCTCGCCCACGAGCAGGACTTCGACGTCGTCCTTCTGGACATCCGCCTGCCCGACAGCAACGGCCTTGGCTTGCTCGAACGGTTCCGGGAGCACCTCCCCGATGTGGAGGTGATCATGATCACCGCCTACGCCGAGGTGGCAACCGCGGTCGAAGCCATGAAAATGGGCGCCTACGACTACATCACCAAACCGTTTTCCCTGGAACGGATCAAACTGGTGATCGAAAAGGCCTATCAGCGCTCCCTGCTGCAAAGGGAAAACCGGATTCTGCGCCGGACGAGGACCGCCAGGCCGGAGTGCAAGCTCATTGGCCATTCCTTGGCCATCAAACAGATCGTCTACCTCATCAGCAAGGTGGCGCCGACCCGGACGCCGGTCCTCATCACCGGCGAGTCCGGCGTGGGCAAGGATGTGGTGGCCCACAACATCCACAATCTGAGCGCCTGCGCGGAGAGGCCGCTGATCATCAAAAACTGCGGCACCTTCAACAAGGAGTTGCTGCGGAGCGAGCTTTTCGGCTACCGCAAGGGGGCCTTCACGGGGGCCACCGAATCCCGGGAGGGACTGCTGTCCCTGGCCAACAACGGGACGCTCTTCCTGGACGAGGTGGGGGAACTGTCCTTGGAACTCCAGTCCATGCTGCTGCGTCTGCTGGAATCCCAGACCTACCGGCGGGTGGGAGAGACGGAAGAGTGCCGGGTGAACATCCGCTTTCTGTTCGCCACCAACCGTGACTTGGCCAAAGAGGTGGAGGCCGGGCGCTTCCACGAAGCCCTTTTCCACCGTCTCAACATCTTTCGCGTCGATGTCCCGCCGTTGCGGGAACGCAACGAGGACATTCCAGCCCTCACAGCCTATTTCCTCGGCCATATCTATCCGGACCGGCCGCCCTACAAGATCACGCCCACGGCCGAGGCCTGCTTCCAGGCCTACCACTGGCCGGGCAACGTCAGGGAACTGAAAAACGTCATCGAGCGGGCCATGATCCTGTGCGAGAACGACTTGATCACCCCAGGGAACCTGCCCCAGGACATTGTCAGGTCCTTTGACGGCTCCGCGGCGGAGGGGGTCTTCCCGACCTTGGAGCAAAGCGAACGCCAGCTCATCATGCGGGTGCTCAATCATGTAAAATCAAATAGGACCGTGGCCGCCAAGATGCTCGGCATCGGCCGCAAGACGCTTTACCGCAAAATGTGCAAGTTCCAATTGCCACAATAGGTCTTTCGGGAAGGGAGAACTCCCGAATATGGCGGCGGTAGGCCACGACAGCATCCAGGTTGCGGCCGCGGCGAAGCTCCCGGCACGCGAAGGTTGGCATCCCGGCACGGGCTCCACGTCCAACGGAGGGCGATGAACCGGCGGAGGGTGCGTCGCTACCCTGCCTTGGCCACCGGCAATTCCGCCCATGAGGTGGTGTAGCTCGGAGACTTGGCGGCCCGTTTCATTTGCCAAGGCTGTTCGGTGCCGCAGGCGGCCAGACGCAGGACATCCCGGCCAAAACGGCAATTGATCGCATCCAGAGTGCCCATGAGACGTTCGGCCCTGACGTCTTTCTCTGGGGGAGAGGCCAGCAAGGAAAGCTGGTGGTTGCCTATCCTCTCCAAGCCAGAGAGCATCACCCCAACCTTCTTGTAGCGAAACCCGGGACGGAAAATGCCGTCCAGGACCTTGAACGCGGCTCGCACGATGGCACTGGTATTCGAGGTCGCCACGGGCAAGGCCCCGAAAGCGGAATTGGTGTACTGGGGCTCCCCGGCAATGAACGTATTCGTCTGCAACCAGACCGTCACCCCGCTCGCCGCCAAGCGCTCGGCTCGAAGTCGCTGGGCCGCCCGGCTGGCATGGCTGGCCAGGGCCTCCCGCATGTCCGCGATGGTGGTGACCGCCTGGCCGAAGGACCGGGAGGCGACCACAGATTTTCTGGGCGGTGCGATCTCCTCCAGAGAGAGGCAAGGCGTGCCCCGAAGCTCCAGTAAGGTATGCAGACCGCCCACGGTCATCTTTCGCTTTACCCAGTCCCGGGGCAGGTCCCGAAACTGGCGGGCATTGACCACGCCGTGCCGGGCCAACATGGTCGCGTAGCGCCGGCCGATGCCCCACACCTCCTCGACGGGGAAGCGCTCCAGCAGCGCGTCCGGATCGGGGCAGGCCGCGAAATCGAGCACGCCATCCAGGGCCGGGTCCTTCTTGGCCGCACGGTTGGCGACCTTGGCCAGGGTCTTGGTGGGGCCGATGCCGACGGAAACCGGGAGGCCGGTCCAGCGCCCCACGGTCTCCCGAATGTGGCGCCCATAGTCCGTGAGGTCCCATGGCAGGCCGGTCAGGTCGAGAAAGGCCTCGTCGATGGAGTACACTTCCAGGGAGGGGGTAAACCGGGCCAGGGTCTTCATGACCCGCGCCGACATGTCCCCGTAGAGGGCGTAGTTCGACGAGAACACGGCCACGCCATGGCGCTGGAAAAGCGCTCGGCACTGGTAGGCCGGCCGGCCCATGGGAATGCCGAGCGCCTTGGCCTGCGCGCAACGGGCAATGATACAGCCGTCGTTGTTGGACAGCACCACCACCGGGCGTCCAGCCAGGGCCGGCACGAACACCTTTTCGCAGGAAGCGTAGAAGCTGTTGCAGTCCACGAGGGCGAAAAACCGCGCCATGGTCAGCCCGCCTTGTGGATGATGTAGGTGACCACGCCCCAGACGTCGAACTGCGTTTCCGGGCCGATTTCCAGCGCGGGGAAATCCGGGTTTTCAGGCACGAGCCACAGCCGCGAGCGCGCCTTTTTCAGGCGCTTGACGGTCAGCTCGCCGTTGACCGCGGCGATGACGATGGCATTGTTACGAACCTCCTGGGACCGGTCCACCACCAGGATGTCCCCCGAGGCAATGCCGGCGTCGCGCATGGAGTCGCCATCCACGCGCACGAAAAACGTGGCGGCCGGGTTGCGGATCAGCTGCTCGTTGAGGTCGAGCTTTTTCTCGATGTAGTCCTCGGCAGGGGATGGGAAACCGGCAGCAACCGGCGACAGGTACAGCGGCAGAGCCAGACGGGGTCTGTCGGTCATGGGAAGAAAAGGGAGAGCGCGCATGCCCTGTTCATAAGAGCAAAGATAGGCGCCTGTCCATAATTATAAACAAAAGTTGATTTTAATAAATAATTTCAGACAAGTGGCTGCCCGACAGGCGCGACAAGTTCCGGCCCCTCGTTTTGCGGGTTGTTCACCAGAGTGCCGACCGGCGTTGCGGTCAGGGGCGGAGGCTGGATCTGCAAAAGGTCTCGGATGTCCGCCAGGGTGGTCCGGAGTGGGTCGATCCAGGTGGCCTGCGTTTCTCTGGGCAGGATCACAGGCATGCGATCATGGAGCAGCCGGGTTACGCCCAGGGATTCGCGGGTGAGGATGGCCAAGGAGTCGATGGCTTCGCCTGCCGGGCTCGTCCAGTGCTCGAAAATACCGGCCAGGACCAGGACGCTCCTGTCCACCGGGGTCAGAAAGTACGGCGCCTTGGGTCCCCCGCCGTGCCGCCATTCGTAAAAGCCCTGGGCGGGCACCAGACAGCGCCGGTATCGGATGGCCCCACGAAAGGCTGGTTTCTCAAAGACGGTTTCGGCCCGCGCGTTGATGCACTTGGCGCCAATCTTCGGGTCCTTGGCCCAGGCTGGCACCAGCCCCCACCGGAAGAGACCCGCCACCCGCCGGGTGACGTGACGGTCCGCATACACCGCCTCCACAAGCTGGGTGGGCGCGATGTTGTACCGGTCCGGGGCTGCGGGGAGTCCGGGCAGCCCAACAGCCTCGGCAACGAGCCGCCGGGGCATGGCCAGGGCGAATCTGCCGCACATGGTCGTTTCTCCTTTCTCCTGGCGAAGCCTCGCCTGCCCGCAACCATGCGGCAAGCCCCGCAATATTGCTCCAGTCACCCGACAGCTTTCCTCGGGAAGGCGCTCGCCCCCCACGCGCAGGCTACCTTGCCCGTCTTTCCCGCCATCATTGTAAACGCGTCCAGACTTGCCCAACCGCAAAACGCCGTCAACGAAGTCCTCCTGGCCCCAGCCGGACAGCTACACCGCCCCGTCCCGGGAACTTCCTCCCCAAAGGCGCTTTCCCCAAACGCCGATCGCCGCTGCAAGCGAACAGGGAATCACCTGTTCCGCAGCTTGTCAGACGGCTTTACCAACCTCCATGCAAAAAAATCACGGAAACCACGATTTTTCCCTTGCCAGGGGGCCGGGCATTGGATAGATACACGTCTCCACGCAGCCGAAGTGGTGGAATTGGTAGACACGCTAGGTTCAGGGTCTAGTCCTCGCAAGGGGGTGGGAGTTCGAGTCTCCCCTTCGGCACCATAAGAAAGCAAGCGGGTTATCGCACCGGGAGTCCGGAACGATAGCCCGCTTTTTCTTTGTCCAAGCCGCTTTTTCCCATTGTCACCGGCGCTGTTTCGGCCCATGCCGCCCTTCCGGCGAGCCCGCAAGACCGCGACCGTAAGCGCCCGGCAGGTTGCCGGCAGCGCCGACATGCCGTGCCCTCGGTCAAGCCTGCACACGGGGCCAGAAACGGCAGCCTCCGGCGGCCAACGGGCTCGCGGCCTTTGGAATTCCATTTTGAGGCCACTGCGCAATTGCCTGACGGTGTACCGGGCTCCGAAATTGCGCCTTGCAACCGACCAAAATCATGAAGGGATTCCAAAGGGCGAAGCCCTTTGGCCGCCGGAGGCATCCCTTTCAATGAATTGCGCAGCAGGCTCATTTTGGTTTGGGCAAAGCGGCACGCCCGGGCCGCCGGAGGCATCCCCTCCGCCGGCCCGTCGCTGTGCGGGAGCACGGTAGCGCTTAAGGCTGGGTATCCTGCGAACCGGCCTCGGGCTTGGGCTGATCGACATGCAGCACGTTTTCCGCGAAGCGCTGCACCAGCACGTAAAACACCGGCACCACCAGCACGGCCAGGATGGTGGAGGCGAGCATGCCGCCGAAAACCGCCGTGCCCACGGCCCGCTGGCTGGCCGCGCCGGCCCCGGAGGCGGTCAGGAGCGGCACCACGCCCAGAATGAAGGCAAAAGAGGTCATGAGGATGGGGCGAAACCGCAGCCGGGCCGCTTCCACGGCCGCCTGGGCGATGTCTTCGCCCTTGGCTCGGCGTTCCCGGGCAAACTCGATGATCAAAATGGCGTTCTTGCTGGCCAGGGCGATGAGCAGCACCACGCCGATCTGGGTGTAGACGTTGTTGTCCATGCCGCGAAACATCAGGGCCAGCATGGTGCCGAGCAGGGCCAGGGGCACGACCAGGATGACGCCGGTCGGCGTACACCAGCTCTCGTACTGGGCGGACAGGACCAGATAGACCAGCACCACGGCCAGGGCGAAAATCAGGTAGGCCTGGTTGCCGACCTTTTTCTCCTGGTAGGACATGTTGGTCCATTCGATGCCCATGGACGTGGGCAGCTTGTCCTTGGCCATCTGCTCCATGAGCGTCAGGGCCTGGCCCGAGCTGAAGCCCGGGGCGGCGGAACCGTAGACCGAGGCCGAGGTGTAGAGATTATAGCGGTTGAGGACCGTGGGGCCGAGGATCTCCTTGATGGAAGTGACCGCGGACAGGGGCATCATCTCGCCCTTGCTGTTGCGGATTTCGAGCTGGAGCAGGTCCTCGGGCTTGAGGCGGAAACGCGGCTCGGCCTGGGCCCGCACCTGGTAGACGCGGCCGAACTTGTTAAAATCGTTGATATAGGTCGAGCCCATATAGGTCGACAAGGTGCTGAAGACGTTGCTTAGGCTCACGCCCTTGTACTCGACCTGGGTGCGGTCGATGTCGGCATAGATCTGGGGCGTGGAGGCGTTGTAGGTGACGTTGAGCGGCGTGAGCCCGGTCTGGCTCCGGCCGACCGACACCAGCCCATAGCAGGCGTTTTGCAAGGCCACGGGGCCGAGGTTGCCCCGGTCTTCCACCACCATCTGGAACCCGCCCGACTGCCCCAGGCCCTGGATGGCCGGAGGCACCATCACAAAGGCCACGGCGTCCTCCAAGGTGGCCAGACGCGCCTGGACATGGCGTAAAATGGTCTCCTGGGTCACACCCTTGGGACGCTTGTCCCAGTCGGTGTACATGATGAAGATGGCCGCCATGTTGGGCTGGTTGAGGGAATCGAGGATGGACAGGCCGCCGAAGGTGATCCAGTCGGCGATGCCGGGCGTTTCCTGGAGAAAGCCGTCGATCTGCTTGATGACCTTGGCCGTGCGCGTGAGCGAGGCCGCCGGCGGCAGCTGGACGCTGATGATGGCGTAACCCTGGTCCTCTTCCGGCAAAAATCCGGTGGGCAGCGAGGCAAAGCCGATCCCCGTCACTACGATGAGTGCGAGATAGCCCAGCATGGCCATTTTAGCGTGGTGGACCATGAAGCTTACGATCCGTGTGTAGACGGCCTCGCAACGGTTGTAGACGGCGTTGAATCCCCGGAAAAAGGCGTTGAGCTCGCCCTTGTGCGGCTTCATCCAAAGCGCGCACTGGGTGGGTTTGAGGGTGGCGGCGTTGATGGCGCTGATCACGGCCGTGGAGGCGATGACCAGGGAAAACTGGCGGTAGAGCTGGCCCGTGATGCCGGGCATGAACGAGGCCGGCAAAAAGACCGAAATGAGCACCAACGTAATGCCGATGATGGGGCCGAAAAGCTCCTTCATGGTGGCGATGGCCGCATCGTGGGGGGTATCCCCCTGTTCGATATGGTGGGCCGTGCCCTCCACAATGATGATGGCATCGTCCACCACGATGCCGATGGCCAGGATGATGCCGAACAGTGTGATCAGGTTGACCGAGAACCCGAGCATGGCCATGGCGATGAAGGCGCCGAGGATGGTGACCGGCACGGTGGTGGCGGGCACGAGCATGGCCTTGAAATCCTGCAAAAAGAGCATGATGACGAGGAGCACCAGGACGCCGGCCTCGATCAGGGTCTTGTAGACGTCGTGGATGGCCTGGTTCACGAACCGGGTGGTGTCGAAGGGGATGGTGTAGACGAGGCCGGGGGGAAAATCCTGGGACACCTTTTTCATGACCGCCTTGACGGCGTCGGCGGTCTGGAGGGCATTGGCTCCGGGCAGGAGGTAGATGGCAACCAGGCTCGCCGGCTTGCCGTCCTTTTCGGCGAACAGGTCGTAGGTCTTGCTGCCGAGTTCCACCCGGGCCACGTCCTTGAGGCGCAACACCTGGCCGGTCTGGTTGAAATCGGCCTTGATGATGATGTCTTCGAACTGCTTGACGTTTTCCAGCCGCCCCTGGGTCTGGATCATGTACTGGAAATGCATGGAATCCGGGGCGGGCTGCTGGCCGATCTGGCCGGCGGCGACCTGGACGTTCTGCTGGGAAACGGCGTTGATCACATCCTGGGCCGAGAGTCCGTAGGTCTTGACCTTGTCCGGATCGAGCCAGATGCGCATCCCGTATTCGTCGCTGCCGTTGACGCTGACCGCGCCCACGCCCGGAATGCGCGACAGTTCGTCGCGCACGCGCAGATAGGCGTAGTTGGACAAAAACAGGTTGTCGAAGGTGCCGTCCGGCGACTCCAGGGTGACGCACATGAGGATGGCGGTGGATTTTTTCTGGACCGTGACACCCTGGCTCTGCACCTGCTGGGGCAGGCGGGCCAGGGCCTGGTTCACGCGGTTTTGCACGAGCACCGTGGCCATATCCACGTCGGTGCCGACCTCGAAGGTCACGGTCAGGGTATAGGAGCCGTCCGAGGCGCTGTTGGAGCTCATGTAGAGCATGTTTTCCACGCCGTTGACCTGCTGCTCGATGGGCGCGGCCACGGAATCGATCAGCACCTGCGGGCTGGCCCCGGGGAAGCTCGTGGTCACCTGGACCGTGGACGGGGTGATCTCTGGGTACTGGGCCACGGGCAGCCGCAGGAGCGTGACCACGCCGAGGAGCATGATCAGGACCGCGATGACGTTGGCCAGAACCGGCCGTTCGATGAAAAATTTGGAGAGCATGCCGGCGCTCCTTAGGATTTGGGACCGGCGGGCGACGGCTTGGCGTCGTTTGACGGCAGCGCCTCGGCCTTTGCGCCGGCGCGCACGCGTTGCAGGCCGCTTGTGATCACGCGCTCCTGGCCCGAAAGCCCTTTCTTGACCACAATGAGGTCATCCACGGAGAAGCCGACCTCGACCGGGCGCTGTTCGACAATGTCCTTGTCGCTCAGCACCAGCACGAAATGGCCGGTCTGGTCCTGGCCCACGGCCGTATCCGGGACGAGCAGGGCTTGCTTGGCCTTGAGCGGAATGCGTATCCGGGCGAAAAGCCCCGGAGCGATTTTTCCGTCGGGATTGGGCAGGGCGCCGCGCAGCAAGATGGTGCCGGTCTTGGGATCGATACCCAGACCGTAGTAATCCATGACGCCCTTATAGGGGTAATCGCTCGAATCGCTGAAGCCCACCTCCACGGGGATGTGGCCCGCGCGTTCCTTGGCGCCTTCCTGTGCACCCGCTTCCTGGATGTGCAGCATGTCGCGCTCGCCCAGGGTGAAATAGACGTACATGGGATCGTAGCTGATGATCGTGGCCAAAAGCGTCTTCTCCGCGCCGCCGACCAGGTTGCCCACATCCACGTTGCGCCGGCTCACCCGGCCGTCAAAGGGCGCCGTGACCTGGGTATAGCTCAGGTTGATCTCGGCGATCTCGATTTGCGCCTTGGCGCTGGCCACGCCGGCCTTGTACTGCTCGCGCTGGGCGTCCCATTTGACCACGTCCGTATCCGGGCCGGCCTTTTCCTTGAGAAGGTTTTTGGCGCGCACGTACTCGATTTCGGCCTGGTGCAGTCCGGCCAGCTGGCTTTGCAGGGTGGCCTTGGCCTCTTGCAGCTTGGCCTCGTAGGGTTCGGGCTGGATGACGAAAAGCAGTTGGCCCTTTTTGACGTCCGCGCCGTCCTCGTAGGCCTGCTTGACCAAAAAGCCTTCGACCCGGGCGCGCAGGTCGACCGTGTTGACGGCCTGGGTGTTGCCGGTGAAGTCCATGTATTCGGTCACGTCGCGCTGGATGGGCTTGGCCACCTGGACCTTCGGCGCCGGGGGCGCCACGTATTCGTTGCCCCCCTTGCAACTGCCCAGGGTGACGAGGGTGGCCGCCAGCAGAAAAAAGGCGGCCAAAGCCGGGACGAGTCTGTGGTGCTGCGTTTGCATGGGCTATCCGTCAAACCGTGTTTACGTGTTGCCGCTTGCCTGGAGCAGCGGCCCGACATCCCAATCGTCCGTCACGCACAGCCCGGCTCGCCGTTGGCGGGGCCCCGGGCTTCGAAGCTAAATATCCGGCGCGTACCAAAAAAGGTTCCGCTTCGCGGGATCGGTGATCTTTTGCGGATCTTCCTGCATTTCCTTGCCCCACCAGGTCCGCTTGCGCATTTCCTGCTGCACTTCCGCGGGCACGTACGGCATGCCCTGGCGCACTTCCCAACCACCGCCCAGGGCGCGGTAGAGCATAATCAGGTTAACGGCCACGGAACCCTGGGTGGAAACCAGGTCGTTTTGCTGCTTGAGCAGTTCCTGCTGGGCCACGAGCACGGTGGTGTAATCGGTCTTGCCCTCGCTGTACTGGATGAAGGCCAGATCCACCGAGCGCTTGGCCGCTTCGGCCGCCTTGGCCAGGGAGACCACCTGGCCGCTGGCGCCGATGAAGCCGGCCAGGGCGTCCTCGACTTCACGCAGGGCCGTGAGCACGGTCTGCTGGTAGGTGATGAGCAGGGCCTCGAGCTTGGCGTCCTGGACCCGCACGTTGTTGATGATGCGGCCGTAGTTGAACAGGTTCCAGCTCACCTGGGGGGAGAACTGGGCCATGAAGCCCTGCTGCGTCAGCAGGTCGGACAGTCGGAAGGCGCCCACGTCGCTGGCCAGGAAACCGATGCTGCCGAACAGCGAAAAGGACGGGAACAGATCGGCCTTGGCCACGCCAATCTTGGCGCACTGGGCCATGGCCGCGAATTCCGCGGAGCGCACATCGGGCCGGCGGCGCAGCATGTCGGCCGGCACGCCCACCCCGATCTCCCAGGGCGGGGCCGGGATGCCCTTGGAGACATCGAGACCCTCCGGGGTCTTGTCCGGAGACTGGCCAAGCAGCACGGCCAGAGCGTGACGCTGCTTCTTGATGTTGCTTTCGATGACCGGGATGGTGGCCTGGGTGGAGAGCAGGAAGGTGGACGCCTGCTGCACGTCGCGCTCGCTGGTGGCGCCGTAGCGGAAGCGGGCCTCGGCGATGCGCAGGCCCTGACTTTCGATCTCCACGTTTTGTTTGGCGATTTCGAGTTCGGCCTCGTTGACGCGCAGGGCGATGTAGGTCTGGGCCACGTCGCCGGCCAGGCTGACCAGGGCGTTGTCGTAATCGGCGGCGCTGGCCCGCATGGCCGCGTCGGCCGATTCGATGGCCCGGCGGTATTTCCCCCAGAAGTCGAGCTCCCAGGCGGCGCTGCCGGCCACGGTATTCTGCCAGATCGTGTCGGGCGAACTGGTCTTGGAGCCCGGCTGGGGCCAGTTGGGATTGCGGTGGCTGACTTTATCGAAGCTGTAGCTGCCGGAAGCGGTCTGGGTCTGGGGATAGAGATTGCCCACGGCGATGCCGAGCTGGGCCCGCCCCTCAATGACGCGCAGTCCGGCCACGCGCAGGGTCAGGTTCTGCTCGAAGGAGGTCCGGACCAGCTTGTCGAGGGTGGGATCGCCAAACACCTCCCACCATTCGTTGTGCACGGGGAGTTGCGTCCGTACTCCGGGAAATTCTTTCTCCACCCACGCATCGTAGCTCTGGACTTGCGGTCGGGCGAAATCGGGACCGACCTTCATACAGCCGAAATTGACAAGAGCCAGAGAAAGTGCCGTGCAAAGGGAGAACCAGGAGAGGGCTACTTTCATCGATACGGGACCTGTGGTCTCAAACGCAGGGTTGCCCGGAGCGCTCCGGTTATAACGAACCCATCCCGTATTGCAGTGGGAAGGGCGCGAGTACCTTTTCTACAACGTCATGACAAATCCCGATGCGCAGTCCAATGACTGAGCGTATCGCTCGTCTTCCAATAGCAGCCTTTGTTGATACCGAGTTACAGATTCCGCTGTCAAGGGTTCGGCGACAAAATTCGAGTGACACATTTATCGGCGCGGGTCCGCCCGCCAAGCCCAGGGCTGGTGCCGGCTTCTTGGGCCCGGGCCCGCGCGGGCCAACCCGGATCAAGCGGTTTTTTTGAGCTTGCGATACAGTGTCGCCCGACTGATACCCAGGACCTTGGCCGCCTTGGAAACGTTGTTGTTGCATTGGACCAGGGCGGCGGCGATCATCTTCTGCTCCGTATCCTTCAACAGATCGACGTTTTCCCGTGCCCTCCGCGTCGCGGCGAACGTTTCGGGGAGATCGTCGACCGTCACACACCCACCGGACATCCGGCTCAGAACATTGACGAGCACGTTTTCGAGCTCCCGGACATTGCCCGGCCAGTCATAGCGCTCGAAAAGTATCCGCACTTGCGGCGAAAAACCCAGGCCGGCCAAGGCGGGCTGCTGCTTGCGGACCAGGGACTCCACCAACAGCCACAAGTCTTCCTTGCGTTCCCGCAAGGGCGGAATGGCGAGATGCATGACCGCCAGCCGGTAGAACAGATCCAGCCGGAAACGGCCGGCCTCGATCTCCTTGGGCAACACCTTGTTGGTGGCGGCGACGACCCGGATGTTCAAGGGAATGGGCCGGCTGCCGCCAACACGGACAATGCTTTTCTCCTGCACGACCCGCAGAAGATTGGCCTGGGCATCGAGGGGCATGTCGCCGATCTCGTCCAGAAAAATCGTGCCGCCGTTGCAGCGCTCGAACGTGCCGGCCTTGCCTCCGCGCTTGGCACCGGTAAACGTGCCTTCCTCATAGCCGAACAGTTCGCTCTGGATGAGTTCCGTGGGCAAGGCCGCGCAATTGACGGCCACGAAAGGCGCGTTGCACCGGGCACTGCCGTTGTGGATGGCCTGGGCCAGGATCTCCTTGCCGGTGCCGCTTTCCCCCTGGATGAGGACATTGTTGTCCGTGGCGGCGATCTTTTGGGCTTCGCGGACAAGGCGCTCCATGCGCTGGCACCCGTAGATGAAATCCTCGAACGTATACCGGGTGACCGTGTGCAGGGGCTGGGGCTTTTTGTTTTCCTTGAGCGTGCAGACCATGCCGAAGGACTCTTTATATTCGTTCGTGAGAGGCTTGAGGTACGCATCGACGCCGACCAGTCCGGACTTGGTCTTGAACTGCAATTCCTTCCAGTGTTGGCCGCTTGCCGATTCATGCTTGAGACCGGCATAGTTCGGAAGAATCGTCTGGACGTGTTTGCCGACGAGTTGCTGCGAGGATGCGCCGAGCAATTTGACCGCATTCCGGTTGAGATGGGAAATCTTGTCGTCCAGATCGAAAAAGATCATGGCATCGGGCAGATTGTTTACCACCATATTGAAATAGTAATAGGACTTCTTGAAGTCGTCTTGCAGGATGCGGTAGTTGTATTCGGCCTGGATGGTGCCGGCGGTCATGGTGACCAGATCGAGGAGGTGCGGCGGATGCTGCTCCCGATCCCGGTTGGACAGGTCGAGGGTCCCGACCAACCCGCCCTGGCTGTCGAAGATGGGCGCGGCCGAGCAGCACCAGGTGTGATAGAGCTGGCAATAGTGCTCCAGCTTGAACACTTGCAGCGGCACTTGCCGGGCAAGGCAGATCCCCGGAGACGTCGTGCCCAGCACGGTTTCCAGACAGCTCGCCCCGGCCACGATGTTGAGGGATTCGCCGATGCTGTACATGTTCCTGTCGCCGAAGACGCTCAGCAACGTCCCGTCGGCGGCCGCCAGCATGACGATATAGTCCTTGCCCTTCACCAGCCCATAAAGCTGCTCCATGTGCGGCAGGGCGACTTCCAACAAATAGCGCTTGTTCTCGATGAGATAGTCTTTTTCGACGTTCTCGTTCTTGCTCGCGCGCGGATTGACCTTCTGCGACAGGCAGCGCTGCCAGGACAGGGCGATTTCCTGGCGCAACAGCGCATTGTCGATATACTGGACGGAAACGAGCTTGTCCCACGCCTGTTCGGTGACGACAAGTTGCCGCTTCGGATCGTTTGCCGGCTCGTTTCGTGCGCGCATGTTCACGTCCCCCCGGGGCACACCCGTGTCGCCCGTTTACGCCAGTCTCTACTCTTTTGCGGGGTCTTGAAAGTCCGGTCAAGGGAAATGGGCACTGACATGCCGTCGCCCCAGCCGGCCGGCCGGTTGCCGTTTACGGTTTTTTCGCGCCGGAACCATCACGGATTTGCCTTAAAATGAGACACTTCCCCAATAGGGCCGCCCCGACAGGAGACCTGACAACAGCTCGCTCTTATTGAAAAAAAACCAAATACCCTCACGCAGCCACTGGCAATCGTGTCGCAATCTGCGACACTTAGCCCGCTGTTTTCGCGGATTGACCGCCGGATGTGTCGCACAGTGCGACACATCCCCCCGGCGCGTCCTTCCGAAACCGCCGCCCGGGCCCCGGCGACAGGTCTGCCGCGCCGCTCCCGGGTGCCCCTTCCCCTGCCCTGCCCCGGGCTGGAACCGTTTTCCCCCGTCCCCACGTTGGGCTGTGCCTGGTGCCACCCTCGCCCCCTGTCATTATAACACACTTAAAAAACAGAAAAATCTTGAAAGCGGCCGGACTGCCCTCCTGGTCGGGGCCGGCGTACGGCCCGGAAGACTCTATTATGCTTAAATTGACCGAATAAATACTGGCACATGGATTGCTTTTCAAAGGCAAGCAACACGAAAAAAATTTTGTATGGAACGCAATAAAGAAAATACGGAAAATTGATTTTATCTTCATCTCTTCTACAAGAGCACATGGCGCGGGCCATGTCATGGAGTAGCATATGTTTAATTGTCTCTACGAACCTATTTCTTTCGGCACACTGGAGATCAAAAATCGATTCGTCGTACCGCCCATGGGGACGAACTTCGGCAATCCGGACGGAACAGTCACCGATCAGGTCGTGGACTATTACACGGCCCGGGCCAAGGGCGGCTTTGGGCTCATCATCGTCGAGGTCACGGCCATCGATCCCCTGGGCAAGGCCATTCCCAACGAGCTCGGCCTGTGGAGCGACGACCTGATCCCGGGGATGCGCCGTCTGACCGACTCCGTGCACCGCCACGGGGGCAAAATCGCCGTGCAGCTCCACCACGCCGGCCGCCAGACCAGCCGGGCCATCATCGGCGACCAGCCGGTCGCGCCCTCCCCGATCCCCTGCCCGGTCATGCGCGAACTCCCCCGGGAACTCACCACCGACGAGGCCTTTGCCCTGGTCGACAAGTTCCGGGACGCCGCAATCCGGGCCCGGGAAGCCGGCTTCGACGCGGTCGAGATCCACGGCGCCCACGGCTATCTCATCGCCCAGTTCATGTCGGCCGCGTCCAACAAGCGCCTGGACGTCTTCGGCGGCAACTTCGCCGGCCGCATGCGCTTCCCCCTGGAAATCATCGACCGTACCCGGGCCGCCCTGGGCCGGGACTTCCCGCTGCTTTTCCGCATAAGCGGCGACGAAAAGATCCACGGCGGGCGCAGCATCGAGGAGACCAAGGCCATTGCCCGGCTCGTCCAGGCCCACGGCATCGACGCCATGCACGTTTCCATCTGCACCTACGGCAGCCTGCACTGGATGTTCGTGCCCGGGGCCATCCCGCCGGCCTTCAACGTCGGCGCGGCCGCGGAAGTGAAAAAATCCGTCTCCATCCCGGTCATCACCGTGGGCCGCATCAACGACCCCTACCTGGCCGAGGACATCATCGCCTCGGGCAAGGCGGACTGCATTTCCTTCGGCCGGGAATCCCTGGCCGATCCGGAGCTGCCCAACAAGGTGCGCGCCGGTGACACCGACGCCATCGCGCCCTGCATCGCCTGTCTCCAGGGCTGCGTGGGCTATCTCTTCAATCCGGCCATCCAGAAGATTTCCTGCCTGGTCAATCCCTTCACCGGCAAGGAAGGCAGCCATCCCCTGACCCCGACCCCGGTCAAAAAGAAGGTCATGGTGGTGGGCGGCGGCCCGGGCGGGCTGCTGTGCGCCTGGGTAGCGGCCAGACGCGGCCATGACGTCACCTGCTACGAGAAAAACGACCTGCTCGGCGGCCAGTTTCGCCTGGGCGGCATCCCGCCCACCAAGCAGGATATCATCACCGCCCTCAAATACTACATCACCATGGGGGAACGCGCCGGGGTGCGCTACCGCACCGGCCAGGAAGTGACCCCGGAGCTCGTTTTGCGGGAACAGCCCGATGCCGTGGTGCTGGCCACGGGCGCCGTGCCCCTGCGCCCGGCCATCCCGGGCCTCGACGCGGCCGGGGTGATCGACGCCGTCGAGGTGCTCGACGGCAAGCAGGCGGTTTCCGGCGCGGTCCTGGTGATCGGCGGTGGCATGGTGGGCGCCGAGACCGCCGATTTCCTCGGCGAACAGGGCTGCCGCGTGACCATCGTCGAGATGGACGACGCCATTGCCAAGGCCGTGCAGCCGGGCCCCCGCCTCTATTTGCTCAAGCGCCTCACCGAGCACGACACGACAGTCATCGTCGGCGCCACGGTCACGGCGTTTCACCCGGACGGCGTCACCTACCGGGCGGACGGCACTGCGCACCGCCTGGACGGCTTTGACGCGGTGGTCCTGGCCCTGGGGGCCACGGCCCACAATCCCCTGGAAGCCGCACTGCGCGGCCACGTCCGGGAAATCCACGTGCTCGGCGACGCGGTCAAGGCCAGGACCGCCATCGACGCCACCCAGGAGGCGGCGCGTATCGCCGTGGCCCTGTAAGCGCCTGCGCTCTGGCCGTAAACGGCGTTTCCCCGCGCGGGGAAACCAAACCTACTGTGTCGGTCCCATTGATCCTACACCAAAAAGGAGTGGCTTATGGACATCAAGGCAGCTGTGGTCCGGGAAAAGGGCGGGAAATTCCTGATCGAAGATCTGCAACTCGAAGATCCCCGGGCCAACGAAGTACTGGTGCGCGTGGTCGCCTGCGGCGTGTGTCATACGGACCTCGGCGTGCGCGACCAGTACTATCCCACGCCGCTCCCCTGCGTGCTCGGCCATGAAGGCTCCGGCATCGTGGAAAAGGTCGGCGCCGGCGTCACCTCGGTCGCGCCCGGCGACCACGTCGTCATGAGCTATCTGTCCTGCGGCGTGTGCAACACCTGCAAGCGCGGCCTGCCGGGCTATTGCAACGGCATGTATCTCCACAACTTCAGCGGCGGCCGTCCCGACGGTTCCTCGCCCCTGAGCCAGGGCGGCCAGCGCATCAACGGCTGCTTTTTCAGCCAGTCCACCTTCGCCACCCACGCCCTGGCCACCGAGGGCAACATCGTCAAGGTGCCCACGGACATCCCCCTCGAACTGCTCGGACCGCTCGGCTGCGGCGTGCAGACCGGCGCCGGCACCGTGATGAACGCCCTGCATCCCCGGGCCGGCACCTCCATCGTCATCTTCGGCGTGGGCACGGTCGGCATCAGCGCCATCATGGCGGCCCTGGTCTGCGGCTGCACCCAGATCATCGCCGTGGACATCAACAACGAACGCCTGGCCCTGGCCAAGACCTTCGGCGCCACCCACGGCATCAACGGCAAGGAAACCGATCCGGTCAAGGCCATCCAGGAGCTCACCGGCGGCGGCGCGGACTACTCGGTCGAGGCCATCGGCAATCCCCACGTGCTGCGCCAGGCCGTGGACTGCCTGTCCACCACGGGCTTTTGCGCCCTGGTCGGCATGACGCCCCTGGGTACCGAAGTGAAGCTCGACATGAACGGCATTCTGTTCGGTCGGGGTCTGCGCGGGGTCATCGAAGGCGAAGCCGTGCCCCAGATCTTCATCCCACAGATGATCGAGCTCTACCGGCAGGGCCGTTTCCCCATCGACCGGCTGGTCAGCTACTACGACTTCAAGGACATCAATCAGGCCGTGGAAGACCTGGAAAAAGGCAAGGTCCTCAAGGGCGTCCTGAAGATGTAATACGCGGCGGCCGGTGCGGCCGGCGGGAATGCAGGGGGGCATTCCCGCCGGTCGCCCGGCCCCGCCCCCCCACTTTTCCAATCCCTTGTCCCGGGCCTTTTGGAACGCACCTTCGCCAGTCGACGGTGCGACAGGAGAGCCCTGTCCTTTGCAACATGCAGTGGAGGTCCAAACGTATGCCTCGGAAAATGCTCCTCAATATCAACGGCGTGGACAAACTGGTCGTGACCGATCCCGACGAGTCCCTGGCCAATGCCCTGCGCGCCCTGGGCCTCACCGGCACCAAGGTCGGCTGCGCCATCGGCCAGTGCGGCATCTGCTCCGTGCTGCTCGACGGCAAGGTTGTCCGGTCCTGCACGCGGAAAATGAAAAACGTCCCCGAATTCAGCAGAATCGTCACCATCGAAGGCATCGGTACGCCCGAGCACCTGCACCCCTTGCAACTGTCCTGGATGGTCCACGGCGGCGTCCAGTGCGGCATTTGCACCCCGGGGTTCATCGTCTCGGCCAAGGGGCTCCTCGACACCAATCCGAACCCGACCCGCGAGGAAGTGCGCGAGTGGTTCCACAAGCACAAGAATGCCTGCCGCTGCACCGGCTACAAGCAGCTCGTGGACGCGGTCATGGACGCGGCCCCGGTGGTGCGCGGCGAAAAGACCATGGACGAGATGGCCTTCAAGCTGCCCGCCGACCAGCACCTCTATAACAGCAACGTGCCCAAGCCCACGGCCCTGGCCAAGGTGACCGGGCTTTGCGACTACGGCGACGACATCAACCACAAGCTGCCGTTCGCGGTCTGGCACCTGGCCGAGGTCCATGCCCGGGTCTCCCACGCCAAGATCATCGCCGTCGACATCAGCGAAGCGGAAAAAATGCCCGGCGTGGTCAAGGTCATCACGGCCAAGGACATCAAGGGCACCAACCGCATCAACGGCCTGTGCTCCTATCCCACCAACAAGAGCGACGGCTTCGAACGCTGCATCATCAACGACGAAAAGGTCTACCAGTACGGCGACGTCCTGGCCGTGGTGGCCGCCCGGACCGAAAAAGAGGCCCGGGCCGCCGCGGACAAGGTGCGGGTGGAGTTGCAGGAACTGCCGGCCTACATGAATGGCCTGGCCGCTGTGGCCGAGGACGCCATGGAGATCCATCCCGGCACGCCGAACCTTTTTTGCGACATGGCCTGCATCAAGGGCGAGGAAACAAAGCCCATCATGGAGTCGGCGCCGTATGTCGTGGAAGGGAGCTTCCACACCACGCGCCAGCCCCACCTGGTCCTTGAGCCCATGGTCGGCCTGGCCTACTTCGACGAGGAAGGACGGCTGACCGTCCAGAGCAAGAGCCAGTTCCTGCACGCGGTGCCGCTCATGGTGGCCGAGGCCGTGGGCATCGCCCCGGACAAGGTCCGCGTCATCGACAATCCGGTCGGCGGCAGTTTCGGCTGCACCATGAGCCCGCATCTGGAAGCCGTGCTCATGGCCTGCTGCCTGATCCTCGACCATCCGGTGTGCCTGCACTTCGACTATGCCGAGCAGTCCTTTTTCACCGGCAAGCGCGCCACGAGCTACTTCAACGTGCGCCTGGCCGCTGACGCGGACGGCAAGCTCACGGCCATGGAGTACGACTTCCTGTTCGACCACGGCGCTTACCACGACGGCACCTCGGACCCGCTCATCGAAAAGGGCTTCCGCTGGTGCGGCGCGGGTCTGTACTTCCCCAACGTCCGGGGCGTGGGCCGCATCTGCTGTTCCAACCATGCCTTCGGCACGGCCTTTCGGGCCTTCGGCTCGCCCCAGGCGCTTTTCGCCACCGAGCAGCTCGCCGACATGCTGGCGGAAAAGGTCGGCCTGGACCCGCTGGAATTCCGCTACAAGAACACCTACTGGCCGGGCACGACCATGACGTCCGGCTGCACCATGGACGTGCATCCCTTTCCCAAGCTCCTCGAAATGCTGCGGCCCAAGTACCAGGCCGCCTGCGCGCGGGCCAAAAAGGAATCCACTCCCGAGAAAAAGCGCGGCGTGGGCCTGGCCTTCGGCATGTACGACAGCTCGTTTAGCTGCAACGACTTCTGCGAAGTGACCCTCGAACTCAATCCCGACGACACGGTCACCCTTTTTTGCGGCTGGCACGACATGGGCCAGGGCGCCGATGCCGGGGCCCTGGTCCTCCTCCACGAGGCGTTACGTCCGCTGGGCCTTGCGCCCGGCCAAATCCGGCTCGTCCTCAACGACACGGCCCTGCACGGCTACTACGGCGCGGCCGCCGGCAGCCGGTCCCACTACATGGGCGGCAAGGCCATGATCGACGGAGCCAACCAGCTCATGGACGCCATGCGCAAGACCGACGGCAGCTACCGGACCTTTGCCGAGATGACCGAAGAAAACATCCCGGTGCGCTACACCGGCAAGGCCAGCACCGTGGGCTACTCCACGCCCTGCGACTTCAACACCATGCAGGGCGATCCCAACCCCACCCACACCTACGGCCTGTTCATGGCCGAGGTCGAGGTCGACACCACAACGGGCAAGACCAAGGTGGTCAAGATGACGCTCCACGCCGACTTCGGGCCCATCGGCAGCAAGCTAGTGGTGGACGGCCAGATGTACGGCGGCATCGCCCAGGGCATCGGCCTGGCCCTCACCGAGGACTTTGTCGATCCGGCCAAGGACGTGACCCTCAAAGCCCAGGGCTTCCCCTACATTCTGGACATCCCGGACGACATCGAGCTGGAATACACGGAAACCCCGCGTCCGACCGGGCCGTTCGGCTCCTCGGGCTGCGCCGAGCTGTCGCTGACCTCGGGCCATGTGGCCATTGCCAACGCCATCTACAATGCCACGGGCGTGCGCATCTTCGAGCTGCCTCTTTCGCCGGACAAGGTCCTGAAGGGCCTTCGGACCTTGGAAAAAGGTGGCAAAATCCTGCCGCCGCCCAAGTACTACCTCGGTAGCGACATGTACGAACGCCTCGACTATCTCCGGGCACACCCGGTCGTGACGGCGGAGGAGAAGAACTGATACGGTGGCGTACCGGTAAGAAAGCCTCCGGCGGCCAAAGGGCGCGGCCCTTTGGAATCCCGCAACGGGAAAGATTGTCCGTGGCGCGGCGGTTTCGGTCCGCGCCACGGACAGGGGTGACGCTCTGGAGATGCGCCCATGAATGCGAAGGAACTTGCCGTCTGGGAAGACCGCTGCACCCAGGAAGCCCCGCCCCAATGCACGGCCGCCTGTCCCCTGCACCTGGACGTACGCGGCTTTTGCGGCCACCTGGCCAGCCGGCACTGGGACAAGGCCTGGAGCCTGCTCGCCCGGACCGTGCCCCTGCCCGGCCTGCTCGCCCGGCTGTGCGACGCGCCCTGCCGCACGGCCTGCCTGCGCAGGGACCTGGGCGGCGCTTTGGCTATTGGCGCGCTGGAGCGGTTTTGCGCCGACGCGGCCCGGCCGGTCGGCCCACCGCGACCGCTGCCCGCGCGGCATTGGCCCGTGGCCGTACTCGGCTGCGGCCTAAGTGGCCTGTGCGCGGCCTGGGAGCTCGCCCGCCGGGGCTTCGAAGTGACGCTTTTTCGCACGGCCCTGGCCGGGATTCCGGACACAGTCCCCCCGGCGGCCGTCGCAACCGAGTTCGAGAATCTGGAGCGGATGGGCGTGGCGTTCGCTGCGCTCCCGACAGCGGATTCCGATCTCATCGAGGAGCTTCTGCGGGATTTCCGGGGGGTATGCGTCGATGGCGATGCCCTGCCCGAGCTTGCGGCCGGACTCGGCGAACCCGACGCCGTCACCTGCGCCACGGGACGCTCCGGGCTTTTTGCCAACCGGCCCGGCGAAGCGTCTTCTGCCCTGCGGGCGGCGTTCGGGCGCCGGGTTTCGGTGTCCATGGAGCGATACCTGCAAGGCATCGCCCTGGGCACGGCCCGGGAAGGCGAAGGCCCCTACCACTCCCGCCTGGTCACGGACGTCTCCGGGGTGGCGCCCGTGCCGGCCGTCGCTCCCGGCGCAGGCTTCACCGAAGACACGGCCGCGGCCGAAGCCGGCCGGTGCCTCGACTGCCAATGCCTGACCTGCGTCAAGCACTGCGTCTTCCTGGAACATTACAAGTCCTATCCCAAGGCCTACGCCCGGCAGATTTACAACAACAGTTCCAATGTAGTGGGCATCCGCCAAGCCAATACCATGATCAACTCGTGCATGCTGTGCGGGTTGTGCGAGGAGCTGTGCCCGGGAGATTTCTCCATGGCCGCCGTGTGCCTGGACGCGCGCCGGGTCATGGTGGGCCAAAACCGCATGCCGCCCTCGGCCCACGAGTTCGCCCTGCGCGACATGGCTTTTGCCAATGGCGAACACTGCGCCCTGGCCCGCCATGCCCCGGGGGCGACAGACAGCCGGTATCTGTTTTTCCCGGGCTGCCAGTTGACCGCCTGCGATCCGGACGGCGTGGCCGCCGCCTACGCGGACCTGCACCGCCGGCTCGGGGAAGTGGGATTGCTTCTTTCCTGCTGCGGCGCTCCGGCCCGCTGGTCCGGGCGGGACGCGCTCTTCCGGGAATCCATGGCCGCCCTGGGCGAAAAGTGGCAGGGGCTAGGCCGGCCCGACCTCATCGTGGCCTGCCCGAGCTGCCGGACAAGCCTGGCCGAGGGCCTGCCCGAGGCATCCCTCGTCTCCTACTGGTCCCTGCTGCGGACCATCGGTCCGCCCCGGGAGGCGGTGGCCCTCGCTGGACGCCGGCTAGCCGTAAACGACCCCTGCGCCGCCCGCCACGACGTTGCGGTGCAACGGGATGTCCGGGCGTTGCTTGCGGAATGCGGCGTGGCTCCGGTCGAACCGGCCCTCACCGGCCGGACCACCGAATGCTGCGGCTACGGCGGACTCCTCGTCGAAGCCAATCCGGAACTCGGGGCAAAGGCGGCCCGGCATCGGGCCGAGGCGCTCGCAGAGGATTGTGTCACTTACTGCGCCATGTGCCGGGACATGCTGGCCAAGGCCGGCAAGCGCTCCCTGCACCTGTTCGATCTGCTTTTTCCGCGAACGGCCGATCCGGCCGGTCGACCGGCCACCGGGTACTCCCTGCGCCGGGAAAACCGGGTGCGCCTCAAGGAGCGTCTGCTCGCCGACCTCTGGCAGGAACCGACGACCGCGCCCAAGGCGGCCTTCGAGGCCGTTGCCGTGACCTGCACCGAGGAGGCGGCGCAACACATGGAGGAGCGGCGCATCCTTACGTCCGACATCCAAAAGGTCCTGCACCACGTGGAGGAAACCGGTCAGCACTTCGTCAACGCGGAGACGGGGCACTGCCTGGCCGGATACCGGCCGGCGGTCGTAACCTACTGGGTGGAATACACGGTCACCCCGGCGGGCTACCGCGTCCACAACACCTGGAGCCACCGTCTGCACTTCACCGAGGGCCAGGGGGCAAACGCCGTGCAGGTGCCCGAGGCCGCGGTCCAGGGCTGGAAATGCGCCGCCTGCGGCGGTGCGCTGGTCGATCGGGAGGTCGCCATGCAGTACCTGGACGGACTGTTCCATGTCGTCCTGCCCGGCTGTCCGCAGTGCGGCCAGGTGCTTGTGGCCGAGGGGCTGGCCCAGGGCAAGATGCGGCAGGTGGAGTCGCTGCTCGAAGACAAATAGGCTGCGCGGCCAGGCACACTCCGCGCGCAACTGCCTCGCGCTTCTGGAAAAGGGGCTCGTGCCCCTCTCCCGGTTTGCCGGCCAACGGTGTACACCGGCCCGGTCAGCCGAAACGAAAAGGAGCGTGTCCCATGCCGACCCTGTATGCGACCCTGGCCCGCTACAACCGCTGGGCCAATGCGCGTCTGTACGCGGAGATGGAAAAACTCGACCCGGAACAGTTGGCGGCCCAAAGCGCGGTCAACTTCGGTTCCATCCTGGCCATCGCCAACCACCTGGTCCTGGCCGACCGGCTGTGGCTCAACCGGTTCACCGGCCAGGGCGCGCCCATGACCACGGTGGACGCCGTGCCCTATCCCGATCTGGCCGGCCTCACCGCCGCCCGGCTCGTGGAGGAGGACCGGCTTCTGGCCCTGACCGAGGGTCTTGATCCGGCCCGGCTCGATTCCACCCTCGACTACGTCACCACCGAAGGCACGCCCTGCTCCCTGCCCTTTGCCCTGTGCCTCATGCACTGCCTGAACCACCAGACCCACCATCGGGGACAGATCCACGGCCTGCTCGGCCCCTGCGGCATCAAGGCGGCGGATATCGATCTGCTCGGCTACCGCCGGGAAACCCTGGCCGGCTGCTTGCGGCAAGGTGGATGAGCCAACGCGTACGGAAGATTGCCCGCCAGCCGCCCCCGCTGCTCGTAAACAGGTTCGGGAGGCCCTGCCCTAGCGCTTCCGGCCGCACGGTGTTGCCGCGCCAGGGGATCACAGGTCGCGATAGGTCTTTTGGAGCAGCAGCGCGTCGTATTCGAGCAGGGGGTCCTCGCAGATGACGCAGCCTTTCACCCCGTAAGCGCGCAGGGCCTTGAGGCAGGCCGTGTAGTCGAAATCGCTTTCCCCCAGGGAGAGATGGCGTTTTTCGCCTTTCGGCCCGTATTCGATGCCGCTTATGTGGATATGCATGTCGGCCAGGGCGGCGGGGCCGAGCGCATCGGCGACGGTCCGCAAGACCTTGGCGAAATCCGCCTCCCGCCGCAGCGCCCCGTTGCCCCGGGCGTGGATGTGGGAAAAATCGATGCACGGCTTGCACGTGGCCACGTCCCGGCACAGGCCGACCAACTCCTCGATGGTGCCGAACTGCGTCCCCTTGCCGGTCGTTTCCAGGCGGTAGTCGATCCCCAGGTCCGGCAGGCGGCGCAGGTTGTCGCGGATGGTGGCAAAGACCTGCTCGGCCGGTTGGCCGAGGTAATAGCCGGGGTGAAAGACCAGGCTGCGACCGTCCACCATGGCCAGGGCTTGCCCCCCCTGTCGGATGCGGTCCAGGGACGCGTCATGCTTGTCCGGCTCGGCGGCGTTGAGGTTGATGTAGTAGGAGGCGTGGGCGGAAAGGAAAAAGTCGTTTTCCTTTTTGCTGCGCACAATCGCGTCGCGATTTTTGGCGGTGACGTTGACGGACCGGACAAACGGCAACTCCATGGCCTCGAGGCCACACCGGCGCAAATACGGGATCGCCGTGGCGTAGGTGAATTTTTGCCTGCCATCGCCGCGTGGCAGGCCGGATATGCCGAAGAGAAGCGTGTCCATGATGTCGTTGCGCGCGGATGGCTGTCACGACCGGCCCCCGCAGGCGAGACGGATCGCCTACACCTTTTTCCCGCCTTTCGCGACCCCCGCGCCGAGGCCCCGACCGCCCGTTTCCCCTGAAAAAAGGGCCCATGCCCACAGCACAGGCCCTTTTGGGAGAGGCGATGCGTCCGCCGGTTCGCGGTCTAGGGCTTCAGTCCCAAGGCTTGCCGCTTGGTCCGGATGCGGGCGTCGATCAGGTCCGCGGCCTTGACCGGGTCGCCTTCCACGGCAAAGCTCGCGCCGACGACGCCTTCCAGGCCGGACACGGCCAGGTCCGTCACGGCCTTGCTGCCGAGGATGGGCGGATTGACGCCAAGCACCGTGAAGATGCCGCTTGCCACGGCGTAAAGGCCGATGGTCGCGGCTTTTTCGGAATACCATTCCGGCGCGGCGGCGGCCACGGGCAGATCGGAAATGTCCACCCCGAGGGCCGTGGCCAGCATGGCGCAAAGCTGCATGATCCGGGAATTGTCCACGCAACTGCCGACGTGGAGCACCGGCGGGATGCCCAGGGCCTTGCACACGGAGGCCAGTCCCGGGCCGGCCAGCTCGGCGGCCTCGGGCACCAGCAACCCCTGCTTGCCGGCGGACACCGTCACACAGCCCGTGACCAGGACGAGCAGGTCACGCTTGATGCATTCGCGGATCAGATTGACGTTCTGGTAGTCGTGCTTCACCTTGGGATTGTTGCAGCCGACAATGCCCACGGCACCGCGGATGCTGCCGGCCTTGATCGCCTCGATGAGCGGCGCGGCCGTGCCGCCCAGGGCCGTGAGCACCGCCTCGTTGGAAAAGCCGGACATGATGTCCACGGGTTCGACGGGGATGTCCACCCGGGCCGGATCGCGCTCCTTGAAGCGTTCGATGGCCAGTTCCACCACCTCGACGGCTTTCTGCTTGGCGTTTTGCGTATCGAAGGCAATGTGCGTCGCGCCGGTGAACTTGGCCTTGGGGGATGTTGTGACGATGCGGCTGTGGTAGCAGCCAGCCACGGTGACCAGGCTCGGCATGATGCACTGGTAGTCCACCACGATGACTTCCACCGCCCCGGTGACCAGGGCCAGCTCGGTCATGAGATGGTTGCCGGCCATGGGAATGCCCTGGCGCATGAGCAGCTCGTTGCCCGTGCAGCAAAGCCCGGCCAGGTTGATGCCGCTGGCTCCGGCGGCCTTGGCCTTGGCCACCAGGGCCGGATCGCGCACGGCGGCCAGGATCATTTCCGAGACAATGGGGCTGTGGCCGTGGACCAGGATGTTGACCTGGTCTTCCTTGAGCACGCCGAGGTTGACCTTGGACGGACGCGGGGTCGGCGTGCCGAAGATCACGTCGGACAGCTCGGTTGCGATCATGGAGCCGGCCCAGCCGTCGGCCAGGGAGAGCCTCGCCGCGTGCAGGCAGATATTGACCGCGTCGTTGTCCACGCCCATGTGCGTGCGGTGCATCATCTCCACCACCTCGCGGTCGATGCCGCGCGGGGTGATGCCAAGCGTCTCCCACAAGGCACGGCGTTTGGCCGGGACCCTGTCGATAAAGGACACGGAGCCCCGCCGGCTGCCGAAGTCTTCATAGAACTGTTCGGCCAGGGCCAGGGCCACGGCCTTGGTCTCCTTGCCGGCCACGTCCAGGCCGACTTCCTCGGCGATGCGTCTGAGTTTGGCCTCGTCCCGGATGGCGTAATCGGTGGTCGAGCCTTCGCCGATGGCCAGGAGCGTTTCCACCAGATCGCGGCCGTGGTCGGAGTGCGCGGCCGCGCCGGCCGCCACCATGCGGCCGAAATTGCGGGCCACGATGACATCCGCATCCGCCCCGCAGACCCCGCGCTGGGGGCCGTCACCGAAGGGGTCGATGCGGCAGGGGCCCATGACGCAGTTGCGGCAGGACAATCCCAGTTCGCAAAAACCGCACTGGGGTTCCTGGGCCTTGAGGCGGTCCCAGACCGTCTCGACACCGTCTTTGTTGGCCTTGGCGAGCATCGCCTGGGCGTCCTCGCAAATGGAATAGGCGCTCAAATCGTGTTTAGCCATGCTTCCTCCGATCAGATCAGCTGTGCACGCCGTAGGCGGCCTGGGCCAACCTGTTCGTGCCTTCCTTGAGGTAGAGATTGACCTCTTCAAACGCCAAGGCCCCGGTCTTGCAGGCCGTCACGCAGGCCGGAATCCCGCCGGCGGCCACGCGTTCATGACAGCCGTCGCACTTGATGGCCACGCTCGGGCGTTCCGGCGCGCCCGCGTCCCGGTAGAAGCGGATGACATAGTAGGGGCAGGCCATGGCGCACATGCCGCAGCCGATGCAGCGGGTCGGGTCCACGACCTTGAGCCCCGGGGCGATGTCGTCGCGGATGGCCCAGGGCATGCACGCGTCCTGGCACGGCGCCGGTTCGCAGTGGCGGCACTTGTTGGGAAAGGGCCTGCCCTCGGGCCCCACGCCGAGGTGGATGCGCGGTTTGGCCAGGATAGGCTCACGAATGGCCTCGGCCAGGGTCTTGGACTGCGAATGGGCTTCCGCGCAACGGATCATGCACTGCATGCAGCCCACACACCGTTCGAGCCGGACAATAACGGTTTTTTGAATCATAGACCCTCCATTTGCAGGTCGCTGGACTGCCGAAAAAACCGCGATGGCTCAGGCCAGCCGTGCGTTTCGGGCCAGGCAGCCGCCAGGGGCGGCCAGGGGCGCCGCCTGTTTCGGGTTGTCGAGCCACCAGGACGGAATGTCGCGGCGACACAGCCCCCGCCTTATGGCGAAGGCCAGTTCGCCAAGCCTCGGGGGCGCGTCGAGGCCCACCGCGCCGATGAGGCGCTGGTCGCGAAACACGAGCTTGAGGTAGCCCGCCCCCCGGCCCTCCACCGTGACCTCGTCGCATCCCCGGGTCAGGGCCGGGTTGACCACACCCACGGAAATCATTTTCGAGCCGAAGACAGGGATGGCGTTCATGGCCATGCTGCCGGCGTAGGCCGTTTTGATCCCGGCCATGTTCAGGGCGGCCACGCGGCCCTGCTCCACGGCCACGGGCCAGATGGCATTGACGCGCGTGTCCCCGTGGATGAGGTCCGGCGCCTGGGCCAAGTCCCCCGCCACGTACACGCGTTCGTCCGTAGTGCGCAGAGCCGCATCGGCCACGATGCCGTAATCGCACTCCAGACCGCTGTCGGCGAGCCAGCCGGTCTCGGGGACGACGCCCTTGCCGGCGGCCACGATGTCGACCTCCAGGCTTTGGCCCGAGTCGAGGTCCAGCCGGAGCGGCGCGCCGGTCCCGGCTTCCACGCTGCGCACCGAAGTGGAGGTCAAAAGCGTCACGCCCGGCGTGTTTTTGAGCCGCTCGCCCACCCAGTTGCCAACGTGGGAATCGACGTTGAGGGAGAGGGGGCGCGGCGAGGTCACGATCAGGGTCACGCTCAGGCCGCGTTTGAGAAAGCCCATGGTCAGCTTAAATCCCACCAGCCCGCCGCCGAGCACGGCGGCCGAGCCGCCGGGCCGGACGCGGCCGAGAATCCGTTCCAGGTCGCGCCGCCCCCGGAAAAAACAGACCTGCCCGGCCATGGGGCCGGTCAGTGAGACAGGACGCGGCCGAGCGCCGCAGGCCAGCAGCAACCGGTCGTAGGTCAGGGAGCGGCCCGAGGCCAGGTCCAGCCGCCCCCGCCCCGGATCGAGCGCCAGGGCCCGGTCCTCAAGGGCGGTGACGCCCTGCTCCTTCCAGAACCCGTCCCCCGCCACCAGCATGTCGCGAGCCGCCAGTTCCCCGGACAGGACATAGCTGATGAGCGGCCGGGAATAGACGGGCTGGGGGGAGGGATCGATACCGATGATCTCGGCGGTCTTGTCCACCTTGCGCAGCCACGTGCAGGCGCTGCGCCCGGCCGCGTGCAGTCCGACGACAACATAACGCATGGATCACCTCGGCGATGGAGATTGGGCGCCCCCCGCTGCGGGGGAGGCGATGCGCGCGGCCAGGGCCGCCAGAATTTTGCCGCAGACCCGGTCGATGATATCGTGTTGGGGCAGGCCCAGCACGGACGGCGAGGCCAGCTGGCGCTCGGCCAGACTGGACAGCGTCGGGATGGTGGCGGCCAGGGGCGGCAGCCCGGCAAGGGCGGGCAGGACGATGGAGGACGGCGCCCGGTTGAGGACCAAAACCTGTCGCGTCAGCCCCAGTTCGGCGGCCATGGTCGCCACTTGGGCGGCCACGGCCAGGCTGCGCCAGCTCGGCTCGGCGGTCACGATCAGGCCGTCCACGGCCGCCACGGTGCCGCGTCCCAGGTGTTCCACCCCGGCTTCCAGGTCCACGAGCAGACACTGGTCGCGATCGAGCAGCAGATGGGCCAGCAAGGATTTGAGCAGGGCATTGGCCTCGCAGGCGCAGCCGCCGCCGGCGCCGGCTACCGAGCCCATGACCAGCAGGTTGATGTGGCCAAGGCGCACCCGCAGCCGCTCGGGCAGATCGGAAACGTCGGGATTCAAATTGATGAAGCCCTTGCCCACGCGTTCGCGGATAAGGGTTTCGTCCTGAATGAGGGGCGTGGGCAACGCCGTATCGGGCAGTCCCAGGGCCGCGCCCAGGGACAAGGCGGTATCGGCGTCCACCAGCCAGGGACTCTGGCCCTGCCGAGCGAGATAATCACCCAGCCAGGCCGTGAGCGTGGTCTTACCCACCCCACCTTTTCCTGCTACGGCGAGCTTCATGGCAGTCTCCAGCACAGTTTGGGGCACGCATCCGGCCTTTGCCGGCTCCGCAAACGGACCGTACCACATCCGCTTGGCGACGTCGCCGGCGGATTGCCCCCACCACAGACTTCGCGCCGACTGTCTGGACTCATATAAGGTTTATCACCCTACCCCTATCCCGGGGCCGTGTCTGTCGGCTGTCTGACAAAGAGCCCGCGACCGGTTGCGCACGACGCAATTCCGCGACCACGGTACACGTGGTCGCGGGAGGCACCTACGGCAGCCAAAGGGCTCGCGCCATTTGGAATTTCGAAATGATTTTAAGCTGTTGTCATTTCAGGCCTGGGGGGGAAAGGCCTCCAGGGTATTGCCGAACGGTCCCAGCTGAACAGACTGTCCCATTTTTTACGACCACCGCGCGCCCTCTTCCGTTCCCGTGTATCTGCGGGGCCATGGCCTGTCAGCGTGTCATGACGAGTTTACTGTCCGCGTGGGCGGGCAGGCCGTAGTCCTGGAGAATGGCCACGGCCTGGCGCACCGAGGCGATGTACTCCTCGCGTGAGGGTTTTTCGAGGTCGGCGAGCGGATAGTCCTGGCCGAGGGCGGCGTACTTGCTTTTGCCCAATTCGTGGTACTGGAGCACCTGGACTTGTTGCAGGGTCGGGCCGCAGGTCGCGGCGAGAAAGCGGCCGGTCTGGTGGATGTTGGCGGCATCGTCGTTGTAGCGGGGAATCAGAGGAATGCGGATGATCAGCTGCTTGCCGGCCTGGCAGAGGCATTTGATGTTTTCGAGGATGACCTCGAGCTTGCCCCCGGTGTAGCGGCGATGCTTTTCCGGGTCCATGTGCTTGATGTCGGTGATGCAGAAATCGATGTAGGGCAGGCTCGGCTGCACGGCGGTCCAAGGCGCGTACAGGCTCGATTCCACGCAGGTGTGCAGGCCGGCCGCCTTGCAGGCGGCAAGCAGTTCCCGGGTGAACCGGGGTTGTGCAAAGGCCTCGCCGCCGCTGATGGTCACGCCGCCGCCGGTTGCCTGGTAGAAATCCCGGTCCTTGAGCACTTCCCCCACCAGCTCGGGGACGTGGGTTTCCTGGCCGAGTTGGCTCAAGCCGTCGGCCGGGCAGGCCGCGACGCAGGCAAAGCAATGCGTGCAGCGGGTCCGATCGATGCCCGTCACCCGCCCTCCCGCATCGAGCCGGAAAAGCGAGGCGTCCTGCAGGGGACAGGCCCCAAGGCACAGGCCGCAGTCGTCCAGGCCGAGGCAGCGCTGGGGATAGACCCCGATTTCCGGACTGCCCACCTGGCTTTCCGGGTTGCAGCACCACAGACAGTGCAAGGGGCAGCCCTTGAGGAACACGGAGGTTCTGGTACCCGGGCCGTCATGGACCGTATAGCGCTGGATGTCGAAGACCATGCCGCGCCCGTCCGAGTCCGAAGCAGGCAGATCGACGACTGCGGCCTGAGAGTGTTGTCGCATGGCTTTTTTCCTGTCCTTGAGGTGAGCGGAGGTTTCGCATGAGCCCGGACGCGCCGGATACCGTTACGGGCGCGGGCGTCTGCGGGTGCCCGCGCCCGGCTGGGGTCAGGACGCCTCGGCCAGGGCGTCGCGGCCGGCCATGGCCACGGCCATGTCCTCGTCGGCGGACCCGCCGCTGACGCCGATGGCGCCGATGACTTCACCATTTCGCAGCAGCGGGTAGCCGCCGCCGAGCAGCACGACCCGCCCGCCCTGGTGGGCCTGGAGGCCGTAGAACGGCTGTCCGGGCTGGGCGAGCTGGCCGAGGAGGTCCGTGCTCATGCTGGTGGTCGCGGCGGTATAGGCCTTGTCGCGCGACAGGGTTTCGCTGAGCAGGATGGCGCCGTCCATGCGTTGTTGGGCCACGAGATGCCCGCCTTGATCGACCACGGCCACATACACCGGCACCTTGAGGGACCGGGCCTTTTGCGTGGCCGCGTCGATAAGGCGCAGGGCGAGTTGGAGCGGTAGGCGCATAGGGGGAGACTCCATGGGTCGGGCGCGGGCCCGCCGGGCGCCACGCGGACGCCCGGCGGCTTGGCCCGAGTTAGAATTCCAGTTCGGTGCGCTCGATGATGTCCCGTTGCAGCGAGGGATCGAGTTCCGTGAAAAACGCGCTGTAGCCCGCGACACGGACAATAAGCCCCTTGTACTTGTCGGGATGGGCCATGGCCTCCTCAAGGGTGGCGCGGCTTATGACGTTGATCTGGTTGTGCATGCCCTTGCGCTGGAAGTAGACCTGCATCATGCCGATGAAGTTCTCGTCGCCCACTTCGCCGGCCAGGGTCGAGGGGCTGAACTTCATGTTGAGCAGCGTGCCGTTGGAGGCGATGCCGTGGTCCAGAGCGGCCACGGACTTGACCAGGGCCGTGGGTCCGCAACGGTCGTGGGAACCACGCGCGTTGTGGGCCGGGGACACGCCGTCGGCCACGGGTTCGCCGGCCTTGCGGCCATCCGGGGTGGCGCCGGTGATGGCGCCGAGCGGCACGTTGGACGACACCGGGTACAAACCGGCCTGGAACTCGCCGCCATGGGGCGTGGGCCGACGTTCGAGGTACGCGCAGTAGGCCTTGGCCCCGAAGTGGGCCAGCTCGTCGGCGTAGGGATCGTCGTTGCCGTAGTGGTGGACCTTGGAGCTGTTGATCAACGCGTGCAGGGGGGCATAGCCCTCCCAGTTCTTTTGCAGGGCGGTGAGCAGCTCCTTGCCCGTGCACTTGTGCTCCTCGAACACGAGCTGCTTGATGGCGCACAGGCCGTCGGCCACGTTGGCTACGCCCACGCCCTGGGGGCCGATGAAGTTGTAGCGGGCGCCCCCGGCCGTGACGTCCAGGCCCTTGTCAATGCAGTCCTCGATGAGCAGGGAGAGGTAAGGCAGGGGCTTGCGGGTCTGGTGCGCCACGTCCATGGCGTTTTCGGCCATGACCAGGCGGTCCACCCAGTAATGCATCTGCTTTTCGTAGGCTTCCTTGACCTCCTCGAAGCTCGTGAAGTCGGCCAGGGAGCCGGTGGCCAGGCCGAGCTGGCTGCCGGCCCCGGCGCAGACCGCAAAACGCGGGCAGGTCGTGGCGCAATCGACGCAGCGGCCGTTGTTGATGGCCAGCTCCAGCACCTTGTTGAGGTTGAAAAAGGCCGCGTCGTGCCAGCCGTATTCCCGGCCCTCGCAGTTGGGTTCCACGCAGCCAAGCGGCCCGTAGTCCCGGGCGTCCTCGATGGTCCGGCCCCGGTTGACCATGGACGGGATGATGATCTCGTCGTTGAAAAACGAGGGCATGCCCAGGCCGATCTTGGCCGCCTTGGTCACCTTGACCCACCAGGCATGGGGCGAGTTGGCGTGCCAGCGGCTGGTCATCCAGGGGGCGTTGAGCCGCACGTGGACCAGGGCGTCCACGCACATAAACGACAGCTCGTTGGTGGCGTCCTGGCCGTCGGGGGTCTGGCCGCCCACGGTCAGGGACGGTCCTCCGAGCTCCACCCCGCCGAAGGCCTTGGTCGAGCCGGCGTCACGCAGCTTGGTCAGTTCGCTGATCTTGATCCAGGCGCCTTCGATGAGTTCCTGGACAAAGGCCTTGGTGACGGTGCCGGCCGCGATATCCTGCACGTAATACGGATACATGTGCTGGTCGAAGCGCCCCCAGTGGATGGAGTGGCCGTTGCCCTCGATGGTGATGGCCACGGTGAGCAGCCACCAGAGTTGCAGGGCTTCCCAGAAGGTACGGGGCGGGTTTTCGGCGATCCAGTCCAGGTTGTCGGCCATCCGGAGCAGTTCCTGCCCCCGGGCTGGCTCCTCGGTCGGCGCCAGCTTGCGGGCCAGGGCGGCGTAGCGGCGGGCGTAGGTCATGATGCCGTCCAGGCAGACGAGCTGGGCCTGATAGAACTGCCGCTTGGCCAGGTGGGCCGGATTGCAGGCATCGAGCGCGTCCAGACGCTCTTGCACCCAGGCTTGCAAGCCCTTCCAGCCCTTCTGGAAGATCAGTTCGTAGCGGGCCGAGGTGTGCCCCACGCCGCCGAAGAAGTAGTTGCCGAGCAGATAGACGCCCTTGCCGTAGGCACCCGTGCCCTTGAGCGCGGTTTCGGGCATGAGGGACTTGGCCAGGTCGTGGACGGTTTCGTTTTCCCAGAAATCCTGGAGGCCGCGCAGTTGCCGCTTGGTCTCCTCGCTGATGAGGAAGCGGTCGCTTGTGCGCTGCTCAAAGGGCTGGGCCTCCATTTCGTTGATCAGCCACGCGTAGGAGAACTCGGGAAAGACCGGCGCGCACCGGGGCGGCGCGGCCATGTTGCCGGCGATGAGCTCGTAGGGGCCGATCTGGATGGAGACGTTTTGCAGCACGTGGCGGAAACATTCCGCGCAACGGATACTGTGGGGTTTGTTTTTGTTCTCCTTGAGTTTTTCCGTCCAGAGCAAGGCGCGCTCGGCCGAAATGGTCAGGGGCGTGTCCAGGAAGAGTTTGCGCCAGGCATTGATCCGCGGGAACGGAGAGGGGTTTTCTTCCAGTCCGGAGGAACCGGTCCCGTAGTCCTGGGTGACGGGATCGAACCCTTCAAGGACGGCAGCTTGCGGGTATTCCGGTGCGATGCGTTGACTCATGCGAATCTCCTTTGTCCTATGCGGTTTTGCCGTTTGCGGCGAGTGCTCCTGTGTGTCGGTTTGCCGGGGCTTCCGCTCGGGCGGATCGCTGTGATGTAATTAATTACTTAGTTTCTGTTCGGGCCAACTAACCAATCGATTGCTTCCTTGTCAAGATGTATTATGGTTGCGTGACCGGGCCGGCCGTCAGGGACCGCCCGGCGGGCGACGCGGGCGTGATCCTTGGCCGGCGCGCGGTCGCGGAGCGGTCATCGACGGGGAAACCTTGGAGGTTGCGGACGCCTTGGCGGAGCCGGCCGGAAAAGCCAGACCGGGACAGTTCCCGGCGCGGGATGGCCATCGTGCAGTATGCCTTCGACGAACTTTTCGACGTGCCGGAGATTCACAAGCTGGCCAAGCGGTTTTCGGATCTGGTCGGCATCTGTTCCGCCATCATCGGCGTGGACGGGCATATCTGGGTCAAGTGCAACTGGCAGGACATCTGCGAGAAGTTCCACCGGGAGCACCCCAAGGTCCGGGAACGCTGTCTGCGCAGCGACATGGTCCGGCCGCGCCGGTTCGCCAACACCCAGGACGGCGGGGTCTACCGCTGCCCGAACGGCCTGTACGAGGCCGCGGCCCCGATCCGCATCCAGGGCGAGCATATCGCCAATCTCTACATGGGCCAGTTTCTGCAAGGCCCGCCGAACATGACCTTTTTCATCAACCAGGCCCGCAAGTACGGCTTTGACGAGATCGCCTATCTGCAAGCCCTGCTGCGGGTGCCGGTCTTTCCCCAGAAAAAGGTCACCATGGTGCTGAGTTTTTTCAGCCGGCTGGCCGCCTTGATCGGCGAGATGGGCCTGCGGCGCATCGAGCTCATGGAGACCAACGCCAGTTTGCGGGATTCCGAGCAGCGCTACCGGATGGTGGTGGAAAACGCCGGCGAGGGCATCATGATCGTCCAGAACGGGCAGGTGCGCTTCGCCAACCAGAAGGTGATCAAGAATATTGGCGAGGAGCAGGAGTTCCTCAACCTCATCCACGACAAGGACCGCAAAAAAGTCTGCCGCTTCCTGCAACAGGTCCGGGACACGAACGTCTCCTCCACTCTGGGCAGCGTGCAGTTGCGCATGGCCACAGACAAGCCGCGTTGGGTGCATCTCAACGCCACGGCCGTGAGTTGGCAGTCCGAGCCGGCCCAGCTCCTGCACCTGTTCGACATCACGGCCCAGAAAAAGGCCGAGCTGATCCTCAAAAAGGCCCAGCAGGAACTGGCCAATGCCCAGAAAATGGAGGCCATCGCCAACCTCGCCACCGGCGTGGCCCACGACTTCAACAACTGCGCCCAGATTATCGGCACGAACGTGGAGCTGCTCCTGGCCCAGGAGGACTGCGACAGTCCGCGTTACCGCAAGCTGCGGGAAATCGAGATGGCGGTCACCCGCACGAGCGAACTGACCCAGCGCCTGATGCTTTTTGGCCACGACCAGCAGGGCTTCCGCCAGACCGTGGATATCAACCAGCTCTTTACCCAGGCGCTCACCTCCCTGCGGGCGCTCTTGCCATCGGGCGTGGACATCGAGAGCGATTTGCGTTGCGCCTGGAAGGTGGAAAAAGGCGATCCGGTCCAACTGTTCCAGATTTTCATGAACCTGATCCTCAATGCCAGCGATTCCATGCCCCAGGGCGGCACGATCCGGATCCGGACCGACGATTACGTGCCCTCCCCCGAACATCTGACCCAGCATCCGGATTTCCGGCCCGGCCGCTACATCCGCATCCGCTGCCTCGACGAGGGCCGTGGCCTGTCCAACGCGGACATGGTCCATCTGTTCGAGCCCTTTTACACGAGCAAGAGCCCGGGCCAGGGCCACGGCCTGGGCCTGACGGCCGTGTACCATTTCGTGAAAAATCACGCCGGCTACATCACCTGCGGCAATGGAGACGGCAAGGGCGCCTGCTTCGACATCGTCCTGCCGGCGGTGCCGGAGGCCAAGCCGGTCCTGCAACTGCCGGTCGGCGGTTATGAGACCATCCTGCTTGTGGACGACGACGCCTACATCCTCCACGGCGGCAAGGAATACCTGCACAGCTACGGCTACACCGTGCTCGAGGCCATGAGCGGCGAGGAAGCCTGCGAGGTTTACCGGGACCACCCGCGAGCAATCGCCCTGGTCATCATGGATCTGGTGATGCCCGGCATGGGCGGCGAGCGCTGCATCGAAGCCCTGCTCGACATGGACCCGGACATCAACATTCTGGTGGCCACCGCCTACCTGACCGAGGATTTCATCCGCAATGCCCGGGTCAAGGAGCGCATCAAGGGGTTTATCGCCAAACCGTACATCAAGGGCCGGCTGCTGCAGGCCATTCGCAAGGCCATGGCCTGAGCGAGGGCGCGGACCGCGTGGTTGACACCAAGCAAGTAGTTGGTTAGATATTCAGGGTAGGTGGAATTTTTTTCAATTTTTTCGGCAGGGTGAAAAAATCACCCATGCAGGATCAGGCGGGTTATGCCGTGAACAATGCCATTGGTGATTTCATCAAGAAGCGCCGGGAGGAACTCAAGCTGACCCAGGCTGACCTGGGCAAGGCTCTCGGCTATCGGTATGGGAATTTCGTCGGCTATCTGGAAAATGGCAAGGCCGTGTTTCCGCTGGACAAATGGGAGGAGTACGCCACGGTGCTGCACGTCGCGAAGCATCAATTCCTGCGCATCGTCCTGCAAGACAAGTATCCCAGCATGCTACCCTATCTGGAGTTCCATGCGGCCAGCCAGGACGAGGCCGAGGCCCCGGCCGGCAAGGCCCAAAGCGTCTGAGGCAACCTGCGGGAGCTACCGGAGAGACCGGACAGGGACGGTCGGTGGCATCCTCATTCCCGGGCGAAGCAGGGAACGGTATGATTGAACGGTGAGATGCAGCCGGAAAGCACCGACGGTGAGCCAACGCCGCTGACTGTCGCATATTCCAGCGAACACCATACAAAAACTCACAAATTACGATTGTCGCCCAGGGAATCGCTTCCCGTCCAAACGACACAATTCCTCCCTTGCTCCTTCGCACGGTAGAGAGAAGCATCCGCCTCCTTGAGCAGCTCGCTCGCGACCTCCCCTTGGCGGGGAATCCGCGCAGCGACGCCGATGCTGACGGTGACGACGCCGGTCTGAACATCTCGCGCATGGGCTATTTTCAAGTCTTGGATGGATGCGCGAACGCGGTGCGCCACCTTGTACGCTGCATCCCCACTCAGGCCGGGAAGCAGGATCACGAACTCCTCACCGCCGTAACGGGCCACAAGTTCCCCCGCACGTTGCGTAGGAATCTGCAAAGCCTGGGCCACCCGCTTGAGGCACGCATCGCCGGCGAGATGGCCATACTGATCATTATAGGCCTTGAATTGATCCACATCCAGCAACAATACGGCCAGCGGCAGCCGGTGGCGCAAGGCGCGGTTCCATTCGCCTTGAAACGTCTCGTCGAACATGCGCCGGTTGGCCAAGCCGGTCAGGCCGTCGGACGCGCTGAGCCGTCGGAGCTTGCTATTCGCCTCCGACAGTTCCTGGGTCCGTTGCCGGACCTTGTTCTGGAGCGTCTGGTACAATCTGGTGTTTTCAATGGATATCGCCAATTGACCGCACAGTATGGAAAGCAGTTCCAGGCTGGAGTCGGAAAAGGCGGCGCGTAACAACCGGTTCTCCAGGGTCAAGAGGGCCTTGATCCGGCCCTGCACGCTGACCGGCATCGCGAGCAAGGAACAGACCGCCATACCGGAAAAATGCGGGTCGGTGCTGAAACGGCTGTCGATCACCGCGTCGTCGGAGACGATGGGCAGTTGGGTTTTCAACGCCAACCGCCAGACGCTGGAGGCGATCATTCCCGTTTGGAGGGCTTCGGCCAGGGGCGTCCGTTCGAGCGAGACCTCGCCCCGCCGGCCGCCTTCCAAAACCCAGTTCGCTTCATCGTCGAGCACAAGGAGTCTGACGTCGGTCGCACCGGTCATCTGCCCCAGTAATTGCGTCAGGCGCGCCACGAGTTTGGGCAACGACGTTTCGGAGGCAAGGGTCTGAAAAGCCCTCAAGATCCCTTCATAATTAAAGTCATCACGATGGCCGCTGCCCGTGGACTCCATGCGGCGGGAGTCGATGAACGGCCACTGACCACGCATGGCTTGCGCCTTGCCGACGGCGCCCCAGCGCCCATAGATCTCGTGCGCCTGTTGCAACAGCGCCCGCCCGGAATGCTCCAGTCCATGCCGCATGTGGCACAAGCCGGCCCGTTCGGTGATCATGGCGTAATGCCAGACGCGCTGATTGGCCTGGGCCGTGCGCATCGCCCGCTCGAACACCAGCAAGGCTTCGCCGAGATGGCCTTGCACATCCAGCCGCTCCGCCTCCACCAGGGCATGGAGATGACCGAAATTCATGGGCGCATCGGAAGCGCGGGCGGCAAGCCACAGCTGATTGCGGGCGAGTGTTTCCTGAAGTACGGCGTGCCCCGTCTGTTCCCCTGCCCGCAACTGGGAAATGCAGGCCAACGAGGCGAGCATATTGGCTAAAGCGGTCGGATAGACACCGGGGGTATTGGCTATTGGGCCGCTGGCTGCCTCGATATGGCGAACGAGCGCGGCGGCGTCATTAAAGAGATAGGCCGAAAGCGCCCTATAAATATTGGCGTAGCTCTGGGCATAGTTGTTCCCAAAACTCTTTGCCAAGTGTTCCTGCTCCGTGAAATCCACATCGTTGAAACTGCCTGGGAATGCGGTCGTGCCCCGCAGCGAACGCACAAATTGCCGGTAGATGACGTAGGATTGCTCGGCATGCAGGTTTCCGGTTTTTCGCGTGAAATTGAGGGCAAGTGCAATCTCTTTTTCCATTTCGCCGAGGTCGTCACAGACGTCCAGCGTGGCCGCCAGCGATGTACGGAACGTAAAACAGGCGAAATCCAAAGATCCTGAGCGCAAGAGTCCATCAAAAGCCGCACGGGCATGGCGGAGCCCTTCCTCCAGGGGTTCGAACCAGTGGCTCGTGAACAACCCGAAGCAGTGTTGCGTGCGAAAAATTTCCATGCCACCGTCACGGTTCAATCCCGTCTCCATGGCGATACGGCCGATGCGATACCCCGTGGCATAGTCGTTGCGGCAGGAAATGGTGGAACAACTCAAGTATCCTGTCGGATTCAGCATCGACGCGCAATAGCCTTGCTCCATCCACAGGCGGACGAGACGCATTTGGAACCAACGCGACAGAAGCGGCTGGCAAAAGTAGGCCGTCGTTCCGACGCGATTCATCAGTTTCGCCGCCCCAAGGAGCAGTTCGTCCGTCAATTCCGGGGCACTTGTCAGCCGCTCCAAGGCTCCGGTCGTCACCAGGGTGTAAAACCGATCGACTTCGTGCCCGAGATGCTCCGAGGTGTTCTCTGTCGGAACCGGCATCCCGAGTTGTTCCAGCAGACTGCAGGCAAGACGTATGGCATCGGCATAGCGCGTTCGGTTGGCCAAATTGGAGATCTGGACGCAGGCAGGATTCACGAGCCGTACGGGGGAGGTTGCGTGTGCGGCAAGGACGGAAAAAACGGCGTCAGCCTCGTCGTTTCGCGATTGGCTGTAAAGCACGAGATGCAACTCGGCATGCAGGGCGAACGCCGTGTCCCGGTCGTCTTTCCAAGGTTCTTCCGGCAACAAGTCGATGCCCAGCCGCAGATACCGCTCGGCGACGGCGAACGAGCCGGCTTGGCTGGCCCGGGTCGCGGCATAAAGAAATAACTTCTGCGCAAGAATCCGCTCCGAACGCTCCGCCAGCAGCGGCACGGCCATGGCATAATGTTCGGCCGTTCTGAGGGGAGACGCTGGGTCGCCACGGGTATGCACGAAACGCCGTGCGATATTCAAATGCAGCCGCGTACGCCGGGCATCGTCATAAAGCTGGTAGACGGCCTGTTGCATCCTGTCGTGGCAAAACCGGAGCGAAACCGCTGCATCGCGTTGGTGCAACGCAAGCGCGCTTTGGGTGACGAGAATCCCGCGTTCCAAGGCGGGTTCCAGGCTCTCCGCGACTTCCCCCAGGGACATACCCATCGCGGACGCGAGAAGGCCAAGCGAACAAGAAGTACCCAGGCAGGCGGCCGCCACCAAGGCGGCAACACAGCCTTCGGACAACCCGGACATTCCGGCCACGAGGAATTCCACGACGTTTGCGCTTGTCGCATACGCCGCAATCACGGCGTCATCCCAGACCCAGGACGCCTGTTGGGGGTTGCTGCGCAAGATGCCTTCCCGAAACAGGGCATTGAGCAATTCTATGGTAAAAAAGGGATTCCCCCCTGCCTTCGCATAAAGCGCCTTGGCCAGGGCGCCCACGTTCGTTTGTGGCATGCGCAGCATCTGGGCGAGCAATGCGCCAATGTCGCCCACGGTCAGGTTGGGCAAGGTCATGACGGTGGCCGCGCATGACGGCGGGACTTGTTCGCGCAAAAATCGCGACAGCGGATGCAACTCGTCAATTTCATTGTCCCGATAGGCACCGATGAACAGCAAACCGTTAAGTGCCGTCTCGTCCAGAAGGTCTCTGATGAAATCCAACGAGGGCTGATCCGCCCACTGCAAATCATCCAGAAAGAGCACGAGCGGATGTTCCGGCGCCGCCACCTGGTGTATCAATGCGACCAAGAGATTGCGCAAACGCGCCTGGGACTCGCGCGGCTCCAAATGGGGTGCGGCGGGTTGCGAGCCAAGAAGTGCCTGAAATTCTGGTACGATTTCAAACAGGGCGGCGGCGGAAGAGCCGATCGCCGAGAGGATTCGTAGGCGATACCGCTCTATTTCCGAGTCGGGCTCGGCAAGCAGCAACTGGCACATCTGCCGCAGGCTTTGGATCGGAGCCAGGAAAGGACGGTGCTGCTGTAACTGTTCAAATTTACCGCCAATGAACCAGCCCCGGCTCAAGGTGACTGGCTTATGTATTTCTTGAACCAACGAGGTCTTGCCGACACCGGAATACCCGCCCACGAAGACGGCCCGCATCCCCCCCATGCTGACCCTCGCGAACGCATCCATGAGCGCCGCGAGTTCATTGACGCGACCGCAAAGCCGGCTGGGCGGCCGTAAGGAAAGCGGGTGATCGTGTTGGCGCAACGCGACCTGATGCAACGGGCTTCCTTCTGCCAATGCCAAGCGCAAGAGGCCAAGATCGTGAGCCAGGCCGGCGGCGCTTTGATAGCGCTCGTCAGGTTCCTTGGCGAGAAGCGTCAAAATGAGATCGGAAACACAGGGTGGCAACCATGGAGCGAGTTCCAGCGGCGGCTGGGGCAAGCGGGCGAGATGGGCGTGGATCAGACTCAGGGCATCCGGTTCGTCGAACGGGGGCACGCCGACGGCCAACGTGTAGAGTGTGGCACCGAGAGAATACAAGTCGGCACGGGAGTCCACGGACCGGTTCATTCGCCCGGTCAACTCCGGAGACATAGAGGCGAGGGTACCAAGCAGGTGACTATGATGGACGAACTCAAGATGCTCCTCGGCAAACGTCGTGGCCAAATCGAAATCGATGACTTGTAATTTCCGATCGTGAGCGCGAAACAAAATATTGGAGGGATTGATATCTTTGTGAATAACACCGCGCCCATGAATTTGTGCGATAATGTTTGCCAAGCATTCCGCAAATTCCAGAAAGAATTCCAAGTCAGGCGATCCGCAAACGTTTGCTTGGCTCAGTGCGATGCCGTTGAAATCCTTTAGTTTCAATCCTTGTTTATCATCATTTTGGGGAATCAACTCCGGACAACCATCAACACCTTGAAGAAGCTCCAGAATCCTCCTCTCATTGCGCAGTGTATATATCTGCTCGCCGGCGCTTGAATCTTCAATGCGTGTTTTTATAATCAGCGGGCCATGCTCGGAGATCGGGACACGGAAAACACGATGCCGCTGTCCCCGGTATATTTCGCTCATGATCGCAGTTTGCCCGTTGAATTGATTCAATTCCTGTTCCCTGTCATAAAATTGGGCTTAAAGACTACTTTCCTTATAGGACAAACATATTCCGGTTTCAAGTCACCGCGCAACAGTATCCAGAAGCGAAGGCAGGCTGTGTGCAGTGGTTTCAGGCAGAGGTCTGTTCCCGTGGTCGGTTTGCTGTGAATGGTGCACCAGAAATGTCCAAATGCCCTACCAGGACGGTACGCCAAAGGAACTGTTCAGGCGTCACCAGTATAAAAAAAGAAAGGCCTCAACTGCAAAAGCCGGGGCCTGCTCTGTCTACCCAACCCAAAACGCAGCCCCCTGCGCATTTGGCCCAGCCTCATCCCTTCACCCAAACCATACGGTTTCGGTGAAAAAAATTTTCCAACGATCTGGTTTGAATTTTTCTGCGATCTGAACTAATCATACTACATAATATCAATATATTATAAATTTATTCCGTAAAATCAGTATAATTTCAGCCTAATGGACCCAATCGACGGGCAAAGAAGGGAAAAATCAGACGGGGCGGGGAGATACAGCGGGAAGTGTGCCCTGACACTTAGTTTTGAAGGGGGAGTGATCCGGGATATGCCGGGAGGATGCGGGATATCGTGGGACGGGATGGCTAGGGCCGGGCGGGGATCGGGGTTGTCAAGCGCCGCCGGCCAGGCCGATGGCCAAAATGGGCCGACGACACTTAGATTTGGTGAAATGTCGCGAGCGCGACGCGTAGTTTTGAACAGTTAGCGGACGTATTCCCGGCAGCTCCAAACCACCCGGCCGATGATCCGTATCGATCCCGAAATCTCGCCGTTCATATCCACTTCAATCGGTGTATATTGAGGGTTTTTGCTACGCAAAATAAGCTTCCCTGGAATCTTATCAAGGTATTTAACGTAAACTTCCTGGTCTATGCCGATCGCAAAAAGGCCTCCGGCTATTATCTCATTCTGGCCTTGATCAATCAGAACAGTGTCTCCGGACCAGATGTCCGGCTCCATACTGTCGCCGGCTACGTCCATTAAAACCATCCGCTTGGCGTGTCCCTTGCGTCTAAGAAAGTCTGTCTTGAACGCGTAAAGGCCGATCACGTCGCCTTCGGTCTCCAGGCTGCCGGTCCCGGCCGAAAGCCGCGCCCGGACCTTGGGAATCAGGCTATATCCTTTTTCATCCGCGTCCTTAGCACTCATCCATTGCGGCTCGCCCTCTGGGGTGGGGTTTATCTTTTGCGCCTCTGCGGGCGCAATTTGGGCGTTGCCTAACGCTTTTGCCCCTATGCCGAACAAAAGCCAATCGGTAGAAACGTTAAATTGCTTGGCGATCTCGACTATCCAGCCTGGTGGAATCTCCTTCTTACTCTTAGCGCTTGAAATGCTTGACTGTCTTAGGCCAAGAAAATGGGCAAGTTCAGTATCTGTTCGTGCTCCTGTCGCCTCCTTAAGGCGGGCAAAGGTGTCAAGGAAAGAGGTTGCATATTCTTCGGCTGAATATGCAACCGAGTTTGCAACTTTTTTGACGTTATCAGTATGCATTTTTAACCAATTAAATCATTATGCTGGACTATTTTGTCCAAATATTTATAAAAATTGAATATACAACCAATAAAAACGTTGACCACGACCGCCACAGGCGTTAATCAACAATTCAAGCGGTCACCGTGTTGACCGTGTCACCCGAATTTAGACGGGAAACCAGGGAAGGGCAATGTCTAAGGCAAGACGAAATCTCGGCGGAACCATGGTGCAGCTCACGCTGCCCCTGTCCAGCCTGCCCACGGCCTCGATGCAGGCCGGCAGTCTGCGCCGCCGCGAGGCCGTCAACGAAGCCTTCCGCGAAGCCCTGGCCGCCTCCGGCCTGTCCCGGGAGTATGTCGCCGGGGAGCTGTCCCGGTTAACAGGCGACCAGGTCAGTATCCACCATATCAATAACTGGACCGCCGAAAGCAAGGACGACCGGCGCATCCCCTTGGAATACGCGGCCGCGTTGACCGTGATCCTGGGGGATGCGCGCATTTTGGCCGCCGCCTGCCCGGCCGGCTACCTCGTGCTGCCGCCGGATGAGGCGGCCGTCTACGAGCTGGGCCGGGTGGTGGTCGACGAACGGCGGCGCAGCCGGAAAAAGAAAGAATTGTGGGAGCGGATCAATGGTGCGTGATCGGGAAATCAGAATCTGGATGCTGCGGAAAGGCCTGAAGAATTGCGACGTGGCCCGGGGTGCCGGGGTGCACCCTTCTTATGTGAGCCACTTCCTGCGCAACCAAAAGACGAATTCTCCGGCGATCCGCACCTGGCTGCTGGAACATGGCTGCCCGGCCAAATACCTGGGCAGCGAAAAGAAGGAGGCGGCGTGATGAACAAGCGTGTCCGGATGAAAAAAGAATTGCAGTTCCAGCGGACGATCCTGGCTGTGATGGAAGGCGTATGCAGGGAGAATGGTCCTCTTGGGGAAGAAGGGGCGGAGATCATCGTCAGGGAAGCGAAAAAGCATGGCATCCCTTTTAAGATGTTGCGTTCCTCCGTGAAAAAAATCTTAAGCGCCGGCTTGGTTGTGCTGCCGGGTAGTGCAAGCTGCGAAATATGGCTTTGCGGCGGCAACCCCACATATTTCGCCGATTCCCCATTCCCTCACGACAACTGGGAAGACTTCCGGCTGTTCATCACGCCCCGGCGGTCCGGCAGAGAGGCATGGAAGGACATGTACCGGCAGGGGCGGCGGCTTGCCAGACAGTTCGGTGGCCTTGAATTTTTCTTTGGGGACGATCCCTCCGAGCCGAGCCCCCTCCCGGCCTGATCCCTGCGAAACCGCCCCGCGCGGGCGGTCGTCGGACGGTGGCGCGTCCGGCCTGATGAGCAGCCAAAGGAAACCACTATGGAGTTCGAGAAAGCCAAAAAGACGATCCAGCGTGTGCTGATACAACATGCCGAGGAAAACATCATCAAGGCGGCAATCGTTGTGACTGCCGCCTTGAATGGCCTTTCAGCGGAACGGGGTACAGTGTTTAGGATTGAGTGTCGGCCTGCAACTTTTCCCGGAGCCGACCAACAAAACAGCTAAAGTCATCGGCGACCTGTCCAAGTATCACCTTATAGTGCTCACGTGTTTGTGGATGATTGTCAGGACATACGGGGACAGCTTTGGAAATAAACAGTTCCTTGGCCACGGCGAGCAATACGTCATCAGAGTACGACATTTCCGCGTCTCCTTTTCGGGTTGACGGTTTGGGGAACAGGTAACGGCGATCCTATCAGGGGACGCGGAACACTTACAAGGCGGCAAGGCAGGCGGTAACGGCGATGCAAGACAGGGTTACGGCAAAACAGATCGCACAGGCGCTCGGCATCTCGCGGCAGGCTGTCAGAGATAAGGCCGCCGATGGTGAATGGCCTTTCGAGGAAGTGCCTTCCCCCGGCCGTGGCGGTAAATGCCGTGTTTACCCGCTTGAAACCCTGCCCGCCGACATCCGCCAAGCCCTGGGGCGGGTGGCCGCGTCGGAAGCGGCCGCAGCCGGGCGCCTGGAAGGCCTCAAGCTTAAGCTCGACGCGGACACGGCCCAGGCCATAAACGACGCCGCCCGCCAGGAAGGACTGGCCCGATACACCCGTATGGGTGGCCAGGCCAAGGCCCGGGCCGAGGCCCGGGCCACCATTGTTGCCGCTTTCGAGGAGTTCCAACGGACTGCCAGCCTCCCCCCATCCACCGCACGTCATGTCTTCGCCGTCCAGTACAAGGAAGGCACAATCCAGCTGGACCCGGAAGTCCGCGCCCTCGTCCCGCAACTCTGTGCCAACAGCCTGAATAATTGGCAGAAAGCGCTTGAAAAAGACGGCATTGCCCGTCTCGCCGGCAACTATGGCAAGCGCAAGGGCACCGGGAAAATCGGCAAGAACGCCGCCATCACTGACTTCATCAAGGGCATTTTGGCCGTCACCCCGCTCGCCTCGGGCTCCTTCATCCAGGAAGGCCTGAAGGCCCGGTTCCCGGACACCAGTATCGACCTGCGGTCCGTGCAACGCTGGGTCAGAAAGTGGAAAGACGACAACCCGCGCCTGTACCTGGACCTGCAAAGCCCGGATGACTGCCGCTCCAAGTACCAGCCAGCCACGGGCAGCCGCTACGAAGGCATCGTGCGTCCGAATCAGCGCTGGGAAATGGACAGCACCAAGGGCGACGTCATGCTCTGGGACGGTCAGACCACGTCCCGCCACATCATCGTGGCTTGCATCGACGTGTACACGCGCCGGGTCAAATTTCTGGTCTCGCGCTCCTCCAGCTCGGCCGCCGTGGCCGCCTTGGCGCGCCTGTGTCTGCTGGATTGGGGGCAGGCCGAGGAATGGGGCACGGACAATGGCGCCGATTACGTGGCCGCGCACATGGTGCGTGTGGCCCTGGCGCTCGGCATCGAGCGCGATGTGGCCCCGCCTTTCACCCCGGAGCACAAGCCGTTCGTCGAACGCGTGTTCGGCACCTTCCTGCATGGGCTGTTCGAGGGCCTGACCGGCTACATCGGGCACAACGTGGCCGAACGCAAGGCGATCGAGGACCGGAAAGCCTTCGCCGAACGCCTGTCCAAGGGGCTTTACAAAGGTGAGTTGGCCGAAGCGCCCGAGCTGCTGCTTTCGCCGGCCGCGCTCCAGAAATTTTGCGACGAATGGGCCGACGCCTACTACGCCCACAAGCCCCATTCGGGCGAAGGGATGGACGGCAAAACGCCCTGGGAAAAGGCGGCCGAGTGGACCCAGCCGATCGCGAAGATCCAGGACGTGCGGGCCCTGGACATCCTGCTTTCGCCCGTGGTCGGCAAGGACGGCTGGCGCGACGTACGGAAAAAAGGCCTCGAAATTTATGATAATTTCTACACGGCCCCGGAACTGGGCGGCCACGAGGGCCGGAGAGTCTTCGTGCTCCAGGACGAGGCCGACTGGGGCACGGTCCATGTCTTCCTGCCCAAGCAGACCTCGGACGATCTGGAATACCTCTGCCGGGCCGTGTGTCCGCTCCTGACGGGCATATCCAGGAAGGAAGCGGCCATGGCTCGCCGCCGCGTTTACGACAAGGTCCGTGCCGAGGAAAGGGCCGCCGCGAAGGCCAACGCCAAGCGCGTCGGGGCCAAGGACGTGATGCGCGAGGTCATGGAAGGGGCCGTGGAGCGCGCCGGCAAGCTCTCCCGTCTGCCGCAGCCCACAATCCCCCACGAAACGCCCATGCTGGCCGAGGCGGCCCTGGCCGCCCGGGCTGGCGACGCGCCGACGCCCAAACCCGCCACCGCCGCCGATCTGGCCGCCCGCGCCGCCCTGGCCGAGGACATGGCCAAGCAGAAAGCCGCCGTGACCAAGCTGCCCGAGACGCCGCGTCAACGCTACGCCCGGTGGCTGGATGTCGACGCGGCCATCCGGGTCGACGCGGCTGTGACGGAAAAGGATCGGAAGTGGTGGGCGAGCTACCGGCAGACACACGAATTTTCGGCCCAGGCCGCCTTGAGGGAGATGTTCCCGGACGTGGTGGCCTCGGCCGGCCAATAAAAGCGAACGCCCGCCGGTGGCACGGCGAGCGCTCAAAAGAAATCAAGCAAAGGAGTCTTTGCAGTGACGCAACAACCAGATCTTGTCAACGGCGCCGGTGGTACAGCCCCGCTCCAAAACGTGGGGCTATGTCTATCGGCCCTGGAGAAGGCGGCCAAACGCCCGGGGCATCTGCCCGGCATGGTCGTGCTCTACGGACCATCCGGCTACGGCAAATCCACCGCTGCCGCGTACGTGGCCACGCGTCTGAACGCCTACTACGTCGAGGCGCGCTCGTCCTGGACCCAAAAGGCCATGTTGGAAGCGATCTTGTGCTCAATGGACATCCGCAAGGGGCGTCCCACGAATCTACCCGGGACACCGAAGCTGCCTATTGGCCCCAAATCGTGGCCGGTACAGCCGGCGCGGACCTTGGCCGGCATGATCGACCAGGCCGCCGAGCAGCTCGCCGGCTCCGGACGGCCGCTCATCATCGACGAGATGGACCACGTGGTCGAACGCAATGCCGTCGAGCTGGTGCGGGACCTGTATGAGGCGTCCCGGGCCGCCATCCTGCTCATCGGTGAGGAGGCTTTGCCGGGCAAGCTCGCGCAATGGGAGCGGTTCCATGGCCGCATCCTGGATTGGGTGGCGGCCCAGCCGGCCGACCTCGACGACGGCAAGGCCTTGCGCTCCATGTACTGCGACCGCGTTGGTGTGGCCGACGATCTGCTGGCGGATGTGGTGTCCGCCGCCGAGGGCAGCGTGCGCCGGATCTGCGTCAACCTGGAGCGGATCCAGGAGCAGGGGCAACTCGACGGGCTGGACGTCATGGACCGGGCTGCCTGGGCCGGCCGGCCGCTCTACACGGGCCGCGCCCCGCGCAGGGGAAATCCCAGGGAGGCCCCTTTCCGAGCGAACCCAAGGGGTGCCCTTTGGGGGGGGCGGGGTGACATGACAGCCCTGAGGGGACGTCAACCAGATGCGCAGGGGGCTGCGTTTTTGGTTTGGGTCAGAAGGTAAACGCCTCATTGGGAATTGCATCCTTCATGACCTGGAACAGTTGATCGACTCGAGGGGGTGGGGGCAACTATGGTCTCGAGAATCATCGTGAGCAATAATGCTATAAAAGGAGCATAGTTCCTTAGGCTACAGAGCGCCCTGTAAATTTCTGCTTCAAGATCGGCCTCGGGAGGTCCTTAGTCGAGTGTTTTAGTTGTCATAACTTAGGTACGACTCCTCACCAATTTTTACTGCATTTATTCTCCAAGTTCGCCCTGCAATGGAGTTAACCGTTTTTTAAACAATAGCTTCTCAGGGGGAATGGAGGCAAACTCTTTCCGAATGTAGGGTTGCAGGTTTTCCGGCGGTGCGGTTGTGGTAGTGATGATGTATTGAAATGGCGCACCGTCTTTGCCACCCACAGATTCCGATACTTCCGCCGCATGGGTGAGAAGGCGCCAGTACAATGCAAGCGACATATCTGCTTGCCGCGGGCTGTCGTGGACCAGAAAACCAGGATGCTTTCCCGCCCCCCCAATGGCGTAGAGCATGCATGCGAGGTCTCCTAGGATAGTTCGCAGAACTTTCAGCGCATCGCCACCGACAGCACCTCTTGAACAAATTGAAAAAATAATGTCATCTCCAGCAATAAACTTGCCATTGCATTTAGCGCCAATGACGTTTTTGACTAAGTTGTCAAAGTATGCCGCGACCATGGTCGTCTTTTCAATATTTTCTTGACGAGCAATACTCAACGTCATTTCTAAATTCCCTCGTTCTTCCTCCAATTGCTCAACCGCTTGCGCGGCACGTTGCAATTCTGCGTTAGGAGCATTGAAGAACAAGACGTTCCAAGATTCCTTTAGAACATCCCATTGATTTTTTAGCGCATCCTGACGTCGGTACGCTGCCATAAGCTCTTTATAAACCCTAGGGATTTTCCTCTCTCTCAATTCAACTCCAGCCTCTTCAGCCTTTGTCTCGTTCTCTTGCGCTTCATGAAGTACTCTTTCAAGACCAGTAATGATAGATTTGACATGTTGATAATCCTTTTCAGACATTACGGAAGCCAAATCAACACCTCGACTCTTTTGTTCCAGAGCTTTCCAAACTTTTTGGACTTCTTTGCAATTTTTATATAAAATAGCCGCAGGGCATTCACGATCCGCAACTTCTTTGATAGCTGTAAGATTTGGATCCTCCGCTTTCAGAGGGCGCAGGCCATCAAGATACCCTTTGTGTGGAGCGAGCAAAGACTGCTGGCGCTCCCGTACGCTCCCCCAATGTAGTTGGTTTTGCTCCGCAGCAGCTAGCTCAGCGCGTAGTTGGCTATGCTCTTCCTCTAAAGCATTGATGCGGCTTTCTTCCTTGGCAATATGCATGGCAAACATCATTTCTGGCAGAGGCTCTTTTTCTTTAACACTGACAAGAAATGAATAATTACGCAATTGCCGCAGGGCCATGGCTTTATGCAATTCGGGGAGAATGGCGGCTTCAGATGCCGTCGCTTCAGCCCGTTTCAAAGAGCCTTGTAGCTCTGAAAGGCTTTCTCGAAGCTTGTTTTCTTCACGGGCCAGGAGTCCCAATACGGCACGCACCAAGTGCTCGCTTTCCTTTTTCCGACTGCGGTGCTGAGGGGAGCCGGACTCGCTATCGGGTGTGCGCCAGTCCCAAAAGTTATCCTGGATGCACTTCTGGTCGCGCATGAGCCACGCGAGCAGGTGCCTCCATTCGAACTGTATATCCACCCGGTTGACATCTGGCGGCAGCAAGGATTCCAATTTGTGTTGATACTGAAAATATTGATTGTCGGATTTTTCCTGCGTGAAGAGATCTTCCAAACTCTCATTCTCGCCAGCGTGAGGCTCACTCCGCGCTCCCCGCTCAAAGGGCAAGAGTACGGACCATTGCTCACCATCAAGCCACAGTTCACAACCGACCCAGCCTTGTGGAAAATTATCCCTGATCAATTTTTGATCTTGGGCAGTAGAAAATGTGGGCTCTCCGAGACAATAACGGATTAGGCGGCAGAGGGTGCTCTTGCCTACTGAGTGTCCTCCGAAGTCGTCTTCGCGTTCTGGATTTGGAGAATCAAGGCCTACTATCAGATTGAGGCCCCTCGTGAAGGTGATTTCCTGGAATTTCGATGCGAAGGAAAAACTGGAAAACAGGGCAAGTCGCTGTAGCCATAAGCGAGGTGACGCACGGCGACTTGGCCGCGCATGTTGACGATCCAAAAGCGGCATTGCCTTCCCCCTTTTTAGGCGACGTACTTTGACATCTCCATCTGTTGCGACATGGGTTGCTGCGCAGTCGTCAAAACCTCTGGATCAGCTGTTTCTTGATCCAATCGCTGGAGTGCTTCAAACAGATACGGGGCAAGTCTCGTCATGTCCGGAGCACCACGGAAATTGAATCCATCTGGGATGCTGTAGCGCCCTGTAGTGGGGTATATCGTAATCCCTCGGAGCCTAAGATGATGTTCTATCTTCCAGAAACGTATCTTCTGGAATTCAGGAAAGCCCTGCAGAAGGCTAGAATTTTGCATCGCCTGCATGAAGTCTTGCTGCTTCTGTTGCGGCAGCAATGCCTTACAGTTTTCAGCATTGGTCAACAGCCAACTCGCTCGACAAATGTCACGGAACGTCTGCTCCGGAAAATCACGCATCATGGCAGCGATGGCTGCGTAAGCAACTTTTTCACGGCCTTCATCCGGGAATGCGGCGAATTTTTCTGCCGCAAGGGGTACTCCCTGCGCCAGAGGCTTACTGGAGGGGGCACTTGGCTGACTCGGATATGCGGCTTCATGCCTAAGGCTCGCGTCAGCGGGTGGCGGGTCAAGCCGGGTCCGATAGGGCTTCCCGGCCGCCATCGCCAACTGCAACTCGTCGTAAATTTCCAGGATGACACGCCTGGTGCGGTATTCGCCGTAGGCGGCTTCGTCCTTGCGCTTCACGATGGGGAAGGTATCCATGATGTAGTCAACAGCGTGGCGAGGGGTTGGGAAGGCCACGCAAAGAGCTTTCAGCTCAGCGTCGGTTTCGGCCTCCACCTTTTTCCACGTCCCGTCGGAGTTGGAAGGTAAATAGAGCTGGAAAAAGGCTGCATCCAACTCGCAGCGTAGGAGAAAGCGGCGGGCTTCGTCCCAGCGGAAAGGAGGGCCATCAAATCCACAATCACTGGCAAAGGGTTTCAAATCCCAAGCTGTGTAGGATAACTCAAGAATCCGGTGGAGTACCCAATTCAGGCAAGTATCCCATGAAAGCCAAGGGTGGATCATTTCAACAGTGGATGATGGAATCATCGCGATTTGTTTAAAGTAATGATATTTTAAGTGTATTCCGCCAATTTTTTGCCTCGTCACATAATCGCATCCGAAAGACGAGAAACAAGCATATAGTCCAACAGGGTAAGCCTTGTGTTCATCAACTGGAACTGTTATCAAAAATGTGTCACCTGTTCCTGCAAAGGGAATGATTGTTGGAATTAATGTTCTTTCATTTGTAGGGCTGGTTATGTCCCTCCACCCAAGAATAGTAGTACCTATCTTTGCGTCTCCAACGCTTCCACTTACATCAGACATATGCACCCAATAGCGCGGGATTGGCAAAAAGGCAGGGTCTTTATGTTGAGCTTCAGCTGTGCGATCAGCTTGCCCTTGCCGTATAGTTGCAACATCGCTTAAAATCACTCCGGCAGCCCGGTGGTCAAAAAAATCAAGCATCTTAGCTTCGTATAGCGGCAAACATTTTTCACCTTCCTTGCGGAACACGTTCCCATCCAGCATCCAGCCCTCGGCCTCCAACGTCTTCCGGGTACGGAACAGATGAGAGTCACTAGCCATATTGAACAAGCCCTGCTTAAATTTGATACCCCAGGAATTTTCTTCCGGCTTGCCGTCGCGCGCTTCCTTGATGAGCACCGGCACACGACGATAGATGGCCTTGGTCAGCTCAGCGTCATGCTTCGAGCGGAAGATCGGGCAGGTGCGGGTGTTAGGGTTGAGTAGTTCGATATCCTTGGCCGACAGAGAAAACCGTTTCTCCGGATCTCGCAAGTCCTCAACTCTATGGGCGAAAAACACAAACTCCGCCTGCTCCGCTGTCGGCTTTGCTCCCTTGCCGCTGGTCAGAAGGCAAAATTTCATGCGGCTATCAACGTCAGGAAATAATCCTTTGTTTTCGAAGTCGAAAAGGCTGACCAACGACTTCTTATCCACCATATCTTGGAAGAAAAGCTTCGTGGTGTCATCCGTGGCAATGCCACTGGGCAAGATACAGCCGACCCTCCCCGTATCATTGATCAGCGATCGCATGTTCTCTCCAAACACGGCATACGTGTTGATCCTCCCTCGCCCACAGAAAGGATATCGCCCGTTGTCGCCTAAGAAATGGCTTCCGCCTTCTCTGAGCCTTAAATCATCGCAAAAGCTTCTAAATAAATCAGGGTCTGTTTTTTCAAGCGCAGCAATCATCCGTTTGCGTTGCGCCCCTGTACGCGCGTTGGCAATTTCCGGAAGCCGTTCAGAGAACCATTCTTTTTCCTTGAGTTCGGTATGTTCCCACGGCGGATTCCCAAGCATAATGTCAAACCCACCCCTCGCGAACACCTCGGGATAAGCCAAATGCCAGTGAAAGAACTGGTACTGGGCGGCTAGCCGTTCAACTTCCTGCTTCAATTCTGGCTTCAAGGCCTGCCCCATGGCGAATGAATTTAGTTCTCGCTGAGTAATACCCACCGGTTCATCGGCCAGTACGCCTGGATACCCTGGCTTGGGAGGAAAGTATTTACGGATGACAAATGCAGCACACCAGGTATGGGCCAGCATAAGTTTATTCTGAAACTCATGCGTACTTTCATGCTCGCGAAAAGCCAATTCCTTGGCGCGGATATCCTTCAGATTATCCGACGGAATATCTTCTAACACAGCGGCGGCCTCGCGTAATTGAGCCTGAACTTCTTTCTCCTGCTGGGCCAAAAGTGGCATGAAGGATTTTTTTTGAGCTGCTGTGTTGCACTTCTTCAGTGCAGTGCAAGCCGCTCGTTCATCTCCTTCAATAGGTTTGAAGGTTTCATCAGGCAGACCACCAGCAATCAGCTCCGGGGTGGCTCCGATAAGACTGTTGCCGCACCGGATATGATGATCCAGGAAGGAAAGGGGCTTCCCCGGCTCCAACGCTTCCAGCCAGAGACTGACCTTGCACAACTCAACGGCCATGGGGTTGATGTCCACGCCGTAAATGCAGCGCCCTATGACGTCCCGTAGGGCCTTGCGTATAGCGTCTGGACCGGGCTCCTCATCTCCCGTGCGCACCCCAGCCAAACGCTTAGCAAGCCTATGCGCGGCGGCAATGAGGAAGTGGCCGCTGCCGCAGGCAGGGTCGCAGACTTTCAAATTCAGGATAGCACATTCGGGATCGTCCATGGCCATGGCCTGTGCAACGACAGGTTCCAGGGCTGAGTCGAGCAAGCTGTTGATGAGCGGCGTGGGCGTGTAATAGCTGCCAGTGGTCTTCCGCTCGTTGCCCGAGGATGTCTGTAGGGTGAAGGTGACCTTTCCCCCGCCAGGTATCCCAGTTAAAAGTTCGTGACGCCGGCCAAGGAGGCCATCGTCATGCGGAAGAGCCGATTCAGCGAGGAGCAGATCATCGGGATTTTGAAGCAAGCCGAGGCAGGCATGACTGTTGCCGCTGTATGCCGCCAGCATGGGATTTCCGACGCGACGTTTTACAAATGGCGGAGTAAATTCGGTGGATTGGAAGTGACCGAAGCACGTCGGCTACGAGGACTTGAGGAGGAAAACCAGCGTCTGAAACGGCTTGTGGCCGACCAGGCCTTGGACATTCAGGTTCTCAAAGAGGTCCTTGGAAAAAACGCGTAGAGCCCGCCGAACGCCGCTTGGCCGTGCGTCATGCCGTTGAGGCGCATGGTTATTCCGAGCGGCGGGCCTGCCAGTTGATGGGGATGAACCGTAGGACGTACCGGCGAGCGCCTGGCCCGGATAGCGACGCCGACCTGCGCGTCCGGTTGCGGGAACTGGCCGAGGAACGTCGGCGTTTCGGCAGTCCCAGGCTGCACATCCTGTTGCGGCGTGAAGGCGTTGCCGTAAACCACAAGCGGGTCGAGCGGGTGTACCGGGAGGAAGGACTGTCACTTCGGCTCAAACGACGCCGCAAGCGGGTCAGTCACTTGCGTGTCGTGCAGCCCGGACCGACCGGGCCGAACCAGCACTGGGCCATGGATTTCGTAAGCGATTGCCTGGAAAATGGCCGACGTTTCCGTGTGCTCACGGTGGTCGATCTCTTTGACAGGCAAAGCCCGATGATGGAAGTGGACCACTCCCTGACCGGCGAGCGGGTGGCGAGAGCTTTGGAACGTCTGAGTGCCATGGGGCAGTGTCCGGCAATCATCCGCACGGACAACGGGCCAGAGTTTACCAGCAAGGCCCTTGACCGCTGGGCGCATGGACGGGGAGTCAAACTGGAGTTCATCCGGCCTGGCAAGCCGATGGAAAACGGTCATATCGAAAGCTTCAACGGTCGGTTGCGGGATGAGTGCCTCAATGCCCAGACCTTCCGCTCGCTGGCCGAGGCCAAAAGGATCATCGAGGACTGGAGGCAGGATTACAACACCGTGCGCCCCCATAGCGCCCTTGCCGGGATGAGCCCGGAGGAATACCGAAGAGCCATTAAAGGGGAAAAACCTGAAACCAAGAGTCCGAACTTATCCTTGGTATACTCGAGGGGGTAAGGTCAACTTCAATAAAACTTCCAATGTATTTTGAATAATCATCTATAATACTGTCCCTGAGCCGAAAAACATCCATGTCCGCCTCTCTTCTCAAGTGAGTATGTTACCTAGGAAAGACAAGACCATTTCGCCAAGCAGCAGCAAGTAGCAGTAAAATGTTGACAAAGCTCAAGTACACCTTAAACTAATGGGGATATCACAACCTTCTCTACTACATACAAGGCGGTCGTTTTATAATAATAGCAGTGCTGCGCCCAGACTCACGTGGGGACGGCATCTCAGCCCAGCAACCTGACAATCAGCAAATCAATTATCCCCACCGCGCCATTCGCACAAGACATCCGACCACCAGTTTTCAGGTATCCTGATTGTTGGAATAAAAAAGCGGGAGGAGTTTCCTCCTCCCGGGTTCTCGTTATCCAACTCAGCCAAGACTCGGCAACAGGCTCACCGCCCTTTCCTTCTCACCGACCATATACTGGTAGTATGTATCGGCAGTCATAGTGATTGTGGAGTGACCCATCAACTTTGAAACAGCTGCCAAATCCGCTCCATTTGTAAGCATAGTGGTCGCATACAGATGCCGCAGGTCATACATTCTGGTAGGGACGGTGATGCCTGCACGCTGAACAGCGGCCTTATGGATGGTTTTCGGCTCAATTTTCACTCAACCAAAAACGCAGCCCCCTGCGCATTTGGTCCAGCTTCATCCCTTCCCCCAAACCAAACGGTTTCGGTGAAACAAATTTCCCAATCATCTGGTTTGAATTTTTTTGCAACCTAAACTAAATATATTAAATAATATCAATATATTATAAAATTACTCAGTAAAATCAGTATGATTCACGAGCCAACGGGCTAAATCGGCGGACAAAGAAGGGAAAAATCAGACGGGACAGGGAGATACAGCGGGAAGTGCCAACGGTAGGCCAACGGCGGTTGTGGCACCGACCCCCTGAATACAGAAAAAGGGGCTGCTAGCGGGTTTCGCTAACTGCCCCTATTCCTTTGAAATCTTGGTCGGGATGAGAGGATTTGAACCTCCGACCCCCTGAACCCCATTCAGTTCGAGTGGCTTTCCCGCATTTTCCCAAATCATCCCAAACACGTTGACATCACTGGCTTCCTGGGTGATTCACTTTTACCGGACACTACCCCGAAATACCCCCCTTTCACCTAAAAAGTGGGGACAGGGTGGGGACAGGACGCGACCTTCTGACTGTCCCCACAAAATTAGGGCCTGTCCCCAAAATCAGGGGCGACACAGTGGGGACAGCACCGCAATTGTTGGTTGAATTTTTCGGTTGCTGCGGGGATGGGGACAAAATGGGGACAGGGCCGAATTTATGGGATAAATTCGAAAAGGATAGCGGGCACAAAACATGCAATGGTACAAAACCAGCTTCCCTGGAGTACGCTACCGGGAACACCCCGAACGCAAGCACGGCATCAAGTCGGATCGCTATTTCGCCATCCGCTACCAGGCGGCCGGCAAGCGCCGCGAGGAAGGCCTTGGCTGGGGTTCCGAAGGCTGGACCGCCCAAAAGGCGGCCGTGGTCCTAGCCGAACTGAAAAAGGCCCATGTGACCGGCGAGGGACCCAAGACACTACAAGCCAAGCGCGACCTCGAAAAGGCCCGTGAGATGACCAGGCTTCGGGAGTTGGCTGAACAGAGAGTCGAGGCCATCACCTTCGGTACCATCTTTGAGGGCGTCTATCTGGAAGCCGCCCGGCAGAATAAAAAGCCGAATTCCGTCCAGACCGAAAACGGGCTTTTCACCAAGTGGATCGCCCCGGTCATCGCCAACCTTCCGCTAAAGGACGTTTCTCCCTTCCACCTGGAGCGGATCAAGAAGGCCATCGCCGATGGCGGTCTTTCGGCCAGGACTGCAAGCTATGCCCTGTGTGTCGTGCGCCAGGTCTTCAACTTCGCCCGGGACCGGGACATGACCGCCTGCGTCTCGCCCACCTGCAAGGTCAAGTCGCCCAAGACCGATAACCGCCGGCTTCGCTTCCTCACCCATGACGAAGCGGACCGGCTGCTTGAGCACGTGGCCAAGCGAAGCCCGGAGTTGTACGCCATTTCTCTGGTCTCGCTTCATTGCGGTCTACGGGCCGGGGAAATCTTCAATCTCATGTGGTCGGACGTGGACTTCGACCGGGAGACCCTCACCCTTCGGGACACTAAAAACGGCCGCACCCGTATTGCATACATGACCGGCCCGGTTCGTGAGCTGATCGCGGACAGAGACAAAGGCGGACCCGGGGAGGCGGTTTTCCCCGGCCGTGGTGGCGTTCGCCGTTCCTACGTCTCCAATGCCTTCGAGCGGGCCGTCAAGGACCTCGGCTTCAACGACGAGATCACTGACGCCCGGCAAAAGGTGGTCTTCCACACCCTGCGCCACACCTTCGCGTCCTGGCTGGTCGAACAGGGAACGGACCTCTACAGCGTCAAGGAGCTGATGGGGCACAGGACCCTGTCCATGACCGAACGCTACAGCCACCTTGCCCCGGAGAGCCTGCGCCGGGCCGTCAAGGGGCTAGAAGCCGGCATCAAGGCCAAGACCGGGGAAACTAAGGTAGTGACCATGGACGGCACGTCCAAGAGGCGGAAATCCTCATGAGACCCGAGACGTTCACCGACCCGGCCGCCGGCCAAATCATCCGCGTGGGACAGGGCGAGACCACCTACCATGCCTTCGTGCCGGTACCGTTGCCGCCAGCCCTGGTCCTGGACCCGGAACTGATCCTGACCCTTTCCGACGCGGACCGGGCGCTTGGAGAGCTTGCCGGGCTTGGCCGGGCCATCGCCAACCCGGCTTTGCTTGTCCGACCGTTCATGCGTCAGGAAGCCGTCCTGTCCTCCCGCATCGAGGGCACCCAGGCCGACTTGACCGACCTGTACGGCTACGAGGCCGGACAGCTTCTTTTGCCTGGCGTGCGGCGGCCGAGGCCCGCGCCAGACGTTCGGGAGGTACACAACTACGTCCGGGCCATGGAATACGGCCTAGAACGCCTGGAGACCCTACCCGTCAGTCTGCGACTCATCCGCGAGGTACACGCCCGACTCATGGAAGGCGTTCGCGGCGACACTGCCACGCCCGGCGAGTTTCGTCGTTCGCAAAACTGGATCGGGCCGCCCGGCTGCCTGCTTGCCCAGGCGAGCTACGTGCCGCCGCCTGTGCCTGAGATGGCCGAGGCCCTGGACTCCTTCGAAAAATACCTTCACGAGGGGAACGCCTATCCGCCCCTGGTGCGCCTGGCTTGCGTCCACTACCAGTTCGAGGCCATCCACCCGTTCATCGACGGCAACGGGCGCGTGGGCCGGCTGCTGGTGCCCCTGCTCATGGTCTCATGGGGGCTGTTGCCGCATCCGCTGTTGTACCTGAGCGTCTACTTCGAGCGCCGCCGAGACGATTATTACCGGCTGCTCATGTCCGTAACCACCCATGGAGATTGGCGGGCCTGGATCGCGTTTTTCCTTCGTGGCGTGGCCGACCAAGCCAGGGACGCGGTTGTCCGGGCCAAGCGCCTGCAAGACCTGCAAACCGAATGGCGGAACGCCCTGCAAAGGAAAAGGGCCTCGGCGCTGGTCCTGCGCCTGGCCGACGCCTTGTTTGACCGGCCGATCCTGACCATTCCCGTGGCGGCCGAGGTCCTGGGCATCTCGTATCCTCCGGCGAAGGCCGCCGTGGCCAAGCTGGAGGCCATCGGGGCCTTGCGCCAGGTGCCGGCCGAGGGACAAGCCAAGACCTACGCGGCAACGGGCATCCTGGACATCGTGTCCGGCGATGACGCGGCCGAAGCGGACCAGCCGATTAAAGAAAACGGGCAAAATCTTTAATGCGCGCGAGGACGATTCAACTTTCGTTTAATCGCGCCACATTTCCCCGGCCTAGACCCGGCCTCGCGAACCGGGTTGAAAAGCCGTTTTCCTGGACGGCTTGGCCGGGGATTCATACCTGGATCAAGTCACGGGAGACTTGTTATGGGTGAAACCTTTCCCTCGGAATCTTCGTTTTTTTCGAAGGCAACATTTAAACCTTATGAAATATATATACCAACTGACGGTGATAATCCTAATGACTTCTTTTTTGCAGCTTCATATTTAATGTCTGTAATGTGGTATCCTGCTGAACATGAAATTGAATTTCGAAAATTTTGCACAGCTTATTCATATATTTCCTGGCTGGCGAGATACAACAAACACATTAACAAGCCGAATGTCGACCTTGGCCCCATTGAATTGTTGTTGATAACCCCACCGACTCCCCGTTATGATCCATGGTTTTTTGCATCAGAATCAATAACTGCTGGCCTAATTATAAGCTATTATCATACTTCTTACCTCATGAATCACAAAGAACCAAGTTTAAAAAAATCAATAAATGCCGTCTACAAAAGTTATGAAAAACTCAATATGCCATCAAGTGTTGACTGCCAAAAACAAATATCAATGGACAAAATAAAGGAAAGATGGGAGACATACAAGCCAGTCTCGCATTTAATCAGCGCAGCCTTTGACGTTTACACAAAACGCCAGCAAGAAATAAATAACCATCTCCAGCAGCATTTATCTTGGTTTAGCGTATTATTTACCCCAAAATATTTTTTCGAAGTATTGGCCGTCGCAGAAACAATACGGTCATTTGCAACAGCTCATTGTCCACCAAGGACAAATAAACGATATATAGGGCCGGTATTCCCATCCGGCGAAACGTGGTGCCCCCCTCAAAAATGGGAGTTCGAACCCGTCAATATAAACTGTGAAAAAAACTATGCAGACATCAACAAGTGGCTAACCAGCAGAATTAAAAAATAATGTCTCACTTGTTTGAAATTTTAACACTAGTCGAGGATTTTTCCGGCTAGTGGCAACCCGATTTCGTTTTCTCCTACCGTCCCGGGCAACCCCACCCATTCAGGAGGTTGCCCATGGAATCCCAGCCGTCCACCGTCTCCGACTTCCTCGCCGACTTTGAGAAGGAATGCCCCCCGCTTGTCAGACGCACCGACCTTAAGAAGTTCGGCTTTCCGCTAACGCCTCAAACTCTCGCCAATCTTGCGGCCCTGAAACAGGGCCCGCCACTCTTCAAGGTCGCCGGTCGCGCCTGCTACCGGCGGGCTGATCTTGTCCAGTTCCTCAAGGAACGCACCACCAGGGCTTTGTAGAGGATGTGCGACTATGGCACGAAGACCAAAGTGGGCACCCGTAATCGGCCCCTGGCATCACAACGGTATTCCCATCATTGCCGCCGTGGGCAGGCCAGCCAAAGGCCCCGTTGACGCCCTGGAGTTTCTTTGCCCCGCATGTGGAAAGCCGCACCTTTTCCGCCTCCCGGCTCCAGACATCTACGAGCACGGGTCACCAATCCTGATTTTACTTGGGTGCCCAGCCGGCACCCCCATGGGCAATTACCACCTGCGAGTGGGCATGCCCGATTCGGAGCCGCATCCATGACCCGGGCTAAAAACGATGCGCGCCGCGCGGCCAAGCTCGCAGAAGAACGTGCCCGGCAGGGAAAGGAGAAGTTCGCGCCCAAGCCGAAGCCCGTTGCCGAGGTTCACTACACCGATGAAGAGTTGGAAAATAAGCTCCGCAAAGAAAACGAACGTGGAGATGCCGACATTGTTCAGAATTTTTTTAAGGGACGATACATTTACGACAGAAGCAGACAAGAAGCATTCAGGCACATTGCCGGTTCACATTATAAAAAAGATGACAAAGGGCAAATGTATGTTGACGCCAATATCTGCCTAAATGAAGTATGGGGCCGATATGAGAAGAAGCTATTGTCTTTATACAACGACCCTACGGCGCCGGAAAGCGAACTTAAAAGGGCTAAAATTCTTCTTACCATGGTGAGGAGACGAATAATTGCAATCAACAGCAGATCGCGCATAAAAAACATCATACAATTTGTCATCGAAGGGAATAACGGCATCGCCATCACAAGCGACGATTGGGATAGCGATCCCTGGCTTCTTCCCGTGAGAAATGGCGTCTACAATCTCAAGACGTTCACCTTCCGCCCATCAACGCCAGACGATCTTTTTTGCAAGTTCGCACCAACTGACTTCATTGACGGTGAGGAAGCGCCGCACTTTACAGCATTCTTATTATCAAGCCTGGATGGGAAGACGGACCTTGTAAGGTATGTCCAAAAAGTTCTTGGATCGGCCATCGTCGGCAACTCAAAGCAACAAGAGTTTTACGTTTTCTATGGCGAAGGAAGAAATGGCAAAGGAACAACCTTTGAAACAGTCAAGGATGTCATGGGGCCGCTTGTTGATCCCATCCGCTCCGAACTCATCACAGAGTCAAGATTCGAGGGAAACAGCAAAGGAGCCGACCCGGAGCTTTTAGATATGCAAGGCCTGCGCATTGTCTGGGCAAGCGAGACAAAGCAAGGCGCAAAGCTGAACATCGAGAAGATCAAGCGCTTCACAGGAACCGATACGCTCAAAGGTCGCCTGAACTATTCAAACGAAATAGTATCATTCCAGCCGAGCCACACGTTACTCCTCCTGACCAACCATAAGCCAAGGGTTGGGTCCAACGAATACGCCCTCTGGCAACGCCTTCGGCTGATCCCCTTTTTGCTTTCATTTGTGGACAACCCCACACAGCCGCACGAGCGAAAGCGCGACGTTGACCTTCCCGAGAGATTGCTTACCGAGCGTTCCGGCATCCTGAATTGGCTGATCGAAGGTTGCCGGCTCTGGCAGCTTGAGGGCCTTGAACCGCCGGCGGAAGTCACGGCTGCGACGGACGACTATCAATCCAACGAGGACCTTGCTCAAGCCTTCCTGGACGCCCGATGCGAGGTCGCCGCATGGGCCAGCGTCGGAGCTGGTGAACTGCACGAGGAGTTTACGAGCTGGTTTCAATCCGAGTTCGGGGCGAAGGCCCGGGTCCCTGGCCTACGCCCCTTTGGGGAAATGCTGGAACGAAAGGTTCGCCGCGATAAGGGCCGCGTCACTAAGTGGGTCGGCATACGGATCAAACCCGCGTGAACGAAACCCGCCCCTGTGAGGGGCCCGGCAAGCGCCAAACCCTGAAAAACCCTGCACGCACTTTTCAACAAATATTTCATATGAATAGCATGGTTTTTCAGGGTTGCGGGGTTAGTTCCGAAAACTCTCACATATGCGTTTTTTAAGAGATCAAATTTTTACTTTTTTCTAACTTTACACCTTTTACCCTGAAAACCCTGCATGAAGAGAAAAGAAACTATCTTATCATAATGTATTTTAGAGGTTTTTCTGCCCGGATGCCTTTTGAAAAAGGGTACACGGACTCCAAGCTCAACGGCATTTCAATGGGCTGGAATAACAAGCGATCTACAGGAAACAGGGTTTATGCAAGGTTCATGCAGGGTTTTTCCCGTCGGGCCTTGCCCAGAACGTGAATCGACAGACTGAGACGTTGAGACAACCACCTATGAAAACTGATATTTTATCCTTGTACCAAGGCATGGGCTTCACCCCGAAACAGAAGACTGGCGACGAGTGGGCCGGGCCCTGCCCGGACCCGGCCTGCGGCGGGCGTGACCGTTTTTGTTTCTGGGTCGGCGGCCAGGGGAAGCACGGCCTGGGCCGGTTCTACTGCCGGGGCTGTGGCCGTCAGGGGGACGCGATCCAATTCTTGCGCGAGTTCCAGGGCCTCGGCTACGGCGAAGCCTGCCGCGCCCTGGGCCTTTCGCCGTCCAAGCCGTCCGGCCATGGCCCCCAGCGCGAGGCGACTTCACCCGCCCCAGCCGCGCCGGCATGGACCCCCAAGGCCAGCGAGCCGCCCAACGCCAAATGGCGGACCCAGGCCGGCAAGCTCATCCCCTGGGCAGCGAAGCGGCTTCAATCCGACCCGGAGGCCCTGGCCTGGCTGATATCGGAACGCGGCATCACCCCCGAGACCGCCGCCCGCTTTCACGTCGGTTGGCTGCCAGAGGACCTCTACCGCGATCGGACCGCCTGGGGCCTGCCACAGGAATTCAAGCCGAACGGCAGGCGGCGGATGCTCTGGCTTCCTCACGGTCTGGTCCTGCCGGTTCTCGACACCTCGGGCAGGCCGGCCCGCATCAAATTCCGTCGCCCCAACCCGGGGAAGGACGAGCCCAAGTATCTTTACCTGCCGAGCGAACCCAAGAACACCGCGCCGCTTTCCATCACCGGGACGGCCGCCGCCTACGTTGTGGTGGAAAGCGAGCTGGACGGGCTGCTTCTGGCCCAGGGAGCTGGCGGCCTAGTCAATGTGCTGGCCCTGGGTTCGGCTTCGCTGCGGCCGGATGCCGAGGCACACGCCCGGCTTGAAGCCGCGCCCTTCATCCTGGTTTCCCTGGACTTCGACGATGCCGGCAACAAGGCCGCTTGGGAGTGGTGGACCGCGCATTACCCGCCCGAAAAGTTGCGCGTCTGGCCCGTACCCGAGGGCAAAGACCCTTGTGAGGCATGGCGTGCCGGCTGGGACCTGCGGGCCTGGATCGAAGGCGGCCTTCCCCCCGCGCTTTTACCGGCGCGGCCGAATATAAGCGCTGCCCCCGCGCCGAGGCCCGAGCCCACCGGGCAAGGCGAAGACACACCTCGTCACGCGCCGGCCGAAGCCCCGGTAACCCCGTCCACGTTCGCGGCCAGCACCTCGCCGGAAATGCCGGCGCGACGACTGGCGCGCCCCAAGAAGTCCACGCCCACCCCGGAAATGGTCCGCTCGTACAAGGCCGGCAGAAGCTGGATTCTCGCGCATCTGAACGAGCTGCTTGCGGCCGGTTGGACCCGGACCGGACTCTTCCGCGCCGGGCGCTACAGGTACCCGTGCGGCGAATGGGGGCTTGCTTGGGCCTCTGCCTGGACCAACCCGATCCTTGGAGGCGTGGCCATGGCCGAGGACGGGACCGCTGTTTTCGAGTTTCGCGAGACGGGCCGGGTAGTCCGGCAAACCGTCCAACCGAGGTAAGGACACCATGAAAAGTCAGTTCGCCTATCTACGTAAAATATTTCTGCACCCTTCAAGACGGCCTGAGATAGAGTTTGTTGGAAGAAAAATGGTTCATAAATCATTCGTACTTAAGGGGAGTAAACATGAAATTAGTGTTTACTTATCCAATAGGCCGACTTCTGGATTTTATTACGTATCTAATTTCTATCAGAATAATGCATGCAACATGTCCACTGAGCCCGATGTTGAAGTGGTGTTTTTTAAATCAATCTTCGAAGTCATGAAAAGATTGGAGATGAACTATCAGGCGTTAGCGCATGCTGCGAAAATTTTCAACGAAGGAGGCAAGTAACATGGACAAGGCAGTCCTTCCGTCCGCCCTGGACGACATCCAGCGACTTTTGAACCCCCTGGCCTGCCGGGAATGGCTGCTTGGCCAGCTCCACCCGGCCGGGCCCGTGTGTCCGACCTGCGGCCAGGCGGTTGACGATCCGCGCGCCGCACGGCGGTTCTTCGGGCTGCGCGCCGTCAGGTGCGAAGGCTGCGGGGCCAGGTTCACGGCCCTTACGGGAACGATCTTCAGCGGTGCACAGATGCCGCCGGAGGACATCGCGACCATGCTTTTGCTGTTCAAACTCGGGCAGCGTGACGCAGAGATCGCGGAAAATCTCGACTGCAACCGGAGCACCATAAGCCGGTGGCGGCGCGTCCTCAACGACCACGGGGCAGGACTTTGACGCGGGCCACGGACACGCCCGGGGCCTCGACGGGCCGGTTGTTCACGCCCCTGCCGAGCGGCCCCGGACAATCCGACAAGCCGGGGAGCGGTGTAACATTCAGCAAATCATAGTGATTTCCATTTTTCCACGGGATTTTTTCCATTCCACAGAGGCGACCACCGGGGTGTTTGTGACCCCTGCAATTTCGGCCCGAGGAAGGACCCGCGATTGTCCGGTGAGCCGGTGACCCCTTTTCACTTTTGCCTTGGAGCATCGGGAAGGGGAGGCGCGGAGACACCACGGGGTGGCGTGGCAAGGGCGGACACACGGACCGGATGCCGGAGCGGAATCGGATCGACAGGCAACCCGGGGCCAGACAGGAAACCAGCCGGCCAAGCCATGACCGGCCACAAGGGAGAAGCATCATGCAGACTTTCAGGCTGCCCAGAAGCAGTGACGCGCCGCTTGTCTTTCGCGGCGAAATGATCGTGTCCCAGTCCTTCGTGGATGAAAGCCCCGCCTACTTCGATGCCCAGGGGCGCTACCGCTCGGGGGTGAGCATTTGGACTTGGACCATCACTTTGTACCGAACCGATGGTGGTCGCTTTGTCTACGCCGACCATACGCGCCAAGAGCCTCCAGTCGAGCCCGAGAGCTACCGCGCCCGGTTCGAGACGGCACAGGAGCACCGCAAGTCCCTTGACCAGATGGACGCCATGCGCGGCGCGTCCGGCTTCAAGGCCGGGCCGTTGCGCTTGCCCACGTCTGGGGACCAGGACGGCCCCAGGAAGCCCGGCAACAGGGAAGACGACACAAAGGCCGCCTGACCATTCAAACGCTTGGAGCGGGCTGTCTGGAGGCCAGGCGCGCCACGCTCCAGGCAATCGTAAAACGCACGGGAGACGAATCATGCAGGACTACACGCTTCCGAGAACGGACAGTGCCCCATTGACGTTTCGGGGGGAGCTGATCGTGGAACAGGTCTTCACCTCGGCTTACGTCATGGAGTTCTTCCTTGACGCGGACGGCCGTAGACGGGCCGGCAACATCGTCCTGAAGGCCACCATCGGGCTTTACCGTGTCGAAGGCGAGGGCTTTGTCTACCATGCCCACGGACGGCACGTGCCGCCGCTTTGGCCCGAGTATGCGACAGGCAGACAGAAAACCGCCAGGGAGCACAGACGGTCCCTGCGGCATCTTGAGGACCTGCAACGCGGCGACCTGTTCAAGCCTGGGCCCATGCGGTTTGCCGCTTCTTGACAATTTCCTGTGAAGAGAGTGGACATGGGTCAATAGTGCGATTTGAAATCGCACTATTGACTTGCGGCACCCAGCCAAGAGGGGATGCCATGACGACAGACGTTCTGGTCTTTGAGCACAACAGGCAGTTTTGACCACCAGCAGGGAACGATATGCCAGTCAATATCGAGGTTCACGAACAGTACGGCCAACTTTGGACCACCAGCCTTGAGGTGTCCCGGAAATTCGAGAAAACCCACAAGCACGTTTTGAAGGCTATCGACTTGGCTGTGGCCAGGTGTTCGGCAGAATTTTCGCGGACGAATTTTCGGCCGTCAACTTACCAAGACGAGCGGGGAAAAGAACAGCCGGCATACCTCCTTTCTCGCGGCGGCTTCTCTATGGTCGCCATGGGCTTCACTGGTGAGAAGGCTTTCCGCTGGAAGGAAAGGTTCATTGCCGCCTTCGACCTAATGGAACGGCGCATCATCGAGCTTTCCCGGGCGGCCGAGCGTCGAGCCTCCCGCGAATGGCAGCAAGCCCGCCATGACGGGAAGGAGATACGCCGGGCTGCATCGGAAGCCATTGATGCCTTCGTGACCTACGCCAGGGCCCAGGGAAGCACTCACGCCCACCGTTACTTCGTCACCATCACCCGCATGACCTGCCGGGCGCTTTTCACGTTCGAGCCTGGGCAAGAGAAGCGCATGGGCCCGACCGTCCGTGACCACCTCGACGCATCCCAGCTTGCCGCCCTTGCCGTCGTGGAAGATACCGTGGTCAAGGCGCTGCATGCCGGCATGGGCGAGGGCTGGCCGTACAAGACGGTTTACCATGAGGCCCGGAAGCGGGCCCACGCGGTGGCCACCGTGCTGGGCAAATCGCCGGTCCGGGCCTCGGCCCTGCCTGCATCCGAGCCCGCGAGTGGTAAGCGGCCCCGGCCTCGGGCGGCCGTTCAACTGCCCTTGTGGGAGCCGCGCACGGGGCGGACCTGAGGGAACGCGGCCGGCTTCCAGCCAGGGGCCAAAACGCCAGCATACCACGCCACGGCGGTTCGGCAACGGCTTAAAACCCATCTTTGGGTGGGAGCTGAGAACACCGCATGAATACTTGCTTTCCAGCATCACTCCTCACAGAAAGCCTCATCGTCTCCCACTTCACCCCTAAAAATGGCCTGTTTTAGGGACGACCTTCACTTCTCAAAGTTTACATAACACTCATTACGTGACATATTTTTCGTTTTTACCACTTTCAGATTATTTTATATCATTGACTATCATTAAATATACTGACATACCCGTCCGGAATGGCCGTCACAAAGGAGGTGATCCAATGCCCGAAAAGGAGATGGACCAGCCCGCACCGTCACGAAGCTGGCCTGATAAGGTCTTTGCCCTGACAGTAGACGAAGTGGCCGCCAGACTGAATTGCCACCGCAACACCGCCACGGCCTTAATTGAGTCCGGGGAAATCGGCGCTCGCAAAATCAAGAGCGTCTGGCGCGTGGCCCTGGCTTCCCTGGAAGAGTTCCTGGCCGTCCGGGAAAACCAGGGAGCAAAGCCACAGAATGCCCCGGCAGAGAAGGAAGGGCACCCACTCAACCAGCGGTTAAGGGAGGAACCGGGCTTGATGGACAAAGTGAAGGGATACCCCAAAGACTGAAGACAAAGACTGAAGACAAGACGGCCCAGGAAGAGAGATCGAACCTCCCAGCCCGGGCCTGACCACAACTGACCTACCAAGGAGGTCCAATCATGGCTGGAACACGCCTACCGTATGGCCAGGGCTTGCACAAGCCTACGCCGGTCCGCGATCAACTGGAACGCCTACGCCGAGGCGTCGTGAATGTGGCTGATGGAATTGGAGGGCTGGAAGACCTGATTGAAGCCCAGGCCCGGGTACTCGTCTACGACGATCCGGATATTCCGCCAATCCTGCCTGTTATCACAGGAACGACTGTCCTGCTGCGCCTACTCCGCGAAGAGCTGGAAGGCCTCTACATGCAATTCACGGACGAAATCAAAAAGGTCGAGGTGTAGCCATGAATAGGACCTCGGCCACGCAAACGGAAGGTAGACGCAAGACTCGCAAGATACCCGAAGCCCCACAAGAAGAGGTGTGCGCCAAGTATTCCTATTGGAACCGGGGATACTACAGCTCAATAAATGACCCGACCAAGATAGCAGAGCACGTTCAGGACATCGCGAAGCTTCGCCAGGATGCAACGATATTGTACCATCTTTGGCCAAGTAACGAGTTGATGGGGCGAGAAGTCGTCTGTATCGGACACCCCTTTCCGAGCTTCATTTCCCCATCGGAAATTTTCATAAACGCGCACATCTATATGGTCAGGCGGCTCGTTCTCGTGCGACTGGACTTTTCCGGCAGGGCCTTTCCGACCCCCGGTGAAATAGAGATCACGCGATTCATCGTGGAGCGATGCCGGCAAATCGAAATCGACCTGGCCGATCATATCGTCATAAGCGACAATGGCGTTTTTTCGTTCTACAAGGAAGGGTTGCTATACCTGGACAAAAAGGATCGACCACAGCCCGTCAATATCTCCCTGGCCACGGACAGGATGCAGTGACGCCACGGCCAATCCGCGCCGACATCCAGCCCGCCCTAACAGGCGGGCTTTTTATTCACCCCGCCAGGCGTGCCAGGACGGCCCCAGGGGCCTCGACGAGGCCCGGCCAGCCAATGTGCCATGCTGGCCCCAAACGGCCGGGAGATGCCCGCCACGACGGCCAGGAGCGGAAGCGCGAGCAAGCCAGGGGAGAACCCGGCAGGGGGGAAACCAGCACGCGGCCGAGGCCTGTGGGCACGGTCGCCACCAGGCCCGAGCCTGAGTTTCACTTATAACGAGAGACCAAAAAGCGAGGGACCCGGTTTCCCGAGTCCCTCTTGAAAGACTTCCTAGCCATGCCAGGCCTTGCCAGGCCACGCCTTGCCAGGCCACGCCTTGCCAGGCCACGCCTTGCCAGGCCACACTTACTGAGAAGCTCTAGGCCGCTTCCCAGAGGGCACGAAACTTTCGTTATTCACTGACAGAGTATCCGTCAAGAACTTTTTTAACCATTAACCCGGCCGGCGGTCTACACCCCGCCAGGAGCGCCAGTTCGACCCCAGGCCTCGGTATGGCCCAAGCCCACAGGCCAAGGACTCCCGGAGGGGCTCATAAATTTTTAAGTGGGGACAGGATGGGGACAGAATCCAAGGTGACGAAAAAAGGGGCTAGGCTGTTGTGGCCTAACCCCTTGAAATCTCTGGTCGGGATGAGAGGATTTGAACCTCCGACCCCCTGAACCCCATTCAGGTGCGCTCCCAGACTGCGCTACATCCCGCTCGAAGGAGTCAGCTTGTAGTTCCCACCCCCGCGTTTTGTCAAGCACGGATTTGCCTGCTCCCCATTTTTTTTGAATTCTGCCGCAATGTCGGGGGATAAACCTCCCAGCACAGCGCCCGCCGCATCTTGCCGGAGCCTGCCCTTGCTTGTATCCTCGACCCTTCTTCCTGTCCCCTGACAGAAACACGGGAAAGGCCCGCGCGGACCCTGCGGCTTGGGCATTTTCCCCAAATCCGGACGCCCGGTTGCATGACGGTGTCCCTTCAAACGGGAGCGCTACGCGTGGCCACCTTCGTGATCCATCCCCTGGTCCTTGGCACCAAGGAATTCGACAAGGGCATGATGACCTACCAGTTCGATTACGGCCAACCCTACACCATCCCCATTTACGGCTGGTACCTGGAAGGCGGGGACAAGCGTATCCTGGTCGATACCGGCGAGATGCGCCCGATCCTGTCCGAAAGCCGGGAAGCAGCCATCGGCGGCCCCATCCGGACGTTTGCCGATGCCCTGGCCGGGTTCGGCCTGACCCCGGCCGATATCGACGTGGTGGTGCACACCCATCTGCACAACGATCACTGCGAAAACGACGCGCTGTGCGAAAACGCCGTGTTTTACGTCCACGAACGGGAACTGGCCCATGCCAGCGATCCCCATCCGCTGGATTACCGCTACAACGACGAATATATCGAGGATGTGCGCGATGGAGGACAGATGGTTTCCCTCACCGGGGACACGGATATCGTGCCCGGAGTGCGCATGGTCCACACTCCGGCTCATACCGAGGGTGGCATGTCCGTGTTCGTGGACACGCCGGCCGGCTCGGCCGTGATCACCGGTTTTTGCGTCATCCGGGAAAACCTTTTCCCGCCCAAGGCCATCACGGCCCGCGAGATGGAGGTCATTCCTCCCGGCACCTGCGTCAACACCTACGCGGCCTACGACATTCTGCGCCGCATCCGCCAGGCCGCCGACATCGTCATTCCCCTGCACGAACCGTCCTTCGCCACGGGCGCGCCCATCGGGCTCAAGTAAGTCCCCGGAGCGTCCCACCTCCCCGACACCAAACAGCGGATGCCCCCTTCACGAGGACATCCGCTGTCGCGCCTGTCGCGCACAGGCCCTGTCTCAAGTCCGCGTATCCAACGGAATCGAGCCTCTTAAACAGAAAGGGTTTCCAAAGGGCTTCGCCCTTTGGCCGCCGGAGGCATCCCCCTACCCCCCTCCCCGAGCGCCCTACCCGCCGATGCCGACCGTCTCCACGTACTGCCTGGCCAGTTCCGCCCGGCACAGCACCTCGTCGCGGGTATGGGGCGAGACGCCGCGCAGGGGATAATCGCGGCCGAGTTGTTCCCACTTGGCCTCGCCGAGCCGGTGATAGGGCAGGATGTCAAAGCCCTGGAGCCCGGGCAGGGAGGCCGCGAACCGGGCCGTGGCCGCGATGTTGGCCTCGCTGTCGTTGGCGCCCGGCACCAGGGGCAGGCGCAGGCGCAGGGCCACGCCGCTGCGGCTGAGGCGGGCGATGTTGTCCAGGATGCGCGCGTTGGACACGCCGGTCAGCTCCTTGTGGCGCAGCGGGTCCATGTGCTTGATGTCGCACAGCACGAGATCGAGCCAGGGCAGCAACGCCACCAGATGTTCCCAGGCGGTCTGGCCGCAGGTCTCGATGGCGGTATGCAGCCCTCGCGCCTTGGCGAGTTCCAGGCAGGCGCCCAGAAAGCCGTGCTGCAAGGTCGGCTCACCGCCGGAAAACGTCACCCCGCCGCCCGAGGCGGTGTAGAATTTGCGGTCCCGGTCCACCTCCTCCATGACCTCTTCCGGGGTCAGGTAGCGGCCGACGATGTTCATGGAGCCGGCATAGCAGCCGGCCACGCAGTCCCCGCACAGATCGCACCGCGAGCGGTCGAGAACGATCGCGCCGGTCTCGGAGCTGGTGATGGCGTGCTGCGGACACAGGGTCATGCACTTCACGCAGCTGATGCAGTGGTGCGGAATGCGCATGATCTCCGGCGCCGGGTTCATGGACTCGGGATTCTGGCACCATTGGCAGCCCAGGGGACAGCCTTTGAGAAAGACCAGCGTGCGGATGCCGCCGCCGTCGTGCACGGCGAAACGCTGGATGTCGAAAACGAGCCCCGTGGGGCCGGGGCGGTCGCGGTCGGAAAGCCTGAAGGTGTGCTGGCGCTGCTTCCAGTTCATGGGGAACCTTTCGGCAGGGGGGCCTTTTGGGCCCCCCTGTTTGCTGTTGCGAGGCTGAGGCCTAGAAGGTCTGCTCGGTACGGGCGATGATGTCGTTTTGCAGGGACTTGTCCAGGGCCGTGAAAAAGGCGCTGTACCCGGCCACGCGCACGACCAGTCCCTTGTAGGCCTCGGGATTGGCCTGGGCATCGAGCAGGGTGTCGCGGCTGATCACGTTGTACTGGACGTGGAACCCGCCGTTTTCAAAGTAGGTTTCCGTAACGGCCTTAAGGTTGTCCAGGCCCTTGTCCCCTTCCAGGGCCGAGGGGTGGAACTTCTGGTTGAGCAGGGTGCCGTTGGACGCGATCTCGTGGTCGAGCTTGGCCACGGACAGCACGGCCGCCGTCGGGCCGCAGGTGTCGCAGCCGGAGATCGGGGACACGCCGTCGGCCAGGGGGCTCCAGGCCTTGCGGCCGTCAGGCGTGGCCGCGACCACCGAACCCAGGGGCACGTTGGCCGAGGCCGGATACAGGCCGGGCTGGAACTTGCCGCCGCGCGGGTTGGTATAGCGGTTGACTTCCTCGCAGTAGATCATGGCCGCTTCCTTGGCGATGGCGTCGGCATAATCGTCGTCGTTGCCGTACTTGGGCGCCCGGTTGAGCAGCAGCTGGCGCAGGTCCTCGCGACCGGCGAAGTCCGTCTTGAGGGCCTCGCGCAGTTCGGCCAGGGTCAGGACCTTGTCATCGAAGACCAGCTTTTTCACCGCGGTCAGGCAGTCGCCGGCATTGGCCACGCCCACGCCCTGGGGACCGGTGAAGTTGTAATGGGCGCCGCCTTCCTGGAGCGACTTGCCCGTACTAATGCAGTCCGCGACCAGGGACGACAGAAACGGCAGCGGGGCGCGCTCGGCATGGGCCATGTCCACGGCGTTGTCGCCGGCGGCCATCAGGCGCACGAAATAGGCGGTCTGGGCCTTGTAGGAGGCCATGACGTCGTCGAAGCTCGTGAAGGTTTCGAGGCTGCCGGTCTTGGGACCGATCTGCTTGCCCGTGCGCTGGTCCACGCCGTCATTTAAGGCCAGCTCCACCACCTTACCCATGTTGAAGAAGGCGGCGTCGTGCCAGCCCTCGGTCTTGCCGCCGACCTGCGGCTCCACGCAGCCGATGATGCCGTAGTCGCGGGCATCCTCCCGGGTAAGCCCCCGGGCGAGCAGGGCCGGGATGATGACCCGGTCGTTGTAGTAGGCGGGATAGCCCATGCCAAGCCGGCTCAGTTCGGCGGCTTTCTTGTAGAGGGAGGCCGGCGTGCCCTCGTGGATGCGGATGGACAGGGAGGGTGCGTAGAGCTTGGTGTTGGCCGCGGCTTGCAGGCACATAAACGACAGGTCGTTGGTGGCGTCGGAACCGTCGCGGTGCTGACCGCCCACGATCAGGTTCATGAACATGGGATAGCCGGCAAAGGCCATGGTGGAGTTTTCGTCGCGCACCTTGTTGAGCTCGGCGAACTTGATCCACAGCTGGTCCAGGAGTTCCTGGGCCTTTTCGGGCAGCAGCCGTTCCTTTTCCCGGGCATAGTACGGATACATGTACTGGTCGAAGCGCATGGGCGAGATGGAATGGCCGTTGGACTCGATCTGGATGACCAGATGGACGAACCAGAAGGCCTGCAAGGCTTCCTGGAAGGTCTCGGCCGGCTGGGCCGGCACCTTGCGGCAGATGCGGGCGATTTCCGTAAGCTCGTCGGCCCGGATGGGATCGGGGCAGGTCGCGGATTGCTTTTCGGCCAGGTCGGCGAACCGGTTGGCAAAGGCGATGACGGCCTTGTTGGCGATGATGACGGCTTCGAGGAAGTGGCGCTTTTTAAGCTGCCCGGCATCGGCGAAATCCAACGCGCGCAAGGCGGCCTCGGCCTCGGCGATCACCCCGGAAAGCCCCTGGCCGATGGCCTTGGCATAGTCCACGGAAATGTGCCCCACGCCGTTATAGAAGTAGTTGCCGATGGTGTAGACCACGTCGTTGTGGGCTTCCAGGGACTCGGGCGGCATGAGGGCGGCGGCGTATTCGTTGGTGGTCTTGCCATCGAAATAGGCAAAGGCCTGGCGCAGCTTGGTCTTGGTGTCCTCGGCGATCAGAAACACGTCGGCCGTGCGTTTTTCCAGCCGGTCGAGTTCCTCTTCCACCCACTTGCAGGAAAATTCGGGAAAGATGGGGGCACTCCGGGGCTTGCTGGCCTGGTTGCCGACGATGAGCTCGCCGTCTTGGATGAAAATCGACATGCCGCCGAGGATCTTTTCCAGGGCCTTGGCCCGGCGCAGGACCATGGGCAGGGCCTCGGTCTCCTTGTAGGATTCCGTGATGAGCACGGCGCGTTCGGGACAAATGGCCGGCGCGGTGGCGACAAAGCGGTCAAGGGCCTGTTTGATGCGCTCGGTCGGGCCGAAACATTCGGGCATGGGAACCTGATGCTGGGACATGGGGTGCCTCCAGGGGGTCGCGGCGCCTGGGCCGCGGGTTTCCGGTTTTGACTCAGGCATACGCCGCCAGACCGGCCGCGGCGCAGCTCGTGTCCTCGGACACGCTGCCGCCGCTGACGCCGATGCCGCCGACGATCTTTCCGTCTTCCACCACGGGCAGGCCGCCGCCGAAGGTGACGATGCGCCCGCCCATGGCCCGGCCCAGGCCGAACAGTTCGGCCCCGGGCTGGGACAGCCGGCCGATGGTGGCGGTGTCGGCCTTGACGGCCAGGGCGGAAAAGGCCTTGTCCCGGGCCAGCTCCAGGCTCACGAGCAAGGCTTCGTCCTGGCGGTCCATGGCCACGAGGTTGCCGCCGGCATCGACCACGGCCACGACCATGGGCACGCCGATGGCGTCGGCCTTGATCTTGGCCGCTTCGATCATGCGGCGGGCGGAAGCGAGGGTGACAGGCATGGGGCGGTCTCCTTGGCTGGGATCACGGCGATGGGCGCCGTGTGGTTGGCCTCCCCAAAAACAAACTCCGTTCCAGTGCTGTGAACAGTCACGATTTCAAGCTGTTGCATCTCAAATCCCGGTTGGGTCACGAAAGTAGGGCCTTCCGGTGATGCAACCAAGGTTGACACCGCCCCGCCCTCCCCGGCTGGTCACGGGCGCTATCCCCCCGCCACAGCAGGGTTTGGCGCTGTCAACCCAGGTTGTCGCAAGGTTTACGTGGCCACTCCCGAAGGAATCGGCCGCGGGCAAAGGGACGGCCAGGACACCGCAAAAGTCCGATGCGCGCCCGTCGGGACGCGCCGGCGCCGGTTGCGCCTTGAACGGAACTTGCATCTTTGCCACAAGGGAACCGTAGCGGCGGAGGATGAACCATGGCGGAAGAATACGACAGGAAACCCCCGGACACGCCCCAGCGGCCGGCCCATGTGACCCTGCTGCGGGAGCTCGAGAGCCTGCGCGTCCGCATCAGCGAACTGGAGGCAAGCAAGGGCCTGTGCGTCCTGCACGACACCGCGCGCCAGGGCGGACCGTGGCCCGGACCGGTCGGCACCGGCACCCACGAGCTGGGCTTTCGCGACGTCTTCAACCTGGAAGCGATCCAGGAGATCCAGGACGCCTTTGCCGCCGCCACCAACGTGGCTTCCATCATCACCGAAACCGACGGCCGGGCCATCACCCGACCGAGCCGGTTCTGCCGACTGTGCCGTGCGGTGGTGCGCCGCACGCCCCGGGGACTGGCCAATTGCCAGCGTTCGGACGCCTCGTTCGGCTCGGACGACCCCCTGGAGCCGATCATGCGGCCGTGCCTGAGCAGCGGCCTGTGGGACGGCGGCACGAGCATCTACGTGGGCAACCGCCACGTGGCCAACTGGGTGGTCGGGCAAGTACGCGTGGTCACGGACGACGACGAGCGGATGCGGGCCTATGCCAAGGAGATCGGGGCCGACGAGGAACTCTACATGGCCGCCCTGGCCGAGGTGCCGGTCATGTCCATGGAACAGTTCCTGGCCGTGTGCCGGGCCCTGTGCCTGATCGCCTACCAGATTTCGAGCCTGGCCGAGCAGAACTTCCTCCAAGCCCAGGCCATCGAACTGCGCCGGCGAGCCGAGCAGGCTCTGCGCGAAAGCGAGGAGCGCTTCCGCCAGCTCGCCGAGGCCACCTTCGAAGGCATCTTCATCCTGCGCGGGGCCACCATCATCGATATCAACAAGGCCGGCCGGGCCCTGTTCGGCCATCCCCGCGACGTGCTGCTCGGCCGCGACATCGAGACCCTGGTCGCGCCCGAGGACCGGGTCCAGGCCGCCCTGTCCTCGCCCCGGCCCGAGGCCGACGTCCGGGTGGCCTCGTTCGTGCGGGCCGACGGCAGCAAGCGCATCTGCGAGGTCCAGGAACGCGACATCCTCTCCCAGGGCTACCCGGCCCGGGTGCTGGCCATCCGCGACATCACCGAACGGGTGCTGTCCGAGCGGGCGGCCAAGGAAAAACAACAACAACTCATCCAGGCCGACAAGATGGTGTCGCTCGGCGTGCTCGTGGCCGGTATGGCCCACGAGATCAACAATCCCAACAGCTTCATGACGTTAAACCTGCCCCTGATCCAGGAGGTCTGGGAGGACATCGCCCCCATTCTCCAGACCTACTACCTGGAAAACGGCGATTTCCTGGCCGGCGGGCTCGAATATTCCGAGCTGCGCGAGGTCATGCCCGACCTGCTCGCCCGCATGCTCGAAGGCGCCACCCGCATCCGGGGCATCGTGGGCAGCCTCAAGAACTTCTCCCGCCGGGCCCCAGACGACTTCAAATGGGAGATCGCCGTCAACGAGGTGGTGCGCAACTCCCTGGAACTCGTGGGCAACATGGTGGCCAAAAGCTCCAACCGCTTCCGCCTGTCCCTGGCCGCGGACCTGCCTCCCATCACGGCCAACCCGCAAAAGCTCTCCCAGGTCGTGATCAACCTGGTGGTCAACGCCTGCGAGGCCTTGACCGACCGGGACCAGGCCCTGGAGGTCGACACGTTTTACGATGCCCGGGACCGGATGGTCGTGGTCCGGGTGGCGGACCAGGGCTGCGGCATCCCGCCGGAGATCCTCTCCAAGATCATGGACCCGTTTTTCACCACCAAGCGCGAAACCGGCGGCACCGGGCTCGGCTTGTCGGTCTCCTCGGCCATCGTCGAGGAACACGGCGGCCAGTTGCGCTTCACGCCCGGCCCCACCGGCGGTACGGTGGCCGAACTGCGCCTGCCGGCCAGCCCGTGAGGGGGGGAGTAGGGTGTGGGGGAGGGCGGTGAAGTGAAGTGAAGAAACGCCTCCGGCGGCCAAAGGGCTGCCGCCCTTTGGAAACCCGAAAGGGGGGGGCGGGGTTCAGGAGAATGTGCAAGCGTACCCGGGGAATGCGGGAAGATGTGGAGAGAAAGCAGGATGGAAATACGGCAACCGAAACGGACCTCGCCCCGCTATCCGGTGCTGCTCGTGGACGACGAGGAGTCGTGGCTGCGCAGTTTCCAGGGCGCCTTGCGGGCCTCGGGCGTGGACAACGTGGTCACTCTGACCGACAGCCGGCTGGTCCTCGACACCCTGGCCCGCCAACCCCATTGCGCCGTGGCCGTGGACCTCATGATGCCCCACATTTCCGGCGAGGAACTCATCGTCAAGATCCTGGCCGAACACCCGGACCTGCCCGTGCTCGTCATCTCCGGGCTCAACCAGATCAAAAGCGCGGTCAACTGCATCCGCCTCGGCGCCTTCGACTTCATCGTCAAAACCGAGTCGCGCGATACACTGATCGGCGGCATCAAGCACGCCATCGAAATCTTCGAGCTGCGCCGGGAAAACAGCAGCCTGCGCCAGCGCCTGTTCCAGGAGGAGCTCGACAACCCGGAATACTTCGCCGCCATCATCACCGCCGACAAAACCATGCGCGCCGCCTTCCATTATGTGGAAGCCATCGCCGAATCCTCGCGCCCGGTGCTCGTGACCGGGGAAAGCGGCGTGGGCAAGGAGCTCGTGGCCCGGGCCATCCACCGGGCCAGCCGCCGTCCGGGCCGGTTCGTGGCCGTCAACATGGCCGGCCTCGACGACAACATGGTGGCCGATACCCTGTTCGGGCACCGCAAGGGGGCCTTCACCGGCGCCACCCAGGCCAGGGCCGGGCTCGTGGAAACCGCCCGGGACGGCACGCTCTTTCTGGACGAAATCGGCGATTTGAGCCTCGAATCCCAAAAAAAACTCCTGCGCCTGCTCCAGGAGAGCGAATACGCGCCGCTGGGGTCGGACGTTTCGCGCAAGTCCACGGCCCGGGTCGTCGCCGCTACCCACCGGGACCTCGGCGCTCTCCAGGACCAGGGCAACTTTCGCCGCGACCTCTATTTCCGGCTGCGCGGCCACATGTTGTCCCTTCCCCCGTTGCGCGAACGCCCGGGTGACCTGCCGCTTTTGATCGACCATTTCGCCGCCGAGGCGGCCGAGGAGCTGGGCAAGCCGCTGTCCGCCGATGCTCCGGCCATCGCCGCCCTGCTCGGCCGGTACGAATTCCCGGGCAACGTGCGCGAACTGCGCCATCTTATCCAGGATGCGGCCCGGCTGGCCGGGGGCGGACGTCTCGGGCCGGAACAAGTCCGGATGGTGCTCCACTTCGATCCGGCCGCCCAGACAAACCAGGCCGCCCCGGCCCCGGATACGGCCCTGCTCGGCTTCGGCCCCCAGCTCCCGAGCCTCAAGCAGGCCCGGGTGCTCCTGATCGAGGAGGCCCTGCGCCGGGCCGGCGGCAACCAGTCCCTGGCCGCGGCCATGATCGGCGTCTCGCGCCAGGCCATCAACAAGTACCTGCAACCGGCGACCGGCTCCCCGGACCCGGACCGAACCTGAACAGGCCGCGCCACTAGCCTTGAGCGGCCCGACAGCGTACGGTGCCCGCCACGCCCTGCGTCCGCCACCCGGCACGGGCACGGAGCGTACGGCGCTGTCGCAGCCACGGCGTGCGTGCCTGCGACAGGGGAAAACGGACTACGGACGGAATCCTTTCGGGTTTCCAAAGGGCAAGAGCCCTTTGGCCGCCGGAGGCTTCTCCCCTCCCCCCTTGCACATACCGGACGGCCCTTCATGCGGATACTTTTTTACGACTGCCCCGCGGGCATAAGCGGCGACATGAATCTGGCCGCCCTGATCGACCTGGGCGTGGACCCGGCGGTCCTGCGTAGCGAGCTTTCCAAGCTCGGCCTGGACAACGCCTTCGAACTGCGCATCGGCAGCGAGGCCCGAAACGGCATTCGCGGCACCCGGGTGGACGTGGTCCTGACCGAACCGCCGGCTTCCGCGCAGCAGCACAGCCACGCACACGGCCCTGGGCACGGGCACGGCCACGACCGGCGCGATCTGGCCGCCATTGAAGGCCTCATCGAGGCAAGCGGCCTGGATACGGCCGTGCGCCGCACGAGTCTGGCCATCTTTCGCCGCATCGCCGCGGCCGAGGCCAAGGTCCACGGCATCCCGGTGGAGGCGGTCCATTTCCACGAAGTCGGGGCCATCGACTCCATCGTCGATATCGTGGGCGCGGCCATCTGCCGCCACCTTCTCGGCGTGGATGCGGTCTGGGCCTCGCCGGTCGAACTCGGAGGCGGCTTTGTCCGCTGCGCCCATGGCCTGCTTCCGGTGCCGGCCCCGGCCACCGAGGAACTCCTGCACGGCCTCCCCACCACCCGGGGCGCCGTGGACCAGGAAGCCACCACCCCGACCGGCGCCGCCATCCTGGCCAGTCTGGCCACGCGTTTCACGGCCAGTCCGGCCATGATCGTGGAAAAGACCGGCTACGGCATCGGCCACCGCCAAACCGAGCTGCCGAACCTGTTGCGCGTGCACCTGGCACGGGTGGAGACGGCCACGGCCAGCCCCAACGTAAGCGACGCCAGGCTCCTCCAGTGCAACATCGACGACATGACCGCCGAGCATCTCGGCGCGGTCCTCGACACGCTCATGGACGCCGGAGCCATGGACGTGCATTTGACGCCCATCATCATGAAAAAAAGCCGCCCGGCCACCTGCCTGTCGCTGCTGTGCGCGGCTCACGACGAAGCCCGCTTCAAGGAACTGCTTTTTCGCCACACCACGACCCTGGGGCTCAAAAGCTTTGCCCTGGAAAAAACCGTGCTCGAAACCTCGTTTACGCGCCGGGAAACACCCCTCGGCCCTGTGACCATGAAAAACGCCCTGCGTGGCGGTAAAATCCTGCGTGCCAAGCCGGAGTTGGAGGAATGCCGGGAGCTGGCCAGGCGCCACGGCCTGCCCCTGATCGCCGTCTCTGCTCTGATCGGGCGCGGCGAGGACGAACCCGACCATGACTGACCGGACGCTGCGCGCGGGGTACGCCGCCCTGTGCGACGCCATCCGCCCCTTAACCGGCGGGGTGGTGGCTTTTTCCGGGGGCGTCGACAGCAGCCTCGTACTGCGCGCCGCCCTGGATACCCTGCCCCGGGAACGCGTCCTGGCCGTGACCCTGGCCGCGCCCTACACGCCGGACGTCGAGGTGCGTGCGGCCGAGGACCTGGCCCAACGGCTCGGCGCGCGCCATGAAACCGTGCCCGTGGCCTTTCCCGAGTTTCTGCGCGACAATCCACCGGACCGTTGCTACCGCTGCAAGCGGCTGCTGTTCGGATTGCTCCTGGACAAGGCGGCCCGAACCGGCTTGGTCCATCTCCTGGACGGCACCAATGCCGACGACCTGGGCGCCTACCGACCGGGCTTGCGGGCCGTGCGGGAACTGGGCGTGGCCAGTCCCCTGGCTACGGCCGGCCTGACCAAGGCGCTCGTGCGCGCCCTGGCCCGGGAGCACGGACTCCCCAACTGGGACGCGCCGGCCGGGGCCTGCCTGCTCACGCGGCTTCCCCATGGGACGCGGGTGGAGGAAGCGGTGCTGCGGCGCATCGAGGCCGGCGAGACAATCCTGCGCGAAGCCGGATTTCCCGGCGCGCGCCTGCGCAGCCACGGCGAGCTGGCCCGCATTGAGGTCGCGCCAAGGAGCATCGCCGCTCTGGTGGCCGCAGCCGGGGAGCGTAACCTTGCCGCGGCCCTCAAGGACCTCGGCTACCGCCACGTGACCGTGGACCTGGCCGGCTATCGCACCGACGGTGGCCCCCCGACCGGGACGGACGACCCGACAAGGACATCCTGACGTATGGGTTTGCACACTTCCTTGCTGGAACTGCTGGCTGCGGTCAAAAGCGGCGCTATTGACGTCTCGACCGGGGTCGAGAAACTGCGCGACCTGCCCTACCTCGAACTCGGCCACACCAAGCTCGACCTGCACCGGCCCCTGCGCAACGGCTTCCCCGAGGTCATCTACGCCGCCGGCAAGACCCCGGAACAGGTGATCGAGATTTTCACCCGCCTGCGCGGCCACGGTCCGGTCCTGGCCACCCGGGTGCCCGAGGCCATGGCCGGGCAGGTGTGCGCCGCCTGTCCGGAAACGCAGCACAATCCCCTGGCCCGCACCCTGACCGCCGGCAAAAGGGACGGCCCCTGGCGCGAAGGGGAAATCGGCATCGTTACCGCCGGCACCTCGGACCTGGCCGTGGCCGAGGAAGCGCGCGTGACCTGCGAGATGTTCGGCAGCCGGGCCCGGATCATCGCCGACGTGGGCGTGGCCGGGCTGCACCGACTCCTCGACCGTCTGGACGTGCTGCGGGCCTGCCGGGTGCTCATCGTGGTGGCCGGCATGGAAGGGGCGCTGGCCAGCGTTGTCGGAGGGCTCGTGTCCCAGCCGATCATCGCCGTGCCGACTTCGGTGGGCTACGGCGCCGCCCTGTCCGGTTTCACGGCCCTGTGCGGCATGCTGACCTCCTGCGCCAGCGGCGTGACCGTGGTCAACATCGACAACGGGTTCGGCGCGGCCTGCGCCGCCTGCAAGATCAACAATCTGTTTCCCTGAACCGGGCCGAGTGCCGGCGTAAGGGGGATGGGGAGACGCCTCCGGCGGCCGGGAGAGGATGCTCCCCTCCCGGACCCTCCGCAAAGGAAGAAACGCCCGACGCGGAGGCCGTTTCGAGATACTCTTGGGCCTCCTTTGCAGGGGTCCGGGGGGATCATCCCCCCGGTGGGGTGGGTCCCGGGAGGGGCAACGCCCCTTCCGGGCCGCCGGAGGCATACCGGCAAGCAGCTTTAGGGCTGAGCCGGCTGGGGCGTCGCCAGCAGGTCGGAACCGAGGATCGTCTCGTAGACGAGCTGGTGGGCCAGCTCGTTCCAATGTCCGTCGGTCGGGTAGACAAGGGGCTGGCCGTGGGCCTGGTAATGCTTGCGGAAAATGGAAGGCAGCTCGATGACACGGTAGCCGTGGTTGCGGGCCACCTGGGCCAGAAAGGCGTCCGCCGCGTCGCGAACCTTGATCTGGGGCGTGTCGTTGCCCTTGCCGTAGACATCCTCGATAGACCCGTCGATCAAAAACAGCACGTCCTTGTGGTCGATGCGCACCACCTTGTCGAGCTCGTCGAAAAAGAAGTCGACCGCCCGTTTGGCATCGGCGATCCAGGCCTGCGTATCGAGCGCTCCGGCCTGACGCGGCGCATCGTACAAGATCTCCTTGAGCCGCTCCCAGACTTGCAAATTCTGGGTGACGTAGCGCAACAGGGCCGAGCTGCGCACGAACCTGCGCAGGGGTGAGATGGCAAAGTCGACCTTGCCCAGGGAAAGTGCGTTGTCCTTGGTGTCGTAAAAATAGTACGAGCCCGGCGACTGTTTGTTTTTGGCCAGGGATTCGTCGTAATCGTTGGGGATGATGACAAAGACCAGGCGTTGCGGCGCGAACTGGCTTATGGCGAACCGGGCCCAGACCAGATAGTCGGGGAGCTGCGCCCCGGACATGGCAAAAGTGTAGACCAAGGTATTATCGGACCGCAGTTTCGCGGCCAACCGCCCATAAAACGTCCGGACGTACGGGGTCATGGCTGCTTCGACAAAGCTGTCCCCGATCACGGCCACCACGGGATTGTCGGTCTTGACGTAGTCCTGGGGGTTCACGAAGCCGAGATTGTTGGTCTGAAGCGTGTTGACGATGGAAAAATTCCAGTCCCGGGACCAGACGCCTCTCTCGTTAGCCAGGTAGGACGGGATAGGTTTGGCATCGTTGAGGACGTCCGTATGGAGCACCGAGCGCACCGGTAAAAAGCGGAAGACGATCTCCAGGAGAAGGAGGATAAAGCAGAGGCTGCCAAGCAGGACGAGCCCGTTTTTGAGGAATTTCATACGGTCTGCTCCTTGGCGATCGACACGCCTCGCGCAGGACGACGCGTGGCCAGAACGCATGGCCACATGCCCATGACCGACATCAACAGCACTGTTGTATCGGTCTGCATTGGCGCACTGCCCCTTGTCAAGGACCGGTGCGTCCGGAACGCCGCTTCCCGCTCAGGCCGTGTTTTCCTGGCGCGCGACCGACCCCAGGCCCGCCCACAGTCCGCGCAGCGTCACCGCGCCAAGCACCACCACCCCGCCGGCCATGGCCCATGGGCCGGGCAGTTCGCCCTGGCCAAGCGCCACCCAGATCGGATTGCAGATGGGTTCGAGGGTCATGAGCAGCATGGCCTCCAGGGCGCCCAGGCGCCGGATGCACCAGACATAGAGGGCCAGCGACAGCCCCTGCTGGACAATGCCGAGATAGGTGAGCCCCAGCCAGTCGCCTAAGCCGACCGGCGGATCGGCCAGCAAAAACGGCAGTCCGATCAGGGCCGTCAGTCCATGGCCCGCCACCACGGCCGACACCGGCGACGCTTCGCGTCCGGCCCGCATGCACAAGGTGAACACCGCGTAGCAAAGCCCGGTGCCAACGGCCAGGATGTTGCCCCAAAAGCCGGCCGCTTCGAGCTTATCCAGGAAAAAGAGCACCATGCCGCCTAGCGTCGCGCCGATGAAGATCCAGTCGGCCCGGCGGGTGCGCTCGCCGAGGAATATCGGCGCGAGCAGGGCCACATACACCGGCGCCGTGTAGGCGAGCAGGATGGCATTGGCGGCAGTGGTCCAGCGGGTGGCGACCACGTTGGTGGTGAGCAGGCCGGCATAGCCCAGGGCGGCGCCGATGCGGGCCGGCGTGGGCCGGAAATCGAGTCTGTCCCAAAACAGGACACACAAGGTCAGGGCAGCGAGCAGACTGCGCCCGGACGTGACCGCCAACGGAGACAGGGACACGGTTTTGATGGCCAGGCCGCCGGTGCTCCAGATAAGGGCAGTGGCGGCCATGGCCAGGGAAGCCTGGGCGTGTTCACGCATGAAATGTTCTCGGGTTGCGCAAGGCGTGGATGACATGCTAGCCTATACCGGGCTGGGAGCATGGAGACAAATCGCACCCGGCGCAAGGGAATTCGACCCATCCCATGTTCGAAGCCGAAATCACGTATGTGGCCGACGGACCTCTGACCTTGCCCGGGGGGATGGGGGACGCGGTCGTCTATCATGATACCTATTTTGATTCGCCGGACGGCGCCTACGCCGCCTCGGGCCGGGAACTGCGTCTGCGCGCCGTGGCCGGCCGCACCCTGCTCACCTGCAAACTGCCGCCCTTCGACCCGGCCAGCGGTTCCAAGGAGGAGTTCGAAACCGAAGTCGCGGACGGCGACGTCATGCGCACCATCCTGTGCCGGCTCGGCTTCGTGGTCCGCATGGCCTATGCCAAGACCTGCCGTCGCGGCACTGCCGTCCACGCGGGACTGGCCCTCGACATCACCGTGACCCGGGTGGATTTTTCCCCGGAAACCTTCGTGGAAATCGAACACCAGGCAGCCACCGCCGCCACGGCTCGGACCGCCTTGGCGGTCATCCGGGACTTCGCCGCCGGCCTGGGCCTGTACCGCCTGCGCCCGGCCTGTTACACGGACCTTTTCCTGGCCGCCCGGAGCGGCCGCCCCAACCCGCCGTCCGGCCTGGAGTCATCATGACCACCGTCTCGCCGTTTTTCGCCCCGTTCCTGGCCGTCTCGCCGGTCATCGATTACGACCACCCGGAGGTCGCGGCCCGGGCCGCCGCCTTGACCGCGGGCCTCGGCTCGGACACGGCCAAGGCCGAGGCCCTGTTCCTGTTCGTGCGCGACGCCATCACCCACAGCGCGGATGCCCGGCAAAATCCCGTCACCTGCGCCGCCTCCGAGGTGCTCGCCCATGGCACGGGCTTTTGCTACGCCAAGTGCCATCTGCTCGTGGCCCTGCTACGCGCGGTTGGCATCCCTGCCGGCTTCGGTTATCAGCGCCTGCGCGTCGATCCCGAAACGGATGGCGGCCGTTTTTGCCTGCACGGGCTGGCGGCCGTATGCCTGCCTGCCTACGGCTGGTACCGTCTCGATCCTCGCGGCAACAAACCCGGTGTGGATGCCCAATTCATGCCGCCTGTCGAGCGTCTGGCCTTTGCCGTCCGGTATCCGGGCGAGGCCGATCTGCCCGGAATCCTGGACGCGCCCCGGCCGGAAATCCTGGCCGTCCTGGCCCGCCACACCACCTGGGACAGCCTGCTGGCCGACCTGCCGGACCTGCCCTGACGGTCCGCCGACACGGCCCGCGGTGTATGATCCACAGCGGCTGTGTCAGATGATCCCAAGCGGAACGCTTAAAAAAACACAGTATTCCGTACAAGTACGCATTCCATGCCGGCAATCGCCGCGGCTGGACGGTCCCGGCGTGTCGTCAATGTGTCCCAGAGCGAGACACTTTTGTCGTTCGATCCTTCCTTTTTGCAGTTCCGTGTTGCCCTCCAATTTATTTGGTTGGAGATATTGGCAAACAATAAAATTTTTTATGAAATAAAAACAATATATTACATATCAGCACCAGCTTCTTCCCACAAGAGAGGTGTACTTAGCATATAAATTGCTTATACCTGAAAGCTAGCCTGACGGAGTCCCCACGCACCGGGGAAATACATGTAAGGAGGTCGCCATGGAATCGGCTCTGACGCTGCGCAAGAATGCTCCCCCCGATTTGTCCGGACACGGCTTCATTCACCATGTGTCCGTTCTGGAAGTTGAAATTGGCCATGGGGCCATGTCCACCATGCGCAAGGCCATGAAGGAAGTCGCCGCCCAGACCGGCGTGAGCTACGCCGACATCATGCACGGCTTAAGCGGTCATATGTACTGGGTTGAAGCCACCGGCGCCCTGGTATGCGTCATTCCCCTGCCCGACGATGATCTCTACCTGGAAATCCCCGAGGATTTCTGGCGTATCCGCGAACTGACCCAGGCCACCAATTAGTTTTCCGGTCCGCCGCGCGCCAGCTTGCGCGCGGCGGGTCATCCTTGCCCATGCGCCGGTTTTCCGGCATGTTGGCCCTGCGGCAGGCGGTCTCACGATCTGCCCTACGCCCTTGTCCGCAACCGACGACCCGGCTGGAAACCCACCATGGCGCCTCATATTCCGGATTTTCCCAAGGCCCTGTTCGAGGAACTCGAAACCGGGAAACTGCAACACCGTTTCCTGGAATCCCTGGTGGAATTCCAGCATGTGGACCGCGGCTCGATCTGGATTCGCCAGCCCGACGGCTACCGCTGCATCGAGGCCATCGGCCCCCAAAGCGAACGCATCAAGGATCTGGTCGTGCCGGCCGACCGGCCGAGCATCGTCGGCTGGGTGATCGAAAACGGCCGCATGACCATTGCCGAACCCGGCAAGGACAAACGCCATTTCAAGGACGCCGAGTCGGTCATCGACGTCAAATCCACGCTGATTTTATGCTATCCGTTGGTGTTGCGCGACGGCCGGGTGTACGGCGCCGTGGAGATCATCGACACCGCCCACGGCGGCAGCCGCCTCAACCTGACCCGGGAATATCTCGAACTGCTGGAAGAATTCGTGGCCATCGGTTCCATCGCCCTGGGCAATGCCCTGGCGTTTGCCGACCAGAAAAACGAAACCCAGCAGCTCAAAAAACTCTTGAGCGAAATCAAGGGCGAGCGCCCGCTGATCGGCAAGAGCGCCGCTTTCCAGGCCGCCCTGGAAATGGCCCGCAACTACGCGCGCACGGATTTTCCGGTCTGCATCACCGGCGAATCCGGCACGGGCAAGGAGCTGTTCGCCCGGGAGATCCACCGCTTAAGCGCCCGCAAGGACGGCCCGTTTCTGGTCCAAAACGTCTCGGCCATCCCGGACACGCTGCTCGAATCCGAGCTGTTCGGCTACAAAAAGGGCGCCTTCACCGGCGCGGACAAGGACAAGACCGGGCTTTTCGAAGCGGCCAACGGCGGCACGGTCTTTCTCGACGAGATCGGCGACATGCCCCTGGCCTTGCAGGCCCGCATCCTGCGCGTGCTCCAGGAAAACGAGGTCAAACCACTCGGAGGCACCGAGACCCGCACCGTGGACGTGCGCGTGATCTCGGCCACCAACCGCGACCTGACCCAGGCCATTGCCACCGGCACCTTTCGCGAGGACCTGTTTTATCGGCTTAATGTCCTGCCCCTGCGTTTGCCCCCCCTGCGCGAGCGCGGCCAGGACGTCCCGGAGCTGCTCCACTATTTTCTGCGGCGTGACGCGGCCCGGCTCGGCATCCCGGCCAAGACCCTGTCCCCGGACGCCTTGACGGCGCTTCGCGAACGGCCGTTTCGCGGCAACGTGCGGGAGATGGAAAACCTCGTGCGCTACCTGCTCGCCACGGCGCCCGGGCCCGTCATCGAAGTGGACGACATCCCGGAAGGCCCCGAAACCGGCGAACCGGCCGTGGCCAAGGCGCCCGACCACCAGCCGGCGCCCGCCGAACCGGCCCAGCCGCCCCTGGCCAGCTACACCTGGGACGGGATGGAGCGGGCCTATGCCCTGGCCCTGCTCGAAAAATTCAAATGGAACGTGACCAAGGCCGCCCGCCAGGCAGGGGTCAACCGCTCCACCTTCGACTCCCGCCTGCGCAAGCTCGGCATCCGCAAGGAATAATCCCGCCCCCCCCAAAAAAGACAAGCCCGGAAGGGGATTCCCCTCCCGGGCCGAAAGCGCTCTGGCGCGCGAGGGCGCGTCAGCCGATGCAGGAGCAGATGTACTTGATCTCCAGGTACTCCTCGATGCCGTACTTGGAGCCTTCCCGGCCGATGCCCGACTGCTTGACCCCGCCAAAAGGCGCCACCTCGTTGGAAACCAGGCCGGTATTGTGGCCGACCAGGCCGTATTCAAGAGCCTCGGCCACGCGCCAGGCCCGGCGGACATTCTCGGTATAGAAGTAGGCGGCCAGGCCGTACTCGGTGGCATTGGCCTGGGCCACGACTTCCTCCTCGGTGTCGAAGCGGAACAGCGGCGCCAGAGGGCCGAAGGTTTCCTCCCGGGCCACGCGCATCTCCTTGGTCACGCCGGTCAGGATGGTCGGCTCGAAAAACTGGCCGCCCAGGGCATGGCGCTTGCCGCCAAGCAGAATCCGGGCGCCCTTGGCCACGGCGTCGGCAATGTGGCTTTCGACCTTTTCCAAGGCCTTCTGGTCGATCATGGGCCCGATGAGCACGCCGGGCTCGGTGCCACGGCCAATGGGCATCTTGGCCACGGCCTCGGCGAGCTTGGCCGCGAAGGCGTCGTAAACGCCGGACTGGACATAGAGCCGGTTGGCGCACACGCAGGTCTGGCCGGCGTTGCGGTACTTGGAGGCGATGGCGCCGGTTATGGCCTCGTCCAGGTTGGCGTCGTCAAAGACGATAAAGGGCGCGTTGCCGCCGAGTTCAAGGGAAATGCGCTTGATGGTGGGCGCGCATTGGGCCATGAGCGTACGGCCGACCTCGGTGGAGCCGGTGAAGGACAGCTTGCGCACGGTGTCGCTTGCGGTAAGCACCCCGCCGATGACCCGGGACTTGCCGGTCACGACCTGGAGCACGCCGGCCGGCACCCCGGCCTGCTCGGCCAGGACGCCCAGGGCCAGGGCGGTGAACGGCGTCTGGGAAGCCGGGCGCACGATCATGGCGCAGCCGGCGGCCAGGGCCGGACCGGCCTTGCGGGTGATCATGGCCGCCGGGAAATTCCAGGGCGTGATGGCGGCGGTGACTCCGACCGGCTGCTTGATGACAAGGAGCCGCTTGTCGGCCGTGGGCGCGGGAATGATGTCGCCGTAGACCCGCCGGGCCTCCTCGGCGAACCACTTGATGAACGAGGCCGCGTAGAGGATTTCGCCCCGGGCCTCGGCCAGGGGTTTGCCCTGCTCGGTGGTGAGAATGGTGGCCAGGTCATCGGCGTTTTGCAGGATGAGCGCGTACCATTTTTCGAGCACGGCCGCCCGCTCGGGCGCGGCTTTTTTCGCCCAGGGCTTTTGGGCCGCGGCGGCGGCGGCGACCACCCCCTCGACTTCCTGGGCGGAAAGCTGGGGAACGCGGCCCACGAGACTGCCGTCCGCCGGATTGGTGACCGCCATGCTCTCGCCGCTGGCCGCCTGGGTCCAGTGCCCGTCCACGAGGCAGGCTTCCCGAAAAAGTTGCGTATTCGATAGCTCCAGCATGGTTTCCCCCTTCTGGTTGCATGTGGCTCTCGCGGTTCGCCGGCAACAACACAGGCCGGCGCCCCTTCTTGGGTTCAGGCCTATAAGCCCGGATACGGCCGCGCGGCAAGGGTCGCCCCCAATCGCGCGTCCGGCATTTTCACGCTCCAACCACCTCACGCGTTGCATTTCGGGTTGCCCCGGAACGCGTTTGCGTGCCATTTTCTCCGGCGGAAGCTTTTTTTCAATTTTTTTTGTCTCTCCAGCCGACGGAGCCGAGCGCGTGGCAGCCCCTTTCACCGAAGTCGATATCGTGCGGTCCCTGGCCGGACCGCTGCTGGCCGTGGACGCCGACGGCCGGGTGTCCGTGGCCAACCCAGCGGCCAGAGCCCTGCTCGGCGAGCAGATCGCCAGTCCCGGCGCGGCCTTGCCCCTCGCCACCCCGGAACTGTGGCAGTGTGTGAGCCGCTGTCTGGAAACCGGCCTGCCCGGCGGCGCCCGGCTCGAAATCCAGGGCCATGCCCACCGCCTGGCCATCGTGCCCATCCTGCGCGACGGCCGCACGGTCGGGGCCTCCATCCAGGGCGCCGCGCCCGGAGGCATGCTGCGGCCCTTCGTGGACGACCAGCTCCGCTCCATCCTCGATTCCGTGTCCGACGGCATCTGGATCTGCGACGGCGCCGGCATCATCCTCGACATCAACGCCGCCTCGGAGCGGCTCAATTCCATGCAGGCCGGGGACTACCTCGGCAAGGACGTGCGCTGCATCGTCAGCCAAGGCATCGTGGACCGCTCAGCCACCCTGGAAGTGCTCGAAACCAAGCGCCAAGCCAGCCTCATCCAGCATATCACCAAGACCGGCAAGCAGCTCCTGGTCACGGCCACGCCCGTGCGCGGGGCCAACGGCCGGATCGAACTGGTGGTGGTCAACGAACGCGACGTGACCGAACTCACCAACCTGCGCCAGGGCCTGCAAAACGCCCGCAAGGTCGAGGAGCGCTACCGCAGCGAACTGGCCGAACTGTCCCTGCTCGAACTGTCCCAAAAGGACATCGTGGCCCAGAGCCCGCAGATGCAGCGCACCTTGCGCTCGCTTTTGAAACTCGCCCAGATGGACGCCTCCCGGGTGCTGCTTCTGGGCGAATCCGGCACGGGCAAGGGGCTCCTCGCCAAGTTCCTGCACCAGGTGAGCCCGCGCTCCCACAAGCCCTTTATCCAGATCAACTGTCCGGCCGTGCCGGAGAACCTCTTCGAGGCCGAGCTGTTCGGCTACGAGCGCGGGGCTTTCACCGGGGCACGGGAAAACGGCAAGGCCGGGCTCATCGAGCTGGCCCAGGGCGGCACCCTGTTCCTGGACGAGGTCGGGGACATCCCCCTGACGATCCAGGCCAAGCTGCTCAAGTACCTCGACGACTACAGCCTGCGCCGGCTGGGCGGGTCCGAGTCCCACATCGTGGAATGCCGGGTGGCCGCGGCCACCAACTGCGATCTGGAAAACCTGGTGGAGCGGCGGCTGTTTCGCAAGGACCTCTACTACCGGCTCAACACCTTTATCGTGCGCATCGCCCCCCTGCGCGAACGGCGCGAGGACATCTTCGGCCTGGCCGAATTCTACCTGGCCCAGCAGAACCAGCGCCACGGCAAGACCAAGCGCCTGTCGCCCCGAGCCATGCGGCTGCTCGAAGAGCACGACTTCCCGGGCAACGTGCGCGAACTCGTGAGCCTGATCCAGAAGGCCTTTGTCATGAGCGACGACGACGACCTGACCGAGGCCCTGGCCGAGGCCCTGGCCGGCGATGCGCCCGTGTCCTCGACCACGCCCGGACCGCGCCCCCTGTCCGAGACCACGGACCAGGCCAACCTGCGCCGGCTGCGCGAGGCCCTGACCGCCTGCCGCACGACCCGGGAGATGGCGGCCTATCTCGGGGTGAGCCAAGCTACGGTGGTGCGCAAGCTCAAGCGGTACGGTCTGCGCCGCGATTGATTCAATACTGAATCAATCTTTCCATTTCCATCTTTGCAAGCAGTGGCGGTCCTTTGGCCGAATACGCGCTTTTTTTGCTAAAAACGGGCAAATCCGCGCAACACACCGTCGCTTCTGGCATCTTCCCTGGCCTTCCGTTCGGATTTTCGGCCGGGCATTTTTCCGATTTCTGTGAATCCTGAGTTTGATTTGTTTATGAATCACAATAAACAATTTGATATTATTGAATATTACTCAAATTGTTGATTCATTTACAACTCAAACCTCCTTTCCCTGGGCAATTGTTTTACTCTAACATTGCTAAATAAATTATTTTATTTTTGTGGCGTATTTTTTGCTGCAAGACACGGATCGCCGATTTGCATTATGGTACATGGCACTCCCGCCCCCAATGACAACCTCGAGGTATGTCCGTGAACACCACCGACAAGGCGCAAGAACTCGCTGCCCTGCGCGACCGCTATGTCCCCAAAGGCCATCCCAATTCCACCCCCTTCTTCGTCGAATCGGCCAAGGGCGCCATTATCCGCGATGTTACCGGCCGGGAGTTCATCGATTTCGTCGGCGGCATCGGCGTGCTCAACGTGGGCCACTGTCACCCCAAGGTCGTCGCCGCCATCAAGGACCAGGCCGGACGCTACCTCCACACCTGCTCCATGGTCACCCTGTACGAGCCCTACGTCATGCTGGCCAAGCGCGTGTGCGAAGCCGCCCCCGGCGATGCCCCCAAAAAGGCCATCTTCGTCAACAGCGGCTCCGAAGCCGTCGAAAACGCCGTGAAGATCGCCCGCTGCCACACCGGCCGCCAGGGCGTCATCGCCATGAAAAATGCCTTCCACGGCCGCACCCTTTTAACCATGTCCATGACCAGCAAGGTCAAACCCTACAAGTACCGGTTCGGCCCCATGGCCGCCGAGGTCTACCAGTACCCCTACTACGCCTACTGCTACCGCTGCCCGCTCGGGCTCACCTATCCCAAGTGCGGCGCGGCCTGCGCCGACAAGCTGCGCGAATTCTTCATCGGCTCGGCCGCCCCGGAACAGGTCGCCTGCATCGTGGCCGAGCCGGTCCAGGGCGAAGGCGGCTTCGTGGTCCCGCCAGCGGAATTCTTCGTCAAGCTGCGCGCCATCTGCGACGAGTTCGGCATCGTGTTCGTGGCCGACGAGATCCAGTCCGGGTTCGGCCGCACCGCCAAACTCTTTGCCATGGAGCATTTCGGCGTGGTCCCGGACCTCATGAGCGTGGCCAAGAGCATGGGCGGCGGTCTGCCCCTGGCCGGCGTCATCGGCCGGGCCGACATCATGGATTCGGTCCATCCCGGCGGCATCGGCGGCACCTACGGCGGCAATCCGCTGGCCTGCCGGGCCGGGCTCGCCGTCATGGACATCTTCGAGCAGGACAACCTGCTCGCCAAGGCCGAACGCCTGGGCGCGGCCATCAAGCGCCGGTTCGCCGCCTTCAAAAAGACCTATGAAATCGTGGGTGACGAACGCGGCCTCGGCGCCATGCGCGCCCTGGAATTCGTTTCCGACCGCGCCACCAAGGCACCCCTGCCCGAGGCGGCCAAGGGCATTGCCAAGTACTGCCAGGACCACGGGCTGCTCGTGCTCTCCTGCGGCAACTTCGGCAACTGCATCCGCGTGCTCATGCCGCTCGTCATCACCCGCGACCAGCTCGATCGCGGTCTCGACATTCTCGAAGAAGGCATTCGCGAGGTTGCAAAAAGCCTCGGTAAATAGGCAAGGCCCGCACCCGATCAACCGTCAACAAGGGGAAGTCGCATGAAAACAGGGAATGGGGGATCGTTTCTGGCCGGTTGTCTGGGCGCCGTGCTCCTGGCCGCGCTGCTGGCGGCTCCGGCCGGGGCTGCTGACAAAGTTGTCAAAATCGGCAATGTCGAGCCCATGTCCGGGCCCTCGGCCTCGGTCGGCGTCCAGGGCAAGCAGGCCCGGGAAATGGCCGTGGAGGAGATCAACGCCGCCGGCGGCATCAAATCCCTGGGCGGGGCCAAGCTCGAACTGATCTACGCCGACAGCAAGTCCGACCCCACCGTCGGCGTCACCGAGACCGAACGCCTCATCAACACCGAAAAGGTCAACCTGGTCACCGGCTGCTGGAACTCGGCCGTCACCTACCCCGCCACCCAGGTGGCCGAGCGCTACGGCATCCCGTTCGTGGTGCCCGTGGCCGTGCGCGACACCATCACCGAGCGTGGCTTCAAGAACATCTTTCGCGTGGCCGCCAAGGATTCCTGGTGGGTGCGCGACCAGTTCCGCTTCCTGAAAGACATGCAGGCCGAAACCGGCGTCAAGCTCAAGACCATCGCCTTCGTGTTCGAAAACGGCGACTGGGGCACCGGCTTTGCCGAGAAGTGGCGCGAGCTGGCCAAGAAGGAAGGCTACCAGGTGGTCCTGGACGAGCCCTATCCGAGCACGGCCACGGACCTCACCCCGGTCGTGACCAAGCTCAAGTCGGCCAATCCCGACGTCGTCATGCTGGTCTCCAACGCCGCCGATGCCATCCTTCTCACCAACACCATGACCGAAATGCAGGTCAAGCCCAAGGTCGTGCTGGCCAGCGGCGGCGGCCATGCCGATCCCAAGTTCCTGGAAAATACCGGTGACAATGCCGTGGGCTTCTTCGACGAGGTCGAGTGGAACACCGACGTCAACAAGCCCGGCGCCAAGGAAACCAACGCCAAGTTCAAGAAGAAGTACGGCTACGACCTCACCGGCGAGTCCGTGGACGCCTACGCCTCCATCTACGTGATCGCCGACGCCCTGCAGCGCGCCGCCTCCACCGATCCGGCCAAGATCCGGGAAGCCCTGGCCACCACCAACCTGACCACCGGCCCGGCCATGATCGTCTCCTACGACGGCGTCAAGTTCGACGCCACCGGCCAGAACGAAAACGCCGGCATCGTCATCGTCCAGGTCGCCAAGGTGGACGGCAAGCCCCAGCGCGTGACCGTGTGGCCCAAGTCCGCCCGCCGCGCCGGCTACACGCCCGTCTTCCCGGCCAACAAATAACCCCTTGTCCCCAACGCCCCGGACCGCGTCTGCGCGGTCCGGGGCCAAACGTCCGGAGTAAGGCCTCATGACCGCGGTGATTCAGGCGACACTCAACGGCATCATGATGGGCAGCATGTACGGACTGACCGCCCTTGGCCTGACCCTGATCTTCGGGGTCATGAAGGTGGTCAACTTCGCCCACGGCTCGCTTCTCATGGTCGGCATGTTCAGCGGCTACTGGCTGATACGGCTCACGGGCATCCACCCGTACCTGGCGCTCGTCATCATCCCCCCCATCCTGTTCGTATTCGGCTACTTCCTCCAGGACGTGGTCATCAAACCCGTGTTTCGGGCCGAGCGCCACGTGCGCGAACCGTCCACGGTCATCATCGTCACCACCGGCCTGTGGTACATGCTCGACAACCTGGCGCTCATGTGCTTCGGCGCCGAGTACCGCACCGTGCGCACGGCCATTTCCAACAAGTCCTTCGCCCTGGGCCAGTACATCGTCTCGATTCCGAAATTTTCCGGTTTCGTGGTCGCGGTCCTGACCGCCGTGGGCCTGGCCCTGTTCATGCGCAAGACCAAGACCGGCATGGCGCTTCGGGCCACGAGCCTTGACCGCGAAGCGGCCAACCTCATGGGCATCGACCAGTACAAGGTCTACAACATCGCCTTTGGCCTGGGCACGGCCATTGCCGGCATCGCCGGCTGCGTGCTCATCCCCTTCTACTACGTCTACCCAACCGTGGGCGTGGTCTTCGACATCCGGGCCTTTATCATCGTGGTGCTCGGGGGCCTGGGGAGCATTCCCGGGGCCTTGCTCGGCGGGCTGGTCATCGGCCTGGTCGAATCGGTCTTTTCCCAGTTCATGGCCTCCACCTGGACCGAGGCCATCATTTACGCCATTTTTCTGGTGATCCTGTTCGTCAAGCCTTCGGGCTTTTTCGGCCACAAACAGGACTGGTAGGAGGCGCGCCGTGAGCCGAAAACAACTCGATCACACGTTGCTTGGTCTGGTGGGGCTGATCGTCTTTGCCCTGCCCCTGGTGGTGACATCCCCCACCTATCTGCAAATCCTCATCCTGCTCTTTTTCTACGCCTACCTGACCACGTCCTGGAACCTGGTCGGCGGTTTTGCCGGCGTGCTGCCGCTCGGGCATTCCGTGTTCGTCGGCATCGGCGCCTACACCTCCACCATCCTGACCCTCCAGTACGGCATCTCGCCCTGGATCGGCATGCTGGTCGGCGGACTCGTGGCCGCCCTGGTCGGCGTCATCATGGGCCTGCCCACGTTCCGGTTGCGCGGGGCCTATTTTTGCCTGTGCACCATCGCCTTTGCCGAAGGCATCCGGGTCATGGTGGAAAACATCGACAACCTGGGGCCGCTGCACATAAACGGCCCGCGCGGCCTGCTCATCCCCCTCAAGGAGCCCTCGTTCTGGCACTACCAGTTCATGTCCAAGCTCCCCTACTACTACATCATCCTCGTCATGCTCATCCTGGTGCTGGCGCTCACCTGGTTCATTTCCCGCTCCAAGATCGGCTACTACCTGGCCGCCGGCGGCGAGGAACCCGAGGCGGCCGCGGCCCTTGGCGTCAACGTGGCCAACACCAAGCTGTTCGCCATGGCCCTGTCCTGCTTTCTCACCGCCCTGGCCGGCACCTTCTACGCCCAGCTCATGCTCTACTTCTATCCCAAGGGGCTCATGGGCCTGGACCTGTCCTTCGAGATCGCCTTTATCGCGCTCATCGGCGGCCGCGGCACCATTGCCGGTCCGGTCATCGGCGCCCTGGTCCTGCGACCGCTCAACGAATTCACCCGTATTTATCTGAGCGACATGCTGCCCGGCCTGCATCTGGTCATCTTCGGCCTGATCCTCATCCTGGTCATGCTCTACAAGCCCCAGGGACTCACCGCGCCGCTGTCCGCCTTCTACAACCGGCTGGCGGACAGACTCACCGGCCAGGGAGGCGCCAAATGAGCAATATCTTAGAGATCAGCAACCTCTCCAAGCACTTCGGCGGCCTGACCGCGGTCAGCGCCCTGGACCTGACCCTCGCCAAGGGGGAAATCCTGGCCCTGATCGGCCCCAACGGCGCCGGCAAATCCACGGTGTTCAACATGGTGGCCGGGGTCTATGCCCCGTCCGAGGGCGACATCCGCTTCAACGGCCGCCCGGTCCACCGGGAAAAGCCCTGGGACCGCTGCCGCATGGGCATTGCCCGCACCTTCCAGATCGTCAAACCCTTCGCCAGCAAGACCGTGCTCTATAATGTCATGGTCGGGGCCTACCTGCGCACCAATTCCACGGAAAAGGCCCGGCACAAGGCCGAGGAAGTCCTGGCCACCCTGGCCCTGGACCATCTGCGCGACCGGCCGGCCGCCAATCTCACCATCGCCGACCGCAAACGCCTGGAGATCGCCAAGGCCCTGGCCACGGACCCGCAACTGCTGCTCCTCGACGAGGTCATGGCCGGCCTGCGCCCCACCGAGGTCGACGACATGATCGCCATCATCAAGGGGCTGCGCGACCAGGGCGTTACGGTGTTCGTCATCGAGCACATCATGCGCGCGGTCATGGCCCTGTCCGACCGGGTGGTGGTCATCCACTTCGGCCAGAAAATCGCCCAGGGCACGCCCGAGGAAGTCACCCGGGACGAAAACGTCATCAAGGCCTATCTCGGGGGTGAATATGGCGCTGCTTAGCGTGGAGCACATCGATGTCGCCTACGGCGACGTCCAGGTCATCTCCGACCTGTCCCTGACCGTGGAGGAAGGCGAGGTCGTCAGCATCATCGGCGGCAACGGCGCCGGCAAGTCCACCCTGCTCAAGGCCATCTCCGGCCTGCTCACCCCGAGCGCCGGGGTCATCCGCTTCCGGGGGGAAAGCATCTCCACCCTGCCCCCGGAAAAAATCGTCGAACGCGGCATTGTCCAGGTGCCCGAGGGCCGGCGGCTCTTTGCACTCATGACCGTGGCCGAAAACCTGCTCGTCGGCGCCTACAACGCCCGGGCCTACAAGGAACGGGAAAAGACCCTGAGCCAGGTCTACGAACTGCTGCCCCGGCTGCTCGAACGCCAGGAGCAGACTGCCATGACGCTCTCCGGGGGCGAACAGCAGATGGTGGCCATCGGCCGGGGGCTCATGGCCAGGCCCGGGCTTTTAATGCTCGACGAGCCGTCCCTTGGGCTGGCTCCGATCCTGGTCAAGTCCATCTTCGACACGCTGCGCAAGATCGCCGACACCGGCACCACGGTGTTGCTCGTGGAACAGGACGTCAACCATTCCCTGCAACTCTCCGACCGGGGCTACGTCCTGGAACACGGCCGGGTGGCCCTGGCCGGCCAGGCCGCCGACCTGCTCGAAAACCCCCACGTCAAGTCCGCCTATCTGGGCATCTAGCCAAGGAGTCCGCATCATGCTTGTCGAGGATTGGATGTCGCGAAACGTGGCCACGGTGACCGAGGACGTTTCCATGATCAAGGCCGGCCGGATCATGCGCGAAAAAAAGATCCGCCGGCTGCCCGTGGTGGACAAGGAAGGCCGGCTTACCGGCATCGTGTCCGAGCGCGACCTCAAGGCCGCCTCGCCGTCCGCGGCCACGACGCTCGACGTCTACGAGATGACCTATCTGCTCTCGGAACTCAAAATCAAGACCATCATGACGCGCGATCCCGTGGCCATCCGGCTCGGGGACACGGTGGAACGGGCGGCGCTGATCATGCGCGACCGCAAGTTCGGCAGCCTGCCCGTGGTGGACGCGGCCGGCAAGGTGGTCGGCATCATCACCGACACCGATATCTTTCGGCTGTTCGTGTCCATCACCGGCATCGATCAGGACGGCATCCAGATCGGGCTGCGCCTGCCCACCAACGAAGGCGGCCTCAAGCCCGTGCTCGACGCCCTGCGCGGCCACGAGGCCCGCATCATCAGCATCCTTTCGTCCTACGACCGGGTCCAGCCCGGCCAGCGGGAAGTGTCCATCCGCATCCAGGGCCTGCCCGAAACCCGCGAACGCGAACTGCGCGCCGCCCTCGAAGCCAACCACCAGGTCCTCTACTGGACCCGGGACTGATTCTCCTCTCCGAAACCGCCGCGACGTCCCCGGGCCCTACCCCCGTTCCCGCCCGGATCGGACGTCGCGGTCTTTTGGGAGGGATGGACGGCAAGGGCAGGAGGAGAAACGCCTCCGGCGGCCAAAGGGCTACGCCCTTTGGAATCCCTTTTTCTCTGATTTGCATCGCAACGTTGCACGCTTTCGGTGAGGGCAAGGCGTCAGTGGCGTGGGCAGGTGCGGCGAAAGCACATCCCGGCCGCTCAGCGGCAAAAAAAGATTCGCCGGGGTCGCGCTTTTGCCGGAAACCGGCCGTACCCGGAATTTCGGGTCATGCGCGCGCACAGGCGAATCGAAGGGGGCGCTCTATCGCCCTGGTATGGGAAGAGAAATTAACGGTGGCTACCCTCCGTTGCGGTGACGCCAGCTCTGCCAGGGGCCTTCCCCGACATTGCCTCCCCCATAGCCCGTTTGGCGGCTTTGTGGCAAGGGGAAAAGCGTTTTGGCGCAAGCCACCGCCCGGGCTCACGAACGCAGCCAGTGGATAATCCCCAGCACCAGGCAGCCGTACAGGCCGGCCAGCACATCGTCGATCATGACCCCGTAGCCATCCGGCAACCACCGCTCCGAAGCCCGGACCGGCGGCGGCTTGGTGATGTCGAACAGGCGAAACAGGGCAAACCCGAGCCCCAGTTCGAAGGCATCCGGCGCGGCCAGGGGCGCGAACACGATCCATTGACCGAGCACCTCGTCGATGACCACCTGGCCCGGGTCCTTGGCGCCGAGGAGTTGTTCGGCCCGGGTGGCAACCAGCCCGCCGCCGAGGAAAAGCAGCACCAGGACAAGCACCCGCCAGCCTCCGGGCAGGGGCAAAAACACCGCCGGCGCGGCCAATGTGGCCACGGCCGAACCCCAGGTGCCCGGGGCGCGGGGCATGCGGCCGATAGGCCCCAGGGTGGCGCAAAAAAGACTGACCGTATCGCGTAAATCCATGACGCTCTCCGACAACATGCCTTGAATTTTTAAGCCAAGGACCGCAGGCGGTCGCCCCGGCCCTGCGGCATACGCACCCCGTGCCGGGATTCCAAAGGGCACCGCCCTGCTAGCGCCGCCGGAGGCAATTCCCCTACCGGCCTGTGCATCACAGCGCCAAAGCTACACGGCCGCCCGCTTGCGGGCAAGGCCGGCCTTGAGTTCGCCCCTGAAGTGTGGGATGGTCAGGGGCTGCGACGTTTTTGCGACGCCCATACCGACAAGGAAGGACCGGATGCTCAGCCTGCGATACGCGCTCGTCTTGTTCGTCTGCTATTTCGTTGTGATGGCACTCTACTGCCGGGTCTATTTCCGGCCGCGTCTCTATCTCGTGCTGCTTGGCGAGAGCGCCTTCATGGACCACTACATCGACAAGCTCCCGCACATGCGCGATCGGGCCGACGAACGGCAAGCCATGATCGCCTTTTTGCACGACAAACGGCGCGGATTCCTGCGCGGCGCCGTGTTGTTCGTCCTGATCGCCACCATCGCCTACCTGCTGCTGCTCGCCATGGGGACCACTGCCTGATGGAAAACGCTCCCGACACCCCCCTGGGCGTGCGCCAGGTGGTCGAGGCCGTGCGCCAGATCGCCGTGCACTACGGCCTGTGGCTGGCCGAAGCCGCCCACCAGTTCGGCCCCGAAGCGGCCGTGGCCATGGAATCCAAGGCCGGGGACGCCTTCATCCCCCTGCTGACCAAGCGGGTGGAGAGGGCCCTGGGTCTCGACACCCCCCTGGCCGAACAACTGGCCGGGCTTTCCCCCGAGCGGACCGAGGCCCTGCTGACGGCATTGTCCGTGTCCTGGCTGGCCGCGGACGGCGTCTGGTTCCGCACCGTGGAGGACGCCCGGGGCATGCACGACGCCAAGCGGGTCAACGACAGTTGCTGGTCGCGTCTGGCCCTTTACGAGGCCGCCCGGGCCAAGGCCCTGCTCGGTCTGCCCGAGGCCGGAGGCATCCCGGCCCTCAAGGCCGCCCTGGGCGCCCGGCTGGTCGGACATATCAATTCCTGGGATTTCGTGGACGAGACCCCGCATTCCGTTGTCTTTCGCATCCTGGATTGCCGGGTGCAGTCCTCCCGGACCCGCCAAGGCCTGCCCCCCTACCCCTGCCAGTCCGGGGGCACGGTGGAATACACGGCCTTTGCCGCCGGCGTCGATCCGGCCCTGGCGGTCACCTGCGTGAGCTGCCCGCCCGAGATCACCCAGGCCGGCTGTGCCTGCGCCTGGCGTTTCTCCCTGCCCGAATAGGGCCGCCGCGCCGCCTCTAAGCGCTACGCTCCTGCCGTGCGCCCCGTGCTAGGCCGCCGGACGCGGCAGACGGAGCACGAGGGTCGTCTCCCCGGGCACCGAGGCGTCCAGGGTGATCTCCCCGCCCATGGTCCTGGCCATGAGCCGGGCCGAATAGGTGCCGAGCCCGGTGCCGCCGGTCTTGCCGTGGGTGGCGTACTTGTCGAAAAACCGCTCCCGAAATTCCGGCGGCGTCTCGCCCAGGTTGCGCATGCGCAGCTCGCAGTGTCCGCTCGCGTCGTCGCCCAGGGCGATCGTCACCATACCGCCCAGCGGGGAATGCTCGATGGCGTTTTTGAGCAGATTGGAGAGCATGGAATAGCATAACAGCTCTTCACCGATGATCGAAAAAGCGGTTGTGGGACCGGCCGGCTCGCCGTCGCAGACGAGCGCCAAGCCCACATTGCGGGCCTGGCGCAAGGCGTGGAGTTCCTCCCCCACCTTGCGGATCACCCGCACCAGATCCACGAGCGTGGCCGACAGGGCGTACACCCCCTGTTCCATCTTGAGCATTCCCAGGGAAAGGTTGATGATGTTGAGCATTTTATAGCCTGACTGCTCAATGATATCCAGGTATTCGCGCTGCTCGGGGCTCAGGTTGTCCTCGGCCAGGATCAGCTGGGGCAGGGAGATGATGGCGCCAAGCGGGCCCTTGAGGTCGTGGTGGGTGATGTGCTCCACGTCCTCGCGCAGTCTGGCCACCGCGGCCAGCTCCCGGTTCTGCTGTTCCAACCGCTCCATGGCCGCCTTGAGGGCCAGATGCGTGGCCACCCGGGCCTTGACCTCCAGGATGTCGAAGGGCTTGGTGATGTAGTCCACGGCGCCGAGAGTAAAGCCCGTGACCTTGTCCTGGATCTCGGTCAGGGCGGTCAGGAAGATGACCGGGATGGCGGCCGTGGTCCGGTCGGCCTTGATCCGGCGGCAGACCTCGTAGCCGTCCATGCCGGGCATGAGGATGTCGAGCAGGATGAGATCCGGCGGTTGGGCGTGCAGGATATCCAGGGCCGATGGGCCGTCCATGGCCACGGCGATCTCATAATCGTCGCCCAGGGTTTCGACCAGCGTGTCGATATCCGTCTCCACGTCGTCCACGATAAGGACCGTTTGCCTGGCACTGCGAACCATCTCCATCACCACCTCGTTCCAGTCATTCCGCATAGGGGTGCTCCAAGGCCTGCCGCTCTTCGTCGTAGTCGGCAAAAGCCAAGGCTATTTGGCGGAATTGCTCCTGAAGCGCCCAAAAGGCCTCCACCATGTCAGGATCGAACTGGCTGCCCCGGCCCGCAAGGATCATTTCCACCGCCTGGGCGTGGGGAATAGGTTCCTTATAGACGCGGCGGCTGATCAGCGCATCATAGACATCGGCAATGGCCATCAACCGCCCGGAAACCGGAATGGCCTCCCCGGCCAGCCCTTGGGGATAGCCTGAGCCGTCCCACCGTTCCTGGTGGGTATAGGCGATTTCCTTTGCCAAATGCAAAAACGAATTGTCGCCGAGTTTGCGCGAGGCCACCTGGATGGCGTCCCGACCGTAAATGGTATGGTGGCGCATCTGCGCGAATTCCTCCACGGTCAGCCGACCGGGCTTGAGCAGGATGTCGTCGCGCACCCCGACCTTGCCGATGTCGTGCAGCGGCGCCGACTTGTACAGCAAGTCAATGGTTTCCTCGGTGAGCTCGTCGCGGTACTTGGGATGGTCGCGCAGATACCGGGCCAAAAGACGGACATAATTCTTCGTGCGCTTGATGTGGCCGCCGGTTTCCGGATCGCGGTATTCGGCCAGGCAGGCCATGGCCTCGATGATGGTTTCCTGGGTCAGGGCCAGCTCCCGGGTGCGTTCCTCCACCTTGCGTTCCAGGATTTCGTTTTGGCGGGCCAGGGCCTGCCGGGCCAGACGCAGGGAAAGATGGGTGCGGACCCGGGCCTCGATCTCCAGGGGCTCGAAGGGCTTGGTCACATAGTCCACGGCCCCGACCGCGAACCCCCGGGCCTTGTCCGCCACATCCGTCATGGCCGTGAGAAAAATCACCGGCGTGTCGGCCGTGGCCGGATCGGCCTGGAGCCGCCGGCAGACCTCATAACCGTCCATGCCCGGCATCATGATGTCGAGCAGGATCAGGTCGGGCTGCTGGGCGAGCGCAGTTTCCAGAGCGGACGCACCGTCCATGGCCACGGCCACTTCGTAGTCCTCGCCCAGGGTCGCGAGCAGGATATCGATGTTGGTCTCGGTATCGTCGACAATAAGCACCAGGCAGGCGTCCAGGGACTTCACGGGCGTTCCTCGCTTGCCTCCGCGAGCAGGGCGGTGGCGGCTTCCATGGCTTGAGGGAACTTGTAACGTCCGACCAGGGCCGCGATGGCATCGACCCGCTCGCGCACCGGAGCGGGACAGGGCATGGCTTGCAGCGCCGCCAACGCCTTGGCGCACGGCTTGGGTTTTCGCGCCTCCAGGTGCGACCGCAACGCGCGCAAGGCCGCTTCGAATTCCGGCGGACAAGACGCGCTGTTCTGCTCCCCGGCCGGCGTGGGCTGTGGCGCGGCCGCCTCGGGCACGTCCGGCCGGACCGCGACGTCCCCGGAAAGAACGGCCAAGGCCTGGGTAAAGTCCGCCACCGCCGCCTCGAAGGCCGGCAACGCGGTCGCGACGGCGGAGGCATCGTCCCGACGCAGGGCCGCTTCCAGGGCGGCGGCCGCCTGTTCAAGGCCGGTCGCGCCCACGTTGCCGGCCGCGCCCTTGACCGAATGGGCCGCGATTTCGGCCTCCCGGGGCGTTTCTGCGGCCAGGGCGGCCCGAATCTGGCCGGGAATGTCCGGGAACTCCCGGGCCATCTTGCCGAGCAACTTGCGGTACAAGGCGACATTGCCGCCCACCCGGACCAATCCCGCCGCCGTGTCCAGCCCGGTGATGTCCGGCAGTGTCTCGTCCCCGGTATGCGGCCGCACCCCGGTTCCCGAATTCCCCGGCGCAATCCAGACGGCCAGGGTTTCCAGGAGCGCCTCGGGATCGATGGGCTTGGTGACAAAGGCGTTCATGCCCGCAGCCATGCATTTGTCGCGGTCCTGGCGCATGGCATTGGCGGTCATGGCCACAATGGGCAGCGTTTCCAGTCCGGGCAGCTTGCGGATGGCGATGGTGGCGGCCAGCCCATCCATGACCGGCATCTGCATATCCATCAGCACCAGATCATAGGGCGTGCGCTGCACCAGGGCCACGGCCTCCTCGCCATTGACCGCCACTTCGGTGGTGTAGCCGGCGGTTTCGAGCAATTCGACCGCCACCTGCTGATTGATCTCATTGTCCTCCACAATCAGGATGTGGCCGGCCACGGTGGGTGCAGCCCCACTTTTTTGCTCCTGGCTCGGCGCGACGGGCTCGATCTCCTCCTGGAAACCGCCCAGGGCCCGCATCACCGTGTCGAACAGCAGGGAGGGGGTGACGGGTTTGAGCAGCACGCCTTCCATGCCCGCCTCCTCGGCCCCTCGCAGCACTTCCTCGCGGCCGAAGGCCGTGATCATGATCAAATGCGGCTCGGGCGACAGCCCCAGTTGCCGGATGGCCGTAGCGGTCTCAATCCCGTCCATGCCCGGCATCTGCCAGTCGAGAAACACGATTTCGTAGGGCTGCCCGGCCGCCTGCCGGGTGCGCAGGGCGGTCAGGGCGGCCGGGCCCGAAGGCACCGTTTCCACCAAAAAACTCATGGCGGTCAGCATCTCGGCCATGACCGTGCGGGCGTTGTCGTTGTCGTCGACCACCAGAATGCGACGGCCACGCAAATCCGGTTCGGGCACGAGCCGGCGACGGCGTTTGCGGCTCTTGTCGAGCCGGACCGTGAACCAGAAGGTCGAACCCTGGCCCGGAGTCGATTCCACCCCGACCTGGCCAGCCATGAGTTCGGCCAGGCGCGCGGAGATGGCCAGCCCCAGTCCGGTGCCGCCGTACTTGCGGGTGGTGGACGTATCGGCCTGGGAAAAACTCTGGAACAACCGGCCGATCTGTTCCTGGGTCAGGCCGATGCCCGTGTCCTGGACCTCGAAGCGCAAGCAGGCGGACTCGCGCTCCTCGGCCTCCAGACGCACCCGGATGGCGATCTCGCCGGCCTCGGTGAATTTGACCGCATTATTGGCGTAGTTGATGAGGATCTGGCCCAGGCGCAGGGGATCGCCGACCAGGTTTTGTGGCACGTCGGGAGCCACGTCGAACAGGAGCTCCAACCCCTTGGCCCCGGCCTTTTCCCGGATGAGGGTGGCCACGGTTTCGAGCACCCCGGACAGCTCGAAATCCGTATGTTCGATGGTGAGCTTGCCGGCCTCGATTTTCGAAAAATCGAGAATGTCGTTGATGATGCCGAGCAAAAGCTGGCTCGACTGGCGAATCTTGCGCATGTAGTCGCGCTGACGCGGGGTGAGTTCGGTTTTCAGCGCCAAGTGGGCCATGCCGACAATAGCGTTCATGGGCGTGCGGATCTCGTGGCTCATGTTGGCCAGGAAGTCGGATTTGAGCAGCGTGGCTTCCACGGCCGCCTCCTTGGCCGCGGCCAGGGCCCGTTCGCTGGCCTTCTGCTCGCTGATGTCGACAAACGTGCCGACCAGGCCGCCGGGACTGCCGTCCGAACGGCGAAAACCGGACACATAATACAGGGTCTCGTGCATCCGGCCGTCGGCGAAGGGCATACGCATCTCCTTGCGCACCGTGCCCGCCGTGGCAATGGTGTCCTCGTCCTCGCGCTGGTAGGCAATGCGGTCCTCTTCGGGCAGGTAGGCGAGATCGAGCACCCGTTTGCCCACGAGAGCCTCCCGGTGCACGGCAAAGGTCTGCTCGTAGGCGCGGTTGAAGCCGAGAAAACGCGTGTCCGCCCCCTTGTAGAACACGGGATTGGGAATGGTATCGAGCAGCACCCGCTGGAAAGCGAGCTGGTCGGCCAGGGCCTGCTCGGCCTGGATGCGTTCGTTGATGTCCAGGGCGAGCTTGAGGGCCAGGGCCAGTTCAGCGCAGGCCTTGTCCAGGTAATGCCCTGCATCCTCGGTCAGGTCGCGCAGCAGGCCGATCTCCAGGGCGCCCACCGCCGCATGGCCGTCGCCCAGGGGCAGCACCCGGATCTCGGCCAGGGGCGCCGCCCCCCCGGCCAGGGCGACCACGGCGGCCTCGGGCAGATCGTGCAGGGCAAAGGACTTGCCCGAGGCCATGACCTCCGCCACCAGGGCCTGGCCGGACGGCGGCCGGTCCTTCGCCTCCCACTGGCCGCCAAACCGGGCCAGGACCTCCGTGACCCCGCCGCGTCGGACATGGACCGCGCCATAGGGAAGCGCCAGGAAGCGCACCAGATTGTCGAGGCCGATGCGGGCCAGGCGTTCGGGAGAGAATTCGTTTTTGAGCGCGGCGGCAAAACCCCTGAGTCCCTCGTCCAGGCGCAACTGGGATTCGAGTCTGGCGAGCAGCCGCTTGTAGTCGCTGATGTCTTCCTGCAAGCCCACATAACCCAAAAGCTTGCCCGCAGCGTCGGTGACCGGCGAAATCGAGGCCCGGGAATGGTAGCGCGTCCCGTCCTTGCGGCGGTTGACGAACTCGCCGGTCCAGGGCTGACCGGCGCCCAAGGCCTTCCACATCTCGCGATAGGTTTCCGGCGGGGTACGCCCGCTGGCCAGGATCCCGGGCTTGCGTCCCCGGACCTCGGCCAGGCTGTATTGCGTGATGCGCTCGAACCGGGGGTTCACCCATTGGATGGCCGTCTGCGCGTCGGTGATGAGCACGGCCAGGGGACTCACCTCCATGGCCACGCCCAGGGTGCGGAACCGGGCCGCCGCCCGGGCACGTTTGCGCCGGTCCGCGCTGGTGAAAAGAACCAGCATTCCAAGCAACAACCCGATCCCACCGGCAATGCCCCCGATCAGCAGACGCTCTGCGGCCGGAAACCACAGCTCAGTATCTTCCAGCACAACCAGGGTCCAGGCACCGTCCGGATCGCTCCAATCAAGACTTGCCATGGCCAGACTCCAGTCGTGGCCGTCGATACGCGCCGTTTCCTCCTTGGGGGAGAACGGCAAGGCCGTGGGAAATCGCTTGTCAAAGACATGTCCGAACCGGCGCAGTTGGCGCATGGCCTCGACCCGCTTGGCAGTGACCGGCGCGGTCATGGCAAACAGCCAATCGGGCTGGGTCGCGGCAAAGGCCACGCCCTGGGGAGACAACAGCACGGCCTGGCTCCCGGAACGGGCCAGAAGCGTATCGAGGAAGGCACCTTGGAGCTTGGTCATGACGACGCCGATGACCGGTGTGGTGCGCAGGGCGCCGTCATGCACCGCAGCGGCGTAATACAGGCCACGTTCGTTGGTCTGGCTGCCGACCGCGGCGTAGACGTTGGGCGTGCCCGCCATGGCCAGCTTGAAATACGGCCGGAATGCGACATTGAGCCGCTCCGACGAGTTGCCGTCCGTATCGTGGATGCGCACAATGCCTTTCCCATCGATGAGATAGGTCCCGCTGGCATTGAACTGGCGGCGCAACGGTTCGAGCACGTTGTGGATTTCGCTCCGATCCGCCTCGGAAAGCCGGACGCCGGACACGGCCAGCTTGAGGGTCGGCTGGATGAGCCCAAGCAGGATGGTGGCGCCCATGACCTGACTGTCCGAGGTGGCGTCGAGCAGCTCGTTTTGCACGCGTGTGGTCGTGTGGGCCAAGACCTCGTGCCGCTTTTGGAAAAGCACGGACTGGTAAACACGCGTGCTGCCATAAGCGACCACGACTGCAAAAACCAGACAACCAAAACTTGCGAGCAGCCAACGCGGCAGCGGTCTCATGGGGACCTCGGTGGAACGAATTCAATACATCGGTATTGTTGTTACTGTCTGGAATCCGGGAGGGCGTCAATCCTGTCCCTGGGCACTGTGGCACGGCGCTGACACCTCTTTGCAGATTTTTCATACAGGAAATGCGGATTTTTCCAAGAGCCATTTCTTTCGACAAAGCAACAGGCCTGCTTTCCCGGCACGGTGCGACCGCTCCGGCCCTCTCGACGCGCCAGGGCCCGATACCGTACCAAGGGTGACCCGCCCCCGCCTGCCGGGGGCCTCCACCGAACCGTGCCGGTCCGCACCGGATGCAGGCCCGTCGCCAGGCGGTCGTCCCTGGCAAAAAGGAAGAAATCATGCTGCGCACCACGCTTTTTCCCGGACGTTACGTGCAAGGTCGCGGGGCGCTCTCCCGCCTGGGCCAGGAACTGGCCCGACTTGGCCAGCGCCATTTCGTCATCTGCTCGCCCCATGCCCTGGCGCATTTGCTCCCCCCCCTGCTCCCGGACCTGCGGCAAGCCGGCGCGGTGCAGGTCGAAGCCTTCGGCCGGGAGTGCACGGACCGGGAAATCGAACGGCTTTTCAACCTGGCCCGGGAATTCGACGCCGAGACCGTGGCCGCCCTCGGCGGCGGTAAGACCCTCGACACGGCCAAGGCCGTGGCCGTAAAGGCCGGCATCCCGGTGGCCGTGGTCCCGACCATCGCCTCCACGGACGCGCCGTGCAGTTCGGTGTGCGTGGTCTACACCGAGGAAGGGGCGTTCGTCCGGGCGGATATCCTGCCGCGCAACCCGGATCTGGTGCTCGTGGACACCGCGGTCATGGCCCAGGCGCCGGCCCGGTTCCTGGTCGCGGGCATGGGCGACGCCCTGGCCACCTGGTTCGAGGCCGAGTCCTGCCGGGTGGGCCAGGCGCCCAATATCGCCGGCGACGCCGGTTCCATGACCGCCTACGCCCTGGCCAGGCTGTGCTACGAGACCGTGCGCGACTGGGGTTTGGCCGCCCGTACAGCCTGTGAGGCCGGAGTGGTCACTCCGGCCCTGGAACGCGTTGTCGAGGCCAATACGCTGCTGAGCGGCCTCGGGTTCGAAAGCGGCGGCCTGGGCGCGGCCCATGCCATCCACAACGGCCTGACCATTCTCCCCGGCGCGCGCGGCCGCAGCCACGGCGAAAAAGTGGCCTTCGGCGTGCTCGCCTCCCTGTTCCTCACGGACAAGCCCGTGGCTTTGATCGACGAAGTCTTCACCCTGTGCCGCGCCCTGGGCCTGCCGACCACCTTGGCGGAACTGGGCCTGGTCGGGGTTGGCGATGCCGACCTGCTGCGGGTCGGGGAAAAGGCCTGCGCCCCGGAAGAATCCATCCACAACGAACCCGTGGAAATCTCCCCGGAACTGGTGCGTGACGCCCTCAAGGCGGCCGATGCCGAAGGACAGCGGCGGGAGCGCGAGCGGGGATAGGAGCGAAGGCGGGGACGGGGGTGTGGGTGAAGAGAAGCCTCCGGCGGCCAAAGGACGTTGCCCTTTGGAATTCCAATCCACTGCGGGTGGCGCATGTCCAAGCCGCACCCCATGACAATGTGGTGACATCGAAAAAATGACAACGGCCCGGGACGCATGGCGTTCCGGGCCGTTTGCGGTCGTAGCGGCAATCGGTCAGGGCTTCTTGGGGCCGAAGAGCTCCGGCGGGCGGGTCGTGTCCCCTCCGGTGCCGGGGAAGTTGTCATAGGTGTAGGCCGGCGTGTTGGTGGACAGCATGTGATGGGCCTGTTCCCCCAGCTCGCACAGACGCTTCTTGCACTCGTAGAACCCGTGCCACCAGGCGTAATCCGGGGCCATCATGGCCGTTCCCATGCGGGCGCGGCGTCCCTCGTGATGCCAGAGTTCATAGAAGTCCCACTGGAACTTCGTGTGGAAAAACGGCTTTTCCGTGATGAGCTTCTTGGCGTAGAGTTCGTCGAGCAAGGCCTTGGCCGGCTTGTAGTAAAGCTCGTTGTAGTTTTTAACCACCGCATCGATGCGGGCGTAATGATCCTCGGTCCAGGTGGCGCTGTGGCACTGGTTGCACACGCTCTGCATCTTCTTGCGCTCCACCTCCCAGTTAGTCTTGGCCGGGAAGGCGGCGAAATCCTGGGGCCGCACAGTCAGCGGCGCCTGCAATTCCCAGGACAGGCGTTCGGTCACGTCATGGCTGCCGAGGACCGGACCCGAACCGGACATGTGGCAGGAGGCGCAGGTCGGACCGCGATAATCGACCCCGGGCGTCCAGGTCCCGGGCGCGGCGGTCCAGTTGTAGGTCTTGCCAAAGGCGGCGTAGATGTCGCCGTGCTTGGATTCGGTGAAAATCTCCATCTGCGGATGGTCCGGGCCCAGGTGGCATTGGCCGCAGGCCTCGGGCTTGCGCGCGTCCATGACCGAGAAGCGGTGCCGGGTATGGCAGCTCGTGCAGCTCCCCAGGCTGCCGTCGAGATTGAGCCGGCCGACCCCGACATTGGGCCAGGTGGAAGTTTCGAGCTCACCCTTGTCATTGGTCTTGAGCACCGTGCCGTGGCAGGCGTAGCAGCCGGCGGTGCGCTCGGTGGCGTTGTTCAAGCCCTGATTGAGCCAGGGATCGATCTTCCAGATGATTTCCAAGGTATTGGCGTGCTTGCTGCGGGAGTACTGCTTGACCTCGTCGGGATGGCAGCGCGAACAGTCCTTGGGCGTGACCACGCCGGCGATGGGTACCCGGTATTCGGCCGTGCCCCACTTGTTGTCCGAGCGCTCGTACTGCTTGTAATGCTTCTTCGTGACGTCGGCATCGAACTCCTGAGCCTGGTGACAGTCGATGCAGGTGATGTTGGCCGCGGCATGGCGGCTGGCCGCCCAGTCGGCGAAAAGCCCCGGGGTTTCGACCTTGTGGCATTCGATGCAGGCTTGCCCCTGCTTGCTCATGCCCCGTTCGATGCGGAACTCCTTGACCAGGGGGAAATTCGCCTGGGTTTTGTCCGCCTCCGGGGGCGCGGCTTTTTTGTCCTGGGCCAGGGCGAAAAGCGCCGTGCCCAAAAGCAGGGTAAACGCCGCCGCGATCGCCGGCCATCGTCTCGCCTTGTCCATGCCCCTTCCTCCTTGGCTGTCGTCGTCGATTCCCACGTATCCTGGCAGCCGGTCGCCCGCCTGCCTTCACGGCGAAAGGACCGCCCTAGCCGCCCGACGTATCGCAGGGCAGGTAGCGGTAGTACGGACGTTTGACGTGCACGAGATTCTGGTGGCAGTCCGTGCAACGCTTCTCATAGCCGGGCCGGGCATACAGCACCTGGCGATGGGCCAGCATGCCGCCTTGCTTGTGCGGCAAATACAGCAAGTTGCGGTGGCACTTCAGGCACTGGTCGTTTTTGATGTCCCGGGCGGCCTGGGCCCGGCTTTTCGCGTGATCGTAGTGGGACTGGTCCTCGACGAAATGGGCCACGACATCCTTGAGGCCGTGCAGCGTCTTGGCGAAGAAAAAGTCAAAGGTATCGTGGGGCGCGGGCAGGTGGCAGTCCATGCAGTCGGCCACCACGCCCCGGGAATTATTGGTGTGCGTGGCGGTGCGCCAGGTATTGTAGGCGTATTGTATCTCGTGGCAGGAAGCACAGAAAAGCGGGGTCGAGGTCCGTACCATGGTGTAATAGGTGAGACTGAAAAGCGGGAAGGCTATTGCTATTCCGAGGCAAACGAACAGAAGTGGCTTTCCGATCCGTTTCATGCGCCAACCTCCCAGCCAGTCCCATCAACGCTTGTGTACAACCTCCGCAAACACCAGCCTCAAGACCCCGGGTGAGGTGCTGTTTCCCTCCTCACACGGATGCATTCTCGCTTCTATCAAGAGAGATAGAGATTTATTGAACACCACTTTTGCGTAAAGTTGTCAAGGGAGCTGCCTGTGTTTTCCCTGGCACCGGAACCAGCCCCACAAGCGACCGGGCACCAGGCAGCACGCGAGACTGCTATGCCATGCTCTCGCGGTCTTTCTTTGTCCCAAGCCTGAAATTGCAACCGGCTAAAATCATATCGGGATTCCAAAGGGCGTGAGTCCTTTGGCCGCCGGAGGCGCCTCCTCCGACCACTTGCACGCTGGTCGCCACGCGCGAGGTCCCGGCGGTCAGACGAAAGGCTCTTTGTGAATCAGGATGTACTTGAAGTGCTTTCCCGGCTTGTATCCGACACCGACCGCGCCCTTGTCGTAATACAACACCCAGGCCCAGGCCGGATCATAGCCGCTCGACGTGGACGACCACATGCCGCCGAGCTCCTCGCCAAAGGGATGCCCGGGCGAGAGCGCGGGCCGGGCGTGGGACGTGTCCACCAAGGATTCCAATTCCCAGATGGTGGGCAAGCGCCAGTCCGGCATCCGCTTTGCGGCATCGAGCGCCTCCTGCCAGGTGGCCTCGCCTTCCTGGGGAAACACCTCCGCGGACCAGACACAGCCGGTCAGACGATCCAGGACGCCCTGGGCCAAGACCTCGAAACGCGGTTGCGGCCAGGGATGCCACGCCAAGGCCGCCTGTTGCGGCGATTCGGGGAGAAGCCAACTCTCGCCGCGGACCGGCAGCACCATATGCTCCCCCTGGCCATGCCCGGGGAACATCCGACCGCCCTCCAGGTGGATACGCCAATAATCCCCCGGGTTGACCGCCGCAGGCGTGGAGGTCCAATGCCAATGCTGGAAAAGGCCTGTGAACGGCGCCCCAGGAGGAAGGGCCGGCCGGGCATGGGCCAGGCTTGTAAGGGAAAGGAGTTCCCGGCGCCGGGGCAGGCGCCAATCCGCATACCCGAGAAAACCGTCCCGGTTGCGCGCGTCCACCCAGGTACGGGCAGCATCCCAGGACAGCGGCCAAACCGCGCAGCCCGCATCCCGGGGCCAGACGAGCCTGGTCAACCGATCAAGGACAAGACCCGCGCCCGGCAAGGTAAAACGGGGCTCCGGCCAGGGACGCCCCGGCGCATACTGCCCGTCTTGCCCGCTGCCCGCGCAGGGGAGGGCCTGCCCGAGCGAATCGAAACAGGACTGCTGGCCGGACCAGGGATAGGGGGCCTTTTGGCGGGTCGGCCCGGGCACGCCGCTTTTGCCATCGTTGTGCACGGAACGCGCTACCGGCCTCGCTAGAAACTCATCCCCGCACCACCCGGTGTAACAATACCTGTTGGATTGTTCCCCATCTGGTTGAGCATGGGCTTCAGCTTTTCAAGCTCAGGATGTCCTTCCGTCTCGCGGCTATGGTAACTCAACCGCGGCGAAGATTTATAGATTGATTGTTTTTTGGCAGTGGTGTCTTTCTGCTCAGTCCCGGGCGTATCCTCCGCGAATGAAGCACCCGCAAGCAACAGAGAACCAAGGGCGAGCAACATTATTTTTTTCATACAGCATACCCTCCTGAAACAACTTGCATGCATGACGGATTCGATACTGTCGGACCATTGGATTGCGCGCCCCCTTCGGCGAACAAAAAGGGGACTGGCGCCCAAGGCAGCTGCACGCGCATTGCCTTGCCGGGGGCACGCGTTCCGCCCCTGCGGCAAAGGTGGGGTTGTCGAGGCCTTGGACGTCCTCGCCAAGCCCGATCCCCTCCGCCAGTTACGGCAGGAGAGGGCTTGAATCCGCGCGTGGCTTCCGCCTGGATGGCACCAGGGGCGAGAGGCCCGGGCTTTGCCGGGATCGCGGGAAGGCATCGACCGTCCTCTTTCCGGCCGAGGGCGCTTGTGAACTCGTACATACTGCCCCCATAATCGAGGGGGCCGGCGAAGGCAACGCAGGCACCCGCCACAGACGCGAAAAGCCCGGGCTGGGCAGCGACCACACCCGTGCCGCAAAGCAGCACGAAAAAAGGTTGCAACATGGTCGTGTCTGCGCATCCCGCGTCACCCACCTCCCCTTGGCGTTGCTGGCGTGGTGTTGACAGGTGTTCCTTGCCCGGTTACTATAATTTATAATAATATTTTTAATGGGATATCTCCCTCAAAGAATGGTCGCGAGTGCTTTCTCCTTCCCCCGGTTCGAGGTGCAAGGCCATCCATCACGGCGAGAGGCTCCGCTGGGAACCAGGTTTAGTTGCTTTTCCATTTACGAAGAAAGCGTCAGAACTCCATGTTCGATAAAGAATGCTGTTGCAAGAATTGAGGAGTGCGTATGTGCCTGGAAGGGAACAACCAAGAAAAGCATGAGCGCCAAGAACTCGCAGCTTGGCATAGGCTTGTTGCGGCATGCAACCAGGAAAAAAGATGGATGCACGAGCGAAGTGGTACTTTTTTGACGGCTCAGGGGTTCTTGTTAGCGGCCTTTGGCGTGACGCTCAGTGCCCATGTCTTGATTTCCCCTCTGTTTCTGCTCTTCGTGCATATCGTCCTCTGCGTTATCGGCTGTCTGACCTCTTTTTCCGCTCTCTGCAGCGTCGGCGCGGCTGCCTGGATGCATCGTCTCTGGTCGCAACGCCTGCATAACCTCGTATCCAGCTCGAATTACATCAAAGCGGAAAATTACTTCACCTATGGCTGCTGCGGACAATGGCCGGACGCCATGGCCCGCCTCGCGCCTCTTGTCTGCCCGGCCATCCTGACCCTGTGCTGGCTGGTGCTGTTGTGCGTCAGCATCCTTTTTCGACTGACGTAACGTTTTCCTGTCGCACAGCCGGCCCGACCGGACGCACGCACCGCGTCAAAACCCGAATATCCGACAAGCCCACGCCCCGCAGGACCAGCAACAGCGCCGCATAGGCCGCGAGCCCCGCCGGACCGCCCGAGCGTCCCGGCAGCACGGCCGAGACGAGCAGTCCCCCGCCCAGCGCGGCCAGCGCCTGGAGATTGGCCAAGGCCGCGATTCGACCGCGAAAAAGCCCCCGCGCCGCCCACAACGCACCCAAGGCACTCGTCGCATAGGCCGCGAGCGCCGCAACCGAAGCCCCGAAGACGCCGTAGCGCGGCGTCAGCACCACACCCAGAAGGCCATTGAAGGCCAGTGCGGCCGCGTTGACCCAAAGCACCCGGCGCTGGCCGCCCGTGGCGATGAGCACCTGCGACCAGACGAGGCCGAGCGCCAACGGGACGGTGCCCAGGGCCAAGACCCGCAAACAGGAAACAGCGGGCACCATCTTGCCCCCATACACCATCACCAAAAGGGGGTCGGCGAAAAGGTACAACGTCGAGGCCAGTCCGCCAGCCGACGCCGCCACGAGTCGGCCAAGGGCGAGCGTAAGCTCGGCCCCCCGGACAGGCCCGACCGCGAACAGCCGCGACAGGGCCGGAAACGCGGCCAACATGACCGCCTGAAAAAGGATCTGAAGCCGAAGTACGAGATCGTGGGGCGTCTGGAAAAAGGCCACCTCCTCGGATGTGCCAAGCCACTGCAAGAGGAGCACATTCACCCGAAAGAGGTTTTGCAGCAAAATCACGGAAAGGCCGATGACCAGCGAAGCGCGCAGCATACGCGCCACACGTTTGCAGCCGGCGCCAAACCTGGGACGGACAGCGCCGCGCGCGACCACGATCCAGGAAGCCAGACAGTGCCCGGCCAGGGCCAGGCCACTCGCCACCAGCAGGCCAAACGGCCCGCTGCCCAGCCGGATCGCCATGGTGAGCAACACGCCCCACAGCAGGCTATGCAGCAGCGCCAGCAAACATTCGGGCCGCATGCGCTCCTGCCCCTGGAACACGGCTCCGGCCAGCTGGCCCATGGACCGGCAGGCCTCGCAACCAAACGCCACCAGGACAAGGGCGGCAAGGTCCGCCCGCGATCCGGCCGGGGCGAATCCCGCCCAGCCGGCCAGCCCCAGTCCGGCCAGACCGATGATCGCAAGCCGAATCAAAACGCCTGCGCCCACAAGCGCCCCGGGATCGTCCGCTCCCCGACCCAGTTCGCGCACCAGATATTGCTGGATGCCGCAGTAGCTTACGGACAAAACCGCCCCGGCCACAGCCAGGGCGGACAGATATTCGCCGAGTCCGGCCAGCGGCAGATGCCGGGCCACGGCAACGGTGGCGACAAAGCCCGTGACGGCCTGAAGCCCGCGCGAGGCGCCCGACCACAAAATATTACCGGCCACGCCGGCCGATCTGGTCGGGACGAATTTTCGCGCGCGGCTCGGCATCAAAACCTACGGGGTTACGGGTTGCAGGCTCGGGAAATGCTGCAAGGCCAGCTCTTTGTATGGAAAGCAACAGGGAAAGTCGATAAAGGTCCCACCATGCTCCGACAGGAATCGGCCCGGCCCGCCTTGCGGGTCTTGCTGCTCAACCCACCCTTCCTGCCGCGGTTTTCCCGGCCGCAACGCAGTCCCGCCGTGACGCGGAGCGGCACACTCTATCTGCCCCTGTGGCTGGCCTCCTGCGGCGCGGTGCTGGAGGAGGCGGGACACGAGGTGCTTTTTCTCGACGCGCCGGCCGAAGGCCTCGACCTGGAGCGCACCCTGGCGCGCGCCACGGGCTTTGCCCCGGACCTGGCCGTGCTCGATACCAGCACGCCGAGCATCGCCGCCGACCTGGATGCCGCCCGGACCATCAAGGCACGCCTTCCCGGATGTTACGTCGTCCTGGTCGGCCCCCACGCCTCGGCCCGGCCCGACGACTGCCTCGCCGCCCCCGCCGGCCCGGACGCCGTGGCCCGCCGGGAATACGATTATACCGTGCGTGACCTGGCCCGGGTTCTGGCCGCATCGGACGGCGCCCCGGCAGCCGGGGCTCTCGCCGGTATCGCCGGCCTCTCCTGGCGCGAGGGCGAAGCGGTGCGCCACAACCCCGACCGGCCTTTCCTCGACGACCTGGACGCCCTGCCCTTCGTCAGCCGCTTCTACCGGCGCCACCTGGACATCCGGCGTTATTTCAACCCCAACGCCGCCTACCCCATGGTGACCCTTGTCACCAGCCGGGGTTGCCCGGGCGGCTGTACTTTCTGCCTCTACCCCCAGACCATGACCGGACATCGGCTGCGCAAGCGGTCCGTGGACAACGTGCTGGAGGAGATCACCACCGTGCTCGCCGACTTTCCCGAGGCGCGCTCCATTTTTTTCGAGGATGACACCCTGACCGCGGACCTCGACCGCTGCCTGGCCCTTTGCGACGGCATCCGTACGCGCGGCTTGCGTTTCACCTGGACGGCCAATGCCCGGGCCGATCTGCCGGGAGCGGTCATGCGGCGCCTGCGCGAGGCCGGCTGCCGGCTGCTGTGCGTGGGGTTCGAATCCGCCGACGCCGGGGTGCTGCGCACCATACGCAAAGGCCTCGCCCCGGGCGCAGCCCGGCGCTTCATGCGCGATGCCCGGGCGTGCGGGCTGCGCATCCATGGTTGTTGGATGTTCGGCCTGCCGGGCGACACCCGGGAAAGCATCCTGCGCTCCATCGACCTGGCCTGTTCCCTGGGTACGGACACGGCCCAGTTCTACCCCGTGATCCCCTATCCGGGCACGGCCATCCACGCCGAGTACCTGTCCCGGGGCTGGCTCGATCCGACAACACCGGCCCGCTGGCTGACCCCAGCCGGCAACCATGCCTGCGTGGCCGGCAACGAAACCCTGTCCCCGACCGCAATCGAGGCCTTATGCGCCCTGGCCCGCCGCCGCTTCTACCTCCGGCCCGGCTATCTGGCCCACCGGCTGGCGGCCGCCATGACCAGTCCCGACGAACTGCGGCGCACGTTTCGAGCCGGCCGCCGCTTCATCCGGCACTTGCTTCCCGGCGCGATGGCCAGGAGCTGACCCCATGACCGACCCGGCCGCCCCGCTTCTTTGCTCCGTCATCATCCCGGCCCGCAACGCGGCCCGTCTCCTGCCTGATTGCCTGGCCGCCCTGCGGCGCCAGAGCCTGCCCGCGTCGGCCTTTGAAATCCTCGTGGTGGATGACGGCTCCACGGACAACACAACAGAAGTCGCCCGGGAGCTCGGCGCAACCAGCCTTACCCAACCGCCCCAGGGTCCGGCTGCGGCCCGTAACCACGGCGCGCGCCAGGCCCAAGGTCGCATCCTCGTCTTTACCGACGCCGACTGCCGGCCGGAGCCGGATTGGCTGCGCAGCCTGCTCCAGACCCTGGAGGACGAAACAGCGCGCGGCGTGGTCGGCGTGCAGGGCTGCTACACTACGGACCAGACAAGCCTGATCGCCCGTTTCGCCCAGGCCGAGTTCGAGGACCGCTACGACCACATGCGCGCGCATCCCTGCATCGATCTCGTGGCCACCTACAGCGCGGCCTACCGGCGCGACGTCTTCCTGGCCGCGGGCGGTTTCGACACCCGATTTCGTCGGGCGGACAACGAGGACACGGAATTTTCCTACCGGCTGCTGGCCCGGGGGCACAAGCTGGCGCTGGCCCCCCGGGCCGTGGTCCGCCACCTGCATCCCACCAGCCTGCGCGCCTACCTTGGGACCAAATTCCGTCGGGGCTACTGGCGCACCCAGGTCTACCGCCTCTATCCGGGCCAGGCCATAAGGGACCGCTACACCACCGCCCCGGTCAAGCTGGAGACGCTTACGGCCATGGCCTGGATCGTCGGCAGCCTGGCCGGCCTGCTCGCCCTGCCCTGGCTGGGCAGCGGGTTGCTCGCCCTGGCCCAGGTCTGCCCGGGCGTTCTCCTCGCCCTGTCCTGGCCGCTGACCCGAAAAAACTGGTCCAAGAACCGCAGACTGGGGCTCGCCACACCGGTTTTGAGCGGGCTTCGGGCGCTGGCCTTGGGCTGCGGCGTCTTGTGGGCGATCGTGCGTCCGGCGCCGGGCCTCGACGCCGCACAGTGATTCCTTCGGACGCTATCCGCCGGCAGCGCGTTTCCGATGGCCCAGGGCGCGGATGCGGTCGTCGTAGCGGTCGCCCTGTTCCTGCAAAAAACCCAGCTCGCCGTGGACGGTGATGGCGCGGCGCGGGCAGCTCATAAAGCAGTAGAGGCAGCCGAGGCAGCCGGCTCGTTCAAGCTCGGTCAGGGCCACCGCACCCCGGTCCGCGAGCAGCCGGTCCGGAGCCAGGCCCATCGGACAAACGTCCCGGCACACCTCGCACCCGTCGCAGACCGCAGCCTCAAGTTCCAAGGCCCGGATGTCGGGTTCCGCCGCCTCGAAGTTGTCCTGGCGCACGCCGGACCGGAAAAGAAGCGCTCCGAACCAGTGCGTGGCCGCCAGGCGCGCCCCGAAGGGACTGGCGCGCAGCCGCCGGAAAAGTCCGCCCAAGGGCGAACGTAGCGCCAGCCAGGCGGCCAGGGACGCCCGGGCCGGAGCCAGCGGCCGGGGAAGCGGCGGCAACAGCCCTTGCCCGGCCAGACGCGCCACCGCCGCCTCCGTCTCGGGGGGCAGCAGTCCCAGCCGCCGGGCCAGGGCCAACGGCGTGATGCGCGAAACGGGAATACCCGCCATGCGGGCGCAGGCCAGATCGATGGCAAACGGATCGCGGCCGACGACCAGCCTGCCGGCCGCCACCGGCACCCCGCGCGACGGGCCGCACCCTTCCATGGCCACGATGCCGTCCACGATGTGCAGCCCGGGAACCAGGGCGGCGTTTAAGCGCAGGATGTTGCCGGGGAGATCCTGATGGGTCTTTTTCTTGTTTACCTGGCCGATCAGGCAGCCGATCAGATTTTTGAGGCACACGCTCATGCCGGCTTCGAAATGGGTCTTGAGCTTGGGCAGATTGAGTAGCAGATCCGCGTCAAGGCATTCCCCCGCCACATAGGCCGTGGTGCCGCCGGCAAAGGCCACCGGATGCGGTGCGGTCGAGGCGTTGCAATCGATGATCGCCGCGCCGTAGCGCGCGGCCAGGGCGTCCAGTTTCAAACGCCGAATGACGTTGATGCCGGTGCGGTAAAAGCCGCTGTTGGTGCCCTCGGCCACGGCCAGGTTGCGGTAGCCCCGCCCGGCCAGCACGGACAACACCCCGGCGATGACACGCAGATCCGTGGTGTTGCCGGTCAGCGCATTCATGCAGGAGTTGCCGTTGGGCTTGAGCACGATGCGCGCACCCGTGTCCCTGGGGAGCAAATCCGGTTGGGCATCAAAAAGCGCGCTCAGCCCGTCCGCGACATCCGCGACGCTCCAGGCCGACAGCACCCGGACAGCCGGTTGCGGGGGCGTCTCTCCCGCCGGGCGCGGTGTCTCAGGAGACATGCAAGCCTCCCTGGCCAGCCGCACGTTTGGCCTTATCGCCGCGGACGAGCAGGGGCAGGGTACGCAGCATAAGCAGCACGTCCAGCCGCAAGCCCATGCCCTCCAGGTAGGCAAGATCGTGTTCCAGGTGTTCGTGGATGGGAGCCCCACGGTGCGGCGAGATCTGCCAAAGCCCGGTCAGTCCGGGTTTGGCGAGCAGGCGCAGCCGCTCCCTCGCCGTGTAGCCGGCAACGATATAGGGCATTTCCGGCCGGGGACCGACCAGGGACATGTCGTTTCGCAACACATTGAAAAGCTGTGGCAGTTCGTCCAGATTCGTACGGCGCAAAAAGCGACCCACCCGGGTCACCCGGGTATCGTCCTGCTGCAATGGATGCAGGGCGTAGGGCAAGGCCTCCCGATACATGGTGCGAAATTTGTAAAGCGTGAAGGGCCGACCGTGCCACCCCAGCCGCTGCTGTCGGAAAAGGACGGGGCCGGGGGAATCGAAACGGATCGCGACAGCCAAAAGCACCATAACCGGCAGGACCAGAGGGAGGGCAACCATGGTACAACACAGGTCCAATGCCCGTTTGAGCGGTCGGTAACGACGCTCGCGCTCTGCCAGGATCTGTTCCGCAACAGCGGCAACCTTATCCCCTGCCCTATCTTCCATGTGTCCCCCGGTCCAATCTGGCACAAGCGCTTCGGGAAAACAACAGAGGCGCCGCATCCCAAGGGTCTTGCCAGGGATTGCGGGGCACGCGTATCAACGCCTGAATCAGGCAAGGGCGGAGGTGCACATGCAGACGGGAAACAACGCCGCGGCAGGCAAAACCATTGTACTTGGCTGGGACGGCGCCACCTTCGACATCATCCGGCCGCTGCTCGCCCGGGGACGCCTGCCCCATACCGCCCGGCTCATGGCCCAAGGCGCCTTTGCCAGGCTGCACTCCACCACCCCGGCCGTGACCCCGGTGGCCTGGACCAGCATGGTCACCGGCGTCAATCCCGGCAAGCACGGCATCTTCGACGGCCACCAGCTCGATCCGGCAACCGGCCAGATCCATTTCGCCAGCGCCGCCAAGCGCCGTTCGCCGACCCTCTGGTCTTTGGTGGACGCCCACGGCGGCCGCGCCGCCGTGCTCAACGTGCCCGTGACCTACCCCCCGGAACCACTCAACGGCTTTCTCGCCCCGGGCATGTTCACCCCGCCAGGGGCCCCGGACGCCATTTTTCCGGCCGATCTGGGCGCGGCCTTCACCGCGCGCTTCGGCCCCCTGGCCGATTCCCCGCCCAAATACGCCGATCCGGTCCGCTATCTGGATTCTTTGCTGCAAGGGGTGCGCACGCGCCAGGATATGGTGCTGTGGCTCCTTGAGCGCGGCCCCTGGGATCTGGTGTTCGCGGTCTTTATGGAAACCGACCGCGTCCAGCACTTCTTCTGGCAGTACCGCGACCCGGCCCATCCGCGCCATGGCGAACTTGGCCAGGCTATTGAACGCATCTACGAGGCCGTGGATGCCGCCCTGGGCACCATCCTGGACACCGCCGGACCGGAAACCACCGTCGCCCTGGTCTCGGACCACGGCGCCGGGCCGCTCCATTCCGGCATTTTTCTCAACGGCTGGCTGCTGGACCAGGGCTGGCTGCACCTCACCGGCGACTTCGCCCGGACCTTTTCCCGGTCCAACAGCGGCGCAAGCCTGCTGCGCCGTTTGCTGGCCAAGGCGATCGCGCCCCTGGCCCCCGGCCGCGCGGCCCACATGCAGGCCGCGGCCCGGGCGTCCGAACAGACGCGCGTCAACAACCTCCTGCGCTCCATCATCGACTGGGAGCGCACCCAGGCCTGGTCCGACGGCATGGGCGGCGGCGTGTACGTCAATGCCGCCGTGGTGCAAGACCGCACCGCCCTGTGCCGACGCGTCTCCGACGGGCTCAAGGCCCTCGTCGATCCGCGCACCGGGGAAAAGGTCATCGAGTCCGTCCATTGGCGGGAGGACCTCTACCGAGGCCCGCTGGTCCCGGAGGCACCGGACCTCATCGTGACCTGCGCGCCCGGCTATCAGGTCTACGCACCCCACGAATTTCTCCTGCACGGCCAAGCCCCGGGCCGGGAGCTGTTTCTCCCCCATCCCTGGTCCGGCCGCCACGAACCGTTCGGCATCTTCGTGCTGGCCGGTCCGGGTGTTGCCGGCGGCGACGTGGGCAGCTGCGAGATGGTCGACGTGACGCCCACCCTGCTTGCCCTGCTCGGCGTTCCGCTGCCGGACCGGCTGGACGGCTTCGTGCTCACCCGCGCCCTGGCCCCCGGCCACATCCCCGAAGCGGCGTCCGCTGCCAGCCCGAACACGCCGCTCGGCACCGAGGCCGACACGACGTCGGACAACAAGGGGAAAAACGCGCTGATCGCCCAACTCAAAAACCTGGGCTACATGTGACCCCGCGCACCCGACGACAGCACCCCGTCCGCATCGCGGGAGCCGGGCTGACCGGACTCGGCGCGCGTTGCCCGGCGATCCGGGGCGAAAAGAGGGTCAAGCGTTCATGACGCGACCGCGCATTGCCCTGGACCTGCACAGCCTGACCCGGCTCATGCAGGGCTCCCGGACCTACGCCTGGAATCTGGCCCGACGCATGCCCGGCCTGGACCCGGACAGCGACTATCTGTTTTATCTGCCGGACCCGCACGGTGAAGAGGCCAAGCAATTGGCGGCCGCCAACGTGTTCACACGCCCGGTACCCGTCTCGCGCGTTGCACGGCTCCTTTCCTTCGGGGCCAGACTGGGCCTAAACCGCGCGGATCTCCTGCACTGTCAGTACCTGGCGCCGCCTTGTACGCCCTGCCCCTGCATCGTCAGCCTGCACGACGTGCTGCACGAGACCCATCCGGAATACTATCCCGGGGGCATGCGCCTGCTCATGCGACGGCTCTATCCCCGAACCTCCCGCCGGGCCGCGCTGGTCCTGACCTGTTCGGAGTACAGCCGGCGCGAGATCATCCGGCTTTATGGCCTGGCTGAAGACAAGGTCATGGCCATCTCCCTGGCCGCCGGCGAGGAATTCCGGCCGGCAGGCACCGAGGCCGAACGCGAGGAGGCGCGCGCCGTGGCAGCGCGCTACGGTGTGCGGGGGAAGTACGTGCTTTTCGTGGGGAGGGTGGAGCCCCGCAAGAACATTCCCGGCCTGGTGCGCGCCTTTCGGGCCCTGATCGCGGCCGGACACACCGAGCTCACCCTGGTCGTGGCCGGCATGGTCGATCCGCTTTTCGCGCCCCGGCTCGCCGGCGACCTGGGGCGGGCCGATCCACGCATCGCCCTGATTGGCCGTGTCGCGCCCGAGGACCTGCCCCACCTCTACCGGGGCGCGGCGCTTTTCGCTTTTCCCTCTTTTGCCGAAGGCTTTGGGCTGCCGCCCCTGGAGGCCATGGCCTGCGGCGTGCCGGTAGTCTGTTCGGACACGACGTCCCTGCCCGGGGTGGCGGGCGAGGCAGGGCTCCTCGTCGCGCCAGGCGATACGCCCGCCCTGGCCCAGGCCATGAAGCGGCTCCTCACCGACGAGACCCTGCGCGCACGCTGCATCGCCCAAGGCCTGGCCCGCAGCCGACAGTTCAGCTGGGAGCGCACGGCCCAGGCGACCCTGGCCGCGTATCATCAGGTCCTTGCCCGGACGCGTCGGCGACAAGAAGCTCGCTCGGCGTAAAAAGCTCCAAAAAGCGCATGAATCCCGGTTCGACAAGCAGCCGACGCTCGTAGCGCCGGGCGAATTCCACGGCCAAGGCCGTCTCCGCCACCTCGCCGGACAGGCCACGCGGCCGCGCGAGGGGCGGTTCGATGACGACGGTAAAGGGCGTTCCCTCGCCCCTGACCACGAAAAGCGGCAGCAAGGCCGCGCCGCTGCCCAGGGCCAGGCGCCCCGGACCGACGGGAAAAAGCAGTTCCTGGCCGCCAAGCGTTACCGGAACATGCCGCCCAAGCCGCTTGGCCCAACCGGCACCGTCTCCGGCGGTCAGGACCAGGCCGTTTGCACGCAGCACCCGCAAGGCAGGAAGCAGACTCTCCCGGGCGTCGATGATCCGGCCCGGAATCCGCGCCTCGTAACGCCGACGCAAACGCAGGGATACGCCACGGCCCACGGCGCTTAGCCCCGCGTCATTGGCGCAACCGATCTGCACCACCCGGTGCCCCAGCAAGGAAAGCGCGGCCAGGGCCAGCTGCTCCGGACCGAAGTGGGCCTGGACCAGCACCACCCCGCGTCCCTGGGCCAGGGCGGCGTCCAGGTGTTCCAGTCCCGCAACGGCGGCAAGCTTGCCGAGCGAGGTCCGGGTCAGCCGGGAATAGAAGAAAACCAGAAGCTGGCTGACATAATGGATGCGAAAATTCTCGCGCACGGCCCGGGACGCCTGGTCGGCGGCAATCCCCAGACGGCCAAGGTTTCGGGCCAGCAGGCGACGCTTGCCCGGCGCCACGGCCCAATGCGCGTCGCCCAGGGCGCGAAAAACCCGCACGGCAAGGCGCGGTGGCAAACGTTCCGCCAGCCAGCGAAAGGGATACCAGGCGAAAAGGCGCAACAGATCGCGCAAGAAGGATTCGCGCACGCGCATGCCGCTATTTCCTTTTGAATCGGGCGCGAAGTGCCGCCAGCACCCCGAACAGACGCTCCAGATAAGCGGTGCCGGGCTGGGAATAAAACCGGGGGGCAAGCAAGTCGTCGTCCGGCGCCAGCAGTCCTTGCTCCACGGCTAATTCCCGCAGGGCAGTCTGCGGCTCGATGCGAAGTCCGGACAGGTGCAGATGGAGGCGCGCGCCCAGGCGCAGCTTGGCCAGGACGCAAAAGGCCAGCAGGCGCGCGAAAGCCGGCACGGTCTGGCCGGGCGGATTGCAAAAAAAGTTACAGCTGACCTGGACGGTCGGCGTATCGCGCAGCAAGGCAAAAGCGCGGCGGATGTCGCGGGTGGTCTGGGACTTGCCCAATCGGCGCAAGGTGTTGTCCGCAAAGGCGTCGGGCGAGAGCAGCACGTGGTCGCAGCCGGCCGCCACGGCCAGATCGAGCAATTCCCTGTCCAGCCACTTCTCGCCAAACCAGGCGGACCACCCCAGGCGCGATCCCCGGCGGATCAACTCCCGGCACACGGCGGCGGCGTGGGCCCGGGGCATGTTGAAGACGGAATCCACGAAGGTGAAACGCCGCACCCCGCTCGCACCCAGCCGCGCCACTTCGTCCGCCACCCGCTCAGGCGGCTTGAGACGCAACGCCCGTCCATTGAGATAACCGTAGGGACAATAGAGGCAGGACAGTGGACAGCCGCGCTTGGTCTCGACGCCGAAAGGCTCGGCCTCACTGGCGCGATCATAGTCCTTGCAGGCAAACGCGCCCGGATCGGGGGTAACCAACTCGGGCGGGGGCAGGCCGGCGCCGCTGAAACGGACCTCACCGTCCCGGCGATAATAGACCGACGGGACGCGCTCCGGGGCCTCCGGCCCCGCCAGCAGGGCCGGCAGCACGTGCTCCCCTTCGCCGCGGACCCCGAAATCGAGCTGGGGTACTTCGCGCATGAGCGCCTCGGCAAAAAGCGAAAACCCCGCCCCGCCAATGATGAGCGGACCGGGAACGTGGGGCCTGAGCGCGCGCACCAGCCGCTTGAAATCCGCGTAATAGCTGACCTTGGTAAACGGCGAGTCGAGGTTGCGCAGCGAGACTCCCGCCGCCTCCGGACGAAAGTCCGTAAGCACTCGAGAAAGCTCCCCAAAGGGATCGGCGCAGACATTGAGGTCCAGGGTACGCACCTCGTGCGCCCCCAGGCAGGCAACCAGGCAGGCCAGCCCGAGCGGATAGACGAGGATGTCCCGGTCGGCAACGTAGGCCTGGACCAACAGCACTCTCATGACCGGCCAAGCCTCCGCTTGAGGCGGCGCAAAACCGCAAAAAGACCGGCCCACACGGGCCGCAGGAGGTCATGGCCGAGCGTGGCCGCAACCGGTCGGCAGGCCAGCAGCCGCAGCAGGGGCGACGGGAAACGGCCGCCGCGGGCCAGGGTCAACAGCAGGTTATGATAACCGGGCTGCCGCTCCTCGTAACTTTTGCGATAGATATCAGGCGGTTCACCAGGCAGCAGACCGGCCGCTTGGGCCTGGCCATGCAGGGCGGTACCAGGGAAAAAGGTCAGGGAAAAAAGCTGGAGTCGGAAAGGCTTCGGCATCCTGGCCACCAGGGCCAGGGTTTGCCGCTTGTCTTCGGCGGTTTCAAACGGGGCGTCGAGGATGATGTCGTAAAGCGGCGGCGCCAGCCGGGGCGCGTGACGGTGGATGCGGTCCATGGCCGCAAGCATCCGGTCGTTGGTCATGGCGGCGCGGTTGTAGAGCCGCTGGATGCGGGGGCTGCCCGTCTGCACGCCCATCTGCAGAGAAAAAAGGCCCGACTCGACCAGGAGGTCCAGCTTGTCGCTGCTGAGGGTGAGCGGACTGGTCAGGCAGGAAAAGGGCAAGCCGATGCGCTGGCGGTACTGGTCGAAAAATTCCCGCAGGGCCGGTCCTGGCATGCTGGTCAAGGCATCGTCGGAAAACCAGACGAAATCGATAAACGGCATGGCCTGCCGGGCCGCCTCCAGCTCGGCCATGACGTGGCCGGACGAGCGCCAACGCACGGGCGGCGAGTCCGGGTACAGGCCGCGCAAGGCGTCGTTGGCGCAGTAGGAACAGCGGTGCGGACAGCCCCGGCCGGTCAGGGTCTGGTAGCCGATGCGGCCGTAGAGCCGGGAAAGCGAGGCTGCGGCCAGGAAACGGCGCTGCCGCTCCAGGGTGAGCGGTTCGATACGGTCGCCGTCCAGGACGAAATGGCCGCGCAGGGAATAATCCGGCCCGGGCAGGCGGTCCAGGTCCCGCTTAAGGGGGCGTGGCGGCGGACACGAACCGGACCGGGTCCAGATGCCGGCAATGGCGCCAGTGTCTTCGCCACGCAGCACGGCCCGGGCCAACTCCAGCAAGGCATCCTCGCCCTCGCCCACGCAGACGAAATCCGCGTATTCCAGGCACTCCTCCGGGCGCAAGGTGGGATGCACCCCGCCCCAGACCACCGGCATACGGCCGCAACGGCGCAGTTGCCGGGTGATCTGCACGGCGTTGTCGAAAAAATTGGTCATGAGGCTTATGCCGACCAGCCGGGCGTCGGCACACAGGGCGTCAAGCTCTGCAAGGACCGCCGGCGAATAGCGCTCCGGTCCGGCCTGGCCCACCTCGGGGGTGGGGTCGGGCAGAAACACCATCCGTGTCTCGATGCCGGCCCGGCGCAGACAGGCGCACAGCGTGCGCGGCCCAAAGGCCGTGAGATCGGGATAGGGCGAAATGAGGACGACGCTCACGCCCCGAGCCTCCCGCGCACGCCCGGTTCGCCGCGAAGTCGCGCCCGAAGCCAGGTCGCGATGCGCCGCCACTCGCCCCGGGCCACGGCTCCGACGCCCTTGCCGACAAAACGCAACGCCTCGCCGAGCCTGTAGGCCAGCCGGTACAAGGGGACGGGGTTGACGCGCCCGAACCAGGCCACGACCTTCGGCTGCAACAACAACCGTATCCACGGGGCGGGGAAATTCCGAAACGACAGCAAATACAGCAAAAATCCGGCATAGGTGCGGTGCGGCGGCACGTAGAAAGGCCGCCGATAGACCTGGGCGGTCTCGTCGCGCAACAGTCCCTCGGCCACGGCCCGGTCGTGCAGTCGCGTGCCCGGGAAAAAGACCAGGCTGGACACGGCCAAGCCGTAGGGTTTGGGCAGTCTGGCCAAAAGCCGCACGGTCTCCAGCAGGTCGTCGTGGGTCTCCCAGGGCGCATCGATAATCACATGGTAGACCGGCGGCAAAAGCCGCGCCTGGCGGGCCGCGATCATGGCCCCGCACTCCTCGATGCGCTGGTTGCTTTCGGTTCGCCCAAAGAGGCGGCGCAGCTTTTCGCTGCCGGTCTGCACGCCCATTTCCACGAAACACAGGCCCACATCCAACAACAGATCGAGCTTGCGCGCGTCCAGGGTGGCCGGGCTGGCCTGGCAATAAAAGGGCAGGCCCACGCGCTTTGCATAGAGGTCGGCAAAGGCTTCGAACCAGGAAAAGGGCTTGGCGAAAAAGGTGTCGTCGAAAAACTGGACCGCCTCCACCGAGGGGAAACGGCGGCAAGCGGTTTCGAGTTCGGCAATGACGTGCTGCGGACTGCGATGGCGGAAAAAAGGCGCCGGATCAGCGGCGTAAAGCGCCTTGACCGAGGGCACGTTGCAGTAGGCACAGTGGTGGGGGCAGCCCCGGTCGGCCATGGTGCGGTAAACGCGGCGAAGGCGCCCGCGCGGTCCGGGCACCACGGGCAGCAACCGTTCCATGAGCCCTCTCGACAGGGGCCGCGCATCCCGACCCGGTGCAATCAGGTAGTGCTCCTCGCAGGAGAAATCGAACGGCGGCAGACGGTCGAGATCGGCGGTCAGGGGCGCGGGAACGAAATCCGCCGGCGCCAGCGCGGCCGCCCCGGCGCGGTCGTAGATTCCAGCAGGCAGCGCGCGCGCATCCCCGGAGCTGCCACGCTGCCGCACAAGCTCGGCCAGGGCCTCCTCGCCCTCGCCCACGCAGACGAAATCCGCGTGGCCCAAGGCCTCGGCCGGACGCAAGGTGGCATGCACCCCGCCCCAGACAACCGGAAGGCCGCCTTGGCGGACGGCGGCGCTGAGCTGTACGGCCCGGTCGAAAAACGGCGTCATGACCGAAATGCCGACCAGATCCGAACCCGCGCACAGCGCCTGTACGGCCGCCACATCCTGCGCGGGATAGGCGTAGGCAAAGCTGCCGTCCGGGCGCAGGCGGCCCATGGCGCCGGGCAAAAAGACGACGCGCGTGGCGAGGCCCGCGGCGCGCAGGAAGGCCGACAGGCTGCGCACGCCGAAGGCGCTCAAATCGGGCGGTGTCGGGGCCAGGAGGGTGATGCGGTTCATGCGCGGCCGGTCGCCCCTTTGCCTGCTTGCGGGATAGGGAGTAGCCTGGCGCCGGCCGGAACGTGGCCTTGCGGGCGCACTCGGATTGGCCGGCGGAGTCCGCTACAGCCCGTGGTTACCGCAATCGGACACCCCGGGCAAGGCGGGAACCGGGTTCTCCGGCCGCGTGGAGGAAGAGGCGTGCGCTTGGCCAAGGATCTGCTCTTCTGGCTTCTGTGGGGCCCTGGGCGCTGGCTCTTTCTGCGTCTGCCCTTGCCGGCCGCCCTCGCCTCGGGACGCCTTCTGGGACGAGTCCTCGGCCGCGTCCCCACCGGGGCACGGGCCGCCATGGAACGGGCGGCGCGGATCGTGCTCGGCCCCGAAGCCCCGCGATCCGTCATCCGAGCGGCGGCGCGACGCGGCATTTTCAACCTCGTCATGAACGAAACCGAAGCGCTGCTCTTTCCCCGCCTGACGCCGGACAACCTGCACCAATGCATCACAAGCGAGGGCCTCCACCATCTGGATACGGCGCTCGCCTCCGGCCATGGCGCGTTGCTGCTCGTGGCCCATTTCGGGGCCAACCAGATGGTCATGGCTGCCGTCGGCCACTCGGGACGAACGCTCTGCCAGATCAGCGCCCCGGCCGTGGTGCTGGACGACAAGCTGCCCGGCCGGCGCTCGGCACTTTTTCGCGCGGCGCTCAAAAAACGCTGGGAACACGAACAGTCCCTGCCCGTCACCCATATCAATGTCTTCGGTCCGCTGACCCGGGCGCTCAAATGTCTGAGCCAAGGCGGCACTTTGGCCGTGGCCGTGGACGGCGGACACGGGGGAAACCTGGCGTCCGTGCCGTTTCTGGGCCGCAGGGTCCGGTTGAGTACCGGAGCCCTGGAACTAGCCGCGCACTTCCACTGTCCGGTGTTGCCGGTCTTCGTGATCCGGAGCCGGACCGGACACAACACCCTCGTCATCGAGCCCCCCTTGCGCGCTCCGACCGACGACGCGCTTTCACGCAAGGACGCCGCCGTAGCGCTGCTTCGCGCCTACGTGCCGCGCCTGGAACGGCGCGTGCAGCAGCACCCCTGCCACTACCTGCGCTTCCTGGCGTTCCGGGAGCTTATGGCTGGAGCCGGGGAGGAGCCGTTTTTCGAGCCATAACCCGCCGTGGACGGTCACGCCTCGTTGAGCAGGGAAAGAAAGTCGTTGAGCGTACGCAGGGAAAGCGCCGCTTCATCGCTTATGGGCAGACCGAAGTGCTCCTCGACGGCCAGGATGAACAGCGGATGGGCAATGGAATCCACGCCCTGGCGTGACAGGGGCTGGGCCGGATCGATCCGGTCGACGGCCTGGGGAGCGACGCCGGCTTGGACGAGAAGTTGCTTCAAGGCATCAAGGGTCACTGGCATGGCGGTGGGGAAAGGTTGTCGCGCCATGCGCCGCGTCCGTACCGACAGAGGCAGCGCATGACGCTTTTGGTGTATTGACCGCGGAAGTCGGCCTACTGCCCGTTCGACATCACCTTGTCATCCGAATCCTGAGGCCGAAGTGGCGTATAGTAATAAACGGATTTTGACATGGCCGTCTTCGTATTGAACTTCAGCTTATATTTTTGATTTTTCTCTGGCATAGTCCAATCGACCACATACCAGTCCCCGTCTTCATAGGTCTTGGGCTTGACCCCAAGCTTTCTGGTGATATTCCTGATGATGGTCTCCTTGTCGGCATGGGCTTCGGCATTGTTCGGCACCGTGATATATCTGGCATACAGCTTGTTATCGACAAATCCGTAGGCTATGGCGATATTAATCCGCTTTTGCTGCTCAATAACGCAGGAACCGACGTAATTATAATACGATATACCGTCTTTTTCCAAGTACTTGATAAAGTGATTTTCCTGATTGAACTCGCTGAGGTCCTTCCCGAAGGGCAAATTGACACAATCGAATTTTCCCGCATTGGCGAGGCCCGTCCAGCAAATGAGCAATGCGATGCAGAGCAGGGACTTCTTCATGATTTCTCTCCGTAGTTGTGCGGACAAAATTATCAACTGTGCCTTTCGTCACTTAAACATATGATTTTTAGCAAAGCCTCCTGTCCCAGTCAATGAATCTGCCCGCATCCCGGACCCGAAGCGGTCACATGCAAAAGCGTTGTAGCACGGAGGCCATTTTGTTATCGGAAACGATTATGCCGCAACAGCAGCCCGCCCCCATTCTTTCCCGGCCCGACAACGAAGTCGATGCGGCGCGCATCCTGCACCTGCTCGACGCCAACCCGACGGTCGCGGCCCTGCATTTCGAGGACACCGTCATGCGCCGGGGAGAACTGGCCAGCCTGATCCGGGGCTTTGCCGCCCATCTGGCGGCATGTGGCGTGCGCCCCGGCGACCGGATCGCCCTGCGCCTTCCCGACTGCCCGGCCTTTCTCCAGGCCTTTTGCGGCGCGAATCTCGCCGGGGCCGTGCCTGTGCCGTTATCGCCCCAGCAGCCCCTGCCGGAGCAAGCCGCCATCCTCGCCGACAGCGCGGCACGACTGCTGGTTTTACCCGACGGCGAGACCGCCGGCGACCTGCCCGTTCCCGCCAGCCTGTCCTGCCCCCTGACGGGCCTTCCCGGCCCAGTGCCTCCGTCCGTGACGCCGGCCATCGCCGATCCGGCCCGACCGGCATTCATGCTCTACACCTCCGGCTCCACCGGGCAGCCCAAGGGCGTCATTCACAATTCCGGCGACCTGTTCGTTGCCGCGACCGCCTTTGGCGACCGACTTTTCGGTACGGAAAACCAGGACAACCCGGCTGCCGACACCGTGCTTTGTGCGAGCAAGCTGTCGTTTTCCTACGGGTTGCAAGTCCAGCTCGCCTGCACCCTGGCGCGCGGGGCCGTCCTGGTCCTCAACCCCGGCCCCCCGGACCCGGCCCGTCTGCTCGCCCTGATCGCCCGCCATGGGGTTACGGCCTTTTTCGCGGTCCCGGCCGTCTACGCGCTCCTGCTGCGCGAGACCGACGACGCCACCCAGCTCGCCACCCTGCGGCTTTGCCATGCCTCGGGCGAGGCGCTGCCGGCCGCGATTTTTACCGCCTGGAAACGCCACACCGGCCTTGCCATCTGCGAAGGGCTCGGGGCCACGGAGACGTTCACCACCTTCCTGACCACCACCCCCGGGGATGCCGCGCCAGGCAGCCTGGGCCGCGCCGCCCCCGGATTTGCCGTCGCCCTGGTGAATGCCGCCGGGACGCCTGTCCCGCCCGGCACGATCGGCCGGCTCCGCGTCCACGGCCCGGGAATGACCCCGGGCTACTGGAACAGCCCCGAGGAAACCGCCCGCCTCATCGGACCGGATGGCTGGCTCGAAACCGGCGACCTGTGCGTCGAGGACGCGCACGGGCTGCGCCATGTGGCCAGGCTGGGCGACAGCATCAAATCCGGCGGGGAATGGATTTCGCCCCTGCCCATCGAAGACTGCCTACGCACCCACCCGGAGGTCCTCGACTGCGCCGTGACCGCCTGCCAGGTCCTGGGGCTCGAACATCCCATGGCCCACGTGGTCCCGCGCAACCCGGACGCGGCCGGTCCCGCGCTGGCCCGGACGCTCACGCACTACGTGCTCGCCCGTTTGCCCCGGTCCATGTGCCCGGTACGCGTGGTCTTTTGCGACACTCTCCCCCGGACGGTCACGGGAAAACTCAAGCGCCAAGCGCTTCGCGCCACGCCGTCGCCAACCGCGCCGGACGTCAACGAACCACGCTGACGCCAGCCCGGAGCCGCTTCCCGCAACCCGGACAAGACGCTTCACCCGGACCGGGCGCTCCGCGACCAAACCGCTACCGCCCAAGAAACCGGCCGCGGCCCGACGAAGGAACGATCATGCGCCTCCAAGCCCAGGACCTCGGCCTGCACTACCGACGCAACGGCGCGACCACTACCATACTGGCCGACATCTCCTTCACCCTGGCCGAAGGGGAATTCCTCTCGTTGCTCGGCCCGTCCGGCGTGGGAAAGACCACCTTGTTGCGCTGTCTGGCGGGCCTTGTGCGACCGACGCGGGGGGCGGTCCTCGTGGACGGCTCGCCCCTTTGCGGCACGCTCCCAGGTGCGGCCATGGTTTTCCAGGACTACGCCGCAAGCCTCTTTCCCTGGCGCACGGTACTCGGCAATGTGCGGTTCGGGCTGGAAGGCCAAAAGCTGTCCGGCCCCGAACGCGAGGCGCTGGCCCGGGCCGCCCTAACCGATGTCGGCCTGGCGGATTTCGCCGCCCACCATCCCTTTGAACTCTCCGGCGGCATGCAGCAACGCGTCGCCCTGGCGCGGGCCGTGGCCTCGGGCGCCCGGCTATTGCTCATGGACGAACCCTTCGCCTCGGTGGACGCCCTGACCCGCATCGAACTCGAAGACCTGCTCCTGCGGCTGTGGCACGAACGCCGCGCCAGCGTCTTGTTCGTGACCCATGATGTCGAAGAGGCCCTCTATCTGTCCGACCGCGTCCTGGTTTTGGGCGACCGGCCGGCGCGTCTCGTCGGGGACGTGCCTGTCCCCCTGCCCCGGCCGCGTGAACAGCTGCGCACACGTGGCGACCCCGCTTTCGCGGCCCTGCGGGGCGCGCTCTTCGCCCTGCTCGGCAAGGGAACGTCCGCGTGATCCGGCTGGCCGGCCGACTCTTGCCTCTGGCGGCACTCCTTCTATGGGAAATCCTGTGTCGCCGCGGCGTCATCGACGCCCGGTTCCTGCCGGCGCCGAGTGCCATCCTCGCCTGTCTTGGCGCTCCGGGTACGGCCGGGGATCTGCTTGCCCAAACGAGCCGCACCTTGCTGCGCACCCTGGGCGGCTTTGCCCTGGGCGGCGCGGCCGGCTTCGGCCTCGGCCTGGCTTGCGGGGCCGTACGCTCCCTCGACGCCGCCTTGCGCCCCCTGGTTGAAATCCTGCGCCCCATCCCGTCCGTGGCCGTGATCCCGGTAGCCGTACTGTGGCTCGGCCTCGGCAACAGCCTCGACGTGGTCGTGGTGGCCTTTGCCTGCTCCTGGCCGGTCTTCGTGGCCGCGCGCGATGCGGTGCACGCGGTCGATCCGACCCTTTGCGACACGGCCCGGCTGGGCGGATTGTCCCCGGGCCGTGTTTTCCGGCTGGTGGTGCTGCCGGCCAGCCTGCCGGGTACGATTACCGGGTTGCGCACGGCTCTCGGCATCGCCGTGGCTGTAGCCGTCAGCTGCGAGATGGTGGCCGGCTCGGACGGATTGGGGCAGCTGGCCCTGACCGCCTCGTACGCCCGGCAGGACCCCCTCGCCTGGTTGGCGGTGCTGGCCATGGGCCTGGCCGGCGGCGTTTGCGCCCTCGGCTTCAGTCTTTTGACCCGGTGGGCGCAGCGACGGCGCCCCGGCCTGCTCGAAATACAGCCAGGCCGAGGTCGAATGCCATGAAGCGTTTGCGCCCCTTTCTCGGTCTGCTGGCCGCGCTCCTGCTCTGGGAGGTGGCCGCACTGACCGCCGGAACGCGCGCCCTGCCCACGCCGGCAGCCGTTGCCCAGGCCTTGGTCGGCCTCATCCAAAGCGCCACGCTGCCGCGCGCGTTGGGACTGACCCTGGGGCACACCGCCCTGGGACTTGGAGCCGCCCTCGGCTGCGGCATCCCGCTTGGACTTTGGATGGGCCGCTCCCAGGGGGTCCGAACGCTGTTGACCCCGATCATGGAACTTCTCCGTCCGCTGCCACCGCCGGCGCTCATCCCGCCGGCCATGCTGCTTCTGGGCTTCGGCCCGGGCCTGTATACGGCCGTGGTCGGCTTCGGAGCCGGCTTTCCGCTGCTGCTGGCCGCCATGGATGCCAGCCGGGCCGTACCCGAAATTCTGTGCGACACGGCCCGCAGCCTGGGCGCCGGCCGGTTGCGCATCGTGACCCGGGTCGTCTTCCCCGCCTGTCTGCCGGGTCTGGCCACGGGCCTGCGCACAAGCCTGCCCATCGCCTTGATCGTGGCCGTACTGGCCGAGATGGTCGGCGGAGACGGCACGGGCAAGCTCCTTTTGCGCCTGCAACGCACCTGGCGCATTCCCGAAATGTACGCCTGCGTCGTCGGCCTGGGCCTGACGGGCTGGGGACTCAGCGCCGGCTTGTCCTTTCTGGAACGGCGTTTCCTCTTCTGGGCCCCACCCCACCAACACCCGGCCCCTCGGCCTTGAAGGAGCCTTCCATGCGCGTCCTCTGCCGCACCCTGTCCGCCTTGCTCGTCGTGGCCACCCTGTGTCTCGTGCCCACCCCAGCCCGAAGCGCGCAGCCGGTACGCATCGGCTACATCCCCATTGGCGATTGCCTGCAACTCTATGTCGCACTTGAGAAAGGATTTTTTACGGCCGAAGGGCTCGACGTGAAAACGCGGCCCATGCAGGGCGGCCCGGTCCTGAGCCTGGCCGTGGAGGCCGGCGATCTCGACCTCGGCTGGTCCAACCTGGTCTCGCTGTTTCAGGCCCACGCGCGAGGATTTTCCTTTGTGCTGGTTGCCCCAGGCGCGCTGGAGGACGAGGGGGCGCATCGCACACACAGCCTGCTCGTACGCGGCGATTCCCCGATGCAGACGATTGGCGACCTGACCGGCCAGGCCGTGGCCGTCAATGCCCTCGGCAACGTCAACGACCTGGCCTTGACCGTCCTGCTCGCCACTGCCGGCAAGGACCCGCAGGGCATACGCCTCGTGGAGATCCCCTTCCCGAACATGGAGGCGGCCCTCGCCTCCGGAGCCGTTGCGGCGGCGCTGGTGGCCGAGCCGTTCCTCTCCTCGGCCCTGGCCCATGGGGCGCGGCGACTGGTGGCGGCCCCCCATGCGGTCTTCGGCCAGGAGTTCATGATCGCCGGCTGGTTCGCCAAAACGGACTGGACCGCCGCCCATCCCGAACAAGTCGCGGCCTTCCGCCGCGCCATAGACAAGGCCTCGACCTACATCACCGCCCATCCAACGGAGATGCCCGCCATCCTGACCCGTTTCACCAAGCTTTCAAAGGAGACGGCGGCGCACATCGCCCTGCCCGCCTTTGCAACCGGGCTCAACCTGGCCGCCTTGCAGCAGGCCATCAACTTGACCGCTGCACACGACTTCATTCCCCAGTCCTTTCCCGCCCGGGAGCTGCTGGCGCCGGGACTCGCCTGGCCACAATAAGACGCGTGCGAGACCGCTGCACACGAGGTGGGGGGGGGAAGCCTCCGGCGGCCAAAGGGCTCGCGCCCTTTGGAATCCCGCTCTAATTTTAGGGGGGTGTCTTTTCGGGCTTGAAGCAAAGAAAGACCTCTCGAGACTTGCGTAGCGGTCTCAATTTGCGCTTGCGGTGCCCAGCACGCCACCAGGCAATTCCGCAGCAGTCTCAGTGCGTGTCACGAACTCCGTTCAGTTTTAACGAATTGTGCAGCAGTCTCATATTTTATTGAAATGTTACGTGCATCGGTCTCGTACGATGCGGACGCGACACCGGCCCGGCTGATGCCCCTTGTCCAGCCCGACCTTCCCCTCCTCGGACCGCCCTTCCCTGGGGCACGATGCGCTCGGTGTGCCCCTCCCTGATTCTTTCTCCCCTGCGCCCTGGGGATCGGTGCCCCCGGACGGAGCGCTTTGCGCCGGATTGAGCCTCCGCCAACGGCGTTCAATCTCTATCGTACTTGAATATATAAACTTATTCTGGAAATAACCCGCCTATTCTTGCGCCGAACGTGTCAGGTCCACGAATCGAGCCTGCGGAAAGTCGGTGATCCGCGAGAAGGTATGATCCACCACGAGCAGGGGAGGAAGGCCCGCGAGGAGGAAATAGGGCGTCTGCTGAAAATAGGGGCACAGGACGGCATTCCAGTTGTTGGCATCCGGGGGGAGTTTGCCCTTGGTTTCAGTCGACAGCAGCGTCAGCCAACGCACGTCCGCCTCGGTCAGGGTCGGAGTGGTCCGGCTGACGCCGTACGGATGGTTCGGGATAAATGTTGAATATTTCTGCCCCCAATAGCCATCCGGAAAGCGTTTGACCACGAGTTGCGGGATGAAATCCCGCCAGGAACTTCTGCCAAGCGTTTTACGCGCGGCCTGAAACTCCACAACCTTACGCCCGTAGTCCGTCAATTCCCCAGAATCCAGATCGGCCAGTCCCTTCAGGTGCTCCACATAGGCCCAGTCAAAACCCTGGGCATAGGCGTAGCACAGCGCGGCATAAAGTTGCTCAGGCGTGTGATAGCCCGGCCCGGCCTTGCCCTTTTCCGGGAACTTGTCCAAAAACCAAAGATCCACGCAGGCCCAGAGCTCCTTTTGACCGTATTGGCGGGCCGCGCCGGCATACACCGCAAACATGAGGTCATTTGCCGTCTCCTTGAGGAGTTTGGGCGCCAATGTCGCCCCTCCACGAGCCGCGGCATGGGCATAATCGGGAAAGACCATCTCGAAAACGGCGCGTTTCCCATAGCGGGCATACCTGGCGCTGAGTTCGGAAATCTTGTCGACCACCGCAGCAAACGCTTGGTCGGGGAGCATGGAAGCCGTATCCACGAAATAAGGGGGAATCCGCCTGCCAGCCACTGTCGCGCCATTAAGCGACTGCATGAGCATGGCCTCGTCGTAGACTTGGCCAAGAAACAACGGGTCATCCTTGAGCTTATCGAGCGTTTCCTGATGCAGGTCCCAGCGATACGTGCCGTCGCTATTGGCAAAATAGGGGACGTTCGGTACGTAGTTTACCAATTCCGTGTTGAAAAGATAGGCGATGTTGTTGGCCCGGCAGAAATTCACGAGCTCCATCATCCGTTCGGAGGACTCTTCCTCGGGTGATAAATGCCAGACCACGAATTCGACACCCAACTGCTTGAGGATCTTGGCGAAACCGGGGCGCCGCAGCTCCCCCTTCCAGTTGTCGGCATTGACCCCGAACCGGAAGGTACCGGCCCCCCCCCACCGCTACGGTCAGGACCAGGAGGATCGCTACGCAGGTGGCTATGCGAACGACTTGGCGCGACAAGGCTCCGTTGCTCATAAGCACTCCTTGATGATGGCGGCATACTGTTTCCAGTGACCTTCCAGGCTGTAACGCTCGCGGACAATTTGCCGCCCGCGCGCGCCCATGTGTCGGCGCAGGGCCGGGTCGACGACAAGCCGCTCCAGAGCTCGGACCCAGTCGTCCGGACCCTCGGCGAAAAAACCGTTGTCCCCATCCTCGACCACATCCAGGTTGCTCCCGACCGGTGAGGCGACCACCGGAATGCCGGCGGCCATGAACTGGATGAGTTTGAAGGCGCATTTGCCCCTGGCGAACGGAAAATCCCGCAACGGCATGATGCCGATGTCGAAATCGGAAAAATAGCGCAATTCGTCTTGGAGCGTCCACGGGATCTGGGTGAGATGCGGCAAATTCCAACCCAGAGGACGGGTCGTGCCCACCACCCGGAACGAAAAATCCTGGCGCGCGGCCAGTTCGGCCAAGGGACCGCGCACGAGTTCGAGATAGTCGGTGTTGGTCGGCGTACCAATCCAACCGATCCTGGGCCTGGGCGAGGCCGTGCGCGCGATGGCGCCGTAGGCGGCCATGGGGACGACGGTCGGCTGCACATGGACATTGGGGTTTTTATCCCGGAAATAATCCGCCAAAAACGCGTTGCCGCAGACCACGGCCCGGAATTTCCCGGCCAGACGGCCAAGCTTTCCGAAATCACGCAACTTGCGATGAATAAGGCCCGTATTGGTGGGGTCCGGCAAAAAAATCGCGTCGTCGATGTCCAAAATGACCTTCGCCTGAAGGGCAAAAAGGAGCTGTTCGAGCAGAGGCGGACCCAAGGGAAAGAGTTCCCGACTGACCCATACCGCGTCGTAGTCCCGGGCATGACGCGCGATGTCCACCAGACGCCGTAAAAAGGCTACGCCAAGGCCCACCGCCTTGGCGCCACGACGCCCCGGCATCCCCAGGCTCCGGTAATACTCCGGAGAAAACAGGGCATGTCGGGTGACTTCGATACCGGCGTCGCGAAACGGCGCGCGGTACTGTTCAATCCGATACCGCGTGTCCGGCCCGGTGACGGGCCGCACGGTCAATGCCAGAAGCCGAAGCATGTCGCTACCTTCCAAAAGCCCCGCGCCTTTTCCCGGTAGAACCGTCCCCCGCGGCCCAGGTACAGCGCGGTGAACACGGCGGCCTTGGCCACGCCCTCCAAGGTATTGACCAGGGCCAGGCCGAGGACGGTGGCCGCCGTAAAATGTTTGCGGAAATACAGCGTCCGGCTGCGACGCAACTGCGCGATCATGGTTGCCGCCGCGGCTTCACTCTCGCAGGAGGTACCGGCCCGGTGGGAGACCGACGCCCCAGGAACAAACCAGAGTTCATGGCCGGATTCGGCCAGACGCTTGCACAAATCCACTTCCTCGAAATAGACGAAAAAACGCTCGTCAAAGCCTTTTACGTCCTCGAAGAGTCGGCGGGAGGTGAACAGGCAGGCACCGATGAGCTGCGGGACTTGGCGCGGCGAGGCATGATCGAAATGGAGCAGCCGGTAGGCGCCGACCAGACGGTCGAGCCCGGTGGCGTCCAAAAAAATGCGCCACAGGGAGGGCAGGTTCCGGCAGGTCAACACCGTCCGTCCGCTTGCGTCACACACTCGTGGTCCAAGCAATCCGGCCCGGGGACGGTCTCGCCAGAAGCTCCGAAAAATGGCAGTAATATCGGTATCAAGAGCCGTGTCGGGATTGAGGAACAGCAGGAAGTCACCCCGGGCGTGGCGCGCCCCCAGGTTGCAGCCCGCGGCGAAGCCAATATTGTGTCCCGGTCGGATGGCAGTGAGAGCCAGTCCCGGCCACTGGTGGCCAAAGGCCTTGATCCGAGCCCATGTCGCGTCATTAGGGGAGTTGTCCACCACCACGGCCTCATAGGGGCAGGCCGTATGGGCCGCCAGGGAGTCCAGGCAGGCGTCGATGGTTGTCTCGTTGCCGTAGGTGACGATAATGACCGAGACCTCGGGAGGGACGGCACCCTCGCTTGCCTCGGTCGCGGTGGGCCCCAGGAATTCCGTCATGGTCGTTTCAACTCCCTGCCTGGCACCGTCTTGCCGTGCCGGACGAGAGCGGGTGCGTTTCCCTTGGACACACGCCTACAGTCCAGGCCGAGGGGCCACAAAACGAATTTTTTCAATGGTCTCGGCTTTATCTTCGTATCCCCGGGCGCTGTCGACGGGATAGACCCAGGGCGCGCCGTACAGCACGCCTCGAAATTCCCGGATGGGCATGAGGATGGTCTGGCGCCAGTGCCCCATCTGGCGCGGGTACACCTTGGCCTGATAGGCAGGACACAAGAATTTTTCGCCCACGACGGCGATGAAATCGATCTGACGCAACTGGTCGAAGGGATAGCGCTCGTATTTCAGCTGTTCCGGGACGACGGTCACGAGCTCCGGTATGGCCTGTTGCGATTGCGCGTATTGTATCCGGATATTGGCGATATACAGAGCATTCATTTTTCCCTTGAACTGCACATAGGCGTCCGTGGCCCCGGCCGGTTGCAAGCAGCCCAACACGCCGCTTGCGGCCAGCAGACAGGCCATAACCAAACCGCAAAGTCCCCCAGGGAAAAAACGCCCTTTCCTGCTGTCAGCCTTCGTGTTGTTCATAGTCCATCATCCCCCGTCCAAAAGATTCCCGACAGGCAAGACGCAATCGGATCTCGTTTCCCAAGTGCCGCGTCACGGGCTTGCGGCAAACCCAACCCAGGAGACGCGTGACCAGATCGCGCCAGGGCGCGTCCCGCCACAGGCCCAGGTCACGGGCTATTTCCGGATAGTGCTCACGGAGCACACCCACGGCATACCCCACCTTATATTCCCGGCCGATCAACCCCGCAGGGGTCATGGGATGGTCATGGTAGGCCAGAGCCTGCCGGTTAAGCCCCAGGCGGCAGCCGGATTTTTTCAGGGCATAGGCGAAGGCCGTGTCTTCAAAGGCGTAGCGTTTGGCCGCGAAAACCGCGTCAAATCCCCCGACCATCTCGACGCAACGTCGCGTTACGGCGAGATTCGCCGTATAGACGTAGCGGTAGGACAGATCGTGGTCGTCTTGCACCTGATCGAAGGCGAACTGCATGCCGTGCGCGTCCATGTGGCGCATGAGCCACGAATCCGCCAGCTCGGGGTGCCAGCGGAGCAGCCCCTGGGACAGGTCAAAACCCTGGTCGAGAAAGCGGGCGTGCGCCCGCAAGAGATCCGGTTCGGGGAAGACGTCGTCGTCGAGGAACAGAATGCGCTCTCGTCTGGCCAGGGCAAGCGCCGTGTTGCGGGCCACGCCTGGGCCGGCATTTTCCTGATGCACCACCCGAACGAGACCCGGTGCCTGGCGCGTGATCCGTTCGAGGACCTCGGGGGTGGCATCGGTGGAACCGTCGTCCACGACGATCAGCTCGCAGCCGTCAATACCATCCATGGCCAACATGGCGGTCAGGGCCCGTTGCACAATGGCCGCCCGGTTGTAGGTCGGCGTCACGATACTAAACACGGCCCAGTCCAAAACGGCAGTATTGCAGGTAGTGCCGGTCCCGGTTGGTCAAGGCCTTGAGTCCGTAAAGGATGACGATCATGGCACGCCACAGCAAGGTCTGAACACGGCCATGATGTTTTTCCATGTACAGCGCAAGGCTTCGCAAATGTTGCAGGATCAGGGCATGAAAATCCTTGAAATACTGGTCAGCACTCTGTTTTTCGAGGTGGGTAATGACGGATTCGTGGACATAGTGGACGCCAAAGCCGGCATTCCAGATTCTGCGGCACAAGTCGACCTCTTCGCAATACAGAAAAAAGCGTTCGTCGAAGCCGCCGATGGCCTCGAAGACGTCCCGCCGCACCAGCATGGCCGCGCCGATCAGGGAATCCACTGGCCGGGAAGAATCATGATCCCAAAAGGAATAATAGGGGCGCCCCGTGATGCGCCCCGTGGGGAAGCGGAAGGTCAGTGCGGAATGTTCAAGAAATTCGTGCAGCAAGGAAGGAAAGGCCCGGGCCGCCCCGAAGTGGATCGTTCCCCGTGCGTCGAGGACCTTGGGGCCGGCCGCGCCGATCCGGGGATGGGTGTCGAGGAATGCAGTCAGGATGGTGGCCGCATCATTTTCCATCCGGGTGTCGGGGTTGAAAAAAAAGAGATAACGCCCCTGGCTGTTTCGGGCGCCCAGGTTGCATCCCGCACCGAATCCGGCATTGACCGGATTTTGAATCAAACGGATTGCCGGCTCCCTCGCCAAGGCCGCCGTGCCCTTACCCGAGGCATTGTCCACGACGATGATTTCGTAAGACACACCCCGGATCTTGTCGCGAACCGTGCGCACCGAGGCAAGGATCTCATCCTCTGCGTTCCAATTCACATAAATAACGGAGACATCCATCAGACGCCCCTCGCGGGACCATCGGCGCGACCATCGACAGCCCCCCCGTCGCGCCGGCAGGCGTGGTTCATCGCCGAAACCTTCCGGGCCTGGGCATACAGGGACTCAAGGGACTCGATCATACTCCGTGGCGAGAACTCCCGCATGGCCCTTTCCCTGCCCTTTTCGCCCATAATGTGGCAAAGCGTCGTGTTGTCGAGCAACCGATCCAGGTCGCGAGCCAGGGTTTCGGCGTCACCGCAGGGGAAGAGCATGCCCGTGACACCCGATTCCACGCAATCCCGGATTCCCATGACATCACTTCCCACCACAGGTTTTTGCAGGGCCATGGCTTCGAGAAGCGCATAGGGAAGCCCTTCCTTGCGCGAGGAAAGCACCATCACGTCGCAGGCGGCGACCAAGCGGCGCACGTCGCTGCGCCAGCCGAGAAACCGCAGCCGGTCCCGCATCCCTTCCGCATCGGCCAAAGCTTCGACCTGGGGCCGCTGCTCGCCGTCTCCGGCCAGGACCACAACGAAATCCGATCGTTTGCGGCCAAGGATCGAGGCCGCGCGGATCAAGGTGGGAACATCCTTTTGGGTGTCGAAACGGGCGGTGGAAAGGATCAGCTTCGTCCCTGGCGCGATGGCGAGTTCCTCGAACAGTGCCGCATCCTGGGAGCACTCGTTTGCCGCGATCAAATCGCGGGGAATGGAGTTGTTGATGCGCATGATGCGCGGGTCCGGCCCGAGCGCTACGCGCATTTCCTGATATTCGGAAGTTGATACGGCCACCAGCGCGTTGCACAGGGGTAAGAGCATCCATTCCAAGGCGGTAAAGATCTGGCGTTTGAGCCCGGCCAACCGGAGACAATACATGAGATGCGGCGTGTACACCACGAGGGGGGGACGCCAGGCGAGGGTTGCCAGTCGCCCCACCGCCCCGGCCATGGAGCTGTGGCAATGCAGGACATCGGGTCTGAGCTTGCGCAAAAGCCGCCCCATCTTCCACGTGGCCTGGAGACAGGCCACCGGTTGGAGTCCCACCGGCGTTTCCACCGTGTAGGTTCGAAGGCCCATCGAGGCAAATAAGTTGCGGTAACTTGCTGCTTCGTCTGGCAGATACGTTCGATCGAGCAATCGGTCGGGGAACACCCTGATGACCTCAAAGCGATCATGATTGATCCGGGTTACGATGTCTTCCACATGACGACGCACTCCCCCCAGAGATACCGTGAACAACAAGACCCGGATGCGCGCGTCGGGCTTTGTCGAAACGCTCATGGCTACTCCTTGTCGAGGCGAAGCGGCTCCCCGAGTTTCAAGGGCCTTGCCGGCGCGCGTTCCTGCACAACAGGGCGTTCATTCCCGGCAAACTTGCCCATGGCCAGTGCCATTCCCGTGGTGATGAAAAAAAACTTCGTCACTTTGGCGAAAAGCTGTACATCGGCGAAACAGCCCGCCAGGAGATAGACCACCAGGGCTTGCAACAGCGTGTTGAGCCGCAAGGCATTGTCCAAGTCCCCCCTTTTGCGGAAGGATGCTCCCAAGCGTGCCGTCAGCCAGATGGCCGCGCCGAACAGCACCATCTGGGTCAGGAAGCCCAAAAAACCATGCTCCACAAGGGTGGTCAAAAAGATATTGTCGGCCACAAAGATTTGCTTGACATCAAGTCCGGAAGGCGCCGCCACCGTGTCCACGAAATCCAGGTAGCGGTCTTTAAAGTTCATGTGCCCAATGCCAAAAGGAAAGTAGGTCATGAACATGTTAAGACCAACTTTCCAGTAGTACAGCCGGTTGTAAAAGTTGGTCGGATCAAAAATACGCCTGAAAAAGGGAGTATTCCCCATGGTGAGGTAAGACAGCCCCAAAAGCAGGATCACAAGAGCCAAGGCTGCGGGTAAAATGCGTTTGAGGTGCTTGAAGTTGCACACGAGCATGGCTAATGCCAAGGCGACCCAGACGCCGCGCGTGTAGTTCAGTATGACACCAACGATTGCGAGGGCCATGGCAGCGTATTTGATGAAGGGTCTGTTGTTTCGCACACTGTAAAAGACAAAAGGGAAGCCCATCGCCAAGAAGGTACCGGCCTCGGACGGATGGAAAAAAATCGCGTAGGGACGATAGTAGCTGTCCAAAAACTTGTAATTCTCTGGAGAGAGGTAAACAAAGTCCTCCATAATCTTTTGGGCCATTCTCGTAAGCGGATTATTCTGGATGATCACCTCGATACAAACAATGACGGCCAGGATAAGCGTCGTGGCGGCCACCCAACGCATAAGTGTGTTGATATTTTTTGCATCAACTTCATTGTAAAATATGATGTAAAGAATAAATCCAAATATAAATGTTTCGGTAAAATTCCTAAACGCTGTTTTCGCCGCCGGCTCCGTGACGAACGGAACAAAGGCAGATATGGCAAACAGGATAAAAAGTATGAATAGTGTCATACTGCCCAATCGGATTTGTTTCCTCCCGAAGGGTCCATACGCCAAAAACATATATATAATACCAAATAAAACAAAGACATCATCGGCATAGATCATGGGGAGTCCCGGCATGACCCTGGCCCTGAGGAAAAACGGGCACAGCCCGATGCTCGCGATCGTCAGTCCCAGCAACACCGTGGGATGCCGGAAGGACAAAGGCAACGCCACCATGAAGGCCATCGCGGCCAACACAAACACGATTCCGTTGATCCGAAATGAATACAACGCAAAGCAAAACAAACCAGCCAGCAGCACCGTAATAAACAGAAAAAATGTATTTTGGCTTTTCATGAGACATCGCTCAACGCCTCTGGCTCGACAGGCGATTGTTGTCTAAACGGTTGAAGGGCCAAAACAAGCGCAAGACCAAGCAGTATTTCACTTGCCAGGGTGGCCACTGCCGAGCCGAGAATGCCAAAGACGGGAACGAGGCCCAGATTTAAACCCACATTGATGGCAAGCATCGGCAGAGCCAGAAGGCAAAGCGTCCGTACCTTGGCTGTGGCCACAGCAAAATTGGCCAGCATGGAGTTTGAGTAGACCAGCGGCAAGGCAAGCATGAGACAGGCCAGGACCGGGGCGGCTTCGACGTATTCCGGCTTGAAAAGGCGCAAAAGGTCCTGGCGCAGCAGGATGACCGGCAGGGAAAAACACAGGAAAACCACCCCAGAACCCAGGGCCAACATGGACGGGCGTATCCGATTCGCCTTCCGGGACATGGCCGGAAAGATGGCGATGAGATAGCCGGAAAACATGGCGATAAAAAAATCGAAAATCTTGTAGGCCGTCAGATACAATCCGGTGGAGCGCAGGTCCACCATCTTGGAGAGCATGAAGATGTCGACTCGGAAGTAGGCCACAGCCACGATCTCCACGGCGAACATCCACGAGGCTTCGGAGAGAAGGCCAAAGGTTTTTTGCCGCGAAAATGTCGGAGGTTTCTGTTCGCGTCCGCCGAGAAACAACAGGCCGGGGTAGGCCACCCGCGAGAGGGCCGCCAGCGGAAATACCGCCAGGAAGGAATCGAAGCCGATCCAGCCCAGCCAAGCACTCAAGGCTGCCGCCAACATGACCAACCGTTCGGCCAGTTGGCCAAGGGCCGGGATGGCCATACGCTCGATGGCCGTGAAGTGGCTTTCAAAACTCCGGCCCACGGCACAGATGGGAACATAGGTAAGGAAACACACCAAGGCCATGCGGTGCGACTCGAAGATATCGGGATAGATGTACCGGAAACCCACAAGACAAAGGCCATAGGCCACGAGAGAGGCGGTGATCTTAAGCAGCAGTGAGTTCGCGAAGAGTTCCCGGGCATCACGGAACCCGAGCCGAGCGATTTCCCGGATGATAACCCGATCAAGACCGAGATTGGCCAGCAGTTCGGCGAAAAGCATACACGTCAGGCAGATGGCGTAAATGCCCACTTCCTCATCGGAAAAAGCTCTGACCGCAAGTAAAAACTGGACATACGCCAGCGCCCTGGTCGCGGCGGAGGACACCGTCAACCAAGCCGTGTTGCCGAGGGTACGCCGTAAGCTCCCGTCCTCACTGTGGCGGTTCGCGCCACTTGGAGCCTTCATGTTTTCCTCGGCTGCGTTTTTTCCCACACTCCCGTCACGGGGTCGCGAGTCCGGATGACTTTCGCCGGAACTCCAGAGGCAAAACTATACGGAGGGATGTCCGTCGTAACCAGGGAGCCCGCTGCAACGAAGCTGTGCTTGCCAATGGTCACGCCGGGCCCGACAACACAGTTGACCGCCAGCATCACTTCTTCTTCGATAACGACGGGCTTTCCTTGGCTCAGTGGCGCATGGACAATGGGTACATCCAGATGATGAAAATCGTGATTATGATCCACGATAGTGGAATTACGCCCGACAGAGGCGCCCTTGCCAATAAAAATACTCGCAATGGCTGAAATCTGGACATTATTCATAATCACCGCATCATCGCTGATGACGATGCGGCTATCATACGATTCTCCTGCCCAACGATCCACGGCATTGATCCAGACAGATGACTCGATATGAACGCCACTTCCAATATGTATTTTTTTTGGATTCCAAACTCGAACAGGATAGAATAAGAGTGAATTTTGACCAAACGCAGCAAAAGCCTTAGAGACAAGCCGTGAATACACTCTTGCCCGCCACATTAAAAATCTGTCTTGTAATCGAAAAATATCCATACTTTTGTTCTTTTCTTCAGCCGCTTATTCAATGCACATATCAAAGTCTAGTGAAAACAACGCAAATTAAACAATAATTTTAAATTATAAAGTAACAGAACACTCCTATTGTATGTACATTTAATGTTGTTCCGGCCAGACAGCGAAAACGCACCAGGGAGCCGGATCTCTTTGTCCCCCAAGAATAGACCATGGTGCCTCATGAAGCCGGGAGTTTCTCCCAGACCCACGTGACTCCAGTGCGCAGTACCTTGGCGGGGACTCCGGCCGCCAGACAATACGGTGGCACATCCTTTGTCACGAGGGAACGCATGCCAATAACACTCTGCGCGCCAATCTTCACGCCCTTGAGAATCGTCACGCCCTTGCCGATCCAGGCACCGTCACCGATGCTGATCCCAGCCGGAGGGTTGAGGCGTCGTCCTGTCTCCACATCCACAATCGAATGCGAGTCCGAGGTTCGAATGTCCGTTTCCTCGGCCAGTCCCACCTTCGCACCGATTTCCACGGCGCATCCCGTTTCCACGGCGGAAATGCTCACATCATTGAACATACACTCGTTCCCGATCGCAATGCGGCATGTCTCGTCTTCAAAAAAGAACCGTACTTTGTGAAACCACACGCCGCGTCCCACGGAAAGTCGATGTCCGTTACCGCGAATACGAACAATCATCCCTTCGACGACCGAATCATTGGCCAGGGCAATCACGTTGTCGTTGCCGACGATATCAATGCGTACGCGTTTGAGGATAGAATTCCCCAAGGAAATGCTATTGCCTTTACCCTTGATGCGGCGGTGTACTTCCAATGGTCGACGCAGCGTATGGTACAGTGACTTGAGACACGTAAGAAAGCCCCTGTGATCGTGTCTATGAAGTGCCGACTGAGCCCTAGAGTCTCTAGTTTCCATAACGCTTTTGCAATTAGACATATTTATACAGAAACTTCGGAATGTAGAATCTCCTCTTATTCAGCACAAAAGAAATTTTTGAAAACCCATACTGAATAAGAATATCAAAGTTGTACTTAACAACCTGCCTCTTTGTTCGATCCGCTTCGACGAAAAACAGGATCCTATCCACATAAAGATTGAGGAAAACAAGATCGGCTGAATCTTTAATTGGTGTGATATTGCAAAAAATATAATCGTATTCAGTCCTAAGCTTCTCGAGGACACTGTACTTGTCTTTCAAATCCGCGTGCCAGAACGCAGAATTTTCAACATATCGGTAACAGTCAACCTTGGCGAGTTGGGTTTTCTCCAAACACATCCCCTCAACCGCTTGGAAGCCAGTGGCCTCTTCGGTGACATGCGATTGCAGATAGTCTACGAACGCCACCTTCTTGCCCAGGTAGTGCACGAGGAAGGCGGCCAAATTAAAGGTGATGGTAGCGCCCCCCTCGCCCGGCCGCGACCGACCTATGAGGAAAATCTTTTCGTCCTGGCCGGCCCTGTCAACGGCAGCTTAAAAGTGACCCACCTTGGGTTTGTTTCGGCAAGTTGGAATTGACCCACCAGCCTTAGCCTTCGAGTTTTTGTGAAGGCAGTTCTTGCCCAATAACTCCTGCTTTCCGTTTGTCTTTGAGTCGGTAGCTCTCCCCCCTGATCTGAATCACATGGGCATGGTGCAGCAGCCGGTCGAGCATGGCCGAAGTCAGTGCGGTGTTGCCGCCGAAGGCCTGTTCCCACTGTCCGAAGCTCAGGTTTGACGTCAGGATGAGCGAACCTTGCTCGTAGCGTTTGGCGACCACCTGGAAGAACAGGCTGGCCTGCTGGTCGGAAAACGGCAGGTAGCCGATCTCGTCGATGATCAGCAGTTTCGGGCTCAGGATGCCACGCTTGATGAATTCCTTGGCTCTGCCCTGGCGATGGGCGCTCTCGAGCAGCAGCATAAGATCGGCGGCGGTCGTGAAGCGGACCTTTTGACCGGCCTGAGCCGCCAGATAGCCGAGAGCAATGGCCAGGTGGGTTTTGCCGGTGCCGCTTGGGCCAAGCAGGATCACGTTTTCGCGACGCTCGACAAAGGCCAGCCCACCCAGTTCGAGCAGGTGTTGGCGCGGCGCGCCGACCGCGAAATCGAAATCGTAGCCATCAAGGGTCTTGATGCCGGGGAAACCGGCCAGCTTGGTCAGGGTGTGCCTGGAGCGGCTCTGGCGCACATCGAGTTCCGAGCGCAGCACATTCTCGAGGAATTCTGCCAGGCTGGCCTCGCGTTGGACTGCTTCATCGGCCAGGGAGGCATACTGGCTGGTGACGGCCACCAGGCGAAGCTGCTCGCAAAGCCGTGCGATCCGTTCATGGCGCAATTCGCTCATGGCCGCACCTCCGGCGCCAGCAGGCTTTCGTAAAAGGCCGGCGGGCGTTGCAACATCTCCGTTGGCCATGCCGTCTTGGCCAGAGGCTTCGATGCTGGCGTCTGGACGGTCTGGCGCACCGGCAGTGGCAGCAGTTCGGGCGTTTCCTGCTCCAGGAGGTCGATCGGACGCTGGCCTGTGGTGGCATGCTCCCGGACGTTGGCCACGTCGCGAAGCCAACGCCAGACCTCGGCATTGGCCGTGGCGGCATCAAGCACCAATCCCGATCCGGCAAGCCGGCTGGCCAGGGGGACGTAAAAACTGCGGCGCAGATAGCCGATGAAGCGTTCCACCTTGCCCTTGGTCTGTGCCCGATACGGTGCGCACAACCGTGGCACGAAGCCGAAGTGCTTGGCCGCGTCCCAAAGACCGGGATGGAAGCGGTGCTTGCCCTGGCCATGGGCGTTTCGCTCGACGACGACGGTACGCATGTTGTCGTAAAGCACTTCGCGTGGCACGCCGCCGATGGCGGCAAAGGCATGCTCATGGCAGGCCCGCAGGGTCTCGAAGCGTTCGTCGGTGACGAACTCGACATACGTGAACCGGCTATAGCCGAGGGTCATGACGAAGGCCGAAAGTGATCGCTGGCCGCGTCTGAAAACGCACCAGTCGACCTGAGCCTGCCTGCCGGGAGACGTTTCAAAGCGGACGATCGGCTCCTCGGGTGGCTTCTGGCACAGCTTGGCAATAAATGCTCGAAGAATGCGTTCGCGCCCCGTGTAGCCCATTGCCACGATCTCCCGCAGCAGGACATTGGCAGGCAATCTGTCCGGTTTGGCCGCCTTGATCCGTCCGGCGATGTACGCTTTGAACGGATCGAGTTTGCTTGCCCGTTTCACGCGCAATGCCGGCTGCGGCTCTACCTGGCCATCGCGGAGATATTTGCGCACCGTGTTCCTGGAGTGCCCCGTCAGCTTGACGATCTCCCGGATTCCCTTGCCCTGTCGTCGGAGAATTTGGATCTCCATCCACCGTTCCCTCGTAATCATGGGCCTGAACCTGACGGATCAGACCACGTTTCAGGAAGGGTGGGTCAAATCTCAATTGCCGACCTGGGTCAGTTTGCCACTGCCGCTCACAGCCCGACTGAGGTTGATAAAAAAACGCTGGAATTCCATGCGTCTTTTCTCAAAATACTCAACGCCGACAGCGCCTCCACGCAGTTCCACCATGACCTTAGTCAAGCCTTTCCTCGGAGAGTCGCCATCCGCACCTTCACCTGCAAATTCCAATGGAATTGTTGCTACCGGTTGCTCACCGAACTGTCTTTCAAGCTCCATTGGATTGGTAATAGTGTTGTTCATCATTGAGAGAAATAAGACGAGAAAGAAGTTGCCGGCGATGAGAAATGCTCCGGTAAAAAGCAAGATCTTCTTTTTGTTTGGCCAATCGGGAACAAAGCTCTGAGAAGGATCTTCAATAATGGAAATATTCGTGACCTGCTGATTTTTACTCATATTATTGAGGTCACTTTCAAGAAATCCTTCGTAATACTTTTCATACGTAATCTTAGCCAGATCAAGATCTTTTTTGAGTAATGTGAAATCTTGAAAGTTGTGAGCATTCTTCGAAAGCTCATCCTCAAGAGACTTCAGCTCCTGGGCAAGGCTAGCAATTTTTCCTTCTTCGCCAGCAACTGTTGTCTTCAAGTCAATGACGTTCTGATCGGTAGTCCAATAGGTATCGTTCTTGCGGCTATCAACACTGTTAATAACACGCTCCGGCTCACTTTTAATGAGCTTTTGCAGCATCTCAATTTCTTTATTGACATCTAAAACAAGGCGACTTTCTGGTGTGTATTTTTGTAAAAGATTTTGCCTTTCGAGCGTAGCTTCATTGAGCTTGCTCTGAAGCTTGTTGCGCCGGTCATTGATGACCTCAACGCTGTTATATTTTTCATATGGTTGTAATAATTGTATTTCTTCCAGGGTGCGGGCAAGCTTTTGCTTGTGATACTGATGCTCTGCCCTGGCATTAGCCAAGTCTGATCGCAAGCTATTACGTTTTGTAATGAGGAATTCGATCTGCTTGTCATCATAAATTTTATAAGAATCAACAAAACTTGTGTACCTATGCAAAGCATCATCATATTTCTTTCGCGACTCGGCAAGTTTTAACTTTACAAAATTTAGTTCGTTGACGTTTTCATATACTCCAATATGGTGCTCGATATATTTATTGATGAGAATCCCAAGTATTTTTTTAGCCACAATAGGGTTAGGGAACTTGAAGGTGAGTGACAGAGTGTCAGATTCAAGGAGAGACTTCACTTCAAGATGATCAACTAAATATTTTTTTGTTGTCGCCAATGTTTTGGCGTCATTTGCATCGCTGCCCAATATTGCTTTAGCGGTAGCTGTGATGACTCTGTCACTGAGGAAAATCATTTCCTCATTTTTCAGTTCCTGCTCGCGACGTGTTACATATACATTTTTGGCGTTATTCATAAATTGCATGCTGCCCATTTGTTCTTGACCAAGACGAATGAGCACCTGTGCCTTAGAGCTATAAATCTTTTTCGCTCCGAATGAATAAAGTAGTGAAAAAGACACTACTATAATGCTAAACACGATAACATAGCGCAAATACCGAAAAATTATTTCCAGAACGTCTTTTAATGTGGTGTTCATGATATTTACCTATTTACGCCAAGAGCAGTGTTTAAATCAGTATTGAGGCCCCACATAATGTTCATCTGAGGAGGCACCACGTCACGTATATATTTCTGAACAAAGTCACCAAGAATAGTAATGGCGTTTCTTGGGACAATAATCATATCACCTGGGGCGAGGTAAATATCGCGCTCGACGCCTTGCTCAAAACGAGCATCGACCTTATAAACCTTATACAACTTATCACCATGTTTTCTCACAAGTACTACACTAGAGAGATCAGCATCTCGCTCCTTGACACCACTTTGAGCCAACATTTGCCCAATGGTCGTATTGGCCTGCAGCGACTTGATCCCACCTGTGGTGACTTGTCCTGAGACGAAAACCGAGGTGTTTGATTTTTTTTCGATTTCAACGGAGATGACGGGATCGACGAATTCTTTGGAATACAATGTAAGTAATCGGCTCTGTAACTCTTCTGGGGATTGACCAGCAACTTCGAGACCCTGCAACAAGGTCAGTGAAATTTTTCCATCTGGACGCACGATTTGAGCGGAATTAAGTTCAGGATTATAGTAGAACTTAACTGTCAGCACATCTCCCGGCTCAATCAAAACCGACTGGGAAGGGAAACTTGGATTAAAAAAATCCGCCGGAACCACTTGGATGGGCTCCTCCCCGCGCCCCGACTTCGACGATTTGCCGGCGCATCCCGTTATGCAAAGTCCGCCCAAAGCGACAACAACGATGAGAAAAAAGATACGTACGCTTCCGCGTCGCACTGATGCCGTGTTTTTCTTCAAAGGTATGACAAAAAACATGGTCGCTCCTCCGATATTCGATGTTGCGGCTTTTGTTTGGAGGACACTGTTTATCCCACAGCCGATTAACAAGTTAAATCATTTATCGTTGACCATGGCCATAATCTTGCTCGCCATAAGTCGTTCAGTTCCAGACATAAAAAATACATTACTTGCATAGACAATATAACTCATTGCCAGCAATGCCAACACGACCAACAGCATTTTTTTTTGCTTTAAATGAGAAGTTTCTTTATTTTTCATAGCTAAAATCCTTTTTGTGCTTTTCGAGCATGTCAAACATGAAAAAATAGCTTCAATTACACATTTACCTCTGTCGGCTCAGAATAAATCAGTTGAAGCATCAAATCACATTCCCCCTCCGCGGAGCACCTCTGGAATGGTCAACAGTATGATCTTCAAATCTTCAAACAGATTCCAGTTGTCAATATATTCCATATCAAACTGCATCCATGTCTCGAACGGTAGCGCGTTGCGTCCTCTGACCTGCCAGTAACAAGTTAAGCCCGGTCGCATGGAAAATCGCCGTCGGTGCCAATCCTCGGAAAAACCTTTGTAATCCCTGAGTGCCATTGGTCTCGGTCCCACAACACTCATGTCACCTTTCAATACATTAAAAAGTTGAGGAAGTTCATCAAGACTGTACTGACGCAAGAACCGCCCGAATGGACTGATTCTAGGATCGTTTTTAATTTTAAATACCGGCCCATCCATTTCATTGAGTTGAGAAATTTGACCTTGAATTTTATCGGCATCCCTACACATCGTTCTAAACTTATACACTTTAAAAATACGCTTATTATAGCCAACTCGCTGCTGCGTGAATAGTATCTCACCGTTATCACCAAATTTAATGGCGACCGCAACAATGACCATGATTGGAAGCGTCACAATTATCACTATTGTTGAAAATACAATATCAAAAAAACGCTTAATCAATATTCGCCAATCTTCAAGTGGAGCAGTATGCATCACTATTGAGGCCAATGCTCCAATTTTTGATGAAGTAATATGGCTAAACTTTGGTTCAAATATATTTATAAGATAATGAACAGAAATACCATGCCTCTCTGATATAGAAATAATTTCCATTATGTCATCATAACATGACCGAATTGGCAGAACAACAACGACAACATCTATGACATTACTCCTCACTACGTCAGAGTAATTTTTCAATTTACCAAATATTTTTATCTCTTCACCGCTATAATTATCATTATCAAGATATCCTAAATTATAAAATCCGAGGATGCTGTTTGATTCAAAAAACCGTGCAAATTTAACGGCACGTCTGTTGCTCCCGATCATGATAAAAGTTCTTTTATTCCCCGGGAGCGAGTTTACAATTATAAAAAAATAATACACCCCATATGTCACTACAAAATTTAACAAAAGAGCTATGCTGTATTGCCATATAAAAAAAAGCCGTGGCAAAATCGTTACTGCAAGCATATTTGGATCGGCATAGGGTTTTCTTGGACACCAACTTAGGCGACTATCGAGGTCGTCGAGGAGGTGTCCGATGAGTCTTGATGGAGGTACCCCCAAGCGATTTTGGGCGAAGCACAAGGTTCAAGCGGTGTTGCGGCTTCTTCGCGGAGAAGACATTGATCTGGTGAGCCGGGAGCTCGGGGTGACGGCAGCTACGTTGACGCTGTGGCGCGACACCTTTCTTGAGGCAGGGGAAGCCGGCCTGAAACCGCATCCGGTCAAGGAATCCGTGGAGGTTGGCCGTCTGCGGGAGAAAATCGGCGAACAGGCCATGGAAAATGAGCTGCTTCGGGAGAAGATCGCCCGCATAGAGCAAAACCGCCCTTTGGCATTCCGGAGGTCGAGGAAGTGAGCCAGTCCATCTCGATCTCCACCGGAAAAGCTTACGGTGTGGCGCGCGTCTGTCGCATCTGGGGGGTGGCGCGTTCCACTGTGTACTGGCAACGGCAGCAGCCGAAAGGACCAGGGCGACGCCGTGGGCCTCAAGGATTTCACAGTGATGCCGCACTGGCTGTACAGATCAAAGCCGAGATAGCGTCCCGCCCGTTTCCCGGTGAAGGCTACCGAAAGATCTGGGCGGGCTTGCGCAACAAGGGCATCCGGACGTCCCCGACCCGGACGTTACGCCTGATGCGCGAAAACAATTGGCTCGCTCCCACGCGCATCGGCCACCCGCACGGTCCAAAGGCCCATGACGGGACGATCAAGACCTCCCGTGTGGACGAGATGTGGGGCACGGACATGACCACAACACTCACGGCCAAGGAAGGCAATGCAGCGATATTTTTCGCTATCGATCACTGCTCTCTGGAGGTGGTCGGCATCCACGCCGCCAAGCGTGGCACGCGTTTCGAGGCTTTGGAACCGATCCGCCAGGGCGTCCGCCACAGTTTCGGCGCTTTCGGCAAGGACGTGGCCAAGGGCCTGACCTTGCGGCATGATCACGGCAGCCAGTTCATCTCAGACGATTTTCAGAATGAAATCAAATTCCTGGGCATAACGGATTCAGCGTCTTACGTTCGGGAGCCGCAAGGCAACGGCATCGCCGAACGCTTTGTCCGCATCCTCAAGGAAAACCTTCTCTGGGTTCGCAGCTGCGACACGGTCGAGGAGCTTCGGTTGGCGCTCCTGGCCTTCAAGGAAATCTACAACCAACAGTGGCGCATCGGCCGGCATGGCTATCGGTCTCCGGCTCAGGTCAGGGAACAGCAGAAGGCCGAGGTCACCAAGGCCGCCTGACTTTCGCGCCCAAACTGTCCAAGAAACCCTAGACCGCTACATATTTTGCAAAATATATGCCACAAGCACATCGCCTAAAGCGATAATGAAAAAGTTCCCAATCTGTACTATTGGAGTGGGGAGATAAAATTGATGCTTGTTGGAATAAAAATAATTGATGAAAATTTTATTTGCTATAAGCATGCCTACAAGAATTAATTCAAGACGAACGAGCTCCTCTAAACGTGTATGCCCGTTTTCCATATCTGCGACAAAGATATCGAGACTGACTACAGTGTAATGGAAACAAAGCAAAAAAGAACCTGCCACCACAATGTGACAGAACGTTGTGATGATACTGATATACTGATTCCGTTTGTACTCAAACACGGGTCACCCAACATCTTGAATCAATCGAATATTGCGCGCCAGCAGTGCTGTCGCTCAAACAATCGAGAAAAACATATATGCTTACGGATGACCTAACTAGGCAGCCCGGCTATCTTCGAGAGATCCGTGGCTTTCCGAACGACCCCGCCTCACGGCGAGTTAGGCTTTATCAGGTAGGTGTTTTTTTACTACTTAATTTTGACAGCTTGTCAAATACAATTTAGTCCTACTCGCAAGAGTTTCATCATTACAAGTTGCTGAAGGTCAAAATGAGAGGAAGCATCTGGAGCGGTTGAGGGTCTCTCAGCGCATCCGGCTAGGACGTACTCCACTTCGGGGATATTCCGTATGTGGCGTCCGTTACAACGTCAGACTGCGCTTTACCACGCCCCTCCTGAACGAGGGCGAAGACCTTTCGGTAGTCAGCAAGCTTCTGGGCCGCGCGTCGATCTAGATGGCTACCAATAATGATAACCACCTCCTCGGTGGGCAAAATCGCCGGACCATCACGCGGTTGCCACGTTAAAGGAGGTGGCAGCCATACTGCTGAGCACTGACCGCGGCCTCTCCTAGCGCGCAATCACGGCTGGAGGCTTTCGCTGTTGAGTTGGCGCCCGATGAAAACGAGAAAGGGATCATCCTCGAAAGGACTACCTAGGGGATGGACTTCCCAACGTCGGCCGACACCCTGCAAGACGAGGGGGTCGGGGACATCCGCCAGGCGGAGGATACCCTTGAGGCGAAAAACATCGGGGGGGAGCTTTCCGAGCCAGTGCGCCAAGGTTTGCCTTGTGAGCGTTTCCGGTTGCGGGAGGCACACAGCGTTGAAGGCTTCGTCCTCATGGTTGCGGCGACGCAGGAGAGGGGCCGAGGGGGCGTACCGCGACGCCCCGTTCGCATTGTTTCCGGCATCAAAGAGTATCCCCGGTTGCAACTGGCCATGGTGGGTATGGAGCAGCGGCGCAGTGGGATTGTATTGCCGCAAACAGGCGTCCAGGCGCTCCACGGCCGCCGGATCGACCTGGTCGATTTTATTGACGACGAGAACGTCACCCCCCCGGACTTGATCACGGGCAATGTCGGAGCAGCGCAGCATGTCCTGCGCATGGACCGCGTCCACCACGGTGACGACCATTTCCAGCCGAGCCAGATCCGCCCAGGAATCTTGTTCCTGAAGCAGGTTGAGGGGATTGGCTAGGCCAGAGGTCTCAAGGATGATGCGTTCCGGTTGGAACTGTTGCGTCAATCGTCTGATGCCGTTGGACAGAGAACCGGCCAAGGTGCAGCATACGCAGCCTTCGTCCAGGGTCAGGGCGCTCTCGCCTCCGTCGACAAGGTAGCCGTCCACGCCGGTGGCCCCGATCTCGTTTTGGATGATGGCCACGAACTGGTCATGGGCGCGAAGGTGCTCCAACATTTCGAGCAGCAGCGAAGTCTTGCCCGAGCCGAGAAAGCCGGTGAGCACAATGAGGCCAGGCCGGTGATCAACCGTTTCCGGAGCAGTCCGGACGTCCGAGTTTTCGAGGTCATGGGCCTGCCAGCACGGCGCCTCGGCCTCTTCCGGCGGCAGGTTACCGTCCGCCAGCCAGAGGTGTTCCGTGTCGGCAGTCGGCAGGCGCAAGTCCTTTTCCCGGCCGGTAACCCCCTCGCCCCAGGCCAGTCCCACGCCGCGAAGCGGCTCGTCGTCCGGCTCCTCGCGGAGCGTGCCGTCGGCCAGCCGCAGCCGCCGCCATCCCGGCGCCTCGGACTGCACCAGTGCGGCGGGCGGACAGCCCAGTCCGAAGGTCAAGGCCCCAGCCACGACATCGAACAGTTCGCGGCCAAGGGCCCAGGCCGGGAGATTTTGTTCCGCCTCGCCCGGGCGCACCACCCAGCCGTCCTCGCCACGCAGTCCCGCCGGCATCAGGATGATGTCCTGCTCAAGCGCCTCGAAGCGAAAAAAGAAGGCGCCCATTCGCCGGGTCGCGACAAGGACGGCCCGCCCCAGGCCGAACAGCGGCCACAATGCAGGCTGGTTGGCGAAATCGCGGACCTGCGCCCGAAAATCCTCGCCCAGCGCGGTCCAGCCGGCGGCCAGAGAAAAGTGATCGAAAAGCCGATCCTCGGGCGTCGGAAAATAGTGGAGCGTAAAGCCCGCCTCGCACGCATCAGGCGTTTCCCGACAAGATTGCGGCAGCCAGCCGAAGATGCCGGGCCGATGGCGCAGACGGCAGGTCCAGGCCTCGGCTTGACCCGGACAGCGGGAGAGCCCCTGCCAGCGGGTCAAACGCTTGAAGCGGGCGTCGAGGCAGGCCAAAAGCAAGGCGGAAACGGGCAGGCGGGAAACAGCTTCCGGCGTCGGTTCGCAACGCCCCGGAGGCAGGAGGCGGCTGGTATCCATAGGCCGTTCCTTCATTCGGGGCCGCCTTGCGGCGGCCCCTTTTTGACAAAGCGCTGCCAAGGACGGCAGTCGTGGCTAGAACTCGATGGTGTCTCCATTGCCCAGGTAGTCGGGGGAACTGGACCGGAACCGGGCCGTGCCCCGCACCACCGGATAGCCGGCGGCCACGAACTTCTTGGCCGTCAAATGACCGGTGCAATGGTTGCAGCCGATGCGCTCGAAGCCGTAGCTCCCCAGGGCGATGACCAGATCGTCGTATTTCGGATCCCAGTCCTCGAAGGGCGAGATGTGCAGACCGCCATAGATGCCGTGGAACTTGTCGTTGTCGTACTTCAAGTTGGTGCGCACATAATCCGTGCATTGCAAAATGCCCTGGTGGCAGCAACCCGAAACGAGGACAAGCCCCTTGTCCTTGACATTGAAGGCGAGCGACGTCTCGCCAAAGACTCGGTTGATGATGGGGACGTCGTACTTGACCACCACCATACCGGGGATAATGCGCTTGAGCGCCGTCTTCTGGATATCGAGATTCCCCTTGTAGCCGCTGTCCTTGATGTACTGCAGCCCCTCCTTGTAAAAACCGTCGTGGGTGTAGACCGGCAGGCGGTTGTCATACTTCATGGTCACCGGGAAGCCCCAGAAGTGGTCCCAGTGTTCGTGGGACAAAAACAGCCCCTCGATTTCCCGGGCCGCCAGCATCTGATCGATCTTTTCCCGCTTGAAGGCCTGATCCATCCATTCGAAGGACCAACCCGTGTCGAGCAAGTACTTATGGACCGTGCCGTCCAGGGACTCGACCTCGACCAGGGCGGAAAAACCGCCCGGATTTTCAGGGTGCAGGCCCAGCTTCTTTTGGACTTCCCAGGCCTGGGCGATGTCCCCGGGCAGCATGCTCTGGATGGAGGCGATGCCGGATTCATAGGAACCCTTTGCAATGCCCTTGCCGTTGCCAAAAGGCGGCCAGCCTATGGTGTACTGGTTGACGAGCAGTCCGCCGGCGGTTTTGATGTCGCCCATGAGCGTGGCGTTGCTAAACCAGCTCGTCTCCGAGATGTTGGTGACCTTGACCCGGCGGCAGGCGCCGAAGTCCTCGAACTTGCGCGCCGTCTTGGGCAGCCGGTTGTAGGCCGAGGATGTGTAGGAATAAACCCCCATGGCGCCGAACAGACCGGCGCACACGCCCGTGGCCGCACCCATGAGGAAATTGCGTCGGGAAATGTTTTTTTCGGTAGTCATGGCGCCCCCCTATTCCACGATGGTGACGACCCGGCCGAGCCAGGGCAGAATGTTGATGATGCCGATATACAGTACCACGCCGGCGGCCAGGCCGATCGCCAGGCCACGGCCCAGACTCGGCGACCAGGAGACGTCGTGGGCCACGATTTCCTCATGGACGTTTTCGAGTTCCGCGGCCGTCTTGGGCACAGCCTTCCAGCCGGGCCAGCCGTCCATGAACCAGACGTTGATCAGGAAGATGTTGATGAGCCAGATCATGGGGATCATGGGGAACTGCTGGGGATGGGAAAAACCCTTCTGTGTACCGAGGAACAGATGCGCCGTCTTGTAGTAGACGACGTAGAGCACCACGGTCATGGCCGCGGTCAGGAACGTCCGGATGAAGACGTTGACCGGACGGCTGAACTTTCTTGGCCAGTTGCCGAGGTAGAAGGTGTGGAACAGCATGGCGACCAGCCAGAAGATGGCCGTCTCGCCCACGTGCAGCCAGCGCCAGTCCGGCGCCATGAGCCGCCGCGTGCCGCGGATATTGAGGCCCCAGGTCAATTCCTGGGCGTAAAACAGGAAGAAGCACAAGGCCAGGGCAATGGCGATGATACCGAAAAAGGCGGTGACGCGACGCAGCCAGTTGGTGCGGATGAGGTTGAAGGGATAGCGTTCCCAGATGGTCTCGTAGAGCCATACCGTGACCGTGCAGCACATGATCCAGGCGATATGGAAGTTGCCGGAGACGGTGTTGGCGAATTTCTCCCAGTAAGGCGGCGTGATGGCCGTGTACTGCTGCCAGGGATAGAACAGGATGGCCATGTGGGAGTGCATGGTGACGAAGTAGATGACCATGCTGAGGAAGAAGGTGACAATGGTGATGGTGATGCCCCGGGTCGGCTGGGGCAGGCTGTCCCAGGGGGCGTTCTCGCAGGCCACCACCCAGCTCGGTGATAACCAGGAGGCGATGACCGCGAACATCATGATGGCCTCGGCCGCGTATTCCATGGAATAGAACTCGGTGAGCCCCATGGCGGTCAGCCGCTCGACACTAAAATAGGATATGCCGAAGTTGCCGAGGATTTCGATGAAAAAGCCCTTGATGAGCAGGATCATGGCTGCCACGCTGACTGCCGTCAACACGACGCCCTTGACCACGGGATGGGTCTTCGCCAACCAGGTGCGGCGAAACGGCCAGAAATCGAAAATATAGGCCACCCAGATAAAAAGGATCAGCAACCACCGGCAGACCATGTAGCCCACGTACGGGGTATACATGCGCATAATGCCGCGCGGATCCTGAAAGATCCACCAACTCGCGTAAAAGATGATGGCGATGAAAAGCGAGTTGGCCAGGACCGGCCAGGGGCCGCTCCAGCGTTTGACCAATTTGCGACTTTCAAGATACGAAAATTGGCTGTCGTTCGTCTCCATCGGGTCCTCCCCGTTGTTGCGAATGACGCAGGGCATCGGGGGGACCGGCCAAGTCAGACCCCGATGCCCCTTTGTCATCCGTGGTTTCGTGCTTGGGTTGTTTGCCTGCCAACACGGTCTCCAACGCTTGCGGCGTCATGGTGGCCGGGTCGATACCCAACCGCATGGCGGCCAGAAAAAGTTCCCGCGTCACGTCCTGGCTCCGGGTCCGGTCCCCGGAGGACTCGGCGGCCCGGTCGTCCCGACGCAACGGGAAAAGGCTTCGGAAAAAATCCCTCCTTGTCATGACGTGCGCTCCGTGGCGACTGCTTTGCGCGGCGGTTTGGCGGCGCGCATGATGATGGCAAACGCCTTGAGCCCCCGGGCCGCGATGGCGGCGGCATCCCGGCCGTCCCCGCGCCGCAGCGCCTGGAGCAGTTCCACCACCCCGGAAAAAAACGTCTCCGATTGTTCCCGTCGGGTGAGGCGCCCTGCGGGAAGCTGACAGGATGCCTCCATAATTTGTGTCAACATCCCTGTAAGATAGACATTCCCGGCAATACCGGCCAACTCCACGAAAAAAGTGACATACCAGCGATAGACCGCGACGGTGTCACGGTTGAGCAGGGCCTGGCTCAGGTTCGAGGTGAGGGACTCCAGCCGGGAGACGCCGGCCGTGGCGGCCGTGGCGGCGGCCAGGCGGGCGAGAGCGGGGACGGTGACGTCAAGAGCGGTCAGGGCCTGGTCCAGATCGACCGGGGCCTTGGCCGTCGCGGCCACGGGTTGCCGGTAGGCGCCGACGCGACCCCGGATGCCAATGAGTCCCTGGGCGGCCAAGGCGGCCAAGGCCTCTCGCACGGTGTTGCGGCTGCACTGGAACCGGGCGGCTAATTGGCGCTCGCTCGGCAACCGGGCATTGCTGTCCGTGGCCGAGCCTTCGATGAGGGCCTGCAACTGTCGGATGAGGGTCTGCACCCGTTCTGAGGAAATCCTTGGCCCAACCAGTTCTGGCATATGCGTTCTTCTCCCCGCTGGCTTGCTCCATAACTAAGCCCGCTAGCCACAAAATGCAAGCGAGGGGCTGTCATTTTGCCGCCATTGGTTGGGCCATAAGACGCTGTTTGGGCCAACTGGTCCAGCTGGCCCAACCAGTTTTACCGACTCGCAGCCCCTCAGTCTCGGGAAAGAATGCGTTCCAGGGCGGATTCAAACAAGGGAAACAGATTTTGGTAGGAGCGAACGTTGCACCCCGAAAACCGCTTCGCTTCGGTGGAGCAAAAGATCAACACGTTGTGGAGCACGCCGTTTTTGAAAAACGGCTTGGCGAAATAGGAGCGGATGCCGCGCGGGATGAAAAGCACCCAGTCGATGGGTTTGATGCTACGGGAGGTGTCCTCGACAATGATGTGGTCCAGGTCGAAGCGCACGATGTTTTCCGCAATGGAGCCCTCGTACGGGTAGCTGTCACCTTCCGGGGTCTGGAGGAAGGCCGTGCCTTGGCCCGTGACCTCGACCCGGTTGGCACTGATGAAGATGCGCGACAGCATGATGGCGTCGGCCAGGGGCGGTTGGGGCTGGTTGTCCAGGAGCAGGCGCAAGAGGCTTGGCACATCCGCGACCGTGGCGAAAGCGGCGGCAAGCTCCGGGGACGTCTCGTCGGGGGCGTCTTCGCCGGGGGCGTCCTCCCTGGAAGGTTCCAAGGGGGTGAGCGAGAACCACAGGAGGTTCTCGCCGTTCCGGGCATAGGCTCTTATCCGGCCTTCGCACGGGACAAGTTCGCCCCGACCGTCGATGACGGACAGGGGGCCGTTCCAACGGCCCGTGAAAACGAGGTCCTCGATGATCATGGGCAGCTGCTTCAGGGAACCCGCGGCGAGAAAATCTTCCAGCGAAAGTCCGGACTCGCGAGCCAGGTCGCAGCCCAGCGCGGACTGGGCGGCGGGGTTGGCCATGACGATGCGCCGGTCGGCGAAACGGGCCAGCACGACCGGGATGGGGATGAGGGCGATTTTTTCGGACAGATTACTGCCCCAACCAGAGGTCAGGGCGGTGTCGATCAGATCGGTGCAGTCGGCGAGGAGGCCGATGGAGCCGGACAACCGCTCCGGATCGGACATGCCGAGAATCACGATCCAGCGAAAGAAGCCTTCGTCGTTTTTGATGCGCACCAGGGCCGAAGCGTTTTGCTGTTTTCGTATCTGACTGAGACAGCAGAAAAAACGTTCCAGATCCTGTTCCAACACGACCTGGCGGGCATGGCGCAGGTTCTTGAGCACGAGGGCGATGCTTTCGGAAAGACCGGCTATTGCATATTCGTTGAGAAAGATGATCTCGTTCTTGATGATGTCGAGACGCCAGAAAAGGGCAGGAAGCGTCTCCAGAAAGGATGTCAAAACCTGCTGTAACGGGGAAAGGCTACGATCGCTCATTGGACACGGGAACTCCACAGCACCCACGGTGGCCCGTCAGGGTAACTTGCCTGGATGGTTGGTCAACACAGGTTGCCCGATTTGGTTCTGCATAGGGTCAGGGGGAGCGCGTCCTTGGCGGTCTTTCCCCGTAAAAAAGGGATAGGCGCGGTGGTTGGGATACCCGGCACGTGCGCCCACAGGCGTGGTGAGAAGACCGGTTGTTTGATGTACTTTGTTGTTGGTGAATGCATGGATACCATTTTCCGGCTCTACCCCCTCTGCCCTGCCTCGGGAGGTTCCCCCCGAAGTGAGCCACTGGTGGAGGGTCTCCTGGTCCCGGTCGCCATTTTTTTCCGCCCATGGTGCGAGGGATTGGGTGCGATGGGCCGTCCAGGGACACGCCTTGTGGGATCAAGGTGAGCATCACTTTGGCGTCCCCAAGGGGGGGAAGTCAAGGAAGCGGATCGGCTGGGGAGCCCCAACGTCGGGGATGTGGATGAAGGCAAGCGTCAAGGTGAGGCTGATGCGGCAGGTGACGTTACGGTGCTCGCCGAAAGCTGCGCTGATCCACAAGGGTCGGCAGCCTGCCCATTTGCGGGTCGCCGCCTGCCCGAATGTTATCAAAAATTCCCTCGTTATTCTGTTGGGTTGACCAAGAGATATCCAGCCCGATTATCCAAAAGGAAGGGGACAGGTCGAATACGGCCTGTCCCCTTGAATAGAGTGGCCGGGGCAAGGTGATTTGAACACCCGGCATCCTGCTCCCAACGCCGCACGAGCCGCACACAAGCCCTGTAATCATTATAGAATTGGTGGATCTGGATAAGTCACTCTGGACAAAATCGATCTTCTCCGGGACATTCCCGGTTCTCCAAAAGTTATCCAAAGCCAGCGGGTATCCAGACTGGAGAACAATATTTCTGCATTATCAGGTAGGAATTATTGGTCCAGTGGAGGAGTGACATGTGGGACGCATTTTTCGCATCTTCTACAGAAAAGGAGCGGCCAGGGAGACCGGTGTGCTGGTAGCCTCCCCCATGGGAACATGGGGCATATTTTGTGCATAGTGACAGAGGGGACACCTTTTTGTACATTCTCTGCGAAAACCGAGCTGAATAGTGGCTGTCACCGTGAGCGTCGAGGACGCCATATCTATCTCCTGTTCCTGAACCTGCCTTCTTGGGTTAGCTTATTAGAACATTTGATATTTCGCCAGCCATTAACCCCTGTTAGACAACATTTTCCGTTGTGGCCTTTGGTGCATGCTCTGTCGCCGTGCTTAAAATTTTATTACTGTACAAGTTCATTCATACGCGTCTTGTAGTAACTCTTGTATTTTTCAATCACCTCGAAATATCTTTTCCGACTCAGTTTCAGGGCATTAATTACGGCTTTATTCTTCATAGCAGAAAGGTTCATGGCTGTGGCAATATCCTGTGAGATGACACGGACCCTCAGGGCCGTGTATCCCCAGGCGCAAATCCAGCGTTGCCTCGTTTAGCAGGTCAGGAACCCGTTGGCGCAGATGGCCTGGAAAAAACCGCAAAGAGGTTGCCAACTCCCTGCACTCGATCTACACCGCTCCTACAAGAGGACGCCGGCCTTATGGCCCAGGCCGAGTTCGAGGACACCTGGGGACGAAAATACCCCCACGTCGTGCTGTCCTGGAAACGGCACTGGCCGGAACTGGCGAGATTTTTCAACTATCCCGGAGCGGTACGGCGGCTGATTTACATCGCCCATCCCATTGAGAGCCTCAACAGCCGGGCCAGGAAAACCGTGAAGGGGAAAGGCGTCTTTTCGACGGAGATCGCCCTGTTCGAGGCTTTGTATCTGGCGGTGGCCGATCCGGGAGACGCTTGACGATGCGAACGAGGAACTGGCGGGAGATCATCGCCCAGCTTTCGATCTTCTTCCAGGAACGGCTTGAAGACTATCTCTGCTGATCCATCACCGGGCATTTACACAGTTTTCGGGACACTCCCTATCAGCGCCATTGTTGTCATGATTTTTGGCGTTGTAGGCGAAGGCCTGTTTAGAGATCGCGATTTGGTTGCATGAGGCTGGGGCGGGTCTTCTGAAGAAGAGAAATTTTAACGGGCTGTCAAGAGTGTATCACGAGGATATGGTGCTATGTCAGAAAAAGAAACGTCCCAGAATGCCGCAAATCTGCTTGGTTTTCAGCGGGCCTTGAGCGGTCCGGAAAAGACGGCACGCGAGGCGCTTGTCGAATTGTTAGAGACTTCCCCCATCCCCAGGGATGAAAAAATCGACAATCTGGGTGTATTCGCCGACCATGTACTGCTTGGCCGCATCCTGTTTATGGATCATATCTACCGGCTGATTGTCGATGTGCCCGGCGTAGTCATGGAGTTTGGCACCCGCTGGGGGCAAAATATTTCCCTTTTCCAAAATTTGCGCACGCTTTATGAGCCGACCCATCACCATCGCAAGATCATCGGATTCGACACGTTTTCCGGTTTCGTCGATATCGCGGCCGAAGACGGCGTGTCGGATTACGCCCAACCGGGAAACGTCCGCACCACGGCTGGCTACGAAACGTTCCTGACACGATTACTCACCGCCCAGGAAGCCCTCAAGCCGTTGTCGCACAAACGGAAGTTTGAAATTGTCAAGGGCGATGTCCGGCAAACCGCACCGGCTTATCTTGAGAAGCATCCCCAGACCATCATTGCCCTGGCCTATCTGGACATGGATCTCTACAGCCCTACCTGCGCCATGCTTCAGGCCATCAAACCCCATTTGGTACGGGGGAGCGTTGTCGCCTTGGACGAACTCAACGATCCCGGCTTCCCCGGTGAGACCCTGGCCTTGCAAGAGGTCTTCGGACTCAACAACATCACCCTACGCCGACTGCCTTATCTCAGCTATCCAAGCTATTTCGTTTATGACGGCGCCTAGGAGGATGCGTGAATCACGTGCATATTGCCATATTTGATCGGTCGCACAGCTGGCTGATCATGAAGGAAGAAATATACACGAGCCTCTTTTATTGGTTGTCGCAACTGGGATACAACGTGACCATGGCTACGTCACGTCTGGAATCAAAAGCCCTCAATATCATTGTTGGACTGCAATACCTCTCCAAGGAGCAAATACGCACCATTACCAAGACGCAATTTGACTTCGGCCTGTTCGATGTAGAATTCGTTGCCGAAGGCATGGTGAATTTCAAGCCTGAGACATCTTGGCTGTTTGCCGGTGAAGGCCGGCGTTTTTTCGAGCGCTGCCGGTTTTTTCTGTCCTACTTTAAGGACAGTGTCGCCATGCTACGGGATCTGGGCGTTTTTTCCCAGCATTTTGTGCCCGGATACTGCCCACTGCTGGAAACGGCAGGGCGTATTTCCGAGGCGGATAAATCCATCGACGTGCTGTTTTTCGGCAACGTCGACAACTATCGTCAGCCGATGTTGGAGCGGATTGCCAAAGGGGCGACTTTGACCGTGCGAACCCCGAAGGACGTGACGCCGCTTTTTTTGCGGAACGCCCTGGCCCAGCAGGCGCGCATCGTGCTCAGTCTGGGCCGGGCTCGGCCATTTGGGCACATCGGTCCCATGCGGCTGGTGGCCATGGCGCATCTACGGGCCTTCAGCCTCTCCGAGGCTGCGGCTTGGCCCCAGCCGGAAATCAACGACCTGTGCGCCTTCTTTGAACACGGACAGGACCCGTTGGAATCGATTCTCGCCTGGCTGCACACACCTGCCTTGCGGCAGCAACAGGCCGAAGCCGCCTATGCGCGGATACGCGGCATCGATCCCCTGGCCTCACTGGGGGCTGCCTTGGAGTATAGACCATGACCCCAACTGGCGCGCGCATCGTGGCCGTGATGGTCGTGCGGGACGAAAACGACATCATTGCCGAAAATATCCTTCACCATCTCCGGGTGGGCATCGATGCCTTTGTGGTCATCGATCATGGTTCCATTGACGGCACCTTTGAAACCCTTGAAGCCCTGCGGCGCGACGGCATCCCCCTGACGTGTCTGCGACGCGACCGGGATGAACTGCCAGACAAGGTAGACATCTGGTATGACATCCTTTTCTCGGAAGCGCGCCGTCTCAAGGCCGACCGGGCTCTGTCCATTGATGCCGACGAGTTCTGGCTCCCCGCGACAGGGACTTTTCGGACGCTCCCTTGGACAAAGCCGGTCATCACCGCGTTGCGGTTCAACATGTTGGCCCCGCGAGAGGTGCTGTCCGTGCCGGGCTCCGTATTGAACACCCACGTCTATAGGGTATGCAGGCCATATTCCCCCGAGGCCTACCGATTGTCGGTTCTCAACAAAGATACTGATTTTTCAGCCAATTATCCTATCTTGATGACCACGCTTCTTCCCAAGGTCGCATTCGAGATGCATTCGTTTCGACGCTTGGGAATGGCCGGCCATGACGTTGAGTTGGAAGGAGGGCCTCCGGGCAGGCCGCCAAGCGACGGCAGTGCAACGATCTTTCACTATCCGCTTCGGACTCTTGCCCAGTATGATCGTAAGGTTCAAGCTTTCGACAGATTCTTTGAAGGCCTTCCGAATCTCGATCGGGGGACATCCTGGCAAACGCGGTACATGAGTGAGCGGCGGGCCAGTGGCCAGCTCGAACAAGAATTTTTGCGTCATTTTCTCTCATCCCAGGAGTTGTCGGAGCTCCTGGATACGGGGGTAGTGGTCCACGATGCCCGCTTGGCGCAGTTGGCTTCCCAATCCTCTGAGCAGCTCGCCGACGCCGCGTTCCTTAACCGGATGATCGGACTTCAGGATCAGGCTCTTTTCGACCTGGGACAGGCCTGCGAGGCGCAGCGTACGGCTCTGGCGGACCTGAAAAACAGGCTCGATGCGGCCGAGATACGGCTTGCACAGCAGACGACCGAATGCGACCAGCTGCAGGCGCGTCTGCGGGAAGACGAGGTGGAAATTCAGCGTTTGTCAGCCCTGAGGAACCAGATCCCGGTCAGCACCTGTGCCCCGGAACTGTCGAAGCTTCTCGCCAAGATTGCCGCCTTACCCTGTCCTGAAATCTTGACCCCAATCGAAAACGGTTGGCTCCGTCCGGAGGAACAGCGCATCCTCTATGGCTGCGCCCTGGTGCTTGACGGACCGTTTTTGGAGATGGGCGCCTGGGTGGGAAAGTCAACCTCGATTTTGGCCCGGGGAATTCGGGACTCGGGGGGCGGCAAACAGTTCGTCACGAGCGAAATCTGTCCAAAACTGGAGAACGCCTATCCTCTTGGCGATGAAATGCACTACTCTTTTCCGGAATGTGGCAATATTTCGATTGGCCACGTACCACGTTCCTATTTTGAAACCCATATACGACCAGTTCTGATGCAGGAAGGTGGCGTGATTGGATGTCTGCGGCGCAATCTCGCTACATTGGGTCTTCTGGAGTACGTGCAGATTCATGTCGGAGACTTCTCCACTGCCCCTGATCTGGGATATGAATTTATTTTTAATGATTGCGCACACGTAGCCGTGGAAATCGAACGAAACGCCCAGGGGCTTCGAACCTTCATCGGAAATCGTACACTGATTATGGCCGCCCATGATCATTCCGAAGAAGGAGAAACCACGTTTCGGAGGTTGTTTGAGATTCATGAATCCGTGGTGGTCGACGGTCTGTTCCTCTGTCGTATCAGTAATCGCTGACACAGACGGTCGCGAGAGGGATCGCATTTGAGAGAGAAAAGTGTTATGGTGGCTCATGTCCAGAATGTTTTTTGAATTCAATGTATTGAAAAAAATATTACTACACCTCCGTCGTTGGATTGTATGGCAACTTCTGACTCTCGATTATACCATACTCAGATTGTTTGCCAGATTTGCACCAATTTCAATAGGACGCTGTTGGGCTTGTATACGTGGAGTCATCCATGCTGCGTTTGGATATGACTGGTATACACATGCTACCGGGCGCTATAAAATTCGCCCCCTAGTATGGTCCTCCCTTAAACGTATCCACTCTGACTGGCCAACATGGCGTTTGTTGCTTGCCATTGTCCAACGATATATAGCAAATTCGATCAACGATTTTGAGGACCATGCCCTTGATCGCTTGGAAAAACAACTCGTTGTGCCTTGCTCTGGGATGTCTATTCAACAGGATGTTCATAAGGCAACGATCTATTGCATATTTCACTACGCAAGTTATATTGTTGGAGTCCTTTGGTTATGTAAACATGGACGGCCTCTGCATATAGTCGCTTCAAACATATTTCTTCGAACTCCAGGTATCCATCCGCTTGTACGGGGAATGTATACAAAACGTCTGCAGTTTTTGAAATATTTTCTCAACGGAGGAGATATCCATTATGTTGAAGACGGCATGCTCCCCATACATCGAGCCATACATCGTGGAGAAGATGTAATTATTGCCATAGATCTGACAACTAAGAGCAATAAATGCATGTGCATTGATTTTCTTGGTCTTGAGCGGGTGCCATTTGCCGCCGGAGTGCAGAATATGGTGAAAGGGACAGGGGCTTTCTGGAGGCCATTCACTTGTGAATGGATCAATGGAAAATACCTCTTCTCTTTAGGTGATAGTTCCAACGATCCAATGGAAATTTTCAAGGCATATAATTTTTTTGCGAAGAAAATAGATAAATGTCCACACTTATGGTTGGCTAGCTTTGTTTTGGGATTTCATCCCGAGCTAGAATCTGTTCACAGTAGTTGAATTATTGCAGCTTCTCATGGAAGCCGATGTGGACGGCCTGATCGGAGCCAGCCGCCACGAGCGAAATCCCGAGCGGGTCAGCTCCCGCAACGGCTACCGAGACCGCAGCCTTGATACCCGCGTCGGCTCCCTGCAGCGACGCATCCCCAAGCGGCGCCAGAGCAGCTCTTTTCCGCCCTTCCTGGAGCCGCGCACGACCAGCGAGCGCGCCTTGGTGGCCGTCATCCAGGAGGCCTGGATCGGCGGCATATCGACGCGGCGCGTGGACGATCTCGTTCAGGCCATGGGCCTTTCCGGCATCTCCAAGTCCCAGGAGCCAAAGCTGTGCAAGGACATCGAGGAACGGGTCCATGCCTTTCTTTCCAGGCCGTTGACGGGAGAGAGGCCCTATTTGTGGCTGGACGCGACCGACCTCAAGCAGCGCGAAGGCGGCCGGGCGATCAGCGTCGCCGCCATAATCGCCGTGGCGGCAAACACCGAAGACCGCCGGGAAAGACCAAGACCAATACAAGGAGGACCGTCCCGCTCTCCGAGGAGTTCCTAGCGCGTCTTCAGGAGATGAAGCCCTTGGCGCAGTGTGATCGTATCAAGGAGGAGACCTCTCGGCAGTGAGCAAGTTTATGGGCCACTCGTCGATCCAGATGACTGCCAATAATTATGACCACCGGCTTGGCGACGAAAAGCGTCGAACCATTGCACGGTTGCCATGGCTGGAAGAGTCGGGCCAGTTAGTCGGATTAAATATTGGGCATCCCAGAAGGGGTGCTTTTTTTGTGCAAGACGCCCGGGTAGCCGTTTTAATGGGTGATCTCACGTGGGACAGCCTGCAGCCTGCCCGAATGTCATCCAAAATTCCCTCGTTATTCTGTTGGGTTGACCAAGAGATATCCAGCCCGATTATCCAAAAGGAAGGGGACAGGTCGAATACGGCCTGTCCCCTTGAAATATAGTGGTCGGGGCGAGGTGATTTGAACACCCGGCATCCTGCTCCCAAAGCAGGCGCGCTACCAGTCTGCGCCACGCCCCGATCCGAAGAGCCGATTTGATTACTGCAACCGGGCGCCCATGGCAAGACCGTCGCCCCGCGCCTCCCGGGCCGGCTACGACACCCCAAGCACGGCGTTCCACTGCCAACGATGAGGTCGGCCAGCCCCTTCCTGGCGACAAGCCTACGGCAGCCCCACGCCCGGCAGTGGCGCGCCGCAATGGGCGCAACGTCCACCCACCGTGCGGACCGCCGACACCGCGAACCCCCTGCGGTCGATCAACAATTCCCCACAACCCGGGCACGTCGTGCCATCGTGGGCATTCCCCGGCACATTGCCAACATACACGAAGGCCAGCCCGGCCTCCCGACCGATGGCATAGGCCCGCTCCAGGGTCTCAAGGGGCGTGACCGGCCGGTCACGCATGGCAAATTCCGGATGAAAGCGCGAAATATGCCATGGGGTATGCGGCCCCAGTTCCCGCACCAGGAAATCGGCCAGGCGCCGCAAGGCTTCCGGCGCGTCGTTGAGTCCGGGAATAAGCAGGGTCGTCACCTCGATCCACCAGCCCAGCCGGCGCATGTGGACGAGGTTGGCCAGCACCGGCGCGAGCTTGGCCCCGCAGATCCGCTCGTAAAAATCCGCGTCCATGGCCTTGAGGTCGATATTGGCC